>Ga0131853_10000108_pt1 | contig 126937 bp, 125 predicted proteins | sample TergutLab28metaG_FD_92764 | JGI IMG/M metagenome (GOLD analysis project Ga0131853, IMG submission 92764) | Labiotermes labralis P1 segment gut microbial communities from Petit-Saut dam, French Guiana - Lab288 P1 (version 2) (version 2) | ecosystem: Host-associated > Arthropoda: Insects >...
CCTCGACATCGTCCTCACCGCCGCCTACGGCATCACCGCCCGGTGGAAGGAGGAGTACGAGGAGATCGACGAGCGCCGCGCCCACCGCGTGCTCGCGGAGTGGAAGGTCGACCACCTCGCCGAGCGGAAGTTCGGCGAGCTGTCCGACGGCGAGCAGAAGCGCGTGCAGATCGCCCGCTCCGTCATGGCCGACCCCGAGCTGCTGCTGCTCGACGAGCCCGCCGCCTCGCTCGACCTCGGCGCCCGTGAGGAGCTCGTGCAGCTGCTCGGCGGGTACGCCGGCTCGCCCTCGAGCCCCGCGATCATCATGGTCACCCACCACGTCGAGGAGATCCCGACCGGGTTCACCCACGCCGTGCTCGTCGCGGGCGGCAAGGTCGCGGCATCCGGCCCGATCGGCGACGTCCTCACCTCCGAGAACCTGAGCTCGGCCTTCGGCATCGAGGTCAAGGTCAAAGAGAACGACGGCCGCTTCACGGCGCGCGCGAAGTAAATCCGCTCGGCAACACCTGCTAGAATCGACCTTTGGCCCCTCTGTTCTGTGAACAGGCGGCGTGTCCGGCACAGCTTGTGCAGAACACGATTCCAAGTGGGCCGACGATTTCATTCCATTCGTAATCGACGTTTCAAAGGCAACCACCATGAAGGCTGACATCCACCCGAACTACACCCCGGTGGTCTTCCGCGACCTCGCTTCGGGCGCGACGTTCCTCACGCGTTCGACCGTGAAGAGCGACAAGACCATCGAGTGGGAAGACGGCAACACCTACCCCGTCATCGACGTCGAGATCTCCTCGGAGTCGCACCCGTTCTACACCGGCAAGCAGCGCATCATGGACTCGGCCGGTCGCGTCGAGAAGTTCAACCAGCGCTTCAAGGGCTTCGGCGGCGCCAAGTAAGCAGGTTCCACGAAAAGGCCCCGGGCAGTGCCCGGGGCCTTTTCGATGCCCGGGATTCCCGGGCGGGCGCAGCCTGCGCCGCATTTCGCCCGATGTGTCACCCGGTGCCGCGCGAACGGGGTGACACATCGGGCGAACTGCTGCAGGCCGCCGTCAGGGGGTCAGAACCGCTCGGGCCAGGTGCCCCGCGCGACGAAGTTCTGGTCGCCGAGCTTGGTGCGGCGGAACTCGGCGTAGCTCTCTTCCTGCTCGCGGAACCACTGCACCTGGCGCGCGTGCAGCTCGGCCGCGGTCATCGCGAGCTGCGCCGCGTACTTCACGGCGATCGCCTGCGCGACGCGGCCGGCCGCGATCGCGTCGAAGCCCGCGTCGTGGGCGTCGTCGCCGAGCGAGACGCCGTAGAACTGCGCGGTGACGTCGAGCGTGCGCTTGCCCTTGCGGTAGCGGTCGACGGCCTTGTCGATGACGAGCGGGTCGATGATCGGCGAGGGGCTCTCGAGCGGCGGGATGCCGTAGCGCCGCGCCTCGCGGTTGAGGACCGTGAAATCGTAGGGGGCGTTGTAGGCCACGACCGGGATGCCGCGCTCGAACAGCTCGCGCAGTGCCGCCACGATCTCGGCGACGCCGGTCGCGGCGTCCATGCCCTCGAGCTGCACGCGCTCGGTCGTGTAGCCGTGCACGGCGGCCGCCGCATCGGGGATCTCGACAAGGGGGTCGATCACCCAGTCGTGCCGGGAGACGGTGACGCCCTGCTCGTCGATGACGCCGACGTGCGCCGTGACGATGCGCGCCGTCTCGGTGTCGACCCCCGTGGTCTCGAGGTCGAAGACGCCCAGTTGCTCGTGCCATCCGCTCATGTCTCCAGCGTAGAAGGGGCCACCGACACGAGGGTTCCGCGACGCGCGCCCGACCGCCGGAACAGAGCGGCCGGTTAGCCTGGTGGGCGATGCACGAGATCGAGCTGCCGGGCGGCGTGACACGGTACTGGGACTACCCGAGGGAAGAGGGCGGTGCGGCAACCGGCACGATCGTCGCGGTGCACGGCTTCCGCGGCGACCACCACGGCCTCGAGCCCGTCGTCGGGCACCTGCCCGGGCGACATGTCGTCATGCCCGATCTGCCGGGCTTCGGCGCGTCGACCGCGTTCAGCGACCGGGCGCACGACATCACGGGCTATGCGGCCTGGCTGGGGGAGTTCCTGCGAGCGCTCGAGCCCATCGGCCCCGTGACCCTGCTCGGGCACTCGTTCGGGTCGATCGTGGTGGCCGCGGCTCTCGCGGAAGGGCTGGCCGAGGCATCCGCCGCCGTTCTCGTGAACCCCATCGGGGCACCCGCGTTGAAGGGGCCGAAGGCCATCGGCACGGGCGCCGCGATCGCCTACTACCGGCTCGCGCGCGCGTTGCCCGCCGGCGCGGGCAACGCGCTGCTGCGCAACCCCGCGATCGTGCGCGCGATGAGCGCGATGATGGCGACGACCGGCGACCCGGCGCTGCGACGCTGGATCCACGGCCAGCACGACGCCTACTTCTCGTCGTTCGCCGACCGCGCCTCGCTGCTCGAGTCGTTCACGGCGTCGGTCTCGCACGACGTCAGCGAGTACGCCGCGCGCATCGCCCTGCCCGTGCTGCTCGTCGCCGCCGCGCAGGACCAGATCACGCCCGTCGCCGCCGAGCGGCGCCTCGCGACTGTGTTCCCCGACGCACGCCTCGAGGTGATCGACCGGGTGGGGCACCTGATCCACTACGAGAAGCCCGCCGAGGCGGCGTCCTTCATCGAGTCGTTCCTGGGCGAGCGCGTGGACGCGCGCGCATGAGGCTGCTCTTCGACTGCCGCTACGTGCGCGTCGGGCGGCACGACGGCATCAGCCGGTATAGCGCCGAGATCGTGCGCGAGCTCGCCGAGCTGACGCCCGTCGAGATGCTCATCAGCGACGAGGCGCAGCTGACGATGCTGCCCGAGCTGCCGTGGCACCTCATCTCGTCGCAGACCGCCGCGGGCGAGCCGTGGGTCGCGCGCGAGGTGAATCGACTGCGGCCGGACGTCGTGTTCTCACCCATGCAGACGATGGGCTCGCGCGGGCGCCGCTACAAGCTCGTGCTGACCGTGCACGACCTGATCTACTACCGGCACCGCACCCCGCCGCGCGACCTGCCCTGGTTCGTGAAGCTCGCGTGGCGGCTGTACCACCTCGCGTGGTGGCCGCAGCGGCTGCTGCTGAACGGCGCCGACGCGATCGTGGCGGTGTCGCAGACCACGGCCGACCTCATCGCCGAGAAGCACCTCACGAAGCGGCCCGTGCACGTCGTGCACAACGCCGCTGCGGCGCCCTCCGAGGCCGCCGCGGCCGGGGCTCCGCTGCGCGAGCCGCCCGCGACGCCGGGTGTCCCGCGCACGCTCGTGCACATGGGCCAGTTCATGCCCTACAAGAACATCGACACACTCGTGCGGGCGGTGGGCGTGCTGGGCGACGGTTACGAACTGCACCTGATGAGCCGCGTGACGGATGCCGAGCGCGCCCGGCTGACGGCGCTCGCCCCCGCGGCGCGCCTCGTGTTCCGGAACGGTGCGAGCGATGCCGAGTACGAGGCGGCGCTGCTTTCGGCGCACGCGCTCGTGACGACCTCGTGGGACGAGGGCTTCGGCATCCCCGTCATCGAGGCGATGGCCGTCGGAACGCCCGTCGTGGCGAGCGACATCGCCATCTTCCGCGAGGTCGGAGGCGCCGCGGCCGTGCGCGTGGACCCGGCGTCGCCCGAGGACATCGCGCGGGGCATCCGCTCGCTCGAATCGCCCGAGGTCTGGACGGCGGCGAGCCGCGCGGGCGTCGCGCAGGCCGCGACGTTCAGCTGGGCCGCGTCGGCACGGGCTCTCTACGAGGTGCTGCGCTCCGTCGCGCGCTGAGCGCGAAGCCGGGGCCGATCCCTGCTGCTTCGCAGCCCCGGATGCCGCGCGGCGACCGCCTTCAGCCGGCCTCCTCGACCTCGACGTCGAGGTCGAGTTCCGCGAGGTCCGAGGGGGCGAGATTGAAGGCGACGAGCCGCAGCTCGCCGTCGATGACCTCGAACTCGTGCACCGAGCCGTTGCCGATCGTCTCGCCCTTGGCCGGCCGCTCGCCGCCCGTGAGGTGCCGGGCGACCGCGCCGATCACCCCGCCGTGGGCGACCGCGAGCACCCGCTCGCCCGGGTGGTGGGCGGCGAGGCGCGAGAGGGCGGCGAAGACGCGCTCCAGCAGAGCCGCGTCGTCCTCCCACTCGGGGATCTCCGAGCGGTCGTCGCCGAACCGCTCGCGGATCTCCGGCCCGGTCATCCCCTCGGCCAGCCCGTAGCTGCGCTCCTCGAGCCCCGGCACCGGCTCGGGGCCGGGCATGTCGAGCTCGCCTGCGATGAGCGCGGCGGTCTCCATCGCGCGCACGAGCGGCGAGGCGTAGACGCCGTCGAAGCGCCGACCCGACTCCGCGAGCGCGAGCCCGGTCGCGCGCGCCTGCTCGCGCCCCGTCTCGTTCAGGGGGATGTCGCTGCGCCCCTGGATGCGTCCGTCGTGATTCCAGTCGGTCTGCCCGTGGCGGACGAGGGAGATGCGCGTCACGCACCCAGTCTGTCAGCCAGTGCGGTCAGGAACTCCGTCGTGCCGCCGTCGACCTTGACGGTCGCGCGCTCGTCGCCCTTGGTGGCGCCGCGGTTGACGATGACGATCGGCAGCCGGCGGCGCCGGGCCTGCTCGAGCAGGCGGATGCCGGTGTTGACCGCGAGCGACGACCCGGCGATGAGCAGCGCCTCGGCCGAGGTCACGAGCGCCTTCGCCTCGTCGAAGCGGTCGACGGGCACGTACTCGCCGAAGAAGACCACATCGGGCTTGAGCAGGCCGCCGCACACCGTGCACTCGGGCACGACGAAGCGCTCGACGTCGGCCACCTCGGCGTCGCCGTCGGGGTTGATCACGATGGACTCGGGGCGCTCGAGCCACGGGTTCTCGGCGTCGATGCGCGCCTCGAACTCGGGGCGGGCGAACACCTGCCCGCAGTCGAGGCAGACGACGCGGTCGACCGTGCCGTGCAGGGGCACGACGCGGAGCGAGCCCGCGCGCAGGTGCAGGCCGTCGACGTTCTGCGTCACGACGCCGTTGATGTGCCCCGCGACCTCCAACGCGGCGAGCGCGCGGTGGCCCGCGTTCGGCTGCGCCGCCGTGAAGGCGCGGTAGCCGAGGTGCGAGCCGGCCCAGTAGCGCTGCTGGAAGCGCGGCGCCGATCGGAACTGCTCGATCGTCATCGGGGTGCGGCGCCGCGAGCCCGCGCCGCGGTAGTCGGGGATGCCCGAGTCGGTCGAGACGCCGGCGCCCGTGAGCACGGCGAAGCGGCGGCCGTCGAGCGTGTCCAGGGCGGCCTCGAGCGAGGCATCCGCCACCGGCATCGGCCCCGCCGCGTCTTCTTCCGTCATCGAACCCGTCATCCTGTCGAAATCGTACGTGCAGGATGTTTCGTATGGATGTCCGCCGCATCGTCACCCTCGACGACCCCGCCCTCGCCGACTACTCGCGCCTCACCGACGTCGCACTGCGCCGTGTGACCGAGCCGGAAGGCGGCCTGTACCTCGCCGAGTCGACCAAGGTCATCACCCGTGCGCTCGCGGCGGGGCACACGCCGCGCTCGGTGCTGCTGCAAGAGCAGTGGCTGCCGGATGTCGAGCCGCTGCTCGCGGACCACCCGGAGGTGCCCGTCTACGTCGGCGACGCGGCGACGCTCGAGACCCTGACGGGCTACCACCTGCACCGCGGCGCGATGGCGTCGATGCACCGCCCCGCCCTGCCGCCCGTGCCCGAGGTGCTGCAGGACGCCCGACGCGTCGTCGTGCTCGACGGGCTCGTCGACCACACCAACGTGGGCGCGATCTTCCGCTCGGTCGCCGCCCTCGGCGCCGACGCCGTGCTCGTGACGCCGACGTGCGCCGACCCGCTCTACCGCCGCAGCGTGCGCGTCTCGATGGGCACGGTGCTGCAGGTGCCGTGGACGCGCCTGCCCGAGTGGGCCGCGCCGTCCGGCACGACACCGGGCGCCGCCGAGCTGCTGCACGCGAGCGGCTTCCACATCGCCGCCCTCGCGCTGAGCGACGACGCCGTGACGCTCGACCGCTTCGCCGTCGAGCCGCCCGAGCGCGTCGCGATCGTGATGGGGGCGGAGGGCGACGGGCTGGGGCGACGGGCGCTGGCGGCCGCGGACACGATCGTGACGATCCCGATGATGCACGGCGTCGACTCGCTCAACGTCGCGTCGGCGAGCGCGGTCGCGCTGTGGGCGTTGCGCACGGGCGGGTCAGCGGATGCCGAGCCGATGCGCCGTAACATCGAGCCGTGAGCTACGCCGTCGACCTCGAGCCGGAACCTCCGGTCGAGGGCGCCGGAGCCGCGCAGGGCGCCTCCGCTGCGGCATCCTCTCGCCGCCGCGGCGCAGCCGCCGTCTCGATCACGGCGACCATCGTGTTCCTCGCGATCGCCGCATATGTCGGCGCGGTGTTCGTGCACCCGGTTCCCGCAGCGGCCGCCGTGGTGTCCGCGAGCGCGACGACCCCCCTCACGACCGCCGCCGTCGACCCCGCATGGCCGGCGCACGGCAGCGCGGCGATCGGCGTCGTCGGGCAGCAGGGCCTGCTCGGCAGTCACGGCAGCCAGAAGGCGCTGCCGATGGCGAGCATGACGAAGACGATCACGGCGCTCGTGCTGCTCGACAAGTACAAGCTCGCGGCCGGCCAGCAGGGGCCGACCATCACGTTCACCGACGCCGACGTGAAGATCCTCGAGCAGGTCTGGGCCGAGGACGGCTCGTGGGCGAAGGTCGCCGCGGGGGAGAAGCTGACCCTCACCCAGGCGCTCACGGCGATGATGCTGCCGAGCGCCAACAACTACGCGCGCTCGCTCGCCGTGTGGTCGTATGGCTCGCAGGCCGCGTTCGTGAAGGCCGCCAACGCGTGGCTGAAGAAGCACGGCTTCACGCACACCGTGATGACCGACCCGTCCGGGCTCAACGCGGGCAGTGTCAGCACGCCCGCCGATCTCGTGGGCATCGGCGAGCTCGCGATCGCGAACCCGGTGCTCGCCGCGGTCGTCGACACGAAGTCGGCGACGCTTCCGACCGTCGGGAAGATCACCAACACCGACCCGCTCATCGGGCAGGACGGCATCAAGGGCGTCAAGACCGGGTACACCGACGAGGCCGGGCACTGCCTGCTGTTCGCGGCGACCGTCGACGTGAACGGCACGCCGCGCACCTTCGTCGGCGTGGTCGTCGGGCAGCCGACCTATGAGGCGGTGTGGGCCGCGGTTCCGGAACTGCTCGCGAGCTACGAGGCCGCGTACCACGACGTCGACCTGACGTCGTCGGGCTCGACGGTCTACGGCGAGTACTCGACGCCGTGGGGCGGCTCGGCGCACCTCGTCGCGGCGTCCGACCCGCACCTCGAGATCTATTCGGCGGGCACCGTGTCGGTGAAGGTGGATGCCCCGAGCCTCGGTGCCGCAGCGTCCGGCTCGGCGGCCGGCACGGTGACGTTCACGGGGCCCGACGGGGCGAAGACGACCGTGCCGCTGCGCACCGAGGGCGCGCTCGCGGCGCCGAGCCTGTGGTGGAAGCTCACGCACCCGCGCGACGTGTTCTAGCTCGTCGCGCTCGCGCTCAGACCGTGTCGTCGGGCAGCGGGATGTCGACGCCGGGGCTCACGAACGGCGAGAGCTGCGGGCGCTTCGGCGGCAGCCCGTCGCCGCTCGAGACCCGCTTGATGCGGCGCACGACCCACGGCAGGGCGTACTCGCGCGCCCAGTGCAGGTCCTGCACGCGCGCCTCGCGCCAGCTGCGCACCGGCACGGGCGCGGGCTCCTCGACGGCGAGGTCGTTCGGCACGTCGAGCGTGCGCAGCACGAGGCGCGCGACCGCCTGGTGGCCGAGCGGCGACATGTGCAGCCGGTCCTCTGCCCACATGCGCTTGTCCTGCACCTCGGTGAGCGCCCACTGGTCGGCGACGAGCGCGCCGTGCTTCTGGGCGATGGCGCGAACGTCCTCGTTGTAGATCGCGACGCGCCCACGGATCGACTTGAACGTGCCCGACCAGCCGACGTCGACACCCGTGAAGGCGACGATCGTCGCGCCCGTCGCAGACAGGCGCGCAAGGACCTGGTCGAAGATCTCGGCGATGCGGTCGGGGTCGGCACCCGGGCGGATGACGTCGTTGCCGCCCGCGGAGATCGTGATCAGATCGGGGCCGAGCGCCACGGCGTGCTCGACCTGCTCGGCCTGGATCTGGCGCACGAGCTTGCCGCGCACCGCGAGGTTCGCGTAGGCGAAGTCGTCGGTCTTCGTCGCGAGCACCTCGGCGACGCGGTCGGCCCAGCCGCGGAACGTGCCGTCGGGGTACGGGTCGCCGAGGCCCTCGGTGAAACTGTCGCCGAGCGCCACGTAGCGGGTGAAAGGAGATAGTTCGGGCATGTGAACCATTTTGCTACTCGGAAGTGCATGCAGGGCACGCTGTGGAGACACGCCCGGGGAGTGTCGGTGCCTCTGGTTAGCATGGCATCCGCATGTCTGAATCGCTCGCTTTCGATTTCCCCGCAGAGGGCGAGAACGGGCCTACCCCGGGCACCTTCGCGGCGCAGCACCTGTCGCCGGCGTTCCCCGCGCGTGCCCCCTGGGGAACGGCGACCCGCCTGCGCGCCTGGCAGCAGGAAGCGCTCGACGAGTACTTCCGCACCGAGCCGCGCGACTTCCTCGCCTCGGCCACCCCGGGCGCCGGCAAGACGACCTTCGCGCTCCGACTCGCGACCGAGCTGCTCGGCCGCCGCACGGTCGACCGCATCGTCGTCGTCGCGCCGACCGACCACCTGAAGCGGCAGTGGGCCGAGGCGGCGGCGCGCGTCGGCATCCACATCGACGCCGAGTTCAAGAACGCGCACCGGCGCTTCGCGCGGCACTACCGCGGGGTGGCCGTCACCTACGCGCAGGTGGCGGCGAAGGCATCCCTGCACAAGGACATCGTCGAAGACGGGCGCACGCTCGTCATCCTCGACGAGGTGCACCACGGCGGCGACGCGCTGTCCTGGGGCGATGCCGTGCGCGAGGCCTTCGAGCGCGCGACCCGGCGTCTCTCGCTCACCGGAACGCCCTTCCGCTCCGACACCTCGCCGATCCCGTTCGTGACGTACCTGCCCGATGCCAAGGGCATCCGCACCTCGCTCACCGACTACAACTACGGCTACGGCCGCGCCCTCGCCGACGGCGTCGTGCGGCCCGTGCTGTTCATGGTCTACGCGGGCCACATGCGCTGGCGCACGCGTGCCGGGGAAGAGATGGAGGCGCGGCTCGGCGAGGGCAACACGAAGGACGTGACCTCGCAGGCCTGGCGCACGGCGCTCAACCCCGAGGGCAATTGGATCCCCGCGGTGTTCTCGGCGGCGACCCGGCGCCTCGACGAGGTGCGGCAGCAGATCCCCGATGCCGGCGGTCTCGTCATCGCCACCGACAAGGACCAGGCTCGGCAGTACGCGGCGATCCTCGACACGATGACGGGGGAGAGGACCACCGTCGTCCTGTCGGACGAAAAGGAGGCGTCCGACCGCATCAGCGAGTTCTCGGCGGGCGACTCGAAGTGGATGGTCGCCGTGCGGATGGTGTCCGAGGGCGTCGACGTGCCGCGTCTCGCCGTCGGCGTCTACGCGACCAACTCGTCGACCCCGCTGTTCTTCGCGCAGGCGATCGGCCGCTTCGTGCGCGCGCGTCGCCGCGGCGAGACCGCGTCGGTGTTCCTGCCGGATGTCGAACCGCTGATCGCGCTCGCGGGGGCCCTCGAACTCGAGCGCGACCACGCCCTCGACCGCGACGTCTCGGCGGAAGAGGGCGACCTCTACAACCCCGAAGACGCGATGATGCAGGCCGCCGAGAAGGAAGACAAGGCCTCGGAGGCGCTCGAGGGCGAGTTCTCGTACCAGGCGCTCGCCTCGCAGGCCGCGTTCGACCGGGTGCTGTTCGACGGGGCCGACTACGGCGGCTACGCCGAGCCCTCATCGGACGAGGAACTCGACTTCATCGGCATCCCCGGGCTGCTCGAACCTGATCAGGTGCACGAGCTGCTCATGCACCGGCAGGCGCGGCAGTCGAAGCGCGCGGCGTCGCGGCCGGCACCCGCGCCGGGTTCCGACGCGCCGGCGGAGGCACCCGCCAAGCCGTTGCCTCTGTACCGCACCCTCAAAGAACAGCGCTCGCTGCTCAACTCGCTCGTCGGGCTCTACGCCAAGGTCGTCAACGAGCCGCACGGGCTCGTGCACGCCGAGCTGCGCCGCGTGTGCGGCGGCCCCGCCGTCGCGAAGGCGTCGATGACGCAGCTCGAGGCGCGCATCCAGCTGCTGCGGAAGCGGCTCGGGCACGCGTAGCGACTCGCCGCCCCGCTGGTCGACTGAGCCGCTTGCGGCGAATGGAGACCGAGGACCCCGTCAGCCCCGTCGTGCGGCGCCGGGCTTCCAGGCCGAGGCGACCCCGAGGAACGCGGCGGCTCCGAGCGCCGCAGCGATGAGGAACACCCCGGGCGCCGAGATCACCGGGTCGAACACGCTGTCGAGCAGGGGGAACGCGAACCCGACGTAGGTCACGCAGTAGAAGACGCCCGTGAGCGCGGCCAGCTCGTGAGCCGACGCGAGCTCGTCGATCGTGCGCAGCCCGCTGACGATGAGCAGCCCATAGGCCGCACCGAGCAGGACGGCCGCCGGCGCGAACGCGAGCACCGAGTGCGTCGCCGCGGTGAGCGCGCCGAGCAGCATGCCGGCGACGAGCGCCGCGAGCCCCCACTGGAAGCCGGCGCGGCGCGAACGCAGCGCGAGCCGGCCCGCCCAAGGCTGGACGAGGATGCCCGTGCCGAGTGTGACCGCGGCGACGAGTCCGCTGACGAGCTCGCCGAACGGTCCGACGTCGACGTGGCTCGGCAGCGCGGCGAGCGAGGCCGTCGCCGCGCCGAACACCCAGGGCGCCGTCGGGAGGATCGCGGCGAGGAAGACGCGGCTGCGCAGCAGCGCGCCGAGGCGGTTGGAGGGGACGGCGGAGCCGGATGCCCCGGCCGGGGCATCCGGCATGCCCGCCACCTCGACGGTCTCGGGGGCCCGCCGGATGAACACGAACACCACCACGACGAGAGCGATCTGGATGAGATAGGGGATCACCTCGGGCAGCGGCGCCCACTGGGCGAGCAGCCCGGTGAGCAGCGGCCCGGTGGCGAAGCCTCCGGTCAGCGCGACCGCCGCGCGGCGCGCGCCGGCTGCGCTCGCGCCGGCCCGATCGGAGAGCTCCTTGACCCAGGTCGTGCCGGGGGTGAACGCGCCGCCGGCCGCGATGCCGACGAGGATGCGCCCGGCCAGCAGGCCGAAGAACGAATCGCCCGCGAACAGCAGCACGAGCGAGCCGATCGCGGAGAGCACGAGCACGGGCCGCAGCACCGCGCGGCGCCCCCAGCGGTTCGAGAGCGGCGCCGCGATGAGCAGGGCGGGCATGAGGCCCAGCACGTACGCACCGAAGAGCCCGGTGACGTCGACGGAGGTCAGAGCGGTGCGGTACTCGCCGAGCAGCGGGGCGAACATGTTGGCGCCCCAGCCCACGACGAACATCGCCGCGGCCGGTTGAAGCCATGATCTCGGGGTGATGTTCTGTGCAGTCACAACGTTTCGACAGTAGACGCTCGTGCAGTGCGGGCGCGCCCGGCTCGCGCTCGTGTACCGTCCGCAGCATGATCGACGCCTCAGCGGTCGCCGCCAGAATCCCCATCGCAGATGACGGTGTCACGATCGTCGCGATCGACGGAGTCGACGGGAGCGGGAAGACGACCTTCGCCGATCGGCTTCGACTCGCGCTTCTCAGCCGGGCTCGTTTTGTCCACGTCGTACACCTCGACGACTTCCATCACCTTCGCGCGGTGCGATACCGCCTCGGTCGGTGGTCGCCCGAGGGCTTCTTCCTCGACAGCTATGACTACGACGCGTTCGAACGCCAAGTCATCCAGCCGCTGCGCCACGGTGATCGACGGATCAGAGTGATCGCAACGGATCATGCGACGGATGCCTATGTCGACAGCCCGATGGTCGAAATCCCACCCGGCGCAGTCGTGATCGTCGAGGGGATCTTCGCGCATCGCGATGAGCTGTACGCGTTGTGGGACTGGTCCGTCTTCCTCGATGTGCCGGTCGAGACATCCGTCGCACGCCTCGCCCTACGCGACGGGTCGCCGAACGACCCGATGGCTCCGCAGCTGCAGCGCTATCTGGAGGGCCAGCGGATCTACCTCGAGCGCTGCGACCCGAAGTCGCGCGCGACCATCGTCCTCGACAACTAGCCGCTCACTGGAAGTCGCGGGAGCGCACCGCGACCGGCAGCTGCAGAAGCCGCAGCTCGTCGGCGGAGATGTTCACGACCCCTTCCGGGCTGCGTTCCAGGATGCCGCGCACGACCATGCCCTGCGCCTCGCGTGCAATGCGCCGGTATCGCTTCCAGACCCCCTCGGAAACGATGACGTTGACCATTCCGGTCTCGTCCTCGAGGTTGAGGAAGGTGATGCCGGATGCCGTGCCCGGCCGCTGCCGGTGGGTGACGACCCCGCCGACGCGCACGCGGCTGCCGGCTTCCCGGGTCGGCAGCTCGGCGGCGCTCAGCACGCCGCTCGCGCGCAGCGCCTCACGGCGGTGCCGCACCGGGTGATCGTCGGGCGAGAGCCCCAGGGCCCAGATGTCGTAGGCGAGTCGGTCCTCGTCGTTCGGCGCCGGCAGCAGCGGGGGCTGAACGACGACCGCGGTATGCGGCAGGTAGTCGGCGCGCTCCTTGCCGGCCGGACCCGCCTGCCAGAGCGACTCGCGCCGGCTCGCCCCCATCGACTCGAAGGCGCCCGCCGCCGCCAGCGCCGTGAGCTGCGGCTCGCTCAGCCCCGCCCGACGGGCGAGATCGTGCAGATCGAGATAGGGGCCGTTCTCGGTCCGCTCGAGGACGATGCCCATGGCCGCCTTCTCGCCGATCGACCGCACCCCGGCAAGGCCGAGCCGCACCGCGAAGCGGCCGTCTCGGCGATGCGCTGCGCCTTCGTCGGGGGATGCCGGGTCGAAGGGCTCGCTCGCTTCGATGTCCTCGGGGTCGCCGCCGGTCTCGAACCAGCCCAGACACTCGTCCATGCCGGTGGGCGCGGCGCGGGGCGGGGCCGGACTGTCGTCGTCCGCGCAGAGCTCGAGACTGGCGTGCACGCCCGAGCGCAGGATGTCGACGCCCCTCACCTCGACGCCGTGGCGTCGGGCATCCGCAGCGAGGGTCGCCGCCGAATAGAAGCCCATCGGCTGCGCCCGCAGCAAACCGGCCAGGAACGCCGCGGGGTAGTGCAGCTTGAGCCAGGAGCTCGCGTAGACGAGCAGGGCGAAGCTGTGGGAGTGGCTCTCGGCGAAGCCGAAGTCGGCGAAGGCCTGGATCTGCGCGTAGATGGCCTGGGCCTGCTCATCAGACAGGCCGTTCCTCGCCATGCCGGCGAAGAGCTTGCCCTTGAGTGACTCGATGCGCTCGACGCCGCGCTTAGACCCCATCGCCCGGCGCAGCAGATCGGCCTCTTCGGCGGAGATGTCGCCGATGACCCTGCCCATCTGCATGATCTGCTCTTGGAAGAGCGGAACGCCGAGGGTGCGCTTGAGCACCGGCTCGAGCTGGGGGTGCGGGTAGACGACCGCCCCCGCCCCGCGTTCGCGTACCAGTTCCCGGTTCCGCAGATAGGGATGCACCGCGCCGCCCTGGATCGGCCCGGGGCGGATGAGGGCGACCTCGACGACGAGGTCGTAGTAGCGACGCGGGCGCAGCCGCGGCAGCGTCGCGAGTTGCGCGCGGGACTCGACCTGGAAGACGCCGACCGCATCGGCCCGGCACAGCATGTCGTAGACCGCGGGCTCCTCCTTGGGGAGCGCGGCGAGGTCCCAGCTCTCGCCGACGTGGTCGTGCACAAGCGTGAAGATATGCTGCAGGGCGGCCAGCATGCCGAGGCCGAGCAGATCGAACTTGACGAGCCCCATCCACTCGATGTCGCCCTTGTCCCACTGCAGCACCGTGCGATCGACCATGCGCGCATGCTCGATGGGGCAGATCTCGCCGACGGGCCGCTTCGTGAGCACCATGCCGCCCGAGTGGATGCCGAGGTGCCGCGGCGCTTTCATGAGCTCGAGCGCGAGATTCCTGACAGGGGCGGGGATGTCGTCCTCCGCGCCGGAGACGCCACCGCCCCAGTCCTCGACGTGCTTGCTCCAGGCGTCCTGCTGGCCCGGGGGATAGCCGAGCGCCTTGGCCATGTCCCGCACGGCCGCCTTCGGGCGGTAGCTGATCACGTTGGCGACCTGCGCGGCGTTCTTCCGCCCGTACTTGTCGAAGACGTACTGGATGATCTCTTCGCGACGGCCCGAGTCGAAGTCGACGTCGATGTCGGGCTCCTCGTCGCGCAGCGCGGACAGGAAGCGCTCGAACGGAAGCCGGTAGCGGATCGCGTCGACCGCCGTGATGCCGAGCACGTAGCAGACCGCAGAGCTCGCGGCCGAGCCGCGCCCCTGGCAGAGGATGCCGCGCCGCTGCGCTTCCTGCACGATGTCGTGCACGATCAGGAAGTAGCCGGGGAAGTCCTTCTTCTCGATGACCGTGAGCTCCCTCTCGATGCGCTCCTCGATCTCCGCAAGGGGGACCGGGCGCCGCTGCTCGTCCGGGTAGCGCTCCTCGACACCCCTCTTCACGAGCACACGCAGCCAGCTCATCTGCGTATGCCCTTCCGGCACCTCTTGATCGGGCAGACCCGGCTTGACGCTGCGCAGTTCGAAGGTGAGCTCGGATGCCAAATCCACCGTCGCCTCGACGGCGCCGGGGTAGCGCGCGAATCGGCGCCGCATCTCGGCGCCGCTGCGCAGATAGGCGCCGCGGGCGGCCGGCAGCCAGCCGTCGAGCTCGTCGAGGCTGCGCCGGGCGCGCACGGCGGCAACCGCGGCGGCGAGCGGACGCCCCTCGGGCGTCGCGTAGTGGACGTTCCCCGTCGCGACGACCGCGAGCCCGCGACGGCGGGCGAGGTCGTGGAGCACGTCGTTGTGCGCGCTCGCCAGCGGATCGCCGTGGTCGAAGAGCTCGACGACGACGTTGTCGCGCCCGAACAGGTCGGCGAGCCGATCGAGTTCCCGCGCGGCGGCGCCCCCGCCTGCGGAGGCGAGCGCCTGCCGGATCGCCCCCTTGCGGCACCCCGTCAACACCGCCCAGCGACCCCCGGCCGCGGCCGCGAGCTCTTCGAGGTCGAAGACCGGGCGCCCCTTCTCGGCACCGGGGGCGAGTTGCGCCTCGGTGATCGCGCCGGCGAGAGCGTGATAGCCCTGCTGCTGCCGCGCGAGCACGAGCAGGTGCGTGCCTTCGGGGTCGGCTGCACCGTTCTGCGGGGCGGAAAGGCCGAGGGAGAGCTCGGCCCCGAACACGGTCTGCAAGATCGGCTTTCCGCCCTGACCCCGATAGACCGCCGCCGCCTCGGCGAGTTGCGCCGCACCGTAGAAGCCGTCGTGATCGGTGAGGGCGAGCCCGGAGAGCCGGAGGCGGGCGGCCTCACGCAACAGCGCCGCGGGGGAACTCGAGCCGTCCAGGAAGCTGTAGTTCGAGTGGGCATGCAGCTCGGCGTAGGGCACGACCGGGCCGTCTTCGAACACGAGCGGCTCCGCCTCGATCGGCTCGCGTTTCCGCGAGCCGGGCCGCTCGGCACCCGCCCCACCCCGCCTGCTCCGGCCCGAGAGCTTGCGCTCGAACTCGGCCCAGGAGATCGGAGGATTGTTGAAGCCCATCAGCTCGCCCGCCTAGTCATAGCGCGCCTCCGCGAACCACTCGGCCCCGTCGAACAGCAGCAGCCATGCGGTGCCGTCGGCGTCGATGACACTGAAGCGGTGCACACGGCGTGCGGCGACCGGGTCCCACCATTTCTCATCGACCGTCCACGGCCCGGCCCACCCCTCGATCGGCCGGGCGAGCCGCAGCGCCTCGGCGTGAGAGCCGATCGACCGGGCGCCGGAAGCCGCCGCGAACAGGGCGGGGTCGCCCTCGACGAGGCCGCGCTCGGAGACCGCCACGGCCTCGCCCGATGCCGCGAGCAGAGCCACCCCGACCCTCGGCAGGAACACCGTCGCGGGCAGCGGGTCGGGCAGAGAGCCGGGCCACGGCTGTGCCGCGCGCTCGGCCGTGCCGCCGGGGGAGCGGTCGCCCCATGGCACGAGCACCTGCCGGTCTTCCAGCAGACGGCCGCCGCCGATCGCGGCCGTCACGACGGCGTCGTGGCCGAGCATGCTCTGCACGCGCGCGAGGGCGTGGTGCACACGCTCGTCGGGGGCGTCGCCCCACAGCCCCTGCTCGTGATGGTGGGCCGCGTCGACGCTCTCCGGGGTGAAGACGACTCGCACGACGGGTGCCGCGAGCTCGCCGCCGCCCGAGCCCGAGCCCTGCAGCTGCCAGCGCAGCCGGTCGACGAGGTCGACGGCCGTGAACCAGCGCGGATGCAGCCAGGTGCGCGCACTCTCGCGCCCGTCCTCCGTCTGCACCGTCACCGTCACGGACGTCGCAACGAGCTTCGCCGTCGTGAGCCCCGCGATGACGTCGTCGGCGGTCTGCCGCACGGCGAACGCGAGCTGGTCGACCCGGTCGAGCCCCTCGTCGAAGGCGAGCTGGCGCTCGAGCGTGCGCTGCGGGGCGCGCGGCACGACGACCTGCGCGTCGCGCCCGGTGACGAGGGCGAAGACGCGAGCACCCGTCGCTCCGAACCGCTCGACGAGCTCGTCGACCCGCATGCCCGCGAGTGCGCCGAGCGTGCGCAGCCCGAGCCGCGTGCACAGTGCGGCGAACGCGCCGTCGCCCATGACCTCGACGGGCAGATCGGCGAGGAACGCGGGCGAACCGCCCGCGGGCACGATGAAGACGGACGGCTCGGCACCCGGCCCCGGCCCCGGTGCGACTGCCGCACGCCGTGCCGCCAGCTCGGCCGCGAACGGCCCGTCGGCCACGCCGGCGCGGGCATCGGGCACTCCGTGCTCGGCGAGCACGGCCAGCAGCACGCGCACCGCCTCGGCCTCACCGCCGTAGTAGCGCGCCGGGCCGCGCGAGCGCAGCGCGCACATGCCCGGGCGGATCGGCTGCACGCCCGGCACGGTCTGCTCGACCGCAGCGAGCACCGGCTCGAAGAACCGCGCGTCGGCCTGCGGATCGTACGGCAGCACCGCGAGCTCGGTGCACCGCGCCTGCGCCTCGCGCACGCGCAACCCGCGGCGCACGCCGGCAGCCCGCGCCGCAGTCGAGCAGGCGAACACGAGCCCCTTCTCGATCAGGGCGAGCGGGGCGTCGGGGGAGAGCTCAGGATGCTGCAGCACCGCTGCCCGGATCGGCCAGTCGGGGCACCACAGCACGATCGACCGCGTCAGCGCATCGGCGGAGGAGCCGTTCATGACACCCGCTCCAAGCGCAGGGCGGGCACGGACGTCTCGGGCCGGGCCTCCGCCACGCCGTCGAGAGGCGCCGCGACGCCGGGCACCCGCAGCTGCGCGACCCGCGCACGCCCGCCGCGCACCTCGGACCGCACGGTCACGAGCCGCTCGCGCGGGTAGCCGTGCCCCCGGCCCATGCCCGACCACCGGCTGCCTGTGACGGCGAGCACCGCTTCCGACCCGGGCCAGAGGGAGCCGAACGAGATCAACACGGCGCCCCGCTGCCGCAACCGCGCGGCGAGCTTGGCGGCCTCGGCATCGGAGACCCGGGCGCCCGGGCGCGCGACCACGATCGCGAGCGCGTCGGCGAGCGCCGCCGTGACCGGCAGCCATGCGTCGCCCGGCTCGCGCACGAGCACGAGCCGGGCCAGCTCGATGCCGAACCGCGATGCGGCCTCGGCCCCGAACTCGGGCACGCCGACGACCCCGCCCCACGCGCCGCTCGCACTCGCTGCCGACAGCAGCCCCATCAACAGCGTCATCGAGCCCGCGACGGAGTAGATGCCGCCGGCCTGCAGCGCGCCACCGGGCAGCAACGACGCGAAGGCGGGCAGGGTCGGGACCGCACGCGAGGCGAGCCGGGTGCGCTCCATTCCGGAGATGCGCGACTTGAGCTCGCGGATGCGCTCGAGATCGGCCTGCGCCTTCTCGACCGCGCTCACCGGCGACGCACCCGCGCTTCGCATCACGACCCCTTGCACTCGTCCATATTCGAACTTGCGTTCGATTATGTCAAGGTGAGAGAATCAATCAGATCGAACATTGTTCGAACTCTCAGCTCGTGCTCACGAGGTTTCCATATGCCACCGACATCCCTCACAACCGATAGCCTTTTCCACGGCTCGCCCATGGTCTCCGGCGAATCCGTGTGCGTTCGCGAAAGGATCCCTGCGTGCATTTCTGGCAAGCGCTCGTCCTCGGCATCGTCGAGGGCGTCACCGAATTCCTCCCCGTCTCGAGCACCGGCCATCTGACGATCGTCGAGAAGCTGCTCGGCCTGCAGGTCAACGACAAGGGCGTGACCGCGTTCACCGCGATCATTCAGGTCGGCGCGATCGTCGCCGTGATCATCTACTTCTGGCGCGACATCGTGCGCCTGCTCGGCGCCTGGTTCCGCGGCCTCGCGAACCGCAATGCACGCGGGCAGGACTACCGGCTCGCCTGGTTCGTCATCATCGGCACGATCCCGGTCGGCATCGTCGGTCTGCTCGGCCGCCACTTCATCTCGGGCCCGCTGCGCAACCTGTGGGTCGTCGCCGTCGCGCTCGTCGTGTGGAGCTTCGTGATGTGGTTCGCCGAACGCGTCGCCCTCAAGCAGCGCAACGAAGAGAAGATGAACCTGACGGATGCCGTCTTCATCGGCGTCATGCAGTGCTTCGCCCTCGTGCCCGGCGTCTCGCGCTCCGGCGCCACGATCAGCGCGGGCCTGATGCGCGGCCTCGACCGCGTCGCGGCCACGCGCATCTCGTTCTTCCTGTCGATCCCGGCGCTCCTCGCCGCAGGCGGCTTCGAGGCGCTGACCTCCGCCAAGGACATCAGCCACACCGTCGGCTGGGGCATGACCGGTGTCGCGACCCTCGTGAGCCTGATCGTCGCCTACGCCTCGATCGCCTGGCTGCTGCGGTTCGTGCAAAACCACAAGATCAGCGTGTTCATCTGGTACCGCGTCGCCGTCGCGATCGTCGTGGCGCTGCTGCTCGGCTTCGGCGTCATCAGCGCGACCTGAGCCGCGGCGATTCAGGCATCCCCGCCCCACACCCGCTCCGAGAGCGCGACGACCTCGCGCAGCTTCGCCCACTGCTGCTCCTCGGTGAGCGCGTGACCGTCCTCTGTCGAGGCGAAGCCGCACCGCGTGGACAGCGCGAGACGGTCTCGGCCGATGAGCGCGGCCGCCTCGTCGACGCGCGCGGCGATCAGGTCCGGGTCCTCGAGGGCGCCGTCCTTCGGGTCCAGCAGGCCGAGCACGACTGTCGCGCCGGAGTCGGCGGGCAGGTGCCGCAGGGCCTCGAACGCGCCGGTGCGGTCGGCGTCGAACTCGAGGAAGTAGCCGTCGTACGGAGTGCCCGCGAGCAGCTGCTCGGCGACCGGCTCGTACTCGCCGGTCGTGATCCAGGCCGAACGGAAGTTGCCGCCGCAGACGTGCGTCGTGACGGCGAGGTCGTCCGGCTTGCCGTCGAGCACGTCCGAGATGAGCCGCGCATAGCGCTCGGCGAGCCCGTCGGTGCGGATGCCGCGCGCCGCGGCCCGCTCGAGTTCCTTTCGTGAGCCGAGGTAGGTCCAGGTCGTGTCGTCGAACTGCAGGTAGCGGCAGCCTGCGTCGTAGAACGCCGTGAGCACATCGCGGTAGGCGGCGACGAGGTCGTCGAAGAACTCCTCCTGGTCGTCGTAGCGGTCGGTCAGCACCTCGGCGCGATCGAGGCGGAAGTGCAGCATCGCCGGCGACGGGATCGTCATCTTCGCCGCCACCCCGCCGTCCGCCGCCGCAGCGGCCAGGAACCGGAAGTCGTCGAGCATCGTGTGGTCCGCGGGGAAGCCGATGCGGCCGTCGACGCGCAGCACGCGGTTCGCGCGCGCCAGCTCGGAGATCTTGAAGCGCTCGGGCGCGTCGATGAGCGCGACGCCGTCGAGGCCGCCGAAGAAGTCCTGGAACCAGGACGAGCGGCGCAGTTCGCCGTCGGTCGCGACCTTCAGGCCGGCGCCGGCCTGCTGCGCGACAGCCGCCGCCACGGCCGCGTCTTCGACAACGCGCAGTCCGGCGGCGTCGAGCGCGCCCGAGGCGTGCGCGAGCCGTGCGCGCTTCACGGCGGGCGGGCGCAGCAGGCTGCCGACGACGTCGGCGCGGAACGGCGCCGCCGCGGGGGAGCGGCGCGGGGCATCCGCACCCCGCCCGACCTGCGCCGTCGCGGACACTGAGGATGCCGCTGCCGCCGGCTGCAGCGCCTTCGCCTGCACGCGCAACAGGTCGACCACGGTGCGCACGCCGCGCCGGTGCAGCGTGTCGGGGCGGGCGACGACCTCGACCCGGCGTGAGACGGCGACCGCGGGGTCCAGCGGCCGGGTGCGCACGCCGGCGGTGCGGTAGCGCGCCCCCGTGAAGCGGGGCAGCAGGGCCACATCGTCGGATGCCTCGAGCATCGCCACCGCGACGGCGAGGTCGTCGATGCGATGCACGACCGCCGCCTCTGCCCCCGCGGCCGCACCCAGCCGTCGCACGGCGGCGGCGAGCGGCCGGTCGTCGTGGGCTGCGATCCAGCGCACGTCGCGCAGCTCCGCGGCGGCGACCGGCGCGGCACCGCGGGCCGAGTCGCCGGCGTCGAGCCGGTGCCCCGTGCGGAACGCCACGTCGAGCGGCTCGGTGAGCAGCGGCACGACGGCGAGCTGCCCGGGCCAGTCGGCCGCGCCGACGAGCCTCTGCGCGATCACGAGATCGGTGTCGGCGACGAGGCCGGGCACGTCGTCGACGCCGACGTCCGCGGAGCCCAGCACGAGCTGGGGCCGCTCAGCCGCGGGCACGGCGATGAGCCGCGGGAACAGGGTCGCAGCAGCGGCGTCGAACGCGGCCACGGAGACCTCGGTCACGACATCCCCATGGAACTCGGTGATCGAGTTCGCGGCGTCGATGAGCGCCGACTCGACCGCGACGGCCGCATCGGCGAGAGCGGCGCCCGCATCGGTGAGCACGGTGCGACGCCCGTCGAGACGCGTCAGCGGAACGCCCACCGAGCGCTGCAGACCCGCGAGCTGCTGCGACACGGCGGACGGCGTGACGCGGAACGCCGCCGCGACGGCCGCGATGCTGCCGCGGTCGCGCAGCTCGCGCAGAGCACGGAGTTGAGCCAGTTCCATTAGGTCAATCTAATGCGTTGCATCAGTAACTGGCCTCTTATCTTTCGATGGCACATGACGGAGCCTGTCAGGGTGAGCACAGCAGCACCCCGCACCCCGTTCCCCGCCGGCACCGCCCTCGGCTACCCCCGCATCGGCCGCCGCCGCGAGCTGAAGAAGGCGCTCGAGGCGTTCTGGCACGGCGACATCGACCGCGCCGAGCTCGACCGCCGCGCCGCCGAGCTGCGCCGCACGACCCGCGAGCGCCTCGCCGCGCTCGGCCTCGGCCGCACCGACTCGTCGATCCCGGAGTCCTTCAGCCTCTACGACCAGGTGCTCGACGCCGCGGTCGCCGTCGGCGTCGTCCCGGCCGACGAGTACTTCCTCGCCGCCCGCGGCGAGGGTGGGCGCGCGCCGCTCGAGATGACCAAGTGGTTCGACACGAACTACCACTACCTCGTGCCCGAGATCGGCCCCGAGACCCGATTCACCGCGGTCGCCGACCAGCTCGTGGGCGCGTTCGAGGAAGCCGCGGCCGACGGCTTCACGACCCGCCCGGTGCTCGTCGGCCCGGTGACCTTCCTCGCGCTCGCGAAGCCGTCCGGCGCCGCCCCCGAGGGCTTCCGCCCGCTGAGCCGCCTCGCGGATCTCATCCCGGTCTACGCCGAGCTGCTCACGCGCCTCGCCTCCGTCGGCGCCGAGTGGGTGCAGCTCGATGAGCCCGCGCTCGTGTCGGAGAGCCTGCCGGATGCCCCGTCCGCGGTCCGCACGGCGGCCGCGACCGCCTACACCGCCCTCGGCCGCCTCGAGACGCGCCCGCAGCTCTTCGTCGCCGCCCCCTACGCCGCCCTCGGCGACGCTCTCGGCGCGCTCGCGAGCACCCCCGTCGAGGCGATCGGCCTCGACCTCGTGCGCGGTTCGATCCCCGCAGACCTCAACAACTGCACGGCGGACGCCCTCAAGACCAAGACCCTCGTCGGCGGCGTGATCGACGGCCACAACATCTGGCGCGGCGACCTCGCCGCCGCCTTCGCGAAGCTGCAGCTGCTGCGCGATCTGAGCCCGCACGTCTCGGCGGCCACCTCGACGTCGCTGCAGCACGTGCCGCACGATGTGGCCGACGAGCCGCAGCTCGACGCGCGCCTGAGCTCGTGGCTCGCCTTCGCCGACCAGAAGGTCGAGCAGGTCGCGACCCTGGCGAAGGGCCTCAGCCGCGGGGCGGATGCCATCGCCGGCGAGCTGCGCGAGGCATCCCTCGCCCTCGCCGACCGTCTCGGCGCGCCGGGCGTGCGCGTCCCCACGGTCCGCGAGCGCCTCGCAGGCCTGCAGCCGGGCGACTTCGAGCGCGGCGACTACGACGCGCGCGTCACCGCGCAGGCCGCCGCGACGCCGCTGCCCGCACTGCCGACGACGACGATCGGCTCGTTCCCGCAGACGGCCGAGATCCGTCGCGCCCGCGCAGCGCGCGTCGCGGGTTCGCTCACGCCTGCGCAGTACGACGAGGCGATGAAGGCCGAGATCGCACGCGTCATCGCCCTGCAGGAGGAGCTCGGTCTCGATGTCCTCGTGCACGGCGAACCCGAGCGCAACGACATGGTGCAGTACTTCGCCGAGCACCTCGACGGCTTCGCGGTCACGGTGAACGGCTGGGTGCAGTCCTACGGCAGCCGCTGCACGCGCCCGTCGATCCTGTGGGGCGACGTGAGCCGCCCGGCGCCCATCACGGTCGACTGGTCGAGCTACGCGCAGTCGCTCACGAGCAAGCCCGTCAAGGGCATGCTCACGGGCCCCGTGACGATCCTCGCGTGGTCGTTCGTGCGCGACGACCAGCCGCTCGGCGACACGGCGAACCAGGTCGCGCTCGCGTTGCGCGACGAGGTCGCCGACCTCGAAGCGGCGGGCATCGCCGTCGTGCAGGTCGACGAGCCCGCGCTGCGCGAGCTGCTGCCGCTCAAGAAGGCCGACCAGGACGCGTACCTCGCGTGGTCGGTCGGCTCGTTCAAGCTGGCGACGGCGGGGGCGGATGTCGCGACGCAGGTGCACACGCACCTCTGCTACTCGGAGTTCGGCGTCGTCATCGACGCGATCCGCGCCCTCGACGCCGACGTGACCTCGATCGAGGCCGCACGCAGCCGGATGGAGGTCGTCGACGACATCGCACGCAGCGGCTTCGACCACGGCGTCGGGCCCGGCGTATGGGACATCCACTCGCCGCGCGTGCCGTCGCAGGCCGAGCTCGACGAGCTTCTCGCACGCGCCGTCGCGGCGGTGCCGGGCAGCCAGCTGTGGGTGAACCCCGACTGCGGCCTCAAGACGCGCGGCTACGACGAGACGATCGCGTCGCTCACCAACCTGGTCGCCGCGGCGCGGAAGGCGCGCGAACTGGTCTCGTAGCCGCGCGAAGAGCGCATAAGGGCGGACGCTCCTCACCGGAACGTCCGCCCTTCGGCATCTCACCTGACGACTTAAACGAGAAGAACCCCTGGTCACCCAGGGGTTCTTTCGATTGTGCGCGAGGGGGGACTTGAACCCCCACGCCCTATACGGGCACTAGCACCTCAAGCTAGCGCGTCTGCCTATTCCGCCACCCGCGCGCACTTCCGACGGTTGAAAACTGAGCCAACCACCGAGGAACGACTCTATCACGGCTCAGGGCGCCCCTTTGACCACGGGCGCGCACCCCGGGCGCGTCGAGCGGGCGCCGCGGCATCCGCACAGGCGGCTCTTCGGTGCGTTCGAAAACCCGGCGCTAGCGTAAGAGCATGACCGACGCCGCCGAGCTCGACGAGACCGCGATCATCGCGAGCGAGCTGATCCGCTTCGACACGACGAACTACGGCGAAGGGAAGTCGAAGGGCGAGACCGAGGCGGCGGAATACGTCGCCGCGAAGCTCGAGGCGCTCGGCCTCGAGCCGCAGCTGTTCGACTCGGCGCCGCGCCGCACGAGCGTCGTCGCGCGGGTGCCCGGCCGCGACCGCGGCAAGCCGGCCCTCGTCGTGCACGGCCACACCGACGTGGTGCCCGCCGACCCCGCGCAGTGGAGCGTCGACCCGTTCGCGGGCGACATCAAGGACGGCATGCTCTGGGGCCGCGGCGCGGTCGACATGAAGAACATGGATGCCATGATCCTGACCGCGCTCGGCGATGTGCTCGCAGGCGGCGGTCAGCCCGAGCGCGACCTCGTCATCGCCTTCTTCGCCGACGAGGAGAACGGCGGCGGCTTCGGCTCGCACTTCCTCGTGCGCGAGCACCCCGAGCTGTTCGCGGGCGCGACCGAGGCGATCAGCGAGGTCGGCGGCTACTCGATCGACATCGAGGGCACGCCCGCCTATCTGCTGCAGACGGGGGAGAAGGCGATGATCTGGGCGAAGCTCGTCGCCGAGGCGCCCGCGGGCCACGGCTCGCGGCTCGTCGCGCGCAACGCCGTCACCGAGCTCGCCGAGGCGGTCGCCAAGGTCGGCCGGCTCGAGTGGCCCGTGCAACTGACCGATACGACCTCCGAGCTGATCGCCGAGCTGGGGCGCATCCTCGACGTCGACCCCGAGCAGGTCGGGCCGGATGCCGTGGTGCTCCGCACCGGTTCCGCCGCCGGCTTCATCACCGCCACGCTGCGTTCCACCGCGAACCCGACGATGCTCACGGCGGGCTACAAGTCGAACGTGATCCCGGAGCGCGCGGAGGCGCGTCTGGACATCCGCCCGCTGCCCGGCCAGGAGGACGAGGTGCTGGCCTACCTCGACGAGCTCGTCGGCGAGAACGTGCGCATCGAGATCGTCGTGAAGGACACCGGGCTCGAGAACCCGACCTCGGGCGCCCTGGTCGACGCGGTGCGTGGCTCGCTCGAGCGGCACGACCCCGGGGTGCCCGTGCTGCCGTATCTGATGCCCGCGGGCACCGACAACAAGGCGCTGTCGCTGCTCGGCATCCGCGGCTACGGCTTCGCCCCGCTCAAGCTGCCGCCCGAGCTCGACTTCCCGGGCATGTTCCACGGCATCGACGAGCGCGTGCCGCTCGACTCGCTCGTCTTCGGGCGCCGAGTGCTCGCCGACCTGCTGGCGGCGTACTGATGGAGGCGTGGGCATTCCCCGAGCTGCCCGAGGTGCCGGGCCGCGGCACGGTGCCGCGGCTGTTCTCGAGCGCGACCGGCGGACTCGTGGCCGCCGAGCCCGACGGCGACACGGCCACGCTGTACGTCTGCGGCATCACGCCGTACGATGCGACGCACCTCGGCCACGCGGCGACGTACGTCGCGTTCGACACGCTGCAGCGGGTCTGGCGCGATGCCGGGTATGCCGTGCGCTACGCGCAGAACGTCACCGACGTCGACGACCCGCTGCTCGAGCGCGCCGAACGCGACGGCGTCGACTGGCGCGAGCTGGGGCGCAGCGAGGTCGACGGGTTCCGTGCCGACATGGCGGCGCTCGGCGTCATCCCGCCCGACGCCTATGTCGCGGTGACCGACCGCATCGCCCCGGCCGCCGTGGCCGCCGCCGAGCTGCTGGCCGCGGGGCTGGCGTATCGGCTGCCGGCCGACGACGCCTCCGACGACAGCGACGGCGCCGACATCTACTTCGACGCGACCGCCGCGTCGGACGTGGGCCCCTGGTACCTCGGCCTCGAGAGCCGCATGCGGCGCGACGAGATGCTGCGCCTCTTCGGCGAGCGCGGCGGCGACCCGGGCCGTGCGGGCAAGCGCGACGAGCTCGATCCGTTGCTGTGGCGCGCGCACCGCGACGGCGAGCCCGTGTGGGACTCGCCCGTCGGCCGAGGGAGACCCGGCTGGCACATCGAGTGCGCGGTCATCGCGCTGGACGAGCTGGGGGCGCCGCTCACGGTGCTGGGCGGCGGGTCCGACCTGGTGTTCCCGCACCACGAGTTCAGCGCCGCCCATTCGTCGGCGCTGACCGGTGAGGCCGCCGCGAAGGTCTATGCCCACGGCGGCATGGTCGCCTATCAGGGCGAGAAGATGTCGAAGTCGCTCGGCAACCTCGTGAAAGTGAAGGAGCTCGTCGCCGCCGGGGTCGACCCGCGTGGCATCCGGCTCGCGATCCTCGCGCACCATTACCGCTCGGACTGGGAGTGGACCGATGCCGTGCTGGCCGAGGCCGTGGAGCGTCTGGCCGCGTGGTCGGCTGCGCCCGCGATCGAGGATGACGGGGCCGGGCTCGCCGAGCTGCGCGCGGTGCTCGCGAACGATCTCGACGCGCCGGCGGCGATCGCGCTCATCGACGAGCGGGCGCAGACCGGCCTCTCGACGGGGTTGCGCGCGGGCATCCACCTGCTCCTCGGCATCGAGCTGTAAGCGCGCGGTGGGGATGCCGCGACATCCGCGCCGCAGGTGACCGTCGACGCCATCGACGCCATCGACGCCATCGACGCCATCGACGAACTCTGATTCCCGACGGACGCGCCTTATGCCGGTCCAATTCCTCGCGGACGCTTTTCGGCACAAGATGCGGCGCGTCGTCGGCGACATACCGGGTCTTCCCGCAGATTGAGTCCGCCAGATCGCGAGCAAGCGACCTGAACGGCGTGCCGCCGAGGATGCCGCGCAGTTCTCGGCCTGCACACCACTGCCGATAAGCCAATAACGCACCGATGCGCCGGTTCGCCAGGCACCGCGCCCGGCGCCGACCCCATGCTCTGTGCATGCACACCCCGCTGTGCCGTTTCGGGCACGTCGCAACCACCGGCGAACTCCGCGCCGCGGGGCTTTCCTCGCGGGAGATTGCCGCGATCAGAAAGCATCCGCTCTGCTGCAGACCCCGTCGCGGGCTCTACGCCTGTGGGGACCTGAATTCGGCCGAGCGCTCCGCCGTGCAGTGCGGCGGGCGGATCGACTGCATCAGCCTGCTGCGGTCGCTCGAGATCTGGGTCGGCGACCCGCCCCCGGCCCTCCACCTGCGCGTGCCGCGGAACTCCGGGCGCACCGGCGAGCGACTCGCCGCACTGCGCCGCCGAGTCATTCCGCACCGCAGGCGCCCGACCCGCGCCGGAACCCGGCTCTACGTCTCGGTGTTCGATGCGCTGAGGCAGGCGATGGACTGCCTGCCGCCCGACGACCTCATCGCCGCGATCGAGTCGGCCGTGCACCTCGGTTACCTGAGCACGGACGACGCCCTCGAGCTCATCGCCGCCGCCCCCACGCGCATGAAGCGCCTCCTGCATGAGGTCGACACCGAATTCCGCGCCCAGTCCGGCCTCGAGACCAAGGTGCGCCTGCGCTTCACCCGCCTCGGCTACCGGGTCGAGCCGCAGGCGCGCATCCCCGGCGTCGGTCACGTCGACAACCTCATCGAGGGCCTCGTCGCGCTCGAGACCAACGGCCGCGACCACGAGGGGAGTCGGAGCACCGACTACTACCGCGACCTCGTGACCGAGGCCTGGGGCATCCGCGTCATCAGCGTCGACCCCGCCCTGATCGACGAGCACTGGGATGTCATCCAGCAGGTGGTCGAAGACGCGATCGCCGAAGCCCGGCTGTTGCGCAGACTCCGCGGACGCAATTCGGACGGCGCGCCGGACTGAGCCCGCCGACGCGCGGCCTGCCCGAACAAAAAGCGTCCGCGAGGAACGGGACCGGGAGGGGGAGGGGGCAGGGCAGACAGGATGCCTCAGCCGTTCGGGCGCCAGGGCCCGGTCGGGCCGGCACCCGGGCCGCCATCACGCCCGTCACGCCCATCGCCGTCGCCGCGGCGCCGCAGGTAGCGCTCGAACTCCTGCGCGATCGCCTCGCCGCTCGCCTCGGGGGAGTCGACCGTGTCGCGCGCCGCCTCGAGCTGCTTGATGTAGGCGGCCATGTCCTCGTCGTCCTCGGCGAGGGCGTCGATGCCGCGCTCCCACTCGGCCGACTCCTCGACGAGCTCGCCACGGGGGATCGTCACGTCGACGAGCTCCTCGAGCTTGTCGATGATCGCGAGCGTCGCCTTCGGGCTCGGCGCGTTGTGCACGTAGTGCGGCACCGAGGCCCAGATGGAGATCGTCGGGATGCCGACCGCCTCGGCGGCCTGGCCGAGCACGCCCAGGATTCCGGTGGGCCCCTCGTAGGTCGACCGCTCGAGCGCGAACTCACGCCGCACGGCGGCGTTGTCGCTCGAGGCGCCGACCGAGATGGGGCGGGTGTGGGGCACGTCCGCGAGCAGCGCGCCGAGGAAGACGATCGCGTCGACGTCCGCGGCGAGCGCGGCGTCGAGCAGCTCGCCGGCGAAGGCCTTCCAGGCGCGCGACGGCTCGGTGCCGAGCAGCAGATAGATGTTGCCGGCGTTGTCGCCGGTCACCTCGAGCTCGGCGTCTGTGGCGAGCGCACGCGGCAGGCGCCCCGGGTCGGAGGGCCCGTAGAGCACGGCGCCGGGCCACTCCAGGGTGCGCTGCCCGTCGTCGTCGAACTTCGTGACCGGGCGGGTGAACTGGAAGTCGTAGTACAGCTCGGGGTCGATCTCGTGCAGGGGCACGACGTCCAGGACATCCTTCAGCGCACGCACCGCGCCCGTCGCCGCCTCGCCCGCGTCGTTCCAGCCTTCGAAGGCCACGACCAGGATGCGGCCGTTCAGGATGCCTTTGCCGTCGGTCAAACGCCACCTCTTCATCGTGTGCCGGTTCGCTTCCGACCAGGATAGGCCCGGGGTCGCGGATAGACTTGGCCCCTGTGATTCCTGTGCCCGCTGCCGTCCTGTTCGACATGGACGGCACGCTCGTCGACACCGAGCCGTACTGGATGACCGCGGAGACCGAGCTCGTGCACGCCTGGGGCGGAACCTGGACCCACGACGACGGCCTGACCCTCGTCGGCAACGGGCTCGAGGTCTCGGCCGCCGTGCTGCAGTCGCGGGGCGTCGATCTCGACATCCGCACGATCATCGACCGCCTCACCGACCGCGTGACCGAGCAGCTCGCCGAGGTCGGCGTGCCGTGGCGCCCGGGCGCGCAGGAACTGCTGCGCGAGGTGCGCGAGGCGGGGGTGAAGACCGCTCTCGTGACGATGTCGTTCCGCCGCATGGCCGAGCAGATCGCGAGCTACATCCCCTTCGACCCGTTCGACACGATCGTGTCGGGCGACGAGGTCGAGAACCCCAAGCCGCACCCCGAGGCGTACCTCGAGGCGGCGCGACGTCTCGGCGTCCCGGCATCCGGCTGCGTCGCCATCGAGGACTCGCTCACGGGCCTCGCCGCCGCGGTCGCCGCGGGCACCGTCGCCATCGGCGTGCCGCACATGGTGCCGCTGCCCGAGACGGGCGACCACACGATCTGGCGCACGCTCGCAGGCCGCACCTTCGGCGATCTGCGCGAGCTCGCCGCACGGAAGGCCGGAGCATGACCGACGACCAGACCACCGATTCGTCCGAGACGGCCGGAGCCGACATCCCGGTGAACCACCTCGCCTTCAGCGGCCCGTTCCGCGTCGGCGACCGCGTGCAGCTCACGGGCCCCAAGGGCCGCATGAACACGGTCACGCTGAAGCCGGGCGAGAAGTTCCACACCGAGCGCGGCTTCATCGCGCACGACGACATCATCGGGCGCCCCGACGGCACGGTCGTCGCGAACTCGACGGGGGCGCAGCACCTCGCCCTGCGCCCGCTGCTCAAGGACTTCGTCATGTCGATGCCCCGCGGCGCGGCGATCGTGTACCCGAAGGACGCCGCGGCGATCCTCGCCAAGGCCGACATCTTCCCGGGCGCGACGGTCGTCGAGGCCGGCGTCGGCTCGGGCGCGCTGTCGCTGTGGCTGCTGCGCGCGATCGGCGCCGAGGGGCGCCTGCAGAGCTTCGAGCGCCGGCAGGAGTTCGCCGACATCGCGATGGGCAACGTGGCCGGCTTCCTCGGGTACCGCCCGGCGAACTTCGACGTCGCGGTGGGCGATCTGCAGGATGTCCTGCCCTCCACCTTCGAGCCCGGCACGGTCGACCGGGTCGTGCTCGACATGCTCGCCCCCTGGGAACCGCTCGAGGCCGTCGCCGAGGCGCTCAAGCCCGGCGGCGTCGTGCTGGCCTATGTCGCGACGGTCACGCAGCTCAGCCGTGTGGCCGAGGCGATCCGCGACACCGGCCTCTTCACCCACCCCGACGCCGACGAGACGATCGTGCGCGGCTGGCACGTCGAGGGCCTCGCCGTGCGCCCCGACCACCGCATGGCCGGCCACACCGGCTTCCTCGTCACCGCGCGCCGCCTCGCGCCCGACACCGAGCTGCCGCAGCTCAAGCGTCGCGCGAGCAAGACGAGCTACTCCGACGAGGACGTCGAGGTCTGGACGCCGGGCGCCCTCGGCGAGCGCGGCAAGAGCGACAAGATCCTGCGCAAGAAGGCCCGTGAGGCGCAGCGCATCGCGGATGCCCGCACCGCGCCGCCCGACTCCGAACCGCAGTCTTAACTTCCTCCGTTAGAGTGACGACCGTTTGACCCCCGTCGAAAGAGCACCCGTGCGCCGTACCGTTCCCGCCCTGATCGTCATCGCCGCCGTCGCCGGCGCCGCCCTCACGGGCTGCAGCGCCTCGGGCCAGGCATCCGCCGCCTGCACGGTCACGAGCGGCAGCGCCTCGGACTCCATCCAGGCGACGGGCGGCTTCGGCTCGACGAGCCTCGCGGCGACCGTGCCGTCGCCCCTCAACGCCAACCGAACCGAGTCGACGACGCTCATCAAGGGCACCGGCGCGCGCGTGAGCAACGGGGGTGCCGCCCAGCTCACGGTGACGATCTTCGACGGCGCCACCGGCCAGCAGACCGGTGCGACCCAGCAGGGCTTCTTCCCGGTCGCGTCGAAGACGATCGGCACGGGGCTCGCCCACGCGCTCGAGTGCGCCACGGTGGGCTCGCGCATCGCCGTCGTCGTGCCGCAGAGCGACGGCGCGAGCGCGCTCGGCGTGCAGGGCTCCGCAGCCCTCGTCGTCGATGTGCAGAAGGCGCTCCCAGGCCGCGCGACGGGCCGCGTGCGCCCCGCCACCCCCGGCTTCCCGACCGTGGTGCTCGCGCCGAGCGGCCAGCCCGGCATCGTCATCGGCGAGCACCAGGAGCCGACCAAGGTCACGTCGGCCGTGCTCAAGCAGGGCGACGGCAAGAAGGCGACCGCGAACGACGTGCTCATCGTCCAGACCCAGACCGTCACCTGGGCCGACCCGACGACCGCGAGCGGATCGTGGGAGCAGGGCGCGCCCGCCACGCAGAGCCTCAACGACAAGTCGGCCCTGTCGAGCCAGCTGATCGGCAAGACCGTCGGCTCGCAGGTCGTCGTGCTCGTCCCCAAGGACAAGAGCCAGGACGGCCAGGCCGAGGCGACCGTCGTCGACATCCTCGGCATCCTGCCCGCCGCTCCCGCGCAGTAGCGGCACCCGTTCCTAGACTGGCCGAGTGCCACGAATCGTCCCGCCGGAAGAGCGGCAGTTCTCCCTTGTGCTCGCGCTGCTCGCGACCGAGCAGGGGCTGACCAAGGAGCAGATCCTCTCGACGGTTGACGGCTACCACCAGAAGTGGTCGCCGAGCGGTGACAACGCGAACCTCGAGCGGCAGTTCGAGCGCGACAAGGACACCCTGCGCGAGCTCGGCGTGCCGCTCGAGACCGTCGACGCGCCGGGGCAGCAGGGCAACAACCAGCTGCAGAGCTACCGGGTGTCGAAGGGCGACTACGAGCTGCCCGAGGACATCCGCTTCACCCCGACCGAGCTCTCGCTGCTGCAGCTCGCCGGCACCGTGTGGCGCGAGGGCTCGCTCTCGGGCGACATGCGCCGCGCGATGATCAAGCTGCGCGCCGCGGGCATCGAGCCCGACGGCCCCATGCTCGGCTATGCGCCGCGCCTCAAGCAGCTCGAGCCCGCGTTCGGCCCGGTCGCGCAGGCGATCGAGCGCCACGACGTCATCGAGTTCCGCTATGCCCGGCCGGGTCGCGCGGTCGCGCGGCGGCACACGATCAAGCCCCTCGCGGTCTACCAGTTCCGCGGCCGCTGGCTCTTCACGGGGCTCGAGGCCGTGCCGTCCCGCGAGTCCCAGGACCGCAGGCTGACCTTCATGCTCTCGCGCATCGTCGGCGAGGTGACAGCGACGCGCGAGCGCTTCGACCCGCCCGCGGGCGACCACGCGGCCGAGGCGATGGCCGAGCTCGAGAGGCTGTGGCAGCGCCAGACCGCCACCGTCGCCGTCGAGCCGGGCAGCGACGCGGCGATCCGCCTCAGCCGGCGCTACGGCGGCACGACCCCCGACGAGCGCGTCCTGATCGTGCACTACAGCGACCTCGCGCTGCTCGCCGACGAGCTCGCGGGCTTCGGCCCCGAGGCGACCGTGATCGAGCCCGAGCACCTCAAGCAGGCCGTGACCTCGCGCCTCGACGCCGTCGAGTTCGCGCACGGCGGGGGAGCGGGCGCGATGCGGGATGCCTCGGCGGAGGCATCCCGATGAGCCCCCGCCCCGCCTTCGCCGCGGACCGCCTCGCGTTCCTACTCTCGGTCGTCCCGTACCTCGTCGACCACCCGGGCGTCCCCGTCGCCGAGGCCGCCGCGCACTTCGGGCTCACCGCCAAGGAGATGCGTCAGCAGGTCGAGCGCATCACGGGAATGGGCGTTCCGGGCGCGACGAAGACCTACGGCCCCGAGGACCTCTTCGACATCGATTGGGACGCGCTCGACGAACGTGACGAGATCGTGATCACCAATCGCGTGGTCATCGACGACGCCCCGCGGTTCTCCGCGCGCGAGGCCGCGGCCCTCATCGCGGGGCTGCAATACCTGCAGGCGGTCCCCGGCGCGGCGGACAGCGAGGTGCTCTCGGGGCTCATCGCGAAGCTCGCGCGCGGCGCCTCCGCGACCCCGCCGCCGGTGGCGATCGACCACGGCCCGAGGGACGCCGCGCTCGACGTGCTGCGGGGTGCTCTGGCATCCGGCCATCGCGTCGAGTTCGACTACCTGAACGCGCGCGGCGGCCGCGAGCGCCGCCCCGTCGACCCCCTCCGCCTCGAGAGCCGCGACGACGCGTGGTACCTGCGCGGCTGGTGCCATTTGCGGCGCGACCTGCGCATCTTCCGCATCGATCGGATGGAGGCGGTGGTCGACACCGGTCTCGCGGTGCTGCACACCCCCGACGAGGTCGCCCTCTCCGAGACGCTCTTCGACCCGAGCGCCGACGACCTCGTCGTCGAGGTGCGCGTGGCCGAGAGCGCGCTGCCCGGCTTCGCCGAATACCTGTCGGACGACGCGCAGCTCGTGCCCGACGGCGAGGGCTACGTGCGCACCAGCATCCGCGTCGCGCACTTCCACAGCCTCAAGCGGCTGGTCGCCTCGATGGCCGGGCTGCTCACCGTCACGGCCCCCGCCGAGGCACGCCGCGAGATCGCTGAATGGGCGCTGCAGGGACGCGCCCGGTATCGGTCGGCACCCTCCGAAGCCGGTTAGACTGACCCGGATGTCCGCACCAGACATCGCCCGAAACCCCTAAGGACCTGAAATGCTCAAGGATCTTTTCTCCGGCTGGCACCTGATCATCGTTCTGCTGATCGTCGTGCTCCTGTTCGGCGCGACGCGACTCCCCGTCTTCGCCAAGAGCCTCGGCCAGTCGATGAACATCTTCCGCAAGGAGATGAAGACGCTCAAGGACGACGTCAAGAGCGACGACGAGGCCGCCTCCGCCGACAAGACCGCCAGCACCTCCGCCGACGACAAGAAGTAGTAGGTCGTGAGCCCGTCTCCAACGAAGGAGAAGGCCGGGCGCGCCCCTCAGGACTCCGACGGGCGGATGTCGCTCGGCGAGCACCTCATCGAGCTCCGCAACCGCGGCATGATCGCCGCGGCCTCGATCCTCGTCCTGGCCGTCGTCGGCTGGTTCGTCGAGCCGTACCTGTGGGGAACGCTGACCCACCCGATCTACGAACTCGCGAAGCACCAGAACGTCAAGATCACCTACACGAACCTGACGAGCGCGTTCGACCTGCGGATGCAGGTGTCGATCTACATCGGCCTGGTCGCCGCGAGCCCGATCTGGCTCTATGAGATCTTCGCGTTCCTGACCCCGGGCCTCACCGGGAAAGAGAAGCGCTACGTCTTCGGCTTCTTCTTCACCGCGATCCCGCTGTTCCTCGGCGGCTGCCTGTTCGGCTGGTACGTCACGCCGCACCTGATCGGCGTGTTCCTCAGCTTCACCCCGCAGAACGACGCGTCGTACCTCGGCGCGGGCGACTACCTCAGCTTCGTGCTGAAGCTGATCCTCGCCGTCGGCATCGCGTTCGTCACACCCGTGTTCATCGTCCTGCTGAACATGATCGGCGTGATCTCCGCGAAGGCGATCCTGAAGGCCTGGCGCTGGGCGATCCTCGGCGCGGTCATCTTCGCCGCGCTGGCCACCCCGTCGACGGACATCATCTCGATGCTGATCCTCGCGGTGCCGCTCATCGCGCTGTACTTCGGTGCCGCACTGTTCGCGTGGCTGCACGACCGCCGCAAGGCGCGCGCGGCTGCGAAGCTCGAGGCCGAGTACGCCGCGTAGTCTGCACCGCTGCAGCTGCGCGGCGTGCCCGCCCGCTTCCGAGCTTCCCGCGAAGGCCGAGCGCCTACGCTGAAGACGTGACCGACCAGCTCTCCCCGTCCGAGCGCTACGCCCAGTCTCGGACCCGCTCCCGGTCGCCCAGGCTCGACGAGTTCCGCGCGCTGCTGCGCTTCGACCTCGACCCGTTCCAGGTCGACGCGTGCGCGAGCCTCGAGGCGGGCAACAGCGTGCTCGTCGCGGCGCCCACGGGCGCGGGCAAGACGGCCGTCGCCGAGTTCGCCGTGCATCTCGCGATGTCGACGCCGCACGCGAAGGTCTTCTACACCGCGCCGATGAAGGCGCTGTCGAACCAGAAGTTCAACGAGCTGGTCGATCGGTACGGGGCAGAGGATGTCGGGCTGCTCACCGGAGACACGAACGTCAACTCGCGCGCCCGCATCGTCGTCATGACGACCGAGGTGCTGCGCAACATGCTCTACGCCGACTCGGACCTGCTGCCCGATCTCGCGTACGTCGTCATGGACGAGGTGCACTACCTCGCCGACCGCTTCCGCGGCGCCGTGTGGGAAGAGGTCATCATCCACCTCCCGCAGCACGTCAAGCTCGTCTCGCTCTCGGCCACCGTGAGCAACGCCGAGGAGTTCGGCGACTGGCTGCAGGCCGTGCGCGGCGACACCGACGTCGTCGTCTCGGAGGAGAGGCCGGTGCCGCTCGAGCAGCACGTGCTCGTGCGCTCCAAGCTCGTCGACCTCTTCGAGGGGGCCGGCCGCGATTCCGCGATCAAGGTCAACCCCGAGCTGGTCCAGCTCGCGCGGGCCGGCGGCCGCCCGTCGGGCGGGCGCATGGCATCCGATCGCGGCCGCCGCCACGGCGGAGGGTTCTCGGGCCACGGCTACCGCATGGACCGCGCCGAGCTCGTCGGCCGCCTCGCCGAGCGCCGGCTGCTGCCCGCGATCTTCTTCGTGTTCAGCCGCAACGGCTGCGACCAGGCCGTGCAGCAGGTGCTGCGCGGGGGAGTGCGGCTCACCGAGGCGTGGGAGCGCGACGAGATCCAGCAGATCGTCGAGGAGCGCACCCGCACCCTGCTCGACGAGGACCTCGCGGTGCTCGGCTACTGGGAGTGGCTCGAGGGCCTGAAGCGCGGCGTCGCGGCACACCACGCGGGCCTGCTGCCGGCCTTCAAGGAGGTCGTTGAGGAGCTCTTCCAGCGCAAGCTCGTCAAGGTCGTCTTCGCGACCGAGACCCTCGCGCTCGGCATCAACATGCCCGCCCGCACCGTCGTGCTCGAGAAGCTCGAGAAGTTCAACGGCGAGGCGCGCGTTCCGATCACCCCCGGTGAGTACACGCAGCTCACCGGCCGCGCGGGCCGCCGCGGCATCGACGTCGAGGGCCACTCGGTCATCCAGTGGGTCGACGGCATGGACCCGCAGGCGGTGGCTGCGCTGGCATCCCGCCGCTCCTATCCGCTCAACTCGAGCTTCCGCCCGACCTACAACATGGCCGTCAACCTGATCGAGCAGTTCGGCCGCGAGCGCACGCGCGAGATCCTCGAGTCGTCGTTCGCCCAGTTCCAGGCCGACCGCGCGGTCGTCGATCTCGCGCGCACCGTGCGCAAGCGTGAGGAGTCACTCGCCGGCTACGCCAAGGCCATGGAGTGCCACCTCGGCGACTTCGGCGAGTACGCCGCGCTACGCCGGGAGGTCAGCGAGCTCGAGAAGCAGAACAGCAAGATGCAGGGGCAGTCGAACGCCGCGAAGCAACGCGTGCAGAAGCAGCTCTCCGACCTGCGCACCCGCATGCGGCACCACCCGTGCCACGGCTGCTCCGAGCGCGAGCACCACGCACGCTGGGGCGAGCGCTGGTGGCGCTTCAAGCGCGAGACCGATCAGCTGAACTCGCAGATCCGCAGCCGCACGGGCGCCGTCGCCCGGGTCTTCGACCGCGTCACCGATGTGCTGCTCGCGATCGACTATCTGCGCGCCGACGACGACGGGCAGGCGAGGCTCACGACGCACGGGCGCCGGCTGCGCCGCATCTACGGCGAGCGCGATCTGCTGGTCGCGGAGTGCCTGCGGCACGGCCTGTGGGCGGGGCTGGATGCCCCGAGCCTCGCCGCCATGGCGTGCGCCCTCGTCTTCGAACCGCGCCGCGACGAGGTCGACGTGCCCGAGCGGTTGCTGCCGAAGGGGCGGTTCCGCGGCGCGCTCGAGGCGACCCAGAAGCTGTGGGCCGAGCTCGACGACCTCGAGCGCGAGCACCGGCTGCCCGGCAGCGACCCGCTCTCGATCGGCCTCGCACCGGCGATGCACGCGTGGGCGCGCGGTCAGAGCCTCGAGCGGGTGCTCGACCAGGCCGAGCTCGCGGCCGGCGACTTCGTGCGCTGGTGCAAGCAGACGATCGACCTGCTCGATCAGCTGTCGGTCGTCGCGGACGGCGAGCTCGGCCGCACGGCGCGCCAGGCGCTCGATGCGGTGCGGCGCGGCATCGTCGCGTACTCGAGTGTGGGCTGAGCGCGTGTTCCGGAAGGTCGAGAAGGCTGGGCGCGTGCCGCACCGGCGGCGCGGGCGGGCGGGCGCGGATGCCTTCCGCGTCGGCACCGGGCGCGGGGTGCCGCTCTGGGCCGCCCTGATCCTGGCCGCGGCGGGCGGCGTCCTGTTCAACGCCGCGTTCCCCGCGCTGTCGTGGTGGCCGCTCGTGTTCCCCGGCGTGGGTCTGCTGCTCTACGTGCAGCAGGGGCGCCGCGCCTGGAGCGCGCTGCTCGTCGGCTTCGTCGGCGCGCTCGCGTTCTACATCTCCGACATCTACTGGACGGCGCTCTATCTCGGCCCGGTGCCCTGGCTCGCGCTGTCGATCACCGAGTCGTTCTTCTGGTCGCTCGCCGCCGTGCTGATCACGCTCGCGTACCGCTGGGTGCCGCGCGCGGTGCCGGGGCGGCTCGGCACCCTCGTGCTGCTGCCGCTCGTGGTCGCGGGGCTGTGGACCCTGCGCGAGTTCCAGACCGACCACTGGCCGTTCACCGGCTTCGCCTGGGGGCGCGTCGCCTACACGCAGTCGCAGAGCCCCTTCACCCCGCTCGTCGGCTGGGTCGGCGTCGCCGGGCTCACCTTCCTGCTCGTGTGGGTCTCCGCGTTCGCGCTCGCCTGCCTGCAGGAGGTCGGGATGTCCCGGCTGACGCGCGCGGTGCTGCCCGTCACGGCCGCTCTGGCGATGGCATCCGTGCCCGCGTGGCCGAGCCATGCCCTCGGCAGCGCGCGCGTCGCGGCCGTCCAGGGCGACGGGCCGGCCGGCTACTTCGACCCGAACAACAAGTACGGCGCCGTCGAGCAGGCGCAGGTCAACGCGACCGTGCCGCTGTTCTCGAAGGGCCCGTTCGACATGGTCGTGTGGCCCGAGGGATCGGCCGACGCGAATCCGCTCGCCGACCAGAACAGCGCGAGCGTGCTCAGCGCGCTGAGCCGGGTGCTCGACGCGCCGCTCGTCGTCGGAGCGATCACCGAGGACGGCCCGAAGACCTTCAACTCGTCACTGCTGTGGGACGGCGACAAGGGCAAGGTCGCGCAGTACGACAAGCAGCTGCCCGTGCCGTTCGGCGAGTACATCCCGCTGCGCCCGTTCTTCCATGCGCTCGCGCCCGCGCTGGTCGACCTCGTGCAGCGCGACTACACGCCCGGCACCCGGCCCAACGTGTTCGACATCCGCGGCACGGGCCAGGACATCCGCGCCGGCATCTCGATCTGCTTCGACATCATCGACGACCGGCAGATCCCGCAGATGATCGACGGGGGGGCGCAGCTGATCCTCGCGCAGACCAACAACGCCGACTTCGGCCGCACCGAGGAGAACGTGCAGCAGCTCGCGATCGCCCGCATGCGCGCCGTCGAGACCGACCGCTCCGTCGTGAACATCTCGACGGTCGGCACGAGCCAGGTCATCGGACCCACGGGGCGGACCCTCGCGGCGATCCCGGCGTACAAGCCGGGGGTGCTCGTGGCATCCGTGCCGCTCTCCACCGGCATCACGCCCGCCGTGCGCTTCGGCGCGGCGATCGAACTCGGCGCCGCGGCCCTCGGGGGAGCGGGACTCGTCGGATGTCTCGGGCTGCTGCTGACACAGAGACGCCGCCCCCGGGGGAACCCGGAAGACGGCGTCTGGTCACGCGATGCGCGGCGCGCGGAGTCGGACTAGACGCCCGTCTCCTGTCCGCGACGCGAGCGCAGGTAGGTGAGGCGCTCCTGCAGGAGCTCTTCGAGCTCGGCCTCGGTGCGGCGCTCGAGCAGCATGTCCCAGTGGCTGCGCGGCGCCTTGGACTCGGCGCGGTCGACCTCGACGAGCTTGTCGTCGACGATGCGCGTCGCCTCGTGGCCGCAGTAGCGGCATTCCCAGACATCGGGGGCCTCGGCCTCGGCGGCGAAGACCATCGTGGTCTCGCGGCCGCAGTCGGAGCAGACATAGGTGTGTGACGCGCGCGGTGAGAAGCTCACACCGTCTTCGCTCTGCAGGCTCTGGGCCCCCAGCCTCATTCCGCGCAGGCTGCGATCTGCCATGACGACTCCTTCCCCTTGACGACGATCACGAGCACGCGACCATCGACACGTGCTCTCCACCTCGAACGATGCGGCAAGCCGTGCACTTCCCAGTGAAGCGCCAGACTCAGGGGTTTGCCAGGTCGCGGACGACGTTCACAGCAAGATCGGCCCGATCGCTCACGATGCCGTCGACGCCCAGCACGATCAGCCGCCGCATGTCGTCCTCGTCGTTGACCGTCCAGACGTGCACTTCGACGCCCGCTTTGCGCACCGCGTCGACGAAGCGGGGCGTGACGACCCGAAGGGGGCCCTGGCGCTCGGGCACCTGCACCGCGTCGACGCCCTTGAGGGCCGCGCGCACCACGAAGCCGAGCCCCAGGCGGGCCCCGACGAGGGCCCAGACGACCCCGCGCTGCGATGCCGAGGTGGCGACGGCGCCCGTGCCGCCGAGCGCAGCGACCGCGGCCTTGCGCGTCGCGTCGTCGAAGCTCGTCACGAGCACGCGCGAGGTCGCCTTGGCCGCGCGGATCGCGCTCGCCGCGGCATCCACCGCGTCACGGCTCTTCACGTCGACGTTGAACCGCGCGTCGGGGAAGGCCTCGAGCGCCTCCTGGAGCGTCGCGAAGCTCTGCCCTTCGCCGAGGTCGACCCCGGCGAGCTCGGCCCGCGTCAGCTGCGAGACGCGGATGTCACGCCCGGCGAGCCGGCGCAGATCGGGGTCGTGGCTGATGATCGCGACCCCGTCCGCCGAGGCGTGCACGTCGGTCTCGACATACTGCGCCCCCGCCGCGAGCGCCTTCGCGAACGCGAGCAGCGTGTTCTCGGGCGCGTCGACGGCGAGGCCGCGGTGCGCGAGGACCCGCGGGCGCGCGCTCGCGAAGTAGCCGCTGTCGCGGTTCCCGGCTGCCAGGGGCCTACTCCGCGGTCGGCGCCGCGGGGGAGGGGGCCCCGGCCGACGGTGTCGCAGCAGCCTTCGCCGCTGCGCTGCCCGCACCCGCGAGCCCGCCGCCGAACGCCTTGCCGAAGGAGTCGAGCGCACGGTTGAGCTCGGCCGGGATCATCCAGACCTTGTTCGCCTGGCCGTTCGCGATGAGCGGCAGGGTCTGCAGGTACTGGTAGGCGAGCAGGAGCTCGTCGGGCTTGCCCAGGTGAATGGCGGTGAAGACGGTGTCGATCGCCTTCGCCTCACCTTCCGCCCGCAGGATCGCCGCCTGCTTCTCACCCTCCGCGCGGAGGATGGCCGCCTGTTTCGTGCCCTCGGCGTTCAGGATCTCGGCCTGCTTCGTGCCCTCGGCGTTCAGGATCGCGGCGCGGCGGTTGCGCTCTGCGCGCATCTGCTGCTCCATCGAGTCCTGGATGGAGGCGGGCGGGTCGATCGACTTGAGCTCGACGCGGCCTACGCGGATGCCCCACTTGCCGGTCGCCTCGTCGAGCACGACGCGCAGCTGCGAGTTGATGTTGTCGCGGCTCGTGAGGACCTCTTCGAGGTTCATGCCGCCGACGACGTTACGGAGCGTGGTGGTCGTGAGCTGCTCGACGGCGGCGAGGTAGTTCGCGATCTCGTAGGTGGCGGCCCGGGCATCCGTCACCTGGAAGTAGATGACCGTGTCGATCGAGACCACCAGGTTGTCCTCGGTGATCACCGGCTGCGGGGCGAACGAGACGACCTGCTCGCGCAGGTCGATCAGCGGGCGCAGGTGGTCGATGTACGGCACCAGCAGGTTCAGACCGGGGTTCAAGGTCTTGTGGTAGCGGCCCAGCCGCTCGACCACGCCCGCTCGTGCCTGCGGAACGATGCGGATCGCCCGGAAGATCGTCACCAAGACGAAGATGACGACGATCACGACGACGACGATGCCGATCGCGACTCCAACTTCCATTTCGGCCCCTCAGCCTTTCTGTTCGGTTGTCTGTTCTGTTATCGGGGGGGGTCACGCGATCGGAGCGATGACGACGGATGCCCCGTCGACCGCGAGCACGTGCACTTCTGTTCCGGGGGAGAGCTGCGGGGCCGTCTCGTCGGCGAGGCGGGCGCTCCACGTCTCGCCGTTGGCGAGCTTGACCTGACCGCCGACGGGCGTGACCTGCAGGATGACGCGGCCGACGGTGCCGACGATCGCGTCGATGTTGCTCTTCGCCGGGTCGGCGTTGCGCTCGAGCAGGTGCAGCAGCCGCGGGCGCAGCAGGAAGGTCGAGAGCACGGCGATGACGGCTGCGACGATGAACGCGACCCACCAGGAGCCGCCCACGAACACGACGATGAGACCGCCGAGCGCACCGAGGGCCAGCAGCATGAACTCGATCTCGGTCGTGGCCATCGCGACGGCGACGAACACGACGATGAGCCCGGCCCAGATGACCCACTCGAACCCGTCCATGCGGCCCACCCTAGCGGCGTTGCTAACCTCGGTGTTGGGTTTCTTCACCCGCCGATCGACCCCAGTAGGAGTTCCACGTGACCAACCCCCTCGCCCCCGGTTCCCTCGCAGGCAAGCGCGCTCTCGTGACGGGGTCGAGCCGCGGCATCGGCGCCGACACGGTCGCCTACTTCGCGGGCGCCGGCGCGAAGGTCGTCATCAACTACCGCAACAAGGCGGCCCGGGCCGAGAAGCTGCAGGCGCAGCTGGCCGAGCAGGGGGCCGAGGCGCTCCTCGTCGCCGCCGACCTGACCGACCCGGCATCCGTCGCCGCCATGTTCGCGCAGGTGAAGGATGCCTGGGGCGGTCTCGACGTCCTCGTGCTCAACGCCTCCGGCGGCATGGAGTCGGGCATGGGCGAGGACTACGCGCTGCGCCTCAACCGCGACGCCCAGCTCGGCGTGCTCGACGCCGCCCTGCCCCTGCTCGGCGAGGGCTCGCGCGTCGTGTTCGTCACGAGCCACCAGGCCCACTTCATCCGCACCACCCCGACCATGCCCGAGTACGCGGCCGTCGCGCTCTCGAAGCGCGCCGGCGAGGACGCGCTGCGCGAGCGCATCGCCGAGCTCGAGGCGCGCGGCATCGGCTTCGTGGTGGTCTCAGGCGACATGATCGAGGGCACCATCACCGCGACGCTGCTCAACCGCCTCAACCCGGGCGCCATCGAGGAGCGCCGCCAGTCGGCGGGCAAGCTCTACAACGTCTCCGAGTTCGCGGCCGAGGTGGCGCTCGCCGCGGTCGAGCCGGTGCCGGCCGACCACACGCGCCTCGTCGGCGACACGAGCGGCTTCATCGCCGACTGAAAGCGGACACCCGGGAAGGCGTCATACCGCTGCCACCACCCGTTCGGGGGGCGGCAACCCGCGGCGCCTACCTTCGTGGATCACCCGATCAGCCCCGCAGGCGGGGCCCGACCTTCAGGAGATCCTCGATGAAGAAGACCACCCTCCGCGTGCGCGCGGCGGCCCTCGCCGCCGGCACCCTCGCGTCGCTGGGAACGCTCGCCGCCGTCGCGGCCCCCGCGGACGCTGCCGCGCCGCACCCCGTTCACAACCCTGCGGCGCTGCGCGCGCAGACGATCTTCAGCGGGGCAGCGCACGGCTGGAGCGACCCCGACGACATCGCCGTGCTCGGCGGTCATGTCTTCGTCGGCTTCCAGAACGGCGTGCCCTCGACGGGGCCGGCCGCAGGCACCCCGCAGCAGAGCACGCTCGTGGAGCTGTCGCCGAACGGCCGGCTCGAGCACAGCTGGAACCTCACCGGGAAGATCGACGGCCTCGGCGCCGACCGCACTCACGACCGCGTGATCGTCACGGTCAACGAAGACGCCGACAGCAGCATGTGGGTCGTCACGGCGAAGGGTGCTGCGCAGCACTACGCCTACGACCAGAACCCGCTGCCGCACGGCGGCGGCACGGATGCCGTGAGCGTCTTCCACGGCGTCATCTACACCAGCGCCTCGGCACCCACCACGACCGGCCCCGCGGTCTACCGCGTGACGCTGCTGCCGGGCGGCAGCGCCCACGTGGCATCCACCGCGATCGGCACCGACAGCATGGCGACCGTCGCGAACGCCGGTCAGCACGGCAGCACGCAGCTCGCCCTCACGGACCCCGACTCCAACACGGTCGTCCCGAGGCACGCGCTCCGTTTCGGCGGCGACTTCATGCTCGATTCGCAGGGCGACCAGCAGGCGATCTTCGCGTCGAGCCTCGCACCGGGTGCGCGCCTGAAGGTGCTGAACCTCAGCCAGGCGATCGACGACACGGCCTTCGCCCCGGCGCGACGCGCACGGCTCGTGGTGACGGACGCCGCCGCCGACACCGTCGACCTCGTGACGGGCGGATTCACCCCGGGCGCCGCGTACTCGGTCGTCACGCCCGGTGACGCGAACACCCCGCCGGTGCCGACGCCCGACAACTACCTGGCCCGACTCGATCTGAACACCGGTGCCCTCACGCCGCTCGCCGTCTCCGGCGTGACGGTCACGCCGCACGGAGCCGCGTTCCTGGGCTGACCCTCGTGCGCCATGCCCTCGCCATCGGGCCGTAGACCTGCGGCGAGGGCATGGCGCTCTGCGAGTGCCGGTGCGAAAGTGAACGCATGACGGACTCGAAGCGCGATGCGATCCTGACCGCAGCCCGCGAGGTCTTCCGCGAGAGCGGCTTCACGGGCGCGACGCTCGTGCGCATCGCGGTCGCCGCCGGTCTCAGCTACTCCGAACTCGTCGAGCAGTTCCCCGACAAGGAATTGCTGTTGCGGGCGGTGCTCGCCCAGCGCGACGACGATGAGGACGCGCGCAGCGACTTCGACGCGATCACCGACCCGCAGGCCGCGCTCGCGGCCGTCGTCGACCTCGTCGAGTACAACGCGGCGCATCGCGGCATGGTCGAGCTGTTCACCGTGCTGGTGGGCGAATCGGTGGTGCCGTCGAGCCCGGGCCACGACTTCTTCCGGGAGCGGTACGCGCGGCGCGTCGACAGCTTCCGGCGGACGTATCAGCGGGGCGCGGATGCCGGCGTGCTGGACCCCGAGTGGACGCCCGATGCCGCGGCGGTCGAGCTCACGGCGCTGCTCGACGGGCTGCAGATCCAGTGGCTGCTGTCCGACGGCGCGATCGACATGGCCGCGCTGGTCCGCGCGCATCTGAGCCGGCAGATCGTGTCGCCCACGGCGGCCGCAGACGCCGCGGACGCCGCAGGGGAGTAGGGGAGCAGCGGCTCACCAGCCGTTGAAGCGGTCGATCCAGGGCGCCACGTCGACCTCGTTCCCCTCGGGGTCGGCGAGCGTCCACCAGTTCGGGCCGTTGTCACGCACCACCCGGCCACCGGCCGCGAGCGCTGCGTCGATGCGGCTCTGCGCCTGGTCGACCGGCACGTAGAGGTCGATGTGGATGCGGTTGCGCTGCGGTCTCGGCGCGTCCATCTGCTGGAACCACACGTTCGGGGCGAGGGCGAGGGGGTCGGTGACGTCTTCACCGCCGCGCGGCGGATAGCCGAGGACGGCGGCCCAGAACGCCATGGCCTTCGGGATGTCGAGCGCATCGATCGCGATCTGCACGGTCTGGAGCTTCGCCGGGTCGGAGGCGAGCCCGAGCTCGTGGGCGGCCTCGGAGATCTGCGCGGCGAGGCGCGCGTCGAGCTCGCTGAGCGGCCAGGGTCCGTTCAGCAGCTCGTGGGTGAGCAGCGTGACGCGCACGGCGGCGTAGCGCAGCTCGATGTCGGGGTGATGGTCCATGGCATCCGCGAGTGCGCCGATGCGGTCGACGAAGGCGACGCCGGTGGCGAAGGACCCGGTGACGAAGTACGCCGTCGCCCCGGTCGAGAGCACGCGCCAGTCGGCGACCCCCGGCGCGGCGTGGAACTGCTCGGACGTGATGGAGTCGGCCATGGCCCGGACCTTACGCGCTGTCGGTGGTCGCCTCTAGCCTCGTGGCATGACTTCGCTGGGTGTGATCTTCCAACCGACATCCCCGCCTGAGGCGCTGCCCGACGCGGCGCGCGCGGCCGAGGCGGCCGGCCTCGACGAGCTCTGGGTGTGGGAGGACTGCTTCAAGGAGAGCGGCATCGCCGCCCTGGTCGCGGCACTCGCGGCGACCGAGCGGCTCGTCGTCGGCGTCGGAATCCTGCCCATGCCACTGCGCAACGTCGCGCTGCTCGCGATGGAGGTCTCGACGGTCGAGCGGATGTTCCCGGGGCGTGTGCGCATCGGACTCGGTCACGGTGTGCTCGACTGGATGGGCCAGGCGGGTGCGCGCGTCGCGTCGCCGCTCACGCTCATGCGCGAGTACCTCCCGGCTCTGCGCCGCCTGCTCGCCGGGGAAGAGGTGTCCGTCTCGGGGCGCTATGTGAACCTCGACCGCGTGCAGCTGCGCTGGCCGCCCCAGGCGCCGGTGCCGCTGCTCGCGGCGGCCGAAGGCCCCAAGACCACGGCCCTTGCGGGTGAGGTGGCCGATGGGCTCGTGCTGACCGGCGGGTGGAGCGCCTCGATGGTCGCAAGCAGCCTGGCTCGGGCATCCGCGGCACGCTCCTCAGCCGGTTCCTCCGCGCCGCTCACCGCCGCGGTGTTCCTGATGGCCGAGTTCGGCGAGGGCGCTCCCGAGCGCATGGAAGCCGAGTTCGACGCGTGGAAGATGACGGGGGAGCGGCGCTATGCCGGGCTCGGCTCGGTCGAGTCCGTCGCGGCGACGGTGCGCGAGGTCGCAGCCGCCGGCGCGACGAGCGTGCTGCTCCAGTCGCGTTCCCTCGGCGTCGACTTCGCCGCCTTCGCACGCTCGGCAGGCCACGTGAAACAGCTGATCAGCGGCTAATCGCCGTCACGCGCGCCCATATCGCCCGTCTGCGGCACACCGTCGGCGAGCTCGTAGCGCAGCAGCACGGCACCGCTCGAGCCCGCCAGCGGAGGCTCGGCGAGGCGCAGATTGGTCGGCACCTCGCCGCCCTGGAAGACCTTCTTGCCCGTGCCGAGCACGATCGGGTACACCCACAGGTTCAGCCGATCGAAGAGCTTCTCGTGCAGCAGCGTCTGGACGAGATCGAGGCTGCCGATGACGTGGATGCTCTGATGACGATCCCTCACCTCGTTCACCGCGGCGACGAGGTCGGGGGAGAGGAGCCGCGATCCGGCCCAGTCGAGGGCCGGCGCGGTGCGGGATGCCACATACTTCGGCACCTTGTTGAACACGTGCGCGATGCTGCCGTCGACGCCGTCCTCGGCCTGGGGCCAGTACCCGGCGAAGATGTCGTGGGTCTTGCGGCCGAGCAGCAGCGCGTCGAGCCCGGCGATCGCCGCGCCAACCTCGGCGCCAACGAGGTCGTCGAACAGCGGCGCCTGCCAGCCGCCGAACGGGAAGCCGCCCTCCGGGTCCTCGTCGGGGCCACCCGGCGCTTGCGCGACCAGATCGAGCGTCGTGAACAGGTCGATGTGGATCTTGCCCATGCGATCCTCCCGAAGTAAAGTTATGTCAAGAGATATGGTTTCCGCGGCGCCGACGTCACTCCGGCAGACGGGTGCGGAGCAGACAGAACTCGTTGCCTTCCGGGTCCCCGAGCACATGCCACGAGGCATCGTCGCCCTGGCCGATGTCGACCTTGCGGGCACCGAGCGCGAGCAGGCGTTCGAGTTCGGCATCCTGCTCGCGGTCCGTCGCATTCACATCGAAATGCAGCCGCAGCGGCTCGGTCTTGGACTCGACGGTCGGAACGAACACCAGCGTCGGCTGGATGCCGCCGAATCCGGCGTCCGGGCCGATCTCGACTGCACCGTCGTCGATGTCGATGATCTGGAAACCCAGCACCGCGCACCAGAACTCCGCGAGCGCCCGCGGGTCGTGCGCCTTGATGACGATTTCAGAGAGACGGGATGCCATGCGCCGCACGCTACCCGCAGCGGGTTCGCGCCTCCAGACCCCGCTCCTTCAATGCTGTTTCACTTTCCGATAATGCACGTTATGTCAATAAAGCAATCGCGACATCACTCTCCTGGCCACGGTGCGGTCACGCCGCCAGGTCGCGCCATCCGTCCGGCAACCCCGTGGTCCCCCACTCCGAATCGGGCGCCCATCCAGCCCAATCGGCCCCGAACGGCCAGCCGCCGCCGCGGGCGAGGTCGGTGAGCCGCCTGCCCGCGTCGCGTGCACGGGCGGCGAATCCTTCATCGAGCTCTCCGGCCTCGACCAGGAACGCGAGTTCGTCTTCGTCCTTGTATCCGACGCGCCAGTCCTCGGTTCCCGGCATCCCGCTGCCGACGACATCGAGCGTCCAATCCTGGGTGTCGAACCCGATCGAAGTCCGGGACCACGGAAGCTCGAGATTCCCATACCAGGCACCCACCCAGTCGGTGCCGTCGTGCCAGCGCCAGACCGACCACGGCTCGCCGAACCGATGGACGCGGACGACGGTCTCGCCACGCCAGACGAGTTCCTCGAACGACCCGTCCCAGTCCTTCTCGAGCACGAGTCGTCCGTTCGGCCCCGACCCTCGCCCGGCGCGGCCGCGCATGGCGGACCCCGGTGTCGTGGCGACGACCGCGAGCTCGCCGTCGTCCTGGACGACGAACCCGGAGACCGCGAAGGAGACGGCCTCGCCTCTTTCCTGGAACTGCCGGATGCTGCGCAGCACGACGGCCTCTCCGCGGGCGAAGCGATGCATTCCGCTCACCCCGTCGCCGGTCAGCGGGTCTCGTGGGTGCCGACGAGGCGCGCACGGCCGAGGACGCCGCCGCCGAGCACGCTCCGCAGCTCTGCCAGGCGGAACCCGGGTCGCAGGGCGAGGGGGCGATCGAGCGCATAGGCCTGGAAGACATAGCGGTGCGGGCCATGGCCCTTCGGCGGAAGCGGGCCCGCCCAACCGCTCTTCAGACTCCCCCGGCCGAGCACGATGCCCGCGACATCCGCACCCGCCGAAAGATCACCGTCGGCGAGACGCTGGACGACGCTCGGGTCGATGAGCGCGACGAGATGGGTGGATGCCCCCGACATCGGCGTGTCCGGGTCCTGCACGACGAGCGCCAGCTGCGCCGTGTCGGCCGGAAGCCCGCTCCAGCTCACGGCGGGTGAGAGGTTGCGCCCGAACAGGCGCCCGCGATACACATCGGGGATCTCGACCGCGTCGCCGCCGCCCTCCCCCGCCCAGTCGGCCGCGAGCCGGAAGTTCTCGGGCGCCTGAAGCGCCCCGTCGTTCCACACCAGTGCGTGATCGCCGGACTTGTGCGGCAGCGCCATGTGTCCTCCCTGAGCAGTGGCCGTCATCGCTGGTGCTACCACTATGCCGGACACGGCTCGGGGCGCCGACCCAGACGCCGGCACCGGCTGCGGTCACGCCGCGGAGCGCTCAGCGACCCGCCGCCGACGCAGGCCACTGTCCCCCACCTCGGGCCCGCGATAGACCATGTCCATCGCGCCGATGCTCTCCCCCGGCGGCACGATCTCGTCGATGCGGTCGAGCACGTCATCGCTCAGCGCGACGTCGACGCCCGCGAGCGTGTCCTCGAGCTGCTCCATGGTGCGCGGGCCGGCGATCGCCGAGGTCACGCCCGGATGCGCGATGGCGAAGGCCATCGCGAGATGGGTGAGCTTCACGCCGGCCTCATCGGCGAGCGCCACGAGCTGCTCGACGGCGGCGAGGCGGCGCTCGTCGCGGAAATGGCGCATGCCGGTGCGCGTCGACCGGAAGTTGTCGTTCTCCTGCCCGGCGCGATAGCGCCCGGTCAGCGTGCCGCCCGCGAGCGGGCTGTAGACGAGCGTGCCCATGCCGTAGCGCTGCGCGACCGGCAGGATCTCGCGCTCGATCTCGCGGTCGAGGATCGAATAGTTCGGCTGCTCGGTGCGGAAACGCTCGAAGCCGCGGCGCTCGGACATCCACTGCGCTTCGACGATCTCCGAGCCGCGCATCGACGACGAGCCGATCGCGCGCACCTTGCCCTGCCGCACGAGGTCGGTGAGCGCGGACAGCGTCTCGTCGATGTCCGTCTCGGGGTCGGGCCGGTGCAGCTGGTACAGGTCGATGTAGTCGGTCTGCAGGTTCCGCAGCGAGCGCTCGACGGCCTGCACGATCCAACGGCGCGAGGCACCCCGGTGGTTGAGGTCGTCGTCGACGGGTCCCCAGAACTTGGTGGCGAGCACGACATCCTCTCGCCGCCCCTTGAGGGCCTCCCCCACGACCTGCTCCGAGTCGCCGTAGCGGTCGGCCGTGTCGACGAAGTTGATGCCTGCGTCGAGCGCGCGGTGGATGATGCGGATGCCTTCCTGCCGGTCCGGGTTGCCGAGCGCCCCGAGCATCATCGCGCCGAGCGCGTACGGGGTCACCTTGATTCCGGTGCGGCCGAGGGTGCGGTACTGCATGGCTCCTCCTTGCTGGCATCTCGAGCGGTGCCATGTGATGATGGAAATGGAACATTGTCCCGTTAGCTTCCGACTATATGGAACGGTGTCCCATTTATCAAGCGATCGAGGAGAACCGGATGCCGCGCGCCGATGCCCAGCGCAATGTCGACGCCCTGCTGAGCGCCGCGAAGGACGAGTTCGCCGAGCACGGCGTCGATGTCGGGGTGCGCGCGATCGCCGCCCGCGCCGGGGTCGGCACGGCGACGCTCTACCGCCACTTCCCGCTGCGCGCCGACCTGATCGCCGCGGTGTTCCGGCGCGAGATCGACGACGTCGCTGCGCAGGCCGATCAGCTCGCCGCGACGCACTCCCCCGACGAGGCGCTCGAGCTGTGGGTGCAGCGTTACACCGAGTTCGTCGCGACGAAGCACGGCCTCGGGTCCGCCCTGCATTCCGGCGACCCGGCCTACAGCGGGCTGCGGGACTACTTCGAGGGCAACGCCGGGCCGGCGCTGCAGCGGCTGCTCGATGCCGCGGCGCGGGCGGGTGTCATCCGCCCAGGCATCGACCCGATCGAGCTCATCGGCGCGATCGCGAACCTCTCGGTGCCGCCGCCCGGCAGCGAGGACACCTCGCGCGCCGCGCGCATGGTCGCGCTGCTGCTCGACGGGCTGCGCTACGGCGCCGCCCCCGCGCAGTAAGTCACCGATTCGGCGAAACCGGGCCCCACGCGCGGCGCGGCGCGGCCGTTCTGACCGAATCGGTGACTTCCGGCACGCGCGCTACCCGGCGGCGCCCCGCAGCTCGCGCACCAGGAACCGGTTCGAGTCATCCGCCAGCCAGGTCGGCACGTGCCGGTGGTCGCCCGAGTGCGCGCGCATGAGCTTCTGCGCCGACCCGAGGGCGTCGAACAGCGCGATGCCCGACTCGCGGTCGAGCTCGGCGTCGTCCCACGGCTGGATGAACTCGAGCGGGATCGTCACGCGCGCCGCGACCGCGAGCAGCCACGGCACGCCCCAGAAGCCGCCGAACACGGCCGCGCGGATGCGCGCGTCGGCGACCGCGAGCGGCACTCCGACCGCGGTCGCGAGCGTCATGCCCGTGTAGCCGAACGGGGTGGAGGCCCCGAACTCCGGCGACGCCTGCAGGGCATCCATCACGGCCCGCCACTGGGGCACCGCGCGCTCGGCGATCGAGCGGTTGAGCTCGGTGACGAAGGGCACGATGGACTCCCCCGCGCGCCGGGCTGCGTGCATGGCCTCCACCAGGGCCCGGTCCGCGGCATCGCGCGGCCGCTCGCCGTGGCCCGGCATGTCGATCGCGACCGCGTGGAAGCCGCACGATGCGACCAGCCCGACGGCGCGCGAGACGAGGCCGGGCGCGCGCTTGTGCAGGCTGCCGCCGTGGCCCATGAGGATGACGGGAGCACCGGCCTCGGCCGAGACCGGAGACCACAGAACGCCGGGCACGTCGCCCAGCGTGAAGGAGCGTTCGACGACGCCGTCCGACGTCGTCTCAGAGAAGAACTGCATGAGTTCGCCTTCCAGAAGAGAGCATCACGGATGCCCCCGGAGGCGTCTGACTCAGCCCGTCACCCGCGCATGCGACGAGGAGCACCCGAATTCGATCATGTTCACCGGGACTCACCTCCTCGCTCTCAGCACGGACACCACGATCTTAACGGACGGCGACCGCAGGACGCACGCAGAGCACCCTCAGAGCACGTGGTCGAGCGTGATCTCGAAGCCGGCGCCCCGACCCGAGACGTGCACACCGGCGAGGTCGGCGACAGACCAGTCGGCGCCGTGGCCCGCGGCAGCCGCGCCCACCCCGATCACGCGCATGCCCGCGGCCTTCGCCGCCGCGACGCCGGCGTGCGAGTCCTCGAAGGCGACGCACTCCCCCGGCTCGACGCCGAGCACGGCCGCCCCGGCGAGGAAGCCCTCGGGGTGCGGCTTGCTCGCGGTCACCGACTCGGCGGTGACCGCCTGCGCCGGCATCCCCAGCCCCGCCGCCGCCATGCGTGCGCGAGCGAGCTCGAGCGACGCCGACGTGACGAGGGCGTGCGGGATGTCGGCGAGCGACCGCAGCAGCTCGCCCGCACCGGCGATCTCGACGATGCCCTCGACCTCACGCGTCTCGCGCTCGAGCAGCCGCCGGTTGTCGGCGTGGTTGACGGCCGTGTCGCGCTCGGGCAGCAGGATCGCCATGCTCTGCCAGCCCCGGCGGCCGTGCACGACCGGGTACACCTCGGCCGGGTCGAGGCCGTGCTCGCGGGCCCAGTCGCCCCAGATCCGCTCGACGACGGCCGACGAGTCGACGAGGGTGCCGTCCATGTCGAGCAGCACGGCGGAGGCGGGGATGACGACGCTCATCGTCCGAGCGTATCCGCCGCGTTCTTCGCACTTTCTTATGGCGTTCGTGAGAGCCTCGGCACATGCTCGACCTGATCCGCCGGCGCTTCGGCTTCCGCCGGCTCGAGGGCTTCGGCTCGCCGGACGACGCCGACGGCCAGGCGGTGCGCCGCGCCGCGTGGTCGATCACCCGCCAGATCACCCTCGCGAGCTGCGCCATCGTCGTCGTCATCATCGCCCTCGCGATCGGCGCGCTCGTCTTCCAGTCGCAGGCGAAGGAGATCGCCGAGGCGCACTCGCGCGCGACCGGCGAGGCCTTCGTCGACACGAAGGAGGCGATCGTCTCGCTCGTGGCGATCGGCATCGGCACGATCGTCCTCGCCGCGGCCGTCAGCTGGTTCATCTCCCGCAACGCCGTGCGCCCGCTCGGCCGCGCGCTGAGCATCCAGCGCGCCTTCGTCGCCGACGCGTCGCACGAGCTGCGCACGCCGCTCGCCGTGCTCGACGCGCGCATCCAGGCCCTGCAGCACCGCAGCGCCGCCCGGCCGCCGAGCGCCGACGACCTCGGGGCGCTGCGCGAGGATGCGCGCGCTCTCATCGACATCGTCAACGAGCTGCTCGCGATCGCCGACGCGCGCACCGACCGCCTCGAGCAGGACGTCCCCGACGCCCGCGCGGTCGCGAGCGACATCGCGGCGAACCTGTCGCTGCTCGCGCAGAAGCGCGACATCCGCATCTCCGTCGGCGGCGCCGCCGGCCTCGGGGTGCGCATGGGCGAGACCGCCCTGCGCCGCTGCCTGCTCGCCCTCGTCGACAACGCGGTGGGCCACAGCTACGACGGCGGCACGGTCACGGTGACCGTGCGCGGCGACCGGGGCGATGTGGTGGTCGACGTGCAGGACCACGGCCCCGGCATCCGCGGCCTCGCCGTCGCCCGGGTCTTCGACCGCTTCGTCCACGCCGACGCCGACGACGAGGCCGGCCTGCCGCGCCACAGCGGCTTCGGCATCGGCCTCGCCCTCGTGCGCGATCTCGCGGTGCGCCACGGCGGCAGCGTCGAGGTCGCGTCGACCTCGCCCGAGGGCACCGTGTTCCGGCTCACCCTGCCGAGGGCGCGTTCGATCGACCTGATGGAAGGCATGCGATGAGCGAGAGGATGCCCCGGCTGCTGCTCGTGGAGGACGACGAACGCCTGGCCCCGATCATGATCGACTACCTCGGCGAGGCCTACGCGGTCACGCACCGCGCGGACGGCACCTCGGCCCTGCGCACCGCGCTCGACGAGGAGTTCGACGCGATGATCATCGACCGCCGCCTGCCCGGGCTCGACGGGGTGCAGGTCGTGCAGAGCATCAGGCGCGCGCGCATCCGCACGCCCATCATCATGCTGACGGCGCTCGGCGCCACCTCCGACCGCGTCGACGGGCTCGACGCCGGCGCGAACGACTACGTCGTCAAGCCCTTCGAGTTCGAGGAGCTGCTCGCCCGGCTGCGTGCGCTGCGGCGCGACTACGGCGCCGACCACGACTCGATCGCGGTCGGCGAGTGGAGCTTCTTCCCCGCCGAGCGCATCATCGAGTCGCCCTACATCGGGCCCGTCGCGCTCACCCCGAAGGAGTGCGAGCTGCTCGCGCTGCTCGCCGAGAACCCGGCCCGCACCTTCAGCAGGCAGCAGATCCTGTCGGCGGTGTTCTCGCCGACCGACCTGCCGGGCACCGTCGACACCTATGTGCACTACCTGCGCAAGAAGATCGACCCCGACGTCGTGGTCACCGTGCGCGGGAAGGGCTATCGGCTCGGCTCGCCCTGAGCGCGGTCGGGGACGCCCCGGCGCCGCACTCGGGCGCACGCTCAGCCGACGCGCTCGCCGTCTGCGAACACGGCGCCGCTCGGCGCGCCCGCCGGCAGGGTCGCGGCCCATGCGACCCACTTCGCGGCCTCGGCCGGCGGCACATCGTCGTCGTCGGTGCCGAGCTCGGGGTGGGTGTCGACCTGGCCCGGATCGACCGCGTTGACGAGCACGGGCGTGTCGCGGAACGCCGCGGCGAGCATGAGCGTGAGCGCGTTGAGGGTGTGCTTCGCGAACGAGTAGGCGGGTGCGCCGACATCCCCCGCCTCGTCGGCCAGGCCCGCGACCTGCCAGAACGCGCCGCTCGACAGGTTCACAACGCGCGCGGCGGGCGCCGCCACGAGCAGCTCGCGCAGGGCGGCCGTGAGCGCCCACGGCCCGACGACGTCGACGTCGAAGGCGGCGCGGATGTCGGCGGCCGAGGCGTCGAGCGCCGTCGGCGTGCCCATGTCGGGGAAGACGCTCGCATTGTTCACCAGCGCGTCGAGGCGGCCGTGCTCGGTGCGGAGACGCTCGGCGAGCGGCGCGAAGGCGTCCGTGTCGGCGAGATCGAGCCGCAGGCCCTCGGCGCTGTGCCCCTCGGCCACGAGCGCCGCCGCCTGCGCCTCGGCCTGGGCAACCGTGCGCGCGGTCACGAACACGTGGAAGCCCTGCTCGGCGAGCGCGCGGGCGGTGGCGAACCCGAGCCCCTCGGCGCGCCCCGCCCCGGTCACGAGTGCGATCTTCTGAGTCATCGGCTCCTTCTTCCGTTCGCGTCCATGTTGCCGGAAGGCAGCCGACGTCGCCGCGCGCGATGCGCGCCGTCCGCCGCTAACGTCGAGCCATGACCGACGCCCCGGCATCCTCGCCTCGCCCCACCGCCCTCGTCACGGGCGCGACCCGCGGCATCGGCCGTGCGATCGCCCGCGAGCTCGGGCGCACGCACCATGTGCTCGTCGGCGGCCGGCACGCCGAGGACGTCGCGGCCGTCGTCGCCGAGCTGCCCTCGGCCGAAGGGTATGTCGGCGACCTCGCCGCGGACGAGCTGCCGTCCCTCCCCCGGCGCCTCGATGTGCTCGTGCACTCGGCGGGCGTCGAGCAGGGCGATCGCATCGCCGACACCGAGCGCGCCGTGTGGGAGGCCGTGTTCGCCACGAACCTGTTCGCCGTCGCCGAGCTGACCCGTCGCGCCCTGCCCGCGCTGCGTGCGGCGCAGGGGCTCGTGGTCACGGTCAACAGCGGCTCCGGATTCTGGACGAGCCCGGGCGGCGGCGTGTACTCGGCGTCGAAGTTCGCGCTGCGCGCATTCAGCGACACCCTGCGCGAAGAGGAGCGCGCGAACGGCGTGCGGGTCTCGAGCGTGCACCCCGGGCGCACGGATTCCGACATGCAGCGCGCGCTCACGGCGAAGCTCGGCGAGAGCTACGACACCGACTTCTTCCTCGCCCCGCAGGATGTCGCGGACGCCGTGCGCCTGGTGGTCGACCTGCCCTCGCGCGGCACGGTCGAGGTCGTGTCGGTGCGCCCCACGCTGCGGCGCTGAGCCGCGGCATCCGCCCCTTGTCGCCGCGTGCCGATCTTGTTTTGATCGGCGCATGACGCTCACCCATTCTGCGGACGGCACCCCCGTCGCCTTCGAAGCCGTCGGCGACGGCCCGACCGTCGTCATCGTGAACGGCGCGTTCTCGGTCGCCCGCGACGCGCACGAGCTCGCCGCGGCGCTGGCCGCCGCCGGCTTCCGCGCCGTCGCCTACGACCGCCGCGCACGCGGTGGCAGCGGAGACACCACGCCGTTCCGTCCCGAGCGCGAAGTCGACGACCTGTCCGCCGTCGTCTCCGCGGTCGGCGGCGCGGCCGCGACCCTCGGCCATTCCTCCGGCGCGGTGCTCGCGCTGTTCGCCGCGTCGCTCGGCGTGCCGACCGGTCATCTGTTCCTGTCCGAGCCGCCGTTCCGCTGCGGCGAGGACGAGCCGCCCGTCGACCTCGTCGACCGCCTGCAGGCGCTCATCGACGCGGGGCGCCCCGAGGACGCCGTGACGACGTTCCAGCTCGAGGCGATCGGCCTGCCGCGGGAGATGGTCGAGCAGTTCGCGGCGAGTCCCGCGTTCGCGCCCCTCGTGGCGCTCGCTCAGTCGACGGTGTACGACGCGTGGCTGACCCGGGATGTCTCGACCCCCACCGCCGCGATGACCGCTCCCCCGGTGCCGGTCTCGGTGCTCTCCGGCGTCGAGACGTTCCCGTTCCTGCGTGCGAGTGCGGAGCGCCTCGCCGCGCTCATCCCCGGGGCCGAGTTCGTCTCCGTCCCCGAATCGGTCGGCCATCGGGTCGACCCGGCCGCGACCACGCGACTCGTCGTCGATCGCCTGGGCTGAGCGGCATCCACGGCTTGCCCATATGCCGCAATAGGCATATATTCCGCCCGATTGCCAGGCTTCTGCCGGTTTCGGCGCCGCGGTCCGCGCTACCTTCGAAGCAGCGATCGGCGATTTGCCTGTTGTGTGCATCCGGCCCGCGGGCCGCCGATCGGACGGGGGCCATGTGGCCGCATCCACCTCTTTCGCCGCACCTCCCCTCGAGTCCGTCGCGAATCGGTCGATCTCGACGGCGGCTCTGCTCGAGGGTCGGCTCGGAGCGATCCGTGCGACGCATGCGCGCGACGGCGAGGATGTCTCCCCCACGGTCTCGTACACCGCGGTCTCGCGCGAGGTGAAGGCGCTCGGCCTGCTCGAGCGCCGCCGCGGCTTCTACCTGGGCCTCATCGCCTGCCTGCTCGCGGCCACCGCCGCCGACGTCGTCGGAATGGTGCTGCTCGGCCACAGCTGGTTCCAGCTGATCCTCGCGGGCGTGCTCGGCTTGATCCTGACCCAGTTCGCGTTCCTCGCCCACGAGGCCGCGCACAAGCAGATCCTCGGCTCGGGCACCGCGAACGACCGCCTGGGGCGTTTCCTCGGCACCTTCGTGATCGGCATGAGCTACGCCTGGTGGGTCAACAAGCACTCGCGCCACCACGCGAACCCGAACCAGGTCGGCAAGGACCCCGACATCGAGGTCGACACGATCTCGTTCATCGAAGAGGACGCCGCCCGCGCGACGGGTCTGCTCGCCTGGATCACCCGGCGCCAGGGCTACCTGTTCTTCCCGCTGCTCACCCTCGAAGGCCTCAACCTGCACCTGACCTCGTTCAAGCTGCTCGTGCGCCGCGACCCCGTGAAGCACCGCACGTTCGAGATCGTGATGATCGCCGCGCGCTTCGGCATCTACCTCGGCCTGCTCTTCACGTTCCTGCCGCCGGGCATCGCCGGCGCCTTCCTCGGCGTGCAGCTCGCGGTGTTCGGCATCTACATGGGCGCGTCGTTCGCACCGAACCACAAGGGCATGCCCGTGGTGCCCGCGGACGTGAAGCTCGACTTCTTCTCCAAGCAGGTGCGCACCTCGCGCAACATCAGCGGCGGGTGGTGGGCGACGCTGCTGTTCGGCGGTCTGAACCACCAGATCGAGCACCATCTGTTCCCGAGCATGGCCCGTCCGCACCTCGCTGCGGCGCGTCGTGTCGTAAAGAGTCACTGCGCACAGACCGGAATCCCGTACGCTGAGACCACGTTGACGAAGTCGTACGGCATCGTCATCGCCTACCTCAATCGAGTCGGGCTGCATGCGAGGGACCCCTTCGTCTGCCCCGTCATCGCCCAGTACCGGCGCGCATAGCGCCCCCGAGTTTCACCACCAAGCGCGGCCGACGAGGGCCCGCTGCCACAGATCACCCATCCGTTCGCGGCTTCCGCCGCGGCAATCCGGGTCGCATTCACTGCCCGGGAAATGAAGAAAGAAAGACGACGTTATGGCCACCGGCACCGTCAAATGGTTCAACTCCGAAAAGGGCTTCGGCTTCATCGCCCCTGACGACGGCTCGGCCGACGTCTTCGCCCACTTCTCCGCCATCCAGGGCAACGGCTACCGCAACCTCGAAGAGGGCCAGAAGGTCGAGTTCGACACCGAGCGCGGCCAGAAGGGCCTGCAGGCGGCGAACATCCGCCCGCTCTAAGGCTTAGCGGCAGAGAGGGCCTCAGGCCGGGACATCCCGACCTGAGGCCCTCTTTCCATGCCTCCCTGCCCCTCTGTCGGGCACATTTCCTGCTGTGGGGCATATGCCGCACCCCCGTGCCGTATGCCCGGCACGGGGAAAAGTGCCGCACGGGGGTCAGCTGCCGAGCTGGAACACCGCCGTCGTGATGCCGAGGGCGACGAACGCGAAGCCCGCGATGAGCGTCGCCCACACGATGAACGGGCGCAGGTCGCGCTTCATGAGCCGTGCGTAGGCGCGGTTCATGCGGGTGCCGAAGCGCGGCATCCGCCGCCACACCCACCCGGCCGCGAGATACGGCGAGACGACGAAGAACAGGAACCACGCGAAGCCCGCGACCTGCAGAGTCAGATGGGGCGTCGCGCCCGCGATGACGCGGCCGGTGACGTACATCGTGACGGGCGGCACGAAACCGATGGCCGTGTTCGCGAAGCCGACGCCGATCATGCTCTGCGGGTGCTCGTCGCGCACCTGCTCGCGGGCGGGCTTGGGCTTGGGCCGTGGATGCCGCGCGAACCAGGCGAACACCAGCCCCGCGACGATCAGCACCCCGCCGGCCACGAAGTCGACGACCGACTGGACGACGAGGTGCTCGAAGCGGCCGCGCAGCTCGTCCACGAGGGTCGACGGGTCGAAGGTGCGGAACGCGAGCAGCAGCACCGTCGCGCTCAGGCTCATGCCGACCGTGAGGAAGATGATCGAGCGGCGGGGGCTGCCCCCGCGCGCGAGAAGGTGCAGCGTCACGCCGTACAGCGGCGGGCTGAATCCGAAGGTCAGCCCCAGGAAGACGAGGCTCACGCTCGCGCTGAGCCCGCGCGCAAGTTCCCCGCTCATCGGGTCGATTCTGCCGCACGAGGCGGCCGCCGTGAGGCGGGCGCGCAGACGGCGTGCCGTCAGCGGTCGACGCCCGCGACCCACCCGCTCAGGGTGCGGGTGCTCTGCCAGGTCTGATCGGGCTGCGCGGTCACCCGCACGTCGACCGGGTCGATGGACGGTGACGGCCGCGACGGCGCGGTGAAGGTCGTGCCCGCGTTCGTTCCGGGGGCGGTCGAATCGGGAGCCGAGGATGTCGGCTGAGCGGCGGGCGCCGTGCTCGACGTCGGCTCGGACGATGTCGAGTACGTGCGATCGGATGTCGGGGCCGAGGACCGCTCCGGCGACGTCGCCGGGCTGCGGTAGGTCGTGCGCGCGGCGTCGTCCGCCTGACGGTACGGCGCGTACTGCGCGGACGGCCGCGAGGCGCCCGGGTAGGCCGCGGTGCGCTCGCTCGCGGGCGCACCGCCTTCCCAGGTGCGGCTCGGGTCGTCGAGGCGTTCGTGCCGCAGCGCCCGAGCGCGGACGTTCATCGGGTCGGCCACGAGCCACGGCAGCGCGCGCCAGTCCGCGAGGTCGCGGGGGTGCGGGGCATCCGCGCTTCGCTGCGCGCCGGCCCAGCCCGGTGCGCTGCCGTCGGCTGCCGCGTCGGTCGACGAGGTCGGGACGAGGCTGACCGTCGGCGGCGCGCCGAGGGGGCCCGTCAACGGGCCTGCGGCGCTCACGACCGCGTCGGTGGCGTCCGTGCCGCCCGGGAAGGCGGCGGCGCTGAGCGCGCCCCCTGCTGCGACGAGGACCGTGACGCCGAGGGTGATGCCCCAGATCGCCTTGCGCGCGCCGCCCCCGCCACCGGGGCCGGGGCCGGTCTCACCGGGGCGCTCGGCGGCGACCGCGGCCGCGATGTCGGAGAGGAGCGCCGCGGCGGCGTCGGCCTCGTCGTCGAGCGGCTCGCCGGCGGCGATCGCGTCGAGGAGCTCGTCGTCGTGCGCGAGCGCAGCGAAGTCGTCTGGCTGTGTCATCACTCCCCTCCCTCAGCAGTATCCGCCGTGAACGCGTCGCCGACGGCACCCAGGCGGCTGCGCAGGCTGCTCAGCGCACGATGCTGGATGACGCGCACATTCGCTGCCGTGACGCCGAGCGCCTCGCCGACCTCGTCGGCGCTGAGGCCCGCCACGACCCGCATCAGCAGCACATCGCGGTGCTTGTCGGGCAGTTCGTCGAGATGCGCGAGCAGGCGGCGCAGCGTGTCGCCGCGCTCGGCGAGCTCGGCGGGGCCGGGCTCGGCGGCCCGCTCGTCCGGCAGTTCCGCGACCGGCACCTCGGGGCGGCGACCGCGGCTGCGCTGGGCCATGAGCACCTTGTTCGAGGCGATGCCGAAGACGAAGGAGGTGAAGCGGCCGGTGTCGGGGTCGAAGCCGGGCAGGGCGGATGTCAGTGCGAGACACGTCTCCTGCGTCACGTCCTCCGCCTCCTCCCTCCGCCCGATGCGAGCAAGGGCGTATCTGAAGATCCTGGTGCGGAGGCCACGGATGACAGCGCCGACGGCGCCGGTGTCACCGGACTGTGCCCGGCGCACCAGCGCGATCAGCTGATCGTCCCCCAATGACTCTCGCATCGCCACCCATTGTCCCCCATCCGGGGGTTGCTCCGACCGGCGGTGCGGGTAACGGCGCCGCCGGCCGGAGGATCTCCCTGCTGATCAGCGGCGGAAGCCGCCGGAGAATCCGCTGAACGCGGTGCGGCCGCCGAACCGGTCCCCGGCGAAGCGGGTGCCGGAGCGGGTGGGCTGCTGCACCGTCGCCGTGCTCGGCGCCCCGAAACGACGCACCGCAGCACTTCCGCTCGATGCCGCTCGGCTCGGCGCGATGCCGCGCGCAGGTGCGGCGAAGCGCTGGGCGAAGGCCGCGCGCTGCTCGGCGGCGAGGCGCTCTGCGGCGGCCCGGCGGGCGGTTGCGTCGGTGACGGCGGGCCGCGCGGACGCGACGGCGAGCTGGGTCGGATCAGCGGCCGACGTCGCGGCGGTGCGCGACACCACCGTCACCGAGATCGAGGTGACCGTGCTGGACGGGTCGGAGCCGGTGCTCACGGTGACCGTCGTGGTCGTCGGCGCCGCGGGGGCGGCAGGGGCCGCGGGCGGGGTCGGGACGAAGACGGACGGCAGTTCCGGCCAGCGGGTCGGCGTCATGTGCGGCACGGCCCACCAGAAGTGGTGGTGACGGCGGTGGTGCCGGTGATGACGGTGGTGCGGCGCCGGAGTGGGCGTCGCGGTGGAGGTCGGCACCGGAGTGCCCGTGTCGGTCGGCGTGGGCGACGACGTCGAGGTGCCCACGGGGACGGGCGTGGCGGTGTCCGTCGGTGCCGGCGTCGAGGCGCCGGTCGGTGCCGGCGTCGCCGTGCCCGTGGGCGCCGGCGTCGTGGTTCCGGTCGGAGTCGGCGTGTCGGTGACGACGGCGTCGACCGTCGTGGTGGTGCCCCCGGCACCGGTGGTGGTGGTCGTCGTCACCTGCACCGTCGCGGCGTTCGCGGCGATGGAGCCGGCGACGCATGCGCCGGCGACGATGGCGATACCGCTCGACAGGATGACGAGCTTGGCGGGTCGATTCATGGTCGGATGCCCTTCCCGTTGGTTTCTCCAGGGCGACCGCCATGGTCGTCCAACGGGGTGCATTGCCGCTCGAGGCCGATGTGTTACAGCCCGGCCGTCATGACCGGGGCCGGCCGGGTGCCGCCGGCCGCGACATCCTCTCGCCCGCTAGTTCGACTCCCACTGGAACCAACGGATGCCGATCACAGAGAACACGACCAGGTACGCGCCGATCGCGACCGTCGACCAGGTGTCGTCCGACGACCAGGCTCCCGTGTTCTGCACGGCGGCGAACAGGGTGATGAGCGCGCCGACGGGCGTCCATTTCGAGACGTTGGTGAACGTGTCGCCGAGCGCGCCCGAGATGCCGAGGATGCCGAGCAGCAGCAGCACGATGTAGAGCACGCGGCCCACGGCGTTGACGGCCGTCGTCGAGCGGATCAGGCCGACGATCGCCTGCCCGATGCCGAGGAACATCGCGGCGCCGTAGAGCGCGACGAGGAAGATCAGCACGTAGCTGCCGGCGCCGTAGCTGACGTGGTGCATGATGCCGCCCACCACGATCACGATGATCGACGTCACGATCGCGGCGGCGAACTGCACGAGCAGGCGGCTCAGCATGATCGCCCAGGTCGGCGTGGGCGTCACGCGCAGGCGCTGGAAGACGCCGGCCTCGCGGTCGCGGGCGACCGTGATCGAGTAGCCGAGCAGCGACGACGACAGCAGGCCGTAGGCGAGCGCGAGAGCGATCATGACGCCCGACGCCTGCCCGCCGAGGGCGTTGCCGCCCGGGCGCGCGGCCGCACGATCGGTGATGACGAGGATCAGGATCGGCACGGCGAGGTTCAGGATGAGCGTCTGGCGGCTGCGGGCGATGACGGTCGCGTCGGCGCGCAGCAGCGAACGCAGCGTGAGGCCGATCGACGGCGTGGCGATCGTGGTGGTGTCAGTCACGGAGGTCGCTCCCGGTCAGTGCGATGAAGACGTCTTCGAGGGTGGGCTCGCCGTGCGCGAGGGCGAGCACGCGCGGGTCGTCGCGGTGCGTCGCGATCAGCTCGGCCGGGCTGCCGGTCGCGACGAGCTTGCCGTGGTCGATGATGACGATGCGGTCGCAGACCGCCTGCGCCTCCTCCATCGAGTGCGTCGTGAGCAGGATGCTGCCGCCGCCGCGGCGGGAGTTCTCGATGCGCTGCCACAGGCTGCGGCGCGACTGGGGGTCGAGGCCGCTCGTGGGCTCGTCGAGCAGCAGGAGAAGCGGGTTGTGGATGCTCGCGATGAGCAGCGAGAAGCGCTGCTGCTGGCCGCCGGAGAGGTTCTTGAGCCGCTTGCCCGACTCGCGCTCGAGGCCCGTGTCGTTCAGCGCGTCGAGGGCCTCGCGATGCGACATCCGCACCCCGTACAGCCCCGCATAGAGCCGCAGCAGCTGCTCGATGCTCAGCTCGGGCTGGAAGCCAGAGCTCTGCAGCTGCACGCCCATGCGCGCACGCGCGTCGATCGGATGCCGCAGCGCGTCGACCCCGTCGACCGTCACGGTGCCGGCGTGCGGTGCGCGCAGCCCCTCGATGACGCTCAGCGTCGTGGTCTTGCCTGCGCCGTTCGGGCCGAGCAGGCCCACGATCTCGCCGCGGCCGATCGCGAAGCCCACGCCGTCCACCGCGGTGCGCGCGCCGTACTTCACGACGAGCCCCTCGACCGCGAGCATCGGCTGCGGCCGGTCAGTCGGAGTCGACATCATCCTCCTTTGGATCCGCACCAGATTTCCATCGTCGGTTATCAACGGGCTATGAGCGGGCGCCCCGCCGCAGCGGGCCGCGAAACACGCGCGGAACACGCGTCGCCTACGCTTCTCAGCCATGCCCGTCATGGTCTTCGCCGCGTCGCACGGCACCTCGTCCCCCACCGGCCAGGCGGCGGTGCGCGGCCTCGTCGACGCGGTCGCCGCACGGCTGCCCGCGCCCGTCGTGCGCTGCCACGTCGACGTCGAGCAGCCCAGCGTGCCGAGCGCGCTCGCCGCGGCCCCCGCCGGCACCCGCGCGGTCGTCGTGCCGCTGCTGCTCTCGGCGGGCTACCACGTCTACGTGGACCTCGCAGAGGCGGCCGCCGAGTCGCCTGTCCCGACCACGGTCGCCGGCGCGCTCGGGCCCGACGGACGACTCGCGGCGGTGCTCGCCCGGCGACTCGACGAAGCGGGGTGGCGGCCCGGGGCATCCGTCGTGCTCGCCGCCGCCGGCTCGTCGGACCCGCGAGCCGTCGCCGACTGCCGCCGCACGGGCGAGCTGCTCGCGGCGCGACTCGGCGTGCCCGTCACGGTCGGCTTCCTCTCGGCGGCCGAGCCGCGCGTGGCGGATGCCGTCGCCGCGGTGCGCCGTGAGGCGCCCGGCTCCCCCGTCTTCGCCGCGCCCTATCTGCTCGCCCCCGGCTACTTCCTCGACCTGGTCGCCGCGGCCGGCGCGGACGTCGTCGCCGCACCGCTGGCGACCCCCGACTCGACCCCCGACGAGCTCGTCGACGTCGTCGCCGAGCGGGCCGGCCTCTAACCCAGAAGCGACGCGCACCGGGCTCTGTCACGTTTTGTTACGTCACGTGTACCTCTGTTGCGTCATGACTGGAGGCATCGCGCGCGGCCTCATACCGTCGCGACATACCTTCTGTCGACAGCTGTACGGCTGATCGGCTCGAGCAGAAGCGAGACATGACGTGACAGCAACCGATGCGCCCGTGCGGCGCGTGCGCGGGCCCCGTGCGGGCGTCGCGAACGGCCAGTGGAAGATCGACGGCACGACCCCCCTCAACGGCAACGAGGAGTGGAAGCAGGCCGACGACGGCCTGAACGTACGCGAGCGCATCGAGAACGTCTACGCCCAGGGCGGCTTCGACAGCATCGACCCGGGCGACCTGCGCGGCCGCTTCCGCTGGTGGGGCCTGTACACCCAGCGCAAGCAGGGCATCGACGGCGGCCGCACGGCGACGCTCGAGCCCGAGGAGCTCGAGGACCGCTACTTCATGATGCGCGTGCGCATCGACGGCGGCCAGCTCACGAGCGAGCAGCTGCGCGTCATCGGCGGCATCTCGCGCGACTTCGCGCGCGACTCGGCCGACCTCACCGACCGGCAGAACATCCAGCTGCACTGGGTCGAGATCGAGAGCGTGCCGGAGATCTGGCGCCGGCTCGAGGCCGTCGGCCTGTCGACGACGGAGGCGTGCGGGGATGTCCCGCGCGTCATCCTCGGCAGCCCGCTCGCCGGCATCGCCGCGGACGAGATCATCGACCCGACGCCCGTCATCGAGGACATCCAGCGTCGCGGCATCGGCAACCCCGCGTTCTCGAACCTGCCGCGCAAGTACAAGACCGCGATCACCGGCCACCCCAGCCAGGACGTCGTGCACGAGATCAACGACTTCTCGCTCATCGGCGTCGTGCACCCCGAGCTCGGCCCGGGCTACGACCTGTGGGTCGGCGGCGCGCTCTCGACGACGCCGCGGCTCGCCGAGCGCCTCGGCGCGTTCGTGCCCGCCGAGCAGGCCGGCGAGGTCTGGGAGGGCGTGACGGGGATCTTCCGCGACTACGGCTACCGCCGCCTGCGCAACAAGGCGCGCCTCAAGTTCCTGCTCGCCGACTGGGGCGTCGAGAAGTTCCGCTCGGTGCTCGAGGACGAGTACCTCGGCTACGCCCTCACCGACGGCCCCGCCGCGCTCAAGCCGAGCACCCCCGGCGACCACATCGGCGTGCACAAGCAGAAGGACGGCCTCAACTACATCGGCGTCGCGCCGACCGTCGGCCGACTCTCGGGCACCCGCCTGCTCGCCCTCGCCGACGCCCTCGAGGCGCACGGCTCGACGCGCCTGCGCACCACGCCGCACCAGAAGCTCGTCGTGCTCGACGTCGCCGACGAGCACGTCGAGCCGCTCGTCGCCGCGCTCGACGGCCTCGGCCTCTCGGCCCGTCCGAGCCCCTTCCGTCGCAGCACGATCGCCTGCACGGGCCTCGAGTTCTGCAAGCTCGCGATCGTCGACACGAAGGACACCGCGACCGAGACGATCGCCGTGCTCGAAGAGCGCCTCGCGGGCATCGAGCTGCCGCACCCGATCAGCCTGCACATCAACGGATGCCCCAACTCCTGCGCCCGCATCCAGACGGCCGACATCGGCCTGAAGGGTCAGATCCTGACCGGCGCCGACGGCGTGCAGAGCCCGGGCTTCCAGGTGCACCTCGGCGGCGGCCTCGCGTCGAACCTGCGCGAAGAGGCCGGCCTCGGCCGCACCGTGCGCGGCCTCAAGGTGACGCAGGTCGAGCTGGCCGACTACGTCGAGCGCCTCGTGCGCCGCTTCCTCGCCGACCGGGGCGCGGACCAGACCTTCGCCGAATGGGCGGTCGACGCACCCGAGGAGGCCCTGCAGTGAGCGGCACGACCGGCATCTCCAACGGCGTCGGCGGCTCGGGCGCCCAGATCGGGCCCGGGCGCGTGCGCTCCGCCGCCGAGCTGAAGGCGCTCGCCGAGGCCGGGGCGGACCTGCTGCGCTCGAACGCGTCGGACGAGGCATCCGCCGCGGAGGTCATCGCCTGGGTCGCCGCCAACTTCGACGTGCGCCAGGCCGCGGTCGCCTGCTCGATGGCCGACGCGGTGCTGCCGCACCTGGTCTCGCAGTCGCTGCCGAGCGTCGACGTGCTCTTCCTCGACACGGGCTACCACTTCCTTGAGACGCGCATCGAGCGCGACGAGGTCGACCGCCAGCTCGACGTCACCGTGCGCGACGTCTTCCCGCTCCAGACCGTCGCCGAGCAGGACGCGCAGTACGGCGCGAAGCTGCACGACCGCGACCCCGGCCTGTGCTGCGATCTGCGCAAGGTCGAGCCGCTGCAGCGCTCGCTCGCGGGCTACGAGGTGTGGTTCACGGGCGTGCGCCGCGACGAGGCGCCGACCCGCACGGGAACCCCGCTCGTGCAGTGGGACGAGCGCCACGGCCTCGTCAAGGTCAACCCGGTCGCCGCATGGGACTTCGACCAGCTCGTCGGCTACGCCTCCGAGCACGCCGTGCCGCTCAATCTGCTGCTGACCAACGGCTACCCCTCGATCGGCTGCGAGCCGTGCACCAAGCCCGTCGCCCCGGGCGAAGACCCCCGATCCGGCCGCTGGGCCGGCCTCGCCAAGACGGAATGCGGGATCCACCTATGACGATTTCCGAGATCGCCGACCTGCGCGCACCGAGTGCGGTCAGCGGGCAGGATGCCCCGGCCGCCGGCCCCTCGCGCGAGGCCCTCGACGTGCTCGAGAACGAGGCCATCCACATCATCCGCGAGGTCGTCGCGGAGTTCGACCGCCCGGTCATGCTGTTCTCGGGCGGCAAGGACTCGGTCGTCATGCTGCACCTCGCCGCCAAGGCGTTCTGGCCCGCGCGCATCCCGTTCCCCGTGCTGCACGTCGACACCGGCCACAACTTCCCCGAGGTGCTCGAGTTCCGCGACGAGACCGTCGCGCGCCTCGGACTGGCCCTCGAGGTCGCGTCGGTGCAGGACTACATCGACGACGGCCGCCTCGCCGAGCGCTCCGACGGCACCCGCAACCCGCTGCAGACGGTGCCGCTGCTCGACGCCATCCAGGGCGGCAAGCACGACGCCGTGTTCGGCGGCGGCCGCCGCGACGAGGACAAGGCCCGCGCCAAGGAGCGCATCATCTCGCTGCGCGACGAGTTCGGCCAGTGGGACCCGCGCAACCAGCGCCCCGAGCTGTGGAACCTGTACAACGGCCGTCACACCCCCGGCCAGCACGTGCGCGCGTTCCCCATCTCGAACTGGACCGAGCTGGATGTCTGGCGCTACATCGAGCGCGAGAACATCGCCCTGCCGCCGCTGTACTACGCGCACGAGCGCGAGGTGTACCGCCGTGACGGCATGTGGCGCGCCGTGGGCCCCGTGTCCGAGCCGCGCGCCGACGAGGTCGTCGAGAAGCGCCTCGTGCGCTACCGCACCGTGGGCGACATGTCGTGCACGGGCGCCGTCGAGTCGGACGCCGTCGATGTGGCATCCGTCGTGCGCGAAGTCGCCGCCTCGACGCTCACGGAACGCGGCGCCACGCGCGCCGACGACCGCATCTCCGAAGCCGGCATGGAAGACCGCAAGAAGGACGGGTATTTCTGATGACCGACACGACCCTCGAGACCCGCACCCACGGCCTGTTCCGCTTCGCGACGGCCGGTTCGGTCGACGACGGCAAGTCGACGCTCGTCGGCCGCCTGCTGCACGACAGCAAGGCGATCCTCGCCGACCAGCTCGACGCGATCACCCGTGCGAGCGAGGCCCGCGGCTTCGGCGGCGGCGGCCAGATCGACTTCGCACTGCTCACCGACGGCCTGCGCGCCGAGCGCGAGCAGGGCATCACGATCGACGTGGCCTACCGGTATTTCTCGACCGACCGCCGCAACTTCGTGCTCGCCGACTGCCCCGGCCACGTGCAGTACACGCGCAACATGGTCACCGGCTCGACCACCGCCGACGCGGTCGTCGTGCTCGTCGACGTGCGCAACGGCGTGCTCGAGCAGACCCGCCGCCACCTCGCCGTCGTGCAGCTGCTGCGCGTGCCGCACGTCATCGTCGCCGTGAACAAGGTCGACCTGACGGGCTACGACGAGGCCGCGTTCCGCGCGGTCGAGGCCGACGCGATCGCTCTCGCCGGCGAGCTCGGCCTGCCCGAGGTGACCGTCATCCCGGTCTCCGCCCTCGCCGGCGACAACGTCGTCGAGCCCTCGGCCAACACGCCCTGGTACGACGGCCCCGCGCTGCTCGAGCTGCTCGAGACCCTCGCGGTCGTCGACGAGGCCGAGGACGCGCTCGCCCCGTTCCGTTTCCCCGTGCAGACCGTCATCCGCCCGCAGGGCGCGCTCGCGCCGGGCCTCGACCCCGAGGACTTCCGCGACTACCGCGCCCTCGCCGGCCAGGTCTCGTCGGGCTCGGTGCGCGTCGGCGACGCCGTGACCGTGCTGCCCGGCGGCGCCGTGACGACCGTCGTCGGCATCGACACGGCGAACGGCCCGCTCGAGCAGGCCTTCGCGCCCCAGTCGGTCGCGCTGCGGCTCGCGGACGAGATCGACGCGACGCGCGGCACCGTGATCGCCGCGGCGGCGGATGCCCCGGCATCCGCTCAGGACCTGACGGCCTCGCTGTTCTGGCTCGACCCGCGCCCGCTCACGCCGGGCCAGCGCGTGCTCGTGAAGTACGGCACGGCGACCGTGCAGGCGATCGTGACCGAGCTGCAGGGCCGCCGCGACCTCGACACGCTCGCGCTCGAGCCCGCCGACTCGCTCGCCATCAACGACATCGGCCAGGCGCGCCTGCGCCTCGCCTCGCCGCTCGCGCTCGTGCCGTACGCGGAGCACCGCCGCAACGGCGCCTTCGTCGTGATCCACCCGCAGGACGGCGCGACCCTGGCCGCCGGCACGGTGCTGTGACGGGGGATGTCGCGGCGGCCGCCCCGGCGGCCGGCATCGGCTCCGTCGCCCTGATCGGGGGCGGCCCCGGTGACACCGGCCTCATCACGGTGCACGGCCTCGAGCTGTTGCACGCGGCCGAGGTCGTCGTGGCCGACCGGCTCGGGCCGCGCGCGCTGCTCGCGGACCTGCGCGACGGCGTCGAGGTGATCGACGTCGGCAAGACGCCCGGCCACCACCCCGTGCCGCAGCACGAGATCAACCGGATCATCGTCGAGCACGCCCAGGCCGGCAAGCGCGTCGTGCGCCTCAAGGGCGGCGACCCGTTCGTGTTCGGCCGCGGCTTCGAAGAGGTCGAGGCCTGCCGTGCGGCGGGCGTGCCCGTCGAGGTCGTGCCCGGCGTGACGAGCGCCATCGCGGTGCCGGCGACCGTCGGCATCCCGCTCACCTCCCGCGGCGTCGCCACCGCCTTCACCGTCCTAACCGGCCACGAGGACATCGCGCGGATGCCCGGCGGGGGCGACCACACCCTCGTCCTGCTCATGGCCGTCGGCGGCCTGCCCGGCCACGCCGCGGCGCTCGTCGACGGCGGCCGCCCCGCGTCCACCCCCGTAGCGATCGTCGAGGACGGCTTCGGCCCGCGCCAGCGCGTCACCCTCGGCACGCTCGGCACCATCGCCGCGATCGCCGCTCAGGCGGGCGTGCGCAACCCCGCGGTCATCGTCGTCGGCGACGTCGTGAACCTCTACACCCCGAACCCTTTGGAGAGAACAGAATGACCAGACACCTGCGCGTCGCGATCGTGGGTGCCGGCCCGGCGGGCATCTACGCGGGCAACATCCTGTCGAACACCGGCCTCGACGTGTCGATCGACCTGTTCGAGACCCTGCCGGCGCCCTACGGCCTGATCCGCTACGGCGTCGCCCCCGACCACCCCCGCATCAAGGGCATCGTGGGCTCGCTGCACGAGATGCTCGACCGCGGCGACATCCGCCTCATCGGCAACGTCGAGTTCGGGCGCGACCTCACGCTCGAGGACGCGCGCGCCCACTACGACGCCGTGATCTTCGCGACCGGCGCCTCGCGCGACGCGGCGCTCGACATCCCCGGCATCGACTTGGGCGGCTCGTACGGCGCCGCCGACTTCGTGAGCTGGTACGACGGCCACCCCGATGTGCCGCGCGAGTGGCCGCTCGAGGCGCGCGAGATCGCGGTGCTCGGCAACGGCAATGTCGCGCTCGACGTGGCGCGCGTGCTCGCGAAGCACCCGCACGACATCCTGCGCACCGACATCCCCGCCAACGTCTACGAGGGCCTCGCCTCCTCGCCCGTCACCGACGTGCACGTCTTCGGCCGCCGCGGCCCGGCTCACGTCAAGTTCACGCCGATCGAGCTGCGCGAGCTCGGCGAGGTCGAGGGCGTCGACACGATCGTCTACGACGAGGACTTCGCGGATGCCGAGGGCATCGACGCCGTCGCGGCCGCCGCCGGCACCAACCAGGTCAAGGTCATGACGCGCACGATGCGCGGCTGGCTCGGCAAGCCTCGCACCGACGCGACGCGCCGCCTGCACCTGCACTTCTTCCACGCGCCGGCCGAGATCACGGGCGACGCCGAGGGCAAGGTCGAGGGCATCCGCTTCGAGCGCACCCGGCTGACCGCCGACGGCGCCGTCGAGGGCACGGGCGAGTTCGTCGAGTACCCCGTGCAGGCGGTCTACCGGGCCGTCGGCTACTACGGCTCGCCGCTGCCCGGCATCCCCTTCGACGAGCGCCGCGGCGTCGTGCGCAACGTCGAGGGTCGCGTCGTCGACGAGACGGACGCCCCGATCACCGGCCTCTACGCGACCGGGTGGATCAAGCGCGGCCCCGTCGGCCTCATCGGCCACACCAAGTCCGACGCGATGGAGACGATCGAGCACCTCGTCTCCGACGTCGACGCGCTCGTGCCGCCGACCGTCGCCGACCCGGACGCGGTCTTCGACCTGCTGCGCGAGCGCGGCGTCGAGTTCACGACCTGGCAGGGCTGGCTCGCGCTCGACGCGCACGAGAAGGCGCTGGGCGAAGCGGATGCCTCGCCCGTCGTGCGCGAGCGCGTCAAGGTCGTGCCGCGCGACGAGCAGGTCGCCATCTCGAACGGCGCGCTGGCGGTCTGACGTCCGACGTCGGCACCCGGCACCCGGCACCCGGCACCCGGCACCCGGCACCCGGCACCCGCGCCGACTTGGCAGAGAACGCCCCTATTCCGAGCGAATGGGGGCGTTTTCCGCCAAGTCGAGCGCGGCCAGTGCCGGCAGCACGTGGAACTCGAGCATCGGTGCGAGGTCGTCGGGCAGCTCGCCAGCGGGGTCGAGCCAGCGCAGCTCCTCGATCTCGGCGGCGGGCCCGGTGATCTCGACGAAGGGGTGCGTGAACACCGCGCTCTCGAGCTCGTAGCCGGGCTCGTTGGCCGCCGCCGAGCGGAACGCGCCGAGCGGGCACAGCAGCGCCGGTGAGAGCTCGACGCCGAGTTCCTCGTGCGCCTCGCGCAGGGCCGTCTCGGCGGCGGACTCCCCCGCCTCGGGCTTCCCGCCCGGCAGCATGAAGCGCGCGGTGTTGCGCTTCCTCGCCGTCAGCACGCGGCCCGCGGCATCCCGGATCACGACCGCGCTCACGCGGATCAGCTTCTCGACGGGCGCGGAACCGGCGGCGGAGGTCATGGCTCGAGCCTACGGCGCGGCGCGCGCCCGCCCTCATCGTGCGGCGACGCGCTCGTCCCAGTCGATCCGATAGCGCAGGTCGGGCCCGAAGGTCTTCTCCGGATCCATCGCCGCCTTGATGATGAGCGGCATCAGCGCCGCGGCCATCGCGCGCCCGAGCCGCCCGGGGGCCTTCGTCTGGTTCACCCGGTTCGCGCGCCTGGCGATCCCCTCCACCCGAGGTCGCCGCAGCGTCTCGTACGCGGCCACGGCCTCGTCGACGGATGCCGCATCGCGCAGGCACTTCGCCAGCTCGACGGCGCTCTCGATCGAGAGCGACGCTCCCTGGCCCGAGCTGTTCGACGGCGCATGCACCGCGTCGCCGACGAGCACGAGCCGGCCCCGCGACCAGTGCGGCACACTCGGCATGATGAACAGGGCGCCCGTGGCGCTGAGGCGCTCGGGCGGAGTCGAACGGATCAGATCGCCCCCGGGGCTGTCGGCGCCATACGTCGCGAGCAGGGTCGCGCGCCACCGCTCGGAGGCGACGGCCCGGGCATCCCGCACGCTCATGGGCTCGGCCTGCGGCAGGTTGGCGCCCCACACCGTTCCGCCCTCGGGGTGCCGCCAGTACAGGTAGTAGGCCTTCTGCCCGAACGTGAAGTACATGACATCGGGGTCGCCGAACTCGAGCGGCGACCAGCCGTCGACGGAGAGCATGCCCGTGTACTTCGGGCCGGGCGCCGCCGCATCGATCAGCCGACGGGCGGTCGAGTGCACGCCGTCGGCGCCGATCAGCAGGTCGGCGGTCGCGGTCGTGCCGTCGTCGAAGCGCGCGGTCACGCCTGCACCCGTCTCGTCGGCCGCGACGAGCCGCTTGCCGTAGTGCGTCTCGACGCCGCGCTCGGCCGCGAGCTCATGCAGCGCGGCATACAGCTCGCGGCGCAGGATGATCCGCATCGCGGGCACGTCGGCGAGCGACGGCATGCCGATCGTCTTCGCCCCGATCTGGGTCGCCTGCCGCGAGATCGGGTACGAGTGGTCGAGCACGGCCGACTCCGCGCCGATCACGCGCAGCCCCGCGACGCCGTTCGCCGCGAGGGCGATGGGGCCGCCGATCGCATCGGCGGGGCTCGGGTAGGCCTCGTAGACGGATGCCTCGACGCCCGCCTTCTGCAGTGCCATGGCCGCCGTGTGCCCGGCGATGCCGCCGCCGATCACCAGCGCCGTTCGAATCGCGCTCATGGGCGCCCTTCTTCCTGGTCCTCGCCCAGCGCGTCGATGCGCCGGGCCCATTCATCCATCTCGGGGAAGGTGCCGGCCTCGAGCTCGCCGACGAGCGCCTTCACCCACGCGAGTTCGGACTCGAGCTGCGCGAGCTGGAACTCGTCCTCGATGAGGAAGAGGCGCGGCACCGTGCTGCGGAAGCCCTCGAGCTCGCCGCGTCGCTGACCGACGGTGCGCTCGAGCTGGGTCGCACGCATGCGCAGCGCCTCGAGCACCTCCGCGGGGGGCAGGATCGCCATGACCGAGAGGCCGGCGACGAAGCGGGGGCGCTGCTCCCCCACCTCGGACAGCAGCTCACCGACCCAGTCGACAAGCTCATCACGGCCGGCCGGGGTCAGCCGGTAGACCGTGCGCTCGGGCCGCGTGCCCGCCCGTTCGGTGCCGACCGGCTCGATCAGCCCGTGCTTCGCGAGGTTGCCGATGACCGTGTAGTAGGAGCCCCAGCGGAAGCCGAGGTCCTCGTCCTTGTTCCACTGCCGCAGCGTGCGCGCGAGCTCGTAGGGGTGGGCCGGCTGAGGCACGAGGCCGGACAGCACGGCCAGCGCCAGCAGGTTGTTCACTTTGCGTCGTCGCATCCCGCACCCCACCGCTCGTTTCCGATTACTCGTGCACGAGTATACGCCTCCGAGCACAAACCTCCAGCCCGTCATCCCACTGCCATTCGTCGGCAGGATCGCGCCAGACCTCGAGCGACCCGACAACATGCGCGGCCGGCCGCGCTACGTTCGGCCCATGACCGACATCGCGCCCCGCGTCATCGCCGTCCACATCAGCCCGACGCACTCGTTCTCGAAGCAGCCCGTCGACAGCATCGAGCTGCACGAGGGCCTCGGCGTCGCGGGCGATGCGCACTACGGCGCGACGGTGCAGCACCGCTCGCGCGTCGCGCGGGACCCGTCCACGCCGAACATCCGCCAGGTGCACCTCATGCACGCCGAGCTCTTCGACGAGCTCGCGGCCGCGGGGCACCACGTCGAACCGGGGCAGCTCGGCGAGAACGTCACGACCCGCGGCATCCCGCTGCTCGACCTGCCCGTCGGCACGCGCCTCGTCATCGCCGACGCCGTCGTCACGATCACGGGCCTGCGCAACCCGTGCCAGCAGATCAACGACTTCCAGAGCGGCCTGCTGAAGCACGTCGTGTTCACCGATGCGGCCGGGGATGTCGTGCGCCTCGCCGGCGTGATGGGCATCGTCTCGCGCTCCGGCACGGTGCGCCCGGGCACCGCGGTCGCGGTCGAGCTGCCGCCCGAGCCGCGCTTCCCGCTCACGAACGTCTAGGACAGCGAGAGGAACAGCTTCTCGAGCTCGTCCATCGAGACGCCGGCCGCGGCATCCTCACCGACGGCCTCGGGGTCGACGAGACAGTCCCTCATGGCGGTCGCGATGATCTGGAAGCCGGCCTTGTCGAGCGCCGAGCTCACGGCCGCCAGCTGCGTGACGACGGGCCTGCACTCGCCGCCCGACTCGACCGCGGCGATCACCGCGGCGAGCTGCCCCTGAGCGCGCCTCAGCCTGTTCAGGATCTTGCGCTGGGTCTCGGCATCCGCGATCGCCATGGTGCTCCTCCGGGTTCCTGCTGACAGCTCGACTATACCCCCTGGGGTATATTGAAGGCGTATCCACCGCGCACTCGATCGAGGAGAGACCACCATGTGCCGAGCTGTGACCTGCACGACCTGCGGCAAGACCACCTGGGCGGGCTGCGGCGAGCACGTCGACGCGGTGCGCCGCACGGTGCCCGCGGCGCAGTGGTGCGCCGGCCACGACGACGCGCAGAGCCAGAGCCAGGCCCCGGCCCAGGGCGGCTTCTTCTCCAAGCTGTTCCAGCGGTGAACGCGCAGGCCGCCATGACCCTCAAGGTCGTCATCATCGGCGGCGTCGCGGGCGGCATGTCCGCCGCGACGCGCCTGCGCCGTCTCGACGAGCAGGCCGAGATCGTCGTGTTCGAGCGCGGCCCCGAGGTCTCGTACGCGAACTGCGGCCTGCCCTACTACGTCGGCGGCTCGATCGAGCAGCGCGATGCACTGCTGCTGCAGACCCCCGCCTCGCTGCACCGCCGCTTCCGCCTCGACGTGCGCGTGCGCCATGAGGTCGTCGGCATCGACACGGCCGCCCACACCGTCGAGGTCGCCGACCTCGCGACCGGGCGCCGCTTCACCGAGGGCTACGACAAGCTCGTGCTCGCGCCCGGCTCGCGCCCGCGCCGCGATGAGCCGGCGAGCGGAATCCCCACGCTGAGCCTGCGGACCGTCGAGGATGCCGACGCCGTGCTCGCCGCTCTGCTCGCCGAGCCGGGCGCCCCGGTCGTGGTCGTCGGCGGCGGCTACACCGGCCTCGAGGCGGTCGAGAATCTCGTCGCCCGCGGCGCCCGCGTGACCCTCGTGCAGCGCGGCAGCCAGCTGCTCTCGCCACTCGACGAGGAGATGGCGGCGCCGCTCGTCGACGTCGTGCGGGCGCAGGGCGTCGACGTGCGCCTCGGTGTCGAGATCGAGCGGGTCGACGGCGGCCTGGTCGTGCTGAGCGACGGGTCGGGCATTCCGGCCGCCCTCATCGTCGACGCCTCGGGCGTCGTGCCCGAGGCCGGCCTCGCCGCCGCCGCGGGCCTGCGCCTCGGCCGCACGGGCGGCATCGCGGTCGACGACATATGCCGCACGAGCGACCCGGATGTCTTCGCCGTCGGCGACGGCGCCGAGAAGTCCGACCTCGTCGGCGGCGACGCGGCGCTCATCACCATGGCCGGCCTCGCGAACCGCCACGGCCGCATGGTCGCCGACATCATCGCGGGCCGCGACGAGACCGTGCGCGGCTCGCTCGGCACCGGCATCGTCAACGTCTTCGACACCGTCGCCGCGAAGGTCGGCTGGAGCGAGCGCCAGCTGCGCGCCGCCGGCCGCGACCACTACACGGTGCACGTGCACCCCGGCTCGCACGCGGGCTACTACCCCGGCGCCGAGACGCTCTCGATGAAGCTGCTCGCCGACCCGGCATCCGACCGGATCCTCGGTGCGCAGATCGTCGGGCGCGACGGCGTCGACAAGCGCATCGACGTGATCGCGGTCGCGATGCACGCGGGGCTGCCCGCGTCCGAGCTCGCCCATCTCGAGCTGGCCTACGCGCCGCAGTTCGGTTCGGCCAAGGACGCCGTCAACATGCTCGGCTACGTCGCCGAGAACGTGCGCACCGGCACCACGCCGAGCGTGCAGTGGCACGAGCTCGAGGCCGCGCAGGCCGCAGGCACGGCGCTCGTCGATGTGCGCACGCCCGGCGAGTTCGCGCGCGGCGCGATCCCCGGCGCGATCAACCTGCCGCTCGACGAGCTGCGCGAGCGCCTCGACGAGGTGCCCGCGGGCGAGCTGATCGTGCACTGCCAGGTCGGCCTGCGCGGCCACCTCGCCGTGCGGCTGCTCAGCCAGCACGGCTTCGCGCCGCGCAACCTCGACGGCGGCTACCGCACATGGGTCGCGGGCCGGGCGGCGCGCGAGGCGGCGCAGCCGCGAGAGGATGCCGCCGCCTGAGCCGCGGCCGGCCGCGGCCCCCGTGCCCGACCTGCGACGATGGCTGACGTGAAGATGCACGACGACGAGGTCGACCTCTCCCCCGCTGACGTGCGGCGCCTGGTGGCCGCGCAGTTCCCGGCGTGGGCAAGGCTCCCTGTCGAGCGCGTGCCGTCGGACGGCACCGTCAACACCATGTTCCGGCTCGGCGACGACAAGGTCGTGCGGCTGCCGATCATCGTGACGGGGTCGGCCGATGTGGAGCATGAGTCCGACATCCTCGCCCGCCTGCAGGCCGCACTGACCGCCGAAGTGCCGCGCCTGCTCGGCCGCGGCGCGCCCGACGCCGGCTACCCGTTCGCGTGGTCCGTGCTCGAGTGGCTGCCGGGGCGCATCCCCGACCCCGAGGCGCTCGTCGACGAGCTCGCCCTCGCCGACGGCCTCGCGGACTTCCTGCTCGAACTGCGCGCGGCACCGGTCGACGGTGCCCCGGCCGCCTACCGCGGCGGCGGTCTCGATCAGCTGCGCGGGCTCGACGAGCCCGTGCGCGGCTGCCTCGCGCAGGTCGCCGATCTCGTCGACGCGACGCGGCTGACCGAGATCTGGGCGGATGCCCTGGCCGGGCAGCCCTCGACCGATCCACCCGCCTGGCTGCACAGCGACCTGCTGCCGTCGAACGTGCTCGTCGACGAGACGGGGCGCCTCACGGGCGTCCTCGACTGGCCGACCGCCGGCGTCGGCGACACCTCGGGCGACCTGCTCGCCGCCTGGAACATCCTGGGGCCCGGCGGCCGCGATCGCCTGCGCGCCCGCCTCGCGATCGACGACGGCGCCTGGTCGCGCGGTCGCGGCTGGGCGCTCGCGCAGGCGACGATCGCGCTGCCCTACTACCGTGACACGAACCCCGGCATGCGGCGCATGGCGCTGCGCGCGCTGACGCAGTTGACGCTCGACACGTGGGCGTAGATCTCGGTTCTGATGTTCGAAGATGCCCGAGATCGTGACATCCCGGCATTCATTCGGTTTTTTATCTCACATTCGAGATAGCATCGCGTCATGGCTGACACCATCGAACTGCCCTCCGACACGACCGACGTCGTCGCCCCGCTGCGCGAGGTCGGCGCTCTGATCCGCCAGGCCCGCCAGGGTCGCGGCTTCACTCAGGCGCAGCTCGCCCAGCGCGTCGGCACGAGCCAGAGCGCCATCAACCGTATCGAGCAGGGCGGCCAGAACCTGAGCCTCGAGCTGCTCTCGCGCATCGGCCGCGCCCTCGACCAGGAGATCGTGTCGATCGGCGGCGCCCCGAAGCGCTCGCACCTGCGCGTGCACGGCGGGGTGAAGCTGTCGGGCTCGATCGCCGTGAACTCGAGCAAGAACGGCGCCGTCGCACTGCTCTGCGCCGCGCTGCTGAACCACGGCGTCACCCGCCTGCACAAGGTCGCCCGCATCGTCGAGGTCGACCGCATCATCGAGGTGCTGCGCAGCCTCGGTGCGACCGTCACGTGGAGCGCCGACGGCGAGCTGCTCGAGATCCGCGCGCCCGAACGGCTGCGCCTCGACGCCATCGACGCGGATGCCGCGCGCCGCACCCGCAGCGTGCTCATGTTCCTCGGCCCGCTCAGCGGCCGCTTCGACGACTTCCGTCTGCCCTACGCCGGCGGCTGCGACCTCGGCACCCGCACGGTCGAGCCGCACCTCATCGCGCTGCGCCCCTTCGGCGTCGACGTCGAGGCGACCGCCGGCTGGTATCGGGTGCACGTCGACCGCGACCGCGGCGAGGCGCGCTCGATCGTGCTCACCGAGCGCGGCGACACCGTCACCGAGAACGCGATCCTGGCGGCGGCCGCCAACGACGGCGTGACCGTCATCCGCAATGCCAGCCCGAACTACATGGTGCAGGACCTGTGCTTCTTCCTCGAGCTGCTCGGCGTCGAGATCACAGGCATCGGCACGACCACCCTGCGCATCGTCGGCAAGCCCGACATCGACGCCGACGTCGACTACTGGCCCGGCGAGGACCCGGTCGAGGCGATGACCCTGCTCACCGCGGGCATCGTCACCGGCTCGACGCTCACGGTCACGCGCGCGCCGATCGAGTTCCTCGAGATCGAGCTCGCGACGCTCGCCGAGATGGGCCTGAAGTTCGATGTGAGCGCCGAGTACCCGGCCGCGAACGGGCGCACCCGGCTCGTCGACGTGACGGTGCACCCGTCGCAGCTGCGCGCGCCGATCGACAAGATCCACGCCATGCCCTTCCCCGGCCTCAACATCGACAACCTGCCGTTCTTCGTGATCATCGCGGCGATGGCCGAGGGCACGACGCTCGTGCACGACTGGGTGTACGAGGGCCGCGCCATCCACCTGCTCGACCTCAACCGCCTCGGCGTCAAGCTCTCGCTGCGCGACCCGCACCGCATCGACGTGACGGGCCCGTCGCACCTCTCGGGCGCCGAGGTGAGCTGCCCGCCTGCACTGCGGCCCGCGGTCGTCATCCTGCTCGCGATGCTCGCGTCGAAGGGCGAGAGCGTGCTGCGCAACGTCGGCATCATCGCGCGCGGCTACGAGGACCTGCAGTCGCGCCTCGTGGGCCTCGGTGCGTCGATCGAGACGTTCCACGATTGAGGCGGTGGGCGGCTGCGATGAGCGAGGCTGAAACGGTGGTGCGGCTGCGCACGCTGGCGGACGGCTTCGCGGCGGATGCCGATCACCGCGACGTTGCCGCCGCTCTCTCCGCCGCCGGGTGGACGCCCGCGGGCGCCGGCGACTGGGCGATCGCCCTGCGCTCGCCCGACGGCACGGCGGCGGCGCGCATCAGCCCCTTCGACCCGACGGGTCCGTACTCGGCCGAGCTGTACCGCGCGGCCGCGCACACGCGTCAGGTCCCCGTACTGTTCGCGCACCGGCGCCTTGCCGGCGGCGGCGATCTCCAGTTCATGGAATGGCTCACCGCCGTGCCGCAAGCCGAGGCCGCCGCCTTCCACCGCGCCATCGCCGAGCGCGCCGCCGAGGTCGCCGAACTCACGCGCCTCATCGCTGGGGTTCACGAACGCGCACGGGCCGAGCTGCCGTGGTGCGGGCCGCTCGACACGAACCCGTCGAATGTGATGCGCGGCGGCGACGGCCGCCTGGTCGTCGCCGACCCGTTCTATGCCGACGGGCCGGCGCTCTACGCCGCCGCCGTCAGCGACCCCGACGACGTCGTCGCGCGCATCCCGGAGAGGGAGCGGCGCTTCATGGCCGACATCCCGCTCGCCGGGTCGGGGCCGTGGAAGGCGGGCGAGCAGGATGCCCTGCGCGCTGGCCTCGCGGCAGCCGACGCCCGCGCCGCACACGGTCCGATCCACCCCTCGTGAATGTCGGCGGTCCGTCGTAGCTTCGAGTCGACAGGGTTCGTGAGCCACTGAGGAGGGCAATCATGGACTGGAAGATCGAGCTCATCTTCGTGCCGGTCACCGACGTCGACCGCGCGAAGGCGTTCTACGTCGACAAGGTCGGCTTCCACGACGACTACGACGTCACCGTCAGCGACGAGGTGCGCTTCGTGCAGCTGACTCCCCCGGGTTCGGCGTGCTCGATCGCGTTCGGCAAGGGCCTGACCGAGATGACGCCGGGCACGCAGAACAGCATCCAGGTCGTCGTGCCCGACGCCGCCGCCGAGCGCGACCGTCTTCGAGCCAACGGCGTCGCGGCGAGCGAGGTCGACGAACAGTCCTGGGGCCGCTTCGTCACCTTCCCCGACCCCGACGGGAACGTCTGGACCCTGCAGGAGATCGTGCGGCAGGGCTGAGCGCGGCGCGCGTCAGAGCGCGCGCGACCAGGCGACCTCGCGCTCGAGCTGGCCCGACGCGACGAACAGGCGCACCTGGTGCGTGTCTGCGAGCGCAGCCGCGAGCGCGCCACGATCGGCGGGCTCGAAGCCGAGCTTCTGCCAGAACGGGCCCGAGCGGCGCGAGAAGAGCCACGCTCGCTGCGCACCGGCGGCGCTCGCCTCGTCGAGGGCGTGGCGGGCGAGGCGCGAGCCGGCGCCCACCGTGCGGTGCTCGGTGGCGACCCCCACGCTGCGGATGAGCGCGTGCCGGGCATCCGCGCTCAGCTCGAAGCCCGTGCAGCCGACGATCGCGCCCGCCACGTCGCGCTCGATCCAGAGCCGCACCGTCGGCGCGTCCAGGCCCGAGAGCGTGAGGTCCACGGCGGCGAGAAAGGCACGCACATCCTCGACGTCGGCAGTGGTCACGGCGTCGAGCGGCACATCTCCATCCTGCCCGACTCACCCGACCGACACGGCATGATGTGCTGGTGGGCGACCGGGAGTACAGCGGCATCGAACTCGCGCGCGCGTACTGGCACGAAGTCGTAGGCCCGCTGCTCGAGGCGGCATTCCCCGGCGTGCCGCTGGCAGCCGCGCGGATCGGCACCGGATCCGACGTGCTCGGCCTCGACGACCCCACCTCGCGAGACCACGACTGGGGGCTGCGCCTCAGCGTGTTCGTCCCGTCCGACACGGCGGCTGCGGTCGGCTCGGTCGGCTCCGAGCTCGAGCGCCGTCTGCCCGTGGCCTTCCGCGGCCACCCGACCCGCTTCGCCTTCACCGGACGCTCCGACGCGACGCACCAGGTCGACGTGGGCACGGTCGGCGCATTCGCCGACTCCCGCCTCGGCTTCGACCCCCAGCTCGCGAGCACGCTGGACTGGCTGTCGCTCACCGGCCAGGCCGCGCTCGAGGTGACGGCAGGCGAGGTCTTCGCGGATCCCGTCGGCGAGCTCGCCGCGGCGTGTGCCGCGCTCGCGTGGTACCCGGCGGATGTCTGGCGCCACGCCCTCGCCGCGGACTGGGCCCGGCTCGCGCAGGAGCTTCCGCTCATGGGCCGCGCCGCAGACGTCGGCGACGACCTCGGCTCGCGCGTCATCGGCGCCCGGCTCTCTCAGGTCGCGATGCACCTCGCGTTCCTGCTCGAGCGGCGCTGGCCGCCCTACGCGAAGTGGTTCGGCACCGTGTTCGGCCGGCTCGACTCCGCCCCCGACCTCGCACCCCACCTGCAGCGCACGCTCTCCGCCGACACCCTGCGCGACCGCGAGCTCGGCCTGGTCGACGCGCTCGACCTGCTGCTCGAGCGCCAGAACACGCTCGGCCTGACGCACGTGGAACGCGCGACCATTCCGTTCTGGGATCGCCCGTACCGACATCCCGACCCCGCCATCGTCACTCAGCTGCTCGCGGAGGTGACCGACGCGACGCTCCGCGCGCTGCCACCGGGCCTCGGCACGATCGAGCAGCGCACCGACAACGTCGATGTCCTGGTCGACGCGGCGGCACGCCGGCGCATGATCGGCTGACGGCGTTCCGAGATCGACGAACGCGGACGCGCCCGCGGCGACCTGCGTCTATTCCGGAACGTGCGCATCGGTGCCGTTCCGATATCGACAGCCCCGTCCGCGCCCGCGGGCGCGTCCGTCGATCTCGGAACCCGAGCTACGCGTCGAGGATGCCGCGCAGCATCTCGAGCGCGGCGATCCGCTCCTCGTGCGACCGGTCCCCCGGCTGCACGAGCAGGGTGGTCGCCCCCGCCGCCACGAGCGCCTCCACACGCGCCGCGATCTCGTCGCGGGTGCCGATGAGCGACACGGCGCGCGCGAGCTCCTCGGGCACGGCGAACGCGGCGTCGTCCTTCTGACCGGACAGGAACAGCCGCTGGATCTCGGCGGCCTCGCTCTCGTATCCGTAGCGCACCGCGAGGTCGTAGTAGAAGTTGCGCCCGCGCGCGCCCATGCCGCCGACATAGAGCGCGATCTGCTGACGCACCGTCATGAGCGCCAGCTCGGTGAACTCGCCCGTGTAGAGCGCGAGCGGCACGATCACGTCGAGCTTGCCGAGCTCGGGCGAGCGCAGCGCGGTCCCCGATGCGAGCGCCTCGCCCCAGACATCCGCCGCCCGCTCGGGGTGGAAGAAGATCGGCGCCCAGCCGTCCGCGATCTCGGCGGTCTGCGCGACCGACTTCGGCGACAGCGCGGCGATGTGCACGGGCACCGCCGGCCGCACGGGGTGGTTGATGATGCGCAGCGCCTTGCCGGCGCCGACCGCACCCAGAGCCGAGGCGGGCAGCGGCAGCTCGTAGTGGCGCCCCGCGTGCGCGAGCGTCTCGCGCCGCCACACCTGCCGGCAGATCTCGATGATCTCGCGCGTGCGCCCGAGCGGCGCGTCGAACGGCACGCCGTGGAAGCCCTCGATCACCTGCGCCCCGCTCGAGCCGAGTCCGAGCTCGAAGCGACCGCCCGACAGCGCGTCGAGGCCGGCGGCCGTCATCGCGAGCAGCGCGGGCGTGCGAGTGTAGATCGGCAGGATGTCGCTCGCGAGCGCTGCCGTCTTCGTGATCGCCGCGAGGTACCCGAGCTGGCTCACGGCGTCGAACGAGTACGTCTCGCTCACACTGAACAGCTCGACGCCCGCCGCCTCGTAGTCGGGCACCGCGGCCGCCGCCTTCAGGAAATCGCCCGCGTAGCCGATCGCCACGCCCAGTCGTGCTCGCCCCATTGCGAGCCCCCTCTCATCCGATGGTTCCGGTGTGCCGCGGTCAGGGCCGCGACGCGAACTCCTCCGCGGCCTCGACCTGCTCGGGCGTGAGCCGCACGCCCGTGTACAGCTCGAACTGGGCCGCCGCCTGCAGTGCGATGACCTCGCCGCCCGTGACGACGTGCTTGCCTGCGGCGCGGGCCGCGCGGATCAGCGGCGTCTCGACGGGCAGGGCGACGACGTCGAAGACGACGGATGCCTGAGCCACCTGCTCGTCCGAGAACGCCTGGACTGCGGCATCCGCCCCGCCCGCCATGCCGATGGGCGTGACGTTGACGATGATCGGCGCCGTGAGCCCCGCGGGCGATTCCGCCCAGTCCCAGCCGAGCTCGGCCGCGAGGCCCTGGCCGGCGACGGGGTTGCGCGCCGCAAGGGTGCCGCTGAACCCCGCGTCGCGGAAGGCGAACGCGACGGCCCGGCCCATGCCGCCGCTGCCGCGCAGCAGCACGCGCTGGTCGCGGTCGAGGCCGTGCGACGCGATGAGCTGCTCGATCGCGAGGTAGTCGGTGTTGTAGGCCGAGAGCACGCCGTCGTCGTTGACGATCGTGTTGACCGACTGGATCGCCTCGGCCGACGGCGTCATCACGTCGACGAGCGCGATCACGGCCTCCTTCCACGGCATGGAGACCGAGCAGCCGCGGATGCCGAGCGCCCGCACCCCCGCGATCGCGGCGTCGATGTCGGTGGTCGTCATCGCCTTGTAGACGAAGTCGAGCCCGAGCTCGTCGTACAGCCGGTTGTGGAACCGCGTGCCGTGGTTGCTCGGGCGTGCGGCGAGCGAGATGCACAGCCCGGTGTTCTTGTTGATCTCTGGCCGGCGGCGGCCGGCCGGGTCCTGACGCTCGTCCAGTTCCGGCTTCGTCATGCCCCGCTCCTCGTGAAATCCGACGCGACCAGCTCGGCCAGCGCGTCGACGGCCGCCCGGCCGCCCTCGTCGTCGTCGCCCGCGATGTCGAGCGACGCGCCCTGCGTGATGCCGAGGGCGAGGACCGAGAGGATGCTGCGCGCATCGGCGCCGTTGACCGTGGTGCGTGCGGGCAGCGTGCTCGCGAGCTTCACGAGCTCCGCCGCGGGCCGGGCGTGCAGCCCCTCGGCGGCGGTCACGACGACTGTGCGCGAGTACCGGCCCGCCACATCGACGCCGTCGCTCATCGAGCGGCCGCCACCCAGGCCTCGAGCTTGGCCGTGGCGGCGCCCGAATCGATCGCCTCGGCGGCGACGGCCAGGTTCTCGCGGAAGCGCTGGACGATCGGGATGTCGCTCTGCGCGGCATCCCCCGCGAGCTTGAACGCGATCAGGCCCGCGGCCGCGTTCAGCAGCACGATGTCGCGGACCGGGCCGGGCTCGCCGCCGAGGACGCGGCGCACGACGCCCGCGTTGTGCTCGGGGTCGCCGCCCGTGATGTCGGCGATCGAGGCGCGCGGGATGCCGAGATCGCGCGGGTCGAGGTCGTGCTCGGTGATCGCGCCGTTGCTGATCTCCCAGATGTGGCTGTGCCCCGTCGTCGTGAGCTCGTCGAGCCCGTCGTCGCCGCGGAAGACGAGCGCCGTCGCGCCGCGGGTCTGGAACACGCCCGTGATGAGCGGCACGCGATCGAGGTTCGAGACCCCGACGGCGGATGCCTCGGGCCGGGCCGGGTTGCAGAGCGGCCCCAGGAAGTTGAAGACGGTCGGCACGCCGAGGTCGCCGCGCACCTTGCCCGCGTTGCCGAAGCCGGGGTGGAACAGCGACGCCCAGGCGAAGGTGATGCCGGCCTTCTCGAAGGTCGCGGCGACGGCCTCGGGCGAGCGCGAGAGGTCGATGCCCAGGGCGGCCAGCACATCGGATGCGCCGGAGGCCGACGAGACCGCGCGGTTGCCGTGCTTGATGACGGGCACGCCCGCGGCGGCGCAGACGATGGATGCCATCGTCGAGATGTTCACGGTGCGGAACCGGTCGCCGCCGGTGCCGACGATGTCGAGGGCCATCGGGTCGAGCGCGAGGGGCTGCGCGTGCTCGAGGATCGCGTCGCGGAAGCCGACGATCTCGTCGACCGTCTCGCCCTTCACCCGCAGGGCGACGAGGAAGCCGGCGATCTGGGCCTCCGTCGCGGAGCCCTGCATGATCTGATCCATGGCCCAGCTGGCCTCGGTGATGCTCAGATCCTCACCCTCCAGCAGTGCGCCGATGACCGCCGGCCAGGTGAGGGATTCCGCCATGCCGAGAATCCTAACGGGCGCAAGGCACTCGCGGATTCCGACATAATGGCTCTTGTGACGAGCACCTCCATTTCTCCGCAGGCGGCCCCTGTCGTCTCCCGACCCAACGTCGTCGCGGTCGGAACGATTGTTTGGCTCGGAAGCGAGGTGATGTTCTTCGCGGGTCTTTTCGCGATCTACTTCACGCTGCGCTCCACGTCCCCCGCCCTGTGGGCGATGTCGACCCCGCACCTCAACGTGCCGTGGGCGACGGGCAACACGATCATCCTGGTGATCAGCTCGTTCACCTGCCAGTTCGGCGTCTTCGCGGCCGAGCGCCTGCAGGCCCGCAAGACGGGCGGCGCGTTCAATCTGGCCAAGTGGGGCATGGTCGAGTGGTTCACGCTCAGCTTCGCCCTCGGCGCGATCTTCGTCTGCGGCCAGATCGTCGAGTACTCGAACCTCGTCCACGAGGGCCTCGCCTTCAGCGCCTCGGCCTACACGAGCGCCTTCTACTTGACGACCGGCTTCCACGCGATGCACGTCACGGGCGGTCTGATCGCGTTCCTCTTCACCATCGGCCGCGCGTTCGCGGTGAAGAAGTTCGGCCACAAGGAAGCGACGACCGCGATCGTCGTCTCGTACTACTGGCACTTCGTCGACGTGGTCTGGATCGGCCTGTTCCTCGTCATCTACGTCCTCAAGTAAGCACCCGGAGAACCCCAACTCACATGGCAAAGCTGAACCAGCCGACGACGAGCGGACGTTCGACGTCCCGCAAGCGCAAGACCGGCCGCCGCTCCCCCCTCGCGACCTTCGCCCTCATCGCCATCGGCCTCGGCCTCACCGGCGGTGTCTACGCGGCGGCGAACGCGACCCCCTCGGCCTCCGCCGACACCGCGTCCTCGACGCAGCAGCAGGTCTCCGACGGCGAGCACCTCTTCCAGGCCAACTGCGCGAGCTGCCACGGCATGAACGCCGTCGGCACCGCCGCAGCCCCGAGCCTCATCGGCGTCGGCGCCGCAGCCGTCGACTTCCAGGTCGGCACCGGCCGCATGCCGATGGCGATGGACGGCCCCCAGGCCGAAGAGAAGACCCCGCAGTTCACGGACGCGCAGACCAAGGAGCTCGCGGCGTATGTCGCGTCCCTCGCCCCCGGGCCCGCCATCCCCGACGCGCAGTACCTCACCGGCAACACCGACGCCGCGGCGGGTGCCCAGCTCTTCCGCATCAACTGCGCCATGTGCCACAACGTGGCCGGCGCGGGCGGCGCGCTCACCGAGGGCAAGTTCGCGCCCCCGCTGAAGGGCGTGACCCCGGCGCACATCTACGAGGCGATGCTCACCGGCCCGCAGAACATGCCCGTGTTCAACGACCGGAACATCACCCCGGAGCAGAAGTCGGACATCATCTCGTACCTGACGTACCTCGAGAAGAACCCGTCGCCCGGCGGCTTCGCACTCGGTGACCTCGGCCCCGTCGCCGAAGGTCTGTTCCTCTGGATCTTCGGTCTCGGCTCGATCGTCGGCCTCGCGGTGTGGATCACCGCGAAGTCCAACTGATCGAACGACGACCTCACAGCAGCAGCGCAAGAAGGAGAGCAATGGCACAGGACGATAGCGGCAGCAGCGAGCTCGCCGAGACGTCCTCGACAGCCGTCGAGCACCCCGTCGAGGACCACCGTCTCGGCGACCCCGGCACCGCGATCGTGGTGGCGGACGCGCCGGTCAACCCCGGTTTCCCCGCACACCGCCCGCGTCTGACCGACACGGACCCGAAGCAGAACCGCCGTGCCGAGCGCACCGTGTTCACGCTCTTCTACCTGTCGATCGCCGGCAGCGTCTGGGCGATCGCGGCCTACCTCGCCTTCCCGATCGAGTCGGGCAACCTCGCCGACGTGCGCACCTCGACGCTGTTCATCGGCCTCGGCATGGTGCTCGCGCTCCTCGGCATCGGCATCGGCGCCGTCCACTGGGCCAAGCAGCTCATGAACGACCACGAGGGCATCGACATCCGTCACGGCGTCGCCGGCTCGGAGGAGACCCGTGAGCGCGCGATCGAGATCTTCGAAGAGGCCAACGAGGAGTCGGGCTTCGGCCGCCGCACCCTCATCCGCAACTCGCTGATCGGCGCGCTCGTCGCGTTCCCGCTGCCTGCCGTCGTGCTGTTCCGCGGTCTCGCTCCGCAGAACGTCGACCCCATCAAGGAGCTCAAGCACACGATGTGGGCGAAGGGCACCCGTCTGACGAAGGACCCGACGGGCCTTCCGATCCTGGCGTCCGACGTCACCATCGGCTCGGTGTTCCACGTCATCCCCGACGGCCTCAACGACCGCGAGGACGCCCTCGAGCAGAAGGCGACCGCGGCGGTGCTGCTCATGCGCCTGCGCCCCGAGGACCTGCACGTGTCCCCCGCCCGCAAGGACTGGAACTACCACGGCATCGTGGCCTACTCCAAGATCTGCACCCACGTCGGCTGCCCCGTCGCTCTCTACGAGCAGCAGACGCACCACCTGCTCTGCCCCTGCCACCAGTCGCAGTTCGACATCACGCACGAGGCGCGCGTCATCTTCGGCCCGGCCGGCCGCCCGCTGCCGCAGCTGCCGATCACGGTCGACGACCAGGGCTACCTCGTCGCGCAGAGCGACTTCCACGAACCCGTCGGCCCGAGCTTCTGGGAGCGCAACTCGTGACCACCGAAACCGCCATCGCTGAGACCCCGCGCATCAAGCGCGACGGCTTCTTCGGCCAGGCCGCCAACTACCTCGACGAGCGCACGAGCATCTCGGGCGTCGTCAAGGAGTTCGGTCGCAAGATCTTCCCCGACCACTGGTCGTTCCTCCTCGGCGAGGTCGCGCTCTACAGCTTCATCGTCATCCTGCTGACGGGAACGTTCCTGACGTTCTTCTTCCAGGCGTCGATGGCCGAGGTCGTCTACAACGGCGCCTGGGTCCCGCTCAAGGGCATCCAGATGTCCGCGGCCCTCGACTCGACGCTGCACATCAGCTTCGACATCCGCGGCGGCCTGCTCATGCGCCAGATCCACCACTGGGCGGCGCTGCTGTTCGTGGCATCCATCGGCCTGCACATGCTCCGCATCTTCTTCACGGGTGCGTTCCGCAAGCCGCGCGAGCTCAACTGGGTCATCGGCTTCACGCTGTTCGTCCTGGCCATGGCCGAGGGCTTCACCGGCTACTCGCTCCCCGACGACCTGCTCTCCGGCAACGGTCTGCGCATCATCTCGGGCATGATCGAGGGCATCCCGCTCGTCGGCACCTGGATCAACTTCCTGCTGTTCGGCGGCGCCTACCCCGGCACCGCGATCGTGGGCCGCCTCTACACGCTGCACATCCTGCTGCTGCCCGCCTTCGTGCTCGCGTTCATCGCGCTGCACCTGGTGTTCGTGGTCGTGCACAAGCACACCCAGTTCGCCGGTGCGGGCCGCACCCAGCAGAACGTGGTCGGCTACCCGATCCTCCCCGTCTACGCGGGCAAGGCCGGCGGCTTCTTCTTCATCGTGTTCGGTGTCATCGTCCTGATGGCCTCGCTCTTCACGATCAACCCGGTGTGGGAGTACGGCCCCTACGACCCGTCGCCCATCTCCGCGGGCACCCAGCCCGACTGGTACATCGGCTTCGCCGACGGCATGCTCCGTCTGATGCCGCCGCACCTCGAGACCTACTGGTTCCACCGCACGTGGTCGTGGTTCATCATCATCCCGCTCGTGATCCTGGTCGTGTTCATCGTCCTCGTCGCGATCTACCCCTTCATCGAGGCGTGGGTCACCGGCGACAAGCGCGAGCACCACATCCTCGACCGCCCGCGCAACGCCGCCACTCGCACCGCCATCGGCGCAGCCGGCGTGACGTTCTACGCGGCCATGTGGGCAGCGGCCTCGGGCGACCTGATCGCGACGCACTTCAAGTTCTCGATCGAGGGCGTGACGCACACGATCCAGACCGCACTCATCGTGGGCCCGATCATCGCCTACTTCGTCACCAAGCGCGTCTGCATCGCGCTGCAGAAGAAGGACCGCGCCATCGCCCTGCACGGCTACGAGTCGGGCCGCATCGTCCGCCTCCCCGGTGGCGAGTTCATCGAGGTGCACCAGCCCGTCGACGAGTACCAGCGCTGGGAGCTGGTGAGCAACGAGGGCTACGCGCCGCTCGTCGTGCGCCCCGACTCGCGCGGTCGCATCACCGCCGGCACGCGCTTCCGCGCCGCCATGTCGCGCTGGTTCTTCGAGGACCGTCTCGCTCCGCTCACGCAGACCGAGATCGAGGCCGCGCAGCACCACGGGCACGGTGACGCCCCCGCTGTCGAGGGCGGCTCGCACTAAGCTCCACGCTCCACCCGGTTCGGGCATCGCATGACCCTGCAGTCTCTCGCTGCATGGCTGCGGTGCCCGAACTGCGTTGAGGCGCTCGATGTCGTCCAGGATGCCCCGCCCGGCGTGCTCGGCTGCCCCTCCGGTCACCGCTTCGATGTCAACCGCCGCGGCTACGTCACGCTGCTGCCGCCGCGCTCGCGCGTGGTCGGTGACAGCGCCGGCATGCTCGACGCACGCGCCGCGCTCCTCGAGTCGGGCGCCTACGCGCCGATCCGAGATGCCTTGATCGCCGCTGTGCGCCCCGCTGAGCCGCGGAAGCTGCTCGATTCGGGCACGGGCACCGGCTGGTACCTGCACGGGCTTCTGGATGCCCTCGGCGACGGCGACGGCGCCCGCGCCGTGGCATCCGACCTCTCCCCCGCCGCCGTCGCGCGGGCCGTCCGCGGCCGTGACGACGTCGACGGACTCGTGGCGGATGTCCATGCGCCGCTCCCCCTGCGTGACGCCGCCTTCGACGCCGTCACGGTCGTCTTCGCCCCGCGCAACCCAGCCGAGTTCGCCCGTGTGCTGCGCCCGGGAGGCGTCCTCGCCGTCGTCGTGCCGCGAGCCGAGCACCTCGCCGAGCTGCGTGCCGTCACCGGCATGCTCGACGTGCCGGAGGGCAAGGCCGGTGCGCTCGGGTCCGCGTTCGCGGAGTGGTTCTCCCCCGCCTCATCGCAGCGGGTCGGCTACGAGCTCGAGCTGACGCCGGCCCGGGCCCGTCAGCTGCAGGCCATGGGCCCGTCGGCACACCATGTGCAGGATGCCCCGGCTGAGGCATCCGGACTGCCCCGCACGGTCACGGTCTCCGTCGACGTCGTCGCCTTCACGCGCCGTTGACGCCGGAACTCCGCCGTCAACGGCTGGGCTCCGCCGGTCGTCGCTCGCGCATAGTGCTGCCATGGCCGACTGTGCACAGTTGATGACCGGGGAGCGCTCACGCCACGCGAGTCGGCATCACTGCACAGTGTGCGCGTCACCGACTGTGCGGAAGTGACGACCGTGCGCTACGCGAGACCTGTGCGACATCGGCACACGCGAAAGCGCCCCTCCGCCGAAGCGGAGGGGCGCTTTACGTCGTGAGACTCAGCGGGCGAAGTTGCCGCGGTAGTACTCGTAGACCCAGCCGACGAGCGCGACGAGCAGGATCGGGACGCCGATGAAGGCGATCCAGAAGCCGACCGCGAGGCCGAGCGCCATGATCGCGACCGCGCCGCCGAGGAAGAACGGCCACCAGCTCCACGGGCTGAAGTGACCCATCTCGGGGTCGGCGTCGTCGATGTTCGCGTCGAGACGGTCCTCGGGGAGCAGCCCGCCGAAGCCCTTGGCCGTGCGCCCCAGGAAGAACCCGAGGAACACGCCGAGCAGCGCCGAGAGCGTCAGGGCGACCGTGCCGACCCACTCGATGTGGCCGTCGTAGTAGATCCACGACCAGATCGAATAGGTCGCCGCCATCAGGCCGAAGAAGGCGGCCGTGATCCAGAAGATGATCGAGTTTGCGCGCATTGGCTGTTAGCTCACCTTCTCGGCGACGACGACGGTGGACGGGGCGGGCTCGACGATGCCCGAGACCTCGGGGTGGTTCAGATCGAACGCCGGCGACTCCGAACGGATGCGCGGGATCGAGGTGAAGTTGTGGCGCGGCGGCGGGCAGCTGGTCGCCCACTCGAGCGAGCGGCCGTAGCCCCACGGGTCGTTCACGGTCACCTTGGGCGCGTGGCGCGCGGTGATGTAGACGTTCAGCAGGAACGGGATCATCGAGACCGCGATCGTCATGGCGCCGATGGTCGAGAGCTGGTTCATCCACGTGAAGCCGTCGGATGCCGCGTAGGTGTAGTAACGGCGCGGCATGCCGATGACGCCCAGCCAGTGCTGGATGAGGAACGTGGTGTGGAAGCCGATGAACAGCAGCCAGAAGTGCCAGACGCCGAGCTTCTCGTTCAGCATCTTGCCGGTCCACTTGGGCCACCAGAAGTAGAAGCCCGAGAACATCGCGAAGACGACGGTGCCGAAGACGACGTAGTGGAAGTGCGCGACGACGAAGTACGAGTCGGACACGTGGAAGTCGAGCGGCGGGCTCGCGAGGATGACGCCCGTCAGGCCACCGAAGGTGAAGGTGACGAGGAAGCCGATCGCGAACAGCATGGGCGACTCGAAGGTGAGCGAGCCGCGCCACATGGTGCCGACCCAGTTGAAGATCTTCACGCCGGTCGGGACAGCGATGAGCATCGTCATCAGCGAGAAGAACGGCAGCAGGACCGCGCCGGTGACGTACATGTGGTGGGCCCACACCGAGACCGACAGGGCAGCGATCGAGATGGTCGCGTAGATCAGGGTCTTGTAGCCGAAGATCGGCTTGCGGCTGAAGACCGGGAACACCTCGGAGACGATGCCGAAGAACGGCAGCGCGATGATGTACACCTCGGGGTGGCCGAAGAACCAGAACAGGTGCTGCCAGAGCAGGGCGCCGCCGTTGGCCGCGTCGAAGATGTGCGCGCCGAAGACGCGGTCGGCGCCGGCGCCGAAGATCGCGGCGGCGAGGACGGGGAACGCGAGCAGGACCAGGATCGACGTCACCAGGGTGTTCCAGGTGAAGATCGGCAGACGGAACATCGTCATACCCGGGGCGCGCAGCGTGATGATCGTCGTGATGAAGTTCACCGCGCCGAGGATCGTGCCGAAGCCCGAGATGCCGAGGCCGAAGAACCACATGTTCCCGCCGAGGCCCGGTGAGAACGTCGAGTTCGCGAGCGGCTGATAGGCGAACCAGCCGAAGCTCGCCGCACCCTGCGGGGTGAGGAAGCCGAGCACCGCGATCAGCGAGCCGAAGTTGTAGAGCCAGTACGCGAAGGCGTTGAGGCGCGGGAACGCGACGTCGGGGGCGCCGATCTGCAGCGGCATGAGCGCGTTCGCGAAGCCGGCGAAGAGCGGGGTCGCGAACATCAGCAGCATGATCGTGCCGTGCATCGTGAACAGCTGGTTGTACTGCTCACGGGTGGGCACGACGTCGAGGCCGGGCTCGAAGAGCTGCGCGCGGATGATGAGGGCCATCACGCCGCCGATGCAGAAGTAGACGAACGACGTGATCAGGTACATGTACGCGATCGTCTTGTGGTCCGTCGAGGTGATCCAGTTGACGAGGATGTTGCCCTTACGTTCGAAGTTGTTCTTCGCGTAAGGCAGCGCGGCAGGTGCAGAAGTCATTGTCGTTCTCGCCTAGTTCGTCTTGTTGCTGGTCTCGTCGGACGACGTGCCGTTGCCGGGCAGGTTCAGGTTGCGGTTGACCTCGTCACCGAGCGAACCGACGTAGCCCTGCGCCTTGAGATCGGCGATGTGCGCGTCGTAGTCGGCCTTCGAGACGACCTTGACGCGGAACAGCATCGCCGAGTGGTACTCGCCGCACAGCTCGGCGCAGTCGCCGTTGTAGGTGCCGATGCGGGTCGGGGTAACGTACATGTGGTTGACGTGACCCGGGATGACGTCCTTCTTGTAGAGGAAGGCCGGGACCCAGAACGAGTGGATGACGTCGCGCGACTTGAGCGTGATGTCGATCTTCTCGTCGACGGGCAGGTAGAGGGTCGGCAGCTCGGACTCGACGATGTCGCCCTGCGTGTTCGGCTGAGCGGCGTCGTTGGCCTTCTGCGCCTGGATGCCCGGGTCGTACGCGCCGGACGTGGTGTAGTCCCAGTCCCACGCCCACTGCTTGCCGTACACGGTGATCTGCAGGTCGGGGTGCGCGTAGGGCTTCTCGATCGCGTCCTGGTCCTGAGCGGTGAAGGCGAAGAAGCCGATGATCAGGATGAAGGGGACGATCGTGTAGAAGATCTCGATCGGCATGTTGTAGCGCAGCTGCACCGGAAGGCCGGTCTGGCCCTTGCGGCGGCGGTACACGACGACGCACCAGATGATGAGCGCCCACACGATGATGCCGACGATGAGCAGGACGATCCAGCTCGTCACCCAGAGGCCGGAGACACGGCTCGTCATGGTGGTGACGTCCTTCTCCCCTGCGATGAAGCCGGGAAGGTAACCGTGAAGCTGCTGCGTGGAACAGCCTGCCAGTACCAGGGTGAGCGCTGCTGCGATCGGGATCGCGGCCCATCGGAGACGACGAGTGTGACGCACCGGTGACCTTTCGTGTGGAACGTTGGGGGACCTTCGCCTAGCCTAGCGCGCGGACAAGGCGGGTCCGATGCCACTAGAGTGTCGCGTCGCTCGCGAAACGGGGACTTAATCGCGTTCAGGCCGCCCCGGAGGGCGGCCTGAACGGAGATTCAGCTGTGTTGCGCGGGGCAACGCCCGCGCGGCGGCTCAGTGGAAGCTGTCGCCGCAGGCGCAGGAGCCCTGCGCGTTCGGGTTGTCGATCGTGAAGCCCTGCTTCTGGATCGTGTCCTCGAAGTCGATGGTCGCGCCGTCGAGGTACGGCTGGCTCATCTTGTCGACGATGACCTCGACGCCGTCGCCGAACTCCACGACGCCGTCGCCGTCGAGCATGCGCTCGTCGAAGTACAGCTGGTAGATGAGGCCGGAGCAGCCGCCGGGCTGAACGGCGAGGCGCAGGCGCAGGTCCTCACGGCCTTCCTGCACGAGCAGGCTCTTCACCTTGCCCGCCGCGGTGTCGGTGAGCAGGACGCCATGCGCCTTCTCAGCGGTCTGCGGGGCAATTGCGGTGTCGGTCACACCGATCTCCTTCCGGACGGAACTCCGCTCAGTGTAAGCACGGACGCTGGATTTCTCACGAGTCGCGGCGCGCGGTTCACGCGGCCGGCCCCCGCTCGTTGAGGCGGGCCAGCAGCAGCGCCTCGGCGAGGATCGCGCGCTTGAACACTCCGAGGTGCAGCGACTCGTTCGGGCTGTGCGCCCGGGTGTCCGGGTCCTCCACGCCGGTGACGAGGATCTGCGCGTCCGGGAACACCCGCACGAGGTCGGCGATGAACGGGATGCTGCCGCCGATGCCGGCCTCCACCGGGGCCGTGCCCCAGGCATCCGCCATCGCCTGCTTCGTCTCCTGCACGGCCCAGCCGCTCGTGTCCACGAGGAAGGGGTCGCCGCCCTCGAAGTCGTGGAAGTCGAGGTTCGCGCCGAAGGGGGCGTTCGCGCGCAGGTGCGCGAGCAGCGCGTCCCGCGCCGCGTCCGAGGTCTGACCCGGGGCGACGCGCATGCTGATGCGCACGGTGGCCTGCGGCACGAGCGTGTTCGACGCGTTCGCGATCGAGGGCGCGTCGATGCCGGTGACGGTGATGGACGGCTGGAACCAGAGGCGGCTGAGGACGGAGCCCGCCCCGATCGCGCTCACGCCGGGCTTGAAGGCGGCGGATGCCGCGAGCTCGGCCTCGTCGAACGCGGGGGTCTCGGCGTCATGGCTCGTGAGCCCCGGCACGGCGACCGAGCCCTTCTCGTCCCACAGCGTCGACAGCAGCTTGATCGTCGCGAGCATCGCGTCCGGGGCGGCGCCGCCCCACATGCCCGAGTGCGAGGCGTGCTCGAGCGTCGAGACGGTCATGTTGAACGCGCACGCGCCGCGCAGGGCGACGGTCAGGTTGGGGGTGTCGACGTCCCAGTTGTCGCTGTCCGCGACGATGATCAGGTCGGCGGCGAGGGCGTCGCGGTTGTCCTCGAGGAAGTGCACGAAGGAATGCGAGCCGTGCTCCTCCTCCCCCTCGATGAAGACCGCGAGGCCGACCTCGAGGTCGGCCGTGGTCGCGGCCAGCGCGCGGATCGCGGCGACGTGCGCCATGACGCCCGCCTTGTCGTCGGCGGCGCCGCGGCCGTAGAGGCGGTCGCCCTTCACGGTCGGGTCGAAGGGGTTCGTCTCCCAGCCTGCCTCGTCGCCCTGCGGCTGCACGTCGTGGTGCGCGTAGAGCAGCACGGTCGGCCGGCCGTTTCGCGCGGCGCGCGTGGCCAGAACGGCGGGATGCCCCAGCTCGCCCTCGGGGAAGCCCGCCTTCTGCGCGCGCTTCACCTCGACCGCGTCGAAGACACCGGTGCCGGTGAGCAATGCGGCGACGGCGTCCGCGCTCTGCGCGACATGCGCCGGGTCGAAGGCCGGCCACGAGACCGAGGGAATGCGGACCAGGTCGCCCAGATCGGCGACGGCCGCAGGCATCCCGCCGACCACCGCCTCCGCGACGAGTCGATCCAACGGGGAAGCTGAGGAGGCGGCATCCGTCATGCGGCTAAGCTTAATCAGATCGCCGAAAACGAGGATTGCCGTGTTCAACCGCTCCAAGAACCAGCCGGCCACCGACGCCAACGACGCCGCGAAACAGCAGGCTGAGGCCGTGTCGTCCGGCGCCAAGGGCCGCGCGACCCCGAGTCGCAAAGAGCGCGAGGCGGCGAACCGCCGCCCGCTCGTGCCGGCCGACCGCAAGGCCGCCCGGTCCGTCGACCGCGAGCGCCTGCGCACCGAGCGCGAGAAGCAGCAGGCCGGCCTCGCCGCGGGCGACGAGCGCTATCTGCCCGCGCGCGACAAGGGCCCGCAGAAGCGCTACGCGCGCGACTTCGTCGACGCCCGCTGGACGGTCGGCGAGTTCATGATGCCGGTCGTCGTGGTGCTGCTGTTCGGCACGATGTTCGTGCAGAGCGCTCTGCCGGCGACCGTCTCGTCCTACGTGATCTTCATCACATACGGCTTCATCCTGCTCACCGCGCTCGACTGCGTCGTGATCGGCTTCCAGCTCAGGAAGCGTCTCGTCGCCAAGTTCGGCTCCGCTGACCGCGGCCTGCGCTGGTACGCCACGATGCGCGCCATCCAGATGCGCTTCATGCGCATGCCCAAGCCGCAGAGCAAGCGCGGCGAGTTCCCGGCGTGACGATCGTCGCGTCCGCCGACGGCTCGGCGCTCGGCAACCCCGGGCCGGCCGGGTGGGCGTGGTACGTCGACGACGCCTGCTGGGCCGCGGGCGGCTGGCCCCACGGCACCAACAACCAGGGCGAGCTGCAGGCGGTCATCGACCTGCTCGAGCAGACCGCCGCGGCGGGCCTCGCGGGCGAGCCGCTGAAGGTGCTGTGCGACAGCCAGTACGTCATCAACACCGTGACGAAGTGGATGCCCGGCTGGAAGCGCAAGGGCTGGCGCAAGGCCGACGGGTCCCCCGTGCTGAACCTCGAGTTCGTGCAGCGGCTCGATGAGCTCGTCACCGGCCGCCAAGTCGCGTTCGAATGGGTCAAGGGCCACGCCGGCAACCGCATGAACGAGGCCGCCGACGCGCGCGCCCGGGCCGTCGCGACCGCGTTCCAACAGAAGCGCGCGGTGCCGGCCGGGCCCGGGTGGACGCGGGGCGGTGCCGTGGCGGATGCTGTCGGCCGGCTCGATCCGGCGACCTCGGCCGGGGCATCCTCGAATGCTCCCGCCACGCCGCTCACGGCAGTCGCGCCCGCCGCTGCGGCACCTGCTGCCGCCACCGGCCCCGCGACGCGCGACCTGGTCGGACAGGCGGCGATGCCGTCGCTCTTCGACGACCTGGAGACGCCGATCGAGTCCGATGAGGACGCCGTCGTGCGGCTCGAGAAGTCGCTGCTCACGGTCGAGGTGCGGCGGGATGCCTCGCGCCTCGCCGAGTTGCTGCACCCCGACTTCGAGGAGATCGGCGCGTCGGGTCGCCTCTGGGACCGCGAGACGACGATCCAGGCGCTTGCGTCCGAGCCCGAGTCCGGTGCCGAGGTCGTCGGCGCCCCCGCGGCGTCGCGCGTGGCGTCCGACGCACTGCTCGTCGTGTTCGAGACGACCGGGCCGCGCGGCGCCGCACGGCGTTCGTCGCTGTGGGTGCGCACGGGCTCGGGTTGGCGGCTGCGGTTCCACCAGGGCACGCCGCTCGACTGAGCCGCCTCTCCCCCGCATCCCCGCGGATGCAATTCGCCCGACACGCCGTCTGGATGGGCCGACACACCGGGTGCGCGCGCAAATCTCGTCCGCGAGGGACGCGAGGAGGCCGCGGTGATCGAGCTGAGCGAGTACGACCCGGCGTGGCCGGCGGCCTTCGAGCGTGCGGCCGCGGAGCTGTTGACGATCGAGCCCGGCTGGGTCGTCGAACACGTCGGCTCGACGGCGATCCCCGGCATGATCGCGAAGCCGGTGATCGATGTGGCGGTCAGGATGTCGGCGGCCGACGACGCTGAACGACACCGTGCCGCGCTCGAGGCGCTGGCGTGGCGGCTGAACCCCGGCGGCCCGGCATCCCGCGTCACCTTCGTTCGAGTCGACGCGAGCGGGGCGCGCACGCATCTCGCGCACTTCTATCGACCCGCGGATTGGGACGCCGCGCACCAGCGCGTGTTCCGCGACTGGCTGCGCGAACACGACGAGGACCGTGAGCTGTATGCCGCTGCCAAGCGCGCGGCCGCGGCGGCGGCCGCATCCGGGCGCGATTACACGGCGCTCAAGACCGATGCCGTACAGCGGATCATGGATCGCGCGCGTGCCGCCCGCGGGCTGCCGCCCGTCGACGTTTGGGAGAAGTGATCGCGACGAACGCACGCCGGCGGCGGCGGGATGTCGGCCTGATGTGCCCGTCTGTCGCGGATGTGCCCGGACGTCCGGGCACATCCGCGACAGACGGGCACATCAGGCCGACATTTGGGCACATCGGGCCGACAGAGGGGCGCAGCCGCGCCCGCGCTACTTCTTCAGCAGGCGGTCGAGGCCGCGGTTGATCTGGCGCGCCCAGAGCGGGCCCGCGTAGATGAACTCGCTGTAGCCCTGCACGAGCGTCGCGCCCGCGGCGAGGCGCTCGGCGACATCCGCCGCAGTCCGCACGCCGCCGACCGAGATCACGCACATCGACGCCGGCACGTGGGCGCGGATGAGCTTCAGCACCTCGAGCGAACGCGGCGCGAGCGGCGCGCCCGAGAGGCCGCCGGCACCGATCGCCTTGACGTAGTCGGGGTCGGTCTGCAGGCCGAGCGCCTCGCGCGCGATCGTCGTGTTGGTCGCGATGACGCCGTCGAGGCCGAGCTCGACCGCGAGGGCGGCGATGCGCACGACCTCGTCGTCGGTGAGGTCCGGTGCGATCTTGACGAGCACCGGGGTGCCGGCCGAGTGCGCCTTGACGGTGCTGAGCAGCGGGGCGAGCTTGTCGATCTCCTGCAGGCCGCGCAGACCGGGGGTGTTCGGCGACGAGACGTTGACCGCCAGGTAGTCGGCGACCGGTGCGAGCACCGAGGCCGACTTCTCATAGTCGGGCAGGGCGTTCTCGACGTCCACGACCCGGCTCTTGCCGATGTTCACGCCGAGCACGGGGCGGGGGCGCAGGCGCTCGATGTGCCGCAGGCGCTGTGCCGCGGCATCCGCCCCCTGGTTGTTGAAGCCCATGCGGTTGATGAGCGCGCGGTCCGGGATCAGGCGGAACAGGCGCGGCTTCGGGTTGCCGGGCTGCGCCAGTGCGGTCAGCGTGCCGACCTCGACGTGGCCGAAGCCGAGACCGCCGAGGCCCATGACGATCTTGCCGTCCTTGTCGAAGCCGGCCGCGACGCCGAACGGCGTCTCGAAGGTGCGACCCAGCGTGCGCACCGAGAGGTCGGTGCGGGGGCGCGTGAAGTCGTGCAGGGAGCGGGAGAGGCCGAGCGCCTGCAGCACCTGGATGAAGAGGTAGGCGAGGTGATGGGCCCGCTCCGGGTCCATGCGCTTGAAGACGAGGTTGAAGATGATCCGGTACATGCGGGTCTCAGGATATCGGGGCTCAGTCGTCGGAAGCGGACGCCGCGGAGCCGTGATCACGCCGCAGCTGGGCGATCGCGGACTCGAAGTCGTCGAGCGATTCGAAGGCCTGGTAGACGCTCGCGAAGCGCAGGTAGGCCACCTCGTCGAGCTCGCGCAGCTCGGGCAGCACCGCGACGCCGATCTCGTTCGCGTCGATCTGCGAGGCGCCGGTCGAGCGGATCGTCTCCTCCACCTTCTGCGCCAGCACCGCGAGGTCGGTGTCGGTCACGGGGCGCCCCTGGCACGCCTTGCGCACGCCGAGGATCACCTTCTCGCGGCTGAACGGCTCGATGACGCCCGAGCGCTTGATGACGTTGAGGCTCGCGGTCTCGATCGTCGAGAACCGGCGGCCGCACTCCGGGCACTGCCGACGCCGGCGGATCGACAGCCCGTCGTCGGTCGTCCGCGAGTCGATCACGCGGGAATCGGGGTGGCGGCAGAACGGGCAGTACATAGTGCGACCCTACCGAGCGCGCTTGACGGATGCCCGAGGAGTCGAGCCTCGAAACGGGCGGAACGGCATGACACGGATGTCACGCGCCCGCTGCCGGGTCATCGCCTACGGCTGCTCGAAGCGCGCCGTGACCGCCTCGCCGTGGGCGGGAAGGCCTTCTGCGTTCGCGAGCGCGACGATGTTGTCGTTGAGCGCGCCGAGGGCAGTGCGGCTGTACTCGATGATCTGCTGGGGGCGCAGGAACGAGTAGGCGCCGAGCGCCGACGAGTACCGCGCGGCGCCGCCGGTCGGAAGCACGTGGTTCGAACCCGCGGCGTAGTCGCCGAGGCTCACCGGCGAGTAGTCGCCGAGGAAGATCGCGCCCGCATCGGTGATGCGCTCGAGCGTCGCCACGGTGTCGGCCGTGTGCAGCTCGAGGTGCTCGGGGCCGTAGGCGTTGCTGATCGCGGCCGCCGTGGCCTCGTCGTCGACGAGCATGATCGCCGACTGCGGGCCGGCCAGCGCGGTGGCGGCGCGCTCGGAGTTGGCGGTCGCGGCGACGAGCTTCTCGAGGGCGGATGCCGTGGCCTCCGCCAGCTCGGGCGAGTCGGTCACGAGCACGCTTGCGGCCGCCTCGTCGTGCTCGGCCTGGCTCAACAGGTCGGCCGCGACGAACTCGGGAGTCGCGGTCTTGTCGGCGATGATCAGGATCTCGGTCGTGCCGGCCTCAGCATCGATGCCGACCACGCCGCGCACGAGGCGCTTCGCCGCGGCGACGTAGATGTTGCCGGGGCCCGTGATGATCTGGACCGGAGCGAGGCCCGCGTCGGGCACGCCATAGGCGAGCGCGCCGATCGCGCCCGCGCCGCCCATCGCCCAGACCTCGTCCACGCCGAGCAGGCCGGCCGCCGCGAGGATCGTGGGGTGCGGCAGGCCGCCGAACTCCTGCTGCGCTGGGCTCGCGAGTGCGAGCGAGCGCACCCCCGCGACCTGCGCCGGCACGACGTTCATCACGACGCTCGAGGCGAGTGCGGCCTTGCCGCCGGGCACGTAGAGACCCGCACGGCCGACCGGCTGCCAGCGCTGCACGACGCGCGCGCCGTCGGCGAGCTGTGTCACCTGGGGGGCGGGCACCTGCGCAGCGCTGCCCTGCCGCACGCGCACGATCGCCTCGTCGAGGGCTGCGCGCACCTGCGGGTCGAGCGCTTCGACCGCTGCCCGGATCGCCTCGACCGGGACGCGCAGCTGCGTCGGTCGCACCCCGTCGAAGCGCTCGGACTGCGCCAGCAGAGCCTCGGAGCCGTGCTCGCGCACCTCGGCGATGATCGCGGCGGCGCGCTCGGCGGCCACCTCGATGTTGACGACGGGGCGGGGCACCAGGGTGCGGAGATCGGCCGTCGCCAGGTCGATTCCGCGCAGGTCGATCGTGCGCATCATGAGGGCATCAGCTTATCGGCGCGCGGCGGTGCGGCGGCCGTGTGCGGCCTGGTCGCGCACCGACCGCCGCCCGGCGTCGGTCAGGCCGCCGGCCCGACCGAGGCGCCGCCGTCGATGACGATCGTCTGCGCCGTGACCCAGGCCGCGTCATCGGAGAGCAGGAACGCCACGGGGCCGGCGACGTCCTCGGGCTCGCCGAGCCGCTTCAGCGGGTAGCGGGCGGATGCCTCTTCTTCGCGCCCCTCGTAGAGCGTGCGCGCGAACGCCGTCTTGATCACCGCCGGCGCCACCGCGTTGACGCGGATCGCCGGTGCGAACTCCGCCGCGAGCTGCTTCGTCAGCCCGATCAACGCGGCCTTCGTGACGCCGTAGAACGCGATGCCGCGGCTCGCGCCGAGCCCCGACGTCGAGGCGATGTTCACCACCGAGCTGCCGAGCCCCGCGACGACGGCATCCCGCGTCCACTCGAACGCCGCGATCACGTTGACGTCGACCATCTTGCGCACGGCGCCGAGATCGGCCTCGCCCATCGGGCCGTAGATCGGGTTGACGCCGGCGTTGTTGACCAGGTGGTCGAGGCGACCGTGGCGCTCGCGGACGTGGTCGAGCACCGCCTGCCGGTGGCCGGCGTCGTCGGCGCGCCCCGCGACGGCAGAGGCGCGGTCGGTGCCGAGCTGCTCGAGCGCGGCATCCAGCCCGCTCTGATGCCGCCCGGTGATGACCACCCGCGCGCCCTCGTCGACCAGGCGCTGCGCGATCGCCAGCCCGATGCCACGGCTCGCGCCGGTGATGACCGCGACGCGGTCGTCGAAACGTCCCATGCTCACTCCTTTGTGATCAGACGGATGGTGCGGGCCGGTTCAGACCAGGCAGGCCGGCCCGAGCAGCCCCTTCAGCTCGCCGAACAGGTCGGGGTCGACCGAGACCTGGTACGGCAGCTCGAAGATGCGCGCGACCGAGCCGCGGGTCAGCCGCAGCCGCACCTCGTTCTCGCCGCGGTGGCGGATGAGCGTGTCGGCGAGCTGGGTGACGACGTCGACCGTGGCGCGCTGCTCGGCCATCGAGATGACGAGCGGGCCGGATGCCGCGCTCGACTGCTCGAACTGCAGCGTCATCAGGTTGTATGCGTGCAGGTTCATGCCGTCGTCGCGCATCGAGACGCGGCCGCGCACCGAGACGATCGAGTCGGCCACGAGCGACGGGGCGAACTCCTGGTAGGCCTTGCCCATGAACATGATCTGGATCTCGCCGCCGAAGTCCTCGACGGTGATGATGCCGTAGAGGTTGCCCGACTGCTTCGCGACGCGGTGCTGCACCCCGGTCACGAGGCCCGCGATCGTCACCTGGTCGCCGTCCTGCGTGGCTTCCGAGCCGGTGAGGTCGGCGATCGAGGTGGATGCCTGCTTCGCCAGGTCGAGCTCGAGCCCGGCGAGCGGGTGATCGGAGACGTAGAGCCCGAGCATCTCGCGCTCGAACGCGAGCTTGTCGCGCTTGCTCCACTCGGGCCGCTCGGGCACCGCCGAGATCGGGCCGGTGTCGGTGGCATCCGCCATCAGCATGTCGAAGTCGAAGCCCGCCTGGCCGGTCGCCTCGACACGCTTCTCCTGTACGACGGACTCGACCGAGCCCTCGTGGATCTCGAGCAGCGCGCGGCGGCTCGCGCCGAACGAGTCGAACGCGCCCGCCTTGATGAGCGACTCGATCGTGCGCTTGTTCGCGACGTGCAGCGGCACCTTCTTGAGGAAGTCGTGGAAGGACTCGAAGCGGCCCTTCTCGGTGCGCGCCGCGACGATGCCGTCGACGACGTTCATGCCGACGTTGCGCACGGCGCCGAGGCCGAAGCGGATGTCGGCGCCGACGGCCGCGAAGAACCCGATCGACTCGTTGACGTCGGGCGGCAGCACCTTGATGCCCATGCGGCGGCACTCGTTCAGGTACACCGCCATCTTGTCCTTCGAGTCGCCGACGCTCGTGAGCAGCGCCGCCATGTACTCGGCGGGGTAATGCGCCTTGAGGTACGCCGTCCAGTACGAGACCACCCCGTAGGCCGCCGAGTGCGCCTTGTTGAACGCGTAGTCGGAGAACGGCAGCAGGATCTCCCACAGCTTGTCCTTCGCGGCCTTCGAGAAGCCGCGCTCCTCCATGCCGGCGTAGAAGCCCTCCTGCTGCTTGTCGAGCTCGGACTTCTTCTTCTTGCCCATGGCGCGGCGCAGGATGTCGGCCTGGCCCAGCGAGAAGCCCGCGACGCGCTGCGCGATGGCCATCACCTGCTCCTGGTAGATGATCAGGCCGTAGCTGGTGTCGAGGATGTCCTTCAGGGGCTCGGCCAGCTCGGGGTGGATCGGCGTGACCTCCTGCAGGCCGTTCTTGCGCAGCGCGTAGTTGATGTGCGAGTTCGCCCCCATGGGGCCCGGGCGGTAGAGCGCGATGAGCGCCGAGATGTCCTCGAAGTTGTCGGGCTTCATCTGGCGCAGCAGGGCGCGCATCGGGCCGCCGTCGAGCTGGAACACCCCGAGCGTGTCGCCGCGGGTGAGCAGGTCGTAGGCGGCGCGGTCGTCGAGCGCGAGGCCCTCGAGGTCGAGCTCGGTGCCCGTGTTCGCCGTGATGTTGTCGAGGGCGTCGCTGATGATCGTGAGGTTGCGCAGGCCCAGGAAGTCCATCTTGATGAGGCCGAGCGACTCCGCAGCGGGGTAGTCGAACTGGGTGACGATCTGCCCGTCCTGCTCGCGCTTCATGATCGGGATGACGTCGATGATCGGGTCGCTCGACATGATCACGCCCGCCGCGTGCACGCCCCATTGGCGCTTCAGGCCCTCGAGACCGAGCGCCGTGTCGAACACCGTCTTCGCCTCGGGGTCGGACTCGACGACGGCGCGGATCTCGACCGCTTCCTTGTAGCGAGGGCTGTCCTTGTCGAAGATCTGGTACAGCGGGATGTCCTTGCCCATCACCGCCGGCGGCATGGCCTTCGTGAGCTTCTCGCCCATGGAGAACGGGAAGCCGAGCACGCGCCCGGCGTCCTTCAACGCCTGCTTCGCCTTGATGGTGCCGTACGTGACGATCTGGGCCACGCGCTCGGCGCCGTACTTCTCGGTGACGTACTTCACTGCCTCGAGGCGGCGGCGGTCGTCGAAGTCGATGTCGAAGTCGGGCATCGAGACGCGGTCGGGGTTGAGGAAGCGCTCGAAGATCAGGCCGTGCTCGAGCGGGTCGAGATCGGTGATGCGCATGGCGTAGGCCGCCATCGAGCCGGCGCCCGAGCCGCGGCCCGGGCCGACGCGGATGCCGTTGTTCTTCGACCAGTTGATGAAGTCGGCGACCACGAGGAAATAGCCGGGGAAGCCCATCTGCGTGATGATGCCGATCTCGTAGTCGGCCTGCTTCTGCACCTTCTCGGGGATGCCGCCGGGGTAGCGCCGCGCGAGGCCGGAATTGACCTCCTTGACGAACCAGCTGTCTTCCGTCTCGCCTTCCGGAACGGGGAACTTCGGCATGTACTTGCCGACGACCTGGTCGAACTCGATGTTGCAGCGCTCGGCGATCGCGAGCGTGTTGTCGCACGCCTCGGGGTGGTCGCGGAAGATCTGGCGCATCTGCTCGGGCGTCTTGAGATAGAACTCGTCGGCGTCGAACTTGAAGCGGTTGGGGTCGTTGAGGGTCGAGCCCGACTGCACGCAGAGCAGCGCCGCATGCGCGGTGTGGTCGTCGGCGTGCGTGTAGTGCAGGTCGTTGGTCGCGACGAGCGGCAGATCGAGGTCTTTCGCGAGCCTGATCAGGTCGCCCATGATGCGGCGTTCGATGCCGAGGCCGTGGTCCATGATCTCGGCGAAGAAGTTCTCTTTGCCGAAGATGTCGCGGAACTCGGCGGCCGCCTCGACCGCCTCTTTGTACTGGCCGAGGCGCAGGCGCGTCTGCACCTCGCCCGACGGGCAGCCCGTCGTCGCGATGATGCCCTTCGCATAGGTGTTGAGCAACTCGCGGTCCATGCGGGGCTTGAAGTAGTAGCCCTCGATGGATGCCAGCGACGACATCCGGAACAGGTTGTGCATGCCCTCGGTCGACTCGGCGAACATCGTCATGTGCGTGTAGGCGCCCGAGCCCGACACGTCGTCGCCGCCGCCGTCGCCCCAGCGCACGCGCGTCTTGTCGGTGCGGTGCGTGCGCGGCGTGAGGTAGGCCTCGATGCCGATGATCGGCTTGAGGCCCTTGCCCGTCGCGGTCTTGTAGAAGTCGAACGCGCCGAACATGTTGCCGTGGTCGGTGACCGCCACCGCCGGCATCCCGAGTTCGACCGCCGCATCGACGAGCGGCCCGACGCGCGCCGCCCCGTCGAGCATCGAGTACTCGCTGTGCACGTGCAGATGGACGAACGAGTCGGATGCCATGTCTTCGATTCTCTCCCAGACCGCCGACATCGTTCGGTGCGCCACGGCCCCCGATCCGCCCGGCGTCACCTGATGTCGGAATGACGGCGCGATTCCCGCATCACCTGACGCCGCAGCGTGCTCGTGTTCCGCGCGGCGTCGCTTGATGCCAGATTGACCGGGGCTTTCCCTCATCACGCGACGCCCGGCGACCGCAGCGGCCGGCGCTCGGAGCGCCCGGTGGGGCGTCCCATAACGTCGGAACTCTTCACACATTCCGGCATCAAGCGACGCCCCGCGGAAGCTGGTCGCGGTCCTCTGCCCCGTAGGCTGCGGACGTGGCATCCGCTCTCGAACTCACCGCCCGCGCCCACCCCGCCAACGCCTGGCTGCTCTACACGCTGGCCACTCCGGTGCTCGTGATCGACGGCGTGCGGCACCCCGTGCGGTGGAAGCAGCCCGCGACCGTGGCGGTCGCGGGCGGGAAGCGCACCGTCGCGGTCGGGTTCCGCTATCGCGGCACGCCCTGGCTGCTCGGCGCGCGCGAGCGCAGCTACGTCGTGCCGGAGGACGGCACGCTGCGCCTCTCCGCCATGAACGGCCCGCTCAACAACGAGCCCTTCTTCGTCGAGATCAGCGGGCGCGGTCTCGGCGGAAGCTGAGACACGCCGACCGGGCCCGAACGGGCGTTTTCGAGACACGAACCGCCAAGTCGGGGCCGGTCGAGGGACGCCCGAGCCCATCGACGGGTGCTGAACCGGGGCTCTGCGCAGGCATAGCCCCACTACGGCACCCCTCGCGCACGAGTGCGGATGCCGCCGCTACGCGCTCAGCACGTCGAGCGCGTGCTGCAGATCTTCCGGGTACTCCGTGTTGAACTGCACCCACTCCCCCGTGCCGGGGTGCTCGAAGCCGAGCTGCACCGCGTGCAGCCACTGGCGCGTGAGGCCGAGCCGCGCCGAGAGACTCGGGTCGGCGCCGTACATCGAATCGCCCGCGCAGGGGTGGCGCTGCGCCGACATGTGCACGCGGATCTGGTGCGTGCGCCCCGTCTCGAGATGAATCTCGAGCAGGCTCGCGGCCGGGAACGCCTCGATCGTCTCGTAGTGCGTCACCGACGGCTTGCCGTCGGAGGTAACGGCGAACTTCCACTCCGACTTCGGGTGGCGGCCGATCGGCGCGTCGATGGTGCCGGCGAGCGGGTCGGGATGCCCCTGCACGACCGCGTGGTAGATCTTCTCGACCGTCCGGTCGTGGAAGGCACGCTTGAGCATCGTGTACGCGTACTCGCTCTTCGCGACCACCATGAGGCCCGAAGTGCCGGCGTCGAGCCGGTGGACGACCCCCTGGCGCTCCGCCGCGCCCGAGGTCGAGATGCGGTAGCCCGCGGCCGCGAGAGCGCCGACGACCGTCGGCCCCTCCCACCCCACCGAGGGGTGCGCTGCGACGCCGAAGGGCTTGTCGACCACGACGATGTCGTCGTCGTCGTGCACGATGCGCAGGTCGGGCACGGGGATCGCCTCGAGCACCGGCCCGCGCTTCTCCTCCCAGGAGATCTCGAGCCACGAGCCGCCGGTCAGCTTGTCGCTCTTGCCGACCGTGCGCCCGTCGAGCGAGATGCCGCCGGCCTCGGCGACATCGGCCGCGAACGAGCGCGAGAACCCGAGCAGCTTCGCAACGCCCGCATCGACGCGCGTGCCGTCGAGACCGTCGGGGACGGGGTAGCTACGCGTCTCCATCGGGGGACTTCTCTTCCGTCGTCTCCACCGGGCCGGCGGGACCGTCGGGGGATGCCGCGGCCGAGGCATCCGCCGCGACATGCTTCTGCCCGTTCAGGCCGACCCCGCGCAGCGTCTGCACGAGGAACAGCGCCATCGCGAGCACGATCGCCGAGTCGGCGAGGTTGAAGATCGCGGGCAGCAGCGGGATCTTGATGAAGTCGACGACCTCGCCCTGGCCGAAGGCCGGCGGGCGGAACAGGCGGTCGAAGAGGTTGCCGAGCAGGCCGCCGAGCAGCAGCCCGAACACGATCGACCAGACGATCGAATGGATCCGCCGGGCGATCCAGATCACGAAGATCAGGACGCCGATGGCGATGATCGTGAAGATCCAGGTGGACCCCGTGCCGATGGAGAAAGCAGCGCCGGGATTCCGCGTGTACAGGAAAACGAGCAGGTTCCCGATGACGGGAACCCGCTCGCCCTCTGTGAGATGCGAGATCACCGCGGCCTTGGCCGCCTGGTCGACGAGGAAGACGAAGACGGCGACGGAGGCGAGGACGATGATCGCGCGGACGCTGACCTTCGCGCCGGCGCTACGCTCCAAAGCCCTGGTAGCTCGGAGCGGGCACGCTGCCGGTCGCGGTCGACGCGGCCTGCTGCGGTGCGGCGCCGCCTGCGGCGTCGAGGTCCTTCAGCTGACCCTCGATGTAGCTGCGGAGCTTGGCGCGGTAGTCGCGCTCGAAGGTGCGCAGCTCGTCGATCTTCTGCTCGAGCGCGGAGCGCTGCTGGTCGAGGACCGCGATCTGCTCCTTCTGCTTCGTCTCGGCCTCGGCGACGAGGCGCGCGGCCGTCGCGTGGCCGTCGGCGATGAGCTCGTCGCGCTTCGACTTGCCCTCGGCGACGTGCTCCTCGTGCAGGCGGCGGGCGAGCTGGAGCAGGTTGTTGGTGCTCTGCATCTCGTCGATCGGAGCGGGCGCGGCGACCGGCATGGCCGTGGTCGCGGCGGGCACGGGGGCGACGACGGGAGCAGGCGCGGGTGCTGCGGCGACCGGGGCGGCCCCGCCGTTGCGCTGCAGCTCTGCGGCGCGCGAGTCAGCGGTGACGAGACGCTGCTTGAGCTCCTCGTTCTCCTGGTTGAGGCGACGCAGCTCGACGACGACCTCGTCAAGGAAGTCGTCGACCTCGTCCTGGTCGTAGCCCTCGCGGAACTTCGTTGCCTGGAACCGCTTGTTGACTACGTCTTCCGGAGTAAGCGCCATGGCTTTCCACCCTTAGCTTTCGTATCGGGACGTCAGTGACGTTTTGACCAAACCTAGCAAATCAGAGGCCGCCGAACGCGTTCGCGACATACATCAGGATGACGCAGCAGAGCATTGTCAGCGACCACCCGAAGTCGAGCGCGACGGGCCCGAACGAGACCGCGGGCAGCAGTCTCCGGAAGAACCGGATCGGGGGGTCGGTCACCGTGTAAACGACCTCCGCCGCGACGAGGCCGGCCCCACGGGGCCGCCAGTCGCGGCGGACGGCGCGCACCACATCGAGCACGAAACGCGCCCACATGATGAGGAAGTACAGGAGCAGGACGTAGTAGACGACGGTCGCGGCGATCGGGACGGCAGACACTTTCAAAGTATTGCGGAGGACGAAAGCGGTTGCCTGAACGCCGTGCCGTCAGCCGCTCAGCCCTGGGCGAAGAAGGAGGCGGCGTTCTCGCCGTCGACGCCCTTCTGCTCGCCGAGCACCGAGACGTGCTGCGGGGAGAGCAGGAAGACCTTGTTCGTGACGCGCTCGATCTTGCCGAGCAGGCCCTGCGAGAGGCCGCTCGCGAAGTCGATGAGGCGGCGGGCGTCGCCGTCGTTCATCTGCGAGAGGTTGATGATGACGGGGATGCCGTCGCGGAACGCTTCGGCGATCGCCTGCGCGTCGCGGTACTGACGCGGGTGGACCGTGAGGATCTCGTTCATCTCGGGAACCGCCTGTGCTCGAACGGGGGTGTTCTTACGAATCGGGACGACCGGGGCGCGCTCGGCACGGACCTGCGGCGCCGGGGCGGCCGACGGAGCCTGCGGCTGGGGCGCGCGCTCGACGGGCGCTGCCTCGCGGGTGTGCTCTTCCTCGTAGTCGAACTCCTCGTCCGCCAGGCCGAGATAGACCATCGTCTTCTTGAGCGGGTTGCCCATGTCGTCCTCCGTTGCGTTGCTCGGCAAATGGATTTGCCGCTGACCGGGCCAGATTAACGCGGCGCCGGCCGCGAACCCGTGATTGCCGTGCCGATGCGCAGGTGTGTCGCGCCTTCGAGGACAGCATCACGGAAGTCGCCGGACATGCCGGCGGAGATGTCGCGCGCGTCGGGCGCGAGCGAGCGCAGGCGGTCGGATGCCGCACGCACCCGCGCGAAGGCCGACCGGGGCTCCTCCCCCAGCGGCGCGACGGCCATGACGCCGCGCACGCGGATGCCCGGCGACGCCAGAGCGTGCTCGGCGAGTGCCTCGAGCGCACCGGGCGCAACGCCGCCGCGGCCGGGGTCGTCCGTGAGGTTGAGCTGCAGGAAGACGTCGGTCAGGGGCGTGTCGGCCGGGTCGTCCTCGCGCCGCGCCAGGGCGTCGACGAGGGCGGCTCTGTCGACCGAGTGCACGATGTGCGCGTAGCGACGCACCTGTCGCGCCTTGTTCGACTGCAGCTGGCCGATGAAGTGCCAGGCGAGGTCGAGGTCGGCGAGCTCGGATGCCTTGGCCTGCGCCTCCTGATGCCGGTTCTCGCCGACATCCCGCACGCCGAGCGCGCGCAGCTCGCGGACCAGCGACGCCGGGTGGAACTTCGTCACGACGATGGTCGTGAGCTCCCCCGGGTCGCGGCCCGCGGCGCGCGCAGCATCCTCGATCTCAGATCGAACCGCCGCGAGGCGGTCAGCGAGATCGGTCACCTACTTGCGGCCCTGGCCGGGCAGGCCGCCCTTGCTCACTTCAGAAAATCCGGGATGTCGATGCCGTCGGCGTCGTCGAAGTCGCGGTCTGCGGGCAGCGCAGGCGCCTCGGGTGCCGCGGTCGGCTCCCAGGCGGCGACGGGCAGGTCTTCGGGGGCGAGCGCCTGCGTGTCCTCCGGAGCGGCCGCCTGGGCCGCCGGGGCCTCGACCTGAGCACGCGCCTGCTGCTGCACGAGCGGCTCGACCTTCGCGTTCGGCTCGCCGTTGTCGAAGCCGGCCGCGATGACCGTGACCCGCACCTCGTCGCCGAGGGTGTCGTCGATGACGGTTCCGAAGATGATGTTGGCCTCGGGGTGCACGACCTCTTGCACGAGGCGGGCCGCGTCGTTGATCTCGAAGATGCCGAGGTTGCTGCCGCCCTGGATCGACAGCAGCACGCCGCGGGCGCCCTCGATGGACGCCTCGAGCAGCGGGCTCGCGACGGCCAGCTCGGCGGCCTTGATGGCACGGTCGGCGCCGCGCGCCGAACCGATGCCCATGAGAGCCGAGCCGGCGCCCTGCATGACCGACTTCACGTCGGCGAAGTCGAGGTTGATCAGACCGGGGGTCGTGATGAGGTCGGTGATGCCCTGCACACCGGCGAGCAGCACCTGGTCGGCGGTGGTGAAGGCCTCCATCATCGAGATGCCGCGGTCGCTGATCTCGAGCAGGCGGTCGTTCGGGACGACGATGAGGGTGTCGACCTCTTCCTTGAGGCGCGCGACGCCGTTGAGCGCCGAGTCCATGCGGCGCTTGCCCTCGAAGCTGAACGGCTTGGTGACGACACCGATGGTCAGAGCGCCGATCGACTTGGCGATGCGGGCCACGACGGGCGCGCCGCCCGTGCCGGTGCCGCCGCCCTCGCCCGCGGTGACGAAGACCATGTCGGCGCCGGCGAGGGCCTCTTCGATCTCCTCCGCGTGGTCCTCTGCGGCGCGACGGCCGACCTCGGGGTCGGCGCCCGCACCGAGGCCGCGGGTGATCTCGCGGCCCACGTCGAGCTTCACGTCGGCGTCGCTCATGAGCAGCGCCTGAGCGTCGGTGTTGATGGCGATGAACTCGACGCCGCGCAGGCCGAGCTCGATCATGCGGTTGACGGCGTTGACGCCGCCGCCGCCGATGCCGACCACCTTGATGACGGCGAGGTAGTTCTGGTTGGTGCTCACGCTCTGGCCTCCGCTAGAAACCTTCAACTTCAAGTAGAAGGTAAAAGTTATGCTCGGTATGCATTTACTTGGTTCCGAGAGTAGGGCGACCTGTACAGGTCCGCGCCGAGTGTCGGCGCGTGTCGTGCGGATTCAGCGCGTGATGGGCGCGTCCGGGCTCGACACGTCGTAGACGCGGGCCGTCGGAGCGCCCTTGAGCAAGGCCTGCAGCACCTGGGTCTTGAGCTGCGTCTGGTCGGTGCCGCCCCACACGACCGACTTGCCGTCGGTGAGAGTGAGCGTCACGGCGTTCGGGCTCGTCGCCGCGACGGCCGCCACGCGACCGCGGACGCTCGCGGGCAGGTTCGCGAGCACCGAGGCGGCCGCGGCGAAGCCGGACGAGGCCTCCGGCTGCTCGCCCGCCTTCAGCGTGACGACCGGGTAGCCGTGCTGCGCGGTCGACGCCGCCGCGAGCACCACACCGGCCTGGTCGACGAGCTCGAAGCTCGTGCCCTGTTTCACCACGGCGAGCGGGGTGCGCTCGGTGATGCGCACGATGAGCGTCGACGGCGGCTCGAGCTGGGTCGAGTACGACTGGATGAGGCGGAAGTCGTCGAGGGCGTGGCGGATGTCCGAGCTCCGCACGAGCGGCAGGGGCTTCCCCAGCTCGCCCGCGAGCGCCTGGCGCACATCGGCGGCCTTGACCGAGTGGGCCCCCTCGACGTCGATCGTCGTGAGCGCCATCAGCGGCGAGTATGCCGCGGCGACGGCACCGCCCAGCACGAGCACGACGAAGACGCCGCACCCGAGCTGGATCTGACGCCGACGCCGGGTGCGGGCCGTGAAGCGCCGCGCCTCGCCCCGCTCGACCTTGCGCCGATCGGCCTGCGCACGGCGGACGGTGCGCCAGGACTCGAAGCGGGTCACGAAGCCGTCGTCATCGACACCCTCGACCGCGCGGGATGCCGCGCCGCCCGCCGTCTGCCCTGCAGGCTTCCGCGACTCGGGTTTCGGCGCGCCGGTCGACTTCGCGGCCGGCGCCCCCGCACGGCCGGCGCGGCTCGCGACGAGGCGCGCCGACAGGTCGATCGGCTCGGTCAGCTGCTCATCAGGTGCGGACGACGGTGCGGGCGTCGTCGCGGCCGCCTGCTCGGAGCCGCGCGCCGCCGCGCGCTCGGGGCGCGCGGGGGGCGTCCGCTGCGCGGGGCCGGTGGGACGCCGCATCCGCTCAGCCCTTCGCCGCGCTCAGCGCGTCGAGCAGCTGCGGGACGATCAGGTTCACGTTCCCGCAGCCGAGCGTGATGACGAAGTCGCCGTCGCGCGCGAGCTCGGCCGTGCGGTCGGCGGCGGCCTGCCAGTCGGCGATGAACGAGACCTTCGCCGGGTCGTGGAAGCGCTCGGACACGAGCGCACCCGTGACTCCGGGCACCGGGTCCTCGCGGGCGCCGAAGACATCGAGCACGACGGTCTCGTCGGCGTAGGTCTCGAGCACGTCGGCGAACTCCTGCGCGAGGCGCTGCGTGCGGCTGTAGGTGTGCGGCTGGTGCACGGCGATGAGGCGGCCCTCGCCGACCACCGAGCGCGCGGCCTCGAGCACGGCCTTCACCTCGGCGGGGTGGTGGGCGTAGTCGTCGTAGACGCTCACTCCCCCGACGGTGCCGTGCAGCTCGAAGCGGCGGTGGGTGCCGCCGAAGGCCTCGAGCGAGGCGACCGCGGTCTCGGGAGTCACGCCGAGGGCGGTCAGCACGGCGAAGGCGCCGGCGGCGTTGAGCGCGTTGTGGCGGCCGGGAACGCGCAGCTTCGCCGCGTACTCGCGCCCCTGCCACTCGACCGTGAAGGCGACGGGGCCGTCGGCCGTGATCGACGTGACGCGGACATCCGCCCCCTCGGCCTCGCCGAACGTGACCACGTTCGGGTTCGACACGCGCGGCAGCACCGCCTGCGCGCCCGCGTCGTCGGCCGAGACGACGACCAGCTGACGGGCCTTGTCGGCGAAGGTGACGAAGGCGTCCTCGACGGCGGCGTACGAGCCGTAGTGGTCGAGATGGTCGTCGTCGATGTTGAGGATGAGCGCGATGGCGGTGTCGTAGAGCAGGAACGAGCCGTCGGACTCGTCCGCCTCGATCACGAACAGGTCGGAGTCGCCCGCGCGAGCGCTCGTCTCGAGCCCCTCGATCACGGCGCCGTTCACGAAGCTCGGGTCGGTCTCGGCCGCGAGCAGCGCGGCCGCGATCATGCCGGTCGTCGTCGACTTGCCGTGGGCACCCGCGACCGCGACGAGCTGCTTGCCGCGCGTCAGCCACGCGAGCGCCTGTGAGCGGTGCAGCACGGGGATGCCGTGCGCCAGCGCGTACTGGTACTCGGGGTTGTCCTGCCACAGCGCGCCCGTCACGACGAGCGTGTCCGCGTCGCCGACGTTCGCGGCGTCGTGGCCGAGGTGCACGGTCGCGCCGAGCTCGGTGAGCGTGCGCGTGTACTCGCTCTCGGCCCGGTCGGAACCCGTGACGCGGATGCCCGCAGCGAGGAACAGACGCGCGATCCCGTTCATGCCCGAGCCGCCGATGCCCACGAAGTGCGCCTTGCCGATCGTCTCGGGCAGGGGCATCGACAGGTCGGGCTTGATCACGGGTTCCAGTATCTCCTTGAGTGTCCGAACGGGCTGAGTCGCGGGTCAGCCGCGCGCGTCGCGGGGCGCGGCCGACCGCGCCTCGTCGATCAGGGCGACGAGGCGCTCCGCGCCGTCCGCGACCCCGACCGAGGCCGCGGCCTGCGCCATGACGGCGAGGCGTTCGCGGTCGGCGAGCAGGGGCACCAGGTTCGACTCGACCCATGCGGTGGTGAACAGGGCGTCCTCGATCACCACGCCGCCGCCTGCGGCGACGACGCCCGCGACGTTGAAGCGCTGCTCGCCGTTGCCGACGGGGTACGGGATGTAGACGGCCGGGATGCCGATGGCCGTCAGCTCGCTGACGGTCGCCGAGCCCGAGCGGCTCACCACGGCGTCGGCCGCGGCGAGGGCGAGCTGCATGTCGTCGACGTAGTCGAGCAGGTGGTAGCCGGGCAGACCCGGGTCGTCGAACTCGTGCGCGCCGCCCTGGATGTGCACGACCTGATACCCCGCGCCGAGGATGCCCGGCGCCGCGGCCAGCAGCGTGCGGTTGATGGTGCGCGCACCGGTCGAGCCGCCGGTGACGAGCAGCACGGGGCGCTCGTCCAGGCCGAAGCGCTCTCGCGCGGCGGCGCGTGCGGCCGAGCGGTCGAGGTTCTCGATCTCGGGCCGCAGCGGCATGCCGACGAAGCGGGCGTGCGGCAGCGGGGTGCCCCGGAATGCGACGCCGACGAAGGGCGTGATGCGTGCGCCGAGGCGGCTCGCGAGCCCCGGCCTGGCGTTCGCCTCGTGGAGGACGAGCGGGGTCTTCGAGCGGCGCGCCGCGAGGTAGGCCGGGGCGGCGGCGTAGCCGCCGAAGCCCACGACCACGTCGACCCCGCGCTCGGCGATGAGGCGCTGCACCTGGCGCACCGTCGCCCGCCAGCGGGCCGGGAAGCGGAGCGCGGCGCCGTTCACCCGGCGCGGGAAGGGGAGCTTGGGGATGGTGACGAGCTCGTAGCCCCGCTGCGGCACGAGACGGGCCTCGAGGCCCTCGGCCGTGCCGAGCACGATGACCCGGGCATCGTCTTTCATGATGCCGGCGCCTGCGCCGGCAGGCGCGTGCTGCGCCCGCAACTCGCGCAGTTTGTCAGCGGTGGCGAGCAGGGGGTTCACGTGGCCGGCGGTGCCGCCGCCGGCGAGGAGGTATGTCGTCACCGCTTCACGCTACCGGTCGCGAAGGGCGCGAGTCGGCCCTCCTGGCGGGCGAAGGCGAGCAGGATTCCGGTCGCGGCGAGCGTCGAGACGAGCGCCGTTCCGCCCGAGGAGATGAGCGGCAGCGGCACGCCCATGCCGGGGAACAGACCCACGACGACGGCGATGTTGATGATCGCCTCGCCGATGACCCAGGCGAACATCGCCCCGCTGATCACGCGCGCGTGCATGGTCCGCGCGCGGCGGATGATCCGCAGGATCACGATCGCGAGCGCGAAGAACAGCGCGAGCACCAGCACGGCGCCCACCAAGCCGAGCTCTTCGCCGATGACCGCGTAGATGTAGTCGGTCGAGGATGCCGGCAGCCAGCTCCACTTGGACTGCGAATTGCCGAGCCCGACCCCGAACAGACCGCCGTCGGCGAGGCCCCACAGCGCCTGCAGCGGCTGGTAACCCGTGCCGTTGGGGTCCGCCTGGCTCGGGTCGAGGAACGCGCTGATGCGGCTGACGCGGCTGGCATCCCCCATCGAGAGCGCCACGACGCCCGGAACGGCGCATGCCAGCAGCAGCAGGAGCTGCCAGATGGGCACACCCGCGAAGAACAGGGCGGCGAACAGCACCATGCCGACGATGATCGTCGTGCCGAAGTCGTGCCCCTTGAGGATCAGGAAGAACACCGAGCCCGCGACCATGAGCACGGGGATGATCGTCTGGCTGAACTTCGTGAGGTGCGCTTCCTTGCGCTGGAAGAAGCTGCCGAGCCACAGGATGAGCGCGAACTTCATCAGCTCGGACGGCTGGAAGACGATCGGGCCGAGGGCGAGCCAGTTCCGGTTGCCGCCGACCACCACGCCGAGCGGGGTGAACACGACCGCCGCCTGCAGCGCGCACGACGCGAGCAGCGCCACGAACGAGATGCGCTGCCAGAACCGGATCGGCACCCGCGAGATGACCATCATGAGTGCGACGCCGATCAGGGCGTACGAGGCCTGGTTCATGAACTTCGAGAAGAAGTTCGAGCCGTCGGCGTGCGCCGCGACGTACGACGACGAGAGCACCATGAGCAGGCCGAAGCCGACCATGAACAGGGTCAGTCCGAGCAGCAGGAAGTAGTTCGACGACTCGGCCTCGAACGCCCTGCCGAGCGAGATGCGGGCCGAGTGCATCGCGCCGCGGGCGCGGCCGGGGCCCTCGCCGGCGGACGTGCGCCGCGCTCCCCCGATCTCGGCCTGCGTTGTCACCTGGACATCCTCACAAACGGATGCCGGGCCCCCGCCCCGGCGCGCCGGAGCCGCGCTCCGAGTCGTCTGAGAACGCGTAGCACATCGCGCACGGCACAGAATCTGTTGTGGGGCATACCAGATCGGCTGATCTGGTATGCCCCACAGTAGAAAAAGTGCCCGATGGACCTTCACACGTCGATGCGATCGAGACCGAGCATGTCAGGCACCGGGTCCGACGCGATCCGTGCATGCGTCTCGACATCGAAGCGGTCGGTTCCGTATCGCAGCTTCTGCCGCTCCACACCCTCGGCGATGAAGCCTCCGGCCGTCGCGACGCGGCATGACGCTGGATTGTTGACACGATGCCCGAGCTCGAGGCGGAACAGCCCGTCGGAAAAGGCCCACTCGGCGACAGAGACGAGCGCGCGCGTCGCGAGCCCTCTTCCCCGTGTCTGAGCTGCGAGCCAGTAATACGCCCACGCAGTGTCGTGTCGCCGCTCGATCGCGGTGAGGCCAACGTTGCCGACCGCGATGCCCTCGTCGACGATCGCCCAGTTCTTCGTTCGATCGCCGAACAGCAGCGTCGATGCGATGTATTCCGCCGCGGACGCCTCGTCTGAGACATCCGCGCCGATGAATTGCGATTCGAGATCGTGAGCAGAAGCGCGAGCCGTGACGAGCGCCGCGGCGTCGCTCGGCGCCCACGGTCGAAGGATCACGGCCATCGCGTGCCACCGCCCAGACCGTCGCCAGTTTCTGCTGGCACGCCGACGATGAAGCCGCAGAAAGTGGTGATCGCTTCGAGAGGTTCAGCCATCAGCGAGGTGCTTCGCGACCGCTGCCGCGAAGGCATTGCCGCGCGCGGCGTAGTCGGTGAACTGGTCCATCGAGGCGGCCGACGGGGCGAGCAGCACGGTGTCGCCGTCCTGCGCGGCGGATGCCGCGAACCGCACCGCCGCGTCCATCACGGCCTCCCCGGCGGCACCCGGCTCGTCGACCTCGAACAGCGGCAGCTCGGGCGCGTGCTGCGCGAAGGCGGCGCGCAGCGCGGTGCGGTCGGCGCCGATCAGCACGGCGGCGCGCAGGCGCGTGACGTGGGATGCCACGAGCTCGTCGACCTCGACGCCCTTGAGCAGGCCCCCGACGATCCACACCACCGAGCGGAAGGCCGTGAGCGAGGCAGCCGCCGCATGCGGGTTCGTCGCCTTCGAGTCGTCGACCCAGGTCACTCCCCCGGTCGAGGCCACCGTCTCGATGCGGTGCGCGTCGAGGCGGAAGGTGGCCAGCACCTCGTGGATGACGCCGGTCTCGACCCCGAACGAACGGGCGAGCGCCGACGCGGCGAGGATGTTCGCGACCACGTGCGGCGCCGAAAGGCCGGCCGCGGCGAGCTCGTCGAGGGTTGTGAGCTCGAGCGCGGTCGAGTGTCGCTCGTCGAGGAACGCGCGGTCGACCACGATGCCCTCGATGACCCCGAGGTCGCTCGGGCCGGGCACGCCGAGGCCGAAGCCGATGGCGCGGGCGCCCTCCTCGACGTCGGCGTCCTCGACCATGTGCATGGTCGTCTCGTCGCCCTTGTTGTAGATGCAGGCGACTTTGGTGTTGTCGTAGACCTTGGCCTTCGCGTCGCGGTAGGCGTCGAACGAGCCGTGCCACTCGAGGTGGTCCTCGGCGATGTTCAGGCACGTGCTCGCCCACGGGTGCAGCTCGCCGGCCGCGCCGTGCAGGTTCACGCGGTGCAGCTGGTGGCTCGACAGCTCGATGACGAGCACATCGAAGCCCTGCGGGTCGCGGATCGCGTCGAGGACGGGGACGCCGATGTTCCCCGCCGGCGCGGCGCGCAGACCGGATGCCGCGAGCATCGTCGCAGTCAGCTGGGTCGTCGTGGTCTTGCCGTTGGTGCCCGTGATGGTGATCCATTCGGCGGGCGCATCACCCGTCGGGCCGGCGGTCGCGACCTTGTCCCGCAGCCGCCAGGCGAGCTCGATGTCGCCCCAGACGGGCAGGCCGGCATCGCCCTCGGCCCAGCGCAGGATCGGGTGGTGGGGCGGGAAGCCGGGGTTCGCGACGACGAGCTCGGGCTCGAACTCGAGCAGTTCGTGCGGCGGCCCGGCCAGCGTCTCGTCGACCACGAGCTTCGCACCGATGACGTCGAGCAGCCGCGCACGCTCCTCGTCGGCCTGCTGGGTCACGACGAGCACCTCGGCGCCGAGCTCGACGAGCGTGTCGGCGACGGAGAACCCGGTCTTGCCGAGGCCGAACACCGCGACACGCAGACCGCGCCAGGCATCCGTGTGCCACGAATTCAGCGCCTCGAAGTCGATCACGCGGGCATGACGCCCGCTCACGAGGCGCTCAGCCACTCGAGATAGAACGAGCCGACGCCGGCGGCGACGAGCAGGCCCGCGATGATCCAGAACCGCACCACGACCGTCACCTCGGCCCAGCCCTTGAGCTCGAAGTGGTGGTGGATCGGGCTCATCCGGAAGATGCGCTTGCCGTGCGTGATCTTGAAGTACGCGCGCTGCACGATGACCGAGCCCGCCTCGATGACGAAGAGGCCGCCGATGAGCACGAGCAGCAGCTCGGTGTGGGTCAGCACCGCGAGCGCCATGAGGGCGCCGCCGAGGCCGAGCGAGCCGGTGTCGCCGAGGAAGATCTGCGCGGGGTTGGTGTTCCACCACAGGAAGCCGACGAGCGCACCGGTGAGCGCCGCCGCCACGACGGCGAGCGACAGCGGGTCGTTCGTCGTGTAGCACTTGGCGAGGTTCGCCTGGTCGATCGTCGAGCTGAAGCAGGACTGGTTGAACTGCCAGAAGCCGATGAAGATGAACGACCCGATCGCGAGGATCGAGGCGCCCGGCGCGAGGCCGTCGAGACCGTCGGTCACGTTGACGCCGTTGGTCGTCGCCGTCGCGAGCAGGTTGATCCAGATCAGATAGAGGATGACGGCGACCACCGGCACCGACTCCGCGAGCTTCCCGATGTCGAGGGCCGGGATGTCGCGCACGGCCGAGATGCCCATCGAGGCCGGGGTGTAGCCGCCCTGGTTCGGGAACTGGATCGCGAGGATCGCGAACAGCGTCGCGACGATCACCTGACCGGCGATCTTCGCCCAGCCGCCGAGACCGAGGCTGCGCTGGTTGCGCACCTTCATGAAGTCGTCGACGAAGCCGACCGCGCCCATGCCGACGAGCATGAGCAGCACGAGCAGGGACGACGGCGTGATGCCGTCGCCGCGGTACATGAGCGCGGCGACGAAGAAGCCGAACAGCGTCGCCAGGATGATGACGATGCCGCCCATGGTCGCGGTGCCGCGCTTCGCGTGGTGCGACTGCGGCCCGTCGTCGCGGATGAACTGCCCGAGCTGCAGGCGGTGGAACAGCCTGACGAAGAGCGGGGTGAGGAAGAGCGAGAAGGCCAGGGAGAGTCCGCCGGCGGTCAGAAGAGTCCTCACGACAGTGATTCTCCCAGTCGGTCGCCCAGGAACCGCAATCCGGACACCTTCGAGCTCTTCACGAGGATCGTGTCGCCCGGCTGCACCATGCCCATGACGAGGTCGTACGCCTCGTCGACCGTCTCGACGTACTGCGATTCATCGGAGAAGAAGGTGCCTTCGCGCATCGCAGAGACATGTACCCGGCGCGCGCCCTCTCCCACCACGATGAGCCGGTCGATGCCGAGCACGACGACGTCGAGGCCGACCTTGTCGTGCTCTTCGCCCGAGTACTCGCCCAGCTCGGCCATCTCGCCGACGATCGCGATCGCCCGGGCGCCGGGTCGCTTGAGCTTCGCCAGGGTGCGCAGCGCCGCGGCCATCGAGTCGGGGCTCGCGTTGTAGGCGTCGTTGATGACGGTCACGCCGTCGCGGCCGCCGAGCACCTCCATGCGCCAGCGCTCGGCGCGGGTGACGGCCTCGAGACCCGCGACGATGTCGGCGATGCCGACGCCGAGGGCGTGCGCGGATGCCGCAGCCGCCAGTGCGTTCATGACGTGGTGCTCGCCGATGACCTTGAACGCGACGCGGGCCTCGGCCCCGCCGGGCAACACGAGCGTGAAGGACGTGCCGTCGGCGGTGAGGTCGATGTCGCGCGCGGTGACCTGCGCGGGCTGGCCGGCCGCGTTCTGGCCCAGGCCGAACCACAGCACCTCCCCCGCGCTCGTCTTCTCGGCCATCGCGGACACGCGCGGGTCGTCGACGTTGAGCACGGCCACGCCGCTCGAGGGCAGGTCGGTGACCATCTCGGACTTCGCGATCGCGGTCTTCTCGATGCCGCCGTACTCCCCCGCGTGCGCGAGGCCGACCTTGAGCACCACGCCGATGTCGGGGCGGGCCATCTTCACGAGGCGGGCGATGTCGCCGATGTGCGCGGCGCCCATCTCGGACACGAGGAAGCGCGTGGCCTCCGTCACCTGCAGCATCGTGACGGGTGCGCCGACCTCGTTGTTGAACGACTCCTTCGGGGCGACGGTCTCGCCGACGCGGCCGAGGATGCTCGCGAGCAGGTTCTTGGTCGTGGTCTTGCCGTTCGAGCCCGTGATGCCGACGACCTGCAGCGAGCCGAGCGCGTGCACGCGCGCGACGACCTCGGTCGCGAGCGCGCCGAGCGCGACGACGACGTCGGCGACGACGATCTGCGGCACGGCTGCCTGCTCCGTGAGGACCCGCTCGACCACGAGCAGCGCGGCGCCGGCGGCGGCCGCCTGCGGGGCGAACAGATGGCCGTCGGTCGTCTCTCCCGGCTTCGCGAAGAAGATGCCGCCGGACACGACCTCGCGCGAGTCGGTGTACGACAGGCCCGAGACGGTGCTCGAGGCATCCGCCCCGCTCGTGCCGAGGTGGAGGGCTCCCGAGACCGCCGCGGCGATCTCGGACAGGGTCAGTTGGATCATTCGGCTGGCAACTCTTACTGGTGGTAGGGCGGGAGCTTGCTCGGCGCGCTGGTGGACGGGCTCACCCGGAAGGTCTTGAGCGTCTGCGCCATCACATCGTGGAACAGCGGAACGGCTGAAGAACTGATTTTACGGTTCGCGGGGAAGCCGATGTTGACGTCGACGAGGTACTGCGGGTTGTCGACGGGCACGAAGCCCATCACGGAGACGTAGTAGTTCTGCTGGTAGCCGCCGTGTCCGTCGGACTCCTGGGCGGTACCCGTCTTGGCCGCGATGCGGTAGCCGGGGATCTGCAGGTTCGGGTGGCCGGTCGTGACGACCGACTCCAGCATGTCGAGCATGGTCTTGGACGTGGACGCCTTGATGATCCGGGTCGAGGTCTTCTTCGGCACGTCGGTCATCGTGCCGTCGGCCTGCTGGCACCCCTTCACGAGCGAGAGCGGCACCATGACCCCGCCGTTGCCGAGGGCCTGGTAGGCCTGCAGCATCTGCGCCAGGGTCGCGGCGACGCCCTGGCCGAACATCGAGGCGTACTTCGTCTGATCGTCCCAGGTGCTGACGGGGTGCAGCGTGCCCGCCGACTGCGCGGGGAAGGCGACCGAGGTCTTCGAGCCGATGCCGAACTTCTTGTAGAAGTCGTAGCGCGTCTGGTCGCTCATGTTCGCGCCGAGTTCCGAGATGCCGACGTTGGACGAGTTCATCAGGATGCCCGTGAGGGTCATGTCCTCGGTGGGGTGGTACTCGGAGTCGGAGATGTGGACCCCGTTGGGCAGGTTGATCGAGTCGGGCGCCATGACGTGCGAGGCGGGCGTCGCATAGCCGGTGTCGATCATCGCGGCGGCGGTCAGCGACTTGAACGTCGAACCGGGCTCCCACTGGTCGGAGAACATCATCGCCGTGCTGCGGTAGGCCGCGGCGACGCCGTCGATGTTCCCGGGGTCGACCGAGGGGTACTGCGCGGCCGCCTTGATCTCGCCGGTCTTGAGGTCCACGACGGCGCCCTGGCCGAACTGGGCGCCGAGCTGCCCGACGGTCGTGCCGAGGTTCTGCTGCAGGAAGTAGGTGAGGTCGGCGTTGAGCGTCGTAACCAGGGTGCCGCCCTGCTTGGCGGGCTTGGTCACCTTGGTGCTGCCGGGCAGCGCGACGCCGTCGCGGCTGCGCTCGTAGGTCTCGGTGCCGTTCTCGCCCTGCAGGCACGCCTGGTACTGCTGCTCGAGCCCCTCCGCGCCCTGGCCCGCACCGTTGACGTAGCCGACGATGTTGCCCGCGACGGCGCCGTCGGGGTACTGGCGCGACGGGTGGCTGACGGGCGTGAGCCATGCGACGTTGAGCGCCTGGATCTTGTCGAAGGTCGGCACGTCGACGTTGGTCACGAGCGGCGCGTACTCCGACTGCGCGTTGGCCTGGAGCGCCGCCGTGAACTTCGACATGAAGGTCTTGGTCGGGATGCCGGTGATCTGCGAGAGCTTGGCGAGCACCGGGTCCGCCGCGAGCTTCGCGAGGGCGGCCGCCTGCGGCAGGGCATTGCCCTTGGCATCCGTGTACTCGCTCAGCGCGTTGATCGGCGAGGCGATGAAGTCGTATCGCAGATCGCTCGTGGCGAGCGCCGTGCCGTCGTCGGAGACGATGTCGCCCCGCGCGCCGTAGAGCGTGATCGCCGTGCCGCGTCGCTCGGCCGCCTGGGCCGACAGCGACTTCGCCTGGACGACCTGGATGTCGAAGAGCTTGTAGACGAGGCTCGACATGAGCGCGAGCACGATGACGAGCGCGATCGAGGTGCGCCGCCGCGTGCTCCTGTTCGTCTTCACCCGGCTGCCTCTTTCCTGGGCCCGCTGCCGCGGCGGGCCGCGTTCAGTAGGTGCTCTTTCCTGGGCCCGCTGCTGCTGTGACGCCCCGTGCTCAGTGGGTGCTCGGCGCGGGCAGCGGCCCCGACCACGCTACGGGGCCGTTCTGCTGCGGGTCGACATTGGCGGCCGGTGTGCCCGCAACCGGCTTGCTGCCGGTTTCCTGGGAGGCCGCGACGCGCGCCTGGCCGGTCACGACCTGCGACGGGGTGACGCCCTTCGAGGTGACGAGCGGCACGCCCGTGAGCAGCGAGTTCGGCACCGACGGCTGCAGCGTTCCGGCCTTCGAGGTGGATGCCTTGGCCAGGGCCTGTGCCGACGCCGTGGTCCCGGCTGCGGGCTGGGGCGAGCCGATGACCTTGCCGTTGGAGAGGCGCAGGTAGACCGGCGTGCCGTTGGCGACCATGCCCAGGGCGCTCGCGTTCACCGCGAGGTTCTGCGGGCTCGACAGCCGGCTGGCCGCCTCGGACGCCGCCTGGTAGGCGCGGCCGACCTGCCTCTGCTGCTGCTGCAGCGAGTTGATCTTGTAGGCGCCGTTCGACACCGCGATGCTCAGCGCGAGCTGGGCGATGACGACGAGCACGAGCGCCGCGACGGCGACGGCCGCGTACGCCAGCTTGGGGCGCTGCTTGCGGCCCACCGGTGTCGTGACGGGTGCGAGCAGGCCGCGGCGGCGCTCCTCGCGGCTCGGCAGCGGCAGCGCGGACACCCAGGGGTGCTCCTCCGCCGACCGGCCGACGAATGGGTCGACGACCGCGGTGTTCCCGTTCGTGCTCACAGAGTCCCCCTGACTCGTTCGACTGCGCGCAGGCGCACGGGCGCGCTGCGCGGGTTTCGGGCTTTCTCTTCGTCGCTCGCGAGCTCGGCGCCGCGGGTCAGCAGCGCGAGCTCCGGCTTGTGCTCCGGCAGTTCCACGGGCAGGCCCACCGGCGCGGTCGAGCGCGAACGCGCGTGGAAGATCTGCTTGACGATCCGGTCCTCGAGGGACTGGTACGACATGACGACGAGCCGGCCGCCGAGGTTCAGCGCGTCGATCGCGTTCGGCATCGCCCGCTCGAGCACGGCCAGCTCCTGGTTCACCTCGATGCGCAGCGCCTGGAAGACGCGCTTGGCCGGGTGCCCCTGCTTGCTGAGCGCCGCAGGAGTGGCGGCCTGCAGGATGTCGACGAGCCGGCCCGTGCGGGTGATCGGTTCCTTCGCCCGTTCGGCGACGATCCGCGCGGCGTAGCGTTGGGCGAGCTTCTCCTCGCCGTACACCCGGAAGATCCGGCGCAGCTCGGCCTCGGAGTACTCGGCGACGACGCGCTCCGCCGTGAGCTCGGCGGTCGTGTCCATCCGCATGTCGAGCGGCGCGTCCTTCGAGTACGAGAACCCGCGCTCGGGCAGGTCCAGCTGCATCGAGCTGACGCCGAGGTCGTAGAGCGCCCCGTCGATCGACGAGTGGCCGAGCCCTGCGATCGCGCGGTCGATGCCGTCGTAGGTCGTGTGCACGGGGCGGAAGCGGCCCCCGAAACGAGCGAGGCGCTCGCCGGCCAGGCGGAGCGCCTCGGGGTCGCGGTCGAGGCCGATCAAGGTGAGCCCGGGGAAGCGCTCGAGCATGGCCTCCGAGTGGCCGCCGAGTCCGAGCGTCCCGTCGACGACGACGGCACCGGGGCGGCTGATCGCCGGGGCGAGCAGCTCGAGGCAGCGCTCGAGCATGACGGGGATGTGCAGTTCTGCGGCGTCCATCTGGTTCCCATCGGCCGACCCGCCTGCCGTGATCCCCATCCATCCTGACGTGGCCCCGGGGAAGTGGGTCACGGCAGCGGATGGCTGGGAGTCGCAGCATGCGGGCTAGAAGAGCCCGGGGATCACCTCCTCGGCGGTGTCGGCGAACGCGCTCTCCTGCTCGGCGAGGTACGCCTCCCAGGCCTGCGCGTCCCAGATCTCGGCGCGGCTGCCCGCGCCGATGACGGCGAGTTCCTTGGTCAGACCCGCGTAGGCGCGCAGCGCCGGCGGGATCGAGATGCGGTTCTGCGCATCCGGCTCCTCGTCGCTCGCGCCGGAGAGGAATACGCGGAGGTAGTCGCGGGCCTGCTTGCTCGTGACCGGCGCCTGGCGGATCTTCTCGTGCATCGACGCGAACTCCTCGCGACTGAACACGTAGATGCAGCGTTCCTGACCACGGGTCAGGACGACACCCCCCGCGAGCTCCGCTCGGAACTTCGCGGGCAGGATGACGCGCCCCTTGTCATCGAGCTTCGGGGCGTAGCTGCCGAGAAACATCCGCGGCGTCTCCCTTCCCCGAATTCGCCCGGTCCTTCCAACGCGCCCCACGTTACTCCACAATGCCCCACAATCAAGGACCCAGGCCGCGTTTTGGGGGTGTTCTCTCACACAAGAACCGCGGAATCTTCGCGAACACCGCGGGTGGAGGGCGGTGGAGGGAATTCGCCGTCAGTCGTATGCGATCGGGCCGGATTCGCGATATCCGCCCGCGAAAGCCGCCCGTCGGGCGCACGAAAAAGGGCCGACCCGGAAGGGTCGACCCTGAAGTGGTGGATTGTGGGGGCTAGTGCTCGCCGTCCTGGCGCTTCTCCCAGCGCTCGTTCATGCGCCCCATGAAGTCGGACGCGCCCTTCTGCGGGCCGCGGCCGGCGCCGCTCGAGGCGGCCGGGCCGCTCGGCACGTCGAACGAGCCCTCGTGCCCGCGACGCCCCGGCGTGATCGTCACCATGACACCCGCGAACATGAGGAGGAAGCCGACGATGCCGACGAGCGGCTGGCGGATCGAGACGCCCAGGATGAGCGCCGCGACGCCGACCACCGCGATCAGCACACCGAGCACGATCGCACGGTAGGCAGGCTTGTGCCGAGGCGCCTGGCTGATGTTCGCGACGAAGTCCGCATCGTTCTGATAGAGGTTGCGCTCCATCTCGTCGAGGAGTCGCTGCTCGTGTTCCGAAAGCGGCATTCCGATCCCCTCTTCCCAGCGTCGATGCGTGTGGTGACGCCCCAGTCTAGTCGCGGCGGCGGGGGTCTACCAGGGGCTGCCCGGCCCGGTAACCTGGGCGGGTGACGGACCCTGTGAGACTCGTCGACCTGGTGCAGCACCGGCTCGACGCTTTCCTCGACGATCGCTCTTCAATTGTCACGAGCGTGGGTTCCGATGTGGCCGCTCTCATCGATGATTCGCGGAGCTTTCTCAGCGGCGGCAAGCGGTTCCGCGCCCAGTTCTGCCACTGGGGCTGGCGCGCCGTCGCCGGCGTGCGCGACACCCCGGTCACGCAGCGCGAGCTCGACACCGTCGTCGGCGTCGCGAGCGGCCTCGAGCTCTTCCACGCCGCCGCCCTCGTGCACGACGACGTGATCGACAATTCCGACACCCGTCGCGGTCGACCCGCCGCGCACGCCGGCTTCGCGGCACGGCACGCCGAGCGGCGCTGGGCCGGGGATGCCGTGTCCTTCGGCGCCTCGGCGGCGATCCTGCTCGGCGACCTGCTGCTGGGGTGGAGCGACGAGCTCGTCGACGAGGCGCTGTGGGCCCTCGGCGACCACGGTCGCGCCCGCGCCGCCCGCCAGGTCTTCAACACGATGCGCACCGACGTCACCGCCGGCCAGTACCTCGACGTGCTCGAGGAGAGCGCGTGGGTCGAGCGCGACGAGCAGCAGCTGCTCGACGCCGCCGAGCGCGTCGTCGTCTTCAAGTCGGCGAAGTACAGCGTGGAGGCGCCGCTCGCGATCGGCGCGGCGATCGGCGGCGCGAGCGAGGCGCAGCTCGCGACCCTGAGCGAGTTCGGCCTGCCCCTGGGCATCGCCTTCCAGCTGCGCGACGACGTGCTGGGCGTCTTCGGCGACGCCGCGGTGACCGGCAAGCCGAGCGGCGACGACCTGCGCGAGGGCAAGCGCACCATGCTCGTCGCGCTCACGCGCATGAAGGTCGCCCCGTCGGTGCGGCGCGCGATCGACGAGCTGCTCGGCGACCCCGAGCTCACGACCGAGCAGGTGCTGATGCTGCAGGGCGCCATGCGCGACTCGGGGGCCCTCGACCAGATCGAGGAGCTCATCGAGCGCGAGGTGCGGCGCGCGAACGCCGCGCTGGACGAGGCATCCCTCGCCCCCGAGGCCGTCGCGGCGCTGCGTCAGCTCACCCGCCGCGTGACCGACCGCGCCGCGTAGGCGACGCGCATCGGGCGACCCGCCTAGGTGTGATGTCCAGGGACGTTGTTTGCTGACACGGCGTTGACCCGCCAGTAGGCGAAGGCCTCCGGTTGTGAAGTGGAGCTGTCTAATTCACCGCTTCATGCAACCTGGAGGCCTTC
>Ga0131853_10000109_pt1 | contig 126723 bp, 110 predicted proteins | sample TergutLab28metaG_FD_92764 | JGI IMG/M metagenome (GOLD analysis project Ga0131853, IMG submission 92764) | Labiotermes labralis P1 segment gut microbial communities from Petit-Saut dam, French Guiana - Lab288 P1 (version 2) (version 2) | ecosystem: Host-associated > Arthropoda: Insects >...
CCGCCCAAGCGTAGCCGGGCTGCCCAACCCATTTACAGACGTAGCCCAAAACGCATGGTATCGTGACGCGGTAGTTTGGGCGGCAAACAATGGCCTGGTGCTTGGGCTTGGCGGCGGCATATTCGCCCCGGGCAACAACATAACAAGGGCGCACCTGACGCTAATCTTAAGCAACTATGCCGACTTTGCCGGTATAACAATACAATTGGTACGCGAGTACCAAAACTTTGCAGACGACTCCGACATCCGCTACTACGCAAGAGAGTCCGTAGAACGACTCTTTAGAGCCGCAATTATCAACGGCAGGCCAGACGGCAGCTTTGACCCACAGGGCAACGCCACAAGGGCAGAGCTGGCGACTATGATGCACAATTTCAGATAAGACACTACTCAAATTTTGCTGATGCCCATTTTGGGCATCAGCAAAATTTCGCGTCAAGGAAGGTGGTTGCATGAAAAAGAAGATTTTGCTTGTACTTATGTTTGCTTTAGTTTTGACTGTGGCTGGTTGTTCTTCAAATAGAGGAAACAGACAGCCAGAGCCGGAATACGCGTTATTGACCGCCGACAACCTTAGCACACCAATCGAAAACGAAGAGACCGAGTACGAAGCAATGCCAATTTATGAAACTAACGCAGAAGATGAAAACGAAGAAGAACATACTCCTTCCCCGCCAACACCCATTGTTTTAACCGACCCGCGCGTTAGATGGGTTGTAGAGCCGCAGTGGGAATTTGTTATGGTAGGCAGTTTCATTGAGGGCGCGTCATGGGCTGTAGCATACGATTATGTCAATGATATACTTACAACAGTATACGGCTATCTCAACAGCAGGGGCGAAATTATCATTCCATTTGAAAACAACCCTATTGGCGACATGGCAACAAGTGCCGCTTCGCTACCGCAAGATTTTTCTGAGGGATTAGTGGTTGTACAACCTGCGAATAGCATGCACATGGAACTGCGAAGTGTTGGGCTTCACGGTGTTTTTAATATTGATGGCGAGCTTGTTTTTCCTCTTCCCGAACACAGTTGGACGACATCTTTTTCTGGTGGATTGGCTGCGGTTTGGGGACATGGGTATGTTGATATATTTGGCAATTTAATAGAAGAACGCCCGCCGCACCACGACATAGCAAATTATTTCTCGGACGGATTACAGGCTGTTATGATGGACTATAGGACAGGTTATATAAATAAAAGCGGCGAGTTGGCTATTCCGTTTAATTTTGATGTTACTTTTGACGAATATTGGGGTACTCCAATACTTCGTAACTTTAGAGAAGGATTTGCATCAGTTGTAGAGACCGAGTGGGGAGAGAGCGATTCCGGGAGATTTCCCATAGCATACAGATGGGGCTTTATCAACACACAAGGGGAGATTGTTGTACCACTTATATATGATTTGGTGCGTGACTTTTCGGAAGGGCGCGCGGTAGTTTGGTATAATGATTTTAGAGACGTTGGGGTTATTGACGAAGAAGGAGGTCTAATAGTTTCTTTTGGGATTTATGATTCAATACTCCCTTTCTCAGAAGGACTTGCCGCTGTTTCATATGATAATTCATGGGGATTTATTGATAGGTACGGCAATGTGATAATCCCATTTGAATATACTTATGTGCGACCATTTACCAATGGCCTTGCAACTGTACAACTTGGCCACTGGCCAGACGACAAGTGGGGCTTTATAGACAGGGAAGGTAATGTTGTAGTACCCATTGAATTTGACGATGTCCGCTCGTTTTCCGAGGGGCTTGCCTGGGTGCGCCAAGGCAATTTGTGGGGCATAATTGAAATTGTGGATGAGACTGTCGCCGTATTTGATTCGAACATAAATTTCACAACCTATTGGGCTAAAACAGATGAATTTGTCTTCTTGCCGGATGGGGCTGGAATAGTTCGCTTACCCCTTAGTGATATAACGCAAGGTGATGTAATTCCTGTCCCCAGTGATGGAGAGGCAAGGCTTGTAGGCATTAACGAGGACTATATATTTGTATGCCGCAGGGATGTTGTCGATTGGCAATATTATAGAATTGATACTTATCGTGTTTCGCTACAAACCTTAGAAACAACGCTTATAGACTCAGGCAATTATAGCGGTGTGCCATTTTACCATGCCGCAAGTAACTCCATTTTGTTTCCGCACCAAAAATGGCACAGCGATTTGGGCACGCTATTATTTTGGCTTGAAGCTCTGCAGCTTGAAACAGGAGAACGACACATTATTTACGAATCAAACTCTTTTATTGATATGGGCATACGCTGGCGGAAAATGAAAAATGGTACTGCTTTAGGTAACTACGGCTCTCGTGTTTTTATAGATGCTGAACTTCATGCACGAAGTATATTATGGGATGATATCGACTGGAGTGGTTATGCAGAGCAAGCTAATTGGCTAGACAATTTACCACTTGCTGTTCTTGGTGACCCAGAACAGCCATATTGGGGTCATGCTGTGAGGCTTTCATCAGATGGCAGCATTGAAAAAACACTTGGCAGCGGGTTTGATGGACACAACTGGGCTCTTAACATAGAAAGGCTTACCAATACAAACTTTGTAATGATTATAGAGCATGAATTTCCCGGCTTTGGGCGGGTTATCTCTCTGTATTGCACAGAAACAGGTGCGTTGTTCAGTTCGCAAAATTAAATAGGCACTCTGCTCAAATTTTGCTGATGTTCAAAATGAACACCAGCAAAACGCCCCGTCATTTATAGCGTGTTTATTGCTATAGCAGTCATGGGGTGCAGTTTATAAGTCCTCATTATGCCATTATCCTCTCCTCACGCTCTTTGTCTAAATCAACCTCGTGACCAGAGAGTATGCCACCAAGTGCCTCAAAAGACATCTGCTTATCTTCCAGAGATTTTTTTGCATCCATAGTAATTTTTGCGGCATGTGCATTTAAGTCCAAATCAAAAGGTACTCTTTGCTGACGGCTTACAGCTTTAATATAAATGTTGATACCTGTTGAAAGATTCATGCCTAAAGCCTTGAAAACAAGTTCCGCCTGTTGCTTATCCGCCTCGTCTATCCGCAAGGTATAATTTGTTGCTGCCATGTTCATACACTCCTTTCGCATATCAATATCACACGTAAACTATACACCATTTATACATGAAATGCAATGTAAAAAATAAGACCTCTGGATTGCTTCGCTGCGCTCGCAAAGACGACTGCTTGCGCATTTAAGCCCCGTCGCCCAGACACTAAGAAGGGGCGCCAGATGAAAAGCGGCTCCTGCCATATCAGCAAGAGCCGCTTTTGTTATGCTATTTTGTTAAGATTAATTCCAGGTTACCGCGCCAATGCGAGAGGTACTTACAACAAAGTTGTCGAAGTAGCGGTAGCCAACTCCCATGCCGCTATAGTGATGGAACTCGAAACCATCTACTTGCGTGACTGTTCTGCCGGCTTCCATGGGCACAGGGCCTGATCCTGCAAGCACACCATTTATCCATATTGTTTTTTGTGCTGCAGGGATGTTAAATCTTATTTCGACACTTTGCCATGTGTTGGTTGAAAGGGCACCCGCGGCGGCCGTGTTATGGCCTGCCCCTGCACTTGCAATAGAGCCATATGGCGAAATGTTGAGCCGGAAAGAGGATGTTCCCCAGCTTTGACCAAGGTAGATACGCCCCAGCCAGCCACCAATTGGGCCGGTTATGTCAGACCGCACATCAAAACGTATATATACGATCTCATTTGCCGGGAATCGGATTACTAATGGGGTTGCGCTGCCTCCATTTAAGCTGTCACGGAAGCCCTGTGTGCCGTTTATGCCAAACGCCCCAATTGTACCGCCTTGCACGGCGTTGGCGGTAAATGATGCGCCGGTAACGCTGCCGGTGTCGCCTTCAAAGTTATTCCAATACAGCCAGTTTGCCCTTGGTTCACTGGGGTCACAGACTTCGCAGCCTTCATCTTCACAAAGGTCGCAGTCGAAGATGACTTCCCATTCAACTTCGCCAATGCGGGAGGTACTTACAACAAAGTTGTCGTAGTCGCGGGTGCCGGTTCCCTGGCTGTTAAAGCTGTGAAGTTGGAAACGGCTTATTTGCGTGATGATTGTTTCATGCTGCATAGGACCCGTTCCTGCAAACTCGCCGTCTATCCATATCGTTTTGGCACGTGCAGGGATGTCAAATCTTATTTCGATATTTTGCCAATCGTCAGTTGATAATGCGCCTGCGGTACCTGCGACAGCACCTGCTCCTTGGCTTGTAATTGATCCGTTTGCCGCAGCGTTGAGCCGGAAGGAGTTTACTCCCCAATCCTGGCCATTGTGGACACGCGCCCAGAAAGCATAACCTGCACCGGCTACATTAGACCGCACATCAAAGCTGATATACACGATTGGATTTACCGGGAATTGGATTGTCAAAGGGGTTGTACCATCGGCCAATGTATTACGGAAACCTTGCCCGGTTGCACCAAATGCGCCAATTTCGCCGCCGTTGCCTGTCGTTAAGGTTCCTGCACCGCCGGTATCGCCATCAAAATTATCCCAGAACAGCCAGTTGGCTCTTGGGTCAACTTGAAGCGGCACTAAAGCGTTTCTTGCTGCTGCAATGCCGTCGGCTGCCGCATTTATTTGGCTTTGTGTTGCGTTGGTGTCGGCTTCAACTACAATGGCCGCTTCAATAGCCGCCACATATGCCGCCCAGCTGTCTGCTGTATAGTCTGCTTCGTTTAGTACAAATACCCAATTGTCGCGGTCTGCACCAATTTGCGCGGTAATAGCCGCGGACAATGCTGCTTTATCGGGTGCGCCGGGTTCGACAAACTGCCTGTGCATTGGTCCGATATAGCTTGTGCTAACAACAAAGTTATCGTAGTAGCGTGTGCCGTTGCCGTAACCAGTAAATTTGTGGAACTGGAAGTTTGCGATTTGAGTCGCAAGCAGCCCTGCCGGTAAAGACACAGTGCCTTGCAGCCTGCCGTCAACCCAAGTAGTGATGTTTCCTTCATTCATGTCAAACCGCATTTCAAGGCCTACCCACTCGGCAGAACTTAATACACCGGTAGTACCTTGTAACATTTGACCTTCCGAACCCCCGACTTGAGGGCTTATCGAGCCATTGCCGTGGGCGTTGAGACGGATCATATTTGCGCCCCAGTTAGCATTGTGATACGCACGCGCCCAAAAACCGCCAACACCTGTTACGTTGGATCTGGTATAGAAGCGGATATACACAACATCTTGCGCCGGGAAGGATAGGCGTGCAGTGTCGCCAGGTGCCATTGTGGATTGCAATGCGTGGCTGCCGCCAATTCCGACGCCGCCGACAACACTGCCCAAAGCTTGCACTTGCAGGGAACCCAAGCCGCCTGTATTGCCGTCAAAATCTTGCCAGAACAGCCAGTCAGGGGTAGGCGTAAGCTCTACTAGGATAACGTCCATTGCTACCAAAGCGGCTTTTGTGGACAAAACAAGCTGCCCGGCCGCTCTTATTGCTAAAACATCATCGGAAGTATTGTACACGACGATAGCCGCGGCAACAGCTTCCGCATAGGCAAGCCATGAATCTGATGTAAAAGCATCCTCGTCCAAAACAAATACAGGGTTAGAGAAATCTATGCCAATTTCGCCCCTAAGAATGGTCCTTAGTTCCCGTCTTGCGTCTTCAAGCGGGCTGCTTGGAACAAACACTGCCGGGCCTACATATTCGGTACTTACTACAAGGTGGGAAATATAACGGGAAGCATCAACAGTAGCACCACGCGGGCTGTTTGCGTAAACTTCCAGCTGAATACGGGTGATACCGGCTTCGATATTCCAGCCGCGGAAGTTGATGTCGGTACGTTCCACAACTAGTTTCTCGTCTATCCACAACTGCATTATGCCGTCGTTTTGGCCAGGCGTGTTTAGGCGCACACGTTGTTCTACCAGATACCATTCACCAACATGGTCGCTGTCAAAGATAGGGATATTAGGGAACTGGCCGCCACCGGTACTTGCGCCAAGCCAGTTTAGATAGTTGAAGTCGTTTTGACGTTCCGTAATTACAACATGGCCGCTGCCAGGTGCCGCGAAACCAGGCATTGCGCCGGCAGGGCGTTCTGCAAGAGGCAGGGCATTGATTGCATTAATTGATTCAAATTGGGCAGTAAGTTCATTGCGCTTGAAATGCCAGGCCGCTTCCGCTGTATTGAACCAGTTTGTACGGTCCCAAGCACGGAAAGCTACACCAGGCAGCCTATCCGCTACAGGTGTACCAGGCCATTGCTGCTGCCACAAACGTTGGCCGCCATGGTTGGTTGTCAAAATATCAACACCGGATGTCGGGTCTAACCCAAGGAAGTGATGCGGGTGACTGCCGCCCATTGTCCATGAGTGCAGGATAAAGGTTTGAGCCATATGACCGTTTGACGGCGGTGCCACTACTCCGTTGGCCATAACTTGTGGGCCAAGAGCGGGCTGGCCAGAAAACGGCCCGGGCTGTGTATAGTTGGTACCATGTGTGCGGCCCATGAAGCGCATAAGCTTATCATGGCCACCGCCGCTGCCTTGGCCTATAAAGTTTTGGCCGTTGTTTCCGGCTGCTCCGCCAGGGCGGCCAGGGCCCCAGAACGATGGGTCATCCCATAGCAAATAGTTGCCCCAATCTTTATCCATTCTAAGGTAGAAACGGACAAACATATCGTCTATGTCGCCTCTGTCATCTATAAGGGCATTTGTGCCTGCCGGGAAACCGGCGGCTTCGTAGTCGATTTGGCGGCCCGACGGCAACGGAGAACCGTCTGGACGCTGCTGGATGTTGGTACCCCATGGGTCGTTGAACTGGAAGCTTACGTCAGGGGCAGAGAACGCACCGTAATCGCCTACAATACTGCGGTCAAACCTAGCCTCTAAAGACCATGTACCGCCCCGGCCTGTGCCTGCGGTTGGGTTAAAGAAAGCAGTAGTAGAGGAAGCCACCGGGTTGCCCCTGCCAGCGTATGAGCCCTGTGTACGGCTCCAATCCGAGAAGTCGTCCCACCACAGCCATTCTGGGCGTGGCTCTTCCGCTACGGTGTATGGCATAAGCATTTCTACACTAAAGGTGTATATTTGCGAAAAAATTGGACCGCCGGCTGGTACGATTTCGATTTCAAAAATACCGGCGTGGTCTACAATACCCCAGCTTCTGTTGCCGGTGCTTGTATCGGCAAAGGCAGGGCGCGGCTCGATTGCGGTCAGGTTAAAACGGATGGGTTGTCCGTGGCCGTACTGTATGCCGTTTACCCATATTTCCGCATCGTCGGCCAATGGCCATAGGGAAACAACAAATTCCGGCGTGCCGGGTTCCATTGTTATGTCATAGTGAGTTCTTGTGTCAGAAAGTTGTTGCTGACGGCGGCCGCTTTCCATGAAGAAACGCGTAAGCCTTGTTTCATTTGGGTCGGTGATAACAGCATTGGGAATACGGGCAACTTTTAGCGGGCCGTACCAACGTATTGCCGTACCCAAAGCAGGGCCGGTTGGGCAGTTGGTAGTGGCATACAGGCCAACGTCGTTGAAACCAAATACCGGGTCGTACCAGTTAAGGTTGGTTGCTTCAATTTCCAATATGCCGTCTACATAAACGCGAAGAATACCGTTGCCTGCGGTTGCAGATGTAGCCATTCTTGCATAAATATTAATGTCAAACCAAACATGATGGTTATCGACACCAAAAACCTCGGTAGTACCAAGAAGCGGAACATCTCTTTCGATACCGTTTTCAACTATCCACGCTTCTAATACGCCGCTGTTATATTCTGAATAGCGCAGGTCAAAACCGGCGAAAGCAGCGCGGTCCACGGCACTTGTTCCGTTGTAACCAAATAGCGAGAAGGCGCGGCGGTTATCGCCTATAGGCCCGTCGTCCGCCAGTGTGTCGGCAGGAAATTGAGTTCTGACGCCAAACTGGATGTACAGTTCATTCTCGGCTCTGGCTGGGTTACCGGCGGGGCGGAAAACATCATTGTCAACCGTCTTACCAATGGCTGCAACTAATAGAAGTTCATACATGCCTTTGTGGACGCCCGCCCCCAACTCAGGGTCAAATGTGCCGTCGCCGGGGAAGTACCCAAACAGTGCCTGCCAAGCAGGCCTGCCATCGATATTAGCCTGGCGGCTTGTACGACCAAAGCGGTTGAACACGTTATAGTACATACCGGCGATTGTATCCGGGTTGGTTTGAGTAAAAGTCAAGCTGCCGTCGTTAAAGTTTGGTACCAACATAGTCGGTGCCAGTATTCTGTCTATGGCATAGTCATCGAATAGCAAGAAAATGAAGTCAAAGACATCCGGCGGCGGGGGCTCTGTGTCTCTTGCGAATACTGCGGTAAATGTCATACTGTCGCGTACAACAAAGCCAGCAGGGTTAGCCGGATACCATTCCACAAACTCATAGCCATCATCCGCTACCGGGGTTGGCACTCTGTCAGGCCAGAATGCAAAACCGTCGCGTATGTTCATTACCAAGCCAAAGCTTGTAGGCGTAAGCTCGCCGCCAGCTCCGGCTTCGAAGGTTACATAGTGGAACAATGGGTTAAATCTTGCCGTAAATGTTACAGCTTCGGTCACAGGGCCAAATTCTGCAGGGTCGCTTGGATACCAGCCAGCAAAGTAGAAACCTGCACGTGCGTCTGTGCTTGGTATTGCTTCAGCAGGGATTGCTTCGCCCGCTGGCACCTCTACAGTAGTTGTAGCTGCGGCATAAACACCTACTGCGCCAGCTTGTACAACAAATGTTACCGTAACATCCCCTTCTTGTGGTTCAAACAGTGCGTTAACAAGCAGCGCATGCACAGTTTGGCCGTACACAGTGATATACATATTAATGTACTGCCAAGCGCCGCCGTCTTTGTCGACATCAACCATGTTAAAGTAGTCTGCCCAGCCTGTACCGGCTACCCAAACTCTATTTACTCTTAAGAATTCCATAGCGCATTGGCCATTTTGGTCAAGTGCAGCAATGGTGTCCGCTGCGGCAAGGTATACCGGTGCGTTAACACCGTCAAGCTGTGCCCACATACGGATTGTGCCTGATGCTGCAAGACCCGGGTTTGCCCGTGGGTATTGTGTGCCGCCCTGGCCATTGTTGAAGATGTTCCAGCCAAATACCGGCACTACAGGGGGTACAAACAGCGCGTTAACAAGCAGTACATGCACAGTTTCGCCGTACATGGTGATAGACAAGTTGATATATTGCCAGCTGCCATTGGCTTTATTAACGTTTACCATGTTAAAGTAGTTTGCCCAGCCTGTGCCGGCTACCCACATTTGGTTTACTGTTACAAACTCCATTGCACAATTCCCACTTTGGTCAAGTGCCACAATGGTATCTGCCGCGTCAAAGTACACAGGCGCGTTTGCGCCGTTTAGCTGTGCCCACATGCGGATTGTGCCAGCAGCGGCAAGTCCGGGATTTGCACGTGGATACTGCGTGCCGCCCGGGCCGTTGTTAAAAATCTGCCAGCCAAATACCGGCAACTGAGAGTCCAATGCATTTGCTTCAGATGGATAGTGTGCAAATGCCGGAACCATGCTTGAAACAAGAAGCAAAAAGACCAGTACCCACGCTACAAATCTGCGGGCTTTGTGTTTCCGAGTGTTCATAAACATCTCCTCCAATAAATTTGTGTGTTGTTTCTCTTTGAATTATACCATTAATATTAAAATCATATCAAATTTTGCCTTTATCGGCAATTGCCGCATTAATTTTCTCCCGCAGCTCCAGCAAATAGGCAGCATCTTTAGGGTAACTCTTAAAAGTAATAGGGCCATGCTCTTCGATTAAAGACATAACAAACTCCCGGGAGTACAGCTTCTCGCACAGTTCAAACGCACGTAAATCCTGCAATGCATCGTAAAACACCACCAGCCTCAAAGAAGCCAAAGGCGAGCCGTCGGCATCAGGATACACGCTAAATGCATCACCCGCCGGGCCAAAGTAATCGCAGTCGGTTTCACGGTAAGGGTTTACCGGCCTTGTAGATTCTTGTGTGTTGTAATAATTAAGCCCCCAGTGAAGAAAACCGCCTATTTTGTATTTGTAAAACTGCGTACCTATTACACGGTTACGCGCAGAAGGCATTGAAATAAAGCGGTTGCTGACGTCAACATTTTGGGCAACACAGTAATAAACCCACAGGTCTTTCACGCCGGCTTCTATAAAAGGTTCTACATAGTTAATAGCCGGGATAGGACGGGAAACCACGCTCTCTTCGTAGAACGCAAAATCAGACAGGGAGTCGTACATCTCGTACCCTTCCAGCAATGGCGCGACAATGGCCTTTGCCCGGCGATAGTTATCAAGATGTTTGCCAACAGGCTCGTCCGACACATGGAAAATCATGCGATCTGGCCCAATGCCCCGCCCGTTCATATGTTTAATCAACGCAGGCAAAACCTGACGTAAAAACGTAGCGTACTCATCCCCGCAAGCCTCTGTCTCCCAGCCGAAAATACGCTTATACTCCCCATCAACACAGGCCATGACTTTGGGAGCATGCTCTGCACCCCATTGCGAGAAAAGGTAGCTCATTTCAAAGCGATACATACCTACGCGTTCGCAAATATCAACCCAGCGGTCTAATAGAGAAAAGTCAAAGCTATATTTTCCGCCATTTACATTAACGCCAATTAGCTGCGTCGTAAGCCTCTCGCCTCCAACTGTTGTATCCAAAGGCGGTGTAAAAATTGGAGTAAGCGCGGTGTCGATGCCATAATAAACTGCCATTTTCAAAAACGATTCAATAATTTCAAAATGGCGGTCTTCAAAAACAGGAATATTGTAGTATTGTGCAAGACAATCGCAGTGCAAGAATTGAGAAAGCGCAAGACGCTGTGGTGGAAGTTCGGCATCGATAATGCGCAGCGGCAGCCGCCCAGTGGCCAAAGTGCCGTCGGCACCGGTAAGTATCACTTCAATTTCGTAATCGCCAGCCACGGTTTTGCTGTCGGGGTTAACTGTGACCCACAATGTTTGTATATAGTCTGGGCAAAGCGGTACGCGCTCACCTGTGTATGGGGTCAGCAAATCTGGATAAAGTCCGGGCGTATAGCGCAAATAGTTGTCGTCACAATTTGTTTTTGCCACTGCCATTTCTACGGGAACATGCCCAACACGAAATGCCTCAATGTTAGCCCGGCAATTGCCCTTTATATCACAACGGACGCCTTTTACATTAAAGTGACCGCTCATAGTGAAAGCAACGCAAAAAGAATAACGTTCATTGCGAAGCATTGACGCCTTTGTCAGCTCTGGTATGGTGTCAAAATCTCCATCGAGGAAGCACTTTTCCAGAGACGAAATTATTTTCATACGAAACATACAATTACTCCTTCTATTTAAATGAGGCACTGCGCCTGCGGGAAGCGCGAGGACGCGCTTGTTTAGTTGTCATTGCCCGCCAGTTTTGTCATTGCGGACTTGATCCGCAATCTTCATGCAACAACTTTGCAACCAAGTTCACAACTATACTTACAGTTAAGCGTCATTTGTACTAAAAGTGATAAACTTGGTTTAGATATTTATAGCCTGAAGATTCCGGGTCAAGCCCGGAATGACAGGACTAAAGTCAGACATAGTTTTGGATTGTAGAACCTGCCCTACGCTTGTTTAGTTGCCACTGCCCGCTAAGCCGGTGATTTTACGGTATTCACCCGGCGTAACACCTTCATATTTCTTAAATGTCTTGATAAACACGTTGCTGTCCAAAAACCCTGTCTGAACGCTTATGTCTTTTACGCTTGCATTACCTTCCCTAAGTAATTTCTTTGCCCCGTCTATTCGTACCCAGCCAATATAATTTAAAAGGGTTTGCTTCGTCTGCGCTTTAAATAATGTTGACAAATAAGACCTTGTTAGCCCAAATGTAACGCTGATACTTGATGCACTCAGGCTGGAATCGGCATAATTGGCATGAATGTGGCTTATAACTGCTTTGCTAAGCTGGTATTGGTCTTTGGTGTTTGATTTTACATATTGGCATACCACTTCAAGGGCACTACGCAATTCGGTTCGTATATCCGCAATGTCATTGCAAGACAACAGCCGCTTTAAGGATTTAGTGTTTTCAATAAAGTCTATATCGCATATTTCATATACCACTTTGACTACAGTGCTAATGATGTCAAACATTAGCAGCCTGGCCATTAAGCTTGAAAATGACGCGCTGGTTACGTTTGCAAGAACTACTTTATCAATTAGCCCAGATGCGTTTTCAAACTCCCCTGCCTTGATATAATTGGATAACATGCTTTCTGTTTGCGACGAGTAATCATAGCTATATTTTTGATTTTCTATGCTTTCATATTTAATTGAAACTCCGCTGCTAACCCCAAAAAGCCACCTATATTCCATGACACTTAAAGCCTCTTGATACGCGGCGGGGATATTAGACACGTCGCCGTGGATATTACTGACAGCTACGGTAAAATCAATCATCAATTGCTCGGTCACGTACATACGGGAAACATCAATTACACGATCAAGTTTTCGTTTGTTTTCAACAATGCCGGAATCTTGGAAGTTTATGACCCATGCCAAAAACCCATCCGTTTCCACCCAACAGTAGACGCAGTTTTCTTGTGAAAACAATTCTTCTAACACGTTGGTAAGCGTAAACGCGGCCAGCTTGTCGTCTTTTTCATCTGCGAAAAAAACACCGGTTTTGTCAATGGATATCAGCAAAACTGAATGCAAAGGGCCGCCGGGCTTGTCGTTAAAGAGCGAAGAGGCTTCTATTGGGCTACTGCTTGCGTTGCCGCGCAAGATATTTCGTATATCCTGATTTCGCTGCTCTTTATCCTGCCGCTCTAGTTTATCGAATGTAAGCTGTATCTCCTCGATATTTTGATTTATAGCTTTAATTATGAAGCTGTAGTCATTTTCACTCTTTGTAGACGTCGTCAATGTCCTCTTATTGGTTAGGGCTTGTACCATTTTGTCGAGAGGGTCATAATGCCGTTTGGCAAAAAAATACGCAATAATGGCACCTATAATTCCGCAAATTAGAAAGCCATATAGTGCAATTGTACGTATACCAGTGGTGATTTCATTAAATACTTCCGACGGCATAACAACAACATAACGCCAGCCGGTTTCATCGGAGACTAAAGTGCTAATTTCGTATCTATTCCCGCCATATACATGTGTAAACTGGTCATTGTCACCGGCGAAATAATACCAGCCACCTTTGTATAGCGGCAAGTGCCCCGGCCCGTTAGAAATTAATAATTGTCCGCGGTCATCAAAGACCATTAGTTGATAATTATCGTTCCAACGAAGATCATTTAATGTATCCTGAAATACCTCAATTGGGATGGTTACAATAAGCGTCCCCTGAGGTGTGGTTAAACGGTGAGAAGGTAAAAATCGAAAAAAAGCTACAACACCTGTGGTATTATCATTTCTTTCCCGGCGGTTTAAGATATGGAAATGAAAAAAATACTCCCTTTGCATTTTTTCCATTAGCTCTTCATAAGTCATGTATCCTGTCGAAAAATAAAGGCTATATAAAAGAGACGTACTCATCCGGGAGGTACGGTTTAAAACGCGATCCGAAGCGCGATGATAAACATATATGTTGTCTATGGTGGTTTGCGCGTCCAGCAAGTTTGCGATAGCTTGTCTTAATCTATAGTTGCTAAAGTCATGAGCCGGACTAAGAGTAGCACCGGCACTCATAACATTTATAGCATCTGCATTTAAGCTAATTTGGCGCGCAGCTTCCTGCATAGAGCGGACTTTCACATCTATTTGTCGTTGTGTCTGGCGAAGCATATTGTCAACGGCAGCGGTTGCCTCCCGGGTAAGAACCTGGACAGACAACACGCTAATAACACCGCTGATTATCAAAGGAATTAGCAGAATCGAAAGATACGAAAGAAGCCATCGATAAAATAGACTCTTATTCTTGATCCTACGATAGAACACGCAGTTCACTCCTTTATGCCATTTATCCTTTAAGTGAACCTATCATAACACCTTTCATAAAATATTTCTGCAAGAATGGATAAATAAATAGAATTGGAACTGTTGCGACAATTATCATCGCGTATCTTATTGTACGGGCCATTTGGTGTACGGCCCAGCCATCTACGTCTGTAGTCATTTCGTTCAATGCGCCGCCATGCTGCCCATGAAGCATAATTTCCCTAAGCACAAGCTGTATGGGCCACATTTCGCGATCATTTAAATATATGGCGGCAGAGAACCATGAGTTCCAGTGTCCAACGCCATACCAAAGTGCCATAACGGCCAACACGGCCTTAGATAAAGGCAGCACGATAAGTAGCAATATCCTAAAATGGCCGGCACCGTCAATAATGGCGGCCTCCTCTATACTTTCGGGAACATTTTGGAATACGGTACGCATTACAATCATGTTCCAGGTGGATATCGCGCCGGGAATAATAAGAGCCCAACGTGAACCCAGCAAGCCAAGATGCCTTACCACAAGGAAGTTGGGAATAAGTCCGCCGCCAAAATACATTGTGATTACAACCATAACCATTACAAACGGTTTCCAGAATACATTCCTGCGTGACAGGAAATACGCGCCCAGGGCCGTCATGAAAAGGTTCACAAGAGTACCCACAACAACAACAAATATCGTATTCATATAGCCGCTTAAAATTAGCGGGTGGGCAAGTGTTCTCTCATAGGCTTCCCAGTGAATGCCACCAAGCGGCCAAATCAACAAGCCCCGGTTAGCGTCAAGCAAGCTGGCATCGCTTAATGATGCAAAAAAGACGTATAGCATGGGGTAGAGGCAGATAACAGCCCAGAATATAAGGAAAAAGTGATTGAATATGTCGAAAATCCAATCAGGAATACTTCGTTTAATACGCATAATCCTCTCCTCCTACCACAGGCTGGTGCCTGATAATTTTTTACATATAAAGTTGGCCGATATAAGCAAGACCAGATTGACGCCAGAGTTTAACAAACCAACCGCCGCACCAAAACTAAAGTCAAACCGCTCAAGACCCAGCCGGAAAATATATGTTGGGATAACATCGGCTACCTCGTAAATGGCGGGGTTGTAAAGAAGCAACGTTTTTTCTGCACCCATTGCCATCAGAGAGCCTATGTTCATAATGAACAAAATAAGTATTGTTGGTCTTATTCCGGGCAATGTAATATGCCACATCCTGCGGAAGCGGCCAGCACCATCTACTGTTGCAACCTCGTACAATTCCTGGTCTACGCCGGATATTGCCGCCATATATATAATGGAGCTCCAGCCCAGACCCTGCCATATTCCCGATGCGATAAAAATCGTCCGGTAATATTGGGTATGCTGTAACAAAGGTGTGGGCGTATGGCCAAATACAGCACCAATATTGTTAAATAGCCCCTGTGACGCTGCAAACATGTGTATCATACCGGCAACAACAACCATTGAAATGAAGTGAGGCAAGTATGACATGTTTTGAATAATTTTCTTAAATCGCTCGCCTTTAAGCTCGTTTAGTAGAAGCGCAAAGATAATGGGAGCTGGGAAACCCCACAATAGACTATAAAAGTTAATTAAAAATGTATTACGTATCAAACGCCATGCAAAAAAGCCCTGGAAAAACCGGACGAAATTATCTAACCCAACCCAAGGGCTGCGCAAGAAACCAAGCGAAAGCCTAAAATCTCTAAAAGCAATTTGAACCCCGTACATGGGCCAATACTGGAAAATAATATACCAGACTATTACCGGCAAAACCAGAATATATAGGGGCCAGTTCCTGCGAAAGTCTCTGGCGATAACTGTAGAAAGTTTCATACGCTTCGGCTTCGGCGCAGTTTTTTTTAACATGCATCTCTCTCCTATTAAAATGGGGGGCTGTCGTAAAGACAGCCCCGTATTGGATTTTAAATTTTAGTTTTCGAGGAACCTGTCGAGAGCGGCTTGCTGAATTTCAATTGCGCGCTCGATGTTTAGCCTGCGCATCTCGTCTAGGAACTGGTCAAATTCATCAAGGCTTCTAGTTCCCAGGATAAATCTTATGATGCTTTCGTTTACATGGGTGTTAACTTCAGCCATGATGTTTCCAAGTTCTGTATCTTCTTCACGTGTACGCATGATTGGAGGAAGTACATGGTCAAGGTTTGCGCCTTCTGACCAGGTACGGAATGCGTCATACTGTTGTGGGATTGCGAAACCACGTATAGGAATCATAGAGTCTTGGTGGTAAGGACCTTGCCCGAAAGATAGCGAGTAAGCAGCACGAACTTGTTGTGCAACCCATCCGTTTGGATTGTTGAATACATAGTCTGTAAATTGGAAGCCACCGGCCGGGTCTACGGTGTAAGTTATACCTTCTATACCCCAGTTAGCAAACAGATGGCCTTCCTCGCCCCACAGATAGTCCATAAAGCGGGCGGCTATTTGAGGATGTCTGCTGGCGCGTGTTACAGCTGTTTGAATTTGAATCGGATTATGTGGGTTGCCGACATTAGCGAATTGATTGTATCTGTCTGTTGCGTTTAACCTTGGATATGGTGCGCCAACTGCGTTGTAGTCAGCATTATCGGTAAGTCCGGGGCCGTTCATATTGGCCATTTGAACATCTGACCACCATCCGATTACAACTGCTGCGCTGCCATCTTGCATTTTAGCCATTGCAGGAGGTCTAACAGCTACGTCTTGGTCAAGTAAACCTTCTGCATACCACATATGCATCATTTCCAGATAGCCTCTAAACTCCGGCATGTACTGTCCAAAACGAACTTGGCCGTCATATACATGCCAGCCGCGTGGTGCGCCAAAGGCCCGTGGGAAAATGTGTTCGCCATAATAGGTAGAGAGCGGAGATTCGATACCCATAGCTTGGAATGCCCTAAGGACGTTGGTCCAGTCATCGATAGTTACAGGCATCGGAAGACCCGCTTCGTCAAGAAGGTCTTGACGAATAATAAGACCTTGAGATACAGAAAGAACTTCTCCACCGCCTAGTATAAATGGGAAAGCGGGATAATAACCGCCTGGGTGAACAATCATTCTTGCGATTTCAGGGTTTGCATCTAAGTAAGCCCTGAATAGCGGTACATCATCCCAAAGTTCGTTAAGCGGTATGATTACATCTTCCTCAATGGCGCCAAGCATACCGCCGAAGGGGCTGCCCCACCAAAACGACACGATATCCGGTATGTCGCCGGACAGCCACAATAGTGTGAACGCGTCATCTGTGGTGCTGTGGATGAACTCCACATTTACACCAGTACGCCGTTGCCATTCTTGTGCAAACGGGGTATCGCCCCAGTTAGAAAAGTTGGCTGCAATGTTTGCGTTTAATTCATTCCAGTATCTTAGGGTGACATCTGTGTCCATTGGGTAAAACTCGCCATCTTCCACTACTTCGTTAGTTGTACCCGGTGCTGGAGTTGGTGCCGGCGTCGGCTCTGGTGCTGGCGGCCTAGGTGCTGGCTCTGTGGTGCCTTGTGGTTGTGTAGTTGTTGGTTCCGAATCACTGCGGCAAGCAGTAACTAAGACGGCCATAGCCAACACAACAAGTAAACAGAGGATTCCTTTACGTGAGATACTCATGTTTTATTACCTCCTAAAATTTTTGTTTTTGGGGCTGTCGCCCTTATATAAATTATGCAGATATATTAGCGATATTCATATAGTTAATTGGTCTTATGCATCGTCGATTTGTAAGATATGCTGTAGAACGGCAGAGCTCCATTGAAATAAAACAGCCCCGCGCTACGGTGCGGGGCTGTTGTTGACTTAGTTTAATCAGGCAAGTTTAACTCGTCCAATGTTTTACGTATATTACTTTGATGCTTCATATATCTAACTGCATGGTCAAACAAATATTCCTTGTCTTCCTCTGAAGCCTGGCGTAATAATTGAATTAATTTATGAAGTACAATATCGTCAATAAGTTTTGGCGGAGCCTTATCCTCACCGCTTAGATACGTTACACTGGTGCCAAGAATATCAGCTACTTGCACAAGGCGGGTACGCTTCATGCCCCTTTCACCGGTTTCATACGCATTTATTTGCGACTGCGCTATATCCAGCGCATCTGCAAGTTGGGTCATGGTCATTTCTGCTGCCAGCCTGCATTTTTGTATTCTTATGCCGGTACGCAAATTACGCAATGCCGTTGTCAACTTATCGTTAAAAAATGTCAGGTACTCATCCACTTCGTCACGGCTGGTTTTTAATAAATCTTGCGCGCCAAGCTTTTTTAACTTGTGCAGCCCATTCATTACACCTTCGCAATCGGCATTGGCAAGAGCCAAACGTATGAGGGTAACTTCTTTATAATCATATAATGCATACTCTTCGCACATGTCCAGCGATAGCTCGGCATACTGGTCAAGAAGTAATCTTATTTCATCAAACGCTACTTTTTGCTGTATCCTGTCTTTAACTTCATAGTACATAGCGCGAAGCAAACGGTATGTCATGTTCCCATAAATCTGAAGCAGCGTTCTTTTTTGTGTATGTGCATATTTATTTTTTAACGTGTCAATAAGTCTTTTTGCAAGTTTAATCGCTAATTTATAATCCGGCGCCTGAGACAGGACAGAAGTAATTATAATAATATCCAAATATTCTAAATCTGTTTTTGTTTTGGCCCAATTAAATATTGGTTTCGCAATTTTTGCGCATTTGGAAAAGTTGCTGGATATATAATCCTCTTTAATTGCCTCCAGCACTATTGTAATATTCTCAAGCTGAATATCGGGTTCGGCCATAGAAAGATATGCTTTTATGCGTAGAGTAAGCGCATCCATGGCCGCAATATCATGAAAATTTTTCATATGTGTAAATTCATGAATATACGTATCTCTAATATCACCATTGTTCATTTTCAAATTCTCCTCTACTAGAAAAAAGCCCGAGTTTCAAGGGCTTTTTAATCTTCAATTGGTGGATATGGGGGGAACGTGCCGCCAATAGGCGCAATCCCAAACAACAAACCTAAAAGATAAGTCATCGCCATCATTCCTTTCGCCTGTATTTTATACACAAATTTCGACAATGCGTCAAATGCAACATAGCATTTTGGGTGACACGCATCTTTTTCTATACACATTTTATCCAATATTAAGCCAATTGTCAACTAAATTTCCACAAAAAATCAAAAAAAATATTAGCGAAATATGGCTTGTCGAATATAGCAATTTGGGGATGAAATGTTGACGAATTTGGTCTATAATGGAAAACATAAAGAAACAATGACAAAAAAAATAAAAATAGGAGGTATTCACTATGATGAATACAGTCAGCAAACAAAAAATGGATGACATGAGCAGGATCCTAATACCTAAAAAACTACGTAAAATGCTAGACATTGGCGAAAAAGATAACTTATCTGCAACCTATGATCCCAAATTTAATACCATAGTGTTACAAAAAGTAGATTTGGAAGCCGATAGATGTGATTCAATTAAAAGTCTGGATGATTATGGACGTGTAGTTTTAAGCAAAGGGTTCCGCAAAAAAGTAGGGTGGATGTTTGTAGAAGAAGGCGACACAATTGGCATATCTGTTTGCCTGTGGACAAGCACATTAACTCTTTCTTTATACGAAAAATACAACCCCAAATGTGTATTTTGTGACAACCCGGAAACTTTCACAAAAATAAAAGATGCCCATGTATGCAAATACTGTGCTAAAACTATTGCAAAAACCATTGCTTAGGTATATATTGCATAGGCAATAAAAACAACTGGTAGGTTTATCGTTTTTCCTGCCAGTTGTTTTTTTATCCGCGGTCGTTTGGAAGCCTTACGCCGCGCTTTGTAAACCGCGAATTTTCGCGGGCCATAACTGGGGCAGCGTCTGTTTCGCCAGACGCAATTTTTGCCACTGTCTCGACAAAAGTATCAATTTCGCCAAAAGTGGTATATATCCCAAAGCTGGCACGCACCATGCCGCTTTGCGTACAGCCGGTATCGGAGTTTTTTATTAGACGGTTGACATAGGGATGCGAACAGAACTTTCCATGACGAACAGCAATAGCATTCATCTCTGCAAGAAGTTCTGAAACGTAACTGGCAGAAAGTCTGCCTATATTAAAAACGACTATTCCCACCCTGTCGTCATAGTAAATATTGTCTCCGTAAAGGTGCAGTTCATGCTTCTCGTGTATGGCCTTTAAACCGTTGACCGTTCTTTCCATTAGCTCAAGCTCGTGGTTTTGTATATACTCGAAGCCTATGGTTTTTAGTATCTCCATCGCTTTAAGCATCCCCACAACGCCGGGGTAATTGGGCGAACCCGCTTCATATAAATCGGACAAAGGGGCGTAATCCACATTGTAATCATAAACCGCGCTTACCATACCGCCGCCAAAAAAACGTGGCTTATGTTTGCTAAGAATATCCGTTAAACCTATAATTGCGCCGCCACCAAACGGCGAATACATTTTGTGCGCCGAAAACACAAAGAAATCAATATTTTCTTCAGGCGTATTCCCAAGCATATTAAATTGGCGATGCGCTACAATTTGCGCCCCGTCTACAATAATTTTAGCCCCATAACTATGGGCAATTTTTGCAATCAAATGCACATTATTTACATACCCAGTAACATTGGACGCGGCAGTAACGCAAACATATTTAACATTTTTGTTTTCCTGAAGCAGGCGTTCGACATCATTTATATCAAGCCGTCCCATCTCGTCCACTTCGGCATAAAAAATATTGTCTGTACCCAAGCGAATACGCCAGGGCAAATCATTTGCATGATGCTCCATACGCGTACAAATAACCGACATATCTTGTTTGCAATCCTCTATTAGCGCAGATGCAAGCTTGTTTATCCCGTCTGTTGTACTATTCGTATATATTACCGTATAGGCGTCATCACCTGGCCCAATTCCAAAAAACGCCTTAACGTCTTCCCGTCCTTTTTCATAAACTTCACTTGTGTATACAGACTTTTGCCCCGCACCACGCCCAATTGAACCATACATTTGCAATTTATCATATATCTCGGCTATAACACCCGTAAAAGGCGGAGTTGTAGCAGCGTTATCCAGGTTTATTGCAGGGTGGTGTCCATTTACCGGGACATCCAACCCATATATCATGTCTCGAATTGACATAGCAATTAATCCTCCAAAAAAGATTTATGCTATTAGTCTATGTAAAAAGCCCTGTGGGGTTCCCACAGAGCTTTGATGGCTTCGGATAAAATTAAACTGCTCTGGTTACTTTTTCGGAACGCAAGCAACGAGTACATACTTTTGCCCTGCGAACAGTGCCGTTTTTCTCAACTATTTGCACTTTTTTTACATTGGATCGCCACATTTTGTTGGCGCGGCGTGACACCTGACTACGTGTAATGCTGATTTTATGCCCGGTTTGAATGCTTTTATCGCACACTTCGCATTTTGCCATGATTTTCTTACCTCCGATTAATAAGCGGCTCCGCCGCTTCCCGTAGCGATTGCAAAGGAAGCGTAGCAGGACAATCCCTGCGGAGCGGCGGGTTTGGGGCAGCGCCCCATTTATTTTTGACAGGAGCAGAAGGATTTGAACCCTCGACATTCGGTTTTGGAGACCGACGCTCTACCAGCTGAACTATGCTCCTATACGAAGTATTGGGGAAATACTTCGCAACAGCTATTATACGAGGGCATTGCACTGCTGTCAACATTTTCTTAGAAAATGTCAAAAAATCTATTGACCGTTCAATAAAATAAATGTTATCATCATGGTCGCGCCACTCTGCCTGAAATATGAAACCTAAGGAGCAGTTTTGATGCTAAACTTTTTGACAAATGACCATAAAGCAAACCACTACCTTGATTTAATTTTTGGTAGTGCATTTAAATATTCCCGTTAATTCGTGCAAACTTACTGTTTGCACTTTTTTTATGTACAATATAAAGCGCGCCGTCGCGCTCCCCGCAGGAAGCGGAAGTTGGCCTTGCCGACTGTAGCGGCGGGGCTTCATGCGAACACGCAGCGAAGCGAAGTGAGAGAGGGGCAGAGCCCCATTTTAATAGGAGGGCATCATGCCAAAACATCTGTTAGGCATCCGCGATTTGTCGCGTGAAGAGATTTTTCATTTCCTAAATGCCGCAAAAAAGCATAAGGAAAAAGTAAGAAACCGCCACATGCGGGACAATTCATTGGCAGGCGCAAGCCTTACCACCTTGTTTTACGAAAACAGTACCCGCACCAAAATGTCTTTTTTACTGGCAGCGCAATATCTTGGGGCGCATGTGGATGATTTGAACATTGCCACCAGCAGCGTCATGAAAGACGAAACTCTTATAGACACAGGGCTAATGCTGGATGCTTTTGGCACAAACGTAATTGTGCTTCGCCACGGCAAGGCTGGCACGGCGCATCTTCTGGCGAATAACGTAAACTGCTGCGTTATAAACGGCGGCGATGGTTCCAACGAACACCCAACACAGGCACTACTGGACGTATTTACAATATGGGAGCATAAGCGCGATTTTGACGGGCTTAATATCACAATTGTGGGCGATATTGCAAATAGTCGGGTAGCGCGCAGCAATATATTTGCACTTAATAAACTTGGTGCAAATGTGACAGTGGCAGGCCCTGCTACATTGCTTAACGGCAATATGCGCGCATTGGGTGTGGAACTGTCAACCAATGTTGCTGGCGCAATAAAAAATGCAGATGTAGTTATGGCGCTAAGAGTCCAATTGGAGCGGCACAAGGCCTGTCAGTTCCCCTCCCTCCCAGAATACACAAAATTTTTTGGCATAACAACAGAACTTTTGAAACACGCAAAAGATGACGCCATCATTATGCACCCGGCCCCCATGAACCGGGGTATAGAAATTTCCAGCGAAGTGGTGGATAGCGGTGCATCTGTAATTTTTGAGCAAGCAGAGAATGGTGTGGCAATGCGCATGGGGATATTAGAGACATTACTGGAGGTGTGAGATGAACATTCTAATCAAAAACGGGCGGGTGATTGACCCGCAGGCAAACTTGGATTCGCAAATGGACATTCTTGTGCAGGACGGCAAAATTGCACAAATCGCGGCCTCGATACCGGCCCAGGTTGGCGCGGAAGTAATTGACGCAACTGGCAAATGGGTAACTCCTGGGCTAGTTGACATGCATGTTCATTTGCGTGACCCGGGGCAGCGTCATAAAGAAACCATAGCAACGGGAACACGCGCCGCCGCCGCCGGTGGCTTCACCACGGTTTGCTGTATGCCAAATACGTCTCCAACAATTGACAACGAAATTGTGGTCGAGTACATCACATCCAGGGCGGCAAAAGAAGGCATTGTAAATGTGATTCCCATTGGCAGCATCACAAAGGGGCTAAAAGGCGAAGAGCTTTCCGCCATTGGCGAAATGAAGGAGGCTGGCATTTGCGCAATAAGCGACGACGGCAAAACCGTGGACGACCCGGCCCTTTTCAAAACCGCCATGACTTATGCAAAAATGTTTGACCTACCCATTCTTTCCCATTGCGAAGACTTGCGGCTTGTTGGCAAAGGCCAAATAAATTCTGGCGCGCATGCGCAGATTATGGGCTTTCGCGGTATTGCACCGGAGGCAGAGGAAATTGTAATTGCGCGGGATATTGTTTTGGCGCGTGTTACCGGGGCGAAATTACACATTTGCCATGTCAGCACCGCGGAGGGGGTCGAACTTATCCGCAACGCGCAGAAGGCCGGGCTGCCCGTAACAGCCGAGGTTTGCCCACACCATTTCACATTGATAGACGAAGATATTACCGAGTATGACGCAAACTACAAAATGAGTCCCCCACTCCGTAGCCGCCGCGACAGAGATGCACTTAAACAAGGCCTTGCCGACGGCACAATTAGCGTAATTGCAACCGACCACGCCCCCCATCACGAGGACGAAAAGAATTGTGAATTTGAAGATGCTATGAATGGCATTGTCGGGCTGGAAACTGCCGTCGCGCTGTGCATAACCGAACTCGCGGATACGCTTACGCCAATGCAACTGGTAACAACACTAAGTACCAACCCTGCAAAAATTTTGGGACTGGAAAATAAAGGCCATTTGCAACCCGGCGCAGACGCTGACATTACGATAATTGACCCAGATGAAAAATATTGTATTGATAAAAACGCGCTTTGTTCAAAATCAAAAAATACGCCGTTTCATGGACGTGAAGTGACCGGGCGTGTTACGCATACTATAGTTGACGGGAGGGTTGTGTATACGAAAGGGTGCTCTACGTGAAAACGAAAAAGCAAGAAGAACTAATAAATAATTATCTAAGCGAAATGGGCTCCGAAACAGGTTCGCTATACAGGGAGATAATCTGTTATCTGTCCGAATTGGGTTACAACCCTGTAAAACAAAAATCAAGCATTTCTTTTAAGCATGATTTGCACAACAAGCAAATGGCCAAAATCGGTAGAGGAAAAACACATTTCTTTTCATTGAGGTTTTCGGCTTGCCGCGGGTATTCGCAAAGAATCGCCGATATTGTTAGTGCTGCAATCTCCAAGGTTACCGCCAATAACCCACATCGGCTAGCACGCTGTTTAACAGCAGAATGCAATTTTTGCCAAGGTGAAGCCAGTACCCATGTCTACACGCACACATACCCCAGTGGCGAAACCAAAACAAGCTGCGGCGCGTATGCGATTAAGATACCAAATATGACATCGGATGATATCCCGGAAATTAAGCAACTAATCAAGGAAGAACATGATTACTTAATGAAACATGAAGCAGGAGGCTAAAAAATGCTAATCGACAGACTTGTAAAACGCATCACCACCCTATCCGCACCAATAGTCGTAGGGCTTGACGCACGGCTAAACGAAATCCCAGCATATATAAAAGAAGAAGCGTTTCGCAAAAATGGACGCACCCCTGCCGCCGTGGCAGAAATTTTCCTTCATTTTAATAAGCAAATAATCGACCAAATTTGCGACATTGTACCCGCGGTAAAACCGCAAATAGCCATGTGCGAGCAGTTTGGCCCGGCGGGTATAGACGCCTATCTGCAAACAATCAAATACGCCAAAGAAAAAGGCCTTATCGTAATCGGCGACATCAAACGCGGCGATATCGGCTCTACGGCAGAAGCGTATTCCAACATGCATATTGGCCGTGTGGATATCGACGGCGAAAAAATTGAGCTTGCACAAACGGATTTTATAACGATAAACCCGTACATGGGTTTCGATTCCGTAGAGCCATACCTTTCCGACTGCAAAAATTACGATAAGGGGCTGCTTGTGTTGGTGAAAACGTCCAACAACGGCAGCCGCGACATCCAAGATGTAGAATTATCTTCACATCGCGAATTCTTCGAGCACGGTGACCGTCCGGTTACCCCATCTCCATGCTGGGGTTGCGGAATGGGTGATCATCTAATCCCACTGTACGCACATGTAGGCGAATTAGTAGAAACCTGGGGTGCGGATTTTGTTGGCGAATACGGATACAGCAGCATTGGCGCGGTTGTTGGTGCGACGCACCCCATCGAAGCTGTAAGACTGCGCAAATTTATGCCAAAGACGTTCTTCTTAGTGCCGGGATACGGTGCGCAGGGCGGCGGCGGAAAAGACTTAAAAGACCTATGGGCCAAAAACTTTGGTGCGATTATAAGCAGTTCCCGCGGGATAACCGGCGCGTACCAAAGCGGAAAATACAAATGCGATGATAAAGACTTTGCAAAGGCCGCCCGTCAGGCAGCACTTGACATGAAAGCCGACTTGGAGGCGTATTTGCCATGAAATATATAGACGTACAAATTGTATCCAACGACCAAATCGCGCCGGATATTTTTTCTATGACGGTACACGCGCCGGATATTGCCGCAAGCGTACTCCCCGGCCAGTTTGCGATGGTTTACTTATCAAGCGGCCAACTGCTTTTACCCCGCCCCATCAGCATTTGCGATGCAAGCGGCGGGCAGTTGCGATTTGTATACCAAATCGTGGGCGCGGGGACAAAAGCTATGTCCAAATTTAACCCAGGCGAAATGATACAAATTCTTGCACCGCTTGGGAAGGGTTTTTACACAAAAAACCGCGGTGCACGCACACCACTGAATAAAGTAGCCCTTGTAGGCGGCGGGATTGGCACACCTCCCCTGCTCCTGCTTGCCAAAACCTTGAAATCACAGGGTTCGCAAGTGGACGCGTATCTTGGCTTCCGCAGCGACCCTATTTTGACAGACGACTTCAAAAACGTCTTCGACAACCTGCACATTGCAACCGATAACGGCAGTATAGGCCACCATGGCAACGTGCTAGAAATTATGCGCTCACAACAGGCAGATTACGATGAATTCCTGGCCTGCGGCCCACGCCCAATGCTTAATGCATTGGCAGATTACGCATGTTCAAAAAAAATCCCATGCCAGCTTTCCATGGAAGAGCGCATGGCATGTGGGATTGGCACATGTGTCGGCTGTGTGTTGGAAGTACGCGGCGCATATCAAAAAATTTGTACGGAAGGGCCGGTGTTTTATAGTGACGATATCAGCCACAAGCATTAAAGAAAAGGCTCTGCAACTGGGATATAGCGGGTGCGGAATCATCCCCGCCGCAACTTTTGAAGAATATCAAAAGGCACTGGACGAGCGCATTCAAAACTTCCCTGAGTCAAAGGAGCGTTACAAAGCTTTGAGTGCTATGGCCAACCCGCCCGAAGGCGCAAAATCTATAATCGTATGCATTCGCGGGTACAGCCAGTACAAAATTCCCGAATCAATAAAAAAACACATCGGCAAGTATTATATGTTCCATACAGAAATACCCTACTCCCCCGGTTATCAGGCAAAGGCCGAATTTACAGGATATCTGCAACTGGCTGGGCTGCGCATTATTAAAGCCAACCCGCCAGTAAGGTGGGCGGCAGTTAAGGCAGGGCTTGGCAAATTCGGACGAAATAATTTCTTCTATACGGAAAAGCACGGCTCACATGTTCATATAGCTACATGGATTGTGGACGCGCAGTTTGAATATGAAAAACCTGTTGATACCACAATTATGCCAAGCTGTCACGAAAACTGCAATAAATGCGTAACCGCCTGCCCGACAAAAGCACTGGACGGCCCATTTTCCATGAACTACAACAAATGCGTGGTGCCGCTTATATACAAAAAAGAGCCGCCATGCGAGGACATTCAGCGGCAAATGGGGCAATGGGTTTACGGCTGTGACGCATGCCAAGACGCATGCCCGCTTAATAAGGGCAAGTTTACGGAACGAGAAGAATTCCCGCTGCTTTCGCAATTTGCAGAGCATTTGCTACCCGAAAAAATCTTGGACATGACAGAAGATGATTACGCAAACATCATATTCCCCCGCCTTTGGTACGCAGGGCAGGATGGCTTAGAAACATGGAAGCATAACGCAAACCGCGCAATAGCAAATGCGGCAAAGAACGGAGGCAGCTGCAATGAATAGACTTGCTGTAAACATAGCCGGGGTAGAGCTTAAAAACCCTGTAATTACCGCGTCCGGCACATTTAACAGTGGCAAAGAATACGCCAGTTTTATTGACCTAAACCAACTTGGTGCCATAACCGTTAAAGGCGTATCGCACGAGCCATGGCCGGGCAACGCGCCCCCGCGCACAGCGGAAACATATAGCGGAATGCTTAACGCCGTTGGCCTGTAAAACCCCGGCGCAAAATCATTTATCCGTGACGATCTGCCTTTTATGCGCCAATATGATACAAAAATCATCGTTAACCTGTGCGGCAAAACCCTAGAGGACTATATTGCCGTGGCACAAGATTTCGATGGTGTGGATATCGACCTTTTCGAGCTTAATATTTCATGCCCAAACATAAAGGCTGGCGGCATGGCAATGGGAACAGACCCTGCTATGACCGAAACCATCACTCGCGAAATAAAAAAACGCGTAAATGCCCCACTTATTATAAAACTTAGTCCCAATGTGACGGACATTGCCCAAATCGCAAAAGCTGCAGAGGCCGGCGGTGCCGACGGCATTAGCCTAATAAACACGCTTTTGGGGATGAAAATTGATATACACCGGCGCAAACCGGTGCTTGGCAATGGCTATGGTGGGCTAAGTGGCCCGGCGATTAAGCCTGTGGCGGTGCGCATGGTTCATCAAGTTGCAAAAGCCGTAAAACTGCCCATAATAGGCATGGGCGGCATCGCAACCGGCGAGGACGCAATAGAATTTATTATGGCGGGCGCAACCGCCGTAGCAGTTGGCATGGCAAATTTCACAAACCCACGTGCCACAATGGACATCTTAGACGGCATTAATCGATACATGGATATGTACAATGTGAAAAATATCAGCGAGTTGAGAGGAGCAGCACTATGACAAACTACAAAGGCGAATTCATAGAATTTATGGCGCGTTCCGGCGTACTAACATTTGGCGAATTTAAAACAAAAAGCGGACGCCTAAGCCCATACTTTGTAAACACCGGCAACTACCGCACAGGCGCGCAAATGGCCAAGCTTGGCGAATACTACGCATCCTGCTATGTGGAGAAGATCGGTAAACCCGTAAATGTGCTGTATGGCCCGGCATACAAGGGCATTCCGCTTGTGGTAACCGCAGCAACATCACTATATCGCAATCACGGTTTAGACATCCCATTCTGCTTTAACCGCAAAGAAGCCAAAACCCATGGCGAAGGCGGCATAATGATTGGTCAAACGCCAAAACAGGGCGATTCCATAGTTATCATCGAAGATGTAATAACCGCTGGAACCGCCCTGCGCGAGACTATGGAAATTTTAAAAAACGAAGTAGGCGATGTAAAAATTGAAGCGTTAATCATCCAAACAGACCGCATGGAGCGCATGACAACAGGCGAACTTTCTGCAGTTCAGCAAGTTGAGCGTGACTTTGGCATTGCGGTGCATTCCATTGTAACTGTGCAGGATATTATCGAGCACATGCATGGCAAGGAAATAGGCGGCAAAGTACTGCTGGATGACGAAGTGCTGGCTAAAATGAAAGCATATATGCAGGAGTACGGAGTAAATTAATGAATCATCGCTGATATAGAAAAATCATCAATCACGTCAAAAGTAACACCATTTGGCAAAGTCACTTCCGCAGGTACTGGCGTATTCCCTTGTAATTTGAATTCGCCGTTCTCTACGCTCCACTGCACAACAACATCGCCGTGGGGCGTGGGAACCCTGCCAGATATTTTGCCTAAAAACAGCCCCATTGGGCGGATAGAAATTTTATTATAGCCCGGCTCAAGAGCTTGTACGCCCAAAAAGCGGCGCGGCAATTCGTATAACATGAGTGACCCCCATGCGTGACAATCGCTGCGGGTGTATTTGCCAGGCACTTCCGGGATTGTGGTTAGGTCAAGATCCAAAAGTTCCTGCCACATTGGCCATAAATTCTTAGTTTCTTCATACATATCTGCCTTTTCCAAAGCGCGGAACATGTAATACTGCCATACAAATGAGCATGGCACAAGAGTTTTGTCCATAAGCGTGGTTGTCATTATTTTTTTTGCCCGCTCGCCTGTGGCCAAGCCGTTTATTACCGCCCATACCTGGGTATGTTGGCTGTATTCATCAAAATTTGGGCCTTCTTTGTATAGGCCTTTTTCGCTGCACCATGTCAATGTTTCAATTCCATTAAGAATGACACGCCGTTCGGTTTTGTAGCTTTGTGCAATTGTGTCAATCTTTAAGGTTTGCATAATGTCTGCGCCAACCTGCAGTGCGTAGGCATATACCAGGTTTTGAACCGTGGACGGGCCATGCTTGGCCGCCGTTGGTATACCATGTGTCCAGGCTTCTGCCCAGTCAGCAAACTCCCAATAACCGGGGCTTTCTACAAGGCCATGCGAGCCAACTGCACGTTTGTACCATGCCAAAATATTTTCCACCGTTGGGCGGTAGCGTTCCAGAGTTGCTAAGTCGCCCGTTTCCATGTAATAATCGCGCAGCATGAATATCCAATGCAATGAAAACATGGGGATTACCTGATTGTACTTTGTCGGGAACCTAGACTGAAGAATCCCTTCCGGTAATATAGACGTATGATAGTCATGAATTGTTTTGCGTGCCATACTTGCATCATTGCTTATGGCGTAAGTGAATAAAATTTGCAAACGGGTATCCATTGTATATTGAAGCTGCTCGTAGAATGGGCAGTCTTCGTATGTTTCGTGCATACACAATTCCAGAGTGCGCAGGCTGATGTCCCATACAGGCGGCACCCATTGGTTTGGCGTTACAAATTTCACATAATTGTTTAGCGGATAGCGGGTTTCCACCTGTTTCGGCGGGTGGATTGTCAGCGGCATGTCACCAGTTTTAACGCTAATTTTGATAAAACGGAATGTACGAATCCACAATGGCGAATATACTTCATCCCCGCCGCCGGGGCGATAGATATCTTCTACCCCAGTTAGAGTACCTGTGGCGTCGCTGCGGACGTCCTTATAGTCGCTTGTACCATCATTTTTTGCAAATGCTTCGGAATATAGAAGCTTTACAACACTTCCCGCGCCGCCAGACATTGGGAAATGCACAAATGATGTGGTTAGTTGCCCCACGTCCAGCACAATTTCAAATGTATCGTTTGCGGGGACGGTTATCGAATCATTAAAACCGGCAATTTTCTTATCTATCCTAAGCAAATGCTTGATAGGCCTCTCGTATAGAAACAACTTGGGTATTTCGCCATATTCAACATGGTTTGTCCACTTTATTTTTGCAGGAATAAAATCTTTGAAAGAAGCATCTTTCTCCCAGCCATGCGGTATTTTTATGCCATCAACATCTTCACAGCAGCCCATCCAATGCGCGATTTCCTGCATCCGCCATTGTACGGCGTTGTCGTTTAAGCAGTACCAATTTGCCACACCGGTAGAAACATCGGCAAATTCTCCGTGGCAAATAAGCATGGGGCCCGCGCTGTTTGAGATATCCCATAATGGACCCATATTGCTACGGTTCTCATTCTGCGCTTCAAAAGGCACATACGCCACAACTCTGGCGGCAAGTATATTGGTGCCGGTTATTAAGTACGGGGCAATATCTATTGTGTCGCAGTACTGGTGCCAATAGTCGCCGCGGCATGGGCCGTTCAGTATTTCCTGCCCATTTACATGCAATGTGAAGCGAGTGTTTGCAGAAATTGCAATTGTGGCCGTTTCCGGCAATTCTGTCAGGTTAAACACGGTCTTGAAATACGAGACTTCGATTTGAGGCGGTCCGCTTGCGCGCTCTGCGCCTATCCAGCGGATATTGGATGGTATTTTAACTTGGGTCATAGAGAAACCTCCTTTGTCCCAATATACAATACCACCAACCCAAATTCAAGTGGTTAGTGGGAGAATTTTTTTAAAACTATCCCACCAAAAACCGTGCCGCATACAAAAACATCAGTCCAGGCAGTCCAAGTAATCCTACAATTAGCGCAGTAATTGCATTTATCCCAACGGCTATACCAATGCCAGAGAGCAGTGCATTGAGCCCCAATATTCCAATAATCCCAAAAGCCATGTTGCGCAATACTCCCATCAGCCATTTAAACTGCCCGGTATACAGCAAATATGCAAGAAAACATGCACACACTGCCAGCATTAGCAATATAATAGGTTCCATACTACCCCCTAAGCTCTGGAATATCCACACAAATTATACCTTTTTGCTTGCATTGACCAATGTAATATTGGTATTTTAGGTTTGCGGCTTTAATTTCATAAATTAGGCTATCTACAAGAATTGGCTCGGTTATTTGATCGAAGCAATTATGTAGAAACTCCATATCGCTTCTAACCGCTTCAAGGGCCGCAACCATTTCTATATCTTCGCGGGATAGCCGCCTAGATTTTTTTCGTTTTTCCTGTTTAGTAGTAACAACCTCTTGTGCCGGGGGGGCGTATTGCATAGTTTCCATTGTTTCAATTGTTTCTCGCATAGTTATGGCTCCTTTTAAGTAGGGGCTCTACCCCTACGACCCCGCCGCTACATCAGGAATAAATCCTGCTTCCGCTTCCTTCGGGAAGCGCGACGACGCGCTTTTGTTTTGTCCTATGTAAATCATAGTCATAAAATGGTAGATTTATTCCACCCGGCAGGAATTTGTTTCGTGGTATAATATAAATAGAAAGGATTTGATTTTATGTGGCTCTTATATGCAATTCTTGCGGCAATATTTGCTGCAGCAACCGCCATCTTGGCAAAAATAGGCATACAAAATGTTAACCCCAATTTAGCAACCGCTATTCGCACGGTGGTTGTGCTAATTTTTGCGTGGGGTATTGTATTTATGACTGGGGTACATAAAGGAATACCGGACATTGCCCCAAGGTCATGGATATTCCTGGGGCTGTCCGGTATCGCTACTGGTGCATCTTGGTTGTTTTTCTTCCGCGCATTACAAATTGGCGATGTTTCGCGAGTGGTACCAATCGATAAAATTAGCGTTGTAATTACAATGGTGCTTGCATTTTTAATTTTGGGCGAGACAGTAAGTACAAAGGGGATTATAGGCGGCGTACTTATTACAGTGGGCACACTAATTTTGGTATTATGACAGATAATCAGCTATATTTCATCTAATCTCCCACAAGTTTATCCAGCCAAACGGATTATCTGGTGCCGGGGTTTCATTTTGCTGTACGCGCATATTTGTTAGCACAGCAGAATGCCTAAATGCTAGGCTGATGATTGGCAGTGTTTCCGCAAAATTTTGCTGAAACTGCGACATTGCTTGTAGATACAGGCTCTCTGTTACTACATTTTGTGTAGTGCTAAAAGCGACCTGTAATGCGGCGTCTTCCACAAATAATCCGCCTTCTAAGAAAAACTCCATATCAGGCTGAAAAGCCAGGTTAACTCCGCCGATAAACATATCGAAATCGCCATCCGCAATTCGTGCAAAGTAATCTGCATACGGCAGTATTTCTGCAGTAGCGGGCAGCCCTACAGCGTTCAGACTTGACACAAACCTTTCCGCAATGCTTACCCGTTGCGGATTATCGTCGTTTACCAGTACTATAATCGGCTGGTAAACCGGTACGATACGTAGCAATGCCTGGGCGCGTACAGGGTCATAATCAATGTTTGAAAAATTGCCACCGCCAAAACTGTATGGATGAATAGGGCTTGTGGCACGCACAGCCTGATTCAAATATACATCGCGAACTGCCTGACAGGCATCAAAAGCATGTGCAATGCCACGGCGCACTTGTATATTGTTAAATTTTTCACGTTCGAAGTTAAAGCCAATGAACTCGAAGTACATAGCAGGGAAAATTTCGTGATTAATATGACGCACACTGTGATGCCGTGCCCATTCTGTAAGCGGCAAATGAAGTGCATCTATGCGTCCCTGGTCAAAAGCGTACAATTCCGTTTGTGCATCCGGCAAAAAAACAACATCTATTTCTTCTATTTGCGACCGTTGACGGAAGCTGTGCGGGTTTTGTATAAGCCTTAAACCATGCATTTGATTGTGTGACTCAAACATAAAAGGCGCGTTACCTACAGGGTTCATATTTGCAGGGCTGGCGGGGTTTGTTTGGTTACGATAATGATGCTGCGGAATTATCGGGAAATTGAGTGTATTGCCGGCGCACATGCTTGATTGATGAAAATATATCTGTACCGCGCGCAGGCTGATGCGGTTTATATTGGCAATATTTTCGACCTTGTAACGGTAAATTGCGTTTTGCGGCGCGTTGCGAAGGGTCGTGACCGAAAAAATCAAATCGTCGGCTGTTACGGGCATTCCATCACTCCAATATGCATCGCTGCGGATTATAAGCCGCACACTGGATAAATCCGACGCAAATTCCAAGTTTGCAAGATGGCTTGTAGGGCGCAAATTTTCGTCCAGCACAATTAGCGGCTCGAAAATAAGCCGAAGAATTCGCGCTACAGTAACATCTTCGTTAAGCAATGGGTTTAATGTCATTGGATGCCGCATAGACAAGCGAAGAACATCGTCTGTTTCAAATATCTGCGGCGAGCTTATTGTTATAGATTCGATAGGCCCTTCGTATGGTTCATATGGCTCATAATCATAAATTTCGTCGGCCTGCGCAGACGGGTTTATAAGGGTTGGCATCCCGGTTGGCCCAATGGCAATACGGTCTGATCCGCAAGCTGTAAGCAGCAGGATAAAAATTAAAAGCGGCTTCGCCGCTTCCCGAAGGAAGCGGAAGCGGGATTCATTCCTGCTGGAGCGGCGGGGTTTGGGGCAGAGCCCCATTAGATGAAGCCTTTTATTCACATTTACATCCTCCTTAGTGCCAGCAATATCCGATAAATTCTTTGGAATTGCTGTATGCGGCGCAAGTAATTCTCCGTTTCTGGAAAGGGTATTGTATCAAGGGTTAATCCATCGGCAGAAAATTCTGGATTTGCAAGCCAGCGGTCTACATTACCAAGTCCGGCATTGTATGCCGCCAGCACAAGGTCAGAATTGCCGCCATAGCGCACGTTAAGCAAATTAAGATAAAATGCTCCTATTGCTATATTTATCTCTGGATTCCAAACATATTGCGGCTCAAAATCTGTAATGCCCATGCGCTGCGCCATATCTGCGGCGGTTGGGGGCATTAATTGCATAAGCCCTTGCGCCCCTGCATGAGACTCGGCATATTGGTTAAAACTGCTTTCTGCCATAATAACCGCCAAAATAAAAGATGGCTCTAATTCACCAGCATGGGCAGTTATAATGTCCATATGCCGTATGGGGAAACGTATGCTTAATGCTAAAACTCCGGCGATGAAGCACAAGACAGCGATAACAAATAGTACAGCAACGCGGCGAAATTTTTTCATACTTGGTTCCTCTCGACCAATACCCGTAGGCTTGCAATGTCTGCGTTGTTTTCGATTATGACATTTGCATATGGTCGTAAAATGTCATCCCCTGCGCGGCTGTTTAAACGTTGCCTTGCAGTTTCTATGCTAATCCCGTCCCGTGACATAATACGCGCCAAGCGAACATCATCCCTTGCGGTTACCAGCCATACGCTGTTGCATAGTTTATGCAAGCCAGATTCTATTAATAAAGGCGCGTCTATTACTACGAAGGGCGCGTCATTGTGGGATAACTCATCCTTTACCCGCGAAATTACAGCCGGGTGAATGATGGATTCCAGCAACGCCAGTTTTTCTGGATTACCAAAAACCATTGCACCAAGCGCTTTTCTATCAATTTCCTGATTGCGGTTCGAGTCCGCAATCACAGATGAGCCAAACACACGAACAACTTCATCATACGCCGGCTGGCCTTTTTGTATTACTTCGCGCGCAAGTTTATCTGCAGAAATTATATAGCCGCCCCGTTCTGCCAAAATTGCAGAAACAGTGCTGGTACCACTTCCGGTAATGCCGGTAATTCCTATAACACTATTTTGTGTCATACCAACTGTCACCTACATTTACTTCCGCAACAAGCGGGACTTTTAGCTGCACAACATCTTCCATTTCGGTCTTCAAAACATGTGTTACCCGTTCAACTTCTGCAAATGGCACTTCCAGCAACAATTCGTCATGAACTTGCAAAACAAGCCTGGCCTCCAGCCCCTCGTCGTGCAAACGCTTGGTGACATTTTTCATCGCAAGTTTAATAATATCGGCAGCACTGCCCTGGATTGGCATATTCATTGCAACGCGTTCGCCAAAAGCGCGGGTGTTAAAATTGGATGACTTTAGCTCTGGCATAGCGCGGCGGCGGTTCCAAATAGTGGACACATAGCCGTTTGTTTTAGCATCATCAACTGTTTGATCCAAATATCGTTTTACACCTGGATATTGGCGGAAATAGCCTGCGATATAAGACTCAGCTTCTTTAACATTTATTTTCAAATCCGCACTTAGCCCAAACGCGCTCATGCCATATATTATGCCAAAGTTTACCGCTTTAGCATTGCCGCGCTGCTCTGCAGTTACAAGTTCCGGGGTGACCCCAAAAACTTGGGACGCAGTAAGCCTGTGAATATCCTGATCTTCATGAAATGCGTTTATCAGTGTTTCGTCGCCAGACATATGCGCCAACAGACGAAGTTCAATTTGACTATAATCCGCATCCACAAACACACAGCCCTCACCGGGGACGAATGCCTTGCGCAACTCGCGCCCAAGCGGCATACGCACCGGGATGTTCTGTAAATTTGGCTCGGCACTGGAAAGCCGCCCGGTAGCCGTCAACGCCTGCTTAAACGTAGAATGAACCCGCGAACTTTGCGGGTCTATAAGCGGCAACAGCCCTTCTACATATGTGGAATTTAGCTTTGCATGGGCGCGATACGTAAGCACCAGCGGGATTATCGGGTGCTTATCTGTCAGTTTTTCAAGCTCATCCTGCGCAGTGGAATAACCAAGTGTTGTCTTTTTACCGCCTCTTAGGCCTAGCTTTTCAAATAGAATTGTGCCAAGCTGCGCCGGGGAATTTATGTTAAATTCCTCTTCGGCCAGGGCGTGAATATCGGAAGTAAGCTGCCCAATTCGTTGGTTTAAGACTTCGCCATAACTTGACAAAACTTTGCGATCCACTTTTATACCAATGACTTCCATATCAAGCAGAGCCTTTGCCACAGGCATTTCCATGCACTGATACAAATCCATTTGCCCGCGAGAATTTAATGCATCTGTCAGAATGGGATAAGTTCTTATTAGCGCGTCTGCAATGCCTGCGGCGTGTTTTGCCGCTATTTCTGTGGGAATATCACGCAGGCCGCGGCGGTCTTTGCCGCGTTTACCTTTGTTAGCCAATATATCATCTTGGACGGGCAGATGCTCGCCCAAATACGTTAGCGCAATATCGGATGGGGAGTTGTTGGCAGCCAGCGCATCCAGCACATATGCTGCCAGCATGGTATCCATCCCCTGCCCCAAATTTAATGCTATGCCATGCGCCAGCAAACGCCGTGCTTCGGTTTTATAGTCGTAAATGCATTTGGGCGAATCGGATTCCAGCCAGGGCTTTACAAGCGCAAGCAGCTCGTGCTCCGCGATGCCAGGCTCAGAAAATAGCGAAAGTTCGCCGGTATCAACAGCGATATATTTTGGGTATTCGCCATTGTTAGCAATTGCCATGCCTACAAGTTTTGTTTCATCCCATAAAAAGTGCAGGGCTGTGACGCGCTGCCCGTCATTGCGCCCTAGTTTGTCATTGCGAGCGAAGCGAAGCAATCCAGATACCTCTTCAATTGTTTTAACCACATCAAAAACAAGCTCCCGCGCAGCAGACTTCTCAACCCCACTGGCCGCTTCAAACCGTTTTATCAGGGCTTTAAGTTCAAGCCGCTTTATTTCGGCAAGGGCATCCGCGTTCCACATTTTGTCTGGCGCGTCCATGCACAAGTCCACTGGGGCATCTTGCACAATGGTAACCAGCATCCTGCTTAAAATCGCCTGTTTTTTAAATTCTGAAAGGTTTTCTGCCGCTTTTTTCGGTTTGATTTCACTTACATTTTCAAGTGCGTTGTCAAGGGATCCGTATGCGGAAATTATTTTTGTGGCCGTAACTTCGCCAATACCGGGTACACCCGGCACATTGTCGGACGCATCGCCCATGAGTGCTTTGACGTCAATATACGCACGTGGTGACACGCCGTATTTTGCCAAAACATCTGCGGCAAAATAGTCCTCTACTTCAGTTTTACCAGCTTTTGTTTTTGGCAGACGGACCTTTATCGTATCTGTAGTAATCTGCAAAAGGTCACGGTCGCCGGTAATAATTACAGGTGTAAGGCCTTCTGCTTCGGCCTTTGCGGCCAATGTACCTATAACATCGTCGGCTTCAAAGCCCGGGCATTCTGCCATATTAATCTGCATTTTTTCAAGCAGAGTTTTTAACATGGGAACCTGGGCGCGCAACTCGTCGGGCATTCCTTTGCGGGTGCCCTTGTAAGCACCATACCGCTCGTGCCGGAACGTAGGCTGCGGTAAGTCGAACGCAACTGTTATAAAATCCGGTTTTTCTTCGTCGCAAAAGCGGAAAAAAATATTCATGAAGCCGTAGACGGCATTGGTAAACTCACCTTCGCTGTTGGAAAGCAGTGGTATCGCATAAAAAGCACGGTTTAACACACTAAAACCATCGAACAATAAAATTTTACGTGGCGTTGACATAGGGCATCCTCAATTCTAAAAAATTCCCTGTTATTATAACTCTTGACATAGTCCGTTTGCAAGAATACACTCACTTTATCAAACAGCCATTTATAAAGGAGCATACCCATGCGTATAAAACTAATCAGTTGCGATGTCTTTTTGCGCCCAATAAGCGCATTTGTAGCCACATCGCCACACATCATTGACGTAGAATATGTACCCATGCTTGCCCACAACGAACCAGACAAGCTGCGCGAAAACCTGCAAACCCGCATAAACGCTGCCTGCAGCGCGCAAAACTACGACCTGCTGCTGCTTTCGTATGGCCTATGCGGTAACGCAGCGCTTGGGCTCACCTGCCCAATAACCATGATAATGCCGCGCATCCACGACTGCTGCGCTATGTTTATGGGTAGTAAAGACGCTTTTCAAAAGGAATTTGCAGATAGCTTAAGCATGCGCTGGTGCACAAGCGGTTACTACGAGCGCTGCCACAAAGAAAATGGCTTAACGGGCGATTCATCCCGCCGCCATGAAACATACCCGGAATATCAAGCATTGATAGAGCAGTTTGGCGAAGATAATGCCGAATATATCTGGGACACCATGCATCCAGAAATTGAAACTCCGGAAGCCGCCTATATAAAAATACCGGACTTTGAAGTGCTTGGTAGTGAAGACGGCTTCCGCAAGCTGGTGGAAGACCAAGGCAAGATTTTGAGAGTAGTGGAAGGCAGCACAGAGTATCTAAATGCCTTGGTCAACGGCCCATGGGACGACGCACGGTTTTTAACAGTTATGCCGGGCGAAAAAATTGTTGGAGTTTATGATATGGATACGGTGGTTGCGGCAGAAGCGGATGTATTGTAAAGACAATTATCCGCAAAATGCTTTAGTATTACAACCGGCTCAAATCCAGACTTGTTTTCGATAACAACTCCCGCTTGCGCGGCAGCTTCGCTAACAAAGTATTCATCTGCGGTGCGCTTGCCATAGCGAATTAGCGTAGGCGTTTCTGCATCAAACACGCCAAAGCGACCATGCCCTTGCACAAACACACAGCCATATGCCGCGGTATCTTTTATTGTAACTGTTTGACCAGGGTACACCGTTAATTCCTTTGCGGAAAAATACGGGTTGTTATATGTGACCCATTTTTCCATGTGAGTATCTTCGTCTGTGCAAATAACCGGCATGCGGAAATATGTTTCTCTAAAATTAGGGTCTACATTTTTGTCCCAGTCGATAAGGCTCATAATATAATTCATGTCGTCATGCTTGTCTTCCGGGCAGCTGCGCCGTATGCCGTCCATATTAAAAACTTCCCCGGCCACTACATTTTGGAACGACGCGCCGGAATATGAATTCCACTGAGGCTCATACGTACAATACGACCCTGGCGCGTGTAAAACACCACCCGGAACATACCAACCCGTGCCAAGCTCTATGCGAAACGCACGGCTTAGCTCGGTTATACGTGCGTCGCGTTTTTCAAAATCGGCCAGGCGTTCGCGCACCATTTCGCGGGTAACGGAAGGATCGAACCCAAAATACGTATGCGGGAATGTGCCGGGGTGATTATTCATTTGCGGCGGGAAATAATATGCTTCGGGTTTGCCAAGCTGGCCAATGCGCGCCGCAGCATCGAAATCCAGATGCAAATGATGAAACAGTGGTTCGCCATAATCAAAAAATTTTGCGTGCATGGGCCAAGTACCATGCTTTGCCATAAGCTGGGGGCCAATTATATCCACGCCAAGCTCTTCTACCATGTCGCGCAGCGAAATATCGCTTTCTTCCGCGCCGGTATCCACCATGCTTGACGGCTGCATAACCGACGCAAGCAAGCGTTCTTTTATCGCACCCTTTTCCATTCCAAGCCCATAGTAATCGTCCGGGTGAAGTTTTAGCCTAAACCCCGGCTTTGACATATTAAAGGCTACAAAATTTGGGCGTAGTCGTACAATTCCGTTTCCTTTTTCAAACAACTCTCTAGTTTTTCGCATAGTTCTCGAGCCCTCTTTCATAGAATTTTACACGTTCATCAATTTCTGTATAATCAATAAAACCATCCTGTAAAAACCGCTCTGCCGTTTCCAAGCTTGGGATACCGGCCCGGCCGCCAATGCGCGTACATTTTATTGCCGCCACGGCAGACGCAAAACGCGCTGCATCTTGCACCATGCGGCCCTTAACCAGCCCGGCTAAAAACGCCCCATGAAAAACATCCCCTGCACCAACAGTATCTACCACGTCAACTTGGAACGCAGGCATAGTAAAAAAGCCGTCGCTGCTTACACCAACGCAGCCCTTTTCGCCAAATGTGAACAGCACAACTTGCGGCCCCATGTCCATTATTTTGCGGCAGTTAGATTCATATAAATGGGGGTTACACCCCCAATCCCCCTCGTTACGCACGGCAAAGCCCTGCTCCACTCCGTCGGCTTCGCCGCCGCGCTGCCCCACCGCCGAGGCAGCGTTCAAATGGGGGTTACCATCCCCAAACATAGCCTTGTAGAAAAATTCGGACCCTACAAAAATATCAATTTTGGGAATCAAATCCACCATTTCTGCACAATACGTATCGGCATCAACAAAAATTTCTGTCCCCGCACCCCGTGCAATATCCACAGCACGGCAAACAACTTCGTCTGCCTGGCAAATATAAAAATATTTTGCGCCGCGAAGCATATTTGCATTTATATTATCATGGTCATAATGCGCACCGTCTCCGCCCCTAAACAGGAACGTGCGACTGCCTTCTGCGGCCTCGCTTAGTACAACTGCGAGTGACGAATTTTCGCCTGTTTTTATTTTCATGGCAGATGTGTCTATGCTATGTCGCTTAAAATCACTAACGATGAAATGCCCAAAAATATCGTCGCCCGCGCTGCCCATTATTGCACATTTAGCCCCCAGACGTGCACAGGCTACCATCCCGCTAGAGACTTTGTTGCCGCCCTGCCAGCTTAATTGCTTAATACCCTCGCTTAGTCCCTGGGCTGGGAAATTAGCCAAGTTCAAATTTAAATCCATACATGGTGCGCAGATACCTACTACGTCGTACATAATGTTATTCCTTTGGGGTTCATAAGCCGCATTTTGGCACGTAAAAATTCCACCACTGGCTCTTCCAGCCTTGTAGTGGTCAAATAATGGGCGTCCGTTGTCCCGCCCTGTGCAATCCCGCTTTGCAGCGCGTTAAAATACGCCTTAAAATATTCCGTTGCCAAATTATATTTGGAAATACCCAGCCTGGCGGCCTCCTGCATTTGCTCGTCTGGTATGCCGGAACTGCCATGCATAACCAGCGGAATATCTACCGCATTGCGGATTGCCTTTATCCTATCAAAGTCCAAATTTGGTGTTTTTGCATACGGCCCATGCGCATTGCCAACGGCGATGGCAAGTATGTCGCAGCCTGTTTGTCTGGCAAAATCACAGGCTTCGTCCGGGTTGGTGAAAAGGTCGGCATTTGTCATAGCGTTCACATTGTCGCCAGAGCCAACATGCCCAAGCTCGGCTTCTACATCTACATCGAAAACGCGGGCTGTACGCACCACAGCTTTTGTCAGCTCAACATTTTCTTTAAACGGCAGCGCAGAACCGTCCACCATAATGGAAGGAAACCCGTTTTTGATACCATCAATCGCAATTTCATAGCTATGCGAATGGTCCAGGTGAACCGCCACTGGCACGCATGCATTTTTTGCTGTTGTCTTTGCCATGTGCGTAATAAATTCCTGCGGTATGAATGTGTCATACCCGGGATAGAATTGAACAATTACAGGTACCTTCTCCAATTCAGCAGCCCTAACCGTCCACTTGATAGTCTCGAAATTAAAGGTGTTGACGGCTAAAACGCCATATCTGTTTTGTGTTGCATGATCCAAAATTGCCTTTGTTTTAAGTAATGGCATGGTTACCTCCCTAAAATCTAAATGTCTATAATTTCAATGGCTGCATTATATATCCGACGCCACACAATGACAAGCATATGAATTGCCATCAGCGATTTTAGCAGTAATTTTTCTTGTAAAAATGGCAATAATCATATATAATTTCTATGTAATTTCCGGGGATGTAATGGTCTCGACGGGGATTTTGAAAATTTGGATAGCCATCCGAAGGGGAGACTTCGTTAAAAAGCCAACCTTTAAAAAAGAAACGACAATAATAATTACGCATTTGCGGCTTAATTAAAGCCGCCGTCAGCCCGGGAATTCTCGCAGACCCGGAATCTGGCGCCGATCATGCGAGGCACTTTTTCGCCAGTAGCTTTGCAGCGTAAAAAGATCTAAAAGCTACCAAGGTCTCCACCATGTTGGTTTGGGGTTGACCAAGGGAATGTTAAATAACCAACTATGATGGTAGAAGTTCTTATCTAGAGGTCTTCGGACAGGGGTTCGACTCCCCTCATCTCCATTGGGAAATCCTCAAAATAATGCAGAGGGCTAAAAATTTTGCGTACGCACGTTTTTGGCTCTTATTTGGTATTTTGAAATCTAAATTTTCCGCGAGGCAATTATGCGCATCACTGCAACAATAGCAATACACCAAGAAGATGATTGGTACGTAGCAAAATGTTTGGAAAACAGCATTGCGTCACAAGGACGTACCATTGACGATGCACTTACAAACATAAAAGAAGCACTGGAACTCTTTTATGAAGATAATGATAATACTCCGGAATTAAGACGTCAATTTATCACAACTTTGGAGATTGCAGTATAATGCCGTCAAAGTATCCTGTGCTTAAATCTTCCGAGATTGTAAAAATCCTTGGGAGATTTGGTTTTGTGTTCAAATCCCAAAAAGGTAGCCATGCAAAATATGTAAAAGCGAATAGCCCTAAAAGAACCGTAATAATTCCCATGCATGATGAAGTCGCTAAAGGCACTTTGCAGAATATTTTAGAGCAAGCAGGACTATCGCTTGAAGAATTCTTGAGGAAGTAATGACTTTTGGTGAGCAGTAATAATGAGAAATCGATTAAATTTATAAAAAAATGACATGTTTAGCCATGTTACACTCATCTCAAGTACAGGCTTTCTTAGCTTAATTATTGAGAAAATTCATACTTGTAATAGTGGTAATATTCATAATTTGCTGGAATGGATGATATAATATGAGCGGTAGCCTTTCGAGTGATATTCAGCTAAAAAAATATTTTATCGCATATTTCGATATTTTAGGATATATTGATTATGTTAATTCCAGTAGTGATAACGAGTTGTATTTAGCGAAAACACTTCGTAAAACCATAGATTTCATCAATTTCAGGGATGAACAAGCTAAACAGCTTGACAATGAGTATAAATACAAATTCAGATGCTTCTCCGATAATTTTATTTTATGTAGCGAGAAGTATGACCAAAGTCTAATTGAAGATATAGCTTGGTTGCAATTTAATCTTGCGTTAGACAATATTTTTGTTCGTGGCTCTTTTTCTTACGGTGAATTGCATATTGATAGGGATTTTATTTTTGGAAAGGGTATTATCAATGCATACAAAATAGAATCGAGTGTCGCCATTTTTCCACGGGTTGTAATTGATAATACGTATACTATTAAAACCTGTTTTCCTGATGATGATATCGCGTCGGAAGCGAAACTTACAACATTGAAATATTTTGGATTTATTAAAACGGATTTCGATGGCATTCACTTTATAGATTATCTGGATGTTGCGAAGCTAAAAAGCGATATTGGTCACTGGAAATTCGAGGATGGATTTCGAGCCGAATTGGAAAATCACAAAAAAAATATAGTGAATAACATAGCAGAGCACTCTAAGCAAAATAAATCCGCTATATTGCAAAAGTATATGTGGCTTAAGAACTATCACAATTCATTTTGCATGAAGCATGGGTTCTGCGATATTGTAGTCCAGTAAAATATATTGAAATAGTTGAGAAATTTCGTAATTTTAGAATAACAAAGGTATAGTTCTTACGAGACGTGCATGATTGCCCCAAAAGGAGTGTAGCCAATGAGTTCAGCAGTATTACAAGCAGAAACATTAAATCTGCCAGACATATTTGCATATAAACTACGCGGCAAAAAAGTAGAATTAGTCGAAGATGGCGACACCATCACAATAAGCCCTGTACAAAGCCCTCTTGAGGCAATGCACGGAATGTTTAAGAGCGACGGCCATGCAGTTGACAGATATTTAGAGCGCAAACGTTTAGAGAAGGAACTGGAATATGGCAGCTAAGTATGTACTAGACTCATGTGCTTTGCTTGCTTATGTATACCAAGATAACAAAATCTCCTAAAAACAAAAACGCCCCCGAAGGGCGTTAATTTTTTAAACTCAATCCAATCAAGTGCCTGAACCAAGAGCCGGAATTAATTTTTCCGCATTTTTATGAAACAGTTTTTCCAGCACAGTATTCGGCAGTTCCAATGAAAATAGAAGTTCCTGAAGCTTGTTATCATAGCCATCCCGCCCGTACAGCAACCGGTCTTGATATCTTAGTATAAATGCCTTGGCATGGCTGGTGTCTCTGGCTAATGAATTATATCCAGAAGGGCCGGCCAAATCACAATACAGGTTTGGCAGCTCGTCCAATAGTTCGTGAATTCTACCGCCGGGAAGCACTGGGCCGTCTGGATAATATTCGTTCCAATAACGTTCGTCACCCGACATATGTGCCCAAAAGCCCGGCGCATGACCTAAAAAGTTAGTTTCGGGGCATTGTCGTATGGTACGGGCAAAAGCCTCTATGCCGCCCCCATACCACCAATCCCTGCGTGGGTACATCCTTTTTTTGTCTATCGGATAGTCTATGTGCACCAATACTGGCAAGCCGGCTTCGCCGCAAAAACGAAACATCCGCACGGCATCCGGGTTATCATACATCATCCTAAGCTTTAGCTCTGCATATACCTTTACGTTATAAAGGGATATATGTGATTTCAACAAGTCCAAGGACTCAATACACCGTGGGTCTGGCGCGTATCCCAAAATAAACCTGTCCGGGTCTTTTTCGTAGTATTTGAGTGCGCAGGAAAAAGGAATAGGCCCTTCAGGTCCTATCGCGGCATGGTGGGCATTCGATTCCGGCTCGTATTCATCGGGCGGTGCTTGCCACGGCAGTATCCATGCTTTGGAAATATTGTATTCATCCATGTTAGTAGTAATCTTTTTGTAGTTGTAACCGCCCCAGTCTGGATGGCAGTGGATATCAATTATCTTCATACACAACACCCTTCTTTATCAAGATACATAAATTATAGCGTTTGCAAGTAACTTTGGTCAAGATTTTCCTTGACAAATGTGGTCTTTGCAATAGTATATAAAAACATACTTATTATTTTTTGGGGTGATAGAATGGATTATCTTAACAAGACAAGCCTTGAGTGGTCCAAAATGAAACCTGAGATTGCTATATTGCCAATAGGTTCTTTTGAGCAACACGGGCCGCACCTGCCTTTGGATACAGACAATATTCAAGTAGGGGCTGTAGCGGAAAGGGTGGCAATAGAGCTGGGCGCGTTCCTCTTGCCAGTTCAGCCGATTACCACTTGTTACGAACATCATGGCAAAAGGGGAAGCATTCATTATTCTAACGATGTATTTGGCAAAATCTTAACCGGGCTTGTAGAGAAGCTGTACAAGCATGGCTTTAGGAAGATAGTCATCATGATAGGGCATGGCGGCATTTTCATTACAGAGCCTGTTGTGCGGCATTTAAATTACACATATAAGGATTTGCATTTGATTTACTCCGATTTTTTAGCGCAATGTGATTACACAAACATGGATCACGCAGGTGAAAGCGAGACATCTCGCATTCTTTATCACCGTCCCGAACTTGTGAAAATGGAAAATGCAATTGATTATACGCCAGAAACCCCACGTTTTTATTTGACCTATGGTTCGTTTTTCACCCATTCGCCAACCGGGGTTTGGGGGAAAGGTACATTGGGGACTGCCGAAAAAGGCAAGGATTTATTTGAAAAATCTGTTGCTGGTGCTATAAAGGAAATAAAAGAAACATTCGCGTTTGTGGAAAAAACAGATTATGCCGGAAATCCGGGCGTTGCCCGCGACAGCGGCATTTAATAGGAGGTGCATTATGTACGCAGGTGAATTAACGATAAATGACGTAGCGGATAAAAAGTTTGATACAGCTTATTTCCCAATAGCGTCTTTAGAGCAGCATGGGCCCCATTTGCCCCTTACTACCGACCTTATTATAGCCCATGCCTTATCAGAAGAAATAGCATCAAACCTTAATGCATTTATGCTTCCTGTACAGCCTTTCGGCACAAATTATGAGCACGCGGGGGATCCATTCAGCATTGGCCTTGATGCCAATCTAATGTATGAAATGGTTTTAGATATCGCGCGGGAACTTAAACGACAAGGGTTTAAGAAGCTTGTTATCCATCAGGGGAGTGCTGGGCTTAGGGTTTTATACCCCCTAGCGCGCCATTTAAACGCAATAGAGGGTATAAAAACGGTAATATTAAAGCCATTTGAACTTATGCAAAATGACAACGTTCTAAGCACCACGGGCAATGTACACGCTTGTGAAATGGAAACATCCCTCATGCTATATATTGACGAGACATCCGTTAGAAAAGATAAAATCGAGAATATTGATTTTGTCCCCGACGTACCCGCCAAGTATTTGGATTTTAAATCCCTTACGGCCATATGCCCGAATGGTGTTTGGGGCAGCCCGTCTCATGCCACAAAAGAAAAAGGGCGGATACTTTTTGAAAAAGGCGTGGAAATTTGTACGCAGCATATTATTTCGGCTTTTGATTTTATGGATACAATAGGGGATTATTCGGGCGGGCGCGAAAAAGAGTACATTGTTTGATTCCACTCCTTACCTTTACAATTTCACTATCTGCTCCTCGCGCGGCATGTTTTTACGGAAATGCGGCATTTGCATTTTGCGGCCGCCGTTAGTAGCCGAAAGCTCGGAGAGCAGCGCAACCGCTGTCCATTCGCAGGCCTTGTAAACATCCAACTCGGGCTGGACATTATTTTTGATTCCGTTAATGAAATCCTCCACAATAAAAAAGTCGCCGCCATAATGCCCGGCATCCTTTTGCGCCTGTGTGGCGTTTTTGTAGCGTTCGGGCAGGTATTCGCTAAACTCGTTAAGGCTGTGCCAGTTAAGCTCGCCCATACTGTCGAGCCAAACTTTATGGTCGTCACCAAACCCGCGTGGCGCTTCATAGGCACCTTTCGTGCCTTGCAGCTGATAATACGCCATGTTGTGAGGGCGGGGCGAAATAGTGTCAACACGTATTTTTGCCAGCTTGCCGTTTGTAAGCTCGCAGATTACTATCGAAGTGTCGTCTTGGCGGAACTGGTTTTGCGATTGATTCCCCGTTCCGAAACATGATACGCTTGTAATACGCTCCTGGGGCAGCCACTGCATAACAGGCCCAATGCTGTGAGTTGGGTAAAATGCGCCCCGTTTGCCAAGTTGCCAGTAAGCACGCCATGTGGACTTCCCGTTATAGGTGGCCAGGTCCTTTATTTCGTGCAAATATTCACCTTCGACATAGTATACATCACCAAAAAGCCCTTGTTTCACCATGCTGGCTATTATTTGATTTTGTGGTATATAGCAGTAGTTTTCCGCAAACATGAAGATTTTATTGTGCTTTTCAACGGCCTCTAGCAGCCACCACAATTCATCCATTGCCACACCTACGGTCACTTCCATCATCACATGTTTCCCGGCTTCAATGGCTAATAATGCCTGCGGCACATGACATTGCATAGGCGTCGAGATTATAACAGCGTCTATCCCGCTCTCAAGCATATCCTCGTATACCCTGTAGGTTTTAGGGATATTATGCTGCCGGGCGGCCTCGTTAAGCACTGCTTGATCCAAATCACATAATGCCTCTACGCACACATCGTCACGGGACTTAAGGCCCAGCATAAGCGAAAGACCTCTTGCCCCTACGATACCAATTTTTATCATGCTTGATTCCATTCCTTTCAGTCGGGCGAAGCCCTTCATTGCGGAAGGCACAAATAATTTGATGGAAGAAGCTGCAGTTCGCTTCTTTCACACCTCTTTCCTTTATCCTCTTTCCCCGCCCTATTTTACGAATCCCCATTGCAACAGATGCCGTCATTGTTTCTGATACGTATTTGCCTAGCTGTATTCCCTCCGGAAACTGTCGGAAGCGCATGGATATAGTATCTACAGTTCATGTCTGTTTTCGCAAACTTTTTTGATTGCTCTGGCAATTGCATATATATCTTCCATGCTATATGCACTGGTAATTTTGATATTAACGCTTTCAATCAGCAGCTGCTCGGCATTAGGGCATAGACCCCGTTTGTATTCATGAAAGCGAGGGTTGTTAAACCCGTCTTCTGGGCGGCTTCCGGGATACATTTTGCCGTCCTTGATGAAGTCATATTCATACAAACATCGCCCAATATATCCGCCGTAAGCCCCGACTCCTTCTGCCTGTATCGCTTCCCCTAACCGTACCACATCACAAGGGAATTTATTCAAGTCAATTTTAAACATATAAAACCAATAGCAGCTTACGTTATGGTCCATCACTTTGGGGGGGATTATTCCATCTATACCGCGTAATTGCTTCGTTAATTCGTTGCCTAACGCTGCGGTAGCGGTACATATGCTGTTCAGCTTTTCCAACTGTGCTAAGCCCACAGCTCCTTGAAGTTCGGTCATTCTGTAATTTACGCAAAATTCCTTTACATCTCTCATCTCTTCCATAGTCGTTGCTTGCCTGTTATACCCTTTGTCCGTAAACATTAGCATCCTTTTGGCTAGACCCTCATTGTTCGTAAGGCATATGCCCCCGTCCCCGGTCGAGATATGCTTAAACTCATTTGTGCTGAAACAGCCGATATCCCCAAATGTGCCTACATGCTTTCCTCTGTGGAATGACCTGTAAGCCTGCGCGGCATCTTCCACGACATAAATGCCGTGCTTTTTTGTCACAGCCATTATCTCGTCCATCTCGCAAGGGTTACCTGCCAAATGAGTTACAACAACAGCCTTCGTTTTGCTTGTAATCGCGGCCTCTATGCTTTCTGCTGTCATATTGTAGGTATCCGGGTCAAGATCGGCAAAAACCGGCACAGCAAATTGTGCAAGTATCCCGATAATGCCACCCATATCCGTTATAGGCGGGAGTATCACCTCGTCCCCAGGCCCTACGCCAAGCGCAGCCAGTGCCGTGTGTATGGCTGCCGAACAAGATGAAGCCGCTACGCCATACTGCATTCCCATTATCTCGGAAAATCTTTTTGTAAAGCGTTTTACATGATCACCATGCGCATAAAACAATGTGTTTTGCGCTAAAGCGGTTTTAAGGTAAGCCAACTCGTTTCCCACATAGCGTTCGTCTACGGGAAATTCCTTTGTAATGGCTTTTTCTCCTCCATTGATAGCAAGCATTGTACTTTCCCCTTCCTACTAGAAATATATGAATTATACGCAGTATACTTCGGCTGGCAGCTTCTGTCAATTAGTGTATGTTTGTTCATAATTTTATACTTCAAATATTCCTGCACAAAATTAATGTCAACAAATATTATGTAGCAGAGGTATGTCCTTACATATCTCAAATCTATGAACAAGGAGTGAATAATATAATGAGGAGCAAACTCGACAGTTTAGACTGGCTTCTTTATAGTCTTTCTTACCAAAGGGATAAAAAAGATTGCCCGCAAAAGCCATACCCTCCAAAGCCACCCTGCCCTCCAGGTCCACAAGGGCCTCAGGGACCTCCAGGACCACAAGGCATTGCCGGGCAAGACGGGGCACCCGGCCCTCAAGGGCCACAGGGACCACAGGGACCTCAAGGCCAAATAGGCCCAATTTTACAGCCTTTTGTGAATGCAAATATCAAAGGCATCCAAACTATACCATACAGCGGTGCTGTTACTTTCCCGCAAGAACAAGAATTCCCACATGAATACTATCTTGAAGGCATAACTTACAATGGTACCGACACCTTTACAATTGAAATATCCGGACTCTATTTTTTAACATGCGTATTATCGTTGAATACCGGTGAAAATGACAACACTTTCTATATAGAGCTTAATGGGTCGCCGGTCGCTGGTACTGCTAATATGGGAACCACTGGGCAAATTGTATTGGTAAGAGTAGGCTTTATGGCCGCAGGTACAAATGTACGCATCGTTAATGGATCTATGCACGATGTAACGCTTTCCAACGCTAGTGGAAACCACAGCAGTACGGGACATTTGTCTTTATTCAGGTTTGCAGATCTTGGTGTGGGCGAAGTGTAAAAGAAGAATGAATGGAATCAAAGCATGATTAACCGCCGAAAGGCGGTTTTTTTCATAGAAACATTTGTAAAGTCACGCAGAACAGTGTTAAAATCAACCGTGAAAAGTTTTTAATAAAAAAATTAGGTGAACGTAATGTACAAGCAAATTATTGACTATTTGGCCGGCAACATATATCCGTTTCATATGCCGGGGCATAAGCGCAATCCGCTGTTTATACCGCCAAATTTACTTGAACTGGACCTGACAGAAATCCCTAGTATGGACGTACTCTCGTCCCCAACGGGTATGATTCGCAACTTGCAGGAAAAAATCGCAAACTTCTATGGCGCAAGTCATAGCTTTTTGTTAGTCAATGGTTCGTCCGCAGGGATAGTCGCTGCAATTTGTGCCACTTGTGGCGATGGCGATACAATAATAGTACCACGCAACGCACATGCCAGTGTGTACAACGGGCTGGTTCTTTCCGGTGCGTTTCCTATGTATATTATGCCGCAAGTCACAGCAGACGGGCTGGCAGGTAGCATTTGCCCATCTGCTTTTGACGACATGCCGCAGGGTGCTGCGGTACTGGTTGTAAGCCCCACATACGAAGGGTTTGTTTCCGATATCCGTGCCATTGCGCACAAGGTACATTTGCGCGGCGGTATACTTATTGTGGACGAGGCTCATGGTGCGCATTTTGCATTCCATAAGCGGTTCCCAACCTCGTCAATAGAGCTTGGCGCAGACATTGTTATACAAAGTTTGCATAAAACCCTTCCCGCACCTTCGCAAACCGCGGTTTTGCATGTCAAAGATGGACGCATGGACATAAATCGGGTAAAATTTCTGATAAATGCTGTACAGACGTCCAGCCCTTCATATATACTAATGGCCGTATGCGATTTTATGCTGCAAAAATTATGGACGCAGCCGCAATTGTTTGAAATCTATGTAGAACAGCTAGAGAAACTGCGGGCATCCATGCCTGTGGATGGGGCAATCTTCTTACAGCACCACGAAGGCAACGCAATTTTTGATACCGACCCGGGAAAGCTGCTGTTTACTACACAGTTTGACGCAAACGCAATTGCAAGTATAATGTCGCGTGAATACAAAGTGCAGATGGAAATGGCTGCAGGACAGCACATATTAGCGATGACATCTGTCGCCGATACACAGGCCGGCTTCGATAGGTTAAAGCAGGCTATAGAGAGGATATCAACTGAAACATGCGGGATACCGAGGGCGGCGTCCCCTACAAAAGCGGTAGACATCCCCGAAATGGTCTTCCCCCCACGACAGGCAACCTACATGCCATCCCGCGAAATGCCGTGGGAAGAATCTGCAGGGCAAATATCTGCCCAGCTAATAGTGCAATATCCGCCCGGCATAGCACTTGTGGCCCCCGGCGAGCGCATCCCCACCGGCATTCCAAAACAAAGTGAAACAATACGTGTAATATAGAAAGGGTTGTATCATGAAACTACTCTTCCAACTTGTGCGCGAATCCAAAAAATACTGGGGATATTTGATTTTATCCCTTGCGGCAATAGGCGGCGTTATAGCTGCGCAGCTCTATGCCCCGCAAATAGTACGCGAGCTTACAAACATGGTATCAAACCAAGACCCGCGCCTTGCAGATGAAGCTTTGCGCATGGGGATTATCCTTGCCGTTGTGTATTTGGGCCAAGTAATTTGCAGTTACATACGCTCATACTTTACTCATGTTGCGGCATGGCGTTTTGTGGTAGATATACAGGTTAAGACATATGAAAAGTTGCAGAAACTTTCCATGAAATTTTATCACGACAAACAAACAGGACAAATTATGTCCCGTGTTGTTAATGATACCCGGCAATTAGAGTTGCTTATCGCCCACGCCGTGCCGGATATATTAACAAACCTGGCATTAATCGTTGGCGTAACCATAATGATGTTTACAATAAATGCGCGGCTTGCGGCGCTCTGCCTTATTGCGGTACCAATTGTACTGGTGTTATCTATTTTATTTGCAAAAATAGTATTGCCGTTATTCCGCAAACAGCAACAGGTTTTGGGCGAACTCAACGCTCATCTGCAAGACAATATTTCTGGCATGAAGGAAATCCAAGTTTTTAACCAGCATGCACGCGAGGCCGGAAAAGTTGCCCAAAGTGCCACCACCCATGCAGATATTATGCTAAGGGCATTGCGTTTTAGCGCAGGATATGGTAGTACAATACAGTATGTATCAAGCATTGGTACGGTAATTGTAATTGCCGTGGGCGGTTACATGGCACTTGGCGGCCATGTTTATGTGGGCGATATTGTTGCGTTTATCATGTATCTGGCCATTTTCTATGGCCCAATTGCCGCACTTGCCCGCACCAACGAAGATTTACAAACATCCATAGCCGGTGCAGAGCGCGTTTTCGAAATCTTAGACGCAGATGTTGAGGTAAAAGAAAAAGAGAACCCGCACGAACTAACAGACGTAAAGGGCCATATCAAGTTCAACAATGTAGGCTTTCACTATCTTGAAGGCAGCGAAGTTTTAAAAAACATTAATGCAGAAATAAAACCCGGCGAAGTGGTTGCACTTGTAGGCCCAACCGGCGTTGGCAAAACAACTTTTATAAATTTGCTTAACCGTTTCTACGACCCAGTAGAAGGCAGTATAACCCTTGATGGCCACGATTTGCGCGATGTTTCACTAAAAAGTTTGCGCCACAGTATGAGCAATGTAATGCAAGATGTCTTTCTTTTTAATGACTCTTTGGCAGAAAACATAGCCTATGGCAAGCCTGATGCCACCCGAGAAGAAATAATAGATGCTTCCCGCATAGCCCGCGCCAACGATTTTATAGAGGAACTTAACGATGGCTATGATACAATGGTTGGCGAAAGGGGCCTACGCCTGTCTGGTGGACAAAAACAGCGTGTATCCATTGCGCGGGCAGTGCTTCGTGACCGCCCAATTCTTGTGCTGGACGAAGCCACTGCCGCCGTAGACGTGGAAACAGAAAAGCAAATTAGAGAAGCCCTGGACGATGTAATGAAAGACCGCACCACGGTAATAATTGCCCACAGGCTCTCCACAATAAAAAAAGCGCACAAAATTATTGTGCTAAAAGATGGACGCATAGAAGATGTTGGCACCCACGACGAGCTTGTTGCCCGCGGCGGGCTGTACGCCCACATGACGGAGATTAATATGTACGCGTAGTGCAAGTTTAGATACAAATTGAACCGAAAAAACACTCCAAAAACGCCCTTTGCAAATTTCGACATATATGGTAAAAAGAATTTATTATATTTTAGAGATTTTGGAGGGATAACATGTCTAAAAAAGGCTTTACTCTAATGGAACTTACTATTGTTCTTGCAATACTGGCTATTCTTGCCGGTATTTTGGTTCCGCTATTTTTGCGAACAACAGACCGGGCGCGTTTAAGAAGTGATATTCAATCGGCAACAGTTATTCAAAATGCAATGGATTTATACAGGCTGGAACGTAACAGCACTGTGGTCGGCAACACCGTAGCAGAACAATTGACAAACCTTGTTAACGCCGACTATATAAACCCACGCAACACAAATCCTCAAACTGCCTATGCAATTTGGCGCATATGTAATGCAGATAATATAGTAAAAGTGGACATTAGCAGTGTGACAGACAGCAATATACATGCGGTGGCTCACAATTTACCAGAATCAGAACGTGCAATGGTTTTGGGCATAAATGTATCATCGCCATAAAAAGCATCGCCAACAGTACCATGCATACCATGAGTGAAAACATGTTCAAGGAGTGTAGCTTCTGTTAGAAGGTTGCACTCTTTTTTTACATCAAAATCTGTAAAGTGATCCATTGTTAGGCGGGCAAGCGATGCTTTTATTGTGGTGTCATGCGAAATTTGCACACGCCTTCTTGGCATTAACCTTCCCCTTGCAGGGGCGGTTTTGGCTACTAAAAACGGGAAAAACTCCAAATGCAAACTGGATTTCATGTCTCTGTTTTGATGCTTTATGTAAAGCCCGGCGCATAACAATGTGACATTATAATTATATAAAATCACCTGTAAAAAACCCAACCCTATAACGATGTAACTAAAGCAAAGCCCAAATTTTATCATAAACCGGTTAGCGCGAAGTATGCCAAGACGGTTGCTTAAAAACTGGCGAAATATTCGCCCGCCATCCAATGGCAAAACAGGCAGCAAATTAAAAATACATAGCATTAAATTGAAAAATGCCAACTCTTCCAGCCAAGGTATGCCAAAGTATGACAAGCGCGACACAGTAAATATCCATATCGCAGCTATGGCATTAGCAATTGATCCAGCACCGTAAATTACGTATCTTTCCCAGGCGGCAAGCTTTTCCAACCCATGAAAACGTGCACGTAGCCCCAACGGAAATATTCCGACTTTCTCGATTTTGCCGCCAAGATAGTTTGCGGCAAGCACATGTGCAGATTCATGCACCACCAGCGCGATAATTGCCCAAGCCAGCGCAATTACAATACTAATTACTGTGTCCATAGGCAGAAAAACATAGATATGTTATAGGGTCTACAAATTGGCCGTCTTTAAACAGCCCAAAGTGCAAGTGCGGCCCGGTAGACCACCCGGTATTACCAGAATAAGCAACGTGAACACCTTGTTCCACATGATCACCAACGGATACAGACACGCTGTCCAAATGGGCGAAAAACGACTCGTATTGTTCGTGCGCCAGTCGCAAAAACCGCCCAAAAGACCTAGAATACCCTGTATCAATTACATATCCTGCTTTTGGCGCAACAAGAGGGGTACCAATGGGCACTGCAATGTCTACACCATCATGAAATTCCTGCGCGCCGGTAATTGGGCTATATCTGATGCCGGCCGGGGACGAAATTCGCCCCACAACCGGGTTAACCCATGTAAACACGGGGCATTCTAATCCCACAGTCCCGGACCCATAGACGGCCCCGGGATCTGCGGGTTTATTGGCTCTTCTTGTACCGTCAGGGGTATGGTTGGGGAATACAGCATAGGTGGTGGCGCAGGAGGCTCTTCTGGCTCTGGCTGCTCTATTTGTTCTGTCTGTTCTACTTGTTCTGCCTGTGGTGTATCCAGCCAGTTATCGCGGAATTGACGAATGTCTGCCGCAAATTCTTCCACTGTGGTTGCCCCATCCAAAACTTGGCCAAGCCTGCCGCGCAACGACACCAGCGGCGCAATATCCACAAGACAAATTATAAGCACCACTGCCATCAACAATCCGCTGATTATAGCTTGTACAATTATAGTTTCGCCAAAACTGGCAGGTCTATCTTGACGTCGGTTAAATTCTATTTGTGAAGCAGTGCCATCCCTATCCCTGGGCGGCGTTATGCGTCTATAGGGTACTCTGTTCAAAATATCCCTCCTTGATTCAAATGGGGCTCTGCCCCAAGCCCCGCCGCTACAGTCGGCAAAGCCGACTTCCGCTTCCTTCGCTTCGCTGCGGGTGCGCACGTAGTGCGCAAAAGTTACTTATTCTTTTACAATCATATGCGTGGCAGCATTAAATATGCATATTTTTACAAAACAGTGGAAGGATAAGTACATAAAACCGAGGAGGCTTAACAAAATGCGAAAATTAATTCTTGCGCTGCTACTAATTACATCGCCGCTACTAATTGCCGCGGTGTATAGTGAATACAGCGAAGTTGGCGAAACAATTGGCGAAGTCGTGAACCTGAACGGCAATTATTTGCATGTTATTGGCGAGCCGCTAACCCCGGCAGGCAAACATGATATAGTTGTAAATATCCGACATGCCCCAATTTACAACTTGCTTACGGGTTTTCCTGCAAAAATTGCTGACATTAAACCCGATATGAGCATCCGTATTGCGTACGTTCACACGGGGGACAAAGCGGAAGCAATAGCTGTTTGGTTAAACTGTGACTACGAAGAGTCGGCAGTTTTTACAGTGGTTGTAAGCGATAATATCCAGTACGGGCACGAATATTCGACATTTTTATCTGCAGACGGAAAATATAGAGTTACACTTTCGCACAAAACTAGTATAATAGACCCATATATGGGCGAGCTTTCGCCCTTAGACATTGCGCCGGGCATGGAATTTTTTATTTGGGTAGATATGATTACCGCCAGCAGCCCATCGCTAGTATATCCAAGCAAGGTTGTGTTGATTAATGATTAATGTAATAATTCCAGCTTCTGGCGTGGGGGCGCGTATGGGTGCTACATTACCAAAACAGTTTTTAAAACTTGCGGGAGAGCCTATTTTAAAGCGTACAATTGCCGCGTTTCAAAACATGGACTTTATAAGTGAAATTATTGTTACAGTCCCCGGCGGATATGTTAAAAGCGTAGCTGATTATGGTTTTAGTAAATTACGCCATATACTTGATGGCGGGCTTTGTAAAACCCGTGCAGACAGCGTAAAATTAGCATTGGGTGCTTTACCACAAGGTACAGACATTGTGCTTATTCACGATGGGGTGCGTCCATTTGTTACAAGCGAATTAGCACAGGCCGTGGCGGAAGCCGCAAAAATACACAAAGCTGCCGTAGCGTGTATCCCTGTTACAGATACGATAAAAAAAATCGACAAAAACACAGTTCAAACTCTTGACCGCAGCCAGCTATACAGCGCGCAAACCCCCCAAGGTTTTACATACGACCTATTAATGCACGCGTATGCCCAAGCAGAAAAAGACGGTGTTTTATATCAAGCCACAGATGACAGCATGTTAGTAGAGCGGTTGGGAATGCCCATATGTGTAGTACCGTCAAGCCCAAAAAACATAAAACTAACCACCGCAGAGGATTTGATAATTGCGGAGGCTTTTTTTGCTAATAACAATGCCCCAGAAGCGGGCACGGCTAAAGTTACAATTTTTACAGACGGTGCATGTTCTGGCAACCCAGGCCCAGGCGGGTACGGTGTGGTAATGCTGCATGGCGAACATAGAAAAGAACTATCCGGCGGTGAAGCACAAACCACCAACAATCGCATGGAAATAATGGGCGTAATTGTTGGCTTGGAAACATTAACCCGCCCCTGCGATGTAGACTTATACTCTGACTCGCGTTATGTAGTGGACGCAATCGAAAAGGGCTGGGTAGCCCGCTGGCAGCAAAACAACTGGATGCGAAATAAAAAAGACCCAGCATTAAATGTAGATTTGTGGGAACGGCTTTTGCCGCTGTTATCCAAACACAAAGTTACATTTCACTGGGTCAAAGGCCACGCTGGTCACCTAGAAAACGAACGCTGCGACGAACTGGCCCGTCAGGTAATTGAGGATATAAACAATTAGGGGCAAATTTCGTACTCGCTCAAATCTCCATACAAAGTCTCTATCCTGCGGTTTAAGCTGCCATCTTCTAATTCTTCCTGATGATAAATTCCCCAGCCGTCTGGGCAGCAGAAAAACCCGCTAAAGTTTCTTCCATTTGTAATAGCAGGGCGGAATGTCAACCGCTTATTGACGGCGTCGCAGTTAAAGCCGGTAAGTGCCAGAAGCACCCCGTAACTTGCCAGCGAGCGGGCATAGTGATGTCCGCATTCAACTTCATTCCAAGGGCTGCGCTGTATGCCGTCATGCCTGGTGCGGCAAGCCTCAACTATCTTTAGCCCCTCATTTACAAAGCCTTCGTAAATTAAATGAGATGCAACCTGATATTCGATACCTGTCCATACTTCGTCGCTATACACAAAAGGTATTTCTGGGCGGCCGCCATTTGGCCAGCTGCACAGCAATAATCCGCTGTTGTTATTAAGGGCATACATACGCTGCATATTTTCAAAATCACTAAAGTCCTGTTTAAAATTGTGTGTAAAAATTGCCTTAACCGCACTTTTTACATTTTTTTCGTCAAGCACATAACCAAGTCCGCTGGCGTGGGCAAGCTGCTGGCCAAATAATTGGTCTGCAAGGCAGCCAGTTCCGTATTGGTATTTGTACTGGTTAACGTCTTCTATGTTTTGCACATAGAATTCCCCGTTAAAAGTTAACTCGTCCAGCTTTTTTGAGCCCTTTGCTCTAATATCGGCGTATTTTTGCGAGGTTTTGGAGTCTCCCAAATAGTTCGAAATTTCTTCCCCTGCGCGAAGGGCCGCATAAAATATAGAGTTAAGCATACTGCTTGCGCCGTAAAATTCTATATCGTAGGTGTTATGCTGCTCGCCCTCCATTATTCCATCGCCATCTATATCCCAGTGAGTAAATGCGTATTCCAGAGCTTTTTTTGCTTGCGGCCATAGCTTTCTAATAAAAGTATCGTCCCCGCAAAGCTTCCAGTCCCGGTACAGGCGGATAATGGTACCAAGTTGCCCGTCGGTGGCGGCAGGCATATCATTTTGCCGCCTGTTATCTAAATAGTCGAAAGCGCGGAAGTTCATTTTTCCGTCTGTTTCCGTTTCTACGAGAAATTCTGTTTCGCGCATAGAACGTTCTAACTCTGGGAAAAGATACGCCATTGTTTGTGTGTAATTCCATACATGCGAACAGTTTCCGTTGCAGCAGCCCCTGGAATCAAAACAGCCTTCCCAGCCAAAAAATGTCCCATCTGCAACACGGAAACAAGTTGTGCTTCGTATTACCGTAATATTGGCGGATACGGCCTCTAAGGCATACTCGGGTATTGTCCCACTCATTAGCGCATCTGCAAAAAGCTGACTTTGACCCTTGAGTCTTGTCATGTTATCTATAAAATATTCTGCCGATTTTAATGGCGGGCCAAATTTTGCATAATAATTTTTAACAGTCGCAGTTTTTGAGTCGCTACAGCAGCAAGAAGCACCGTTGCAGTCAGGAGTATCTTGCGTCCAAGACCGCAAACGATTAGGATGATACCAGCTTAAAATAAACTCAAATTCCGCTTCTTCGCCCGCCGCTATTTCTTTTTTCACGCATATAGACGCCATACGAATACTGCTGTCATGCATAGTATTTCCCTTGCCTGCCAGCTTGCGCCCCGGGGTAAGTTCGCCGTCCTGGACAAAGTCATTCCAAAAATCTTGAATGCCGTCCCACCATGCAGCTTCATTCCAATAATCCAAGTAGCTGACATTTTTTTCAGTTGTAAGCATTGCCATTTCGAAATATTTCAAGTCCTCTTCAGTCCTGCCGCCGGACAGGAAATGTATACCACGGAATTTATCATTTTCGATATAGCGGTTTACACTTGCATGTTTATATATAGGTTTTGTCCATATGTCAAACTCCTTTATGTCGCAAAGGTTTGACATGGAACCCGCCACACTTACCGTTAATGGCTTATCAGAAATATTTTTAATCGAATATTTTAGCGACGCAACAGGTAGAGACGAGTCATCTGTGGCAAGGGGGATTAGCGGAGTAAAGGCTTCAAGTTTTGCTTCAACCGGCATATGGCTGTCAGTTAGCTCAAAGTTTACAAAAGGGTAATTACCCCACATTTTAGAATTACGGAAGCGCGGTAATCCACCAATATCCCAGGCATTAGCGCCATGCGAACGGTCAAATGGCGGCGCAAGCTGCGACTCCAATGCCTTGGTCCGCACGTCGCCATCCGGGGACTCTGCCCTCACCGCAAAAAATGTATATGGACTTCTAAAGCCTTTGTTTGGAGTATTCCAAAGTTCAAAATCACAAAGACGCGCATTTTGGTCAAGCGAGATGTTACCTGTCCCTATGCCCCCAAGCAAAAACCTGGCGGCAGATGCGTTTTGGTCGTAAATTTTCATGTTGTCACTCCTTGTATTTATAGCTTTATTCCAAAATGTAGTTTTAGCAACTCATGATATTCCGTTTCCGATTGCGGTACAAGAACCTCTATCCCATTCGGCAAAGAGGGCGAAAATATTTTAACTTCCCTACCAGCAACAGACTTGCGTCCATCTTCTGTAAAAATGTGAATTTTATCCGCCACATGGAACATGGAGTCCGGGTGTTTTTCACAATAAAACGATGGCATTACATAATCGATTTCGGCCTGCTCTTCTTCGGTAAATGAATACAGCTTTCGCCAGCCATCTTCTTTTAGTTCATGAAGCACATATCCGTAAAAAGGTTCAATTTCAAATTTCCACTGTCCATCGTACTGCTGGCTTATTACACCGGGCTTTATCAGCATAGGCTTATGCGGGATTACTAAACCAACACCAACATCGGCAAGGTACATTTCATTGCCAATTGTAACGCCCATAATGCGGTGGCGGCGCATTGGTATGCCCGTTTCGTTAATTAGAAAACGTCCCATGTAATCTGTCACGCGGAATCCCAGGTTTTTAAGTAGCCACGAAAACAGCGCGTTAAGCTCGAAGCAATACCCGCCGCGTCCGCGAATTACAACTTTTTCAAATAGCGCATCCGCATTTAACGAAATAGGAATACCGCGCACAATATCAATGTTCTCGTACGGGATACTTAATAAATGCCTGCGTTGTAGCATGTGCAAAGTATCAAAATCCAAATTAATCTTGCCGGTAACGCCTATACGCTGTAGGTAGGCGTTAATTTTCTGCTGGGTTGTCATAAAATAAAATATCCCCTTCCGTTTAAAACCTGTCAAACACCATCGCGTCAAGCTGAATATACAATGTCAATGCAGTGTCACCGTTGCGCAAAACGCGGACTTCCACCGTATCGCCAACTTCTGCCGTGCGTATGGCATAAATCAATTGCTGTCTATTCATAATAGTATATCCATTGAACGAAGTCACGATATCGGATGGCAACATACCGCCGCGATACGCCGCTCCACCTTCCGTCACGGTATAAATATACGCGCCAAGCTGTAAAATACGGTGCTGTGCAGCAACTTCTGGCGAAACATCACGAACAGTAACACCCAATGCCGGGCGGCGGCTGTGAATTATGTCATCCAAAAGTGGGGCAATTATACTTGACGGCAGGCTGTATCCAATACCTTCGATGGACGACATATTGAAAATTAAGCTTGAAGCTTCGTTCAAATTAATACCAATAACCTCGCCACGGGTGTTAATAAGCGGGCCGCCGCTGTTACCGTAGTTCATTGCCGCATCTGTTTGCAGCAGCGACACAATATGGCCGCCCCTGGTTAACGTCGTAGTTCTTTCCTTTGCGGAAATTACGCCTCGTGTAACAGAATTACCGTCGCCCATTGCGTTGCCAATTGCCAAAACGACATCGCCCACGCGCATTTGGTCGGAATCGCCAAATGTGGCGATAGTAATAGTATCGACCCCGGCCGCCACAAGCTGATGCTTATAGACAGCTATCACCGACAAGTAAACTGTAGAGTCATCCCCAACAGGGAAAGCGTCAATAGGCCCACTGCCTGCCACGGATACGCTAACTCGCGTCCTGCCACGCACAATTAAATGGCTGGTTACAATAAAAATACGCAGTTCATCTTCCGCAAAAATAACACCAGAACCGCTGCTTGCAGGGAAATTCTCGACCGGGTAGCCAATTACCGCTACTACCGACGGCTCTAAAGCTTCCACAATGTCTGCAATTGTACCTGTTTCGCCAATGTCAACAAAACTTGGGTTTATAGAGGTTAGAGTCATATTTTCCGACGCATCTGCCGGGTTATTATAAACAGTAATATGCTGCGGGCGAAAACGCGCAAAACCCGCACCAATACCAAGCCCTAGACTGCCCGTACCCAACGTGAATATCAAAAAGAACGCCACCGCTTTTTTTAACCATGACCCAAGAGATGATTTTTCCTGCGGGACATATTTTATAGTTTCCCGATAAAAATTACTTGTGGCCGGTACCAGTGACATTTGTGTTAGTGGGCTTGCCGTTGGCTGAAGAAGCGGACTTAGCCCCGGCTGCATTTGCTGCACAATACTAGGCTCGGACATGGGAGCTACCCCGTCCAAGGCTTGCTCTATCTCTTCCTGGATTTTATCCATGTCGGTAAGCCCAAACATATCCAATGCATTTTTTCTGTTGTCAGAATCATTTTTGAAGTTATCAAGCATATATTTTCCACCTCATTTTCATGTGTTTAATATACCATTTGCAAGTTACGAACGTATGAACAAAATGTAAATTTTGCAAAGCCAAGCAGCAGAGAAAAACCAACGGGGTGGTTTTATAAATTTGACAAAAAATATCCCATGATGGTATATTACGAAAATACGGAAACGACCTAAAACCGCGCGTATGTGCGATTTTAATTAATGTTTTGATCAAACTTTTTTAAAAGTTTGCAGGTGTGGGACAGAGTCCCACGATTTGAAAGGGAGTCCATTTATCATGTTTGTAGACAATGTAAAAATTACAATAGAATCTGGCCATGGCGGCCATGGCAAAATTGCCTTTCGCAAAGAAAAGTATGTACCTAACGGCGGCCCCAACGGCGGCGACGGCGGTAAAGGCGGCGATATTATTTTTGTGGCCGATACGGGCGTAAATACACTGCTTGACTTCCGCTACAAAAAAAACTATCGTGCCGAAGATGGCGAAAACGGCGGACACAATAATTGCAGTGGCAAAAGCGCAAAAGATTTGATACTGAAAGTACCCGTAGGTACACTGCTCCGCTATGGCTGGGACACAGATGAAAAAAACAACCCAACCGGCCTGGTTATGGCCGATATGAATACTATAGGCGAGCCTCGTCTTTTGGCCAAAGGCGGGCGCGGCGGGCGCGGCAACCAGCATTTTGCAACGCCATCACGTCAGGCCCCAAAGTTTAGCGAGGACGGCAAACCCGGCAAGGCCTACAAAATCACGCTAGAGCTAAAACTGATTGCCGACGCCGGTATTATTGGCTTCCCCAACGCTGGCAAGTCCACACTTTTGTCGCAGGTTACAAGGGCTACGCCCAAAATTGCAAGCTATCAATTTACGACCCTTTCTCCAAACTTGGGCGTGGTGCGTCACGACTTTGGCAACGATTTTGTGCTGGCAGACATCCCCGGGCTAATAGAAGGTGCAAGCCAGGGTGTGGGTCTGGGCTTCGACTTCCTGCGGCATATCGAGCGCACGCGGGTGCTTGTCCACGTAGTGGACGCCGCCAGGCTTGAGGACGACCTAACCCCCGTGCAAGCCATAGAAAAAATTAATGCGGAACTTGCTGCATACAACCCGGCACTTCTAAACCGCCCGCAGATTATAGCCGCCAACAAAACCGACCTTATGCCAAGCGAAGAAAATATGCAGGAGCTTGAGGAATACGCTGCAAAGCGCGGCTGGCCCATACACAGGATATCTGCCGCAACAAACCAAGGGCTTACCCAGCTTATCCGCGGTGTGTCCGAACTGCTTAAAACCGCACCCACAATTTCTGACTTCGAGCCGGATTACGAGACTTTCTTCGAGGCCGAGCGCAAAGAGGAGTATATTTCAGTAGAAAAAGTAAAGGAAGGCGTTTTCCGTGTAGAAGGCCCCGGCGTAGAACGCATGCTTGGCTACACAAACATGGAGGACGAGCGCGGCTTTGCGTTCTTCCAGCGTTTCCTGCGCGACAGGGGCATTATCGACCGGTTGGAAGAGCTTGGCGTAATGGAAAATGATACCGTGCAAATTTATGACATGGAGTTTGATTACTGGAAGTAGGTTTTGCTATGGACAAGGCAGTAAAGCATCATTTAAACCAAAACATTACCAAGCGCGAAAAATTGACAGGCGGCTTCATGTTTCAAACATGGCTATTAACACTTTCCAACCACCAAAAAGTTGTCTTTCGCCATCAAAGCGATTTAGAAACTGGCAGCGGCGATAAGATTATTATTGCCGATATTCTTGAGCGTGAAAAATTTTTTTACGATAATGTGGGCAAAGCAGTAGGCAATATATGTCCTAAAGTTTATGCAGTAGACGGCACACGCGAGCATCACGAAAATGCGTTTTGCATAATGGAATATATAGACGGAATACCGCTACAGCAATGTATCAACGACTTCGATGATAAGACTAAAAATGACGTTATGTACAAAATAGGCGAAATTGCCGTACAATTCAACAGCATTGAAATCGATAGTAATCACCCCTATGTAACCAGCCGAACTTCGTTCGAAAACCTTATAGCCGATAGACTATGTGATGTTTTTGTGCCTCTCGTAAACAGTGGAGTAATAACCCAGCCGGAAGCAGATAAAATAGTAGCTGATATGCGCAGTAAAAAAGCGTCACGAACATTGTCTTTTTTGCATCTTGATATGAGATATTGTAATATGATTTACAACAACGGAAACATATTTGTAATAGACGCTGCTAACTGCCAATTTGGTGACCCATTGTGGGAGCTGGCAGTTATTGATGTGGGCGGTGAACTTACCCTGCCGCTGATAGATGGCTACAAAAACACATTTGCCGGAAATATTGATTTGAACGACGAGCTATATTATTACTACAAAATGGATCGTATGGCCGTCGTATTGCATCTATTTCTTAACCAGATTAGAACTGATGTTGCGGCAACTCAAAAATATCTTTCGTTGTTTAATGATTTAAAGCAAAGGTTATTGAGATAGTAAATTTCCCCATACCGCCCCTTGACAAAACGCGCATATTAAGCGATAATTTGGGCATAAAAAAAAGGAGCGGTAAACCGCTCCGGTGATGCTTGGCCCTTATCTCTGGTCGGAGGGGGCCTTTTCTTTTTTCTTCCTGCGTTGAAAAAAGCGGTCGATAAGCCTTATGGCGTATACTCCCACAATACCAAGCAAAAGATTTAGAAGGTAGCTCACATAATCACCTCCTCATGTAAGCATACAACAGCCTGCAAAAGCTGGGCCGTTATATATCTACATGAGTCGGACTCCATCCAAGAAGCAAAACCAAACATCCATTCGACTATATCACAAAAAATGACACGATTCAACATATTTTTAGCAAAAAGGAGCAGGCCAAAATGCAAACCACTAAAACATTAATCGCCCTAAGCGGCGGCGTGGATTCATCCGTAGCCGCCTTTTTACTAAAACAGCACGACCACAACTGCATTGGCGCAATGATGAAGCTGTATGACAATGATGACCTTGCCCCATCCTGCAATTCAAAAACCTGCTGTTCTTTAGATGACGTAGAAGACGCGCGTCAGGTAGCGGCTTCTTTAGACATGCCTTTCTACGTTTTCAACTTTACAGATGGCTTTGCAGAAACCATAATGGAACGATTCGTGCAGGCTTACTTAAACGGCCAAACACCAAACCCATGCATAGACTGCAACCGTTTCATGAAATTTGAGCGTTTCCTACATCGTGCAACAGAGCTGGAATGCCCGCACATCGCAACAGGCCATTACGCCCGCATCCAGGCAGATGCAAGCGGACGTTTCCTGCTAAAAACCGGCTTGGATGCATCCAAAGACCAAAGCTATGTACTGTACGCAATGACGCAGCAGCAGCTTTCCCGCACGCTATTGCCGCTGGGTCAGCTAACGAAAACCGAAGTACGTCAAATAGCCGAAGAACAGGGCTTCATCAATGCAAAAAAGCGTGACAGCCAGGACATTTGCTTTGCCCCAGACGGCGATTATGCCGGTTTTATTCAGCGGCACACAGGTACTACCCCACTTGCCGGCAAATTTATAACCCCCCACGGCCAGCCAATTGGCAACCACAGGGGCATAATTCACTATACTATCGGGCAGCGCAAGGGACTGGGGATATCTGCCCCCCACCCTCTTTTTGTGCTTTCTATGAACCCGCAAGAAAACACCGTAACCCTAGGCACAAATGACGAGCTATTTACAACAACCCTAGAAGCACGGGACATAAACCTTATTGCAATGGACAAGATAGACGGCCCGCTTCGTGTACAGGCCAAAATCCGCTATAGTCACGCCGCCCAGCCCGCCACAGTTTGGCAATTGGGCGAAAATACCTTCCGTGTAGAATTTGACACCCCACAGCGTGCCATAACCCCCGGCCAAGCGGTTGTTATTTACGACGGCGAAACTGTAATTGGCGGCGGTACGATTTGCTAAAAATCCTTCCTGTATCCAATATGGCTTATACCTTCAACATCAAAAAAATCCTCTAAAACCGTAAAACACTCATAGCCTAAACTTTCATAGTATTGTGCATTATCCCGCCCCATAGTCCATGTATACATATGCCGCACACCAGCGGCTTTTACTTGTTCTTCCAAAAATAATAATAGCTTTGACCCCATCCCCTGCCTACGATATTCCCGCTTCGTCCACATATCCGTTAGCACAAACCATTTGTAATTTGTAAAACCCGCAACATATCCAATTACTTCGCCATTATCTTCAAATACATAACTATATTTATCTTGTTTTCTTTGCGGGAAAAGATTAAGCCTCTCTTGTTTTACCAACTCACCAATCCGGCTAAACTCATACTGCGTTACTTCTTTGTCAGTAATACATACATTACTTCCGGCATCGTCAAACGAGATACTATTCAGCTTCAGCAAGTCTTTCCTGTAACCAACATGGTGAATGCCTTCTACATTAAAAAAATTTTCGATAACTGTATAGGAACGATACCCCATTTTATCATAGAAATGCTCGTTGCCATGCCCAATCGTCCACACAAAGTCATTTTCGTTATCAGGGCTTATCATCCATGTATACACATGCCGGGCACCCACCGCTTTAATTTTTTCCTCAAGCATACAAAGCAACTTGGTTCCAATTCCATTGCGTCTATGTTCCGCTTTCACCCACATATTCGACAAAACAAACCATTTATAGCTGATAATGCCCGAAGCGTATCCAACTACATCCCAATTTTCTCTGGCAACATAGCTGTATCGTACCCGCTCCGCCTGCGGTATCCCCAGCCCAATTTCAATGTCCACAAAATCGTCATATATGTATTTGCGTTCGTATTTCGTTACATCTCTGCTGATTATTTTCATTGCTGACTCTCCTTTTATTTTCGCACAACTTTCTAACATGTACATACAATAGAACATACGACTTCCGGGAGGGCTAAGTATGTTTAGAAAAAAGCGACTCATGGGGCTGATATTCTTTTTTGTCGGCGTGGGAATGATTGTGCAGTTCATGATGCCAGGCTGGGGTTTTTTGATTGCATCTGCCCTGATAATAATGGGTTTTTGGCATGTGTTTGTGAGGTGATGGCATGAGGGAGAAAACCATGAAAATTAAAGTGTATAAATTACCGCGCCCCATTGGCAATTTCATAAAAATGATATTGCGATGCAAGTAAAGGCTGACTCAACATCACGGCCTAACCATACCCTTGCCCCCACAATGGGGGCAGTTTATTTCAAGCAACTGGCTTAAGGAAAGCCGCCTTTTTGCGCGTGCAATTTGCACAATGCCCAGCTTGGACATGCCTATTATCTCTGGGTTTAAGCGATCGCGGCGGGCTTCTACTGCAAGGGCTTCCATAAGTGTGGACTTATCATGCTGCCCGGGCATATCAATAAAATCGATAATAATTGTGCCAGAAAGGTTGCGCAAAATTATTTGGTCGATTACCGTTTTGGCGGCTTCTAAGTTGGCATTCAAAACCGTTTCGCGATAACTTGCTACACCCGCGCTATTGCCGGTGTTAACATCAACAACTACGCAAGCCTCCGTTTGCTCTATAGTTATAAACCCGCCGCTTGGTAAGTCTACGACTTTCTCTAACGCGCGGGAAATTTGTTTTTTAACGCCAAAATCTTCAAACAATTTGCCGTCATAGTGGACAACTCGCTCATCCAAGCTTGGGGCCATTTCGCAGATATGCCTTTTTATTGTTGCAAATGCTTCTTCTGTTCCACTAATATGGATTTCATCCAAGCTGCCGGAAATTATATCCGCAGGAAATGGAATTACATCTTCCGGGTACAATTTTGCAGGTGGAAGAGCATATTGCCCGCGGCTAATAATTGTTTCATATTCTTGATGAAGTTTGTTTATTTCGTCGGCTATGGTTTCCTTATCACAGTTTTCGGCATTGGTGCGTACAATCGCGCCATATCCTGGGGGCAATAGGCCACGCACCAATTTTTTAAGACGGCGGCTTTCCTTTTCGTCTGTTATTTTGTGGGAAACACCAACTTCGCCGGGTGGGCTTTTATGAAGCACCACCAGCCGCCCTTTCAAGTCTATATCTGTACTAACATATGCTCCCTTAGAGGACGTAGCATCTTTTTGCACTTGCACTAGAACTGGCTGCCCGGTTTTGAATACGTGGTCGGGCTTAAAATTTGCAAACGCGTTTTTGCCTGCGCCAATATCTATGAACGCAAATTGCCCTGGCATAATCGTACGTATGCGCCCCACTACCACCTCACCTACCCGGGAAGTGTTTGTGTCATTATCAATGTAGATCTCTTTTAAGCGGTTATTTTCCGTCAAGGCTGTGCGGACGCCAGACATTGTGTGCTCGATTAGCAATTTTGTCAAAACCACATACCCCTATACTTTTCTATTGCGGTGGCCAATGCATCCACATTTTCTGGCGGGGTTGGCGGGTACAACCCACACACAAGCATGAGCCCGCCCTGGGGTGAGCCAAGCTTTTCAATTTCTTCGCGGATAAGGTCATCTATATCCTTTGCCGTGCCAAACGGTACTACGGTTTGACGGTCGATATCAAGCTGAATGCAAGCCCGCCCCTTTATGCGCTTTTGCAGCTCGTCAATTCCATTGCATAAATCTTGCGGATTTACTATGTCAACGCCCGCTTCAATTTGGTCTTCCAATATATCAAGTGTTTTGCCATCGCTATGGAGGCCCACCATCATGCCAGCTTGTTTACATGGCTGCATTAACTTTGCGTATGCGGGTTTAACAAACCGCCTAAACATATCGCCGCTAATTATTGTCGATGTTTGCGTTCCTAAATCTTCTGCAAAGTACATAAGATCGGTACCGCGCCTAATATGAAAATCTACCAGCTTTTGATTGTGGGTAAGTATCATGTCATAGATTTTGTCAACGTTTTCGGGATATAGGGCATAGTCCTCCATTGCGTTTTCAAAACCACGCAAATATGTGTGCCGCAGGAACAAAAAGCCGTGCTCCGTGTCACCGCGGGTTAACTCGCCGCGGAGTTTTGCGCTTTGCACATCTTGGATTTCTTTTGCCCATTCTTGTTCAGACAGTTGCGGCACAGGGTTTTGCGGCAACGGGAAGGTATCGAAATTTTCCATATCAAGAAGCGGGTGTTCGACCACCACACCGGCTAAGTATCGTAGAGGATAATGCCACTTACAGCTCCATTCATCCAGTTTGTAATTGTCGTCATTCATATCAAATGAGAAGTGCATATTGTCAAAATCTATGCTGCCCGGGACGTAGTTTGGAAATATCGATGGATGCTTGAGAACAACCTTTTCCAAGTCGCGCTTATAGTACGCCCACATGGCGGAATTGATATGAACATCGGCGATAAGATATTCCGGGTTTTGGAAACGTACCGTTCGTATGAAGTTTTCGCGGTATGATAGTGACATGTTGTGGCCTCCTTCTTGATGGGCTTTGCCCTCCAATTGTACTGTATGCATATCATTTTAGCAATACATTGCTTGCTTCCATTGGAGAACCCCATTCCTGTGCATTCCAATGCGCCAAATTTAAGCCATTTTTGGTTGACACTGTGTATGCTTTCGCCTAAAATAATGATAATACGACATCTCAAATATTTACACAGAGAGGAGGAGACAAGCTGTATATTGTCGGTCAAATTAAGTTGACTCACTATATTGCTGCATTACCGGCGTTTTGCAGGTGCTGTCCGCCGGCCTTGCAATAAATTGTTGACAGCGCCATTAACTATACTATAGGAGGTAATCACAATGAAAAGGAAAGTATTACTGCTGTTAGCCTTTATGATGCTTTTTTCAACATCTTTAGTGTTAGCCCATGCATATGAGCTAACCGAGCCGCTATCGCTAAACGACACAACAATGAGTACGGTATTATATCCCGCACAGCCGTATATCCCCGGAAGCACCGACTTGGCGCTTAGCCGTGCAGCAGGTAATCCCCACGGGCCAAGCCCAAATGCGCCGGTGCAAAACGGGCGGCATATCTCCACAATACATGACGGAGAAGTGTGGTACGACGTTAACTCATTTAACACTTGGGGCGCGGTTGGTTTTGGCCATTATACCCAAAGGCTTTTTATTACCTATTCATGGGATCAACTTCACACATTTACAGGCGCTTCTGTAATGTTCGGTATTTTTACAGATACCGGCGTTCAATGGCCAAGAAATGCGTTTATTGAGTATTCAACATGTATAGTTGACTATACCACAGGCAATCTAAGAGACATCCATGACCGTTTAGCCGCTGCCCAGTGGCATCGCGTCGGCGCAATTGGCGTAGAGTTCACAGGCAATGATAACAGAACTTTAGCTGCGGACAGAGGCGGCGCGCCTCAGGATATGATTTGGAGATTTAACGAGGCTTACAATGTTGCTGTGTTTGATCAACCAATTCAAGCAAGGCATGTGCGTATCAGCATAGAACGTGCAACAAATAACGCTGTTACAGTAAATAACCCCGGCGTTGGTATCCACGACTTTAGAGTTTTTGGATTCCTTGACGAATTTGTTTCAGATGTAGAATGGTTCAAGTCCGTATACGGAAACCTGCTAAACCTTAGGGATGATGTACTGTTTCCGGCAACGGCTCCAAACGGGACCGCTCTTACTTTTGTTTCGTCTAATCCTGCGGTTTTAAGCAACACAGGTGTGGTAAACAGGCCGGCAATAGGGCAGCCAAACGCCAGTGGCACACTTACTGTTACCGCAACCCTTGGCGGCAGAACCGAAACCTTTGTAATCCCATGGTCGGTTGACGCTGCTAAAAATGACGCGGAAGTAGTTGCGGCAGACCTTGCCAGGATTGAGCTTGAAGTTGGACGTGGTATGTTGGATATAGCACTTCCCACTGTAGGCGAAGAAGGCTCGATATTCACATGGACAGCCCACGGCTCACCTTACATTAGTGATACAGGTATCTTGAATCGCCCAGCTGTTGGATCGGCAGATGTACAGGTTCTCGTAACCGTTACAGCCCAATACGGCGAAGCAACAGCCACAAGAGATATTATCATCACTGTGGCCGCTCTTCTCCCAGCCCCACATATGCTGGAAGCAAGGCTTCTCCAAAATAATATGATTGAGGTGCATTGGTCTGTGCCTCATGGTGTTACGGATATGGCCGGCAACCAGCCCATAACAGGATATGGCTTCTTTAATGCCGGACATCGTCACCCCGACAACCTGACCGGAGCCGGCGGAAGTTTTAGCTTTTGGCACACAACTGGTGGCCATACAGTGGGTCAAAATGGTTCGCACAGGTTTAACTTTGAGGTGCAGCTTGACGGAGTACCCCTAACTTTGCCAAATTCTGCGGTGCATTACTGGAACTTGGTTGATTATCGTTTGCGCGGTGTAATATCAAATCAACATATGACAACACTACGACCAACCGCTTTTGATACCCAAACAATGGCGCGTCTCGAATCCGGCCAAAGCCAGCTTACCGTCAGGGTGCTTCCGGACAGAATAAGATCCCTTAGCGGACAATATGTTCAAGAGCAGATTATCAATGTTGACTGGAGACCGTATTATACAAATGAAGTACGTTCGCCCAACACAAATATACTCATAAGAGGCAGCGAATTTGTAAGTATGTACACTTTAGTTGAAGCTGCCCGCCAAATGGATGTATTCCTCTCCGCGATGCCAAGAGCTGTTACAGAAGACCTAAGCAATGTATTTACTATGAATTTCTTCGGCCCTAGCGAGCACACATACAATATACCACAACACAGAAATCCTGACGCTAACTGGACTCGTGCAGAAGGCTTAGGCGGCAATAATGCATCAGCGGGTGCCGCCAATGTATGGCGTCTGCAATATAACCCGGAAGCTCAAGAATTGCTGCCTTACCCAGCAGGCTATCGCACACTGTACGCTGTTGATCATATTTATTTGCACGAATTGTTCCATGGTGTACACAATGCGTTTAACCGCGTTTTTGGCACAGCACATCCATTGCGTCAAGAAGTCGAAGAGGCTTATAGACAAGTAAGAAGCGTGGCAAACGGTGGAAGAAACGGCTGGCCTGCATATGTAATTAACCCCGGCGGGCCATCCGAGTACTGGGCAACCCTGCCAACAGTATGGTTCAACGCAAACCGCGACTTCACCCGCTGCGATTTCTATATCTTAGACCGCAAGGGATACGATTTCTTCGCAAAGCTTCTGCCGCATGATTTGCCGATTTTGGGTGATGTATGGGTGATTGAAGAACATCGCCTAGCAAGGCCATGGGGAGGACTCACCGCCGATGCTACACCGTTTGACTCTTATCAACTGATTAAGAGGCCGATTATAGGCGTTGAAGAGTTTGATGCGATTACTATACCGTTTGGCACGGCACTTGGTAATATAAACTTGCCAGACTGGGTAAATGTGTACTTTACGCATTTTGCAAGCGCGGATGGAACTGTCCTGCCCGGCGACGGCGCAGGTTTCACAGGTTTGCCTGTGACATGGGATGTATCAGAGTTTAACCCAAATATGTCGGGGACTTACACCATTGTAGGTACAATCGGCAGAGTCAACCCGACAGATGTTTTCCCGAACCCGCAGAACTTAACCGCCGAGATAGAGGTTGTGGTAACTCCTCCAACCTTCACGCTTAACATCTTCAATAACGGTAACTCCAACAATGCATCTCTTGCCCAAAATGGCACAATCCGTATGTGGACACAATTAAACGGAGTTAATGCCCTTGTGCCATATGTAGGCTTAGAGATAACTGCACAGCTTCCAAATGGCGATTGTGCCATGGAATTTGTAAGCATAAACCGCATATGGAATAACCTTGACCATGTCAATATGATTGATGTCAGCAAGCGTCCTGCAACATGGGAGAGAATCTACTTCACCGCTACTGTTTTTGGCCAGACTGTAGAAATAATTCTTATTAATGACGAGTTTATCGCTCACCCCGTTTTCACTTTAGACATCTTCAATAATGGCTATGGTGGTACACCAAGCAGACCTAACGCATCTTTGGCCCAAGGCGGCACTATACGTATGTGGACTCAATTAGACGGCGTTAATGCCCCTGTGCCGTATGCGCAACTGGAAATAGCAGCGGAACTCCCCAACGGGCAATGTGCTTTACAGTTTATACATGTCAATAATATGTGGGCTAACCCGGGCAATGTTAATCTTATAGATGCAAGGATGCGTCCGGCAGTATGGGAGAGAATATATTTAACGGCAACTCTATTTGGGCAAACTGTTGAAGTTGTTCTTGTTAATCCCGAGTACGTTTCTCAAGTCCTTGGACTTAGTGCCTTTAACAACGGCAATTCCGGCAATCCTTCGTTAGCCCAGTTAGGCGTTGTCCGCATATGGACACAGCTAGACGGCATTAATGCCCTTATCCCCTATGCGGATACTACTGTGGCAGCTACTCTTCTTAACGGGGAATGCGCCATGTCTTTTGTACGCATTAATCGCCCGTGGAACAATCAAGCTTATATTAACATGTTCGATGTAAGTAAAACCCCTGCATGGCAGTATATTAACTTTACTGTAGAACTAAATGGGCGCGCTGTGGAATTGTTGTTGATAAATGACTTGTATGTACCTACGCCTGTAGAAGATGCGGAAGATGCAGAGGTCGATGATGAAGTCGATATTTACGACGAGGCAGATATCGATGAAGAGGTAGACAGCATTTAGGATAAATTTTATCATATCCATTTAAGTCTTTTTGCTGCAAAAACGCGCCAAGAAATATTCAAGGCGCGTTTTTGTATCTTGGTGTGCTGATAACAATCAGTCAACTTGCTCAAAAGACGGGAAGTCCTTGTGTGATATTTCGAGAGTAATACCAGTGAGAGGGATTTAAAAATTGTCGATAAACATAATATTAGTTACAGTAAATACCTCAAGAGGATTATTAGGTTTGCTAAATGATACAACTAAAATACCATCATTGAGATAAAATGCATCGGTATACTCAATATAAAGCGGAGGCGGAATAACATAATCAACATATTTTTCTAGTTCGAAATCATACTGTTGAACCACCTGTTCTCCAATGAAGTTTAGTGGTTTCCGCCTTAAAGCTAAAGGCTCAATTGCAGCAATGTCCATGATGGTAGAGCCAACCTCAATTTCGGCGAAGTCAGTACGCTCCAACATACGACTTATTGAAAATGAAGGGCCAGTAAGCATCCAAGAATCATGCGTCCTATTACTTGTGGCATCAAGTCTAGTCTCTCTTGAGAAGAATAGATATTTGAAGTACTCAAGCCCATACGCATCATCGTAAACTCTGAAAACAACATAAACCAAATCATCACTTATTTTTTCAATAAACTCAAAAGGAAATAAGTTGTTTATTTGACTTAGTGTTCTTGGGGCAATAGAAGAGTTAAACAGTTCACCGACAGGGTTTATCATTAATATACGGAAATCACACGGTGAATGTACGTTTTGAATGACTGTACTAGCTGAATAGTCTATGTTTTTCATCGCGAACTCCGTGCGCCGCACATCAATTTCATTAATTAATCTGCGTTCCATTTGTTCCACCTCTGCTTCCAAACTTATCGCATCAGGTGACCAAGAACTCATACCATATATAACACTGCTTATAGCCAAAGCAGATACGGCTACGAGAGTCAATATAGCTGCAATAACATTTTTTCTCTTCATGATACTCCTCCTAATCGCAAAGGACTTAGGGACTGACATTGTAATTAATCGGCAGAAATAGATGAGCAGTGTAAGGACTTGTAACAATTATATGCCAAATTTCCTCTGCAAGAGGACGTGATAGTGTAGCCATACCACCTCCAGTGTGCGAACAGTCAATATTGAAATTACTTGTCCAAAAGAATCTATGAACTGAGCTTGGCCAGTATACTCTCACCATTCTTGCTGAAGCTTCGCATAATTCCATGACTCTAACAATATCATAATCCCGGTATAATGATAATGTAAATCTGCCAAAACCTGATTGAAACCCTGTCTGCCTTGCTACCACTGTTTGCGATGTCAACTGTCTGATAAACCGTCTGTCATAAATTGTTTCAATCGTTGTATCGTTAAACTTAATTTCAATTCTATTAACGCGATTCATATCCCATCTGTCAAATGCAACCGAGCCTATTTGATGCGCCAAATTCTCGGGCATCCCCACTCCGTTGGGGATATTTATTGCTATAAATTGCCTGGGTATGGATAAGACTAATAATAGAGCGATTGCGATTGGTATCCATTTCCTCTTTGAAAAAAAGGATAGTACATTCTCAACTACAGCTGTCCATCTTGATTTTATTAATACGGGAGACGTGCCATAAGGCACATCTCCTGTATTTTCTTGATTATATTTTGGCTTTAATGCAGCCAACACTCCCGGAAAACTAACGCGCATAAATTCTCTCACTTGTTACGGCATCAATCATAACCATGTTCAGAAGGTCATGTTCTTCTGAAAACACCCACGCTCTTGTTACAATACCGTCTTGCAAGACATATGCTTTAGACATGTTTAGCGAAGCAGGTAAACCATGATGGGCAAAATGCTCCCTGTTCATCTCCAAGAAAACCCCAGCGGCTTGTTCGGCTGACAAATGGTCATTTGCCACATGGCTCTGAGTTTGAGTGATATCCATATCGCGCCAATTGTGGTGCAAACCTGTTATTCCGTTATTGTTAAAACTTATCAAGATGCCATCGCCCCTGTAGGAAAAAAGGTCTATGCCGTTAATTTGTCTAACAAATTGTACGGTAAACTCTACAGTCTCTGGATTCGTGTAATCTCCTGTCAGAACGTTCATGTGAGACCTATGAATTTCGGACACAATGGTTCTGTAGTTTGAATCAGTTGGAAGCAAATCCAAGTCGCGCAAAAATCCTCTTGCTACCTCTACGGCTTGGTCATGAGTCATCTGCATTCCAATGTTCGGTTGCCTGAAGTCAATATCTGCGTTCCTAAAAGCGATACTTCCATCGTTGTCAAAACGCAATCCATGATATCCATCTGCCATAAGCAGTCTGGTAATTGTGTCCTGCTGAACATCGCTTAAAACATTGTTCGAAAAGTCTAATGATATAGACGGAATAAACTCGCTTGCATTAAATGAGAAATCCGTTGCCATATACTGAGCCAACTCGCTTGCACTAAATGTGGACTCAGTGGGCAACCCATTAATTTCGCTTGAACCTAGCGATATATTTCGCTGCCCCAAAGTTCCGCGTGAAAGTATGGAAATCCGTGGCTCTTCGGTGTTGGAGGTTCTTGGGATGAAGTCATAAAATCGGTCATAATAATTATCAAAGTGAAATATCGCCGCCCAGTTAGCCCGACCACGGCCCGCACTATCTCCATTGTGAGCATCAATCCATGCATGAATAATTGTTAAATCGGTAAAGATACAGTTTCTTCCGCTTGGGGCTGCAGAAAGGGAAAGAAAATCCTGTAGCATAGCGTATCCCGTGTCGGGATTGGTACTACTTGGGGACATATTGAAAAATCCCAAAATTCCATGCATACGGTTAGGGTATCCAAGCATTGTTCTTGCCCAAATTTGCGCACTGTTTCGGCCATACCAATAATTACCGTTTCCTTCATGGGGGCCAAAATTTAATTGGGAACATGAATAGAAAATAGCCCATCTGGTTCTGTCACTCCAATAGGAGTTTGTTCTCGTCGTGCTTCCTGTAAAAAAGTTAGCTCCGATTGTTGTTTGGTTATTTATAACTGGATGAAACACTGGCTGGAACCAATTTGGATTTGTCAGTCCCGAGACGGCTGAAAGTAATTCTATCTGATTTACCCCTGGGCGACCTGCTGAATTTGCGTCTACATTTTGCACTAACATAGCAGCTGCATTTGCCCCATGACCAGCAATAAAAACAACATCAGATTCTCTTCCAAGTGAGCGTATTGTACTTGCTGAAGCAAAATTACCCGTGTGATTGTTGAATGTTCCATTATTAGTGAAATTAAGATTAGATAATCGGCGGTTAACTAAAGATGCAGGACAATGAGTACCATAGCCAATAAGAAACGCAGAAAATGACAAACTATTCCCTAATTGTGAAACAGAAAAACTACGGGACACATTATTTGCTGTAAATGTAACTGTTCCGCTTCGTGTTGTTGAAGCATTGCTTTGTAAAGCGGTGAATCTAACACCTCCGGCTACACTCTGCATCGTTAACCATCCGGGGGCAGTAACATTAACTGAGGGAGCGTTTGATGTTACGGTAACAATTCTTTGTGCACCACCTGCTGCCGGGATGTTAGTCCAGTTGGTAGCGGGGTTTATTGTAAGTGTTGTTGCACCTGCCAATTGAGATACAGTGAAACTGCGGGTTACATTATTTGCCGTAAATGTGACTGTCCCACTCCGTGGGGCAGCGATAGGGTTTTGTTGTGCAGTGAGTCTGATTCCTCCAGCAACGCTTTGTGCCGTTAACCACCCTGGTCCTGTTATGTCAATTAATGCTGCGTTTGATGTGATAGTAACCGTTCTTTGTGCACCACCTGCTGCCGGGATGTTAGTCCAGTTGGTAGCGGGGCTTATGGTAAGCGTTGTTGCGGCAGCCAATTGTGATACAGTAAAACTACGAGATATGGTACCTGCCGTAAATGTGACTATCCCACTCCGTGGTGCAGCGATAGGGTTTTGTAGTGCAGTTAATCTGATTCCGCCAACTACGCTTTGTGCTGTTAACCACCCTGGTCCAGTTATGCCAACTGATGCTGCGTTTGATGTGACTGTAACCGTTCTTTGTGCACCTCCCGCTGCAGAAATACCAGTCCAATTGGTTGTGGGGCTTATGGCAAGCGTTGTTGCGGCAGCCAATTGCGATACAGTGAAGCTACGAGATACTGCACCTGCCGTACATGTGACTGTCCCGCTCCTTGGTGCAGCGATAGGGTTTTGTAGCGCAGTAAATCTGATTCCGCCAACTACGCTTTGTGCTGTTAACCACCCTGGTCCAGTTACGCCAACTGATGGTACGTTTGTTGTGACAGTAACCGTTCTTTGTGCGCCACCTGCTGCCGCAATATTAGTCCAGTTAGTTGTGGGGTTTATAGTTAATATTATTGACATAGGCTCAGCTAATTCAGGAACTAAAATAATAGCTTCTTCATCATGTCGCGGCATTATTTCTGTGGTACTAATTCCTTCAACATCAGAGAGTAAATATTGCTCATTTTTCCAAACAAATTCAAAGGTTTCGCTATCCATGAATAAATGCTGTTCATCTGAGAGCAAATATTGCTCGTTTTCCCAAATAAATTCAAAGGTTTCGCTATCCATGAACAAGTGCTGTTCATCTGAGAACAAATATTGCTCATTTCTCCAGACAAATTCAACAGTCTCGTCATCTAAGAACAAGTGCTGCTCCTTTATTAAGTTCTCAGATGCAATATCCGTATAATCCTCTGATAAAGAAGCAGATTGCATCACATCTTGCATGTCCACAGTCATACCTGAAGTACCTAATGGAGTTAGGAGTGCCAATACAATTAATAAGCAGAGTATCTTACTAATTTTCCGTTTTACTTCATTCACAATCTTCATCCCTTCTAAAATTAACTTAATGTTTTATTTGCGACATAAAGGACGTCTCCAAATGTAGCAAATAGGTTATTAAAAAACCAAAGCCAGTTCATTGATACTATAACTGGAATAATATAGGCTGTCAATTTCAAGTTGATTGCAAAATTATGGCAAATACAGGCAAGAATGACGGCTAAATAAAGGCGGGAGGTTTGTGGTCATTTTGACCACAAACCTCCCGCCCTGCAATTATCTACGTTTTTGTTTAAGGTTTTGTTTGAAATGCCGCATCACGATGGATGATACCAGCAACAAGAAAACAGATACACCAATTATAATAAAATTTCGCATATTTCTAGCATCTGATGTTACCCTCTCCGCTCCGGGAAGCAGAACATTGTCAATAATGTTTACAGGCGTAGTCCTGTCTTCGGACGTACCATCGCCAAGTTGACCAAACTCATTAAAGCCCCATCCAAATACCCCGCCATCCGTGTTTAATGCCAGAGTAAACCCGGTCCCTGCAGCAACAGACACGGCATTATCCATTACTTTTGTAGGCATTGGCTCAAAAGTCCAAAAAATTGCTTCCATTCCTATTCCCAGTTCGCCATGATTGTTGCTGCCCCAAGCCCATACACTGCCGTCTGTTAATATTGCAACGGTATGATATCTGCCAGCTGATACAGCGGCTACATAGTCCATAACTTTTATAGGGTGGGGAAAAAATTCATAAAAGCCGGAGTATGTACCATCTCCAAATTTTCCAAACTCATTGGACCCCCAAACCCACAAGCTGCCATCTTCTTGTATCGCCAAAGAATGATTCTCCCCCGCCGATACGCTTATGACATTGTCCATAATGAAAACCGGCTCGTGTCTGTCATCCAAAGTACCGTCACCAAGCTGCCCAAACCTATTGCCGCCCCAAGCCCACAAACTACCGTCACTTTGTATAGCCATAGAGTGGAAGTGACCGGCAGAAATGTAAATTACATCGTCCATGATTTTAACCGGCCTTAAAACAGCCTGGTCAACAGCATATCCAACACGTCCATACAAACCCGAACCCCACGCCCACAAACTACCGTCATTTTTTAATGCCAACGAATGCATATCCCCGGCAGAAGCTTGTATAACGTCTTCTAAAATCATGGTAGGTACAAAACGATCTGTCATTGTTCCATCGCCTATTTGCCCAAAAACATTCCATCCCCATGCCCATAAACTGCCGTCGTCTGTAATAGCAAGAGAATGGGCTCCTCCCGCAGATATTCCAATTACACCATCCATCACTTTTATCGGTAAATTTTCGAACCGCCATAAATCGCCGCCATCGTCGTTGCCCAACTGGCCATTGCCGTTAATCCCCCAAGCCCATAAGCTGCCATCCTCATGAATAACCATTGCATGTCCCCCGCCGGCAGAGATAGTTAAATTACGTTGGCAATCGGCTACATTTGCAAACACTGGACTAATAGACATTGCAATTAATAAAAATGATAACATCGGCAGAAATTTACGTTTTTTCATTTAGCCCAACCTTTTCTACTATCGCTTTGCTGCTACTATAGCATGATGGCGCTTTGCCTTCAACCGGTTAATTTAAATAATACTCCACATCCAAAATCGTAATAGAATGCAAATCCAAAATATCAAAGTAAAGGCTGGAAAAGAAATATGAGCCGCCATTCTCGGAACAAAACATGGAATCTCTCATAAACAACTCTACTCTGCTGCCATCTGTAAGGGTGATAAATGGCATGTTAAAACTGCTTACATAATCTATCATGCCCAGCAAAAAAACATCTTCGTTAGCTATCGGGGAAAGATGAATTGTCGTAAGCATTGGCGAAATTTCTACATCAACAGACCTAAAGTGCAAAGAATCTTGCAGTTGCATAGTAAAAGATGTTCTTTCTGCTCTTGCAGTAATTGGGAAGTAAAAATTCCATGGGCCGTGGATAACTTCTGTTGTCACGGTTCCGCCGCCAAAGGCCAAACTCAATTCGTCCAAATTTTCTATATCGTCAATGTAGAAAACCTCTTCCCTGTAGTCACCAACAAAAGCACCGTATTTTGCCCACATCGCAATACCGTACTTATCCACAAGTAGGATATTCCCGACACTGGGATCCCAAGCATCTGTACGCCGCGTTTGTACATGAAGATAATTGCCGTAAACCCCGATGTTGGTGAGCACCGCCCAGTCAACACCCGGCAAATATTCATGCAATTCACCCAGTTTTAAGAAATGGCCGTAGCTTCCTGCAATGCCGCCATCGGGCAAACCTCTCAAAGCAGCTTCGTTTATCCATTCTTCTTCAGAAATCATATCCCTTTCGGTAGCGTGCAGCCACAATGGGAATTCTATTTGCGTGGGAAGAACAAATTCTGTGCGCATCAAAGATTCAAGGGAAAATGATAAATAGTCGCCAACTTCAATTGGCATGAAATGCCGGTTTATATTAATTCCTATTGAAGCTGTGCCGCTTGTTTCGTTATAAACAATTGGGGTAAACGCATGACCAAGAGTGTTCATGTCAAACATCAAACGCATTTCTTTTCCCATGCCCAGGCGGCTTCTGTACAAGTCCTTGATTTCCAATAGGGCGTGTACTTCATTGCCATCTGTAAACGCTTGCAACACCGTAATTTCGATACCATTGGCCGCAACTGTTTTCCCGACATCCATAACATTGGCTGCTGCCGGATTACGGAAGAAAGAGTTGAATATTTGCCCCAAATCTAAATCTGTCACAGCCGCCAGCACAGCGGTAGACAATGCTAATAATAAAACTGCAGCCAAGAATGTTATAGCTACTTTTTTGGTGGATAATTTCTTTTTTGGTGCTTCAATTTTACTGTTTATCATGCTAAGCGAACGCGCCTCTATATTATCAAGGCTGCTTTCAGAAAATGCGGGAACATATGCCAACAACTCGTCAAGCTGCTCGTCAGATAAGTCTGCAATTAAGCCTTCGATTACCAAGTTATTTTTACTCATGCATTAACACCTCCCGATTCTATTAATATTTTGCGTAATTTGATTTTGCTTTGATACAGCCTGTTATTAACCTCTTTAAGCGATAGCGGAATTTTTTCTGATATGGTTGCCGGCTTTTCATCCAGGAAATATCGCCTTAGCAAAATCTCTTTATCAGGCTCGGACAGCAATGCAATAGCCGCATAAAGTTCTTTGCTCATTTCTTTTTCTACAATGTAATCAAGCAAGTCGCTGTCCGATGAATTAATTGCCTCGTCAAGTTCTACAGCTTTGCATTTAGAAAGCTTCCTATAGGCATTTAATGCCTTGCTTTTGGCCACTACAGCCAAGTACGTTTTTAGTGAACCTTTTTTGTGATTAAAAGCGGTAGGGGTTTTCCAAATTTGGACATACACATCGCTGATGCATTCCTCTATGTCCTGATTTGTTCCTATATGGCCTAAAATGCCGCCCACAATTACCCACAAAAGCTTACCGTAAGTACGAATCATATAGGAAAACGCTTCCTGATCGCCATTTTGAATTTTTTGTATTAGCATCTCGTCACTCAAAAAAATCACCTCCAGATTATTTATTTGCTTTCACTATATATTACAATCAAAATTGCGAAAATACTTAGCTGACAAGAACAAGAGTAAGTGCTGTCCCGTCTGCCGAAGTCTTTGGCAAACAAATTTTATTGTCTTCTGCCGCGAATATAAGGGTAAAAATGCCAAACATCCATAAATCCAAGTATGTGTGATGGTCGATATTGCCTTGTTTCGCTTTTGGAAAATCCGATTTATGGATTTTGCCAAACTGTTTTGCTATTTCGTCAAGTTTAGGTGTTGTCAAAGATAAAAGCGGCGCGTATATTTCTGCTTGCAGCTTAGCTAACTGCTCGGTTGTGAAAACAACAAAACTTGGTTTGTAAGAATCGCCATTTTTGATAATAAGCCCGCTTTTAACCGCCTCGGCAAGTTTTTCTTTTTCATCCGCGTTTAATGACGCTGGCGAAAAACCATCATGCAATGTATCACAATATAGTTTATAAAGCATTGCCTGCGTTTTTTCTTCGCCTGTGATAATTTCGGGGCGATATTCCTTGCTTTCGAAGTTATATACGCCAAGCCAGTAGTATCTTTCAAAGCCGCTTTTGCTAAAATTATCGCAGACTATGCCATAGAAATTTTCCCAGCCGCTACTGTTATATGCACCGGATATATCGAGTTTATGACTATCGGAACTGTCGAAAGCCATTACATGGTATTTGCCGCCATCTGAATGTATCTCTTGATTGTCACAGCTTTTCAAACGCAACAGTAGCTCGTTGTTGCGGCTGGCATAACTGATAAACATGGCAATAATCGCCCACATCAAGCGTTCTGTCGTAAAATCAGAACCATAAAATCCTATATCGCGGATTTTAGATTCACTTTTCCAAAGGTATTCAATAATTTTATTGATGAAGTCATTCCTGTGTTTTGAATATACTTCCCTGCGATATTTAAAATATTTTTGGTTCATAATGATGAACGACGTTTGGTAACGCTTGCCGCCAAGAAGTAATAATTCACGCTCGGTAAGCCAGTCAAGGTCATGCTCAATATACGGTTTGGATATCCCTGTTAATTTCGCAAGTTCGTCAATTGTTTTGCCCTCTTTGCTACACAATAGACAAAGATTTTGCTTAATTAGGCTGTCGTTTATTTTATTGGTATCGGGATATTGCGGAACATCGCCGGATGCGCTTAATTGCATCCCACCAGACGCGTTAACGCTCATTTTACCGGGTTGGTACACATACGAATTTTCATTTTTCATTGTCTCAAGCTCCTTTTTTACTTTTTTGCGAGCATCAAACAAATGCCATGCGGCGGTGGTTTCGGTAATATTTAACCGTGCCGCAACCTCGCGCACGGGCAGGCCGTCAAGATAATGGAGTATAACGGCTTCACGCTGCATTTTACTTAAATCTGCAATTTTACGCCGCATGCGTAAGAGCTCAATTTTTAATGCAGCGTCGTTGACGTAATCCTGTGCGAAATCGGCATTATCGGGCAATGCTTCCGATAGTTCACACGAATTACGCCTCACAAGCGTCCTTGCGTAGCTGCACCATGTAAAATGCGCTATTTTCCAAATGAAGTTTTCGAGTTTTTCGATTTTTTCCTGTTTGGACACTGCTATGAAAACCTGCAAAAACACTTCTTGCGCTAAATCTTCACCGTCCGGACGGTTGCCTGTTTTCTTCACAGCCCAATTAAGAATTTTTGATGAAAACTCATTTGTTATTTTTGAGTAAAGCGTTTGCAGCTCCATTCTCACACCATCCCGTTTTCTGCTCTTATATGTATAGTAGCCGCAGCAAGAGGAATCATAGCAAAAATTTTGATTGTCTATAAAAAGGGATGTCTCGCTAAGCATTTCCAATGAATGTTTATGTAATGACGTGTCATTGCGAGGAGTGTAACGACGACGCAATCCAGAAAAAACGTTTAAGCAGCACTTTAAACGCCTTCAAGTAATTCATCCATGTACACAAATATTCCCCCTGTTTCAAATGTTCCCTCGTCAATCATATTATTAATTTTATCACGGCTTGCCCACATTGCATTACAAGTTTCATCAGGAGCAAAAATTACGGCTGATATATCTACGTTTTGCCGAAACAACCAAATATCAACCAAGCCATGGCATTCGACATTGCCACATGGTAAGTGATGCTGAATCATTCGTCCACTCTGCGGCTCAAGAATAATACCTAACAGAAACCTCAAGGTGATATTCACCTTTATTCATGGGTTTGCCACGCTCGTGAAAACGACCTGTTACATTGCCGTTTTCGTCAAGAATATCCCACAACTCGGTCATAATTATCACTCCGTTTGCTATCCTAGTTCGGCTGAAACACCAAAACAACCTTTGTTAGAAGTTCGTTTATCACGTTTGTAGGCACACTCTCTACAAACTCAAAAGTTCTGGCGTTATAGTCTATCGTGACAACTTGGTCGAGCAACACAGACCCTGTTGTTTTTGTGCCTTGTAGCTTGATATACAGCGGATAATTGCGCATAGTGTTGCTTATTGGGGCAAATACGGCAATATTAGCAATGTTGCTTATAATCTTGTTGCTTAAGCAGATATAGGGGCGATAACCTTTCTGTTCATGTCCTTGCTTTGGATTAAGATTGATTTTAATAATGTCGCCCTGCATCGGAGTTCCATCTACCATTTTTCATTCCCCACAGATTCACCCAGGTCAATTAGTTCAACTTGAAACGCGCCATCAACGTAGTCTTTGAAAAGATGTTCCAGTGTTCCTTTTTTTGGTGTTGGTACTTGTGTTAAAATAATTCTTTTATTTTCATCTACCTCAAAAAACAGTTTGTCGTTAAGGTCTACTTCAGCTTTTCTCAAAATATCGACAGGCATACGAATACCTTTGCTGTTGCCCCATTGTGATACAACCGCTACTTCTTGCATTCCACCATCTCCTTCAACTATAGTATATCCAATATGTATATACGGCGTCAAACTAAATTTTTCTCTTTATGTGTCCCGCAAATAAAAAGGGTGCAAACCTGCACCCTTAAAACGCTCCAAATTTTCTATGCTGTTTTCCAACGCTTGAGGGTAGGAATTCCCGCTGCGCATTGCTCTTTCGCATCTTCCGGCGAAAATCCAAAATCTTTTACCATAAGAGCGGCAACAGATTCAATCTGTTCTTGTAGGGTAATATTAGGGCTTGTAAATGCGCCGCTGTCATAACAGAATTTACAATAATCCGCACTTTTGCTACCGTTTAGCTCTGTTCCATACATCTCATCGGTTTCCCCCATGGGCATACCGCAACTTTCGCAAAATTTTTCTTGCATGATGTCATCTCCTTTTCAATTTGTGCTACGCATATATAATAGCATGTATAAGGTGACAACTGCATGTCACATTTTGGACAAGTATTTATTTTTTATTTTTTCGATACATGTCAGCAATTCGTCTCTAATATGCTGCGGCTCTAATACCTCAATCGTAGTACCATAGGAAAGAATATAGTCATATATCCACAGCCCCAAAGCCGTGCGCAGGGTAAGCGAGCCGTCTTTGTTAACTGTTATATCGCTCTCGGCAAACTCATCATAAATCCGATACTTTGCGTTTTGGGAGATAAAAATTCTGATATCAACAAACTCTAGGGTCGGTGATTCTTCTACCGATTGCATCGATGGGATTTCGTATTGGCTGCTATTAAATGACTTATCCAAAGCCGCCATATTGCTGATACGGGTAAATTTGAATACTCTGTAACCATTGTCGGTCAAGCAAAATGACTGCAGATACCACGCCTTTGATTTGAATGTCAATTTCAGGGGATATACTTCACGCCCTTTAGATTCACCATACGGGCTCAAATAATCAAAGGACACGGCAAACTCGCTAATGATAGCGTTTTTAAGCATTTCAAATTTTGCGTTGTCGGCCGCGCTATGCCCCCAGCGAGAAAAATCAACCTCGACCCATTCTTTGCCTGGACCGGCAAAAAAGCTTCGCAGCCTGCTAAGCACCTGTTCGGTATCAATAAATTCCGTTGCAGACATAGTTTGCAAAGAGAATAATATTTGCTTTTGCTCGTCCTCGGAAACCAAGGCTTTGTTGAGCACAAAACTATCGTGGATAAAGATGCCGCCGCCCTTGCCCTGCGTCGTGTATATGGGTATCCCTGCCGCCCCCAGCGTGTCGATGTCACGCAAAATGGTTCGCCTTGAGACTTCAAAATGTGCGGCTAATTCGTTGGCGGTTACACGCTTTTTGTTCAATAGAAGATGTACTATTTCGAATAGTCGGGTAATTTGCATAGGCTCACCTTTCGCCTTACAGCGGTTTGAGCGCCCCTGCGCCGTCGCTTTGATACAACTCCATGCGGGATATGGCTTGCGGCACTATTTGTAAAACTTGTTCTGCCACCAACAGCGGGTTCAAAAAACGCGCACTACCGGCAGAAAGACGCATTTTTATGCAGTCCTCGGATATTTCAATTGCAAAAATATCCGGGCGGATATCTGTGTTTTTTATGCCACTTTTAGTTTTTTTAGGGATGATTAGTGTTTCGGATTGTAGGATTTTTGTTATGGAAGATTGCAGGTCACAATGGCCGGGTGACAATGAAATCATATAATCTGCCGCAACTGTAGCGGCGGCGGCATTTGCACCCTGCACATGATACGCCGCCAAAACAGTCAGCCCCTGTGGCGCAGCATCATTCAGCTTTTTTATAATTTCGTCTGTGGGGACGTTGGCAGTTAATGTAATATCCGCGTAGTCATGGACGCTCTCCATGCCAAGCGGCAGCGGCAGCGCAAAAGATATTATCTGGTGCGGGTTAAACCCCTGCGAATACGCTATCGGTAAACCCGAGCGGCGTATCATTTGCTGGAAAACGCGCAAGAAATCCAAGTGTCCTATGAAGCGTAGCTTGCCCGTTTTTGAGAAACGTAGGCGTAGTTTATTGTCCATTATAATCTCCTTAATCCAGCGTGCCTTTTAAGTCATGAAGCGAAAGCGAGAACGCCGCAAGGCAGTTATCTATAAAATAGCGCAGTTCTTCGCTTTCGATGGCGTTCATCTCACTTTGTATCTTGCAGTAGGCAGAATGAAATTCCTTATTACCGGCATTTAACTCGTGAATGCATTTGATATAAGCGCAAAGCTTGTCGGCAATCTTAAGAAGCTTTAGCTCTTCGTCTGTTAAATTTGCTTTGTCAAGATAAGCGGCGTAGTCATCCAGTAAATCACTGGGCAAATGCTTTTTTAATTTTTCGGCCGCCATGGCCTCTATTTGACCATAAATCGTTTTTATATCGTCGTTAAAATATTTTACCGGGGTTGGTAAATCGCCTGTAAGCACTTCTGTTATATCGTGAAACAGGGCACAAGTAGTTAACTTATTTACATCATGGTTTTTCTTGAAATAGCGATTACCGATAATCGCAAGATAGTTGGTAATAAACGCACATTCGACGGTATGTTGCATCAAGTTTTCCTGCTGAGTGTTGTGCATCAGGCCCCACCGCTGGATGTGCTTCATGCGGAATATTAGGGGAAGAAAGGTGTTTTCCATCGCTTGGCTCCAATCTACTTACATTTTATCCCGCACCCGGCGCAAGCATCCCGGCAATTGGGCGTTGTTTCGCCTTTTTTTGATTTTTCCCATTCTCGCATCAAAAAGTTTTTAGTCACGCCCACGTCAATAAAATCCCAGGGCAATAGTTCATCCGTCGGGCGTTCCCGATGGGTGTAAAACGCCGGATCAAGACTCGTTTCTTCAAATGCGGCTTGCCAAATTTGCGGGTTAAACTGGTCACTCCAGGAGTCGAAAATAGCACCATTTTTGTATGCTGCTTCTATAAGTTTGCCTACCCTGCGGCAACCACGGGCAAGCACGCCTTCGACTTGGGCGGTTTTTGCATCGTGGTAGCGATACGTTACGCGCTTATTGCGTACCCAGCTTTTTACTAATTGCTGCTGGCTGATAAAATCCGCAGGCAAAACTTGCGCTGCCCACTGGAACGGCGTAAACGGCTTAGGCACAAAGCAGGCCGTGCTTACGGATACACTAACAGGCCGCCTGCGTTCTTCGTATGTTAGGCGGTAATATGCATCCACTACCTTGTCGCACAGGTCCACAATTGCTTGCATGTCCTCGGTGGTTTCGCTTGGCAAGCCGCCCATGAAATACAGCTTAATTTTATCAAAACCCGACAAAAACGCACGGTAACAACCCTCTAAAATTTCTTCTTCTGTCAAATTTTTATTAATAATATCGCGCATCCGCTGGCTGCCCGCTTCGGGCGCAACGGTAAGAGACGACTTGCGTACAGCTTGCACTTTTGCCAAAGTCTCGATAGCGTCAAGCCTAGTGGACGGCAACGAGATATTTACACGCTTTTTTTCCGTAAATTCGATCAGCCTGTCCACCAATTGGGCAAAATTGCTATAATCACAGGCACTAAGCGATAAAAGCGAAATTTCATCGTGACCGGTAGTTTTTAGCAATTGCTCTGCCTGCTCCAGCAGTTCCCCTACCCCGCGTTCGCGCATTGGCCGGTAAATAAAACCCGCCTGGCAAAAACGGCAGCCGCGCATACAGCCCCGTGCAAGCTCAAGTACAGCCCGATTATGAACGGCTTCTGTTAGCGGAGTAATAAGTGTTTCTGGAAAGTAGTCAAGCGTTGGGGCAATGGCGCGTTTTACAGTTGCCGGCGCATTTTCAGATGTAAAACTTTTTAGCGTACCATCCCCGTTATATGAAACATCGTAAAACCGCGGCACATACACCCCGGGAATATCCAAAATGCTTGTCAAAAATTCTTCCTTTGTGCCGCCGCTTGCTTTATGCAATTTATGGCGGTCCAAAATTGTATCCAAAGCTGCCTCTGCATCACCAATATAAAAGAAATCCACAAAGTCTGCCATAGGCTCTGGGTTGACGGCGCATGGGCCGCCCGCGCAAATTAGCGGGTGCGTTTCGTCCCTGTCTTTTGCGCGCAACGGAATTTTAGCAAGGTCAAGCATTGCCAAAATATTTGTGTACGACATTTCGAACTGCACAGTAAAGCCCAATATATCAAATTTGCATAGTTCGTCCCCTGTTTCCAACGCAAAAAGGGGCTGATCTGTTTCCTTCAAATAATCCACCATGTCAAGCCATGGCATAAAAACGCGCTCGCAGTAGGTGTCATCACGTTTATTCATCAAGAAATACAATATCTGCAAGCCCAAATGGCTCATCCCAATTTCGTATACATCCGGGAAACATAGCGCGAAGCGTGTCATTTCCGGTGTAATTTTCTTATTTACGGCGTTAACCTCGCCGCCTGTGTATCTGGCGGGTTTAGTTAGTTTCAGCAATTCTAAGTTCTGCATTTTTTTTGCTCCGTTCTATCCATACAATTATACCCATAATCACAAACAGTCCCAAACATGCCGCAAACGGAATGCGCCTGTCAACTTCTGCCAGCCGCCCGGCAATAAAACCAAACGGGCTTGCGAAGCCTACCATAAGAGCCATCAACAATGCTCTAATGCGCGCGCGTTCTGCCGGGTCAATATTATTTACTACCATTGCGTCACGCCGCGGCATAAATAACGCCCATGCGCAGGCATCTGCCGCAACAAAAATAACCAGCGGGAAAACAACCCCTGCAGGTGTAAGAAGAAGCAGCACATACGCGCCGATATACAGCACCAGCCCGCAAATCATAATCAAATACATAGAGTATCGATCCAAAATACGCTGGAACACCAAGAAAAACGCCAGCATAATAGCACTGCGCAGTATTACTGTAAGTAACGGCAAGTATTGCTCTGGAAAGCCCAAATCCAGCGTTATATACAGCGAAAAAAATGTGCCGGCAATAGTCATCTTAATATGCAAGACAGTAATCAGAATTAGAATCCGCCATGTTGCCGGCGTGGTAAATATTTTTTTAAGCACGTCAATATTTTGCAAAAGCAAACGGCCAATTGGCACACCGGCCGTTTCTTTTAAACGAATTACGCCCTGCTTAGTCTCCGTAGCGTATATATAATGGATAATAAATTTCGCGCTCATTGCAGTGGCAGCAAAAATCAAAAGCCCTCGCATAACAGGTACCAAGTTAAACATGCGCATTAGCAAAAATGAAATAGGCGCAAAAAATACGGCCAGTAAGCCCGCAATATATATCCAATTAAAGAGTTGACCAATTTTGCTTGGCTCTTCGTCCTCAACTAAAAGGCATTCCCACGCGTTGGCACCAATTGGCCAGGTTGAATTTAAAACCGCCGCAATCAAAAACCATCTAAAGTCCTGTGCAAACGCCCACAGTAGGCAGGCCACTGTCCATGACAAATGATCCCACAGGACATTGGTTAGCCTGCGGCCATATTTATCAGTTAACACGCCGCCAAAAACACTGGATACCATTTGTACAATAAGGCCGACAGTAATAATAATGCCTATGTTGGCGTCATGCACACCCAAGTGGAACATATACAGTGCAAAAAAAGGTGCGTACAAAGTATGGGGCACTCCCCATAGAGGTTCTGTAAGCACGGCGTATCGCGCATTGCCTTTAAGCGCAAACGCCGGTGCAAATATTCGTTTTATCATTTCCATATTTATGGCACATCATATTCTATATAGTCTTCATCTATTACATCGTTTTCACTGTTGCTTTCGTTGTCGTTATCATCGTCGCTTTCGTTCGCATCTGAAGGATAATCCGGCGGCATTGTTGGAGTTATTGGTTCCGGATTATCTACATAATAATGGTCGTAATCATCTGGCTCGTCTGTGGCGGGCTCGTGTATTTGCACCTGCAAGCGCGGCGGAGGCAAGACATGCGTTATGCCGTCCGGCAAATATACCGAAATTGCCACATTATGAACGCCAATTGGCAAATTTCTTAAATTAAGTTCAAGGCCAACATCGGCGGGGTTAAGTGCTGATACCAAGCTGCGTGGGCCACTTACAGTAACGCGTATAAATGTCGCCTCGCCTACAATCTGGTAAAGTGCGGCTGTACCACGGCGGCGCAAATTGTCCCGCGGCACAGATATTACCCGTCTTTCGATAGGCTCTATCGCAACGGTTACATCTACATACGGGCTTTGGCCCTGTGCCAGATAAACGCCGTCCGGCAAATATTCCAATACAGATATACTGCGGTTTATGGTGGTATTTGCGTTTGCTATGTCAATATCCATAAGCAGTGGGGTTAGCTGTATCAGTCTTTCTTCTGGGGCAATTATATTTATTGCTTGCGGGTAGAATTCTATTTCCGCAACTGCAAAGCCCGCTGCCGCCTGGCCGGTTGGCTCTACATCAAGCTCCAATGCATCTATAGGCCACACGGGTATTGTGGCAGTAGTTTCGCGGACACTAAGTTCCACCATATCGGTAATATCGCGGCCAGCATGGTCCAAAACTACCAATGAAACAGTCTGTTCGCTATCCGTGTGAAAGCCGACAACATCTACGGACACCCATACGCTGTCTATTTCGGAAACAACTGAACGCGCACCGGTGACAGTTACCCAAGAATTTGCAAGCCTAACGGGCCGTATTTCAAAGTTGGGGGCAACCTCGTTTATAATTTCTGTCTCTATTTGGAAAGAATGGCGCACGAGTACGTCCAGTTCAAGATCAACATACCGCGGACGAATAGAGCGCGGCTCGAGCCCTTCGTATAAATTGGCCGTGATATCCAGCCGCATGGTTACAGGGCCGTCGCTAAGACGCACAGCATCAATATCTATAACTCTAAAATCTATGCTAGCGATAACCTGTTCATCTCGAACATCTCCATCCGCGGTACGCAAGGCATACAAATAATGTCTTGCGGCACGCACCCCAACATTAACCCTAATATCCAGCGCATCTTCATTTAGCAAAACAAGGCCTTCGTTTGCCAACAACTCAAAATTTGCTACATTTAGCCGAACGTTTACAGAACTATTTTCGTGCGGGTTATTAACATTGCTACCCACAATCCACAGCAAAAAGGCCAGGAATAACGCAATTAATTTCCAGTGAATATCTGTGCAAAAAAAGGAGAGAAGTTTCTTCATTTTCGATTACATTCCTTTCAGTCGGGCGAAGCCCCTCTCGTTTTGCAGTGCACTGCAAAACTGGCCGGGCGGCCCGATGCTTTCGCATCGCCAGCTTCGCTGGTGTATACCTCCTTGCGGAAGGCAGAAATAATTTGATGAAAGAAGCCGCAGTTCGCTTCTTTCACACCTTCTTCCTCCTTTTGAAAATAGACATTCTGGGTTTTACGGGCTCGCCCCACATAAGCATTTCACGAATTTTCTTTTCGGAAACATTGCGTGTTATTTCGCCGCCAATTACAAGAGAAATTGCTCCCGTTTCTTCGGATACTACAACAACGCGGGCGTCGGAAACTTCGCTAATGCCAATGGCGGCACGATGGCGCGTACCAAGCGAAACGTCGACATGTTCTGCAGTAAGAGGCAAAATACACGATGCCGAACTTATCCTGTTTTGACGGACAACAACCGCACCGTCATGCAGCGGCGCGTTTTTTTCAAAAATATTTAACAGCAACTGTGTACTAACTTGCGCGTCCAGTGCTACGCCGCTCTCTTCATGCTCGCTTAAATCCACTTCCTGCTCAACCACAATTAGCGCACCTGTTGGCACGCCAGACATTGTACGTATGGCTTTGATAATTTCGTCTATTGCATGGGCGGTGGAATGTACTTTTTGCTCTGCTTCGTTTTTTAACGGAAGCAGATATTGCCCGCGTCCAAGTTGTTCTAATGCTTTGCGAAGTTCTGGCTGGAACAAAATAATTACCACTACAAGCCCCATACCAATAGTATTGCGAACTACCCATTGCACGGTTGCAAGATTAAAAGGTTCGGCCAAAACTGCGATAACCGCAATAAAAATGATGCCCTTAAATAAAACCCAGGCCTGTGTGCGCCTAATCCATTTTAAAATCAGATACAAAACCGTGGCAACAATTAGTATGTCAAGAACTTGAAACACACCAAAAGTCGGCATTGTAAATACCGGCAAATTAGTTCTTTCTACCAGCCAATCGCTTATAGCTTGCATAATTTATTCCTTTGCGCAAAAATTTATTCGTTTTTATCGGCTGTGGCGGGGGGCTCTTCGGGGGCTTTATACAACGGGGTTTGCTGCATTTCCGTTTCGTAGCTGGCTGGCCCGCGTGTAGGAGTATTGCGCCCCGGCGGTTCAAAGTTGGGAATGTCGCGCCTTGCCGTTTCCGGCCGCGGTCGAGCGGTTGTATTTTTCCCTGTTTCAGGTCTTGGCCGTCTTGCGGTGTCAGACTTTGCAGCGTCTGGTCTTGGAATAGGACGCCTTGCGGGTTCTGGCCTTGTTGGCTGTATATCTTCTGTCTGCGGACGGATACGCTTTACCACCCGCTTCGGTTTTGTTAATACAACCTTTGGCACAATGCGAACATGATAATAATTATTATCGTCTTCAAATTGGACAGATTCCGCCCGCTGATAATCCAAAATAGAATCGAAACAGCGTATAAGCAGCGCAATAAGGCCACACAAAATCGTGAGAAGAATTGTCCTGCCAATGGCCACATTTGCGTCCGTCATCATCACAGCTATTATAAGACCAAAAACATTCATTATACAGCCCAAAGCAATTGCAATTTCTTTGGAATAGTCAATTGCCAAACGGCTTACAAAATGCACAAGCAAAATTACCATTGCAAAAATAACGGCAATAAACAGCCAACGCTCGGTACCCTGCAATGTATGCATAAGCGTTTCTTGAACAACGCCAAAGGCCTCGGGCAGTTCTGTAAGAAGGTCTGCAATTTCCATATCTGCAATGTTGGCCGTAAGCGGCCCGGGGGCCAAAATCCCATACATTACGGGTATTTGCGCATTAACAAACACGCCAACCGTTATTGGAATAATGGATGTAACCGGCAGATATAGCCCCACAACAATTGGAAGCAGATACGGTACATCAAAATAAAACGCCAGTATTGTAAATAAAATGAGCAATGATTCTTTAGGGGCCATTCTTACATAAAAAACAAAAATGAATATCATAAACAAAAATACCGCAACTGCCACTTCTATGTTTGCAGAAACCTGCGCTGTTATATTTAAAATAATTAATATCCAGCCCATATTCATAGGCATTACGGTAAATAATAGCGCAAAAAGCACGTTTATCATCGTTGGGTTAAGTATTTCCGTAAAAGGTACAAGCGATTCATGCATATGCCCAATATTGCCTATGCTTACAAACACAAAATAACCAAGTAAGAATTTAAGTATCGGCAAAATGAACGCCTCGAAGCGTTTGAAAAATTTAACTACGACTTCGCGTGCAAGTAATACGTGTTCCATAATTAACGACCTTCGCTTTCTAGTTGCTTTGTCAGACGGTGGTATCGTTCCAAGCGTTTATGCAAAAGATAATACTGCCTTGTACCTTGAATTGTACCAATTAACGAGTACAGCGCCAAAAGTGCCACTAAAAACAGGACAGAGTCTGTAAGATGCTGCCTTACGTCCATTTCCAAAATATCTGCACCATCTACTAAAATTATTTGAAGCCAATAAATTAGAAGCAACAAAATACCGCCTATTCCAACAGAAAGGCGCGTACCCAAGTTTTTTTTATAAATATAATCATGACGAAAATACTCGCTTCCGGCACGGTCAGCAGGGCCTTCGTGTTTGTCATACAAAGCGAGTTTTGTCATTACTATTATTTTTTTTTCGTTTGTCATAATGCCCCTCCAACTCCAATGGGGCTCTGCCCCATACCCCGCCACTACAACGGGCGAATCCCGTTTCCGCTTCCTTCGGGAATGCGAACTCGGTTCGCATTCATTCCTGATGCGAAACATTGCTACGCAATCTTACCATTTTTCCATATATAAATCCAGACAAAATCATAGAAAATTTATTATTAAGCCGACAGGGTTTTCTGCCAGAAAAATTGCATTTTTAAAACTCGCAAAAAAATTCGTTCACGTTTGCAGGATTTTGCCTGTCGCCGTCGAATATTATTACGAAGGGGCTTGGGCAGTGCCCAATTGGAATTAAGGGGTGAGATATATGCGTTACCCGGAAGAAACCGTACAAGAAGTAATAGCCTTAAACGATATTGTAGACGTAGTTTCCGGCTATGTTCCTCTTAGTCCGCGCGGCGCAAACCATCTTGGCCGTTGTCCTTTTCACAACGAAAAAACTCCGTCTTTTTCCGTAAACAGGCAAAAGCAATTTTACCACTGCTTTGGTTGCCGTGCAGGTGGTAGTGTACTTACATTTGTTATGAGAATCGAAAATTTGGACTTTATCGGTGCGCTAAAGCTTTTGGCAGACAGGGTAAATTTCAAGCTGCCGGAAAAAGAAGAATCTGCTTCTGCAAAACAAGACCGCGCGCTGCGGGAAATGAGTGCCGAGCTTAACAAACGTGCCGCCCGCTTTTATCACGATTATCTGTTTTCAGATTTTGAAGATGCGGAAAATGCCCGCGCATATCTAAAAGCGCGTGGCGTTTCGCCAGAACTTGTACGGCGTTTTGGTCTTGGCCTTTCGCCAGACGCCTGGGACGGCTTGATAAAACATTTGTCGGACACAGGCCCGGAACATTTGGCCGCGGCAGGCCTTGCCTCCCAAAGCCGCAAAGATGCCACCCGTTACTACGACAGATTTCGTTCACGTTTAATGTTCCCAATAATTGACTCGCGCAACCGTGTTGTTGGCTTTGGCGGACGAATAATGGACAAGCCCAGCGACGCGGATAAGTCTGAGGCAAAATATGTAAACACACCGGAGACAGGACTTTTTCACAAAAGCGATAATTTATACGGCCTAAATCTGGCCCGTAAAGCCCGCAAGGCCGAGCTTATTATAGTCGAAGGTTATATGGACGTACTTGCCATGCACCAATTTGGTTTCACCAATGCTGTAGGTGTGCTTGGTACCGCGCTCAATGAATCACATGTACGGCTTTTAAAAAACGCCGGCTGCACATCTGTTGTACTAATACTGGACGGCGACGAAGCCGGTGTACGCGCAACGCTTAGGGCAATTCCCATACTTACAAAAGGCGGCATAAAGGTAAAAACTCTGGATATTTCTGCTACCGACGCAAAAGCAAAAGACCCGGACGACTTTTTACAAATGTATGGCGCAGCACCATTACAAGCACTTTTAAAGGACGCAAAAAGCCATGTCACGTTTCAGGTTGGGCTTTCTAAGCAAAAACACGACATGGACACAACAGAAGGCCGCGTAGGATTTACAGAGGATGCCGCAAAGCTGCTTTCCAGCCTAACCAGCGCGATTGAAACCGACGCCTACGTAGCAGAGATTGCAAAAACAAGCAATATTTCCGCGTCTGCCATTCATGCAGAAATAAACAAACAAAAAGGCATGGAAGCCGCTCAAATGCCTGCAACAATGCCAAAACGCAGGATACAGCACGCCCCGGAAGGCCGCGGCGTAAAAAAAGCCAAAGAAATTTTGCTTCATTTAATTTTAACATTCCCAACCGCTGCCGCAGCACTGCAAAAAAGCGAATACGTCGGCGAGGCGGAAATGGGCAACAACATATACACACAGCTGCTTTCGCTGGCATTTAATAATATTGAGCGCGGCAAAAAATTAAACCCGGTAGATGTCATCACCGCGTTCGAGTCTGATGGCTCCCACGTCCCGCCCGAAGTTACAGAACTATTCATAGACCCGCCAGAATACGATTCAAAACCTGCGGTGGAAAAAGCCCTTAATGAAACGGCATTTATCATCAAACGCGCATGGGCTTTAAGCGAAATGAAGAACGAAAACCAACAAAACGACCCAAAAACCCTACAAACGCTGGGTTTTTTAATAAGAAACATGCCAACCATGCGTATATAAGCCTGTGGTGTGGATAAAATAGTATCAATACGAAGGGATTGAATCATTTGAAACCATTTGAAGATCCGGTATTAATGAACCATTTAGAAGAACTTGTGGCAATGGGCAAGAAAAACAAAAACACCCTAAGCCATAAAGAAATAATGGACTTTTTCGGAGATATCGACCTTGACCCAGACCAAAGCGCAAAAGCCTATGAATGGATTGAAGGCCATGGCATAGACATCCCAACCGGCCTTGAAGAACCCGACATAGACCTGGAAAAAGACAAGGAAATCGACCTGGCAGCCGTAGAAGGCGCAATCAACATCGACGACCACGTGCGCATGTACCTGAAAGAAATCGGCAAAGTGCCGCTGCTTTCTGGCGAAGAGGAAATTGCCCTTGCCCAGCGCATGGAAGTTGGCGACGAAGACGCGAAACAACGCCTTGCCGAGGCCAATCTTAGGCTGGTTGTATCCATTGCAAAACGATATGTAGGCCGTGGTATGCTGTTTCTTGACCTCATCCAAGAAGGCAACCTGGGTCTTATTAAAGCTGTGGAAAAATTCGATTACAAAAAAGGCTATAAATTTAGCACGTACGCAACCTGGTGGATTCGCCAGGCCATTACCCGCGCCATTGCAGACCAAGCGCGTACAATCCGCATTCCCGTACACATGGTAGAGACTATCAACAAGCTAATCCGCGTGTCACGCCAGCTTTTGCAAGAACTTGGCCGCGACCCAACCCCAGACGAACTGGCAAAAGAGATGCAAATGCCCGTAGACAAAGTCCGCGATATTTTGAAAATTGGACAAGAACCCGTGTCGCTGGAAACACCAATTGGCGAAGAAGAAGACAGCCACTTGGGCGACTTTATACCGGACGATGACATACCCGCCCCTGCAGAAGCCGCGGCATTCACATTGTTAAAAGAGCAGTTAATGGACGTGCTTGACACATTAACCGACAGGGAAGAAAAAGTTTTGCGTCTGCGCTTTGGCCTGGACGACGGCCGCGCACGCACACTTGAAGAAGTGGGCAAAGAGTTTAACGTAACCCGCGAGCGCATACGCCAAATAGAGGCAAAGGCACTCAGAAAACTGCGCCACCCAAGCCGCAGCAAAAAACTTAAGGATTATTTGGATTAATGGCGTTGTCGCTACGCTTACAGGCGATTCTTGACTATGCCCGTGGCTGCAAAATACTGGCCGACATTGGCACAGACCATGCATATTTGCCTATAGAAGCCGTTGCTACCGGCGCGTGCCAACATGCAATTGCCTGCGATTTGAACAAAGGCCCGCTGGAAATTGCCGCTGCAAATATCAAAACGGCCGGGTTTTGTGACCAAATTGAAACCCGCCTGGGCAATGGCCTGACCCCACTTTGGGAAAACGAAGCGGACTGCATTTCTATTAGCGGAATGGGCAGTACAACAATGTGGGATATTTTGCTGGCCGAACCAAACAAAGCAAAATCAGCTAATCGGCTAATTCTTCAACCCCAGCACGACTATCTGGACATATTTCGCAAGAATTTGCATAGTGCAGGGTATAAAATAGAATCGGAAAAATTAGTATTAGAAGATTCGCGCTTTTATGTAATTTTGATGGCGGCATATGTTGGTGTTGGCGAAATAGCACTTTGGAGTGAAAAAGAGTATTTTGTCGGAAGATATCTACATGAAAGCCCACATTTCGAGGAATATCTTGAGTATCATAGGAATAAAATTGCCCGGTACATAGGCGCTGTTAGTGACAGTGCGGCCCGGGAGTTGGCAGAGGCGAGGTTGGCGTGGGTAGGGAGGATATATAATTATGAAGCAAACGCATAAATTCGGTGGAGAGTGGACGATTGAAAAGTTAATCATACTCTCCGACTATTTGGATTTCTATTTAAACGCCTTAAAGAACCAGCCTTTTAAGAAAGTCTATATAGATGCATTTGCAGGCAACGGAGAAATTGAAACACGTGACGGAACCGAGCAGATAACTGGCTCTATTCGCCTTGCTTTGCAAGCTAAAAATAAGTTTGACAGATACATTTTCATTGAGAAAAATCCGAAATACGCCGCAGAATTGCAAAAAATCACAGATGTCGAATTTCCGACACTAAAAAGCAGGGTTCACATTTATCCCGAAGATTGCAATAAAAAATTGGCGGAGATTTGTGATACGACAAACCCCTCTATTTCAAAATTTTGGAAAGAAAGCCGTGCAGTCTTATTTCTTGACCCATATGCAACAGAAGTAAAATGGGCGACATTAAAAGCTATTGCAGGAACACAAGCGATAGACCTATGGTATTTGTTCCCGTTTAGTGCTACGCAACGGATGCTGCCCAAAGATGGTATAGTCGATAGTTGGAGACAGAAGTTAAGCGACTTGTTCGGTGATATCGAGTGGGAATCGCGTTTTTATAAACTTAACCCTCAACTTAGCCTAGATGGTGTTGATACAACCATTAAAGACGTTAACACTGAGGAACTAGCTGCTTACATATGTGAAAGGCTGAGGAGCATCTTTCCATATGTGGCTGATAATCCGCGCTTCCTCTATAATACGAAAATGTCACCGCTATTCTTGTTCTGCTTTGCGGTTTCCAACCCTAATCCTGCTGCATATGGATTGGCAAAGAAAGTTGCGGAGGAATATATTTTGAAAAAGAGGGTATCAAAATGAAAGCATCAAAAATCGAATGGACTGACCGCACGTGGAATCCCGTAACCGGTTGCACGAAACTATCTACTGGTTGCACGAACTGCTATGCAGAGGTTATGGCAAATAGGCTTTGCTCTATGGGCGTGCGTAAGTACGCAAACAAGTTTACTCCCACAGTCCACGAAGATATTTTGTCTGAACCACTGAAATGGAAAACCCCACACACTGTATTTGTGTGTTCGATGGCAGACTTGTTTCACGACGATGTATCGTTTAGCTTTATAGATAAAGTAATGGCAACAATCCGACAGGCAAACCATCATCGCTACCAAATACTGACAAAACGTGCCGCACGTATGGCGGCATATTTCTCAAAAAATGAAATACCCGAAAATGTGTGGCTTGGCGTAACGGTAGAGTCTCCCACCGAGGTTTCCCGAATTGATTCGCTAAGAGGACTGAAGTCTATAATCCGATTTATCTCATGTGAACCGCTAGTGAGCGACCTCGGCAAAATCAACCTAACTGGCATAGATTGGGTTATTGTTGGCGGAGAAAGCGGTGTTAAAGCGCGCGCCATGAATCCAGATTGGGTGCGCTCAATACTGCAACAATCCGAGGAACAGGGCGCAGCATTCTTTTTTAAGCAGTGGGGCACATGGGGCTCTGACGGTGTTAAGCGCAATAAAAAAACCAATGGCAAGGCACTTGACGGAAAAATTATTCAAGAGATGCCTGAATTGGCTATGCGATAAATAAGCAATGGATGCTTGAGTCTTTAATTTACCGAATTAATGTCGTAGAGACTAAACAGAATAGAAAGCAGGCACAGCAATGACCACAACACAATGGATAATCAACGAAATGGAAAACTGGGCACCAACTTCATATGCAGAATCTTATGACAACGTAGGCCTGCTTGTGGGAGACGCATCAAGCCCAATTAAAAAAATTTTAGTTGCGCTGGACGCAACCGAGGCCATAATAAAGGAAGCAATTTTAGGGAACTATAATTGTATAATCACACATCATCCGCTTATTCGTGACCCTCTTAAAAGCATAACCGCCGCCGACACCACAGGGCGCAAAATTATTTCATTAATAAAACACAATATTTGCCTGTACACCGCGCACACAAACTTGGACAAAGCTGTGGGCGGTGTTGGCGACTGTCTTGCCAAAAAAATATTTGGCGAAAAATGCGAAAAACCGTTGCCAGCACTGGTCAAGGAGCCTTTATCGGATTTTGTTGGCTTTGGGCGCGTCATTATATTACAAGAAGAAATGTCATTGGGCGAATTGCTAAATCACGTTAAAGCCAAGCTTGGCTTAGCTCATATCCGTTACAGCGGCGACCTTTCTGCCAAAATAAAAAAAGTGGGACTGTGCGGCGGAAGCGGCATGAGTTTTTGGCAAGTGGCAAAAGATGAAAACTGCGACGCATACATTACTGGCGATGTCAGGCATCACGATGCGTTAAACGCACTTGACGCAGGGCTTTCGCTAATAGATGTCACGCATTACAGCGGCGAGAATGTAATTGTAAACGCGATTGTTTCGCAGCTTCGCGAAAAAGCTGTGCAGGATGGACTGGATTTAGAAATTACCGCAACATCAGTAGATGGCCAACCATTATATACGCTGTAATCGGTTTTGTAACCGTTTTGTAAAAATCTTGGTGACGTTCCAATGGTATCACAGTATTTAAAAATTGAAATTGCTCAAAATATAATCGCAAGCACAAGACGCTGCAATCACGCGTCAAGTGCATGCGATTTTTGCATATTAAACTAATTGAGCGCACAGCGCGCACCCGTAGCGAAAGCGGAGGAAGCGGAAGTGGGCTTCGCCCGCTGTAGCGGCGGGGCTTGGGGCAGCGCCCCATTATAAAATAACTAGGGGGAAAAATAAATGTTAAATTGGAGACGTATTGCAGTAACCGGCCTGGTAGCAGGCATGGTGGCAGTAACAGGATGTTCTACCAACTTGCCTGAAACAAACCAGGGAAACCGCAACGGGCAACGTGTAGTAGATTCCGTTAATCGCCGCAGTGATACCTACAGAGGCACAGGTATCGAGCAAGATGGCGTTGTAGGACGCACAACAAGAGGTATTCGCCGCGCTACACACAATGTTACAAATCCAACGCGTAGCACTACCCGCAACACACGCAACTCATTAAATATTGGACGGCCGCAAGGGCGTGTTGGCAACGCTTACCGCTATGGTAACAACCATCGTGTAACACGCGGTTTAGACAATAACAGAACAGGCGACTATAGTTGCTACAATAATTACGAAAATTATAATTGCTACGGCACACAAGATGGCTACGACTACGGTGTATCCGCTGCCGACCGCGCAATTGTAAATAATCGCACCACCCGCAATACCGCAGTAACTCCTGCTGTTAAACCCAGTACAGAGAAAACAGAAACAAAACGTGTAGATACAAAACGCAAAGCAACACCAGACAAACCGGCAAAATCTGCAAAACCAGAAGTTAAAAAAGCTGAAACTAAAAAAACTGAAACCGTAACACGCAGTGCAGTTCCTGCTCCGGCAGCACCAAAAGTAACACAGAAAGCAACACATAAAGCAAACGTAAACCGTGCAACCAACACAAACCGTGTAGAGAAAAACCACGTACAAACCCGTAACAATCAAGCCCGTCACATAGCACCAAACACTGTACCAGTACCAAGCACAGCTGTTGCACCAAAGAAAGCTAATACCAACCGCTACGGCATGAACCTTAATACAAACAGGCCAAATCGTGCCGCCCGCAGAAACGCAAACAAAAACACAAACGTTAACCGTAACACAAATATTAACCGCCACAATGGTATAAATAAGTCAACTTCATTAGACCAAACAGTTGCAGTTATAAATAGCGAAGATAATGTAATTTCTAATAATGACATGGCGTTCTTCCGCAAAAAAACAGAAGAGCCAACAAACACCATGCCACCACCAGCCGAAACGCCAAACGAGACAACACCTATTCCTGCACCACGTACACAAAGCTACAACGACTACTACGATAGCGGATACGATGATGTTGACGATTACAATGAAAACGAAACCGCACCGCAACCAACACCCGCGCCCACTAATCCTACTAAATTGCCAACACGCGCCACCGTTACACGCATAGCGAAGTAAATATGTAGGGGGAGGTTTGTGTTCAAAATGAACACAAACCTCCCCCTTATTAATTTGTTATTCGAATAGTTCCATACTCTTGGCCATGTCCGCAGTAGACGTGTACAGACATGGAAAGCGCATGCAAAGCCTCTATTTGCTCGTAGCGTATGCCCAAATTATCGTACATTACCAGGCGTATTATTGCGTATTCATCTGGGTTTATTTGCCCAGGTCCATCGCCAACAGTAAAGTTGATTATACTATTACGAAACGCTAATTCTTGAATATCACCATGAGTTTGCAGGTAGTCGGTCAAGTCTAAAGACCTAACACGATTGCCGCCAGATTCAATATGCAGGGAAATTGACCCAAGTTTTAGCATTACATCCCCGTATGTTCTGTTTTGCAAAAAAGGGGTGATGGTGAAAGTAGTCTCTTCGGCTTCCCAATCGGTATTTAAGTCTATAAAGCCCCTGGCCCAGTCTTGGTTTACCCAAAATATAAACCGCCCACAAAGCTTATCTGCCAAATTAAACTGCATAAGCTGGCCAGTTGTTATTGTGTCACCATCGGTTGTAAAACTAATCGAGTAATTTTCCCGTGCGGGAAGCGACAAAGTTGCCACAAACCGCCCATTTGTAAAAGTTGCAACGGCGCTATGCTGCCCGCTTTCGCCATTTACAATTACCGAAACAGTATCCGCCGGGTTGTATTGCCTAAGATAAAAGGATATTGCTACATCTGCTGTAGCATCTTGCCTGTCGTATCTTTGGATGCGCACCGTTTCATTAAAACTTAGGCTTGCACTTTCTACAATTTGGTCGGCAACTGCATTTACTTCGCGCGAAATGTTCGCCATCATATTGTGTAACGAATTAATTTCGGCAAATAGCGAAAAATATGTCTGATGCGTATTATGATTAAGCGCATTCTCCAAATTTGACAGGCGGCGGCTCAAACTAAAATTGCTTACAACAAGTACAAGTATAATTGCCACCAGCAGTATTTTTATTGACTTTTCTTGCATTAGATATCACCTTTATAAAACGCTTCAAACGCCCGATACGCCATATATACATCTACCTTACTTACAACTTCGTATGGTGCATGCATACTAAGCACTGGCACGCCGATATCCACGATATCAATATCGTATTGTGCCAGGAATTTTGCGACTGTTCCGCCTCCGCCCTGGTCAACTTTGCCAAAGCCGCCAACTTGCCATTTTACACCTGCATTATCAAGCAATGTGCGTACAAAAGACATGTATGCCGCAGAAGCGTCCACAGTGCCATTTTTGCCGCCACTGCCAACATATTTGGCGACGCCAACGCCGTGGTTAACCATAGCAGAATTGTTTTTATCGAATACATCCTCGAAGGCTGGGTCATAGGCTGCGTTAACGTCTGCGGAAAGTGCTTTTGATGCTGCAAGAACGCGACGCGCTTTGGCACCTGCCGCGTCAGCCAATTCTTCTACAAAATATGCAAAATAGTTGGACGCAAGGCCGGTATTGCCCGCACTGCCAACTTCTTCTTTGTCCGCCAGGATAGTAACTGTGGTGTACGCCGGGGCTTTTTGAGCGAAATCCGCCATTATGGAAGTATATGCACAAACCCGGTCGTCATGGCCATATGATGCCAGCAACACACGGTCAAGGCCAATATCACGGGCCTTGTACGCAGGTACAGCCTTGATATCCGCTGTGTGAAAGTCCGCTTCTGTAATGCCATATTTTTCGTGCAGTAATTTTAGCACTGTAAACTTGGTTTGGTTATCTTCTTTGCCTTCCTTGTCTGGGCGGCTGCCGACAATAAGATTCATGCATTCGCCGGTAAATGCCTCGGATAAGGCTTTTTTGTTTTGGTCTTTGCCCAAATGCGGCAGCAGGTCTGTAATGTAGAATAAGGGATCATTTTCGTCTTCGCCAATATTTATACGCACCATTTCGCCACAGGCCTTAAACACCACGCCATGCAACGCCAGCGGAATTGTAGGCCATTGATATTTACGAACCCCGCCGTAATAATGGGTTTTTAGATACGCAAACTCGTCCTGCTCGTACAGCGGGTTTGGTTTAAGGTCCAAACGCGGCGAATCTATATGGGATGCAATAATGCGCAGGCCATCTTCTAGCGGGCGTGTACCTATAGTGGCCAGCATAATTGCCGCGCCGCGGTTGCGCACATAAACTTTTGCGCCTGGCGCGTATTTTTGACCCGATACAAATTCGGCATAGTTATGCTTTTTAGCCATTGCGATTACTGTTTCTACACAGCACCCCTCTGTTTTAGAATTATCAAGAAAGGTTTTGTAATCTTCGTTGAATTCGAAAATTGTTTGCATCTCGCTTTCGGATAAAGTGGATGCGGCGTTTTTACTGGTGAATGATAAGTTTTCGTAGTTCATGCAGCGTTTCTCAGCGTTCATTTTGTACCTCCAGATATTTTAATAAAAATTTCGACAAAAGCTAACCCTATGTGCGGGACATAGCCCATGTTTTTCAATCGCGTCTCTATGCGCTTTTGTGCCATAGCCTTTGTGTTTATCAAAGCCATAAAGCGGATATTTTTCATGCAGTTCCAACATTATATTATCGCGTTCGACTTTTGCTAAAATGCTGGCGGCGGCTATTAAATGGCTTTCGGAATCGCCTTTTTTTATACATATTGCTTCGCATGGCAAAACTGGCAGCTTATTGCCGTCCACCAAAACAAAATTTGGTGCCGTTTTTAGGCCTTCTACGGCATTTTTCATTGCCAACATCGTAGCGTGAAGGATGTTTATATCTTCAATCGTTGCCACATCAACAATACCAAAAGCATATGCCAAAGCTTGAGTTTTAATACGCACGGCCAGTTCATGGCGGCGTTTTTCTGTTATTTTTTTTGAATCGTTTACCCCTTCGATAATAAGCCCGGCGGGCAAAATTACAGCACATGCAACAACCGGGCCTGCCAACGGGCCGCGTCCGGCTTCGTCTACGCCCGCAATGGGTGAAATGCCGCGGGCAATATACGAATCTTCAATTATGGTTGGGGCTGTAATCACGGTAGCCTCCGGGGGACAAAATACGCAACCAGCCCCACAAAAGTTGCGCCGGCAAACAGCAGCTTCCACAGCGGGTCAATGCCAAGCGGCGTAAAATATCCTTCAATTAGCCCGGCTACAACCAACATGATAATAATGCCCGGCAGTATGCGCGCAACATTTTTTGCCTGCATAATAAGAGACTGCCTGCGTGTCAATTCCCCGGGAATAAGCAAGCCTTTAGCCAGCATAAGCCCACAGCCGCCGGCCAGGAAAATTGCCATAAGTTCGATTACCCCGTGGGGCAGTACCAACCCGTAAGCCGTAACCATATCAGCCCCAGCCCTATGAAAAAAGCCAAACAGCCCGCCCACAATAAACCCGTTATATATTAATATTATCACTGTGCCAAGCCCTGCCAATAGCCCCCCGGCGATGGCGTTAAACGACACTGTTATATTGTTGGTAGTAATAACCGCCGTCATAAGCGTGTACTCCCACTGCACACTGCCGTCGCCAAAATCCGGCACTTCGTCAGGCGCAAAATTGCCCCAGCCTACGGGCATAATTTCCTGCAAACGAGCAGTGTCATTGGCAACATAGACGCCCGCAAACAACAACCCAAATACAAAAAGTGCCATTGCAAAAACCAAAAAACGCCAGGTTTCGCGCACAGCACTAGGAAAGGTATGTGTAAAATACCCAAAAATATCACGCATGGATTTACTTTGACGCATATAAAAATAATTGTGGGTAACACCAATAACCCTGTTTAAGTACGGCAAAACATGGCTTGTTGGGAAGTGAGTTTTTGCATATGCAAGGTTGTGGCTCGTAAGCCTAAAAAGACGGGCAAATTCCCTAACATCGCCAGCGTCCAGCTTGCTGACACCGGCTTTACTAACGCGGCGGTTAAATGTCTCCAGGGCTTTCCACTGTTCTTCGTTTTTAGTTATAAATTTTGATTCTGTCATGGCTGCCTCCGGGTAAATTCGTACCTGTATTATACATATATGTGGGATTTAAATCAAATTACTCCACCCCGCGGAAGTAATGCCCGTAGGTAAAGTCTGCATTTGGGCTGGCGCAATCCTTGCCCTGCATGGCCTTTTGATACCGGGAAATTGTATCACAAACTGTTTTTTCATCTTCTGTAGTAAAAACTAAGCGGAATGAAGCCGCCGCGGTATTTTTTATTGCGTGAAATTTTTGTGATGTATCAAGGGTTTTGCCGTTCAAAATATGGGCGATGCAGTTGCGGCAGTCGGTAAGGATGGGGAAGTTTATGCCCAACCTGTCTGTTAGAATGGGGCTCGCATTGCACTTGCAGTACAACCCACCGGGACAGTTGTGCGTAGACATGAGTGTTTGCCTGCCGTATACAATAAGCTCGAAACCCGCACCTTGCATCGCACTTATTTCGCGCAAATTAAGCTCTTGAGAAAGGGTAACACCCACACCCATATTTGTGAAAAACTCTAGCGCATGGCTATTTAAAACATTAAAGCTATAGTTTAGCATGATTTTTTTTGCAATCCCAATTGCTTGCAACTGTTGCAATTGCCCGTGGTTAGATACTAAATAGCCAGCAATGCTGGTAGTTTCAAGTTCTGCAAAATTGAAGTTTGCTTTGTTTCGGCTTATGAGCGGCAAAGTAAGGAAGATTTCCACATTATTGCGCATGTGAACATCGTGAGAAAAGTCGTCAATATTTACATACACACGGGAAACCCCGGCGGATAGTACCGCATCAAGATGTGCGATATTGTGCAGCTGCACAGATAAAGTTTGCGGCCCATCAGTGCGAGCGGAGCGAAGCAACCCAGAATGCCATGAATCTGCGCAATGGCTGGTGACGTTTTTTTTCATTGCCGTTTCCAATTCCGCAAGCGCGTCGCGTCGCAGTTGGTTTAGTGCAGATTTGCCGATAAAAATATTATTGTCTATTTTATTTGATTGCGGGTCAAACAAAATATTAAATGGCGTACCGCCAGTTTTAGATAACTGCTTTACAATTTCATCCTGGCTCATAGGCGCGTTTTGTGCAATTTCTACCACGTCGCCGGTTTTTTCAACAAATACGTCCCCGGCAGCCAATGTCAATTTCATATTTTCGCCTGCAACGGCGCAAACTGTGCCCGCAACAGTAACCTTTTTTTCATTTGTTAACATGGCCTTTTTAGTGGCATCTACAAGCCCTTTGTCATAGGACTTGTATACAGCACCACCCTTTTCCACCATACTGTGAAGAGTAATTTCCATAGTCCCACCAGCATCAACTTTTTTGGATATTCCCGTTCCAACATGTTCGCCGCTGGGTGAAACCGGCCAAATTTCTATACCATCGCCGGGATTAACTCCTTTGTCAAACTTGATTTTGCATACCCCATTTTTAGAAGAAGTAACGCTGCCCACCAAAACACCCGTACTTTTGGGCGTTTGGGTACTCATCATATGCCGGCCTTGATAATCTTTGTAATATCCGCTGCTAAAACTGCCGCCTCGGTTAAAAATTTGCAATAAATCCTGCATCGTTTCTTTTGACGGTGTTGCGCTCATATTATCCAACTTATCGCGATACGCCTTCGTTACTAAATATACATATTCCGGGCTTTTCATGCGCCCTTCAATTTTTAATGCGGCAACACCTGTGGCAATAATTTCGTCCAAAATCTCAAGTGTCATCATATCTTTTGGGCTTAACAAGTAGGCTGGGTCAGCACCATCTAGCCTAAACTTTGTCCGGCAAATTTGTGCGCATTTGCCCCTATTGCCGCTGCGCCCGCCAATTAAACTGGACATCAAGCACTGCCCGGAATACGAAATACATAATGCGCCATGCACAAAAACTTCGCATTCGATATTTGTGGCGGCGTTTATTTCCGCAACTTCCGCAAGGGAAAGCTCACGAGCCAGAACTACGCGAGAAAAGCCCATTTCTTCCATAAATTTTGCACCTGCAGTATTGTGAATGGTCATTTGAGTGGACGCATGAATTTCCACCTGCGGAAAATGCGTCTTTAATATGTATGCCAGCCCAGCATCCTGCAAAATAAATGCGGCCGCACCCGCACGATACATATTGCCCACAAATTTTACAACTTGGGGCATCTCGTCGTTTTTGTACAATGTATTAACCGCAATAAATATCCGCACATTACGTACCGCCGCGTATTGTATCAACTCGATGATTGCGTCATCGTCAAAGTTTTGCGCCGCACTGCGCGCACTAAAATTTTTGCCGCCAAGATACAGTGCGTCTGCGCCTGCATTTATTGCCGCAATAGCAGATTCTATACCACCGGCCGGTGCAAGTAATTCAGCCATTTTTTCTCCACCTCAGTCGATTTTTTGAAACGCCAACCGCTCTTCACCATTTGCCAGCCAAATTATACCGCAGTAATAGTAGCCCAAATTGCCAAGCAATTTTATCATTGGCGCGTTGTCCTTATGCGTATCTATGCGAATATTTGGGATTTGTTTAAAGCACCATTCCAGACAAAACGCGCCTGCGCCTTTTGCATCCCTGGCACGCGCAATGCGGTGGACTACGCCATATTTCATATCGCTATCTTTCCATGCGCCGTCTATTTTTGCATAGGTTGGGTCCGGGGCGGTGTCCAGGAAAAATACGGCCAGTATTGTTCCCGCATTTTCACATACATAACTTTTGCCATTTACGATATCATTTTCGATTATTGCCTGTGCGGGGTGGCGGTTTGTCCATTGGTTCAGGTTGCCGCTTTCCACCATCATTTGGCGGGCGTCCGCATAAATTTGCATCACAGCCGGTAGGTCTGCCGTAGTGGTTTTCCGTATTTGCATTGCAAAATCACCTCATATGTCTGTATAATAGTCTTAGAATATTCTATTTCCCGAGGTGAGTCAACTGCGCAATTTAAAACATTTGAAAACAAAAAAAGGCCGCGACGAATCCGGGCTTTTTATTATAGAAGGCGAAAAATTTGTGCAAGAAATCCCTGCCGACTGGCATGTACAGCAATATGTAATTGCGGAACGTTATGCTAAAGCACATGATATTTCCAAATATCACGCGCGGTATGATATCGTGCGGGATTCCATCTTTGATAGCTTGGCAGATACAGTATCACCCCAGGGAATTTTAGCGGTTTGTGAGCAAAAAAGGTTTTGCATAGATGATATGTTTGGCGAGATTGCGGGTCAAGCCCGCAATGACAGTGGGTATTTCGTCCTGCTGGGCGAAAACCTAAACGACCCCGGCAATATTGGCGCACTAATTCGTACAGCTGCGGCCGCAGGTGCAAACGGCGTAATTTTGACTACCGGCAGCGGCGATATTTACAACCCTAAAGTGCTACGTGCCGCCGCCGGGGCAGTTCTACGGTTACCAATTGTCACGGATGCAGGCTTGACAGAAACCATCGCTTTGTTAAACAAGAAAAACGTACCGACATATGCCGCCCATCCACGCGGAAATGTTTTGCCGTACGAGCTTGACTTACGCAACAATTTTTGCCTGCTGGTTGGCAATGAATCCCACGGGATTTCTGACACTGCCGCAAAACTGGCAAATACGCTGGTGAGTTTACCAATGGTAAACAACACGGAATCGCTAAATGCTTCCGTTGCTGGCAGCATTTTGATGTACGAAGCTGTAAGGCAGCGAGTGGAATAGAAAAGAGGCAGCAGGATGACGAGTACCGACAACTTGACAGGCATGGTGCATAGCATAATCTATCACAACGAAGAAAACGGCTTTACCGTATTCACCGTAAGCACGGAAGACGACGAAACAACCACTTGTACAGGCTACATTTCTGCGCCGCTTGAAGGCGAAACGCTTAAAATGGAAGGCACATATGTGCAAAACCCGCGTTATGGACTGCAACTTTCTGTCAGCAAAATGGAACGCACACGGCCAAACACGGTTTTTGGTATCGAAAAATACTTAGCATCTGGCGTGATAAAAGGGCTTGGCGCGAAAACAGCAAAGTTAATCGTGTCTCGCTTTGGTGACCAAACTTTTGACATATTGGAAAATGAGCCGGAAAGAATCGCAAAAATCAAAGGCATTAGCTTAAAAAAGGCATTGGGTTTTGCGGAAAGCTTCCACGCCCAGGCAGATCAACGACGCGTTATGCTGTTTTTGCAGGAGTATGGCATAAGCTCCAACTTCGCGATGAAAATTTACAAACGTTATAAAGAAGAAACCATTGACGCGATAAAGGCCAACCCGTTCCGTCTGGCAGATGATATCGACGGCATAGGCTTTAGAACGGCCGATGCAATTGCCCACAAGCTTGGTATCTCGCGCGATGCACCAGAGCGCATATCTGCCGGGGTGCGCTACTGCCTTTGGGAGGCCGCGGGCGAAGGGCATACTTGCATCCCTACCGCGCAGCTTACGCACCAGGCGTCAGAAATGTTGCTTGCCCCTGCAGAGCTAATCGAGGGCGAGCTAATTCGTATGCAAATGGACAGGCTTATTGTGCGCGAAAAAGTCGAAGACGAAGAAGATTCGCTGGTATTTTTATCGACGCTTTACTATGCGGAAATTGCCGTTTCAGCAAAGCTATCGGCATTGTCGGCGATAAATATTGCGACAGATAGCAGCACAAATACACCTGACAATATGCTTTTCGCACTGGAAAGGGAAACTGGGATTATTTTATCTGAAGGCCAGCGTCAAGCCGTAGTCGCCGCGCTTTCCCAGGGTGTTTTGATAATAACTGGCGGGCCGGGCACAGGCAAAACCACCACTATAAACACAATAATAGGCATGTTGGAAGCCCGCGGGCTGGAAATATCCCTTGCGGCACCAACCGGCCGCGCCGCAAAACGCATGACCGAAGCCACCGGCCGCGAGGCAAAAACCGTCCATCGTTTGCTGGAAGTCAGCTTTATGTCGGAAGATTCGCGTCGTCAGGCATTTAATAAAAATGAAGAAAGCCCGCTGGAAACAGATGTCCTAATTGTGGACGAATTCTCGATGATGGATATTCTCTTGACGCAAAGTCTGCTAAAAGCCGTTGCCGTTGGCACAAGGCTGATTTTGGTTGGCGATGTGGACCAGCTGCCGTCCGTTGGCCCCGGCAATGTGCTAAAAGACCTTATCGACAGCGGCGTGCTGGCAACGGCCCGCCTAACGGAAGTTTTCCGCCAAGCGGCAGAAAGCGCGATAATCACAAACGCCCACCGTATAAACAAAGGAGAATACCCGTCAATCAATGACAAAGAAAAAGATTTCTTTTTTGTGCGCCGCAATACCCCAGAGGGGGTTATACAAACAATTTTGGAGCTGGTGTCCGAACGCTTACCGGCATTCAAAGGTTTCGATAAGCGTCTGGATATTCAGGTGCTTTCGCCCATGCGTAAATCGCTGCTTGGGGTCACAAATTTAAATAATTTGCTTCAAGCCAAACTAAACCCGCCCGCATCATCAAAAAAAGAGCGGGAATTTCGCTCTGTAATTTTTCGCGAAGGCGATAAAGTAATGCAAATCCGCAACAATTACGACGCGGGGTGGACTATGCACAACGAACGCGGGGTTGCCATAGACTTTGGCGAAGGCGTGTTTAACGGCGATATGGGTACCATTCACGAAATTGACGAAGAGCTTGGCATAACCATAAATTTTGACGACGGGCGGCGCATTGTGTACGATTTTTCTCAACTGGAAGAGCTTGAGCTTGCATATGCAGTAACGGTTCACAAAGCCCAGGGTAGCGAGTACCGGGTCGTGGTCATCCCCGTATACAATGGCCCGCCAATGCTGCTTACGCGCAACTTACTGTACACTGCCGTTACCCGCGCAAAGGAACTAGCTGTGCTGGTTGGCGAACCAACTACCCTACACCGTATGGTGGATAATAACCGTATAACCCACCGCTACACCGCACTAACACGGCGTTTGCAAGGGATGTTTCAAATTGGAGAATGATTATAATCAAGTTTTATCTTTTTTTCTGCATCACCTTTAATTATACTTGAATACAAAAGTTGATGCGGAGGTTACTATGGCAAACAAGTTAGAAGAAATGAGCACATTTTTCAACTTACGTGCAGAAAGCTATAACGAAGTACATGTGGGGCACCTTGACGGAGGAATTGAAAGCAAGAATATGATTGCCTCGTTTTTGCCCAGCCATACAAAAACAATTATCGACTTTGGCATAGGGACAGGCTTAGAGCTGAAAGGGATTTTTGACCGTTTCCCCGATGCGGAAATTACAGGCTTGGATATTGCAGAAAATATGCTGCAACTACTGAAAGAAAGCTATCCCGACAAAAAAATAAAGTTGTATTGCGAAAGCTATCTTAACTATAACTTTGGGGATAGTCTATACGATGCCGCGGTATCCGTTATGACACTGCACCATTATACGCACGGGGTTAAAACTGATTTGTATAAAAAAATATATAAATGCATTAAACAAAATGGCGTATATATTGAATGTGATTATATGTTGCCCGCACACCAGCATGAAAACCCGCAGGAAATGGAAGACTTCTATCTCTCCGAATACCAGCGTTTGAAGGACGAGCAAGGCATAACTGACAGCAGAGAATACCATTACGACACGCCTTGCACAGTAGATAACCAAATAAAAATGCTCTTGAAAGCAGGATTTGCGGAAGTCGATGAGGTTTGGAGCAAAGGGAGTACCATTATACTTGTGGCAAAAAAGTAACACAGAATGGCATTCTGGTGAGTGCGTTATAAAGGGTGGAAATAACGCCACCCCAAATATAGCGTAACGTTGGAGTGTTTTTGCCCCATGCTACGCTTATCTTTGCAATTTTTTATGACTACGCAAGCTCCATATCAATCCATTTGTTATAAAGTTCCAAATCAGATTCGCTGTCTAATGCGAAGTTAAAGCCGCCCCACTTGCAAATCTCAAATGTTTCGCCACCATGAATAAACTTAAATTGTCCCCCGTGCTTACATTTGAAGTTCGGCTCTTGCATCTTTCCGCAGACGCTTCTCCCGATTTTTATAAAATTAAGCATATTTTCGGGGAGTTCCGCCAATATGTTACGTTCATTTGAAAAATGGTTGCCATGTATGCTTATTTCGCAACCTAGTATCCCCATATTGATGCTGCACACGGTTTTTTTGTTTTTCCGTGAAACATAGGAAAAAGAGCCGCCGCCAGTTGTACTGCTGAGTGAAAAGCAAGAGATTTTACAGCCGTTCTCGATTAAATGCTTTTCTAAGTTCACAACCCAATCCCTTATTTCTGGAGGTTGTGGATTTGCAAATTCACTTGCGCCCGCAGTGTGCTTTTTTGGTGTCGCATTAGCAAGAGGATAAAAATCACAACGCATAAACACCGTTGCAAGTTTCAGAAAGTTGGCTTCTATGTTGCCCAATGCTTGAGCGATAAGCTTTAAGCCGAGAATCAAAAAATCATCGTTATCATAGGTAATGTAAAAAGTTCCGGTTTTGGATAAATCAACGCCATCATCTAAATTTAAGTCCTCAAAGTAAAACCCCATGTCCGACAAAAAATCAAATAACTCCAATTTCCTTTTGTTATTTATTTTTTTCATGGCCGATGGTTTTCTGCTGATAAATGGGATAAGCAAGTCATTACCATGTACAACTAACTCATACCTTGGCTCGGTTTTAAGTTCACCGTAAATACCAATAGAAAATAAAACCACAGCGAGGTCGTTATAAATCGGAAATGAATCACGTATGGAATCATTGCCTGATTCAGGCGCATATGCTTTTACTTGCGTTATATTTTCATCTGTAGCGATTTTGTCAAAAAGTTGATGTAAAAACAAACGAAACGCCGATATACCTTTTTCCAACTCAATGTCAGCTAACCCATGTCGGAAAGGTTTGGATATTACAAAGTCATCGGGCGTATGCGGTATAACAAGCCCTTTTAGGTACTTACACACATCTGATTTTTTCATTTGGCATACCTATATTTTTCTGCAAGTAAAGCGTAAAAAGTTGACCACTTATTTTCGTGACCATCTTTTCCGAAAATTCCCGGTAGTGATGCCGCCCCTTCTGCACGAAATCGACCTTGCTTATTTTTTCGTTCTTCCATCATCGCCCATGTTTTATTCAAAACAGGATTATTACCTTCTCCAAGTATTGACAACGAAGCCATAAAAAGCGGGATGCCAATTTTCATAGGGCCAAAGCCTTTGGGTACGCCATGCATATCAATAAATGATTTGACTTTATCCGTTGAATAAAAAACTTCGCGCTCAAGAAAATAATTTGTCAACGCTTTGGCATTGTCAGGTAATATATTTTTTCGCTTACATTCTGCGTACAAAAAAAGTGCATCTGCGGCGGCTTTGTAACAGCTTTTCCTTTTTGGTTTTTTGTCGAGCATTCTTTTGCACATAAACCCGCCATCATGTATTTGGGTTGCGGCAAATGCGGAAACTAACTCCGTAACATCGCTTCTGTCATGGTAGCCGAGCATAACCAACGACCGAAGCGAAACAGGGGCATAGCAGGTGAAAACATCAATATCATTATGTTTCCATTCGTTCATCTTGTTGATGATAAAATCCACATACTTATCAATCCGCTCATCTTTAGAAAGTCCGTATTCGGCAAAAGTCATTAAAATCTGTATTGAGTTTATATCTCGAATATCCTTCATTCCCCACAGACCATTTGAATCCTGCTTGGAAAGCAACTTTTTAATTTGTTTTTGCTCCCATATTTTGCTGTAGTACTCTTGGTAATCAGCAGGGTCTTTGTCGTTTAATTCGGTTAGCGTTCTGTATTTTATGGCAGGGTTTTCATCTTCAAGTAGCCAGTCTAGCACATTGTTAGTCATATTTATACACCTTTACTCTATAGTTTAGCGCAACGACTTCGGCACACTTTTTAAATGAACGCACCGAAGTCTGCTATTCCCATTACTTCAATGGAATATAGAAACACATTTCATTTTCGCGAATGCATACTCGATAGGCTTCAATCCACCAGCTAAGGCGATAGCTGTTTTCAAGCCCTTGCCTTGTGTTTTTCAATTCATAATTTGCTTCGTTTTTCTTGACTTCGATGTAGAAACCGAGAGGATAATTGTTGTCGCTTTGGATTCCGTAAACCTTGTCTTTATTTTTCGGAAGCCACACTGTTTGCAGATACTCGCTTGCTAATTGCATTCCATTCCCCGGGCCGTCATTACCCCCCACAAGATCGTAGCCTGATTGCACCCTAAATGTTAGACAAGCAAACTTTCTCAACCCTGTGTCAATGCCTACAATGCCTTCAGGAATATCGTTTAATGTATCAACTTGGCAACCGTAGGTGTAAAATCCTTCGCTCGGAATATTGCTTGAAATGCCAAATTCCGTATGTGTGGTATGCTTCCCCTTTAGTAATGGTGCGTATTTTTCGTGGAACACCCCAATGTTTTGAAATTCAGGCAATCCGTCACTTGTGACCCCGGCGATTTTTAGGGTGTCTGTTTGTTCTATTGTTTCCATTTTAATTAGTATTTCCTTGTATGTTTCAAATTGTGATATCGTTCCCATAGCAAAATGACCTCCTTGGATTTGCAATTGAAATGAAATTCGGGGGTATTCAATATACTTGCCATATTTTCGTACATCTGACGGTGAAATCCCATGATAAGACTTAAACGAGCGTGTAAACGCTTCTGGGGATTCATAGCCGTATTTATATGATAAATCAATAACCTTAACATTGCTGGTCAGCAATTCTTCGGCAGACAAAGCCATTTTTCTCCTTCGCACATATTCGGCCGGAGTAATATCCGTTAAGAATGAAAACATAATTTGGAAACGTGATACAGAACAGCAGGCAACACTGGCCGCTTTCGTATAATCTAATTTTCCAATGAGACTTTCTTCCATAAAATTAATTGCATCGCTTATTTTGGTAAGCCACTCCATATTGACTGTCTCCCTTAAAAGTATTATTGCACATCTAAAATAAGAAATCCTTGCGTAAAAAATTGTTTTTTGCAAGGATTTATTCGTATTACGCATATTATTATACTTTCAGTGTCAATACAAATGAACGACGAGAGTACTGGTCTACATCACTTGGAGAAATTCAAGAAACACAAAAAAATAAGCCCACCGGATAAGTAGAGGCTTATTTTTCAACTTCTAAGTTTATTTAATTAGGAGTCCAGTCAACACTGCCGTTTATGGCTTGCGACCAGGAGAGTTGAGCGTCTCACCGCTCACTCTCTTTTTATTATAGACATAATAGCAGAATTTATGAATGATTGCAATGCCAAAGTTGTCTATCAAACAGTTCCAGGCAGCAATCCAGACTTCATCGGCACTGGCCGGTTTGGCTTACTTGTGATATCAACCAACGACTTTTTCTCGCAGCTGCGGATAAACGCGGTCATGACTTCCAGCACGTGGAACGTTAAATCTACACCGGCGCGCGGTTTATTTTTTGTGGAAATGCATGCCGCCATATCTGCAACGCCTAGGCCTCGGCTATTTGTTGGGTAGGAGAAGGTAAGCGGCATTTCCATAAACGCTTTTGACTCGGCACGATACAAACGAACCGGCCCGTCAAAATGATTTGGATCGGGTACGGAAATGGTACCCTCTGTGCCATAGATTTCGATAATAGGCAGGTTATGCGCGTGGATATCATATGTCTGCATGATTGTACCAATCGCGCCGTTGGCGAATGACATTTGCCCGGTAACAAGTGTGGGCACCTCTACATCAAAAACTTTGCCGTATTTTGGCGCACTGGTGATACGGCGGGTTTCAAAAGTTTTGCGTGTCATGCCGCTTACGGTTTCCACTGCGCCCAGCAGGCTTACAAGCGCGGTTACATAGTATGGCCCCATATCAAGCATAGGCCCGCCGCCAAATTGGTAGTAAAATTCCGGGTCTGGATGCCAGGACTCATGCCCACGGCAGCCCCAAAACGCATTTGCTGCAACAGGTTTGCCAATATAGCCGTCGTCTATCAGTTTGCGGCATGTTTGTATGCCCGCGCCCAAGAATGTATCTGGTGCGCCGCCCAGCATAACGCCCTTTTTCTCGGCGGCATTGCGGGACTCGATTCCTTCTTCCAAAGTAGCGCCCAGGGGCTTTTCCGCATAAACATGCTTACCAGCGGCAATTGCGGCCATGTTAACGGCATGATGCTCGTACGGACGGGTTAGGTTAAGGACTATATCCACGTTGTCGTCGGCAAAAAGCTCATGCATATCTTTATACTTTTTGGGAAGATTATACTCGGTTACTGCACGCTGTGCGCGTTCGTCAATAAGGTCGCACACGCCGGCAATTTCTACGCCGGTAAACATTTTTGTCAAATTAGTCAGGTAGATGCCGGAAATATCGCCGCATCCTACAATACCTATTTTTACTTTACTCATAGCAGCCTCCTAATACATTTTCGCAGTATTTTCGAAACGGTCGGTGGTTAGGCCGTTGGCTTTTGCAAAGGATTTACCTTCTGCGGCCCACAGCATCCCGCGGCGCATCATTTCCTGCGCAGTGGGGGAATTGTCAAAAACATCGTCATGGTGGCCAAGCGATGTATAGAATACACGGCCAAGTCCCCAGTTTTTTGTCCATACAACTGGCATATCAACAGGCTTGTTGGACAAATGATAATACGGCACATCCGGGTGCGGGAACCTGGTTGTTGCCAGCACTTCCACGGCAGGGTCTATGTGCAAATAGTAATGCTCGCTGCATACCGGGAAGTCCGAAAGGCCTTCTGTTATTGGGTTAGAGCTTGACGTAATGTTGACCATGTAATTTACCCCGTCGCCGCCTGGGTGGCTTACCCATTGTCCGCCGGTGATAAATTGCCACTCGGTATCATTACGGAAAGAGTCGCACATGCCGCCGTGGCAGCCGGCAATACCCACGCCTGCGGCAATAGCTTTTGCTATGTTTTGCGAATACTCGCGCTCGATTGTACCCATTGTCCAACACGCAACAAAAAGGTCCAGCTCCATTAAAGCATCCACGTCTTTAAGGCAGTCCAAGCTGTCTGAAACCGTAACTTGAAAACCTTCTTTTTCTAAAATGCCGGCAAAGCGTTTTGATACCAATACAGGCTCGTGGCCGTCCCACCCGCCTTGAAAAATTAGTGCTTTTTTCATTTAATACCTCCCACTGATTATTTGTAAATACTTTACCATACAGCTTGGATTTTGCATAGCAAAGTTTCAAGTAATCAGACCTATGATACAATCATTCGTACTTTAAAGTGCAATACATATTATAGTGAAGGAGACATTCTATGACACCACATCTGACAAAAGCAGAATTTTTATCCCAGCTGGAAAGCAGGCTCACGGCATTACCGGCCAACGAGCGTAAAAACGCGCTGGACTATTATGACAGTTATTTATCCAATGTCGAAGACCCAGGCGCGCTATCACAAAAAATTGCAAACCTAGGCACCCCCGGCGATGTTGCTGCAGAGATTTTTGCAAGCTATGTAAAACGAGGCAATCAGATACCGCCGCAACCGGCCATGCCCAGCACACCAACTATGTCAAGTATGCCAACGGCACACCCCGTAAAAAGAAGCGGATTACCATGGTGGCTGATTGTTATACTGGCTGTATTTGCCTTGCCACTTATAATTGGCCTGGGCGGCGGGCTTTTTGGTATATTGGTTGGCATTGGCGCGTCTGTACTTGCATTTGTAGTAAGCGGTTTTGCAATGCTTGCAACAGGCGTGGCAAGTATAGTTTTGGCAATTCCTGTGCTGTTTCAAGACACGGGCTTTGGATTTCTTGTAGCGGGGGCAGGCCTAGTGCTTTTGGGCCTGGGGATTTTATTCTTTAAGCTTGCAGCAATAATTTGCAGCGGAATTTTTTATCTAATACAAATAGCGATAAGGAGGTTACGCCATGGACGTGCATAACAACAACGGCACACCGCCAGTAGATACAGTTATATCCCCTGCCCCATTGCCAAAGCGACGTATGCCATGGACGGGGGTTGCAGTAGTTTTAATAGTGCTGGGAATTGGCCTGTTTGCAATAGGCTGGCTATCCGGCTCGCGGGGCGGACGCATTTATTTTAACAGGGGCATAAGAGTCGAAACCGGCACCCGCGAAGAATTTGCTTCCGGCAGCGGGGATCTTACGTTTGCAAATAATTTCGATGCCGTGGTAATAAACGCTTCTTCGCATGCAATACGCGTCTATCACACAAATGAACCCACCGTGCGGGTTGTTACACCGCCGGGTTTGCGCTCAAATATATCCGAACAGGGCAGTGTGCTAAACGTTGACGTAAGGGCTTCATTTGTTGGCGGCGGACAAAGAATTCAGTTTATGGGGCTTGGCGGCGGCCGCGGCGTTACATGGAACCGTAACGGCAGAGACGTATACCTAAGCTTTGACTTTGACTTTTCGACCCCTCGCAACATGTTTGGAGGGATTAGAGTTTATGTACCAAATTCCGTAAATGATATTTATGCAAGAACTTCTTCCGGCAGTGTTCGCATAAATGACATAAGTACCACACAGTTGCGGGCGCAAACAAGCAGCGGCCGCGTGGAGGTAAATGGCGGCACACACCAAAACGTACATTTACAAAGCACATCCGGCTCTGTAAGGGGCGATGCACATTTTGCTGGAGGCCTATACGCCCGCACAACCAGCGGTAGTGTGCAGATTAACGACAGCAACGCCGCAGCGCGTACAAGCGGCGAAATACAGCTGCGCTCCACTTCCGGTTCTGTCAATTTCAGCACCCGCGCCCCGATAAACAATTTCAGCTACAGAATGTCTGTAACATCCGGCTCTATGCGGGTGGACGGCTCACGCATTAGTGGACGAAGTGCCACAGGCGGGGCAACCGGCGGCACCCCGCTAAATGCCTCCACCACAAGCGGCGGCGTAAGGCTGGAATTTAGTCAAAGAGATAGCAATTTACGTTGAAAACAGTTGAAAGCGAGACGAAAAATGCGCGGCATCATGTGCTTTTTTGGCGAAGCTTGAGACCATTTTCAACTTAATTGTCTATAAGAGACCAGCTATACTCTTCAAATAAAGCCTGCGGGTTAAATGCGTATATCAATTCCGTTAGCTCTTCCTTTGACGCGACTTGAGCATCCCTAAAATAGCTGGTCCATTGTATGCTTTCCATTGGTGAAAAATCCGGATTAAGTAAACCCAGCGTAATTATTTGCTGTGCATTCTCGTTATGATGCATCACAACGGCGTACCTGTCGCGGCCGCCGATAAAATAAAAATCACCATATCTGCCAACTGCAGTGCGGGTAGATGACTTACCCCACATCAAAGTATTAATATCTACACCATACGATGGGCTTACCCCCATCATAACATATTGCCCGTAACTGTTTACGTACACGGCATAAAATGCGCTAATCCATATGTTGCGGGCAAACACTTCGTTAAACGGCAGTTCGCCAAAATCAGAAAAAACTCTGTTGCTAAAACTTATCAAATTGGGCGGTACTGGCCTATTATAAACGCGGATAGTATCAAGAAAAAAGTCTTGCACAGTAACGCCCACCAGCGTAAAATCGCCAACTTGTGCAGGCACACGAAAGCCCGGGCAATAACGGGCAAATTCTTCGCCGGTCAGCATTGGCCGCCAGCCGGATATAAGAGCAAATCGACCCTCCTCCATGCGAAAGTGGTATGCTTCGTTGAAGGCGAGGCCAAGCTCTGCCAACTTGCGTTCGCGAACTTCTATATATTCCGGCCCAAAATCGCCCCTAAAATCTGTTGGCCAGTCTGTTGTAGCCCAGTCTGATTCGGCCAAGCGAAACGGGCCGTGCGCGTTAACCTGTGCCGTTGGGTTTGCGCCAATTACATCGTACACACCTACAATTGCTTCGTAATTTATAAAATCTTCCAAAAACGCGCGAACAACAGCTCCCGGGGTGCCCAAATGCGGCTCAAGACCCGCGTCAAACCTGCGTTGCTGTTGGGCATAAAATTCTGCAATAGTAGAAGTGTCACATTGCGGATGGTCAAAAAAAACGCTGTTTGAGCCCCAGCGGGCAAAATTCTGCCATCTTTCAATTGCCCATATGCCGCCGTCACCCTGGGTCACCGGCTGCGAAAGCATGAATCGCATGTACGAGTCCTCTTGCATACGCACATACACAAAGCTATGGTTCCCGGGGAACATTACCGGCAACAACAAATTTTTATACTCTAAGAATTGGATCAAAAGTATCTCTGTTGTCCAAGGCGTTTCTTCGGTTGGAACACGAATGCCGGTACCCCAACTAATTGGACCAAGAAAATCCAGATCATCACCCTGGCGTGCAAACACCAAATGCGATACCATATCACCAAAAAGCGCGTGCTGATGTACCCAGCCGCTTGGGCTGGGCTGGGCATTGGCACCGCTCCAACGTACAAAAAGCTCGTATTCTACACGCAGGCTAAAGTTAAATGCCCACAGTTCTATTGTGCCGGAAGTCGGATGATCATATTCCGCAATTCTTTCGAAACGGTTTATTCTGGTTTCTGCTATTTCTATATGCGGACGGTCAAACCCCTGCACCAGGTTTTGAATAAACCAATCTGCATAATCGTAGGTGGTTGCCAGGCGCGCAATAGTATTATACATTTCGGTTGGCTCGGTTGGCGGCGGCGCACCACGGCCGCAAGCAGTAATAGCTAACGCCAATACTATTAACATGATAATTTTTTTCATACTCATATCCTTCTTTCACATTTCGCAACCTATAGTATATCGTAATTGTGAAGGAACGCATAGACAAACTATCATTGCTGAATGTATAATTATAAAAAATATATCTGGAGGTTCATATGCTAAGAGTAGCTATTTTAAGCGGCTGGCATGTACATGCACATGGCTATGCCCGGGAATTTGAAAACAGAGACGACGCAAAGCTTACTGTAGTTTGGGACGAAGAACCCGCCCGCGGCAAAGAAATTGCAGAAAAATTTAATATCGAGTTTGAAGCAGATTTAGACAAATTGCTTGCCCGCCCAGACGTTGACGCGGTTTGCGTAAACGCGCCAACCAACATGCATTGCGAGGTTATGGTAAAAGCCGCAAGCGCCGGCAAACATATTTTTACGGAAAAAATCCTTGCTCCAACATCCCAAGAATGCACAAAAATACGCCAGGCCGTAGAAAAAGCCGGCGTAAAGTTCTGCATTTCGTTCCCGCATCGCACATTCGAGCATAATTTGTTTGCAAAAAAAGCAGTAGACGAAAAATTGTTGGGCGAAGTCACATATCTTCGCGTTCGCAACGCGCACAACGGTGCATCCGCAGGCTGGCTGCCGCCACATTTTTATAGTAAAAAACAATGCTGCGGCGGTGCTATGATAGACCTGGGTGCGCACCCAATGTATTTGATTCCATGGCTTTTAGGCAAGCCTGCAGAGGTAGCATCTGCATTCACATATGTAACCGACCGCGAGGTAGAAGACAACGCCGTAACGGTGATGAAATACGCAAACGGTACAATAGCCGTATCCGAAACAGGCTTTGTTTCTGCAAACAGCCCGTTTATGCTTGAATTGTACGGTACCGCGGGCTCGGTTGTTATAACCGGCGACAATGTCCGCTTTACTTCATCCAAAATCAACGAGGCTGCCGGCGAAGGCCTTGGCGGCTGGATAACCCCCGCCCGCCTGCCGCAAAAATTGCCCGACCCAATAACGCAGTTTGTAGAAGGTGTGCTATACGACAAAGAAATCATTTTTGGCATGGACGATGCCTGTGTTTTAACAGAAATGATGGAAGCCGCATATAAGGCACATGAGCAGGGCGGATTTGTGAAGTTGTAAAAATATTAAAATTAGCAGGAGGTTGATTATCATTATGATAATCAACCTCCTGCTAATTTTATACAACCCGTCCTTCGGCAGTTTCCGTTTTATTAATAAAATCCATATGGAAAAATTCAGCGCCATGATTATGATTTATCGTGGCTCTTGTGATGCGGACAGCTAGAATACTACAATTCTTATCGTTCTCGTCATTTGCTTTTTCGTACCATTCGGCAAAAACAGTACGCAGTTTCGCCCTTGTCTCGGCATTTTTAGGATCCAACACCCAGCCCAGGTTTTCGCCCTTCCCATTGCCAGAAAGCCATCCGAAGTTGACCGAGAACGAAACCTCTGGGTTTTGTGCTATTTGCAGCATTTTGTTGGAATTCGCCCATGTGACCGAATAAAATGTGCCGTCTTCGTAAAAAACATTCACATCGCGGCTTACGGGGCGAGGGTTTCCGTCGGCACTTGGCTCCCGTGCAATGGTTGCAAGAGACATAACATTGTCTTTACCGTTTCCGACTTTTTCTTCAATAATTTGCAGTCCTCTTTCATACTTGTTCATTTGCATTCCTCCTATTTAAATGGGGCTCTGTGCCCTGGTAGCGCGGCGGTGCGCTTTTTTATATTTTACCAATGATATCACGCCGTATATGACAACTGCATGTCAGGTTATAATAATTTTTTCTTCCCCCACAGGCAACGCAATGCGCTCACCTTTCCAAACCAACACCCCGCCCGGCGCGGTGGATTTCACACGTAAATTTTTAGAATCGGCAAAAATTTCTACTGTTCCGCCAGGTAGCGGCACGGTACCTTCCATCCATTCCAGGCCGCCTAAGTCTGGGCAGCATTCGAATGTGGCATAGCCATCCGATATAGGCCGCACACCCAGGAAGTACTTGCCCAACAGATAAATTGGGCTGGCACCCCAGGCATGGCACATGCTTTTGCCAAACTTGTCGCCATACATGGCGTAATGGGCCGGGAAACTTTGCGTTGGGTCATACTCTTCCCAAAACGTAGTTGCACCCAAGTCAAGCATTCCGCCCCAATAGGAAAGCATGATTTGCCGCACGGTATCGGTATCGCCAATGGCACACAGGGCTTCAAGTTCATAGAATTTAAAATACGGCGTGGTAATTTGCGGCACGGCGTCGTTTCTTAGTACACGCTCAATAATTGTGCGGCTTCTTTCCTCGTCTGCAAAGCCCATTAGCAGCGCGAAAATATTGGCGTGGCGGGTTACGTTGCGCCGCCCGGATTCATAACTGTCTATATACGCGCCAAGCTCTGCATCCCAAAAAAGCTTATCGATTTTTTGCCGCAGGGCGACAGCCTGTGTTAAATAGTGGGCGCCTTCTTCACCGGCAATAACGGCGCATGTGGCAGCACTTTCCAATGTACGCACCAGCAGCATTTGCTCTGCACACACGGCGCCTGTTTTGTCCAGCGCGCTGGCCCAATCTATAAAGACCCAGTCGCCGGGCAGGCCCACGGCAAGGCCATCGCCGTTTAGTCTTTGCAGGCAAAAATCCGTCAGGGTCTTTATCCGCGGATAAATTGTCTGCACAAACTCCTTGTTGCCGGTGTGCTTGTAGTAATCGGCAATTCCTATTACCCAATAGAACGAATAATCCATAATAGTATTAATATGCTGCTCCATTGGGTCTTTGCCGCGCAGGGCAAGCAGAGTGCGCTCTGTTATGTCATTGTCAAAGAACAAATAATAGTTAATCAAAAAACTTTGGTACGCGTCGCCAGACCATACCCAGCGGTCACGCTTTATGCCGTCTAGGAAGAATTCGCGGCTATTTAAATGAAAGGTATAGGCGGCCACATCCCAGATGTTGTTTAGCGTGTCGTTATTGCAGCGGAAACTGCCGCGGTAATCCAGCGGTAGATATTCGTATTCTGCGGTAAGCTCAAAGGCGCGGTTTTGACACTGTGCAAAAATGTAGCGGAAAGCACGCGGTTTCATTTCATATAAAGAAACACCTGCAGGGACGCTGTCGCAGATATAGCTGAACTCGGTATCAAGAGCCTCGGCTTCGGACTCGCCGTAGAAAACAGGTATTTTTTCGCCCTGTGCGATATTGCTAAAACACAGCTTGCCGAATGTCTGCCGCCCAAAGTCGTACAGAACGCCGCCTGCCGTTTCCCGGCGGGATACCGGTTGCCATGTTTCGTATTCGAACTTAAACATTTCAGGATTGTCACTTTTTTGCGTATACATATTGTTGTACCCTGCCGCTACCCAAGATGCGCCGTTTAGCAAAGAGGCCTCTTTTACCAGATGCGTAACTTCCCAACCCCGGCCGCTTGCAAACTCGCCGCCGGTTACATATGCGGCGGGCAGGCCGTCCGTTTTTGCCGCAGCTACGCGAAGCCAGTGCTCTCCCGGTTCAAGGGTAACGGGTGTGCCAAATGGATAATATTTTCCGTTAACGTCCAGATAGCCAATGCCGGTGCCAAATGCCTCTACTGTCACAGGCTCGGTTATAATTGCATGTTTGCGAAACATAACATTGTGCCAGCAATCGTCCAGCCGCCAAAATGCAGGCCAGTCAAAGCCGCGTTCTTCGCGGCGGCAGTGCAGTTTAAGGGAATGGTGTACCTCAAAATCGCCCGGGTACCACATCCAGATAGGTTGTGTCATGTTAGACCTCCTGTTGACTTGTAAAAATCACGGACAATATACCATCAATGGCAATGGTGGGCAAGTACGTTACGCGCAACAACCTGACGATACATCTTTCTTATCTTTTAGGTTTATTTTCGATTTTTTTTTGGTTTTTTGACAAATAAATGTAAAAAACTCTTGACAAGTAGCAAAATTGGTGCTAATAATTGCAGTATAAGGAGGAGTACCTCATGAAGACTGGTATTGATTTGTCAATGAGTGAAAAAATTAAGCTGGTAAGACATGCAAAGGATGTTACACAGCAACAGTTGGTAGAAAGCCTTTCTATAACCCGTTCCAGACTTTCGCAGATTGAAAAG
>Ga0131853_10000110_pt1 | contig 126662 bp, 122 predicted proteins | sample TergutLab28metaG_FD_92764 | JGI IMG/M metagenome (GOLD analysis project Ga0131853, IMG submission 92764) | Labiotermes labralis P1 segment gut microbial communities from Petit-Saut dam, French Guiana - Lab288 P1 (version 2) (version 2) | ecosystem: Host-associated > Arthropoda: Insects >...
ACCCGTGCGCAGGTGGCGCGGATGCTCTGGAACATGGCGGGCCAGCCCCCGGTGGCGTTCAGTCCCATATTTACTGACGTACCCGCCACAGCGCCTGACTGGTATCGCGATGCCGTTATCTGGGCCGGCACCAACGGGATTGTCCTGGGCTATCAGGGGCGGTTTAACTCTCATGAAAACATCACGAGAGAGCAGTTTGCGATCATGATGTTCCGCTACGCCCAGTTCACCGGGCAAAATACCACGGTACCGGGGAACTTTAATCTCAACCAGTTCACCGACCAAGGCGCCATCAGCGAATGGGCGCTGCGATACGTGCGTTGGGCCGTATACAACGGCCTCATCACTGGCACCCCAGACGCCAGGATTGCACCCCAAGGCACCGCAGATCGAGCGGAAGCCGCGACGATCCTAATGCGGTTTATGCAGCGGTTTAGTGCGTAATCTTAATAGTAATAAGCCCGGTGCAGATTTTCTGCACCGGGCTTCAGCGTTTCGCACCTCTCCTTGCCCTCTTTCGTAAAGAGGGTGCCGCCCGCAGGCGGCGGGTGTTTTCCACTCATAGCGCGACAATTAGGCGTATTTGCTCCAAATCTACCCCAAAAACTGCCGAAACGCCGTAGGCAACGCCACGCGGTCAGACCGCATGTCCTTGTCCGCCCAGACAAACCGTGCGCTCTGCGTCCGGCACTGAATATAATAGCCGATCATGTGCCACTCCACGTGGGTGAAGACGTGTTTTTTTTGGCTGGATCGGGTGAGTTCCAGCGGCTCCACGCCCCAGCTTGCGGCCAGGGCCAGGGCCGCATCTTCGTCCAGTTGACCAGGGACATTGGGCAGCGCCCACAGGCCGCCCAGGAGGCCCGTATCGCCCCGTTTTTCCACCGCCAGGGTCTCACCCGAAGTGAGGATAAACACGGTTTTCTCCTCCATCCGGCGCGCCTTTTTTTTCGCCCGCACCGGATAGGCAAGTTGTGTGCCAGCCGCCTGCGCCCGACAGAGGGAGACAAGGGGACAATCCCCACACCGGGGCGCGCCGTTGGGAAGACAAATCGTGGCCCCCAGTTCCATGATAGCTTGGTTGAGCGCCCCCGGATCGGTGCCGTGATAGAGGTGCGACAGATTCTCCGTGATCTGCATTCGCACGGCGGGAATATCCACACAGTCCGTCGTGGCCATAAGGCGGGCATAGACCCGGAGCACGTTGCCATCTACGGCGGGATAGGGGAGGCCGAAGCAGATAGAGCCGATGGCCCCGGCAGTATAGGGGCCGATACCGGGCAGAGCCAGAATCTCTCGGTGGGTGTGCGGGAATACGCCGCCGTACTCTGTCACGATTACCTGGGCGGCCCGTTTTAAATTTTTGGCCCGATTATAATAGCCCAGACCCTCCCACAGCTTTAATAGCCTGTCGTCATCTGCCTGGGCTAGGGCTGGGATCGTCGGCAAGGCGTCTAGGAAACGGGTATAGTACCCCCGCACGGCCTCTACACGGGTCTGTTGGAGCATGATTTCCGACAGCCAGACCCGGTAGGGGTCTTGATCCCGCCGCCAGGGTAGCTCTCTGGCATTTGCCCGATACCAGGGCAGAATCAGTGCCGGGATTTGGCCGAGTAACGTATGAACTTCATAGTTTTTGATAAATTTCATGGTACCAGTCTATCAGAAAGTACACCGACTGACAAGATGGCGCGTAACGATAGATTTTGGCGTAAAAATCTGCTAAAATACGGTGGAAGGGAAGTGACTGACTTGCAGCGCTATGCAAAATATCTATTCGTATCCGATGTAGACGGCACTCTGGCCCATTTTCAAGATATCCCTCGGCGCAATGTGGAGGTGATTGAGGCATTTATCGCCCAGGGCGGGATATTTTCTATTTGCACCGGCAGAGCGTTTGCGTCTCTCCGGGAGATGGTGCACCAAGTGGCGGTCAACGCCCCGGTGGTCACCTTAAACGGCGCCACGCTATACGATTGGCAGGCGGATCGACCGCTCTTTACCGTGGATTTGCCCCCTGCGGGCAAGGAGATCTTAGCGCCCGTCCTCGAGGCGTTCCCAGAGGCCGGGGTGATGCTCGTCACAGAGGACAACTATTTCGTCCTACGGGACGGCAGGGCAATTGATCCCCAGGTGGAGGCCCATTTGGAAGAACTGATTGGCATGATGCGACATTTTAAAATCTGTACGCCGGAGACCGCGCCGAAAGCGTGGAGCAAATATATCTTCCACGTACCTCCGGTGCGCGCCCAAGCAGTGGTGGATTTCTGCAAAAATCTTCCGGGTGCGGATGATTTGGCAATATTTCAAACCCAGACGGGTCATATTGATGTAATGTCCGCCCAAGGCATCAAAGGACAAGGTCTCAGACGGTTGGCGGATCATATGGGGATTGACCTCGCCCACACCGGGGCCGTGGGGGATCACTATAACGATCTGGACATGCTCGAAACCGCCGCCTGGAGCGCCGCCGTCCAGGGCGCACCCGACGCGCTCATCCAAGCGGCGGACTATGTGACCTGTTCCTTCGAACAAGGCGCAACAGGAGATGCGCTAGAGCGGTTTATGGCGTGGATTGATAAATAAACCACCTAAAAAACAGCGTTTGCCTTTTGGCAAACGCTGTTTTAAACGCACTTATTTCATTATTGCATCATCCCATCACGTAGAAACCCGTCTTTTTTCAGCATCTGCTCCAACACCTGGATATCGCTCTCAATATCTAAGGCGTCCTCCTTGTACAGGGCGTCGGACTGATGGGTGAAGCCTGTGACCAGACGGCCCAGCACCTCTTGGATATTCGCTTTTGCAGCGGTAATATTCTCGCCGGCCACAGCTTTCTGCTCCAATTCACAATAGGAACGCATCAGCTTTAGCGTGGTGGGCAAATAATAGTTGAGGAACCCGCGAATCTGGGGCATTTTTTCCGGTTTATCCCGGACGGATTTAAATATCTGGGCGGTGATGGCCTCAATCTCCTCGACTTGCTTGGAGATATCCACATCTCGAATCCGGTTGCGAATCTGACCGATTTCCAGGATAATCTTTTGGAACTCATCCGCGTTTTCCATCTCTTGCTCCGCCCGGCGGACAGCGGTTCGTTCGTCTATATCTCGTTTCAAGAGGGTGAGGGCGTGGCCGGAGCGGACGAAATGACAGGTCTCCGCGTCCAGAAAAGCGACTTCGCCAAAGCGTCCCTGGACAATCATATTGTCTAGATCCCGGGTGACCCGTCCGACAGGTCGCCCCGTGGTTTTCGCGATATTCAGAATGGAGTAGTGCTGGTTTACACCGATAATGACCTCGTATCGCTCAAATCGCCGCTCTTGCCGGAGGGTAAGGAAATAGGCGAGGAACATGGCGAGACCGACAAAAGTGCGGACTGCGACGGCGAGGACTTCTCTGACCGCGGCAAAGGTAGAGAGTTGCAAGGTAATCGCATTCCAGAGAAAATCAGCACTGCCCCAGAGGAGGAGCAGAATACCGCAGGCGATTAACATGAATTTGAAGGGCCGTGTAGGACGTCTCGTGCTCAATCTGCGAAACAGCGCGAAAAGGGCCAGGGGCCAAATGGGGATGAGATACACGACAGCGGACAGCGCCACACCAATGGGGAGCCAAGCCGAGTTCTTTTTCTTTTTTTGTTTTGTCTTCATCAGCGATACGCTCCTCCAAATAATAGGAAATAAGTAACACGCCCTGTTTTTGACTACGATACATAGGATATAAGATTTATATTAGATCAAAAAGGGGAGATAGATTAGAAATAGATTAGAACAGATCAAAATTAGTCCGTGAAGTCAACGTAGCGGAGCGTACCTGTTCCCCTGGGGTAGAGACTGAGGTCCCAAGTGTAGTCCAACTCCACCATCATGACCTCGTCGGAAAGAAACAGGGTGTTTTCCGGACCGTACTGGGGCAGGAGAGAGATATCCATATGGTAGTATATCCCGTCGATGCTCACCAAGTTCCAGGCGTGGCGCTGTCCCGCCCGCTCTCCCAGGACCACGTGGGATTCAATCTGTAACAGTTCCAAAATGGCCTTGAAGGCCATGGCGAACCCCTCGCTGGAGGCGTAGCCATCTACCAGCGCCCCATAGGCCGTGGCGCTGATGGAACGGGGGCGGATCAGATTTACCGGGGGTACCTCCGGTAGATCAAAATCCGGCGGAATTTGGGCGGCCAGGGTTTCAGCCAGCCAGATCAACTCTTGGGGTAGGGGGAGATCATCCGGCAAATCATCTATCAGAGTCTCAGCGGCTTGGCGCAGATCACGTTCCATCCGGGGCAGATCGTCGTCCGGGTCAAAGCCGAAATAGAGCTCCACCACGGCGATCCGCTGGGCGCCGGTGCCGGAACTGGGGTAGAGGCTGATCTGTACCCTGGGCAGGGTAATCACATCCAGGGCTTGGCTGAAATAGATATCCCGGATGCTCTGCTCCAAGAGCGCTACACTGGCAACAGAGGTGGGGGAGAGCATGGCCAGATACGTCTCGCCGTCCCGGAGAATCCGCTCCAAGAGCGTAGTGGCGCCGAGGACACTGTGTACGATCCGTACATCCACAACTTGTTCCACTGTCCGCTGGTACGAGATGGTGAGTTCCAGCTCCGCATAGGCCTGGCCCTGGCCGTCAAATAAGATGCGGTGAGAGAACACGCTGCCCATATAAGCTACCAAGGGGTCCGTCGAGACCTCCCGCACGGCATCGGCGACGACGGATTCTACCCCGTAGTCGTCTATTTGGGCAATGCGAAACAGACCCTGCTCCACATGGGTCTGCACCATGTCCCGCATGGCCCGCTCCAGTTCATGCTGGGTGTTGACCGTGATGAAGTCCCCGTCGTCTTGGGGCGGGGCAGGTTCAACTTGATGGGGGGTTATATTGAGACGGCTGGTTTCAATCAAGGCATTGCAACCGGAGAGGGCGATCAGCAGAAACACCGTCAGCAAGAGGAGCACAAGGTTCCGCCGTGTACGTCTCATATTAAAGTCCATTCCTTTCGCTAACGTCTCAGGCACAAAAAGACCATGAAAAAGGAATGGACTTTTTGTGCATCAATTGTGGTTCCCCGCAGGGGGAACAATTGGCACATCACAAAGTATTAACGCGTATTTTCACGCTAATACCCCAACGCCTCGTCTACGATGACTACTTCTACGTGGCCGATGCCAGCCGGCGGCTGCTCCAAGGTGACAAAGACGCGGCAGATGCGCTCTTCTGCGTTGCAGTCATGGCACTTGACCTCTCCTACGGCGCAGGGGGTGTTCTTGCCCAGGCGGCGGACGTTTAAGGGGCTTGCCACGTTTCTGGCCCGCCACATGGCGGCCTCGTCATCGACGGCAATCTTGTTGGTACCGATGACGATGTACAATCTCTCGTGGCCGAAGCACATACTTCTGACCCGGTTGCCGGAGCCGTCAATGTTGATGATCTGCCCCGATTCGCTGACGCCGTTGGCGCTCATGAGATAGACATCGGCATCATAGGCCTGGGGGAAGACCTCTTTACCCTGTTCCCAGTGCCAGTAGACGTCACACTGCTCTGTGAGCCGAGGATAGATATCCAGCTCCTTAATGGTGATCGCCCCGCCGATGCCGACAGACTTTGCGCCGACCTCAGAGAGCAGATACTGGGCGGCGGATTCCCTGTCCGAGAACTGACTGACATGAAATCCACGCTGTTTCAAATTCTCCACAGTGCGTGCTACGTTTGCCATATTGAGATGCCCTCCTTCATGTGTTTGTGTGTTCTCCCGCCTGGGGCGGGGGAGACAGCGTCATATTAACGATCCAGCAGATCAATTTGCTGTTCGTCCATGTCCTCCTCTTTGAGGAGCGCTCCCGCTACGGGGATACTGCGAGCCCTGTACCGGGCGGTGTTGATCATACTGGACTGGGTGAGGAAATTTGCCGCCTTGAGTTGATATTTGGCCTTTTTCAAGGTCATGACCCCCACCCCCTGGGTGGCCCGGGAGGATTTGGGGGCGAGGAGAGAGGTGTCAATCAAGATTGCCCGGCCCTCAGTCGAATATACCACAATATCTGTCTCCTCCCGGAGGGATAGGATGGTTTTTACGGGGCTGTGATCGGAATAGGCCCCTGTGAGCTTTTTCCGGTTGGTTTTCGTCTCGTAGGATTTCGTCTCCACGCGGGCCACTTTGCCGTTTTCAAAGAAGAACAGGAGATTGCCCTTGTAATCCCCCGGCACGTCTAAGAAAATCACCCGTTCCCCTTCGTCCATGCCTAAGGCGGTGGGGAGGTATGTCCCCAACAGAGAGGCTTTGGAGTCGTCAAAGTCACTGGCACGGGTCTTGTAGACCTGACACCGGTCAGTGAAGATGAGTAGCTCATCTCTGTTGGTGGCCTCTATCTGTTGGCTGGGGCCGTCGCCCTCTTTGTACTTCTGCTCGGCGCTCATCCGCAGGGATTGGGGGGTGATCTTTTTGAAATAGCCCTCCTGGGAGAGGAACAGGGTGACGGGGTAGTCCGGGGTCTCCTCCGCCTCTTGATAGTCGTCGATCTCCTCGGCGTAGACGATGCCGGTTTTCCGCTCTGCGCTGTACTGCTTGACCACCTGTTTGAGCTCGTCAATGATGATCTTTTTGACCCGGCTTTTTTTGCTTAAAATATCCTCTAAGTCTAAGATGTCGCCCTCTAACCCCTCCGTCTCCTTGGTGCGTTTGAGGAGATACTCCCGGTTGATGTTCCGCAGACGGATCTCCGCCACGTACTCGGCCTGGACCGCGTCGATGCCGAACCCGATCATCAGATTGGGGACCACCTCCGCCTCCTGTTCCGTGTCCCGGATAATGGCGATGGCCCGGTCAATGTCCAGGAGGATTTTTTGCAATCCCTGCAATAGGTGGAGGCGGTCTTTTTTCTTTGAGAGGTCGAAAAAGACCCGGCGGCGCACACAGTCAATGCGCCAGGCGGTCCACTCGCTTAAAATCTCACCGATGCCCATGACTCTGGGCATCCCGGCCACGAGGATGTTGAAATTGCAGGAGAACGTGTCCATGAGAGGGGTCAGGCGGAAGAGCTTCTGCATGAGTTTTTCCGGGTCTGTGCCACGCTTTAGGTCGATAGCGAGTTTCAACCCTGTCAGATCCGTCTCGTCCCGCATGTCGGCGATCTCCCGGACTTTGCCCGTCTTGACCAAGTCCGCCACCTTGTCCATAATGGCCTCAATCGAGGTAGAGTAGGGAATTTCGTAGACCTCGATGAGATTGTCCGCCTTTACATATCGCCATCTGGCCCGGACTTTGAATCCGCCCCGCCCGGTTTCGTAGATGGTTTGTAACTCCTGGGCGCTGTAGATCAGCTCGCCCCCCGTAGGGAAATCCGGTGCGGTGAGGGTGGAGAGCAGGTCGTGGCTGGGGTCTTGGATAAATTCAATGGTGGTCTGGCAGACTTCTTTCAAGTTAAATCCGCAGATCATGCTGGCCATGCCCACGGCGATGCCCTGGTTGGCGCTGACCAATACGTTGGGGAAACTGACGGGGAGGAGGGTGGGCTCTTTGGTGGAGCTGTCGTAGTTATCGACGAAATCTACCGTGTCTTTATCAATATCCCGGAAGAGCTCACCGCAGACGCTGTCCAGCTTGGCTTCGGTGTACCGGGAGGCGGCGTAGGCCATGTCCCGGGAGTAGGTCTTGCCGAAGTTGCCCTTGGAGTCAATAAAGGGTACCAAAAGCGCCCCGTTGCCACGGGTGAGGCGCACCATGGTCTCATAGATGGCGCTGTCCCCGTGGGGATTTAAGCGCATGGTCTGGCCCACAATATTGGCGGATTTCTGCCGCTTGCCCGTGAGGAGCCCCATCTTGTACATGGTATACAGGAGCTTTCTGTGAGAGGGCTTAAACCCGTCGATCTCGGGGATGGCCCGGGAGACGATGACGCTCATGGCGTAGGGCATATAGTTGACCTCTAACGTGTCAACAATAGGCTGCTCCAACACCTCGGCCCGCAGGCCGATGACGTTTGTGTCGTCTACTTTTTTATTGTCTGATTTTGGGTTCTTTTTGGGTGCCATGTATGTAATCTCTCCTATGAACAGGTTTTCTGTATTGGTTTTGGGCAACTAATAGAATCATATTTCAAAACTCTTTTGACATGTGACATGCTCGGCAAAATTTTGCGAAAATGTAAGGAAGTAAGAGAAAGTTTGAAAATACCTTCTACCTTGAATATCATCAAACTCGATGCGAAATTTACATTCACTCATTTCATCAACTTGGTGTATAACACATAGCTCTAAACTTTGACCAGTAATTATCCCACTCAACTGTGCAGGCTCTTTCATCATAGTATTGGTAACTGCTATTGCTCTCATCACACCACCCAGATTTCTGATAACGACATTTACAGCGTAAATGTCACTTTGGTCATCTTGGTTATGTAGCAATAGATCCACGATACGCTCCCGAACATTTCCGGGTTCATTTAGGAGGAAATGGTAGGCTCCCCCTCCTCCTCCCGTCAACAGTATGCAGTGCTCGGAATAGTGTTCTGACGGCATTGCAGCTTTGGAACATATGACATCAGCGCATGGCATGAGTCTTAATCGCTCTTGCTCTTTTAATTCTGTTTGCATTTGTTTATGCTGAAGGCTATTTTGCCTAGCGGTAAAAGAAAACGCTATTAATGTAGCTACAATTCCAAGGATTCCACCCATATAAGAAGCCCAAAAAGACAGCCATTCCCTATTACCTAAGCCCTCTGCTGTTGGAATAATTACCAGAGTATTTAAAAACAACACATTTATTAGCGCCGGAGTTAGCAAAACTATTATAGCAAGCACCCATAAAACCCTAGCAATATCTTTACTCAAATTAGTCCTCCCCTAAAAAAGCGCACCCCTAAGAAATATCCGCCAACTCCAAATACTTATACCCGTTGGTCGCAATGTGATCTTTTCTCCCGGCCAGGTTATCCCCCAGGAGCAGATCAAAGGTCTCGGCAGTGGCCGCCACGTCGGCGGGCATGACTTTGATGAGGCGGCGGGTCTCCGGGTTCATGGTGGTGAGCCACATCATGTCGGGATCGTTCTCACCCAGGCCCTTGGAGCGGCTGATGGCGTGTTTCTCACCCTCAAATCCGGCCACGATCTGATTCTTCTCTTGGTCGGAGTAGGCGAAATAGGTCTTGCCCTTGTGCTCGATCTCGTACAGGGGACTCTCGGCGATATAGACGCAGCCCTCCTCGATGAGGGTGGGTACCAGGCGGTAGAGCATGGCCAGGATCAAGGTGCGGATCTGGAACCCGTCCACGTCGGCGTCGGTGCAGATGATGATCTTATCCCAGCGGAGGTGTTCGAGAGAGAAGTTGCTCAAATCCCGGTTGTGTTTATTTTGCACCTCCACGCCGCAACCCAGCACCCGCAATAAATCCGTGATAATTTCGCTCTTGAATATCTTGTCGTAGTCGGCCTTGAGGCAGTTTAAAATCTTACCCCGGACAGGCATGATGCCCTGGAACTCGGCGTCCCTGCTGAGTTTACAGGCTCCCATGGCCGAGTCGCCCTCCACGATGTAGAGTTCTCGCTTGCCCGCATCTTTCGTCCGGCAGTCTACAAACTTTTGGACGCGGCTTAGAATATCCACACTGGCGGAGAGTTTCTTTTTGATATTGAGCCGGGCCTTTTCCGCCGTCTCCCGGCTGCGTTTGTTGATGAGAATCTGCTCCACAATCCGCTCGGCCTCGGCCTTGTGCTCAATGAAGTAAATCTCCAACTGACTGCGGAGAAAATCCGTCATGGCCTCCTGGATGAACTTGTTGGTGATGGCCTTTTTCGTCTGGTTCTCATAAGAAGTCCGAGTGGAGAAACAGTTGGAGACAAAGACGAGACAGTCTTGAATATCGGCGAAGTGGATTTTCGTCTCGTTTTTCTGGTATTTGTTTTCTTTTTTCAAATACCCGTCCACGGCGGAGACAAATGCGCTACGCAACGCCTTGTCCGGTGCGCCGCCGTTGGCCAGAAAGGAGGAGTTGTGGTAGTATTCGATCACATTGACCCGATTGGAGAAGCAAAATGCGGCGGAGAGCCGGACTTTATATTCCTCTTTGTCCGCCCGATCCCGGCCCCGCCGTTCGGTTTGGCAGAAGATGGGCTGGGTGATGGGGTCATCCCCCACCAGTTCCGTCACGTAGTCAATGATGCCGTTTTCATAGAGATATGTCGTGGTCTCAAAGGTCTTTGGCGTCGTCTCGTTGCGAAATAGAAATGTGACCCCGGCGTTGACCACGGCCTGTTTCTTTAGAATATCCTGATAGTATTCCACAGGGATTTGAATTTCGGTAAAAACCTCCAGATCAGGCCGCCAGCGGATGATGGAGCCGGTGCGCTTTCCGGTATAGGGCTCGGATTGGAGGCCGCCGACGTTTTCACCCTGCTCGAAGTGGAGGGTATACTTCTTTCCATCCCGGTAGACGGTCACGTCCATATATTCTGAAGTGTATTGGGTGGCGCAGGAGCCGAGGCCGTTTAACCCCAGGGAATATTCGTAGTTTTCGCCCTCTTGATTTCTGTATTTCCCGCCCGCATAGAGTTCACAGAAGACCAACTCCCAATTGTAGCGCGCCTCGGCCTGGTTGTAGTCCACGGGACAGCCGCGGCCGAAATCCTCCACTTCAATGGAACCGTCCAGATAGCGAGTGACGATGATCTCTTTGCCATAGCCCTCCCGGGCCTCGTCGATGGAGTTGGATAATATTTCAAACACTGCGTGCTGACAGCCCTCCAGCCCGTCAGAGCCGAGGATGGCAGCAGGACGCTTTCGCACCCGCTCAGCGCCCTTTAGGGCGCTGATGGATTCGTTTCCGTAGCCGTTTGTAGGGACTTGCTTTGCCATGTCGATTCTCCATATCCTAAAAATCATGCTGCGCAGGGGAGAACGCCCACATTTTGTGTCACTTGGCACAAACCCCTCCAAGATAAAGTATACCAGAGATATGTATGATAAATCAAGAGAAAATTGAAATGCCCCATAAAGGAAGGATTGCAATAAGCGTGATTTTAGCTATCTTCCCCGCCAAAGGCGGGGAAGATATTTGTAGGATTGACAGGGCGCATGTTTGGTGTTACAATAATTTTCGATCTGCGGATGTGATGGAATTGGCAGACATGCAAGATTTAGGTTCTTGTGTCGCAAGACGTGGGGGTTCAAGTCCCTTCATCCGCACCAGCTCACTGCCGGGATAGCTACGCTATCCCGGTGTTCGCTTGCACTGGGCGCAATGCCCCTCAAATAGAAAGGACATAAACTATGAAAAGATTATTTGTAGCGCTGTTGGCTTTATTCTTAGTAGTCGGACTGACCGCATGTGTAGAAACCCCAGAGCCAGCAGAAACACCGCCACCGCCGATAGAGACCCCAGTACCGGCAGAAACGCCGGTGCCGTTAGAGACACCGGAACCCGAAGAACCAGCCGAGGACGACGGCAATGGAACTTTATTTGCGGGTGCCGGCTGGTCAATGGAGATTGCAGACGGATGGACTGTCATGGAAGAAATAGGAGTACATGCTCTGTTTGCCCCCGGCGAGACCGGTTCCAATATCAATGTTGTTGTAGAACATATACAAGGTATGAGTCTTGTCGATTATGTAGACGCCTCACTTGATATGCTCGCGGCCTTTTTTGAGGAGTTTGAGCTCATAAGAGAAGAGGGTATCTCCATCAATGGAAAGGACGGGATATTCATCGCGTATACATCAGATTTTCCGGGCGTACATACCATGTATCAATTTATAGTAGAGGCCGATGGAATAGCATACGTTATCACTTATACGAGAATGGATGAGACCGATTACCTAGACGATGTCCTTGATATGTTGCATACATTTACCGTAAGTGAAGCTTTATTTGCGGGCAATGACTGGTCAATGGAGATTGTGACCGGATGGGCTGTCATGGAAGTTGCAGGCCTTACTGTCCTAACCGCCCCCGGCGGGAGTGGCTCCAATATCAATGTTGTTACGGAGAGCACACAGGGCATGAGCCTTGACGACTATACAGATGCCACGCTTGATATGCTTGCGTCCTTCTTCGAAGAGTTTGAACTCGTGATAGATGAACATATCTCTATCAATGGGAAAAACGGGATATTCATCGCGTATACATCGGCCTTTCCGGGCGTACACACCACGTATCAGTTTATAATAGAAGTCGGTGGAATGGCATATATCATCACTTACACGAGAATGGATGAGACCGATTATTTAGACGATGTCCTCGATATGGTGGAGACCTTTACCGTGGTGAGATAAGGTGGTGTAGAGAACCACGAATGCGGCAAGTAAAAAGGATAGGGTGGCCGAATCATATGGCCATCCTATCCTTTTTATGCTGTCGTCATTACGAGACAGGCTGTACAATATAGTCATTTAGTATAAATTCTTCACCGACAACTCTCACGACATGCTCATAAGCGCGTCTGCCCCAGGCCCGAAGATCTTCATTGGTTACAACCTCTGGCAACTCACCGCCTATAATTGGCATCACACTGATGCCGTCAACAATGCCCAATGTGTTGCCGGTTGTGTCTCGCATACACAGCGTCGGCAGCACTTCACACACGCCCAATCTGATTGCGCCATCAGGTTCTCTGATCACCTGTAGGCTGACCAGCTTACCGAACTGCGTTCTGGCGATGGGAGGATTCAACCTGGTCTGATCGGCCAGGAAATTACCCAGGGAGTAGATGATGAGGCTGCGACCACCGTCTGTGTGGTCGTGCCACTCGATGGGCTGTACGACATGCGCGTGGTTCCCCATAATCACATCCGCGCCAACCTCGCTGAGACCTCTGGCGATTTGTCGCTGCATCTCGGTGGGCGCATCTACATATTCAGCTCCCCAGTGCAGGGAAACGATGACTAATTCAGCGCCCGCCATACGCAAATTTGCAATATCCGCCGCCATATTGGGCAGATCGTCCAAGGTGTTTGACCGAAAACGCGGGACAGCATAGGGCCGCATCTCTGCCGGCACAAGAGACTCCAAGCCGTTGACTGAGTCCGTATAGGCAATGATTCCTACTTGGATTCCGTTTACGTCTAGAATCGTCGGAGTATGAAACGCCTCTTCATCGACGTACATCCCTGTGAAGGCGAGTCCCACACGTTCAAAATTTTGTACTGTGGCAACAAGTCCGTCAAAGCCCCTGTCAAACGAATGGTTGTTGGCGGCAATCAAGTGGTTAAATCCTGCGTATTGCAGAGCCTCCAATATCTCAAACGGGGCATTGAAACGCGGAAAAGTCGTTATATCCTGATTTCCGCCCAGCACATCTACCGGCGTCTCCATGTTGACAATTGCGAGATCTCCGTCAATGAAGGGTTTTATATCTCGCAAAAAGGGTCTGAAGTCATACGTGTTTTGCCGATTCTGGCGGCATCTATAGGCCCTCTGTGCAGCAATATATCGCCTGCGAACTGTATCCTGATTTCAATCGGTTCTGGCTCAGGTTCTGGTGTCGGTATCGGCGTCGGCGTGGGGGAGGGTATTGGTGTAGGGGTGACCTGGGTGGGCGCTTGGTTTTCTACCGATAACTCTGGATAAGGCTCTGATGCATTTGTCGGAGCGGCACTACAGCCATATAATAAGAATGTCAGCAGAAGCAAAAATACGATAAGCAAGCGTTTCAAGACTCAAACCTCCTATGTTTTTGATTTTTAGTATAGCATGATTTTCTCGCCCTGCAAAGGGGGTACGAGCGCCAGTTGTCGCGCTTTCGAAAGGCAATGTTTATAAAGAAATAAGTTGACAGAACGTTGATTATATGTTATTATGTAAATGAAATTGAGAGTGCTTCAACAAAATCCCATAACTATACGGAGGGCAAATATGAAAAAATGGATGCAGAGAAGCGGGTCGCTCTTATTGGCGGTAGTATTGTTATTCACCTTGCCAAGTGCGGCATTTGCTACGGACGCGACAGAAGATGTGTTGTTCACTGAAACAGTAGAGGAAGTATTCGTACCGAGCGAAGAAACACAGGAGACGCGGAGCGTACAGTTTAACGTGAATTTCCCGAGGGGAATGCCCGGCAGCCCAATCGGGTATATCAATGCGAGAGCGTTTTATCGAGTTCAGACGCCGGTTTACGACGGCTGGCCGTTCTTTCCGAGACCAATCCACAATGAACTCACCGCACTTTTCCACAACGTAGGGGCAGGGGAGGGGCAAACCTTTGCCCAGGTGATGCAGCCCACCGGAACGATCCCCATGATATCCGGGACGTTGAGCAACTTGCGTGGCGGACGCTTGGAGAGCGTGGCGGATGGCAGTGCGGTCTCCGCACCGGCAGATCACGCCTGGTTTGTCAACCAAACACAGTTCTCCGAAATATTTGGCGGTTGGTACAATACGGCGGAAAATGCAGATGCACACACGTCGGCGGCGGGCCGGATTACAGCATCAACTGTGATCCAAGACGCGCCTGAAATCCTGCATGTATACGCCCGCTGGTATCCCACACAAGAGGTCCGTTTCAATTTAACCGATGGCGGCAGATGGAATCCTGGCACAACGGTTGCCCACAGGCGTGCTGTCACTGTAGAAACGGCGGAGGGTTCTGTTCTGGGCCCGCGTCAGGCAGATTTTTCTTCCGTATTGGATCCAGCCAATCGCGTTTTGCCGGGTGTCTGCGTCTCCAGAGAAGGTGGGGCGCCGTTTGATCCGGCTTCCCTGGTACGTCCCGGCTATATCTTCACCGGCTGGAGAACAGCACCAAACGGCGGCGGAGACGCGGTGACGAGCACAACACAAATTGCAGATCGAAGTGACATGGTGTTCGACGACTTGTTCAATGTCTATTTCTGGCCGTCCATCACACTACACGCACAATGGGAGCCGAGTTATACGATTCGGATCAATGTGGTGGATAGCGAGGGCAATCAAATTCCCCTTGCAGATATGCGGGACGTGCAGTTTAACGACACATCGGTTACATTTGACGGCAGCTATTGGGTTATTACCCTCCCGCAGTCAGAAGCGGCGGGAACCGTGACGGCAGAGGCCGATGGGTTTGTCCCAGGCAGCGAAACGATCACGCCGGAAGACTTTACTGACGGCATGGCGCATGTGACAATCACACTGCTACCTCCGCCTGTGATTTATCACACCGTGACATTCAACCTGCACGGTGGTACGGAGACGATCCCGCCACAGACTGTGGCGCATAATGGCTACGCAACAGAGCCGACGCCGGATCCAACCCGCCCGGACCACATCTTTGCAGGGTGGTTCACAGAAGAGGAGGACGGCGAGGCGTTCGACTTTGCAACCATGCCCATCACGGCAGACACGGAGATACATGCACGTTGGACGGAGTACAAACCCGACAATCAGCCGGTCAAGTCACGTCAGGCGTTCCTGATTGGAGCGGACACGGGGTTGATCAACCCCCATGGCGATATCACACGAGCAGAGGTCGCAACGATCTTCTTCCGCCTGATCACAGACGAGGCCCGGGACGCGTATTGGACGCAAACGCACCCCTTCGATGACGTACAACTGACGGACTGGTTCAACAATGCCGTCGGGACGACCACGAATATTGGCCTGTTTGAAGGCGTTGCAGAAAATCGCTTTGCACCACGGCAGGAGATCACCCGCGGAGAGCTGGCAGCCGTTCTGGTCAGATTCATGGATTTTGATACGGTTGGCCCCCTTGCGGCTGATAGCGACTATTTCAACGACATTGCCGACCACTGGGCGAGAGCGTATATCAATGCGGCGGCGAGAAACGGCTGGATACAAGGGCCGGATGGAATTGGTGGACTGTTTCACCCAACGGAATCCCTCACCAGAGCGGAGGCGGCGGCTATGGTAAACCGCATCTTCGGGCGGCTGGTAGAGACGCCGCAGTGTCTGTTGGAAGATATGGTCATCTGGGACGACAATCCAACTGCCCCCGCCGGGGAAGAAGATAGCTGGTACTACTTGTATATCTATATGGCTACGAATTCCTACACCTACGAGTGGAGAGCGGACGGTGCATTCAAGACATTGCTCGAACTCATTGCCCCCCGTGAGTGGTGGAGATTAGAGCGCCCGGATTCAACCCCGAACAGCATTTTTGTTGCTTAACCTGGAAAGCGTATGACTTTAAGAAGGAGTCGACCCCCATGAGGCGTTCGGCTCCTTCTGATGTCTATACGGGCTTGAACCAGACAAGTTCTCTGAGGTTAATTGACAATTTGCAATGTGGTATATATAATAATTTTATCACAACAGATTGGCTCAAAAAGGGGTGCTTTAAATTGATATTGCTAAAATGTGAAATGTGCAACGGCGAAATGCAGGTTGACGAAAATTTGGAGTTTGGAATTTGTGATTTTTGCGGAAGCCGGGTCATGCTTCCCAGAGTTTCTACAGAAGCAGTTCCAAGAAACGAAGCAGTAGAACATAAAAGCAATTTATTCAAACTCATTCTTGTAAATACCGGGCCTGAGAAAATTAAAGTAATAAAAGTTCTTCGTGATTTATCCGGGGCTGGGCTTGCCGAGGCAAAAGATGCTTCTGAACGCACGCCGACACTTATTCTTGAGAATGTGCCAGATCAAGAACTGGTGGAACTTTGCAAAATGCAACTAGAAGAAGCGGGTGCAACGGCGCAAATAGTAGGCCAGCACGAAATTTTTCACGTCAATTATGTTTTACCCTATAACCCAAGTGCCAAACCAAGCCAAAGTTTAAATACAGCACAAAAAAGCGGCTGTTACGTAGCTACCGCCGTATACGGGTCATATGACTGTCCTGAAGTGTGGATTTTGCGGCGTTACCGCGATACTGTACTTGCAGAAACATGGTGTGGCAGATCATTTATTCGTCTGTATTATGCGATTAGTCCCACTGTAGTAAGACTGCTGGGTGAGACAAAATGGTTTAACATAATTTTCAAAAGAAGACTTGATTCCATGACAGAGAATCTCCGACAAAAAGGCGTTTTAGATACGCCTTATAGCGATAAATAAATGTAAAAAACTCTGCGCCGTCGTTACTTAAGACGACGGCGCAGAGTTTTCTACTTCTGATAATCAAATTCCAAATTCGCCATACAGACCGTATCGCCCTCGGCGATGCCCATCTCTTCCAGCCGGGCGTATACTCCGGCCTGTTCCAGGCTGCGCTCGAAGTACATGCGGGATTCGTAGTCGTCCAAATTGACCCGGCCCAGGAGTTGATCCAGCCAGGCGCCCTCTATAATCCATACATCTCCGTCCACCACGCGGATGGTCAAATCCTCCGGCGTGGGGGGCTTTTCTTCTGTCGGGACAAATTCCGGCTCGTAGATCCCGATAGGGGGGAGCTCCTGGAGTGTTTCGGCGATGAGATTGATGAGATCGCCAATCCCCTGATGGGTGGCCGCAGATAGGGTCAGGAAGGGGAGACCCCGCTTTGTCATCTCCGCCCGAAATGCCTCTAACAGGGTGTCGTCCTGGATAATATCCAGCTTATTGGCCACCACGATCTGTGGCCGGGAGGCCAGGGCGGGGCTGTAGGCGGCGAGCTCCGCATTGATGACGTCGAAATCCGCCACGGGATCCCGGCCCTCACTGCCGGAGATGTCCACCACGTGGACGATTAGGCGGCAGCGGTCTACATGGCGCAAAAACTCATGCCCCAGTCCGGCTCCCTCCGATGCGCCCTCGATAAGCCCCGGAATATCCGCCAAGACAAAGGAGACCTCCTCCCGGGCGAAGACGACGCCCAGGTTGGGATACAGGGTGGTGAAGTGATAGTTTGCGATCTTGGGCCGCGCTTTGGACATGACGGACAGGAGGGTACTCTTGCCCACGTTGGGGAAGCCCACCAAGCCCACATCGGCCAGGAGTTTCAATTCCAAAACAATCGCCCGCTCCTCGCCGGGGTTGCCGCTCTTGGCGAAGCGGGGGGCTTGACGGGTGGGGGTGGCGAAGTGCTGGTTACCCCAGCCGCCCCGGCCACCTTTTGCCACGATGAAAGGTTCTCCGCGGCTCATGTCCTGCATGACGGCCCCGGTCTCGGCGTCCCGCACCAATGTGCCACGGGGAACGCGGATGATGAGATCCTGGCCGTCTTTGCCGCTACAGCGCTTACCGCCGCCGTCCTGGCCGGATTCCGCCGCATATTTCCGTTTATAGCGAAAATCCATGAGGGTGGACATGTGATCGTCCACCTGGAGGATCACACTGCCGCCTTTTCCGCCGTCCCCCCCGGACGGGCCGCCGGCGGGGACATACTTCTCCCGGTGGAATGCCACCGCACCGTTTCCGCCTTTTCCGGCTTTTACTTTGATCGTTGCCTTATCTACAAACATGTTGAATTACCTCATATAACCGTAGGGGACGACGTCCTCGGCGTCCCGCTTTCCCAATACCATACAGGCGGGGCGTCAAGGACGCCGCCCCCTACAAAGAAAGGGGCTGATGCGTTTGCACCAGCCCCTGTTTGGATTCATCCTACTGGGCGGTTTCCTCGTAAATGGAAACCCGCTTGCGGTCTTTACCCATGCGCTCGAAGCGGACACGGCCACTCTTGAGGGCGAAGAGGGTATCGTCGTTGCCGCGGCCCACGTTGGTGCCGGGGTGGATTTTGGTGCCGCGCTGGCGGACAAGAATATTACCGGCCAGGACAAACTGACCGTCTGCACGTTTAGGGCCTAATCGTTTGGACTCTGAATCCCGGCCATTCTTCGTGCTACCTACACCTTTCTTATGTGCCATATCGTATTATCCTCCTATTTAAACGGAAATGCTTGTAATCTTGACTTGCGTATAGGGCTGTCTGTGGCCCTGTTTTCTGCGGTAGTTCTTTTTCGGCTTCATCTTGTAGACGATGACCTTCTTGGCCTTACCGTTTTTCAGCACTTCGCCTGAAACAGAAGCGCCGCTGACAGTGGGGTCGCCGACTTTCATGCCGTCCCCGTCTCCGAGGGCCAAAACCCGATCAAATGTGACTTTGTCGCCGGCCTCGGCGTCCAGTTTCTCGATGAAGAGAATATCTCCCTCGGAAACCCGGTACTGTTTGCCGCCGGTCTCCATAATTGCGTGCATGTTCTGCACCTACCTTTATTTAGTCTCGCTATCCAGGGCGGGAGAAAAATCTCCACTTATAGACTGCCCGTTCAAAGCGGCCTTACAAGTATACCGCCGATTTTCCCTGCTGTCAAGCAAAATCGGCGATAAAAGTGGAAAATCCTTGGGTATTCCGGTGCGATACCACTACACCCCTCCTGCGGGCGGCTCATCCCCACAACACAGGCCTATTTCGTTTCCCCACCGCATAGACTGGTACCCAGAGGTGACAAGCTGTGGAGAAACAAGACAAGCCGAAGAAAAAGCGTATCATGGCGCAGGCGGCGGATACGTTTAATTTGCCCGGCGAGGTGCTGTCCGATCTGCCACGTCTCACGGTGACCGGGTCAAACCAAGTGGTGGTGGAAAACCACAAGGGACTCATGGATTACGCCGCACACACAATCCTGGTGGCCGGCGGACGTGTGACGTTGAAAATTGTGGGCAATCAATTGGAACTGCGTGCCATGAACGCCCAGGAACTTCTTATCACAGGAGAGATTTTTCAGATAGAGTTTATTCATTGAATGAGCCGTAGGGGGCAGCGTCCTCGACGCCCCGCAAAAAAGCCTCCTTTGGAAAAGGAGGTGGCAGGCGAAGCCTGACGGAGGATTATCTCTGCGCCGCAGGGCAAGGGCAAAAAAGCCTCCCTCAAATTGAGGGAGTGGCACAAGGTGAATTGCCGCCCTGTGGCAAGAGAAGGCCTCCTGGGGGGGCGAAGCCTGAGGGCGAGAGTGCAGAAAGGAGGAGCCACCCCGTGCAACGTGTTGTCAATTTTCTCAGAGGCAATATCCAGTTGGAGATCGAATGCGCCTATCCGGAGCGCTTTATGAACTTATGCGCCCAGAACGACATCGCGTTCTGGAATCTCGTCCGGGTTGACGCCATCACCGTCCGCGTGATCATGACCATCCAAGCCTATGAGCGGCTCAAGCCCTTGTTGCCCAATCTACACGCCCAGGTGCGTCCGGTGAAACAGGCCGGGGCGCCGATCTTTTTTTTGCGGATTCGGAAGCGATACGCCCTTACGACTGGATTTCTGATCACCTTGATTGCCATCTGGGTTATGAGTCTCTATATCTGGGATATCCAAGTTACCGGCAACGACAAGATTCCCACCCATGAAATTTTGCAAGTCTTGGAGGAGGTGGGGGTGGGGATCGGCACCTTTGGCCCCGGGATTCATCCGGAGATGCTCCGAAATGAAGTGCTCTTACTGATGGACGATCTCGCCTGGATCACGGTAAATGTCAACGGAAGCCGCGCTACGGTCATTGTGCGAGAACAGATCCACGTACCTGATATGATTCCGGAAGGGATACCCACTGCCGTCTTCGCTACCAAGAGTGGTATCATTGACCAGATGATGATCTGGGCGGGGGACGCCACAGTGGAGATCGGGGACACGGTGGTCATCGGTCAAGATCTGGTCTCCGGGCGGGTGGAGAGCTTGGCCACGGGCACCCATTTCCTCCGGGCCGATGCCAGAATCTACGCCAGAACCTGGTATGAACTGAGCATGTCTATGCCGTTGGAGGTGATCGAAAAGACGTTTACTGGGCGAACTTCAACAAAAAGTAGAATTTTTTTTGGAAAAAGTAGAATAAATTTATATTTTAGTAGTGGAATTTCCTACGAGACCTATGATAAAATAATAGAGGAATCTGATTTCGTGCTGCCAGGGGGTATTGTGTTGCCGATCCGGATCCAGCGGCTGATCCATCGGGAGTACACGCCGACCCCTGGGATGATGGATCGCGAGCGGGCGGCGCAATTGCTCCACGAGCAGCTTTTGGCACAGCTGGAGGAGTTGATCGGCCCCGAGGGGGAGATACTATCTACATCCTTCACAGTAGAGGTGACCCCTGGACTGGTGACAGTTCATTTAGCGGCCGAGTGCCGGGAACAGATCGCCGCAGTACGCAGGCTCCGGGAAGATGAGATGCAGAGTCCGATACACCCAGACGAAACCCTGAGAGAGGAAACAAATCAACCATGATGGAAAAGCGAATTAATGTTGACCGGATGGAGTATGTAATCAGCGTATTCGGTTCTTTTGATGAAAATTTACGGATCATCGAACAAGAGTTGGGGGTCAAGGTCACAGACCGGGACGCGGAACTGAAAATCGTCGGTGAGGCGGAAAATGTCATGTACGCCGAGCGGGCCATTGAAGCCCTGCTGGGACTCGTGGCAAAAGGGGAGAACATCAACGCCCAGACTGTCCGCTACATCATTGGTGTGGTGAAAGAGGGGGCGGAGAAGCGGCTCACGGAACTTGCGAAAGACGTGGTGTGCATCACCGCCAAAGGGAAGCCCATCAAGGCCAAAACCCTGGGCCAAAAGAAATATATAGACGCCATCCAACAAAATACAATCACCCTGGGCATCGGCCCCGCCGGTACGGGGAAAACATATCTGGCCGTGGCAGCTGCGGTGACGGCCTTTCGGAACAAGGCCATTAACCGGATCATCCTGACCCGGCCCGCCGTGGAAGCGGGGGAGCACTTGGGATTTCTGCCAGGGGATTTACAGAGCAAGGTCGACCCCTATCTACGGCCTCTCTATGATGCCCTGTTCGATATGCTGGGGGCGGAGACCTATTATAAACACGTAGAACGGGGGAACATCGAAGTGGCGCCTTTGGCCTACATGCGGGGCCGCACCTTAGATGACGCCTTTATTATCTTAGACGAGGCCCAGAACACGTCCAGAGAGCAGATGAAAATGTTCCTCACCCGCCTGGGGTTCGGATCGAAGATTGTCATCACGGGCGATGTGACACAAATCGATCTGCCGGTGGACAAGGTATCCGGCCTCACAGAGGCCATACGGGTCTTAGACGGGGTAGAGGATATCGCCATCTGCCACCTGACCGGCGCCGACGTGGTGCGGCATGTGCTCGTCCAGCGGATTGTGCAGGCCTATGACACCTTTGAACAGAAGAAAGCCCGGAAACCCACAGGAGGAGGGAAGCGATAACCATGACAAAACATAAAGTATACGTAAAGAGACAGAGACAAGGGCTGGGAGAGCGAAATATCACCTCCATCTGCCGCCGTGCCGTCAAGGCGACTTTGCTCTTAGAGAATGTTACAACCCCTTGCCAAGTCAGCGTCTTGCTCACCGACGACGAGGGAATCCAAGAGATCAATCTCGCCCACAGACAGATTGGAACCCCCACAGATGTCCTCTCGTTCCCCACGGGGGACTACGAGCCGGGCAATTTCCAGGCGAATGAGGCCGATATAGACCCGGAGACGGGCCATCTCCACCTGGGAGACATCGTCATCTCCAGTGATCGGGTTGACGCCCAGGCGAGAGAATACGGCCACGAGACCACACGGGAACTCTCCTATCTCATGGTACACGCAACGCTACATCTGTTGGGCTACGACCACGAGGAGAAAGACGACTACAAGCTAATGCGCAGCCGGGAGGAGCTGATTCTCGGCTCTCTCGGGTTGATGAGATAGGACAAGCTATGGCCCCCCCAGGCGACGGGGTGGTTGCCCGTAGGGGACGATGCTCACATCGTCCCGTGCATTTTGTTTGTGGTAGTGTAGGAAGTTTATATAATGTGAGGAGCAGATATTGTGATAAAGCGTATTTATATTCTCACTTTACTATTGGTTGTGTTAGCTATTGTCGTGCTACTAGCTGCATGTGTAAATACCGACACAAATCAATTTGAAGTTGGGAGTGTAACGCTCGTTGCAAATGGGGTAGAGCATGAGCCAACGAGCCATATGTCGACTGGATTGTTTATTTCTTCAGATGGTGCGGAAATGAGGCCCTCTAGTGACCCATTCCCAGGGTGGCTTGAGCGCAATATCAGCACAATACCGATTATCTCATATGCCGATGACCTCCAAATTATAGTCACGGGCAGAGATGTAGTAGGCTGGGGTCTCTCGGTGGCTCATGAATATGGCGATTACATGGTACACATACCAATACCGGTTGACAGCCCCGCTCAAAGAAGTGCCGATGTTCCAATTCCAGACGAGCCGGGAATATATCTGGTGCACATTACTGTGCAATGGGGTAGCGGCAGAAGTTATGCCGCATTTCACTATGTTCTCCGGATTGCTCGATGAACGGTGCTACTGCTTGATAGCATGTATTCCCTGCAATATACAAAATAAGTATTTTCTGCAGTTGCACATTGTACAACTAGCCCCACATCGTCCCGCAAAATCTGATGCTCTTGACTTGTAGCTCCTTTCCAAAAGGAGCTGTCAGCGAAGCTGACTGAGGATTGCCCTTGATCTGCGGTGCGGGTGTTTTCTCTACGCCATCACGAACACAAAAATCGGAGGATCAACACATGATAAACAAAACCGCAATGGTCACCATATCCGGGCGGCCCAACGTGGGGAAGAGTACCCTGCTCAACGCCCTGGTGGGCGAGAAGATCGCCATTGTGACAAATAAACCCCAGACGACGAGAAACCGCATCCTGGCGGTGCTCAATCAGGGGGAGACCCAGTTTGTCTTCGTGGACACCCCCGGCTATCACGCCCCTCGAACCCGGCTGGGGGAATACATGGTCAGAGTCGTCCGAGAGAGCGTGGCCGACGTGGACGCCGTGATCCTCATGGTAGAGCCCATCCCCAATATTGGCCCCCAGGAACAGCAGTTGATCAAATGGATCGCTGCAAATGGCACGCCCAGTATTCTTGTGATCAACAAGATCGACACGGTGAAAAAAGAAGAACTCCTGGCAGTCATCGACTGCTATCAATCCGCCCACACCTTCGACGCCATCTTGCCCATGTCCGCAAAATCGGGCGACGGGGTCAGAGAGTTGACCGCCGTATTGAATCAATACGCCTTGGAGGGGCCGCAACTGTTCCCCGACGATATGATCACCGATCAACCGGAGCGGCAGATTGTGGCGGAGATTATCCGGGAGAAGCTGCTCCTCTGTATGCAAAAAGAAATCCCCCACGGTACCGCCGTGGAGATCACGAAGTTTTCCGAGCGTGAAAACGGCATCATCGACATAGAGGCCACCATCTACACGGAGAAGGCCAGCCACAAGGGTATGATTATCGGCAAACAGGGTGCCATGCTCAAACAGATCGGCGAGATGGCCCGACGGGATATTGAGCGCTTTATGGGTACAAAGGTCTATCTGCAAACCTGGGTCAAAGTCAAAGAGCGCTGGCGGGATAGCGATTTTCTGCTCCGCAACTTTGGATATCAAAGCGATTAAGGCATGTTTTGCAGTTCTATAAAATGGACATGCCTGCTCTGATCTTCCGGGTCCATATAAACAGGCGGTCCGGTCTGGATGCGGATCGTATGGGTGTGTGTGCGATCAAACGTAGCGGCTTCATTCTTGCTCTCTCCCCGTAGACGCTCCAGTTCCCGGGCATTTCGGGCCTGGAGTTCAGCTATGAAGCTTTGTGAGCAAGATATGGTATGTTTATCTGCCCTCTGTGTTTCGTATTTAATGTCACATGGAAAATTTGGATTTGAATGAATTTTCATGGGATGAATCTCCATATATAATATGCGCCATACTATGTACCGGCACACATCTGTGTGCCGGGCGGCTGACCTTATTTCAGGGACTTCAATCCCTCGATAATATCTTTGAGACCTTTTTCAATATCACGCAGCCCTTCGCAGATATCGTCTTCGCCCTCGCCTAAGGTTTTCTCTGCTTGGTGCAAGCGTTTCACTTCTTCCTCCACTCTCTGGAGGGATTGCCTGATCTCACCCCTGGATTTTCCTAAATCCTTGAGCGCTTCGCAAATATCTTCGATACCCTCCCGAATCTCCCGGATGCCTTGTTCGATTTTTTCCCAATCTTTTTTATCATGGCAGCAGTTCATCATTCGATACTCCCGTTTCACCTCGTCGCCATGTCAGGCGCAACCCATTCTATGCGCCGGGATGAGAAGCGTGTGCCGGGATTTGCCTGTGATAATTCCTCTGCTGTGCGTTACACTAGGATATGTGATTGAACAGTCCAATGGACAGTTCAATGCCGGAAGTCCGGCGTACAAGCATTTTTGCGCAGCAAAAATCTTGATACCGGTGCGGCTGTGCCGTGCCGAGGAGATTAAATCAAAGGGGGCCCCTGCGGGGCTTGCCCCGTGGGGATATTAAACATGACATCCGCTTCATTTTGGCGCTTATTCCAGGAGACGGGAGAGCCGCTGTATTATCTGCTCTACTGTGAGGCCCTGGCCCTGGAGGACATGGAAGAAAAAAGTGCATAGCATTGGAAAACGTGCACGGGGGGATTCCCTCTGTGCACGTTTTGGGGTATAATAGATTGACAAGCCTTAAGCAGTATTGATTATAATGCTGATAAACTACATCGACAAAAGGAAATAACCGCCCGTGCTCCTCGAAAAGCTGGTGGTTATTCCATAACCAAATGTTCTAGAGGCTAACCGTTTGCCGGCAACGCCTTTTGTAATTCCAGCATAGCGCTTATCACAGGAACTGTCAAGGGGGGAGGCCGCTTCTATGGAACAAAATACACGGGGGCTGGTTCTCCGGGAAGTGAGTTATAAAGAGGCGGATAAGATTCTCACCATTCTCACGGAGGACCTGGGCAAGATCACCGTTTCCGCCCGTGGTGTCCGGCGGAAGATGGGAAAATCCACCGCTTCCAGTCAGCTTTTGGCTTTTTCCGATCTCACCCTGTATCAGCGGCATGGCAGATGGTCTATCCGGGAGGGGAGAGTGCTGGAACTCTTTGACGACCTGCGGCAAGATATTGAGCGGTTCGCCCTGGGTGCTTATTTCGCCGAACTCTTAGAAGCCGTGAGCGATATGGACTACACGGATCCCAATCTATTATCTTTCGGCCTCACGGGATTGGCGGTGTTGAGCCGAGGCGAGCGGGAAATAGCGTTAATCAAGGCGGCCTTTGAACTTCGGCTTATGTGCCTTGCAGGGTATGCGCCGGAAGTTTTGGCCTGCCCGAAATGCGACAGTGCAACTCCCCAGCACCCTATGCTCAGTTTAAAGGGCGGACACATACACTGCAAATCCTGTCTCCCGGACAGCGCCGGGGAGAGCGTGGCCCTGGATCAGGGGAGCCTTCAGGCCCTGCGCCATATCAGTACGGCACCGGAGGGCCGAGTGTTCGCCTTCACCTTGGGCGATCAGGGGATGGCAATCCTCGGCACCGTAGCGGAGCGCTATGTGGCGGCCCAATTGGAACGTGGATTCCGTACGTTGGAGTTTTACAAGCAGTTTTGATTCCTCCCGCACGAGTAAAGCGAGAAAATGCTTTCCCCGTCTGCGGCGGGGAAACATAGCAAGGAGATTCCCATGACCCGATTAGAAAAATCAATGTCCACCCTGGAACTGCCCGCCGTATTAGCGCTTCTGGCGGAACATGCCGTCAGTGAGCCGGGCAAGGAGGCCATTACGGCCCTGCGGCCTGTGGCAGACGTGGATCAGGTGCAGAACCTGCAACAGGAGACCACAGCGGCGAAAGATCTGATGGATCTGAAAGGCAGCCCATCTTTCTATAGTGTCCGGGACGTGGGGGCAGCCCTCCAACGGGCTGATATCGGCGGGATGCTGAATACCCGTGAATTGTTGCACATCGCCGGGGTGTTAAAATCCGCCCGATTGGCACGGACCTATAGCGCAAAAGAGCAGGAGACACCCAGTTCGATCGACTACCTGTTCCGCACCTTACATGGCGATAAATACCTGGAGGAGCGGATCACCACCTCTATCATAGGAGAGGGGGAGCTGGCCGACAGCGCCAGTTCAGCCCTCTCCGATATCCGCCGGAAGATGCGGGTGGCCGCCGCTAGAATCCAGGAGACCCTGCGAAAGATTATCTCTTCGCCCACCCACGGGAAGGCACTCCAAGAGACCATTATCACCCAGAGGTCGGGCCGGTACGTGGTGCCGGTCAAGGCGGAGTCGAAGCAGGCCATCCCCGGCCTCGTCCACGATATCTCCTCCAGCGGGGCGACCCTGTTTATCGAACCCAGCGGGGTGGTGGAGGCGAATAATGAGATCAGAGAGCTGGAGGCCAAAGAGCGGGAGGAGATTGAACGGATTCTCATGGAACTCTCCGCCGCCTGCGCCGATAAGCGGGCGGAGATCGAGAGCGACTATGAGATTCTCGTCCGATTAGATTGTATTTTCGCCCGGGCAAAGCTGGGCCGGGCGTTGCGCTGTACAGAGCCGACCATCACTGAAAGAGGCGCAATACATCTACGGCAGGCACGGCATCCGCTGCTTGACCCCAAAGTGGCCGTCCCCATTGACATCCGACTGGGCGGGGAGTTTGATACGCTGGTGATCACCGGCCCCAATACGGGGGGCAAGACGGTGAGTCTCAAGACATTGGGCCTACTGGTGCTCATGACCCAGTGCGGGCTGCAAGTCCCCACAGATGAGGGGAGCATCGTGCCAGTGTTCCGGCAGGTGCTGGCAGATATCGGGGACGAACAGAGCATTGAGCAGTCCCTGTCCACGTTCTCCGCCCACATGACCAATATCGTAGATATTCTGGCAGATTGCGACGAGGCTTCACTCCTGCTCTTTGATGAACTGGGAGCTGGCACCGACCCTGTGGAGGGGGCTGCGTTGGGCATATCCATCATCGAACACGCCCGGAGCCGGGGGAGCCTGGTAGCCGCCACCACCCACTATGCGGAATTGAAACTCTACGCCACCACAGTGACGGGCGTGGTCAACGCCGCCTGTGAATTCGACGTGGAGACCCTGCGGCCCACGTATCGCCTCTTGATCGGTGTGCCGGGAAAATCCAACGCCTTCGCCATCTCCGCCCGGTTGGGTCTGCCGGAAGAGATCATCACTGACGCCAAACGGCGGATCAACGAGGAGAGCGCCGCCTTTGAAGAAGTCCTGGTCAAGCTGGACACCCAGCGGCAGATTATGGAGCAGGAGCGGGAAGAGGCGGATCAACTCCTGGCCTCCGCCAAAGCGGATCGGGAACGGGCGGCGGTGTTCCGGCAGGAGATTGAGGCGGCCCGGGCCAAGGCACGGGAATTGGCCAAGCGAGAGGCGGACGATCTCATCGCCGAAGCCCGCCGGGCATCTGACGAGGTCTTTGAGGAACTGCGTCAAATCCGCCGGAAGAGTGCAAAAGAGCAGGATTGGCAAGAGATCAACGACACCAGGGCCGGACTGCGTCAGAAATTAAACGCCGCTGAATCCAATTTGCATTCCACAGTGGAGGAGGAACCCGTAGAGGCGCCCAGCCGTCCCATCCAGCCGGGGGATACGGTGGAATTGGTGGGCATCGGCACAAAGGCCCAGGTGATTTCTATCGCCGCCGACGGGGGGCTGGACCTCCAGGCGGGGATTATGAAGATCACGGCCAAGCCGGGGGAGGTTCGCCTCATGGAGGGGGAAAAACAGCAGGAGTTTAAAGCATACGTCGCCCAGAGCCAGGCAAAACTCCGGACCTCCGGCACAAAACCGGAGATAGACCTTCGGGGCATGATGGCCGACGAGGCCGTGGCCGCCGTGGAACAGTTCCTCGATGGAGCGACCCTGTCAAATCTGGAGACGGTGACGATTATCCACGGCAAAGGCACAGGCGCTTTACGCCAGGCCGTCCACGATAGTCTAAAGCGCAGTCGGCAGGTGAAAAATTATCGCCTGGGTAAGTTCGGCGAGGGCGAGACAGGTGTGACGGTTGTGACGTTGCGGTAATATGTAACATATAGCAAACGGCAGAGCGAAAATGCTCTGCCGTTTGTTTGTGTATTAACAATAAAATCCACTCTTTTCACTCTTCACCTTCGATCAAATTGGAAATCAACTTGCTAAAATCAACTGCCGTGTGCTCATGCCCGACCACGCTTTGGATATCTCATCGGTCAATATGGCGTATTCCACGCCTTTCTGGATGCCACGGTCATCCCATTCGTCCGTTAGTTCTTTGCGGACTTGGATTGCCTGTAATCGCTGGTTGATCCACTCACGGGAATAGCCTTTTTTGAGATATGTTTCGAGAGCACGGTCAATTGTCAGTTCCGGATCAATGGTATTGTTGTCCATTTTTGCATCTCCCTAAACCCCGCCCTTCTCACTCTTCTCCTTCAAATTCCCCTTCACCCCATGCCGCTGATCCAGTTCCGCCTGGATATCCCGTGGCGCAACACCCTGATTACTCATCAAAACCAGCAGATGATACGCCAGATCGGATATCTCGCCCACCAATCCATCCCCATCATCATTTTTCGCCGCAATGATGGTCTCCGCCGCCTCTTCGCCGATTTTTTTGCAAATTTTATCCAAGCCTTGGTCGAATAGGTAATTGGTATAGGACTTCTCCCGGGGATTCTCCCGGCGATCCAGAATCTGCGCCCAGAGGCGATCCAATATGCCGAACTGACCGGGTTCTTCATTGCCGAAACAGCTATAACTGCCCGTGTGACAGGCGCCGGCACCAATTTGCTCCACTTGGATCAGGAGCGTATCCCGGTCACAGTCCCAGGATAGGGTCATAATCCGCTGGACATTGCCGGAGGTGTCGCCTTTGCGCCAGAGTTCCTGGCGGCTTCTCGACCAGAAGCAGGTATAGCCGCTTTGCATCATGATATCATAGCTCTCCTGGTTGACATAAGCCAGCATCAGCACCCGGCCCGTATAATAATCCTGCACAATGGCAGGGAGTAAGCCCTCTATCTGCATGGGATTCCCTCCTGTCTCATGGCGGCCTTGACTTCGCCTACAGTGGCTTTGCCGTAGTGGAATAAGCTGGCTACAAGGGCCGCATCGCAATTTGTCGTCCGGAATACGTCAATGATATCCTGGATTTTCCCGCAGCCGCCACTGGCGATGACGGGGATATGCACCGCATCGCAGATGGCCTTTGTTATGGGGATATCGTACCCGCCTTGCGTCCCGTCGCCGGACATGGAGGTGAAGAGAATCTCACCGGCCCCCAGGGCCTCGCACTGCTTGGCCCACTCCACGATATCCAACCCAGTTCCTTTCGTTCCGCCGCCGATGACCACGTCTCGCCCGTTGCCGTCAATGGCCACCACCACCCGATCCGATCCAAAAGTCGCGCTCACTTCCCGGATCAACGCCGGGCGCAATACCGCCGCAGAGTTGATAGACACCTTGGATGCGCCGCACTCCAAAGCCTTGCCGAACTCCTCCACGGTGCGGATTCCGCCGCCTAAGGTGAGGGGGACGGATAGGGTTTCACGAGCCCGTTTGAGCAGATCATACATGGTCTCCCGCCCCTCGTTGGTGGCGGTGATATCCAGCAGGACGATTTCATCGGCACCCTGTTTTTCATAGGCCAGGGCGATCTCTATGGGGTCTCCGATGTCCACCAGATCGACGAAGTTGACACCCTTCACCACCCGTCCGTTGACTGTATCCAGGCAGGGGATGATCCGTTTGCCCAGCAGTTTCTTCAAATCCACCCGGCCCTCGTAATAGGCTTTTCCTACGATGACCCCGTAGTATTTCCCGGCTTTTTGGATATCCGCCTCGGAACTCACCCCGCCGGAGACCACTACGTTTACGTCTTGGATTTTTTCATACATCTCCCAGTTGGGGGAGGTGAGGGTGCCATCCTTGGCAATATCCGTGGCGACGATATATGCTACGCCCATGGCTTTGAGCTGGTCAATAAAGGCGAGATACTCCAGGTCGCTATCTTGGAACCAGCCGGAGACGGCCACTTTGCCGTCCCGCACATCCACGCCGACCACAATCCGCTGAGGGCCGTATTTGGCGATCATCTCCCGGACGAAATCTGGATTTTTCACGGCGACAGTTCCTAGAATCACCCGGTCAACGCCGATCTGATCCAGATAGAGGGCCACCGTCTCCGCCGTGCGAATCCCGCCGCCTACCTGGATGGGGATGCTGATCTGCTCTCGGATTTTGCGGATAGTGTCCAGATTGGCCGTACTGCCGTCTTTTGCGCCGTCTAAGTCCACAATGTGCAGATATTTGGCACCCATGTTCGCAAACCCTTCCGCCAGAGCAACAGGGTCTCGGCTATAGACGGTCTTTTGTCCATAATCCCCCTGATAGAGCCGCACCGCCTCGCCGTTTTGGAGGTCTATGGCCGGAATAATCAGCATTAGAGCACTCCTTTCGTGGAGGGGATCCCCTCACCGGTCTGCAAAATCGCTTGGCCCAGTGCTTCACCGAAGGCCTTGAACATGGCCTCGATCATGTGATGGGTGTTGCGGCCATAGGCCAGATTGATGTGTAGAGTGATCCCGCTGTGGAGGGCCACGGCCCGGAAGAATTCCTCTGTCAGCTCCGTCTCAAAATCCCCCACTTTTTGGGTTGAGAACTGGGCATTGAAAACCAAATAGGGCCGCCCGGAGATATCCAACACGCAGTTGACCAACGCCTCATCCATAGGGATAGCGGCAGAGCCAAAGCGGCGGATGCCGTCTTTATCGCCCAGGGCTTGCCCCATGGCCTGCCCTAGGGTGATGCCCACATCCTCTACCGTGTGGTGTCCATCTACTTGGAGGTCGCCTTTACACGTCACATGGAGGGTGATCCCGGCCCGAAAGGCGAACGCGGTCAGCATGTGATCGAAAAATCCAATTCCTGTGTGAATCTGTCCTTCGCCCCGCTGATCGAGGTTGACCCTGACCTGGATATCGGTCTCCTTGGTGGTCCGCTCTAAAATTGTTTCACGCATGATAAAAATGCCTCCATTTCTTCGTCTGTGCCCATGGTCACCCGTAAAAATTGGTCGAGCCGCGACTTGCTCCAATAGCGCACCAGAATTTTGTGTTCTAATAGGAAGTCATACAGCGCCTTGGCCCGTTCGGCTCTTACAAATAAAAAGTTCGCCTGTGAGGGGAGAGACGGATATCCTAGTTCACATAATCTATAAGACGTCTGTTCTCTCGTCTGGATGATGCGGCTCCGTGTCTCATCCCAATAGGCCCTGTCGGAAATGGCTGCCGCCGCGGCCATTTGGGCCAGCATATCCAGGGGATAGGAGTTAAACGCATTTTTCATCCGCTGGAGGCCGTCTATGAGATGGGGCTGCCCCACGGCGTATCCCACCCGCAGCCCCGCCAGGGAGTGGGACTTGGAGAACGTGCGGATCACCAGCAGATTTTCGTATGTTTCTACGAGGTTCACGGCGCTCTCCACAGCGGCAAAGTCGATATACGCCTCGTCTATAATGACCACACTATCTTGATTTTGCCGTATGATTGTCTCAATCTTGTCCAGAGATAGAGCGATCCCTGTAGGGGCGTTAGGGTTGGCGAGGATCACGCCGTCGGCACCCTTGTAGGCATGGGGATCAATGGTGTAATCTGCCCGGAGGGGCATAATGTTCGTCCCGGCGTCGTACATCTCGGCCCAGACGGGGTAAAAGCCGTAGGAGATGTCCGGCGTCATCACATTGGCCTTGCCGGAGAAAAACCCACCGAAGGCAAAGGCCAATACTTCATCGGAGCTGTTGGCGGCAAAAACGTACTCGGCGGGGATAGGAAGGTGTGTTGCGATTTGTTGACATAATGTATTGCTGTCGCCGTCGGGGTAAAGCCGCAACCGTCCAATATCCGCCCGGCTGATTGCCTCCAGCACTCTGGGGGAGGGGGGATAGGGGTTTTCGTTGGTGTTGAGTTTGATCCACCCCGGCTCCTGGGGCTGTATGCCAGCCACATAGGGGATCAGGCCTCTGGCCTTTTCGCTTAGATAGTTGCTCACGATACATCACTCCTCGAATCGCACGTTGACACTGTTTGCGTGGGCGTCTAAGCCCTCCAGTTTAGCGAAATTCATCACATCGTCCTGAAACTCCGCCAGGACGTTTTTGGGATAATAGCTGTAGGAACTCCATTTTACGAAATCCTGCACCCCCAGGGGGGAGTAAAACTTAGCAGTGCCGCCGGTGGGGAGGACGTGATTCGTCCCGCTCATGTAGTCGCCCAGGGCTTCCGGCGTATATTCGCCTAAGAAGATCGATCCCGCATTTTTCACTTTGGGGAGCTTCTCCAGGGGATTCTCCGTCAAAATCTCCAAGTGCTCCGGGGCGATCTCGTTGGAGAGGGCAATTGCCTCGTCCAAATCCTGCACCAGAATCGCCGCACCGTATTGGGCCAGAGAGTTCTCAATCATCTCCCGACGGCTCAAATTCCCAATCTGCCGCTGGAGTTCTCGTTCCGTCTCCGCGATGATCCTCTCGCTGGTGGTGACCAGGATAGAACTGGCCAACGCGTCGTGTTCCGCCTGGCCCATGAGATCGGCTGCGATGTATTTTGGATTTGCCGTCTCGTCGGCGATGATTAGAATCTCAGACGGGCCCGCCACCATGTCGATATCTACCTGGCCGTAGACCAGCCGTTTGGCGGTAGCCACATAGGCGTTACCCGGCCCCACGATCTTATCCACTTTGGGGATCGTCTCCGTACCGTAGGCCGCCGCCGCAACGGCCTGTGCGCCGCCGATCTTATAGATGGTATGAATGCCCGAACAGGCCGCCGTGACAAGGATCTCATCTTGGACTTTCCCATCGGCCTTCACCGGGGTGAACATGACAATCTCCGGCACCCCCGCAAGAAGCGCCGGGATGGAGTTCATCAATACCGTGGAGGGGTAGGCCGCAGTCCCGCCGGGGACGTAGAGGGCCACCCGCTGGAGGGGGCGGACAATCTGGCCCATGATGACGCCATTGTCCTCGAAGATATTCCAGGATTTCTCCATTTGCCTGGAGTGAAATTCACAGATTTGATTTCTGGCTCTCTGCTCCAGTTCCATAAAGTCATCCCCGACGTTTCGGACGGCCTGTACGAGTTCGTCTTCCGTGACCGTGAGATATTCCCCCGTATATCCGTCCAACTCTCTGGCGTATTTGGCCACGGCCTGATCCCCGTTGGCTCTCACATCAGCCAGTATCTCTTGGACAGTGTTTAAAACGTCTGCGCCGACCTCGGCCTGTCTGCCTTTGATCTTTGTCAAATCTCTATGCAATCGCATCTCGCAACCTCTCAATCACAGCACCCACGTTTTCGTCGTATTTCAGGGCCGCCCGGCTGACCAGGAGTTTCGTCTGGATGGGCATGGCCTCTTCAAATATGATCAGGCCGTTTTCCGTCAGTGCCCGCCCGGTCTCCACGATGTCGAAGATCACGTCTACGCCCGTGTGCTTGGGCATGATCTCCGAGGAGCCGTTGATGGTGATAATATCCACGATCATGTCTTTGGCTGCAAAATATCTGGATGCAATGTTAGGGTGCTGGGTGGCTACCTCCAACACTTTCTCGTGGTTGGTCTTACATTTTTCATAAAAATCCTGCCGCTCCGGAAGTCCTGCGACGCAGAAGCGGGTGGTGCCGCAGAGCACCAAGTCAGGGAGGAGATCACTTTTGAAATTATCACCCCGCATGGAACTGTTGGCCGTCATACTGGACAGTTCGTACTCCCGGTAGCAATCAAAGGCGGCGATCCCCATATCTGCCCAGTTCTTATCCACGTACTGGGGGATGTCGGCGATGCGAACCAGGAGGAAGACCGCCGTCTCGTCGTCGGTCACAAACTCTAATTGCTTTCGCTGTTTTTTTGCGATCTCCTGCTCCAGCGCAGTAGAACTATACCCGGCCCGCTTGAACACCTCATAGGCCTTGCCCAATAGCCGCTGCCCCTTCGGTAGTGCGATTACAATTTTTCTCATAATTTTGTCCATCCTCTCTTAAAATATAGGATTGAATTTGCGGGCGAACAGCCCGCCCGCCGGTTGGGAACCGGCGTCCAAGCATTTTGCCACAGGCAAAATCTTGATACCGTCCCGGCTTTGCCGGGACGAGGAGATAATATATACAAAAATGCCCTATGCAAGCATGAATTTTGCATAGGGTTCCAGATAATTACGTCCGTTGGATCATATAATTACAAGACTTGCAAAACCCGCTTATCGACATGCCGAATACAATGTGCATGATGGTGATGCACATCTGCATGGGCATGGATAAACAGGCCAAAGCGCGTCATTGTCAAATACCTTTCCTCTGGAGTATAATTGCATTTATTGTGGCATACTTACTCCACATTGTCAATAGTCGGGTTTGGCCCGCGTGCAGGGGAGGCGTCTGTTTGTTGAGTTATACAGATTCCGCATACTAATTGCAACATATTTTTGGCAGTTTCATGGCTTTTCCGACGATAGAAAAATTTCAGTTGACGATATTCACTAAGTTTGGTAAAGTAGATTTGTGTATAAGGTTCGATTTATAGTGGGGCATGCCCCGTGGGAATTGAAAGGGTGGATAAATAAAAATGGTGATGAAGAGTGCTGTAATGACCAATCAGGTTGGCCTACACGCCAGACCGGCTACCTTTTTTATTCAAAAGGCCAATGAGTTCAAGGCCAGCATTTGGATTGAACGGGAAGAGCGGAAAGTCAACGCCAAAAGTCTGTTGGGTGTTTTATCCCTCGGCGTGGTAAAAGGTGGCGAGATCACCGTCATCGCCGACGGAGAAGATGAGAACGAGGCCGTTGACGCTCTGATCCATCTGATTGAGAGCAACTTTGGCGAGGGCGATGCAACTTAGTTATTTGTTTGAAACCGAGGCTGACGCAAACTGTGTGTCAGCCTTATTTTAATCTCCTCGGCGAGGCAAGGGAGGACGGGTACATGCTCGCATTATATAAAAAAGCAATGGACCTCCCCCAGAAGCCGGGGATTTATCAGATGTTGGACGCAGATGGCGAACCCATCTATGTGGGGAAGGCCAAGAGTTTAAAAGCCCGGGTCAGCAGCTACTTTACCGGCAGTCACGACTACAAGACCACGGTCATGCTCTCAAAAGTGGCAGATTTCGCCGTCATTGTCTGCGCCAGTGAGTTTGAGGCCCTGGTATTGGAGTGTTCGCTGATTAAGCAGCTCTCACCTCGGTATAATATCCTCTTAAAAGACGACAAGGGCTATCCCTTTATCCGTTTAGACTTAAATCACGCCTATCCCCGGTTTACTATCGCGGCAAAGCGATCCGATGATGGGGCTATGTATTTTGGGCCATACGGCAAACGGGGTGTCACTCGAGACGCCATCAACGCCGTGAGCCACGCTATGCTCCTGCCTACTTGTAGCCGGAAATTTCCCCAGGATATCGGCAGAGAGCGGCCCTGTCTCAGCCACCACATGGGCCAGTGTCTGGCCTATTGCCAAGCAGATACGCCAAAGGTCGAATACGACCGGGCCATCTCCCAGGCCATCCAGGTCTTGGAGGGAAAAGGGGCCGATCTGTCCGACGCCCTCCGGCAGGAGATGGAAGAGGCGGCGGAGGCGATGCGCTTTGAACTGGCCGCCGGCCTCCGGGATCGGATCCGGGCGTTGGAGCGTTTGAACACACGCCAAAGCGTGGTCTCCGGCGCCATGGCTGATACAGATGTGGTTGGCTATTATCGAGGGGCCGCCAAGAGCGCTTTTGTGGTGTTGCACTATATTGCAGGGCGATTGGTGGACAAAGATTATGAGCTGATTGAAAATCCTCTGGAGGACACGGCAGAGGCGGTCTCTGCACTTGTCAAGCAATATTATCTCCGCCGGGAGGTCTACCCCCAGACCGTATATCTGCCCTGCAAATTAGAGGATATCGCGCCTTTGGAGGCCTTGTTTAGCCAAAAGGCGGGTCGGAAAGTCCATCTGGCGGTACCGCAACGGGGTGATAAAGTACAATTGATCGAAGTTGCCGCAGAAAACGCCAAGCTAGAGGCCGAGCGGGCCAGTAGCAGAGAGGAGAAAGTCCGGGGGACCCTCCGATGGCTGGAGAATGCCCTGGGGCTATCTAAGCCGCCCATGCGGATAGAGGCCGTCGATATCTCCAACTTGGGCGCAACCGACATTGTGGCCTCTTTGACCGTGTTTACCAACGGGCGGCCCCTAAAGAAAGATTACCGGAAGTTCAAAATCAAAACACTGGACGGCCAGGACGACTATAACAGCATGAGAGAGGTCCTAACCCGCCGATTCCGCCGCTATCTGGAGGGGGATGCATCATTTAACCAACTGCCTGATTTGCTCTTAGTCGACGGGGGAGTCACCCACGCATCCATGGCGGCGGGGGTAATCGAATCCATGGGACTTACCGTACCCGTCTTCGGCATGGTCAAGGACGCAAAACACAAGACGAGAGGGCTGATTTCGCCTACGGGACAGGAAATCGGCATGGAGGCGGTGCCCCAGGTCTTCGCCTTTATCAGCACCATCCAAGAAGAGACCCACCGGTTTGCCATCACCTATCAGCGGAGTCTGCGGACAAAGACTTACGGTTCCGCTCTGGACGATATCCCCGGCGTGGGGGAGGCGAGGCGGCGTGCACTGCTGCGCCACTTTAAGACCGTAAAACGCATCCGGAGCGCCACGGCAGAGGAGTTGACCCAAGTCGTCCCAAAATCCACAGCCCAGGCGATTATACGTCACTTTACAGAGAGTAGGGAGGTCCCATGCGAATCATCTCAGGAACAGCCAGAGGACGCAAGCTAAAAGAACCGGACGGATTGAAAATCCGCCCCACAACGGATCGGGTCAAAGAGGCATTATTCAACGTGATCCAGTTTGATATCCCAGGCCGACGGGTTTTGGACCTCTTCGCCGGTTCCGGCCAGTTGGGGATTGAATGCTTGAGTCGGGGCGCTATATCCTGCGATTTTGTAGATACCTCTCTGGCGGCTGTCCAGTTGGTGCGGGAGAATTTGAAGCGTACAGAGCTTCCGGATGGCGAGGTCTATCAGAATGACGCCATATCTTTTCTCCAGCGGGGGGGACAGTATGATCTGGTGCTTTTGGACCCGCCTTATGATTTGAAACAATTAGATGATATTTTACGAAAAATTGTACAGATTGACATATTAAATAAAAATGGTATAATAGTGTGCGAAACAAATACGGATCGCGTTCTGCCCCAGTTGGAGCCGCCTTATGGGTTGACACGGGAGTACCGATACGGGAAAGTGAAACTCTCCCTTTTCACTCGGAAGGCGGATTGATGCGATATAAATATGCGTGAGAGGAAGCCCGGTCTGATATGAAAATCGCTGTCTATCCCGGAAGCTTTGATCCCATCACCTTGGGTCATTTGGACATTGTCCAGCGGGCCGCGGCCATCGTGGACAAGTTGATTATCTGCGTCATGGTCAATGCGGAAAAAGCGCCCCTGTTTGATCTCACAGATCGGATGCGCTTGGTTGAACGGGCCACGGCAAAGTTTGATAACGTGGTGACAGATACCTCAGATTTACTCTTAGCGGAATACGCTCGACAGGTGGACGCCAATGTGATCGTCAAGGGACTCCGGGCCATGAGTGACTATGAGAAAGAATGTCAGATGGCCCTGATTAATAAGAAAATAAATCCCGATCTAGATACATTTTTTCTGGCGGCCAGCGAAAAATATACGTACTTGAGCTCCTCCATTGTCAAAGAGATGGCCCGGTACGGGGTCGATTTGGCGGAGTTTGTCCCACAGGAGATTATCGCCGATATCACAAAAAAGACAGCCCACAGGAGGTAAAGGGATATGCAGCAAAACGGAGTTATGGAACTGGTCAATACAATGTACGATATCGTCAGAGATGCCTATGGCGTCCCTCTCGGTAATCAACGGTGCGTTATCGAACGGGATAACTTTTTAGACCTCTTAGACGAACTGAAAGCGCAACTCCCAGGTGAAATCGAGGAGAGCAGGAAACTGATTGCCGCCCGGCAGGAGTATATTGCCGGGGCCAAGCGGGAAGCGGAGAGTATCCGTCGTGTAGCCGAAGAGCACGCCCGCCAGCGGGTAGACGAGCAGGAGATTATCCGGCAAGCCAAGCAGATGGCAGGGGAAATTGTGAGCAAAGCGGAAGGCAAAACCGCTGAACTCAAAAAAATGGCTAACATGTATGCTGATGACACCTTAAATCGCACGGAAGAGGCCATCACCGCTGCACTGGACGAAATCCGCAACTCCCGGGCCAGATTCCGCTCCGTCGCGGGGACGCAGATGCGCGAACAACGTCAAGCGCCGCTGACCCCGGACGACGAAGAACTCCTGTAATAGTTTTTATGTTTTCCCCGCCACAGGCGGGGAAAACGCAGTTATATAAGAAAAAGGTGAATGGTATGGCTATTAAATCCGATATCGAAATTGCCCAGGCAACCCCTATGCAGCACATCCGTGACATTGCGGCGGATGCGGGAATTAATGAGAAGTATGTGGAGCAATACGGCAATTATAAGGCGAAGATAGACTACTCCTATCTCACCGATAACGCGAACCAGCCAGATGGTAAACTGATTCTGGTGACGGCGATTAATCCAACCCCGGCGGGGGAGGGGAAGACCACGACTACAGTGGGTCTGTCCGATGCCCTGCGCAGGATTGGGAAGAAGCCTATTGTAGCGCTGAGGGAGCCGTCTCTCGGACCGGTTTTCGGTGTCAAAGGCGGGGCCACGGGGGGCGGATATGCCCAGGTGGTCCCTATGGAGGATATTAACCTACATTTCACCGGGGATTTCCACGCCATCAGTGCGGCCAATAACCTCTTAGCGGCCATGTTGGATAACCACATCCACCAGGGCAACGCCCTGGGGATCGACACCCGGAAAGTCACTTGGCGGCGGGCTGTCGATATGAACGATCGCCAGCTCCGATTCATCACGGACGGTCTCGGCGGTAAGGCAAACGGCGTCCCCCGGGAGGACGGATTCGATATTACCGTTGCATCTGAGGTCATGGCTGTCCTCTGTCTGGCCGGGGATATTGATGACCTCAAAGCCCGCCTTGGCCGGATGATTGTGGCCTATACGTTTGATGATAAACCCGTCACAGCGGCGGATATTAGAGCCCAGGGCGCCATGGCGGCCCTGTTGAAAGACGCCCTCAAGCCTAATCTGGTGCAGACCTTGGAACATACGCCGGCCATCCTTCACGGGGGGCCGTTTGCCAACATCGCCCACGGCTGCAATTCCGTGACGGCGACAAAGATGGCATTGAAATTAGGCGACTACGCCGTCACAGAGGCCGGGTTCGGCGCGGATCTGGGGGCGGAGAAGTTCTTGGATATCAAATGCCGCACGGCTGGGCTGATACCGGACGCCGTGGTAATCGTGGCTACGGTTCGCGCCCTAAAACACCACGGCGGCGCGGCGCGTGCGGCGCTGTGCACCCCCGATTTAGAGGCGCTAGAGAGGGGGTTGCCCAATCTGCTCCGCCATGTGGAGAATATCACCCAGGTATTCGGTCTGCCCGCCGTTGTGGCCATCAACCGCTTTCCTACGGATGCGGAGGCAGAGCTTCAACTCATCGAGGATCGGTGTCGCGCTCTGGACGTCAACGTGGCGCTCAGTGAGGTCTGGGGAAGGGGTGGCGCCGGCGGCGAGGCCCTGGCCCGGGAAGTAGTACGCCTCTGCGAGATGGGTAGTAAACTGACCTATGCCTATGATGTAAATCTGCCGATTGAGAAAAAAATAGAAGCCATTGTCCGTAACGTCTATCGGGGCGATGGCGTGATCCTGACCCCCGCCGCCAAAAAACAGGCGGAACAACTGACGGCCCTGGGATTCGGTGATCTCCCCATCTGTATGGCCAAAACCCAGTCCAGCTTCTCAGACGACCCGGCCCTGCGCTGTGCGCCTGAGGGATTTACCGTCACTGTGCGTGGCCTCAAAGTATCGGCTGGGGCAGGATTCATCGTGGCCCTCACCGGGGATATTATGACCATGCCGGGGCTACCGAAAGTTCCCAGCGCCGAGAAGATCGACGTGGACAACACGGGGAAAATTCAGGGGCTGTTTTAACAGCGCTTCTTTTCTAAACGTAAAAAATGGGCTGACGCAGAGTTTGTACTGCGTCAGCCCATTGTAAATTTTGCTTACGACCTCTCGTCCGGCTCATCCTCATCTTCCTGTGGGGAATCGTTCAATCTTTCGTATCTGTTTCGGGAGCTTTTCTGTTTGCAAAAACCACTTTTACGGCATATGCATGAGCTGAATGAGATTCACGCGTTCTGTGTGGCTGTCAATGTTGAAGAAGAGATTCGGGCCGTAAAACACCGCTCCTCCCAGCCAGTAGACATAGGATAGCCCATCCGAGACCGTAGGCGCCCCAAGCGTCGCCCGTATATCGCCCGATGTAGACCGGTTGTTTAATCCCTCGTAGTGAAACCGTTCGCTGTTGGGGTGTCTGTAATCAATCATAATATTTGAAATTCTGCCGTTTTGATCCACGCCAATCCGCACCCCGGACGAGAAACTGAACAGATCCCAATATTCAGAGGGCGGCGTAGCGACGATATCCCCAAAGATGTACCAGAAGTCCAGCCGTACCGTATGAAACTCCCGATCTAAAAGGTGTGCAATATTCACGCTCTCCGGCAGCGGTGGCGGCGGCGCATCGGCATCTCCGCCCATGAATCGTGTCAGCATGGTAGCGGCCTCGGCCCGTATTGTGGAATCTGTGGGCGCGATGATATTGCCGTCTCTGCCTCTGATGATGCCGTGGTAATTTGCCCAGGTCAACGCCTCATATGCCCAGGGGGCGATTGCACTTCTATCTACAAATATGCTCCACTGTGGGCCTTGATGTGCCGTGTCATCCATATCCGTGAGGAGTGCCACATAGCGGTGGAGCATGGTGGCAAACTCCTGTCTTGTCACGGCGTCATCCGGCGCAAAGAGGCCACCCGGCCTTCCCTCTGTAATGCCGTTTGTGTATGCCCAGGAGACATAAGGGGTATACCACTCATCCGCCGCAACGTCGTGGAAGGGGGTGTCTCGCGGGTCGGTTGCATTGGCAAGTCGCCCGTGGTGGATACGAAATAGCGTTGTAGCTACCATGGAGCGGCTAAAGCTGTCGTGAGGTGCAAAGGTTATGTTTGAGGTTCCTCTCATAATGTCATGGGTGCTTACAAAGTACACCGCTGTAAAAAACCAATCATTCCGCGCCACGTCAAAAAAGGGGCGGGAACGCAAGATCTCTCCTGCGACGCTTGTTTCTTCCGCACCCGTGTACTCGAATGTCGCATACTCCGCAGCAAAAGCGCCGCCGGGAAATGCGCTTAAAATAAGACAGAGTATTAGTAGGGCACAAATCCTTTTTTTGAATGTTTCCATATGTGTTTCACTCCTTTTTGTAACATATTTCGCAATAGTTCGTTGCCATGTTACCATAAATCGCTCCAAACTTCAACTCGATCAGCCCATGCAAATGCTAAGATTTGTCAAACATGCCCGGTTTGTGGCAGATGTGGGCAGCGTTCTACACGGGCGCACAATGTGCGCCCGGGGGTTAGAAACATACCGCATATGAGTTTGTTGCGGTGGCGGTTGACGGGCGCACAATGTGCGCCCCTACGGCGCAAACAGCGTATTATCGCATTAAATCTCTTCTGCATAGTTGACGTATTCGACTTTATTCAGGTCCGTCAGCACTTCGTAGTGGACTCTCCGTGTGGGCAAGAGGAGAGAGAGCAGGAGGGCCACTTGGTTTCTGTCATCGTATTTGGGCGGGACAATTTCCATATAGGTCACCTTTGTACCGTCCTGCCGGACTTCCTCTAAGAGTTGATGGATAAAGGTCGTATCTCGCATCTCCAAATAGACGTCTATGGTCTTGGAGCGGCTTAACAGCTTATTGTCTAATCGGTGCATAAGGCCCGTGACAAAGATGATGAAAATTGTCCCCGCCAACGCTCCGACATAGAACCCCACGCCGATGGCGAGCCCCATACAGGCGCTGGCCCAGAGTCCTGCCGCCGTGGTCAGGCCCCGTACCTGCCGCTCCCGGGTAATGATGATGGTGCCAGCGCCCAGAAATCCGATGCCGCTGATCACTTGTGCGCCCATTCGGGCGGGGTCGGTGGCGCCGTAGATGGCGGCCAAGTATTCACTGGTGATCATCACCAGGGCAGAGCCAAGAGCCACCAGCATATAGGTGCGCATCCCGGCGGGACGGCCTTTGATCCCGCGCTCCAGGCCAATAATCCCACCCAAGAGCACGGATAGGAACAGGCGCAAGAAAATAGAGACCGTATTGAGTTCCGTCAGGATTGGAAATAAGGTTGTCTGCATAGAGAGTACCTCCCGGATACCCTAATAATACTCCTATCTGTCCCGCCAGTCAATATTATTCCAGCAGTTTGCGCAATTCCTCCACAGCTCGCCGCTCCAATCGGGACACCTGCACTTGGCTCACGCCCAGGACTTTTGCGGCGGCGTCCTGGGTCATGCCCCGCCAGTAGCGGAGGCCCAGGACCGTCTTCTCCTTTTCCGGCAGCCGTTCCACGGCCTCCCGCAGGGCCACGTGCTCTATGAGACGCTCCTCCTGGCTCACATCGCCTAAGACTTGTTCCAGCGTAAAGCCGTCCTCGCCGGTCTCCCGTTGGAGGGACTCGATCCCGGTAGTGGCCGTCTCCGCTACGGCGATGTCTTCCGGGGTGATCCCTGTCTCTTGACTGATCTCAGACAGGGTCGGCTCTCGACCCAGTTTCTGCTCTAAGTTACTCCGTGCCACCCGGATGGTCACGGCGTTTTCCTTGATACTCCGACTGACCTTGACCGCGCCGTCATCTCGGAGAAATCGGCGGATTTCTCCGGAGATCTTTGGCACGGCATAGGTGGAGAATTGGGTGCCATAGCTCAAATCAAAGCCCTGCATGGCCTTGAGAAACCCTACACAGCCGATCTGATAGAGATCGTCGTTGTCCACGCCGCGGCCAAAGTATCGCCGGGCGATAGACCAGATCAGGCCGGAGTTCTCCAGCACCATCTGCTCCGCCGCGCCTTCATCACCCGCCTGTACCCGTTGGAGGAGGCGTACTTTCCCTTCATCCATTGGCCTATCCGCCGATCCGCATAGATATCTTTCGTCGCATGGTCACTGTGGTGCCGCGGCCTGGGACGGATCGGACAGAGAGCTTGTCCATAAAGCTCTCCATGATCGTAAAGCCCATCCCGCTGCGCTCCTGGCCACCGGTGGTAAAAAGGGGGGTCTTGGCCTGCTCAATATCCGCGATCCCAAGCCCCAAGTCTCGGACGACAATCTCAAGGGTATTGCCCTCCATAATCCGTGCCCGGAGGGTGACCTTGCCGATCACATCCGGATAGGCGTGGACAATGGCATTGGTCACCGCTTCACTGACGGCGGTCTTAATGTCGCCGATCTCTTCCAGGGTCGGGTCTAATTGCGCGGCAAAACAGGCGACTGTCGTCCGTGCAAACCCCTCATTGATACTCTTACTGGGAAACTCCAACTTTATGTAGTTCTTCTGCTTCATAAATAAATCACTCCAATTGTTCATTGTTATCTGTTAATTGTTCATTGCTTACACCGTCTCCGCGATTTCTACGATCCGATAAATCCCGGAGGCGCTCAGCACTTTCATGGGCTGGTGGGGGACGTTGATCACCCAGGCTCGTCCACCGATCTCGTTTAGGCGTTTGTGGGTCCCTAGAACAACGGCAATCCCGGAACTGTCCATGAAAGCGAGATCTTGGAAGTCCATGACACAATCCCGAGGTAGATTCAAGTCGATCTCCCGTCCGATTCTTTCCATAGCGTTCCGGGCCACGTGGTGATCCAGCTCACCGGAAAATCGTAGCGTAAGCCGCCCCTCTAAAAACGTCGTCGTAATTTGCATGAAAAAATCCCTCCTACGTACAAAAAATACACTGTGTGAACGAACTTACACAGTGTATTTTATCTGACACAGGCTAAAAAACCTGTCACAATTTGGTCTGCCCTTTGGTCCGACCGGTATTCCGTCCGTCGGGCAAAGAGGCAGTAGTTTGAAAGTGGATTGAGAGTGTTGCCACACCCTCTGGGGACTAAAAAGAAGTATAGCTTGATATTGTTACATTTGTTTAACAAAAATGAAAACAAACTTTGAACAACACAAAACCAATTATTCCACCAATTTCCGATCTCGCCATTGACCGAATATATAGTAGGGGAGGGAGATCGCAACCGCCAGATATGGTGCGATAGCCTGGGCTGCAAAGATTCCGGATAGGCCCCACCAGAGGGAGAAGAGATAGGCGAGGCCTATCCGGCCCACCAGTGTCTCGGCCCCGGCGGCCAGGAGGGAATAGAGGGAAAACCCCACTCCCAAGACAACGGCGTTAAAGGAGGAGTGGAGGCTGAGAGCCGCATAGCTCCAGGCTAAGAAGGTGAGATAGTGCACCCCGATCTGAATCACCTCCGGCTCCTGGGTAAAAATCCCTATCAACGGGGCGAGGAAGAGGAGGGTCAGTGCCGCAGTGATGGCGGTCAGCCCCAAGGTATATACCAGAGCCCACCGGACAGCGGGGGAAACCCGTTCCGGCTTTCCTGCCCCCACACTCTGGCCGATAATGGTGGACGCCCCGTTGCCGATCCCCATGAGGGGGATGGTAACTAGGCCCACGATCCGGCTCCCGGCACCCAGAGCGGCGGAGGCGGCCACGCCAAATGGATTCACCAGCCGGGCGATCACGAGACCGGAACCCTGCAAAAGCCCCATCTGGAGGCCAAAGGGCACCCCAATTTTCAAAATCTGTCTGAACTTATCCCACGCCGGAATGAAGCTTTTGGGCCGAAAATCAAAGACAAATCCCTGCCGCCGAAAGAACAGGTTCAACACCCCCAAGAGAGCCAAGGTCGCTTGGGATATGGCCGTGGCTAGGGCCGCACCATGGATACCCATGGAAAATGGCCCCATGAGCAGTAGTCCCAGCCCCCCATGGAGCGTTGCCGCTGAAGCGGCAAATAGCAGGGGCCGCAACGAATCTCCCAGGCCTCGCAATATACCGGCAATAGCATTGTACAGGAAGGCAAAGGGGAGACTTAGCGCCGTGATCCGCATATAGGTAACGGCCCCCGCCATGGCTTCTGGCGGCGTCTTTAAGAGCCGCAATACGGACTCTGCGGAGAAGAATCCCAATACCGCCACAGCCAATCCTGCGATTAGAGACAGGGAGAATAGCGCACCCACCGCTTGGCTCTGCTCGGAACGCTGATCTGCCCCTTTTAGCTGGGCAATTAGGATCTGTCCGCCGGCCGCCAGCCCCATAGAAAAGGTGATGAGAAATAAAATCGCCTGGCCGCCGACGGTGACAGCGCTCATGGCGTCTGCGCCGACGAATCGCCCCGCCAGCAGCATATCAATCAGCCCGTGGGAGGTCAGGAGCAGATTTGTCAGCACCAGTGGCCAAGAGAATACGGCCAAGAGATGGGGTATACTGCCATGAGTTAAATCATGTTCGCCAAAATGGGTCATAAATGGGCGTGTCCTTTCGTTTATAACACGCCTAGTTTTTCCTGTTTTGCGCTAAATATGTAGCTATTCCAGCCGATATTGGGGCGGAATGTCCCCGATTGTACGGAAATAGCCATTGGTCATCTTCGTGAGTTGCGTCCAAGTGGCGCAGCCGACAGTCCCGTCGGTAGAGAGGCCGTTTTCCGATTGGAATGTCACCACGGCCTGTCGGGTCAAGGGGCCAAAGACGCCGTCGACGCCTACACCGGGGATACCTGCGGTAATCAGAGCGTCTTGGAGGGTGCAGACGTATACGCCCCGGTCACCTTGCTGCAGTGCAGGATATCCGGCAGCGCAGGCGGGCGGTGAGAGACGGTTGTCGAAATGCACCCAGGTGGGGGTCAGGTGGCCCGGCTCCACGTAGCTCCAGACGCCGATCTCCGCCGCGACCCGGCGCAAATCATTTCGCTGTGCCACAGAGAGGTTTTGACCCACATCGAAAGCGGTCCCGGCATAGTGCTGGCTCTGGTCGGCGTGGCCGCCCTCGCCGATACGGCGGAAGGCGAATCCCACATAGATGGGCTGTCCCCAGGCTTCCCGTGTCCGGTTCCAGGCCAGCATAGTCCGTCGATCCGTCCAGATGAGGTTGGATGCAGAGCGGCTGCGAAACTCCCGCACTGTTAAAGTGCGGCCCGTTATATATGGCATGGGATCAGATAGATCGAGCGGATATCGCTCCATCTGATTTGTCGTGTCGTTGTATAGTAAAACGTTTATCATATTGAATCTCCAATAGATGTTTTACTATTATAGATATGAGTTTCAATAGCAGATGGTGTCAGCACAGGGAAAAGGCGGTACCGCATATAGAAATCACCGAGGGAGGTCTTTGAGAGAGGGTTTTGGCGTTTTCCCCTCTTCTAAACTGAACAAAATTTTTATTTTGTTCAGTTGGATCTGTACAAGCCCATCAATCTATGCTATACTAAGGCCATCCCTCCCCACTGATCTGGAGGGGTCAAATAGGCACATCCCAGCGGATTGCCCGCTTTTATAGAAAGGAGCTGACGGGGCTGTATGGAGTATCGCACCGAGGCGCCACCGATTTTGTTGGACTTTCTCAACTACCACGAACACATCCGAAATCACTCCCGGAAAACCATTGACGAGTATTTCCTCGATCTGCGGACGTTCTTCCGATTTATGAAACTCCACCGGGATCTGGCCACGGATGAAATTCCCTTTGACGATATCCCGATTATGGATATCGACCTGGATTTCATCCAGCATATTACGGTGACGGATGTCTACGTTTTTTTAAACTATCTGTCCCGGGACCGGATTAAGCATCAGCGGAGCCGGGATACGAAATACGGCCTATCCCCCACTTCCAGAGCCAGAAAAGTTGCCACGATTCGATCTTTTTATAAATACCTGACCATAAAGGCCAAGTTATTGGAGCAAAATCCCATGCAGGACCTGGATTCGCCCAAATCTCTGAAATCTCTGCCAAAGTTTTTGTCTCTGGATGAGAGTGTTCAGCTCCTCTCCTCCATTGACGGCGCAAATGTAGAGCGGGATTTTTGTATCATTACCCTGTTTCTAAACTGCGGCCTGCGGATCTCCGAGCTCATCGGACTCAACCGCACAGATGTCCGGGAGGATTACCTCCGGGTCATCGGCAAGGGCAACAAGGAGCGGATCGTGTATTTAAACGACGCCTGTATTGCGGCGGTGACCAGTTATCTCCCCGTGCGGGAGAAATTGGTCTGTAAAGAGAAAAACGCCTTCTTCGTCTCCCGCAACCGGAATCGAATCAGCCGGAGCACGGTTCATCTGCTGGTGAAGAAATATTTACTGATGGCGGGCTTGGACAGTACCCAGTACTCCTCCCACAAGCTCCGCCACACGGCAGCTACCCTGCTCCTGCAAAACGGCGTGGATGTGCGGACGCTTCAGGAGGTCTTGGGGCATGAGCATTTAAATACCACGCAAATCTATACCCACGTAGACAACACCGAACTCCGCCTGGCGGCCCAGGCCTCCCCCCTGTCCCGGATTCGGCCGAAGGGGGATGCGGAGTGATTCACACGAAATACACTCCATAATATATATTATGTTAATTTAAAAACACATTCTCAGGAGGGTTGAAGAAATTTAATCCTCTTTTTTTGAAGTCTATTCCTCTGATGGACTTACTGTACTTTGCCTCTGTGCTATATAATTCATAATGTCAAACAAATCCTGCTTTTCTTTTTCACTTTTCCCTTTTAAGAGTACTTCTATCCGTTGATCTATGTTCGGAGTAATTGTATAATCACCCTTAAATATTTTCTCTATAGTAACACCAAGGCACGAAGCAATTTTATATACTGTTTCTAAACTTGGAACTTTACGGCTATTTTCTATCTGTGATAAAAACACAGCAGAAATACCAACTTTTTCTGAAAGTTGCTCCTGTGTCATATTTTGGCTGATTCGCTCCTGCTTTATATTCTGGCCTAAAATCCAAAAAGGATGATTTGACACTTATATTGCCCCCTTATTTGCTTGATAGTTATATTTTAGTGCTAACTATCAGACAAATAAATTGACTTATAGTTTAAAATTTAATATTGCTATCAGTTTAAATTCATGTTATTATTACTTTGCCCATAAGAGGCTAGGGGAATCTTTCTCTTTTTTTGTAGGGCAAATTTACAAGGAATCTGTGAATTAACATGAACACAATAGAGAATCGGCAAAACAAGCCGCCTTTTATGAGGTCAAGCAAAAAATTATCAGTATCCGATGAAGAGTTAGAAGCCTTTTATATATCTTTGCGTAAATATTATTTGGACGTTCCATTTGACAATATTCAAGTTGCAAGGGAGGAAAAATACTATCAAATTCCTTGCAAAATGTCCCAGCTATTTTCAATGTTAAAGGGAACTAAAGTTTTGCATCAAGAAAGAATACATGATAATCCAGCTATGCTTTACACTGCGAATCACATAGGCTCATACGACCAATTTTTTATACCATCTATTTTAGATAACACCCCTCTGCACTATTTGGTTAAAAATAAAGTAACGACATGGCCTGTAAGGTGGAATCTTATTTATAAACCGACAGGTGCAGTCATTGTTGAACCTGAAAGTCTTAGAAGCTGGAATCACGCAAAAGCTAAATTGATTCAATATCTGTTGCATGGAAGCAAGGTGTTTATATTTGCAGAGGGAAGCAGACGTGGCGAAAACAATATGGGTGATTTTAATCCAGGCGTGGCCCAAATTGCACAAGAAACGGGTGTAAAAATTGGAACTTTAGCGATAAAAAACACTTCTAAGTTATTTTTAAGGAAACCTGTTATTTGTGCAGGAGAAGTTTTTTCAGTTGGCCCAAGAGAAGATTTAAAAGTTGCAACGGAGCGGATAAAGTCAGGTGTTTTGAATGCTTATAACGAAATTCTGGTATATGAAAGCGAGTTATAATGAACATAGGCATTGATATAGACGGTGTTCTAACCGATATTCAGGGCTTCAATCGTAGACATGCACCACGCTTCTTTAAGCGAAAATTTAATCGTGATATTGCGGACGAAAATCCATATGACATACGGGATATGTTCAAATGCCCGGAAAATGAATATATGGCGTATTGGAAAAGATACTTGTTTATTTACGCAATCTTTGAGCCCGCCAGAAAAGGTGCGAAAACACTAACGCAGAAGCTAAGAGCAGATAATCACTCCATATATATCATATCAAAGCGGGTGCTTACTTGCAGAAGCGATTTTTTAGGCAAGTTTATGCGTTTTCTTGTGCGTAGTTGGTTGTGGCGCAACGGGATTTTTTATCACGAAATTATATTCTGCGACAACGATGTTCCAGACAGCAAACGAACCGCTTGCTTGGAAAAGCACATAGACATGATGGTTGATGATGAAGCGGTAAACATAAGTGCCATTGCACCGATAACAAAAGTTATTTGCTTTGATACAAGCTATAATCGCACTTGTGCGGGAAAGAACATCTTACGGGCAACGAATTTTGATGAAATTTACAGCCTAATAAAAAATTATGATGTTAGACTAAAAAAACAAGGTACAGTCTGATTAACTGCACCTTGTTTTACTATTATTCAATATATCTATCAAATAAAATTCGTCCAAACCCGCTTTTCCTGTGCCGGGAAGTCAACTCCCGCTTCCCTGCCTGCGGCGATGCATTTGAGCAGCCAGGCCATGTTTCTCCCCAGCACCCGCATGACCTGCACCCCCTCTTCGTCCCGCATAACCTCTTCCGGGGTATTGCCGTGGATCATATTCCAGTACACGCTGGATACGATGGGCATCTGACTGATGGAAAAATACTTGTGCAGTTGATCCAGCGCCGCCGAAGAGCCGCCCCGTCTACAACAGACGATGGCCGCCGCCGGTTTGCCCCGGTAGGGCTTGCCCCGGGCGGAGAAAAAGGCCCGATCCATAAAGGACGTGATCGTCCCCCCTGCTGCTGCGTAGTGGACGGGAGACCCGAAGATGAACCCGTCGGCCTCCTTGGCCATGGCCACAAACTCGTTTACCTGATCGTCGATGACACAGCCGTCGTGCTTGAAGCAGTAGTGACAAGCTCTGCACCCCTCCATGGCCTGTTGGCCCAGTTGGAGCATCCGGGTCTCAACCCCCTCTGCGTGGAGCGCCTCCGCCGCAATAGACAGGCCCGTATACGTACAGCCTTCCTGTTCCGGACTTCCATTGATAAGAATCACCCGCATGATAGTTGCCTCCTTTGATTTTTCTGTCTATATTTTCGCTTATTTTTCCTCTGGCGTCAAGAAAAATTTCCGACTGGACTTGACAAAACCGGAAACTTTCGATATACTCATGAACCATATAAAGAGGTGCAGAAATATGAAACGATTTGTAACAACTATGATGATGCGCTGAGGCGTATACTTCTGTTTGACTGAAAACTGAGGTATGCGTCTGTCACTCGTTCTTTTCGAAAAGAATGAGTTTTTTTATGGCGAAAAGGAGAATCTAAGCATGATTTCACTACAAGCTGTGAGCAAGACCTTCACCACCGCATACGGCGAGGTCAGAGCGGTACAGGATATTAACCTAGAGATCGAAAAAGGCGAGATTTTCGGCGTGATTGGACACTCCGGTGCGGGAAAATCAACCCTGATTCGCTGTATCAACCTACTGGAAACACCGACCTCTGGCAGCGTCATTGTGGACGGTGAGGATTTAACAAAACTCTCGAAAAAAGCGCTCTGTGACCGGCGCAAGAAGATCGGCATGATTTTTCAGCACTTTTCTCTGATGCCTTCTCGCACGGTTGTGCAGAATGTGGCTTTCCCGCTCAAAAACACCAAGCTGACGAAGGCCGAGAAATTAAAGAAAGTGGAGGGTTTGCTGGGGCTCGTCGGCCTCAGCCACCGAATGCACGCCTACCCCTCTGCCCTCTCCGGCGGTGAGAAGCAACGGGTGGCAATTGCAAGAGCACTGGCCAACGATCCACACGTCCTGCTCTGTGACGAGGCCACAAGCGCCCTCGACCCACAGACCACAAAGGCCATCCTGGATCTCCTGAAAGAAGTCAACGCCAAGCTGGGCATCACCATTGTGCTCATCACCCACGAGATGGCGGTCATCAAGGAAATTTGTGACCGGGTGGCTGTGATGGAGGATGGAGAGATCAAGGAGATGGGCGATGTGTTCTCCGTCTTTTCCGCACCGCAGAGCGCGGTGGCCCGTGATTTCGTCGCCTCCACCACCAACCTACATAAAGTGTACGAGTTGATCGAGAACAACTCCCCTCTGGTGGCACTGGCAGAGGATGAAACCCTCCTCAAGCTCACCTACACCACGAGCAACACGCAAGATACCCTCCTCCACGATGCGGCTGAGCGCTTCGGGATCAAAACGAATATCTTCTTCGGCAACGTGGAGCTGATCCAAGACCGCCCCATCGGCAAGCTGGTCATTATCGCCAAAGGCCCGCCGGAGAGTATCCAAGGGGCAATCACATATTTGCGGGAACACGAGATCAAGATAGAGGAGATGATAACATGATAGGGCTATTTGAAATGATCGTCCCGAATTTTTCAAGGGCATCCGACGCGCTTTGGACGAGCATCGTCCAGACGCTCCAAATGCTGTTCGGCTCCTTTACCGTCTCTTTTGTGTTGGGCGTCGTGTTGGGGGTCTGCCTGGTAGTCATGCGCCGAGGCGGGATTTTGGAAAACCCGGTACTGTATCGCATTGTAGACAAGGTGATCGACACCATCCGCTCCGTACCCTTTCTCATCCTCATCGTGCTCCTCTTCCCCCTGTCCCGGCTCATCGTGGGAACCGCAATCGGCGTGATGGGCGCAATTGTCCCGTTGGTCATCGGAACCGTCCCATTTTTCTCAAGACAGGTAGAGACAGCGGTCTCTGAGGTGGATCACGGACTCATTGAAGCATCTGTCGCCATGGGGCTCTCCCCCATACAGATTATCTTCCGTGTGTACCTGCGTGAGAGTATTCCGGCCCTGACCCGTGTGACACAGATCACGGCGATTAACGTGCTTCATCTGGTTACGCTGGCGGGCGCAGTCGGCGCCGGTGGACTGGGAGATTTCGCCATCCGGTTCGGACATCAGCAGGGCCTGCGAGATTTGATGTGGCTCACGATTGTCATCATTTTGGTCATGGTCAGCATCATTCAGATTGTCGGCAATATTGTCATCAAAAAGACAACCCATTAGCCCCTGCTCAGATTAGCTCTCCACCGCCCCAGGCGGTGGAAAACAGAAAAATTTTCAATTCAATAAGGAGAATGAAACATATGAAAAAGTTTGTAACAGTTCTATTGGCAGTCCTATTGGTACTTGGCCTCGCCGCCTGCGCTGGCGGCGGCGGAACCACCGACGATGATGGGCCGCATGTGCTCCGGATCGGCTTGGTCGGGGCGTTTAACGTGCATTGGTACACGATCCAAGAGATGGTAGCGGAGGACAATATCCAACTGGAGCTCGTCTATTTTTCTGACTTTGCCATTCCCAACCGTGCGCTGGATGCGGGCGATCTCGACTTAAATGCGTTCCAGCACAAAATGTTTTTAGCAAACGATATCACAACCAACGGCTATGAGATCCAATATATTGCAGATACGTTCATCGCACCGATGAACATTTTCAGAAACCCAGAGCGTATCTCCGCCCTGGCGGATATCCAAGATGGACACACCATCGCAATTCCCAGTGATCCCACAAATGGCGGCAGGGCGCTCCGGCTTCTTGAGGCCGCCGGGTTGATCGTGCTAGGCACGCCAGAGGGACAGAACCCAACTGTGCTGGACATCTCAGAACGTATTGTGGACATCAATATCATAGAGGGTGAAACCAGTATGCTCCCCCACATGCTACCGGACGTAGAAGCGGCAATCATCTCCAACCCCCAAGCGATGAGTGCGGGGATCATCACAGACGAATACAGTATCTTCCGGGAAGACATCACAGGACCTGCGGCGGCGAACCTGACCAATGTTATCGTCGTGAGAACCGCCGACCTGGAGGAGGACGGACTCCGTGCTCGGTTGTTCGAGGCCATTGTAAGGGCACATCACACGGATCGTGTACGGGACGTGTTTATCGAGGAGTACCAGGGGGCCTTGGTTCCGGTCTGGTAAGGATGGTGTTTGGAGTCCCAACAAAAGAACCTCTCTTTACGCATGTAAAAGAGAGGTTCTTTTGAATCAAGACGTTTTTACATAATATCTTCCGGTTCGGACTCCGGGCGCTCCAGAAGGGTCCATTCCCGTGGTTCGAGGAGTGTCAGCCAGCGCTCAAACGCATTGTTAAGGCCTCTCCGCTCGAAGGTGTAAGAGTTTGTCGCCGATTGAATATAGAAGTAGTACCACGCAGTTTCATCCTCATTGTCCGGCCAGGTAACCATGTTCGGCAGCAGATCTGCCATGCGCTCCTGCAGGCGGTCCGAGATACGGTTAATCATCGCCGCCGCATCTGCCCGTTTGAGGTATCTGTCGGGGTAAAATGCGCCGTCCAGGCCATAAGGCCCTTGCACCCAGCCGTTCATGGCCGCCGCGTTGATATAATCCGCTGCCCAGTGACCGGCGATATCGTTAAAGTGGTTCTCCAGCAAATTCATACCGCTCAGCTTGTCCATAAATCGGACAATCACCGCCGCCATTTCGGCACGGGTGATGGGCTGTGTCGGCGCAAAGGTGCCGTCTGGCAACCCGTTGAAAACGTTCGCATTGGTCATGGTCGATACGGCGTTGTTGAACCAGTCGTATAGCTCTACATCTGAGAAAGGATTTTCTTGCATCCAGTATGCAATGCGAGCCTCGTCTGTGACAAGACGGAAGAAGATCGTGGCGACTTCCGCTCTTGTAATATTGGCATTTGGGCGAATTAACCCCTCGTCTGTGCCAATCAGGTACGCCTGCCGCTCTGGCAGATCCGGTTCCGGCCCTCCTTGATTGATCCATTGCCACTGCGCCGTGAAACTGCGAGACTCTGTTACGGTGAGGGCAGCAACTTGTGCACGACTCAATAAAGGCCCGGTGCCGTTTTCCCGCCAGCCGAGGAAGTTCCAACCGGGTCGAGTCGGAACGGGAACTCTGGCTGTCGTGATCTGATGATCTGGGAGGACATAGTGATAGACAGGATTGGTATCGCCGCCGTACAGGCCGCCGCTTAGAAAAAATGTCACCCGAATGGCGTTGCTGGGCTCAAAAATCGCTGTGAATATTCTGTCCGCTATGATTGGCAAGTCGAGGAGCTCTTCTGTTGTATATGTGCTACCAGTCGAACTTTCCCAATATACGAACATATAACCCGGTGCCGGAAGTGTATCTGGAATCGGAGTTGGAATATCATTCTCTGCTAAGATGTCTCCGCCACGAACAATTACATCGTGTACTGGACCAGGAGCAATCGTTCCATTTGGACCAGAATTAAATTCCACATTGAAAAAGGCTTCTTCCCAGACCCAGGTGTCGCCTGCCCCGGCGGGGCCGGTCATAAGGCCGGCAGGCGTCAAACGCTGATTGCCACCAACATTTATCCAGTAACCTGTGTATCTTGGCCCCGGCGGCGTCACCAGACCTAGATTGCCTACGGCTGTCCAGTTTGGGCCAAGTGTTAATTCTCTTAGGCTGTTTGCACCTGTGAACATGTTTGCCATGGTCGTTGCGTTACGTGTATCCCAGCCGCTTAAATCTAAACTCGTTAAAGCGCTTGCACCTCGAAACATACTGATAAAATTCGTCGCACTACTCGTATCCCAGTCGCTTAAATCTACATGCTCCAAGCTACTTGCGTCTTGGAACATACTTTCAAAAGTTGTCACGCTGCCCGTGTCCCAATTGCTTAAATCTAAACTCGTAAAGCCGGTTGCATCCCGGAACATATGTGACATCCATAGCACAGTGCTGGTGTCCCACTCGTCTAGCCCAATGATCTCTGTTAAATAGGGCATGCCGCGGAACATGCTGTCAAGACGTAGTGCGCTGCTCATGTCAAAGGTGCTCACATCTAAAGTCGTAAAGCTCGTGCCTCGGAACATGCTGGAAAAACGCAACACATCGCTGGTGTCCCAGTTCTCTAGCCCATATATATCTTCTAATGCAACTGCGTCGCGGAACATATGTTCCATCCAGCGTGTGGCAGTAATGTCAATATAGTCAATATTTTCTATCGTAATTAGATATGGTAAGTTTCGAAATAGGGAGGTGAGGTTGAACGTCCCGATTGTATTGTCTGGGTCTGTGAAAACAATTTTGTCAATACCAAGCCGCCAGTTGTTCCAAGGACTTATATTTGCCTCAAAGCCAACTGCAACGTTGCCTTGAACGGTTCCGCTACCTACCACTACCGTGCGTGTATTCGAATCATCATCAAGCCACCACCATGGTGCGAAGGTATCATTCGGCCCGACATGCCCTATCACATTGTTAAACGGCACAACACCCCCGGCAAACGCACTGCCCGGGAATAGACCGACCAATAGCATTGCCACAAGCAATACACAAATTACCCGTTGAAGGTTTTTTGCCCGCAATTTTCTTTGAAACATTAGAATCTCTCCTTTGCAAAAGTATTTCGTAGGGGATATTATTTGCACTTTGCCTATTTTCATTACACCGCAATCACAACAATCTCGTCCTCTTTCACCCCGAGACCGATCTTTTTGACGGCCTTCTCATAGTGATCCACCAGCTCCGTTGCGATCTTGTCTTCGATCTCCTTTTGTAACAGGCGGCGCAGGTTGCGGGCGCCGTAGGTGATGGAGAAGGATTTTTTCACCAGATAATCCAAGACGGCATCGTCGTAGGTGAAGGCGTAGCCCTTGTCGGTCATCACCTCTTTTAACTCCTCCAGCATGATCCGGGCGATTTTGGCGAAATCGGCCTCTGATAGCTGGTTGAAATAGACAATCTCGTCGATCCGATTTAAAAATTCCGGGCGCAAAAAATCCTTGAGGGCCTTCATGGCCTTCTCTTTCCCCTGTTCATTGACGCTCCGGTTAAAGCCCACAGAACCGTCTTTCTTATCGCTCCCGGCGTTGGTGGTCATAATGATGACCGTGTTGGAGAAATTCACATTCCGCCCCTGGGCGTCGGTGATGTGACCGTCGTCCAGGATTTGCAGTAAGATATTGAGTACGTCCGGGTGGGCTTTTTCGATCTCGTCGAAGAGCACTACGCTATAGGGCCTACGGCGGATTTTCTCCGTCAACTGGCCCGCCTCGTCATAACCCACGTATCCCGGCGGGGAGCCGATGATCCGGCTGACGGCGTGTTTTTCCATGAACTCGGACATATCCAGTCGGATCAAAGACTCCGTCGCATTGAACAGGTCTTGGGCCAGGCGCTTCACCAGTTCCGTCTTCCCCACCCCGGTGGCGCCGACGAAGATGAAAGATGCGGGCTTACGCTTCGCGGCGATCCCCACCCGGCTGCGCTTGATGGCGCGGCAGACCGTGTCCACAGCCTCGTCCTGGCCGATGATGTGGGCTTTTAGACGGGCTTCCAATTGGGCCAGGCGCTTATATTCATCCTCTCGAATACTGCTGGCGGGGATTTTTGTCCATAGTTCAATGACCCGGGCTAAGTTATCCACAGTCAGGGCGGGCGGGCCATCTTTTTGGAGTACGACCAACTCGTCGCTCAGTTGCATCTCCCGGCTGCGGATCACGGCCAAGCGCTCAAAGTGGTCCTGTTCTGATTTGTTGTCCGCCAGGAGCATCTCCCGTTCCCGACCCAGATCGGCCTGCTCTTTTTGGATTTCCGCCATCCGGGTCAGGGATTGGCTTCTCAGGTTGACGTCACTGCACGCCTCGTCGATGAGATCAATGGCCTTATCTGGCAAAAATCGGTCTGTGATATACCGCTCACTCATCAGCACTGCCTGCCGGGCCATCTCCGGGGAGATGGTCACACCGTGGAACGCCTCATAGTAATGGGCGATACCTTTGACGATTTCCACTGCGTCCTCGATAGATGGCTCCGTCACTGTCACCGGCTGGAACCTGCGCTCTAAGGCGGAGTCTTTTTCGATATGCTTGCGATACTCCGTAAACGTCGTGGCACCGATGACTTGTATCTCGCCACGGGACAGGGCTGGCTTTAGGATATTGGCCGCGTTCATACTTCCCTCGGCGTCCCCCGCCCCGACAATGGTGTGGACTTCGTCGATGACCAGGATAATATTCCCCTGCTTTTTGATCTCCTCAATGAGTCCCTTCATCCGGCTCTCAAATTGGCCCCGGAACTGGGTGCCGGCTACGAGAGCCGTGAGGTCAAGAAGGTATACCTCTTTTTCCCGCAACTTATAAGGCACATCCCCTGTATGGATGCGCAGTGCCAGTCCCTCGGCGATGGCCGTCTTACCCACCCCCGGCTCTCCGATGAGACAGGGGTTATTCTTCTGTCGCCGATTTAATATCTGAATGACCCGCTCGGTCTCCTCCTGGCGGCCCACGATCCGATCCAACTGACCATTCTTGGCCTTATCCGTCAGAGAGATGCAGTAATTTTCCAGGAATCGACGCTTTTTGCCCTTGGGGTCCTTCTCCTTGTTGGAAGATGCGGCATTTCCCCCCGGCAGATTCCCGCCGGACTGGGGTGGCCGGTCACCGGGACCCGCGCCAAAGAGTTTATTTAAAAATGGAAACGTGGCCATATTGCCGACCTCGTCATCCGTCTCTCCGTTTTGCATGGCCTCTATGTTCTCCGCACCGCCAAATGCCTCGATCATTTCGCCGGAGATGCCGTCTAAATCCTCGTCGGAAATTCCCATCCGCTGCATGATGTCGTCTACGGGTTTGATCTTCAATTCTTTGGCACATTTGAGGCAGAGGCCCTCATTGGCGGAGACGCCGTTTTCAATTTTCGTGATAAAGATGATCGCTACATTCTTTTTGCAGCGTCCACAAATGGTAGGTTGCATGTTTTGCTCCAATCGCAGGGTTTAGATATCAATGAATCCGCCTATGTGGTTGCGGCTTACAAAGAATTCCAAGATGTTCGCATTCTCCATCAGCTCTTCCGGCAATAGCGTTCCCAAGTAGCCCAATAGCCAGCCGAGCATGAACACTAATAAAAATCCCTGGGCCAATCCCGCAAGCCCCCCAGCGATACCATCCACCAGCTTAAGACCCGGGAATTTTAAAGAAAAGGGAATTAAATTGTAAGCGACTGTAAAGCCGATGAGAATCAACAAAAATGCCACGACAAAGACCATGAGGAAACAAAAGGCGTATACCAATGTATCCGTCATCGATCGGTTGAACGTCTCCCCGGCGTCTCTGCCGTCGAGATATCGGTCTGTGAGTTTTTCCTCCCGGCTCTCGTGGACACCGAGCTCCAAGAACAGTTGCCGCGCCACTTCCGGCTCCAGGCTGGGATCAATTCGGAACAGGTCTTCCGTGGAGAGCCCCTGTAAGTTCGCAGGCGCGACTGTCTCGACGGCATCCACCTCCATCTGGGTTAGGTAGCCGCTGATGAAAGGCCGAAACATTGTCGTGAATTCATTCGAATAGGTATTTGCCAATAAATTGCCTCCGTAGACGGCAATGATGATAAATACCACAGCTAAAATACTCCCCAATACGCCGCGCTTGTAGCCCTGCCACGCGCAAAAGACTAAAATGGCGATAATGAGCAAGTTTGCGATAATGTGCATATCTTATACCCTCCAAACCAGTTTCTTTCTCTATATAGTCGCACACCTAAGGTACGAGAAGCCTCGCCCGGTGTGTCGAAAAACGCAAAACAGATCCGTCATTCTTCGACAGGACGCGGGTCATGCCCTCTGTCCCGTCCCATATGGCATATTCTCTCCCGTCACGGTAGAGGACGAGGCGGTCAAAAAACAAGGCTACCAAATACCGCTCATTTAAGGAAATATCCAGAAGTTCGCCTTGGACTTCAATGCCCCGCGCCCGTCCGTTGGGGGGGAGATGAACCAGCGTCCCCTCCATGCTATTCGGGTGGGGCGTTAAGTAGAAGGCCGCCCCTGCGTCCTGCCGGGCATAGGCTCGGAGGTACTGATCTGCAAAGGGGTACTCAAAGGCCACTGTCCCGGCGGTGGTCAGAGAGACAATGCCATTGCTGGAGATCGCCATCAGATTGCCGCCAGCAGTGAACCAGAAGTCGAAAAACAACGTGTCTTCCCGTAAGTATCGGCTGTAGGGATATTCTCCGGCGTAATCGGTGTGATACCAGAGAATCTGCCCGCCTCCGTCTGTCATAGTCAGAATGGCCAAGGTGCGGTTATCCGGGGCCAGTGTCGCGCCTATTAAGTACCCTGTTCCAATGCGCACTTCGTACACCGGATGAAAATCGGGGTTGAGCACCGTGACGACGCCACGGGTACCCATCCGCTCCGCGGAGATGACGAGCCAGTCGTTTTCGTTGATCCTGGCGTCAATAATCGCCCCGCTCCACGCCGTGTGCCAGAGGGTTTCCCGGGTCGACGAAACGGCAATTCCTATGCCGCCCAGATCATAGGCCAGAGCCCGTGGGCCGCTACTCTCAATGACAGGGCGCTCCATAGAGAATATCTCCCTGTGGGCCATGGCACCTGTGCGGTCATATACCCGCAGACCGCTGACAGAGGCGACGGCGATGGAATCACCCAAGAGGGCGAAAGTATTGCTGAAGTAGTCCTGAAAGAGAAACTCCTCCGCCTGCTGGGCCGTACCCAAACTGCGATAGTTCCAAGCTCTGGACAAGGCATCCATGGTGAGCCTGTCCCGGTTGACAATCAGGGCGATGGCGATGAGGATCATGATCCCCAAGACCACAGCGGAGCCGACGCTGCCTAACTTTTGTCTGATTCTTGTGACTCGCTTCTCCATGCACGACCCTCGCTGTACTTTTTTACCCACCCAAATAGTATAGCATAAAATGTGCAAAAAAGATAGGTAAAATTCAGCTTTCCATCATCTCCCCCACAACGCCAGGATACCAAATCCGGCTGAGCGCCAATCCCTGGGACGGCACAGTGGGGCCAGTTAAACGACGATCTCCCAGGGCTAAAAGTTCCGGTATCTCCGCCGGGGCGATCTTGCCCTGGGCTACGTAGAGGAGCGTCCCCACCATGGCACGGGCCATATTGTACAGGAATCCGTCGGCACAGACCCGTAGGATGACCTGATCCCCGGTTCGCTCCACGTGGAAATAGTGTACCGTCCGCACCGTGGTTTTTGTCTGGGTACCCACGCTCCGCACGGCGGCAAAATCGTGGGTGCCGACAAAGGCGGCGGCCCCCTCTGCCATGCGATCCGTGTCCAGAGGTGATGGATAAAAATAAGAAAACGGGGCCAGGAACGGGTCTCGGATGCGGCTGTTTAGAATCGTATATGTGTACTCTTTTTTCACACAGGACAAGATGGCATTAAAATCAACCGGGGCCTCCACTGCCGCCTGGACGGAGATATCCTCCGGCAGACGCATATTGAGGGCCAGAGGCAGTCTATCCAAGGGAATCTTTGTATCGGAATCGAAACTCACACAGTACCGCCACGCGTGGACGCCTGCATCTGTGCGTCCGCACCCCACCACGGTGATGGGTTCTTCACAGGTGATGGAGAGGGCGTTCTCCAAAACCTCCTGCACGGTGATATCCTGTTTTTGCCGCTGCCAGCCGTGATAAGCCGTGCCGCAGTATTTCATCTGTAGCGCAATCCGTCTCATAGGCCAGTCACCCGCAGTGTAATAATTGAGCCCAGCAGAAGCAGGCCGATCAGACCCGTCAGGGCGTCGTCTCTGCTGTATTGGAGGGCGCGCATCCGGGTTCTGCCCTCGCCGTCATGATAGCAGCGGGACTCCATAGCAACGGCCAATTCCTCCGCCCGGCGGAAGGCGCTGATGAACAGGGGCAGTAAAATCGGCAACATGGCCCGCCCCCGCTGGATGATATTCCCCGTATCGAAGCTGGCCCCCCTGGCCTTCTGGGCCCGCATGATCCGATCCGTCTCCTCTAGGAGCGTTGGAATAAACCGCAGGGCGATGCTCATAATCATGGCCAACTCATGGGCGGGGACGCCGATCCGTTTTAAGGGTCGCATGAGGGATTCGATCCCATCAGTCAGGGCCATGGGCGGGGTGGTATAGGTCAGGATAAAGCTACCCGTGATCATCATGGTAATACGCAAAATCAGCATGATTGCCCACTCAATGCCCTCCCTGCTAATAGAGAGACGCCAAATGGACACCAAAGGTTCCCCCGGCGTCAAAAATAAATTCAAAGTCCCCGTCAGAGCCAGAAGAAAAATCAACGGCTTCATGCCACGGAGCAAAAGCCGCAGCTTCACGTTGGAGACAATAATCATAATTGCCAAATAGAGCGCCACAACCCCAAAAGCGATGGGAGTACGGGCCGTGAACACGCAGACGAGATAGACGATGGTCATCAAGAGCTTTGTCCTGGGGTCGAGCCGGTGGATGAACGTATTCCCCGGGAAATACTGGCCCAGGGTGATGTCTTTCAGCATCCTGCCACCTCCCGTTTATACGCCAGCAGTGCCTGGACGGCCTGCTCCACTGTGAAAATATCGCCGGGGAGATCAATCCCCATGGCCCGGAGCCGTAAGGCCACACGGGTGATCTCCGGCAGGTCCAGGCCCATCTGCTCCAGGGCATCCCCTTGGGCGAATATCTCCCCACGGGTGCCGGTCATGGCGACTTTGCCGTCGCTCATCACCGCGATTCGATCCACCGTCCGGGCGATCTCCTCCATGCTGTGGGTCACCAGGATCACGGTAGCGCCTGTCTCCCGGTGGAATGTGCGGATATTGTCCAATATCTCTGTCCGGCCCCGTGGGTCCAGCCCAGCCGTAGGCTCGTCTAAGATGAGCACCTTTGGCTTCATGGCCATAACTCCCGCAATGGCCGCCCGGCGCTTTTGTCCACCGGAGAGGACAAATGGGGATTTCTCCAGATGCGCCGCCCCCAGCCCAACCAGTGCGGCGGCCTCCCGCACCCGCTGGTCGATCTCCGATTTCGAAAGCCCCATATTCTTCGGCCCGAAAGCGATATCCTTGTAGACAGATTCCTCAAAGAGCTGATATTCCGGGTATTGAAACACCAGTCCCACTTGAAATCGGACAGATCGGGTCAGGGCCTTGGATTGGTGGATATCCTCCCCCTGAAACAGCACCCGACCCGACGTGGGAGTCAAAAGCCCGTTCAAATGTTGCATCAGGGTGGACTTTCCGCTACCCGTGTGGCCGATGATCCCCACAAATTCCCCCGGATGAGCAGCAAAATCAACACCTACAATGGCCGTGCGCTCAAAGGGCGTCCCTACGCTGTAGGTATGGGTTAAATTTTCAGTCCGGATAATGGGGTTCAATGGCGGATTCTCCTATTTGCTTATGGAATCATAGATCGTCTGCGCACAGGCCGTCACATCAAGGGCGTCCAACGGCACGTTTAGTCCCATTTGGCCCAGGGCAAACAATAGGGCCGTGGTCTCTGGCGGAGCCAAGCCCAGCTCTGACAGTTTTTCCACTTGTGTGAAGACATGGACAGGTGTGCCGTCCAAGACGATCTCGCCGTCAGACAACACCACCAGGCGGTCAGCGTCAATGCACTCGTTCATGTGGTGGGTGATGAGCGCCACAGTAATGCCATGCTCCCGGCAGAGCTGTTTGACCGTATCAATGACCTCCTTGCGCCCCTGTGGGTCCAACATGGCCGTGGGCTCGTCCAGCACAATGAGCCGTGGGCGCATGGCGATGATGCCTGCGATGGCCACCCGCTGTTTCTGTCCGCCTGACAGCAGGTGGGGCGCGTGGAGCCGGTAGTCATACATATCGACGGCCTTCAGCGCCGCGTCCACCCGGCGGCGGATATCTTCCGGGGGTAGGCCGAGATTCTCCGGAGCGAAGGCCACGTCGTCCTCTACAAGGTTGCTCACAATCTGGTTGTCCGGGTTCTGGAACACCACCCCCACCCGGCGGCGGATTTCCAGCAGGAGGGTTCTATCCATTGTGTCCAGGCCCTCTACATACACCTTGCCCCCCGTGGGGAGCAGTATCCCATTTGAGAGCTTTGCCAGCGTACTCTTCCCACTGCCATTGTGGCCGACAATCGCCACAAAGCTGCCGGATTCAATGGATAAGTCGATCTCTTTCAGCACCAGCGCACCGGACACGCCCGGCTCTGTCTGATATTGGAACGAGAGGCGCTGGGTTTCAAATATCTGCTCCATGATTTACTCCCGCCACCAGCGGCATGTGGCGCCGCAGGGTAATATGAGGCCGCTCTCCGTCACGGGCAGACCCAATTCCCGGCTCTCGGCGATACCGCCGAACCGCTTGACGAAAATCTCCTCGCAGATATACGTCAGCACGGCGGGACTCAAGCCCGTGGTGTAGGAGTTTAATACCACAAAAGACGCTTCCGGACTCAAAATTTGGCCGGTGAGTTCCACGAAGTCGTAGAGGCTGTCTTCTAGTTTCCAGACCTCGCCCCCCGGTCCCCGGCCGTAACTGGGCGGATCCAGGATAATCCCATCGTATTTCCGCCCACGGCGGATCTCCCGCTGGACGAATTTGAGGCAGTCATCCACAATCCAGCGGATGGGGTGATCAGTAAGGCCAGATAATTGGGCGTTTTCCCTGGCCCAGGTCACCATGCCCCGGGCCGCATCCACATGGCAAACCGTAGCGCCCGCCGCTGCCGCCGCCACTGTGGCCCCGCCTGTATAGGCGAAGAGATTTAACACTTGCAGGGGTTGATCCGCCGCCTCGATCTGTGTCCGGATAAAGTCCCAGTTGGCCGCCTGTTCCGGGAAGAGGCCCGTATGCTTGAAATTCATAGGCCCTACGGCAAAATGGAGGTCGCCATAGCCAACCTGCCATTTCTCCGGCAGATTCTTGCGCTCCCACTGGCCGCCGCCGGTCTTGCTCCGCAGATATCGCCCGTCATACTCCCGCCAACCGGGATGACGGCACTCTGTCTTCCAGATGACCTGGGGATCCGGGCGCACCAGGAGCTTGTCCCCCCAGCGCTCTAGCTTTTCTCCATCGGAGCAGTCTAAGACTTCAAAGTCCGTCCACTTGTCAGCAATCCACATAAGAGTCCTCTTCTACGAGAAGTTGTATCCCTTTTCTACCGGGGGCTATTTTCCCCCGCCTTTGGCGGGGGAAAACGCAGAAAATAGCTTTTGAGGTAACACTTCTTTCTACCGCTGGATATTGTACCACCTTTTCCACCGTTTGGCAAATGAAAAACAGGCCGGAGATAAGGCTCCGGCCTGTTTTGAAATACTCTATTTTTATACCTGTCGACCATAGCTGAAGTAAGTCGTACTTCCTAACACCGGACAGAAAATCGTATGGTGTACCCGTCCCTGCGAAAACTCGGCCTGGAATACTACGTTGGACGGTAAGAACCGTTCTCCGTTGAGTAGTCGTTGTGCATTGTTAAAGGCCCGGTCAGAGATATGGATCGACATCCAGCCGCCTCGTCCGACAAAGGCGTATTGTCCCGGCTGTTGGATGATACCAGAAATCGTATTAGCGGGGAAATCCGGGTGAGCCACTCGGTTGAGCACCACGTTGCCCACCATGAGCTGATGCTCGTCCGACAACCAGTTAGAACCGGCCTCGTGCATGATGGTCAGGGCCAACCAGAAGAGATCGTCGTGTTGACTGGAAGTCGCTCCACTGCCGCCAGATGTACCGGGCGCTTGTGGCGGGGGCGGTACGGTGTTGTTTGCCACAGCGGCAGGAGTTGGAATAATCGTCGGTCTGCCGCCCTCATAGGGGGCCAAGAAGATGTCTCTGGACCAGCCGGTAATCTCACCATCGGTAATCCGCACCCAGCCCTCTACACCGTTTTCCAGGAATGTGACAACTGTGCCATAGGTAAATGCACCGACCCGGTCATATTCGGCCTCTGGGCCGGAACGGATGTTCTTGCTGGCGGCGACAACCCGGAACTGAACGGGATGATCTTCAATGGTCGTGACTTCCAGGGTGATCATGTGGGCCGCAATGGCCACTGCAATCTCTTCGGCGGTCTCATAGGTGGTGAAAAATGCCGTGGGTCTGTAATCAAGGCCCTGGGATTCAATTTTCAAGTTTCTCTGCAACTCCGCTCTAGCCCCTTCTAACAGGGCTGCTTCGCTGCCGTCGACACAGGCGGCCATCATAATGGCCAAGTAGTCGACATCTTCCTCGTAAGTCAATCTGCTCTGATCTATAGAAGATATGTCAACGGTAGCCGAAGCAATCGGACCCGTGATCAAGACAAGCAACAAACAAAAACAAATTAGTCGTCGTCTCATTTTCTCCTGTAACCTCTTTTCCACTTATCCTCACTCTTTTGTAACCCGTTTGTTACAATTTGTAACGACTATACCACAACTTTCCCACAATTGCAAGAGGGTTTTTGAAATCCGTTTATGGTAAACTGCATTTTTCCATGCAATTATCTGATATATTCGATTATTTTTTCGTATTTTCATCATTTTTTCAAAGAAATGTGGAAGCTCTATCTTTTGATTTTCTGCATGATCAACGGAAAATTGCCATTATGTCACCTGCGTACTATATATTTTGCCCGAATATGGATTACGCTTCCAAAAACCAGGGCGTCTCCCGCCACTCGCTCCCCCCCCGCTGCTGATCCGTACCCTGAAAGCAGAGGGCCTGTAAATCCGTCACGGCGCTCTCTATCTCGGCAATCTGGTTCTCCCGGATTCCCAGTTGTCTGATCTGACCGGGGCGACTGATGACGGGGGCAGTCGCTGTCTCAGCCATTTGGCGGAGTAGTCCCCTGCCTGTATCATTGGCGGCCAGTATTTTAATATAGGGGGGTATCTCCGGCCGATGGGCCGAGGTCATCCCCAGACTCATATTGAATAGTAGCCGGCGGATGCGGGAGCGGTGATAGCGTTTTGTCTTTACCAGTTCTATCAGTTCCGCCACACTCGTCGCCCTGGACGCCATGTTACGAATCCGCTGGCTTAAGCCCTCGCTGTCGTCTAGATAGCCCTCCCCTGGGGCCGGTGCGCTGCGGCGGAGCAGGGTCAGTACCACTGCGTCCAATTGATCCAACCCCGCTGGTCCTCTCCCCTGCCTTAACTCTTCCCGGAATATCTCGGCGGCGCTCTCCGGCATGTAGCGCCAGACCTGGGCCGTATCTTCCGCTGGATCACGGATCAAACTGCGCAGATGGGTGGCGGAGGCATAGCCCCCTGCCGGAGTCCGGCTGTGGTGATCAACGCCCCGGCGCAATGTTGGTAGAGGGGTCATAGGGGCATCTAACCGGGCGATAGCCCGCAGGTATTCAATCGCTAGCAGATTATTGGGCGTTTTCAAGATAGTCCCAATTCCCTCCCCCAGAGCCTGATCCAACCCACGCTGACAGGCTAGGCCATAGGGGACGCCCTTTTCCATCTCCGCAGAGATCAGCGCCTGGGTCTCAGGCGTGTTGAGGCTTTGGGCCACGGCGGTCAGTTTTTCCATGTCTGCCGTCTCGCAGCCGAAGGCCAGATGGAGATCCGGCAACCCCGTAGCCGCCAAGATCGCCACAGCTCCTCTAGCAAACGGCTCGGCGGAGCTCAACACATAGGGACACGGCAACTCCACCACCAAATCCGCACCGCATCGCACCGCCGCCTGCGCCCTGGCCCGCTTATGGAAAATCGCCAGATCCCCCCGCTGGACAGCGTTACCGCTCATAATACAGATCACGGCCCCCCGACCAGCTCGAATGGGTGCCGTATGGCCCCGGTGAAAGGGGTTAAATTCTGATACGATCCCTGTGACCATGTGCGTCTCCTGCAAAAAATACTTGTCATTTTTACAATTTGCGTTTAAACTGTTATAGGTTAGACAACCAGTTTAAACCCTTTCCAGGTAAAAAGCAAGGGTGCGTCACTTATAATAGAGATAGCCTTGTTACAAATATTATATTATATAGTAGAGGTGTAGGTATGAAAGTTTTAGTCATCAACGCAGGTAGTTCTTCTCTCAAATATCAGCTCTTCGACATGACCGATGAGCGAGTTTTGGCCAAAGGGCTCTGTGAGCGCATCGGGATCGACGGCCACATTAAACATACGCCGCTATTAGACGGCAAAGCCGTCTTTGATGAAGATATCCCCCTCCCCGACCACGCCGCCGCCATCGCCATCGTCTTGGAGAAGATGACCAGCGCCGAGTCCGGCGTCATTGCCGACATGGGTGAAATCTCCGCTGTGGGCCACCGGGTCGTCCACGGTGGGGAGAACTTCTCCGCCTCTACTTTAATCAATGACGAGGTGCTAGCCGCCATTGAGGCCTGCATCCCCTTAGCCCCCCTCCACAACCCGGCCAACATCACGGGGATCACCGCCTGCCAGGCCGTCATGGGCGATGTGCCCCAGGTGGCGGTCTTTGATACGGCCTTCCACCAGACCATGCCGGGTCAGGCCTATATGTACGCCCTGCCCTACAATTATTACGAGCAATACAAAGTCCGCCGCTACGGATTCCACGGCACCAGCCATCGCTACGTGGCGGAACGGGCCGCCGCCATGCTGGGCAAACCCCTCTCTGAACTCAAATTGATCTCTTGCCACATGGGCAACGGCTCCTCCGTGGCCGCCATCGACGGGGGGAAGAGCGTGGACACCTCTATGGGCTTTACGCCCCTGGCCGGTCTCCCCATGGGCACCCGTGTGGGTGATATCGACGCCGGGATCATTGAGTTTTTGATGGGGAAAGAAAATCTCTCCATCGGTGAGATGCTGGGTGTACTCAACAAGAAGTCCGGTGTCTTGGGCGTCTCCGGCGTCTCCTCAGATTTCCGTGATCTGGAGGACGCCGTCCTGGAGGGCAACGAGCGGGCCAAACTGGCGCTACAAGTGTTCCGCTACCACGTATCCAAGTTCATCGGCGCCTACGCCGTGGCCATGGGCGGCGTGGACGCCGTGATCTTCACCGCCGGCGTCGGCGAAAACGGAATCAACGACCGGGAGGCCATCTGCAAAAACCTGGGCGTCCTCGGCATTGAGCTGGACCCGGTGAAGAACCAGGTCCGGGCAAAAGAGACCGACATCTCCGCCGCCGGTTCCCGGGGCCGGGTACTGGTCATCCCCACCAACGAAGAACTGGTCATTGCACGGGATACACGGGAGATTATTGCGTAATACAACCCATTTGATAGAAAGCTAGAAAACGCCCTGTATTTTGAGCCAATCAGCTCAAATACAGGGCGCTCTTTATCAAGCCACTCCCTAAAAGTCTTCTGACACCCGTATGAACAACATGCCATCTATGACCTGCATCGAACCTTCTGCAGGGAATACTGCCAACTCGGAAAGCGCTTCATAATGTTCTTCACGTAGCGCCTCGTCTCGGAGAAAACGCAGAGTCAGGCTCTCACCCAAAAAGGTATGGAAAAAATATGTGTAGGCGAACGGATTATTGATGAGTGCATTCGTAGTCCCAAACCCGACCATTGCATTATGTGCAGATAGCTGGTGCATTACCATAGTGCTACTTGCGCTGTGATGGCCTACGAGGACGACGGGCATCCCCTCTTCATATCCCGGAAAGGCTCTGACACGCCCCGCCAGCGTTGAGGAGATGTGATATACCTGTCTCAACGCTAAATCTGTTTGCAGATAGTTGCCGTTGAGTACGACAAAATAATTGTAGGGCGCAAACAGGAGCACAGCCAGAGAAATCCAACAGGCAAACGCCCCAAGGTGTTTTTTTACAGAGGACTGAATGCCCTGCAGGGACACCTCTAGTCTGTCCAGCAAGGATATGAGCAATACGAATACCAGCACTGACGCATAGAGTAACATGAGATAGATAAAATGCGCTCCCATTATATAAATCGCATTGACCGCCAGTGGGAAGAGCAGGGCAAACAGGGCGAGCAGACATAGATACGGCATGGTATGCCACATCCGCCGCTTTCTGTCTTTGGAGCTTTCTCTCTGGGCCTTCGCTCCTGACCAGTTTTTCGCCGCAATCAATGCCATCATTGCCGGGATAAGAATGAGGGGCAAGGTAAATATGAGTCTACTGACCCTTTGTAATCGCGCAGACAAAAACCAATATGGGTGCTGTGTAAAGAACGTGAAAAATTCCCGATATGCCGTTCTGATCTGGCTAGGGAGTTCGGTCAGAGAAATTCGACCCATTTGATCTATACCCTGATACGCGGTAAGCGAAACATCCCTTATCCGAAGCGTAAGCCACAGGATAACAAAGTATAAAATCAGCCCCAAAGCCAAACAGGCAGCATATTTGATGCCTCGTAATAAAATCGTTTTTGCGCTCTCTTTTTTGCTGAGCGTATCGAGTATCAGCATAATCAGGAAAAGTCCCGCTGTAAACGTGATATACGTCTGAACAATGCCGAGAGATAGCGCCAGAAGTATGGCGCCGAATATAACGCCGAAGCGAAACTTCCTGCTCAGATAAGCGCTGAGACAGGCGAGGAGAATGCTCAAAAAGATAGAGTCCGCCACTTGAATATACGCAAAGACAACACCCGCCGCCGGGAAGGTCGCTAGGATTAGCCCAATCAAAATCGCACAGTATGTGCGTTTGATCTCCAGACATGCCACTATGATAGAGGCCGTAATCGAGAGGTATAAAACGGACATCAGTCCGGTCACCCAGGGCGTGGGGATATAGCCGGTGAATAGAATGGCGATCTCCTGTAGCCATCTCCCACTTGAAAGCGTGGGGGGTGAATTTGTTGGCGACGAAGGCGAAAAATAAGCAAAGTAAGATATGCCATCGTGATTGACAAGGAAATTGGCGAGCATGTATCCATGTACGAGCAAGCCAAATATAAATGTGGCGGCAAATGTGAGTTTAATCGTTCTGGGGATGTTTTGCCAAAGGCCGCCTAATGCCTGCCCTGGAGACGAAAAAATACTATCTCGCATAAAAAGCCACCTTACTTTTCACAGTTTTCACACGACTGCGCCGGAGCGGATACCCTGGCCCCGCAACAGCAGACATAGCCTACGCCTCTCGCGGGGTTCCCTACAACCAAAGTGTGCGGCGGGACATCTTTCGTGACCACTGCACCCGCGCCTATCAGTGCATATTCCCCAATTGTAACACCGCAGAGAATTGTTGCATTTGCGCCAATTGACGCACCTTTTTTCACCAACGTTTCAGTGATTTCCCAATTCTGATTCGTTGCACGGGGGAACATATCGTTCGTAAATGTCATAGATGGCCCCAAAAACACATCATCCTCGATGGTTACACCGTTATAGACATTGACATTGTTTTGGATCTTCACATTGCTCCCGATGGTCACGCCGGTATCAATGTATACATTTTTACTGACGATGCAGTTTTTTCCAACCTTTGCGTTTTCCCGCACTTGCGCGAGGTTCCAAATCTTTGTATTCTCGCCGATTTCCGCTTGCTGACTCACATCAGCCGTCGCATGAATAAAAGTCCCCATATTATTTACGCCCCTTCAAACTCTCTCACTGCCCGGATGACCGCTTCGACCTCTTCCCCGGTCATCTCCGGGAAGATCGGCAGACATACGGTTTGCTTGGTCAGCATTTCCGCGACAGGCAGATCGCCCTCTTTGTAACCTAACCCGTCAAACGCTTTTTGCAGATGCAGTGGAACAGGGTAAAACGCGCCCGATCCGATTCCGCACTCCGCTAAAAATGCGCCCAACTCCTCTTTCCGCTCTGTCCGAATCGCATATTGGTGATAGCAACTCTCCCCATACAAGGGTGGGGCGGGGACCGTAACCACGTCTTTGAGTCCCGCGTCATATCTTGTGGCAATTTCGGCTCTCCTTGTATTGTATCCGTCTAGGCACTTGAGCTTTAGGCTCAAAATAGCGGCCTGTACGGCGTCTAAGCGGGAGTTGTATGCCACCAGGTAGTTGAAGTATTTATAGGGATTATATAGCGCATCCGCCTCCACAGAAGAGGCTTCGGCAAATTCATCCTGTACGCCGTATAAGAGTTCACGTGCTCTCGCACCTGTTTTTGCCATACCGTGCTCCCGCAGTGCACGAGCGATAATCGCCAGATCATCGTCATCGGTGGTCATCATGCCCGCATCGCCAAACGCGCCCAGGTTTTTCGTCGGATAGAAGGAGAATGTGACCAGGTTGTCCGACTTGCCAATTGGGCTGTCTTTGTATGCACTGCCAATGGCCTGTGCCGCGTCTTCTACTACTTTTAAGCCGTGTTCCTGCGCGATTCGATTGATCGCGTCCATTTCGCAGGGCCAGCCGAAGATATGCACCGGTAGAATCGCCTTTGTTTGTTCAGTGATATGCTTCTCAATGCTAGAAGGATCCAAGCAAAAATCAGATTCGCGCACATCTGCAAAGACAGGCACGGCACCTATGGCCGCAATGGCCTCCGCCGTTGCAAAGAACGTAAAGGGCGTGGTGATAACCTCATCGCCCGGATTGACATTACAGGCGCGCAGGGCAAGCATGATCGCATCCGTCCCGTTGGCGCAACTGATTACGTGTTTGACACCTAAATGTGCCTGCATCTCTGCCTCAAAGGATGCGACGTATTTGCCGCCAATATAAGCCCCACTGCGCAATACTTCAATCACTAGTGGTTCGAGCTCGGCCTGTAGCGCTGCATACTGCCTTTTTAAATCTAAAAACGGAATTTTCATTTGTCCATCTCCTTATATGTTATATGCTTATTGTAAAAATCAGCACGCCCAATACGATTATGCAATTGCCAATCACACGCCTGCGGGTCAACTTCTCTTTGAGAAACGCCCGGCTGAAGAGCATAATCAGCAGGTACGCGAGGGATTCAATCACAGCGCCGTACCTGTAGTGCATGCCCGTGAACGCATAAATGACAAGTAGCATACAAAAAAAGATAATGCCATAAGCGGCGGCCACTTTCACGTTCAAATAGTCAAAAATAAGGTGCCGCTTCTCTTCGGCGCTACTTTTCTTTAACAAAATCTGTGCAAGAGATGAGAGCACAACCGACACTAAGGCCACCAGAATATATCTACTCATATTTCGGCTCCCCCGTCGCAACGACATAGATGCCAAGCACAATCACAAGTGAGCCGATGAGATGAAACAGCGTAATCTCTTCCTGAAAAAAGACCATCGCCCAAACCAGACTCAAAATTACCACGCTCCCCCTGCAAGCCATCGCTGTGACAAGGGAAAACTTCTTTAAGACCTGTTGCCAAATCAACGCATATAGACCCAAAAGAACAATCTGAAGCCCTATAAATACGAAGAATTTCACACTGCCAAACCCGCTCAAAGCGGCCATCTTAGACATCACACCGACAAAGGAAAAGAAGAAGAACGCCGAAAAAAGCTGGACGTATCGGTTTTTAAGCAAATGCATCTATTTGATCACCTTACTCTCAGAAATGATAAAAACCGGTCGTTTACGCGCGGCGTCAAATGTGCGCCACAAGTATTCCGCGACAATGCCGAGCGATATGTTCGTAATGCCAAAGCCAATCGCCAAAATGGAGGCGAGCGTAGCGAATCCAGCCGGGGTCCCCGGATTTAAAAATCTGTTTATAATTGTAGCCGCTCCAAACGCGATGCCAGCCACAAACATCAATATACCGACAATGCTGACAAACCGAATCGGCACGAAAGAAAATGCCACAAAAGAGTCGATAAAGAGCTTTATTTTCTTGGAAAAGGTCCATTTGGACGTGCCGGAAATTCTATCCTTATAGTCCATCTCAATTGTCGTATGTTGAAAGCCCGCATCTATAATTTGAAGCATCAGAGACGAATTGGATTCGATGTTGTTATTGAGGTAGTCTCCGATTTTTCGATTGAACATAATGTTATTGATGCCACCCGCGCCGTAATTTTTAACAGCCCAGCGCCGCATAAGGGCGGAATAGGTCAGAGAAAAGAATCTGTGGATGGCAGGCACTTTCGTCCGTCTTTTCTCAATATACACCGCATCAAGGCCGCGCTTTATGTGCCCATACATGACAGACACCATGTCATCGGGTTCTTGTAAATCCGCGCCCACATACGTGATATAGTCGCCTGCCGCATGAAAAATGCCCGCCCTGACAGCGGCGTGGGAGCCGTGGTTTTTGGATAGCTCGATCACTTTGACCGTCTCACAATGCGTAAAGTCATAGGCGGCAATGACATCGACTGTATTGTCTGTGGAGCCATCGTCTACGAATAAGAGTTCTATCTGGAATGGCTTTCCCTTTGCAAACTCGTTGATAAAATCGCAATATTGTGTAATGCAGTCCGCCTCATTTAAAAACGGTACGATGATGGAAATCAAATCCATTTAACCGCGCCCCCAATGTTTTTATTTATCTTCCTCGTGGTAGACCAAGGTTACCGCATCGCCTTCTACCTGTATCTTACCCACAATGGTTGCGGGCGAACCTGCCACAATCGAATAGGGCGGCACATCTCCACGCACCAAGGCGTTTGCTGAAATCAGGCTGTGGTGCCCAATGTGTGAACCCTTTAAAATGATCGCTTGCGAGCCGATAAAGCAATTGTCCTCAATCACGACAGGCCGATAGTCATACGGCGCCTTGCCGTTGCTCAGGGTATGCTTCAGCGTATCGTGGGTGTATATCATAGCGCCTGCCGCTATCGTGACACTAGCGCCGATTGTCAACCCGCCGCCACCGTCTAAAATCGTAAATGGCCCGACCCAGCAATTGTCTCCCAGCGCAACATCGCCGATAATGGTGCAGGATTCATAAATCGTGGTGTTGTCATACCCGGAAATCAGCTTGCCCTTTTCTTTCCAGTCAATCAAGTTCTCATTGAGCGGATTGATTCGGTTGTACGTTTGTTTGGTGTAGCAATGTAGGGCATCGTTAAGCCTGCCTACTTCCAGGAGCAGCTTTTTCAAATCCTCATTTAACGCATCGAGACGCTTGTCCATATTACGATCACCTTATTTCTCGCACACATCTCTGAGGTACCAATCCAAGGTCTTCACGATCCCCTCTTCAAACGGAATATCACAGGTGAGCCCAAGTAGGCCTTTTGCCTTTTCAGCGGACGCGCAAAGCCGCTTCACATCAGCAACTCGCTCGGGTTTGTACACAATCTCCCCTGTATAGCCCATATAGGCACAAATGTGTTTTATGATAGCAACAATCTGGATCTCAACCCCTGACCCCAGGTTAATGATCTCGCCGCGTAAATTGTCTTGTTCATAAGCTGCAATCAGCCCGCGTATGGTGTCTGATACATAGATATAATCTCTGGTCTGTGTGCCGTCGCCCTCTACAAAAGGGGCTTCCCCGCTCTGGATGCGCCGCACTGTAGCGGGGATAATTCCGGCCAGTGGTCCATCCATGTTTTGTCTCGGCCCATAATTGTTGAACGGGCGGATAATCACGACATCAAAATTATATACATTGCAAAAAGAGGTAATCAGTAAATCTGCCGCGGCCTTACCGGCGGCATATGGCGTCGTCGGGTTTAGGGGATGATTCTCATCCATAGGCACGTAGCGTGCGGTTCCATACACCTCTGAGGACGACGCATGGATGAGCGTTTCATATTCTTCATTTCGCAGGAGGTGCATCAGCACATCTGCGATTTTTACGTTCACCATATACGCGGTATGTGGGTTGAAGAAAGAGTAGATCAGCGCCATTGTCGCCATGTTATAGATGACTTGTACGCCCTCTGTTCTTATGATCATCTCCATGCTATGCAAGTCGGCGGCATCCTCTTTATAAAATACAATGCGATCTCGGATTGCCGCAAGGTTATCCAAGCTTCCGACAAAGAGATTATCCACAATCACAACCTTCCGTGCGCCGACTTTCAGCACACCCTCGGCCAAATGACTGCCAATAAACCCGGCCCCACCGGTAATTAAAACAACCTTGTCTTTTAGCGTTCTCATGCGTATCTCCCCACTAACTCGTTTTTGATCTCCAAAAGGCTCTGCAACACTTGAATCTGATCTTGTTCGGTCATTTGCACATACAAGGGAAGCGTTATAGACAGGCTGTCCAGCATATAAGAAGCCGGAAATGCGTCAGGTGCGAAGCCATATCTGTCTCTGTAATGCCCTAACAGATGAGTAGCGTGTGTACCCACACGTGTCGCAATGCCGAGGTTGTCCAGTTTACTCATGATTTCATTGCGTAGGTTCGACGCTTTTTCGATCTCATCCATCTCGCCAGGCCGAAATCCGAGCCGCTCCATATCCAGCACACAGACATAAGATTGGTAGGTGTGATAGTAGCCTTCCGGAACGTGCGGCGGCTTGAGGAAGTCAATACCCATCTCTTGTATGCATTTATCATACAGTGCCGCCTTATTCCTGCGTGTATCCGTGATAAAATCCATCTTACGCATCTGCGCGATGCCAACTGCAGCCTGGATATCTGTCATGCGATAGTTATAGCCCAATTCGTTGAAATCCGGCATGAGATAGCCCGCCTTTTTATGGCGGTCAATTTCAGAGACCGTGGCACCGTGGCTGCGCAAGGTCCGCATATACGCCGCTTGGGCTGCGTCATTGGTCAACACCATACCGCCCTCGCCAGTGGTGATAGATTTGCGCGGATGAAAACTCAGACAGGTCATATTTCCGAAATCCGCCTCCATCGTACCGTTAATCTTGGCCCCAAAGGCACATGCGCTATCTTGTAACACGGACAGGCCATATTGTTTCGCGATTGCGTTTATGCGCGGCAAATCCGCACACAGGCCAAACAGATTCACCGCGATGATGGCTTTTAGCTGCTTGCCTGTCTGTCTATTGATTAACCTGTCATCGTAGCGTTCCCGTATGATGCGCTCTACACAGTCTGGGTCCAAGTTATACGTATCCGCAGTCACATCACAAAAAATAGGTGTCGCGCCCGTGTAGAGCACGGAATTGGGTGTGGCGGTAAAGGTAAATGACGGTACGATGCAGTCGTGAGATTCATTTACCCCCATGGCGATCAGCGCAAGGTGCAACGCAGTGGTACAAGACGTAGCGGCAACCCCGTGCGCAACATGCTCATAGGCCGCCACCATTTTTTCAAATTCGGCAACCTTACCTCCTTGCGCAACCCAGCCTGACGCCAGAACCTTAGAGACCTCATCGGCCTCATCTTGATCAAAAAACGGTAGTATGACCGGTATATTATACATTGCTGATACCCTCCCGTACATGTAATCGGGGGCAATTTTCAGTCAGGCGATGGATGGTCTCTGCGTAGTGTACTGCCTTCGTTGCGCTTTTACCGGAAGTCAGTGCTTCTCTTTTTTCGTTTATGGCCTCCGCAAACTCAATTAACTCTGCTTTGAGCGGCTCTACATTGGGGAGCATAACCTTTTCTACAATGCTTTCCTGTTTATACATGGGTGTATATCCTACATCGAGGACAAAGCTGGTTTTACGCGTCACCTGCAAGGTTTTATTTAACAAGTCCGCCTGTATAAACGCATGTTCTGTGTGGATATCTATGGTGCGGATTTTATTTTCTGTAACCCTGCTCGCAGAAATTGTGGAAATTGCACCCTGTCTATGCTGGACGACTGCTTGTACATAATCTGAATATGATTTGCTTTTGACGATCAGTGCGTTTGCATACAGCGTGTTCACCGGATCCGGTTGCAGGTAGTTTAGTACGATGTCGAGGTCATGGATCATTAGGTCAAAAATCACATTGGTGTCCCCGATTCTTGGGTCGAAGGGACTGCAACGTTTCGCCTCTATGGCGATGATCCGATCATTGCGCTCGCTTTCTAATATCTTTTTCATCTCAATGACAGCCGGGTTAAATCGCTCCACATGCCCGACCATCAAGGTTTTCCCTGCGCTGGCAAACGTTTCGCACAGCAAAGTCCCATCCTCTTCTGAAAGAGCAATCGGCTTTTCGATCAGCGCGTGCTGTTTATAATGCGCCGCTAGCAAACCGTACTCTCGGTGCAGAGACGACGGTACGGCAAGCACAACGGCATCCGTTTCTTTCAACAGTTGCTCTACAGATTCAAAGCAGGTTGCGCTGAACTTTTCACGAATGATTTCTCTGCTCGCCTCTGATTCGTCATAGCACCCTACCAACTCATAGTAGCCGGATAACTCTAAGATATTTCTCACATGGTTTCTCCCCATGCTCCCGACACCTACAACACCAATTTTGATCATATTCCTCGCACTCCTTCTCTGTTTATTCTTTCAGATATAGCGCGTAAAAAAATCTCTTCCTATTTTCAACCTGAACGCTTGGAGATAAACAAAACTTATTCCATAGCATATCATAAATATTTCAAAATAGTCAAGTGATTCCTGCCTCCCCCGGGCGCGTATAGGGCATCACACGGGATACACGGGAAATTATTATGCAAGAATTGGCTTGAAAAACATGTGCGCCCTGATTTTGAGCGTATCAACTCAAAATCAGAGCGCTTCTTTCTCCACAAAGGTTCGGCTAGAATCCAAATACGCTGAAATCGACTAACCCTAAGGCCAAAGCAACTGCGGCCAGTACCGCTAGGTGCAGGGGATAGAAGGCATAAAACAGCCATTTCATCCGTTTGCCCCGCTCACCGTTATATCCACGCACGAGCAGCGCACCGGCAACGCAACCTATTATAAAGGTCATGCCTACCATGAAAAATTCCACAGTGAAAAAGTCCATGGCGACGCCTGTGAACATATCCCCTAGGTCATAGCCCGCATCCATTGCGTTTTGCATGATCGTCACGCCCCAGAGGCCGAAGCCTAAGAAGACAAACCAGAAGATACCCGCAACAATGCCCGGCAACAGGCGTCTCTTGTTCTCGTTTTGGATGATGTAGTACATCAACACAACAATGGGGCCGATGATATACCAGTCCATCACAAGGATCATGGAGACAACGAGCAATAGTACAAACGAAATCCAGAAGAGCACACGGCTCTTTATCTTGTCATACAGAAGCAGAGCCACAAGGCTTAGCATAATCGTAAACAGGATATTCATGCCAAAGCCGTCCCGAAACACGAGAATATGGAACGGGATGGAGATCAGGCCGAACAGGAACAGCCGCAGGAAATATCGTTTCAAGTTAGACGTGTGCTTATAGCCCTCTACTACAAAATAGGCCATAATGGGAAATGTAACGCCGCCGGCGGCATACATGGGAAAAGCGAGCCAAAGGGGTAACACTTCCCACCAGGCAAACACCATGTGATTGAGAATCATGCCGATTATGGCAATCCACTTCAGTTTATATGCGTCTAAGTTTTTCAATGTAACCACCTCTGATATTGATTTTCTCTTAACTTTTTCTTAAGTATAGCAGAACATGTGAATATGCGGTAGTGACATTTGTCACTATTATATCATAGAGGACTTCCAGTATTGAGACATGCCACCAAGCGCATATAGTTGACAGAACAACCCTGAAAGGATATACACTGCCATGTCTCATCTCCTGGCCAGCCGAAAAACATACGACCTAATTATCACCCTTTCCCTCTTTTCCGCCATGGGTGCGCTCCTCCTCTTCCCACAGGAGGCCATCCTTGCGGCAAGAGAAGGATTGACCCTCTGCGCGAACGTTATTATCCCCTCTCTATTCCCTTTTTTCGTCCTCTCTTCCCTCACGGTAAATCTGGGGCTGATTCGACACTTCGACAGGCTGTTAGAACCCGTTATGCGGCCCCTATTCAACGTAGGTGGTGCCTGTGCCTCTGCCCTCGTACTCGGCTTCGTGGGTGGATATCCCGTAGGGGCCAGGACGGCCATCGCCCTGTATGAGAGTGGCAGCATACCCAAAAAAGAGGCGGAACGCTTGTTGGCCTTTAGCAACAATGCCGGCCCTGCTTTTATCTTAGGCGTCGTGGGCGTCGGCATCTTCGTCAGCAGCCGGGCGGGGGCGCTCCTCTATCTGGCCCATGTGATCGCCTCCGTCTTGGTGGGGATACTATTTCGCAGTTGGGGCGGCAAGGCGTCGGATACGCCGCCGGAAGCTGTGGGAGTACGGGTATCTACTCCCCCCTTTTCCCAGGCTTTCATCGACAGCGTAACCGGGGCCGTCCGATCTATTTTAAGTATCTGCGGCTTTGTCATCTTTTTTACCGTATTCATTCGCCTTTTAGTTCTGGCGGGAATTCTCCCCGGCCTCGCATCACTGCTCGGGACGGTCTTTGCCAGGATTGGCTTGGATCCGGGCCAAGCGGCTTTGCTCTTGACGGGGCTTATAGAACTCTCCTCCGGGGTGTGGGGTCTCCGGGATGCGGCGGGCGAACTTCACCAAGCAATGGCCATGGCCGCTTTTATGCTGGGATGGGCGGGCCTCTCCGTCCACTGCCAGGTCATCAGCTTCATGGGTGGTAGCGGACTTTCCGTCCGGAGCTATATTCTAGGCAAGCTACTACACGGTGCCATCTCTGCGGGACTAATCTTCCTGCTGGTGCGACTAATCCCCTTCGACAGCGCCGTGGCGATCTATCTGGCAGAAGGCGTACAGGACATTGCCGCCATGGATTTTTCTACAAGTCTGCTCAACGCCACTCTCTCCGCTGTGATCCTCGGGCTGATCGCAGCGCTGCTCTGCCTGCTTTTACAGAAAAAGGACTAGTCAAAATCGCTAAAATGCGGTATACTATCTTAAAAAACAATAATTCCCTCGCCTGCGGCGAGGGAATTACGAAAAAGCATGGTCTAAGGGGGGTGGATATAGATGATTTTTCGATCAAATATTGAGCCAAGTTGTTCCTATTGCAAACACGGGTGCCAAGTGAGTCCGGATCGGGTAGCCTGCATCAAGCGGGGTATCGTCTTCATCTACGACGCCTGTCCGAAGTTTGCCTATGATCCCCTCAAGCGTAGACCGGAACGCCCCAGAAAACTGGTGATTTCTGATAAGGATGAACCCTTTACGCTGTAAATGCGCACCGCCGCCAAACCGCTCTAAGGTTCCGCCCGCAGGGCGGAGTCCAAAGACCGGCTAGGCCCGGCACTAACTTCAACTAACCTTTTGCGGAAAGGACGTCCGCAAAAGGAAGTTTCAGTAAGGAGCAACTCATGAAAAAGCTGGGATACTTGGGCCCTGCCGGGAGTTTTTCTCATCAGGCGGCGGCGACCTACGTATCAAAAAATCCCGATACCTCCCCCGTGGCCTATCAGACCATTCACGCCATGGCCGTAGCGGTCAGTACCGGTGAACTGGACGAGGCCATTTTGCCTGTGGAAAATTCCTTGGAAGGCTGTGTCACTGCCACCATGGACGTCTTGGCGGAGGATTTGGATTTTCTCATCCGCCACGACCTGATTTTATCGATTCATCAGCACCTTCTGGTTCAACCGGGGACAAAGCGGAATGAAATCACTACGGTCTTGTCTCATGTGCAGGCCATCGGCCAGTGTAAGCGATACTTAGACGAACATTGCCCCGCCACTACCATTCAAGCTGTGGCCAGCTCCAGCGTCGCCGCCGAATCCGCCGCAAATGGAGCCGGCACCATCGCCGCCATTGGCAGTGCCGTAGCCGCAGAGATTTACGGTCTGGAGATTTTGGCCCGAGATATCCAAGACGAAAAGCAGAACAGCACCCGGTTTATACTGATCGCCAAGGCGGATTGGGCCTATGCGGGCAGCATCAAAACATCAGTAATCTTTTCTGTAGATCATGCCCCCGGCAGCCTCCACCGGGCGCTGAGTATCTTCCACGTCTGGGGGATCAATATCACCCGGATTGAGTCTCGACCATCTAAGCGACGGCTGGGAGAGTATCTGTTTTACATCGACTTAGAGGGCCACCGGGCGGAGCAGGACATGCAAGACGCCCTGCGGATGCTGGAACGCAGCACGCCCTTTTATAAATTCCTCGGTTCGTATAATTCTATCTAAAATTTTCGCCCGCCTATGGCGGGAGAAAATTTAGGCGGGGATACAGGGAGCACTCAAATATGAATTTATACAATATGCAGGATATTAAACCCCTCTTGGCCAGGCATGGATTTCATTTTTCCAAAAGCCTCGGCCAAAACTTTTTGATCGCATCCTGGGTGCCGGAAGAGACCGTCGCGGCGGCGAATCTAGATGAACGCTCCGGCGTATTGGAGATCGGCCCAGGTATCGGTGCACTGACGAGACCTCTGGCTCAGGCGGCGGGAAAAGTGGTGTCCGTAGAGCTGGATCGGACCCTCCTGCCCGTCCTGCGAGAGACCTTGGCCGGGTGTGCAAACACCCGGGTAATCCACGGGGACATTTTAAAAACTGACCTCGCCGTTCTGGTGGACGAGCATTTTGCCGATCTCCGCCCGGTAGTGGTGGCCAATTTACCCTACAACATCACGACCCCAGTCTTAACACACCTTGTGGATTCCGGGTTATTTGAGCGCATCACTGTCATGGTGCAAAAAGAGGTGGCCCTCCGGATCACGGCCTCTGCCGGGAGTTCGCACTACGGGGCATTTTCCGTCTATGCGGCCTATTACACGGAGCCGACGTTCTGTTTTGACGTGCCGCCGGACTGCTTCGTCCCCCGGCCAAAAGTGGACTCGGCGGTAATCACCCTTGCCGTACGCAAGACACCACCCGTCTCGACAGATCCTGTGGCCATATTTCAAGTAATCAAAGCCGCCTTCGCCCAGCGGAGGAAGACCCTGGTCAACTGTCTCTGCTCCGCCTTTCCTGGCGCATCGAAGGAGATGCTGGCGGGGATTCTGATCGGCCTGGGCCACGACAGCCGCATCCGGGGCGAGACCTTGGATTTGCAAGCGTTCGCCCAGTTGACAGATGGGTTGCTTGACGCAGGCATCATCAGACGGTGATCTCATGGAGTTATCACGTGATTTTTTCACCCAAGACACAGTGACCGTGGCAAAATCCCTCCTCGGCCAGCGGCTGGTGCGCAGATCGGAGGACGGCGAACTGACCGCCGGAATTATCGTCGAGACCGAGGCCTATTGCGGCTATGACGATGCGGCCTGTCACAGTTACAAGGGCAAAACCGAGCGCACCCGAGCCATGTTCGGCCCCAAAGGTCACGCCTATATCTACCTTATCTACGGCATGTATTATTGTATGAACGTGACCTCCGGCCCATCCAACGCGCCAGAGGCCGTATTAATTCGTGCGCTGGAGCCCACGGACGGCATACCCCTCATGTCCGCTCGGCGCGGCACGGAGAAGCTGCTAAATCTCGCCAGCGGCCCCGGCAAACTCTGCATGGCAATGGATATCCACCGCGGATTGTACGAGATTGATCTGCTACAAGATGATCGCCTATTCCTGGAACCGGGGATATCCGTCCCCCACATTATCGCATCAAAGCGGATCAACATCGACTATGCGGGAGATGCCAGGGATCATCTCTGGCGATTTACAGTGCGGGATAGTCCGTTTGTATCTGCGCGGGTGAAGTGATGTCGTTCAGATTAGGCAAACAAAGCGGGCGCACAGTGTGCGCCCCTACGTGATTTTATGGTTCCCTCTCCCCTACTTTTGTCCAAGTCCCGGCGGTGTCCGGTGCCGGCTGTTGTTCGGCGAACACTGGCATGGGTGGGAACTCCGGCAACCGATGGGCCGTTCTCTCCGCCGATGGATCCATTCTCCAGGGGATCAGCGGTACGGTCTGGTGGGGCGCCCTGTGTTTCGGATGTTGCTCCATCGGCATTTCATGGGCCGGTTGCACCTCTTCTCTCTTCACATGTTCCCGCGGGGGATCCGCCTCCGTTTTGTGGCCCCCATAAGGGATACCGGAACGTTTTTCTATCATCATCCAAGTATTTGTTGCCACCACACCATCTACCGGCAATTGGTGGTCTTTTTGAAAAGAGATCACGGCCCGTAGGGTTTTTAAGCCGAAATTCCCATCGATTTTCCCCACCGGATAGCCTGTGGCCTCTAGCGCCCGCTGCATCTGCCCGACTACCGGACCCATTGCGCCCATTCTAAGTGGAATATAGTCCATCACGCACTCCCTCTCTGATCTGCTTTTGCTCTATTATAGAGCCAACTGAAAAAAAGGTGCCTGTTTTTCAAAAAACAGGCACCTTTTGCATCATGCAAAAACCTTCCTGAAACGGGCCGCCCAGTGTGCGGCCCCCCACAGATTCAAAGCAGGTTGTCTTAAGTTATAGGGACGTACATCTGGATGCTCCGTTGTGTGATTACCCCATCTTTTTTTCAATAAAAACGGCCAGCTCTCCAATTGTGGAGATTTTCTCGTCCAGCTCCAACTCGACACCCAGTTCCTCTTCCAGATCCATGATCATCTCCACCGTGTCCAGGGAGTCAATCCCAAGGCTCTCAAAGGTGGTTTCCGGGGTGATCAGATCGGGGTCTACCTCCAGGCTCTCCGCCAGTAAGGTTGTCAGTTTTTCCATCATAGCTATCTTCCTCCAAGTGTAAGTATATGCTGTGCAAAATGAAATGGATTTCATTTTGCACAACTTTACGCATTAAATTATACCACAATTATTTGTCTTGTAAAGACTCTCTCTCACGCGCCGGGGCCAAAATATATTTCTCCACCACGGGACGGCAGACTGTCGCCTGGATGAATGCCGTCAATCCGATGGAGAGCAGCGGCAACGTGAGCAAACTCACCATGGGAAACACCGCAGAGGTGACCCACCAGTAGATGGCGATGGTTGTCAGGGCCAGCAGTCCCCGCCCCAAATAGACACGGGCTAAGATCAAGGCATTTTTAAGCGCTGTCCAAAGGGGTTGCTCAATGGAGACGATAATCTGGCAAACGTAGGGAAACACCAGAAAAAGGAGGAGTATCAAAAGTCCCGATCCCCACCGGGAGACGATCAGAATCATATGAATCCACGGGATATCAGAGTGGAGACCGCCGAATACGTTCCACAGTAGCATGTGGAGTGCGATCAAGCTGAATAGTCCCAGCACAATTCCTTGGCGGGCATTTCTAAGCGCCTGCTCCGGGAAATCAGAGAACCAGATATGCCGTTCCGTCACCATACTCCCCGAAATATAGTGGAGGCCGAGAAGCAGTGGGCCGGTGAGCACAGCGGACACGGCCAAAAGCAAATAAAAAATCACCGGCGGCAGTTGGAGCAGAAGCGCAGAAAAAAGCCCCGGCCCCGGCAGGATCTCAAAAAATCCATCGGAGAGTCCGGCGTTGATATATGTATTCAATAGGAGATAAAACCACGCCATTACCGGCAACGTGGCCAAAAAACAGATCAAATTGACAAAAACCAGCCGATGAATCCGCCAGATGAGCCGGGTTGCCCGCTCAGACGCGGTGTGTTTTTCAATAGGCTCCATCAATCTACGCCCTGGGATGCGCTTTCTGATAGACGTCTTTCAGTTGGTTTTTTACCAGCTGGGCATAGACCTGAGTGGAGGAGATATCCGCATGGCCCAACATCTCCTGGATACTGCGTAAATCCGCGCCGTTTTCCAACAGATGGGCCGCAAAGGAGTGCCGCAGGGTGTGGGGCGTGATCTCCTTGTTGATCTTAGCCCTCTCCTGATATAGCTTGATAATTTTCCAAAATCCCTGGCGGCTCATCCGGTCACCGCTCATGTTGACGAACAGGGCCTCCTCGTCTCTGGTGGAGAGCATATGGGGCCGAATCCGGTTGATGTAGGTGTCTAGGGCATCAATAGCCGCGGAATAAAGCGGAATCATCCGTTCTTTGTCGCCGGAGCGACAGCGGATAATACCGACAGAGAGATTCACATCCCCCACATCCAGGCCAATGAGTTCGCTGACCCGGATTCCCGTGGCGTAGAGGAGTTCTAACATCGCCTTGTCCCGATGTCCTTTCGGGTCAATACAGGCGGGTTGATCTAACAGTAACTCCACTTCCCGGTTCGTGAGAATCTGGGGCAACTTTTTTTCTGTTTTATCCGGAACCAAAGAACTGGCCGGGTTTAAATGCATCTTGCCTTGATCTACCAAAAAATGGAAAAAACTGCGCAGTGAGGCAATACAGCGGGACACTGTGGCGGTGGATTTCCCGTTTTTCCGAAGCCACTTGATATAGTCCTCCAAATCACGACCTGTGGCGTGGAAAAGCTCACTCCCGGCGCTCTGATGCCAATAGTGGCGGAATTGATTGACATCCCGCAGATAGGAACTGAGGGTATTTTTGGACGCCTGTTTCACGTCGCGCAAATAGTCTTCATACTGACTGACATAACAGACTTGTTTCAATTCGATCAACCTCACTTCAATACAACACTCGTCCAGGACACAAGGGCAGGCGTCACATATAACTCAATGAGCACAGCGGCCAATATGCCGATAAAACAAAGGGTTGTGCGCACGAGATAATGACTGCCATAGAGTGTCCCGGCCCGGAGCTTATCAGAGCCGATAAGCGCTTTTCCCAGAGTGGCCGAAGCCGAGAACGACTGGGATGCCAAAAGAAAAAAGCAGGGGATGGCGATGAGAGCACTGGTGCCAAATAGGGAAAAAGCAACAGGCCAGCCCTCTACACCAAAGGCCTGGATGAATGCGGAGATAGAGAAACTTAGATAAAACCCTCTGATGCCGGATATCACCGGCAGTCCCAAAATCCCTAAGAGGGAAAATCCCAAGAACACGACGAGAAGATGATACTTCCCCAAAGACCAGAACACAGAGAAAAAGGTGGGCGAACTGTATGTCCCATCCGCGATCTGTGCAATGTACCTGGACATGCTGCTCTGTAGCGCGAGAATCTCGGCGGTGTCTAAGTTTCCCACGGAAATGGTGCCGATGAGAATCCCGCAGGCAAAAAAGATCAGGCACAGCGCAAGGCCCCAAAATTCCCGGTCAACTGTCCCGGTATGGATAAGCAATTTTCTGTTCATATGTCACGTCCCCCCTGTGTACTACCATATGAGGACAAGGTGTAAAAGATGATACGTGACATAATGCAGAGGACAATTGACATAATAATTACAAGACATAATATACCCTATCCCCCGCAAATAATCAAGAGCATTTGGCAAAATAGTTCATCTTTGTACATTGTCACAATCGTTATGTAAACTCATCTGTCCTCACTCCAACATTAGTTTATGTAAACTTTCATTTTATCTCTACTATCAATCCTGATTTTTTTATTTATTTTTCCACTACATTTTGTATGTGGTTTTATAAACATTTGGAAGCAGCACTATTTTTTTCTGTCCGCAAGTAACTCTCTGAAATTATGTCAACACAAAGCAGGTGGCGATTACGAATTGTAATCGCCACCTGCTTTATTTGATGAATAATTATGCAACTTTCGGAATATGGACTCAAATCCACAAAAGTTGGTAGTGAAGAAAAGTTGGAATACAAGATAGTGGAGATGCCCCAACCGAGCCATCTCCAAAATCGCTGACAGCTATTTGTGCAAAATGACTAAATCCCTCTCCGCCGAGGATGCCGCCACAGGAGCCCGGCGAGCCCCCCGCCCAAGATTGCCGCCACAAACAGGAACGGACTAAGGCCGCCAAACAAGCTGGGCGATTCGGCAAATGCACCCCCCACTACGGTGATTGCATACAGGATGCCCCCTTCGGAGAGTCCGATAAGTAACGCCCTCGCCCCGCTTTTTCGGATCGCCACCGTGGCTCCCACAAAGGAGCCAATACCGAGTGACAACGTTGTCATAACCCCCATCAAGTTCTCCGGAAGCCGCCCAGAGACCATAAGCGCCGATACGCCAAACAGCAAAACCAGCGTCACCCCCAGGGCAATCAAACTGCCGACAGCAGCGTTTACCGCAAAATCCAACGGCCTTGTCTCCTGCGGGCGCCCTCTCCCCTTCGTCTTTGCCCTCAGCAAAAAATCCCCCCTCCCTGTTCATAAGATTGTACAACCATCCTATGCGCATGGAGGGGGTGATATGTTACTGAATAATTTGACAGCACAGTTCCTGTCTCCCGCTACTTCGCACGGGCATTTTGGATGACCACATCCGCCTTCTGGCGGCCCGCCGCCTCTTTGTCATAGGCCTCTCCCCTACCCCCGCAAAAACCGCTCCAGGCGATCCATGCCCTCGGTGATGTTCTCCATGGAAGTCGCATAGGTCAGGCGGACGAAGTTCGGGATGCCGAATCCGCTGCAGGGGACAACACCGACCTGGACGCTCTCCAGGAGCGCCATGGCGAAGTCGTCGCCGTTTTCGATCAGCTTGCCACCCAAAGTCTTGCCGATGATCTGATCCAGATTCATCATAATATAGAACGCGCCCTGGGGTACCAAGCAACTGACACCCTCCATGGCGTTGACCCGTTGACAGATGTAATCTCTGCGCTGCTGGAATACGGCCTTCATCTCATAGACCGAGCTCTGATCCGCCGTCAGCGCCTCAATGGCGGCGTATTGGGCCATGGTCGCAGGTGCAGAGGTTGCGTGGCTGACGTAGTTGGCCATAACCTTTGCCAGTTGGGAATTGGACGCCGTATACCCCACACGCCAGCCCGTCATGGCATAACTCTTGGAGACACCGTTGACAATCACCGTCCGCTCTTTGATCTCTTCGCTCAAAGCGGCTACGGAGACGAACTCTCCATCGTAGACCAGGTGATAGTAAATCTCATCGGACATGATGTATAGGTCGTACTCCACACAGATGTTACAGAGGGCCAGAAGCTCCGCCTTGGAATAGACCATCCCCGTTGGGTTAGAGGGGTTATTGAGCAAAAAGAGCTTTGTCTTATCTGTAACGGCGGCCCGAAGCTGTTCCGGCGTGATCTTAAACGCCTGTTCCTGGGTGGTATCGATGATTACAGGCACGCCCCCCGCCATGATAACCGCCTCATAGTATGTCACCCAGTAGGGTGCAGGGACAATCACCTCGTCACCGGGATTGACAATGGCCTGGAGGGTCAGATATACGCTATGCTTGGCACCGCTGGCCACGACGATCTGAGAAAAGTCGTAGGAAATCCCGCAGTCCTCCAAAAGCCGTGCCGCAATGACCTTGCGCAACTGGGGCAATCCCGCCGCCGGGGTATATTTGGTCTGTCCCTCGTTTATCGCTTTGATCGCCGCCGCCTTGATGTGATCCGGCGTATCAAAATCCGGCTCACCGGTGCCAAAGCCGACCACGTCTTTCCCCTCGGCCCGCAATTGTTTGATTAGAGCGTCCACCGCCAGGGTGGAAGATGCCGTCACACCGGAGGCAATCCGTGACAGTTCTTTCATGGTACTCCCCCTATTTTTACAATTTTGCAATAATTATATATTGCCACTTGCAAAAATGCAAGTGGCAAATAGGGGTTTCTTTTTGCGGTTCAAAATTTGATCATCAGCACTTTAACCCACAATTTAAGATCTGGTAAACGTGAGTACAGTGGCATCATCTGCGTTGGTTAAGGTCAGTACATCGTCGGCGATTTGAACGCTCCATCGTTCGGTTTCACCTGTGATCAACTCAATGTGCAACTCGCCATTGTCCATGGACCAATACCCTCCCTCAAAGCCAACTTCCGGCCCTGCGCGCAAAAAACCGCCAATTGGGTTAAAGGTATACAATACAAAATCATCTCCATCTTTCTGCCATATGCCCGCTATTTCGGCCTGTTCGCCAGTCGCTTCTGCCTCTTCGGGGTCTCCCGCTAAAGCGGGCGGGATGTCATCGGAGTCTACGAAGAAATTAAGTCGCAAGACTTCGCCGCTACCAAAGCGATCGTCGAACTCGATCACATATTCCCCGTCGCCGGCATATTGAAGATGCCAATAGCCGCTTAACGTAACACCTGGCAAAACATCCCCGGCACCTGTAATGTCGTCGTTTTCAACCTCCCAGGCGATACGATCCAACTCGTGTCCGTCCGGACCGAAGGTCTGGAATGACCACGGGAACCCTGCGGCACTATCAGAATTATTTTGCATCGTTACGGTGAGATAGAAATAAAGTTCTCCGTCGCGCTCAGACCATCTGGAATCGATCCGTCCCCAGGAAATTGTTTCGCCAAAGTGCAGATCAAGATCACTGATGGTGATCGTATCTCCGAGAGAAAATTCCGTTTGCACTTCCGGCACTGCGCCAAAATCAAATTCCATCTCAAAACGCACGGTAAGTGTTGTTTCAAAATCAGAAAATTCGATAACATATTCACCATCTTCTACATAGAGTATGTAGAGATTTCCTGATTTTTCAGCACCTGGCAAAATGTCACCTTGGTTTAAAATGCTGGTGTCTTCAAATTCCCAATTCAACGGATTAACGCTCCGTCCATCTGGAGAAAAGATGGTAAATATCCATTCAGATAACCGATTGCTCGCCTCTCCAACATTGACAACGGTGGTCGGAATGTAAAAAGCATACGCGCGGTGGTGGTCGGAAATACGATCTTGAACTCTTGCAAAACTGATCACCTCTGAAAATGTAATTTCCAGGCCATCGAATTCAAACGTTTCACCCAAAGTAAACTCGGTTCGGCCAGAAGTGCGCCCCCCGCCGCCATTCCCGCCACAGGCGACAAGGGAGAGCACAAGGAAAAGCACAAGTAGTAGTACCATCAACTTTTTCATCAATCATTACCTCTTAATTATCTTCAAAAAATTCCGAACATAAAAAAGTGTAACACAGTTTTTTATGGAATGCAACTGTAATATATAATGCAATTCCCCCGCCGCAGGCGGGGGAATTGCAAGAATAGTGCATGTGCTATGGCGCCGTCTGAAAGATATCCCCCGGCTCGGAATCCGGGTGTTGCAGGAGCGCCCAAGGTCGGTCTGACACGAGCTGTACCCATCTCTCATGGATGCCGTCGGCCTTCTGCATATAGGTGTGAGAATTCGACGCCTCCTGGATATACAGATAGTACCAAGCACTTGGATTTGCGTTATCAGGCCAGGTGCGCATACCGTCTAACAGGTCATCCGGCCCCTCCGGCAAGCGGTTTAGCATCCGATTGATGATCGCCGCCGTCTCGGCACGACTTATGGGGTCGTCGGGCAAGAACGGTCCACTGCGCCCCCTCGGCCCATGGATCCAACCGGCGTCAGCCACGGCGTTGATTGCATTTCTTGCCCAGTGTCCGTCAATGTCTGAAAATAGGTCTGCGCCCTCATATGACATATCTGTAAACCGGGCGACTACTGTGACTACCTCCGCACGCGTCATGGGCTGATGCGGCTCAAAGTATCCGCTGGGCAATCCGGTGAAGAGACCTGCATTGCTCGTGGTGGATATGGCATTATTGAACCACTGGTCAATGGAGACATCGGGGTAGGGGTTCTCTCTCGTCCACGCCTCTGCACGTTGTTCGTCTGAGATAATGCGGAGGAAAATCGAGGCGACATCCGCTCTTGTAATGTTTGCACGGGGACGAATCATTCCGTTTTCGTCACCGATGAGAAAGTTGTGGTGGACCATGTCCGGCGGAGGCGGCCCTGGTGTCCAATCCGCATACAGAGACAAATTCGCTACAACGGGCAAATTAAAATGATAGGGAAGTGTTCCCGCCGGGTCAAGGAACCAACCCTGGAAAACATAGTCGAGTCGTACCGGATCAGCCGGGCTGGCCACGGGTTGGCCGTGCTCAATTGTCTGATACAGGTAGACGGGATTGAGCCGGGGGGTGTAGTTCCACAAGAACGTCACCGTATGGTATATGATGCCCTCATATTGTGCGATAAACGTTGTATCGTCCGTAATAGAGAGCGCACGAACTTGGACGTCGTTCAGTCGTGTCTGGATGGGATCTCCATATTGTATCCAGCCGATAAACGTATGGCCTGGTATTGCCGTCACTGTTGGCACAAGTTGCGGAGAGACGGGGAATGTTGCAGTATCGACGTCAATCGTCTCGGTCCGCACATCAGATGCACCCAGGCCGTCGAAGGTGCCGTATGCAGTTGCCATATACGTGATGGTAAGCGTATGCACCTGCGGACCCTGGCGATAATTGATGTCATAGTTGTTGAGCGGATGATTGAAGAGCGTTGCAGATGTGCTCCGTATCTCTGTAGCGTCCAGCGCATTGCTGGGCGGGCGGAATGCACCGCTCAACGCCCGGTTGCCGGAGAAGGCCGCACCGGGGGCGATGGTGATGCGGGGATAAGAATCCATTGGTAAAGGATCGCTATAAGCCTGTCCCTGGGCAAACAGTCCCCCGCCGCTTCCTGTGGCTGTGTTGTCGCTGATGGCGCCGCCATGCATGTTGAAGTAGGCGGCCACTGCAAGCAAGCCACGCCGTACGCCGCCGCCGTTACTCGCCGAGTGATTGTCCCGTATGGTGCCGTTGTGCATTGTGAACGTACCGCTCTGAATATTGACACCGCCGCCGCCAAAGTTTCCGCCTGTGTTGTGGGAGGTATTTTCATAGAGTTCTCCGCCATTCATCGTAAAGAGCGTGTTGAGCCCCAGCACGTTTACGCCGCCGCCGCTATTTCCGGCAGTATTCCTGGAGATTGTCCCGCCATCTCCCATCGTAAATCTGCCGACGCCAGAAATATAGACACCGCCTCCAAACAGCGTCGCCGCATTGTAGTCAATCAGGCCGCCCTGCATGACAAATTCGCTATTGACGCCCATTATTTCTACGCCGCCGCCATCGTTTGCATTATTATCGTAAATGGTTCCACCTGTCATGGTGAACGTGCATCCTCCGCGCACCGCCACGCCGCCGCCGAAGACGCTCGCCAGATTGTGTTCGATCCGGCCTCCCTGCATCACTGCTACGGTGGTGGCTTGTGTTGCGAATATACCGCCGCCAGTGTGCGCGCTATTGCCGTAGATGCCCCCGTCTGCCATAGTAAAACGTGAGCCGACGACATGGACGCCGCCGCCGCTGTTTGCCGCTATATTCCCCGCAATGTTTCCGCTATTCAAAGAAAACGCGCTGCCGCCCGTAACGCTGACGCCGCCGCCGTCTCCAGTGGCCTCGTTGTCGCTGAGGATCGCACCATTGTCCATTGTAAATGTCGTATTGAGGTGGGCGTTGACACCACCCCACATCATCACACCGCCGCCTTGGTCAAAGCGATTGTTTGTGATTACGCTGCCTTCGCCCATGTACAGCCGCCGAACATTCGGCGTATTACTCGTCCCCAGGGCAACGCCGCCATGGTTGCCGGCAACATTTGTCCGATCACCGCTCAGTATGACGTTCTGCAACGTCAGTATACCCTGGGTGATGACAAAATGCCGCTCACCGGCAGTCCCCTGAACGAGCGTATACTGTGCTCCTCCAGAACTGGTGAGGATAATCTCGCGCCCTTCCACAATTTCAATGGCAATATGACCCTCATGGGGAATGTCATTCATCAGTTCGACGGCCACTAGGACGCCGGGGTCTGCGTCATCAACAGCCGCCGCCAATTCGCTCCAGTTAGATACCTGTACAACTGCTAGGGGTATAACCGCATCCGCCTCCACCATCGGCGCCGCAGCTGCAGAACCCGTCCCGAATAATAGGATCAGGGTTAAAACTATCGCCAAACATGTGCTCCGTTTCATAAACCCACACTTCCTTTCTTAACGCATCATTTCAAACACTTTTCCGTATGATCTGATCATACCTATTATTTACACCAAACAGAACTGTATTCACTCGCTTATTTAGAATTATTGTATCAAAAATGGTCAAAAAGAACAATGTAATACGGCGTTTATTTATATTGATTTAATAATTAAAACAAATTCAATGTTATACATTTCTATCTCAAAAGAAATATTCCAGCCTATACGCAAAAAAACACTCGCTCCTCATTGGGAACGAGTGTTTCTGTTGCTACATCTCAAGCCAAATACGCCGCCACCATATCTCCCATTTTTGCCGTGCCTACGATCTCGCTCCCGCCGGCCATATCAGCGGTGCGGTACCCCGCCTCCAGAACACGATCCACTGCCCGTTCAATGGCCTGGGCTTCGTTTGGAAGCCCCAGGGAATATTGCAGCATCATGGCCACGGATAAAATGGCGGCGACGGGATTGGCTTTGTCCTGTCCCGCAATATCCGGAGCGGAGCCGTGGATGGGTTCATAGAGGGCCGGGGCCGTTTCCCCCATACTGGCGGACGGCAACAGGCCGATAGATCCCGTGATCATGCTGGCCTCGTCTGAGAGGATATCACCGAACATGTTCTCCGTCACGATCACGTCAAATGCGGCGGGATCACGGATCAACTGCATAGCGGCGTTGTCCACGTACATGTCACTGTATTGCACCTCTGGATACGCTCTTGACAATCGGTGCATGACAGAACGCCAGAGGCGGGAGCTCTCCAGTACATTGGCCTTGTCCACGCTAATCAGATTCTTCCGCCGCAGCATGGCCAGTTCAAAGGCCCGGCGCCCAATCCGTTCAATTTCCAACTCACTGTACTCCAGCAGATCAGAGGCCACTTCTCCCCTGTCCGGTGTCTGGAACCGATCCCGCTTGCCAAAGTAAATGCCCCCGGTCAACTCCCGGACCAGCATAATATCAAAGCCCCGGGCCGCCGTCTCTGCCCGGAGGGGACAGGCGCTCTGGAGGGCAGGCCGCAGGGCGGCGGGGCGCAGATTGGCATAGAGGCCCAAATCTTGCCGCATCTGCAGCAGACCCTTTTCAGGTCGCAGATGGACAGGGAAATCATCCCACTTGGGGCCACCCACGGCGCCCAACAGGATTGCATCGGCGGATTTTAAACCGGATGCCGTCTCCGGTGGATAGGGCACACCACAGGCGTCCGTAGCGGCACCACCTACGAGATACGTGCCCTGGGTAAACGTGTGACCGCAACGTGACCCCACGGCCTCCAAAACCCTGACGGCCTCCCGGATCACCTCCGGGCCGATGCCGTCACCGGGGAGTAGGGCGATTTGATATTCTCCCATCCCTACACCTCCTCCGCTTTGATGGAGGCCAACAGCCCCCCGTGGCGGATGATATTCTGCAAAAAGGGCGGAAATGCCGTGGCCTGGAAACTCTCCCCCGTGGTCTCGTTGCGGATGGTGCCGCTATCGAAGTCCACGCTGACCTGATCCCCGGGGTTGATGCCGTCCACCGCTTCGGGACACTCCAAGATGGGGAATCCGATGTTGATGGCGTTGCGATAGAAAATCCGCGCAAAACTTTTGGCGATGACACAGGTCACGCCACAGGCTTTGATAGATAACGGCGCATGTTCCCGGGAGGAACCACAGCCGAAGTTCCGCCCTGCCACGATAATATCGCCGGGCCGGACGTTTTTGGCGAAATCCGGGTCAATATCCTCCATGCAGTGCCGCGCCAAGGCCGCCGGGTCGGGGTCATTTAAATATCTGGCGGGGATAATCACATCGGTATCCACGTTGTCCCCATAGCGAAATACTGTGCCTGTTGTCATGTCATGCCCCTCCTATTGTTATCTCGTGTGCAGTGCCGGGGTAATCAGTTCTCCCGCCATGGGTAAAGTCTCAATCCAATCGCAGACCACATGCCAGTCCGGCAGGCGGTGGTTGCGGCGCTGTTCGTAGATGTTGCGCAGACAGCGGTAATTGGTAATCATCCCCGCCATGAGCTCAAATCCCGCCGGGACGCTGTAGAGCAAGTCCAGGTACGCCGCCTTCTTCCCCGCCGGGTCGGCGCTACCGTCAATCTCGTTGTAGATATTCTGGAGCGCCTCTGCGGCGGCGATGGCCTCCCTGCTGGTGGCAGGATTACAGCTCTCCCCAATGGCGAAAAATGCCGCCCGATGCATACTGCTCATAGAGGAGATAAAAGTCAAAAACCGATACCGCTCCGCTTCGACCCAGGCCTTGTTGGAGATGGTCATATCAAAGGTGACCGTGATCCCGGACAGATATTGATTATGCCCGCCCCCCTGGGCGTTGGCCAGCTTAATCGCCCGCTTTAGGTGGGGGTTGTCCATCTCCCCCGCCTCCCGTGCCGTGCGAATCTCCTCGACCGTTGCGAGGAACTCGTCTCTCGTGGGGGCTTGTTTGAACATGGGATATGCGCTGCGGTAGATGCTCTCATCTAGTCCGTATACGTTGACGTTTTCGATACTTGGCATGGTGGGCTCCGTCCTTTCTGGGTGGGTTATTGCCTACAAGCTCCTTTTTCAAAGGAGCTGTCAGCGATAGCTGACTGTGGATTGCCCTTGACCTGTAGCGCAGGGAGAATCCTCCGGCCCAACCAGCACCCCGGCAATTGCAGAGGCCGCCGCTACGGCGGGCGAGGCCAAGATAATCTCCGACGTAACATGCCCCATCCGGCCCACAAAATTACGATTCGTCGTCGCCACGGTGCGCTCTCCTGCGCTCATAACGCCCATGTGTCCGCCGATACACGGCCCGCAGGTGGGCGTGGAGACGGCGGCGCCGGCGTCGATGAATATCTCCATCAGTCCCTCTACAATGGACTGGCGATAAATCTCCTGGGTGGCGGGGATGATGATGCAGCGCACGCCCTTCGCCACAGTCTTGCCCCGGAGAATCTCTGCGGTCACCCGCATGTCCTCCATTCTGCCGTTGGTGCAGGAGCCGATGATCACCTGGTCAATGCGCATCCCCTGTACCTCGTCCACCGTCTTGGTGTTAGAGGGCAGGTGGGGCAATGCAACAGTGGGTTTGAGTTGATTTAAATCAATGACCACTTCCCCCTCGTACTCGGCATCGGGATCGGCGGTGAATATCTGATACTCCCGATCCACCCGATCTTTCATATAGGCCAGGGTCTGATCATCTACGGGGAAAATCCCGTTTTTCGCCCCGGCCTCGATGGCCATGTTGGCGATGGTGAAGCGATCATCCATGGTGAGGTTTCCGATCCCGTCTCCAGTAAACTCCAGGGACTGATATAAGGCCCCGTCTACACCGATGAGGCCGATGAGATGCAAAATCACGTCCTTGCCGCTGACATAGGGCTGTAGCGCCCCTGTCAGCACCACACGGATAGCGGCGGGGACTTTGAACCACAGAGAACCCTTGATCATCCCGGCAGCCATGTCCGTACTGCCCACCCCGGTGGAGAAAGCGCCCAAGGCCCCGTATGTACAGGTGTGGGAATCCGCCCCGATGATGAGCTCCCCCGGGGCAGTCAGCCCTTTTTCTGGAAGCAGGGCGTGTTCGATCCCCATGGTACCCACGTCGTAGAAGTGGGTGATATCAAACCGGTTGGCGAACTCCCTGGCCGTGGCACAGAGTTCGGCGGAGGCGATGTCCTTACAGGGGGTGTAGTGGTCTAAGACAATGGCAATCTTGTCTTTGTCAAAGACTTTGGTAAAGCCGAATTTGTCAAACTCCTTCACCGCGACAGGCGTCGTGATATCGTTGCCCAGGACCAAGTCTAATTTCGCCTCGATCAAATCCCCTGGTCGGACAATGTCTAGGCCCGCCTTGGCCGCCAGAATTTTCTGTGACATAGTCATGCCCATGTTAGCGCCCCCTTAAAAGCGAGAAATTTTACTGTATTTCCCCCGCCGCAGGCGGAGGAAATACGAATGCAGGCATAATAATAGCCGCATATATGCGGCTATTATAGCAAATATAAAGATGCTGTACAAGACTTATTAGCGGCCAAGCACGATCCGATAGTAATCATGGGCCATGATCTGGCCGGAAAAGTGTTCTTCCACTAAAAACCGTGCCTGCATCTGCTGGACGTGGTTTTCCGGAATATCCGCCTCGTCAATTCCGGGATGGGGGGTGAACTCCCCTGTCCGGGAGTTGAACCTGCCCAGCTGAGAGATCCAGCTCCGGCTGGCAAATGGGACGAAAGGCTCTGCATCCGACAGGAGATCTGTACCGATCACAAGGCGAGAATCAAAGGGCAGTGCGAAGAGATTCGCCAGGGTGGGCATGACGTCATAGAAAGAACCGAACGTCTCCACTACCACAGGTTCCGTCATGGATGCGCTCCAGATGAGCAGTGCGCTGTGGTGTGCGTCGATGATGGGTTCCGGGAGTGGCCGTCCGCCCAACTCCTCCATCTCAGCATGGGTCAGACCGTAGGGGTAGTGGTCACCTGAGATGACAAATACCGTATTCTCCAACTGACCCACAGCGTCCAGGGCATCTATGAGGTATTGCATGGACAAATCCAACTCCATCTGGGTAGCGAGAAACGCCCGCGGCCCGGTGGAGTAGGGCAGAGCCGCTACGGCCTCCCGGTGGCGGAATGCCATATTGTTGCCATAGAAATTGTACTCCAAGTGTCCGCTGACGGTCATATAGTAGACGTGGAACCGCTCTTCATTGATGAAGTCCCCCACCGAGTCCTGGATCATTTCCACGTCAGAGGCAGGCCACTGGCGGGTGATGTTTAACCCGTTTCCAACGGCGCGGAAGATGTAGCCCATATTGGGGTGGGAGAGATCCCGGCGATAAAAGGTATATGTGTGGTTGTGGTAGGCAAAGGTGGCATACCCCTGCTCACGGAACATGTTACCGAAAGCAAAGGGCAGATAATTGGTGTGAGAATCCCGGAAGGCGTGGCGCTGGGTGGGAATCAGACCTAAAAGGGTGCCAAATTCGCCACCGGTGGTAGAAAAGCCTGTATCTGGGGTATAGAAATTGGGGAAAATGAACCCCTCTGTGCTCATCCGGTAGAGGGTGGGTGTGATCTCCGGGTGGATGGCTAGGGTGTGGAACGCCTCGCCGCAGATCCAGATCAGATTCTTACCCTCGAACATGCCGGTGAATTCGTTCTGCTGTGTCCCAGGCCGCCGGGAGAAAAATTCATGCATCTCCAGGATGGGCGCCCGGGTCTCCGTCTCCATGAGGACCTCAAAGTCGATGTCTAAGATATTGTAATCGAACACAATCTCCGGCTCTGGCGTAGGTTCCGGTGTGGCAACTGGCTCTATGGATTCCGGTTCCCTCGGCTCCTCTTGTTCGTCCCCTTCCGACGCAATCAGGGCCAATGCCGCAGATACGTCCGCCTCGGGTCTTCCGAAAATATCCAGCCGAGTGGCAGTGAGGAGGCCAAACTCTGTCGCAGCCAAATTCAGAGAAAACTGCTCCTGATAAATCGCCCGCCGGGTCAAATAGAAATTCTCCGTCCTATCCCATGGCTGCACAATGGAGCCGATGACAAGCACATGGAGCAACGCCGTAATGATGGCGACCCGGAGCAGTTCTTTTTGCCGGATCGGACGCCGCTTCATCAACTCTTTCGCCTGACAGAGTGCCACGGGCAACAAGAGCAGAAAGACAGGGAGCAAGTTGTTGAAAAATCCCTGTACTGCCTCGGCAAAGAAATCGACCACGTTCCCCGCCATAGCCATGGCACCAAACTCCACATAGGTGCGGAAAACGCTATAGAATATCACCTGGACACCAAAAAAGAGGGTGAAAACCCACAGGAACACCCAACGCATCACTTGTCCTGCCCGCATGGGGAGCAGACTGGTGAGGAGGTTGCAAATGAACCCTACGCCAACAGAAAACAAGAGGGCGTAGAGGAATCCAACGCCCCAGAACGGCTGGGCGCTCCACAGGCGCAACACCGCTTCCATATAGAAAATGATCAAGGGAAACAGTGCCATACGCCGAACCACGCTTGGCCGCCTGGGTTTTCTTCGTGAGGCCCGTTCTCTCTGCACAACCCGATCCATAGTTTTGGTTCCTTTCTGGAAGTATATATCTGTAATTAGGCGGCTTTTCTACCGCACCGCCGCCTGGAGCACGGTATTCGCAACGGCCCCCGCTACGGCGAGTCCTCCCCCACCGTGTTCCACAAGAACCACAAAAGCATAGGGATGATCCGAATCATCTAGGAATCCTGCAAACCAGGCGTGGGTGCCGAGGCCCTGACCCACTTCCGCCGTGCCGGTCTTCCCAGCCACGGATAATCCGGGAAATCGTCCAGGATAATAGACGGGTACAATGCTGCGAAGCATCATAGCCAGCTCATTTGCCGCAAAAACCGGCATGACGGGTTCATTCCGCCGTGGGATCAAGCTACCGGTGCTCTCGAGAATGCGGGGTTCCACAGGGATTCCACCGTTGGCGATGGCCCCCATGAAGCGGGCCATGCTCAATGGATTGGTCAGGTTTTCGCTCTGTCCCACGCCGGACCAAGCCAGGGCCGGAGTATTCGCCTCCGCCGCGACAAAATTACCGGGGGCGATGCGAATCCCGTCTACGTTGTGGGCGGTGGTCAAGCCGAACTGTTCCATATAGCGCTGGAGCGTATTCCCCCCCAGATCCAGAGCCAGCTGGGCAAAGTAGATATTACAGGAAACCCCCAAAGCTCGTTCCATATTGATCGACCCGTGATTGCCGAGGCAAGTGACACGGCTTCCGCCCACTTGGAACACACCTTGGCACGTATATTGGCGGGTGGCGGCGTCGGTGAAGGTATCTAGGGCCGCCGCCGCCGTGGCGACTTTGAAGATGGACCCCGGAACGAAGGCGGAGGAGAATCCCCGGTTGAGAAAGATGCCGTTAAAACGGGGGTCGCCCTCTACTACATCCGGGGGATTGAGCGGGTCAAACGTGGGGACAGAGACGCTGGTCAGAATCTCCCCCGTCTCGTAATTTAACATCACCACAGAACCGTGGCGGCCCGCTAAGGCTAAGTATGCCACACGGGAGAGCTCTGCGTCTACTGTTAATGTCAGGGAACCACCGTTTCCGTCAAAGGAATACACCCCGTTGACCAGATTATAACCGATCAGTTTATCCGCATAAAACGTGAGCGCCCCCGTGCCGATACTGCCCCGCCGATCCCCCAATACATGGAGGGTGGCCCGCCGAATTTCGGGGTTGTCATTGAAGCGGAACACACCGTCCCGAGTCTCGGCCAGTGGGATGTCATTTCTGTCGTAAACGGAGCCCATAGCCAAAAGCCCGCCACTGAATACATTTTGATTGGAGGGAAACGTCACCCAGGCGTTCCCATCCGCTGCAAGCCGAAAGAGAAAGATCACCATAAACGTTATGGCCAAAAAAACCAACAAAAGGATGGAATAGCTGCGCCGTTTTACTTTTTTCATCGCCGATCCTCCCAGTGGTCACCAAAATAGCGGGGGTCTACGCTGTCATCATTGTAATGTACACCCGGTTTTTCGTTGAAATACCGGGAATCTATGCCGCCCTCTAAGGGTTCAGCAAATTCTTCGTCTTCGTCATAGATATCGTCTTCATAATAGTCGTCTTCGTGTTCTTCATAGTCGGCGCTGTCATCATAATAGTCCCCCGCCGATATGGGTACACCCTTGACTTTCTTGCCCAGCTTGATGGCCAAACTCGCATTTTGCCGCGTATCGGCTGCCTTGATAAAGGCCAGCATAGCCCAACTGGCGATCATACTGGAACCGCCCCGTGATACAAATGGGAAGGTGATCCCCGTGAAAGGGATAACATCCAGGGAGCCAAAGACATTTAGAATGACCTGGGCCATAAACATGGTCACCGTGGCCCCGGCGGCGATGACGTAAAAACTACTCCTGGCGTTGGCCGAGGATCGGATGGCGAATACACCTAAGATAAAAATCGCCACCACGGCGAGAATCGCCACAATGAGCCCCAGTTCCTCCGCCATCACGCCAAAGACCATATCTGTGTAGGCGGCAAACACACGGCTCAGTGATCCATTTCCGGCCCCCAGGCCAAAAAACCCGCCGCTGGCCGTATAGGACATGGTGAGGGCCTGCTGCATCCCTCTCCCCCAGGGATCCGCCCAGACGTTCCCCCATGTGTCAAATCGGGTGGCCACGTGGGGGCGGATGGTCAGCACCAGCATGGCGGCGAGCACCAGAGACGCAAGCGCCAGGGAAATGGTAGCCATATCCCCGGAGCGGAGAAAGGCGATGACCAGGAAGGCCGTGAAAAACACAGCCGCCGAGCCAAAATCGTTCATCAGGGCCAAAATGCCCACACACATGCCGGCGTAGGCGATGAATAGAAACAAATTCCGCCGGGTAAAGAGCCGTTCCAGGGAAGCTGCCCCCGCAAAGATAAACGCCACCTTGACGAACTCTGCGGGTTGGATCATAATGCCGGCGATCTCAATCCACCGTCTGGCTCCAAACTGGTAATCGGCGTAGATGAACCCGATTGCCAAAAAGAGGACGCCGCCCAGGGCGATGGGCCAGCGGAACCGCTTTGCCCAGCGCAAATCCCGGAGAATCCAGCAGAGGACAAAGAAAATGACAAGCCCCACAAAAATCAGAAATACCGTCCGCATCATCTCATCCGGATAGATGCCGGCAATAATGGAGAGTCCGATGCTACAGAGGAAAAAGGCAATTGCCTCGATCTCAAATCCCGTCCGGCGCAGGGCGCGGATGAAGAAAAAATACCCCCACATGATCCCGGTCAGGGCGAGAAAGCCCGTGGGAACCTGTGGATTCACATCGGGAAAGCTAGAGGCAACGTGCTGGAGCATGAGCAATACTTGGAACAGGGTGATGAAAAAGAAGGTCCCCGACGGCGTAATCCACCGGCCCGGTTTGGTGCGGTAGTGGCTCTGGGCGGCACGTTCTTCTGGGTCTAAGTCCAATAGGGCTACCTCTACCCCGCCCAATCCCAGCACGTCGCCCTGTTCGACCCGTGCTTTTCCGTCTAAGGAGTTGCCGTTGACCGTCACACCGCCTTTCGAGCCCAGATCAATAGCCGTCCAACGGGCTTTATCGTCTCGGATCAACGCCAAGTGACTGCGGCTCAAAGTGGGATAGTTCAACACCACGTCAGAGCTCCGCGCCCTGCCAATGGTGTTCTCCCAGTGGTATAGCGCCATCCGGGAACCGTTGGGCAGACTCAAATACGCCCAGACCTCCGGCTCATAGGATTCCCGGAGCAGGCTTTTTAGGGCGCGGAATATAATCACAGCCGCTAAGATGGGTAACAGGAAGCGGCTGATGAAGGTATACGTGTGAAGCATGTTCTCCAGAGCGCCCACGGGCATCTCCATTGCGGCACCATCCAAAGCGCGGAGCATATCCTCCAGTTGTTGATCCATGAAATTCCCCCAACCGATCTATATTTGGGTGAGAAAAAATATTTTGCCGGGCATTGTGTATTCAGACGAATTATACCACAAATAGTTCCATCTGCCTACCCAATTTTTCAATATCACCACAACATTTAGCGTTTTCTGAGAAAGCATTGACAATATTGACAAAACAAAACAATCCTGTCATACTGATTCTGTGTAGATTCTGTGTAGATTCTGTAATAGAGTATATGGAAAAGGATGATTTGTGCAAAAGGGGGAAATAACTTGAAACGGTTCTCGTATGTCCTATTGATCTGTCTTCTCATTGGACTCCTGATCCCTGCAACTGTTGCGATTGCAAATCCCGATACCAACGCGAATCCTTCACCCATCGTCGTAACTTTTAGCGGCAACGGCGGCCTTCCCGCCACCCAGACCCAATACGCCTATTCCGGCGACCCCTATGCCACCGTTTTGGGGCAGATTGCTTCGCCGACCCGCACGGGCTTTACGTTCCTCGGCTGGTACACCACCGCCCAAACCGGCGGAAGCCAGATCACCGAATTAACTCTTATCACGCAGGAAGTTGCCCACACCCTCTACGCCAGATGGGAACAGAGTCGTGTGCCGATCTTCCGTGATGATCTCACGCTCACCCGTACACATTTTGCCTATCTCGTAGGTTCTGGCGGGGATCGCATTGATCCCGGCCCCATCACCCGAGCCGAGGTGGCGACAATCCTTCTGCGCATGTTGTCCGATGAGAGCCGTGGGGCCAACTGGACGCGGAACAACCCATTCCAGGACGTGCCAAACAACGGTGAACAATGGTTCTCCAACGCCGTATCCACCGTACACAACGCGGGTCTGTTGAACGGGCCATCCGCTACACAGTTTGCCCCAATGCAACACATTACCAGAGCGGAAGCCGCTGTTATTATGACTCGGTTTTTGGATCCGAGTATGCGGTATCAGGGAACGACGGATCAGTTCCCGGACATCGCCAACAATTGGGCTAGGGATGCCATCAATCTGGCCGGATGGCTCAACTGGATGACACCGGATCAAACTGGACGTTTCAACCCCAACCAGCCTGTTACACGCGCTGAGTTTTCTGTCCTCGTAAACCGTGTTCTGGGCCGAACCATGGACAATATCGACCCCACAACCATGCGCCTGTGGAGCGATAACACAGATCGAAATGCCTGGTTCTTCAACGCCCTGCAAATCGCCACCAACTCCCAGCCCAACGCCCCGATCCGAAACTGGGTTGCGCTACAACTGCCAAACGCCTTGCCGGAGCACGTGAATCTACCATAAATGTGAATTTTAAACTATCCCCTTAAACTAAGAGAAAACCCCATAAGTAGGGCAAAGCCCTACTTATGGGGTTCATTATTTAAAGATTTTCTTATTACTCCCAAAGGCTCTCCGGGGTGGAGTCCGGCCGCTCTAGCGCTGCCCAATTACGCACGGGGATACTCGCAATCCAACGCTCATGAATGCCATCTGGTTTTCGCTCATACATGTAAGAATTTGATGCGGACTGGAGATACAAATAGTACCATTCGTTCACATTTGCATTGTCCGGCCAGGTAATCATATCCGGCAACAAATCCGCCGGCGTCTCTGGCAAGCGCTCAAAAATACGATTGATAAACGCCGCGGTTTCCGCACGTGTAATCGGACGATCCGGATAAAATGGGCCGCCATGTCCATAGGGTCCTCGCGCCCAATTATGCGCCCCAACCACATTGATATACAAATTCGCCCAGTGTGCATAAATATCGCTAAACAGGTCTTCCTCTGCGCTTGTAAGCCCCATCACATCCATAAATCGCGCAACCGCTGTTGCGAGTTCAGCACGCGTAATCGCTTCAGTCGGCGCAAACGTGCCGTCTGGTCTACCCTGGAAGATGCCCATCTGCGTCATTGTGGATACCGCATTGTTGAACCAGTGATTGATCTCTACATCCGAATACGGGTTTGTCTGGATCCAATTTGTTGCACGATCTGTATCGTCAATCAAACGAAAGAAAATGGTTGCAACTTCTGCACGGGTAATGCTTGCATTTGGCCGGATATACCCCGTCTCTGTTCCGATTAAATACGCCTGCCGAGATGGCGGCGGAGGAGGAGGTGGCGGGGGTGGTTGTATCGAAATCCTCTCCCAGTGGGCAGTGAACGTCGTGTCTGCATCAATAAATAGGGCCATAAGCGCTGCCCTGGAGAGCAAGGGGCGACTGCCATCACGACTCCAGCCAACAAATCGGAAACCGGCGTTTGCAATCGGTGTCGGCACCTGGGTTGGATAACCGCCGCTACCGACTAACGTCTCTGTTGCGCTGGTTGCGCCACCTGCGAATCTGCCGTTTGTACCGGCCAAATAGGTTATAATAATCGGGCTCAATGGCTGCCACTGGGCATCAAAGGTTGTGCGTTCCTCGAAAGTCATCTCTGCAATATCTTCTGCCGAGAGTAGCGTATTCGTCGTGTCACTGCGCTGAATCCATCCGAGAAATGTGTAGAGCGGTCTATTCAGATCGGGGGGAACTGGGATGTCGGCTATATCAATTGTACCCCCAAGGGGGATTGGAAATGAGACACTTGCCGGATTGCCTGATATATTCCCACCATTTAGGAAGAATATGATATAGGCTTCTGGATTCTCGCCCACATAGTTAATATCGTAGTTGTTGAGCAGTGTCCCAAAGGGGCGGGCCTCCGGATTTAAAGGGGGCGCAAAACGTCCGCCGCCTGCCACATTGCCGGAGAATGTGACTGCGAAAGGAGTTGTCGCTAGAATATTCGGATAGTGGAGCGGAGACAGCGCAGCGGGATAACCATTATTCGCAACCGTGAAAATTCCCCCGCCATTGCCATAGGTCGCTGTGTTGTTGGAGATTGTGCCTACATTGGCAGTTAGATTAAGCCGAGCATTTGCTATGGCGGTGCCTGTACCAAGCCAGATGCCGCCGCCATCGTTTCTCGCCGTGTTGCCGCTGATTGTGCCGGTAGTGACTGTGCCGTCATCCAACAGACCAGACCCCATTGTGAAGACACCATTGGTCATCCGCACACCGCCGCCGGTATCGTCGGCGGTGTTGCCGAAAATTGTACCGCCGGTCATGTTGAACTGATTGGCAGCCGGAGTACCCGACATGACACCGCCGCCGTGCGTGTAGGAGCGATTGCCGCTGATTGTGCCGCCTTCCATGTTAAATATGCCGCTATTTTGTATAAATACACCGCCGCCACCGCGGCCGGGCGTAAGAGCAAGTTCTGTATTGTTTTGAAAAGCCGTCGCGATATTATCACGGATTGTGCCATCTGTCATGGTAAATGTACCGAACTCAAGATTCACACCGCCGCCAAAGAAAGCCGTGTTGTTATATATCTCACCGCCGTGCATGTACATCCGATTGTCGCCGCCGATCTCTGCGGTTTGCCCGATACGCACACCGCCACCAAAGCGTCCTGTATTATAGCGTATTACGCCGCCGTTCATGGTGAATACAGCCCCATTGTTGACAAACACCGACGCTGAACCAGACGAGCTACCGGCGGTAATTGAGAGGGTGCTATTGTAGCTGATCTCTCCGCCGTTCATGGTGAAAGTAGCACCTGCACCTGCTACTAATATACCGCTGGCTGATGTGTTGGAGGTATGACGATTATCCCGAATCGCACTGCCATCTTCCATGTACAAGGTTCCACCGGCACGCACCTCAATTCCACCGTGATTGCCGGTGATTGTCGGATAGTTCCCGCTTATGGTAACATTCTCTAAGGTCAATGTGCCGTCCACGATAAAATGCCGCTGACCAGCAGCTGTCCGGGTCAGTGTATGACCGCCTGTCAAGGTAATGTCGCTTCCTGGGGGGATGATAATTGCATTCCCTGCTACCCCCGCAGGGAGAAGGATATCATCAATAAGCTCAATTGTAGTCGCGCCTATTGCAACATTTACCGTATCGCGCAACTCTGCCCAGGTACTTACCTGCACTGTATTCAGCGGTAGAATTGGGCGTTCCGCAGGGGATACATAGACCGTACCCCCCTCTTCATAGGCAAATGCCTGCATCGACAAAAAAGAGAGCAGCATAGCGAGGACGAAAAGCGAGCAAACCCCTCTTTTCACAGCTGCGTGTGATTTTCTTGTGTTCATTTGAAAATCCCCCCTTATTGCGGTTAGTATACCACATCTCATCTCAAAATTCTACACTGTTTTGTATAAAATGGCGAAAATGGAGGAGCGCCCCGGATCACCCCACCTTCCCAAACAAATTCGGCTCATCAAAGTCATACGTCCGATAAAACTCTTTCGTCTCCGCGACCCGATAGGTCGTACTGCGGTTTCGATACAGTAGCCGCGTGATGTTGTAGAGATCCACCCAGATCTCCTTTGGCCCCTCCTCTTGATCCGGGTGAAAGATGAGTTGCATCCCCCAATGGAGATGGGTCTGCTTGATTCCGTTTATATTCTCTTTCCGGCTGTACCCCGTGCGGCCCATATAGCCAATTACATCCCCCGCCCGGACCACTTGTCCCTCTGCGAGGTCACAGTGATAGGGACGATTTTGCCGCAAGTGTGCGTAGTAGTAGTACCGCAACCCGTCAAAGCTGCGGATTCCAATCCGCCAGCCCCCGTATTGATTCCAGCCCATGACCGCCACCGTACCGCTCTCCACCGCCACGATAGGCGTACCCACGGAGCCGAACAGATCATGTCCCAAATGCCGACGGCGGTATCCATAGGAGCGGCCCGTACCAAAATCGTCAAAATGGTTAAACCCAAATCCCTCCGCAATGGGGTGATAGGCCTTTAGACCGTAGCGATTTTCCCAGATGAGCTTATCTGGATCATGGGGATCCGGTACCTGTACCTGATATTGGCCAACGAACTCACCCAAGACGGCGGAATATGCGGTGAAATAATAATCATACTGTTTTAATTCAGAGGCTATATCGTCTAATTCTTCCCCGGAAAGTAGCCGCTGGGCCAGATTGTCCAGGGATTTCTTTTTATAATGAGAAAAATTGCCTCCCAGCTGGGCGGCCAATACGGCCAGGAGCGCAATCCAGTTTAAATGGACATCTGTCCCATAGGTCTGAATATCGTGATCCAGGGCCGTGACCAATGCACAGTAAGGCACGTCGAAATCGACCCATTTGATATAGTCATCCTCCGCCGACGCCGTGCCGCCGGGGAGAAGTAATGTCAACGCCAAAATCAGGGCAAGCAGTCGTCTACGCATAGAGTACCCCTTATAATCGAAAATTTATCTCATACTAATATGGCGGATTTGATCCGCAAAGATTCAGCCAATTCATGTCAGGAGTATTCCCGCCGTTTTTTGTAAATCCTATGGACAAACTTTCAACCAAAGGAGACATCCAACATGCGGCGACTTCTCGTACTCATACTTCTCGCAGCAATTCTGATCACGAGCGGAGCCATCCCCGCCCTGGCCAAGAGCGAAAACTGGGGCCTTTCCTTCCCCCATCTCGGCGAAACGCCAGTCGGCACGGCCACACCGGAGGCGCTTTTGGAGTTGAACGCCTATTTTGTAGGCGATACCAGCGAAAAAGTGATCTATCTCACCTTTGACGCCGGATTTGAAAACGGCAACACCCCGCCGATCTTAGACGCCTTAAAGGCCGCCGAGATCCCGGCGGCCTTTTTCCTCGTAGGCACGTATATCAGAGATAACCCCGACCTGATCCGCCGCATGGTGGAGGAGGGCCACACCGTCGGCAACCACACCATGCGCCACCCGGACATGTCTGCCATCACAGATCGAGAGCGGTTCCAGGCAGAGCTTATGGAGGTGGAACGGCACTATGAGGAGATCATCGGCGCGCCTATGACAAAGCTCTATCGGCCGCCCAATGGTAAATACAGCACAGAAAATCTAAAATTGGCCCAAGAATTGGGCTATACCACCCTGTTCTGGTCCCTGGCCTACGTGGACTGGAACGTAGACGCCCAACCCAGCAGACAACAGGCCTTTGATAAACTGATCCCCCGCATCCACCCCGGCGCGATTGTCATGCTCCATAATACTTCTTCGACCAATGCGGAGATCATGGCGGAGTTGATTGGGAAATATCAGGAGCTGGGGTATCGGTTTGGGTGTGTGACGGAGTTGGTGAGATAAACTATAGAGCGGGTTGCCCTACAAACGAACCCCCGCCGCGTATCATCAGAGATACACGGCGGGGGTTACTTATGGTGCTCCAATATTTCCCCTTGTCCCCAGGCTCCTTCTTCAGAAAGAGCTGTCGCGCAGCGACTGAGGATGTCCCCTACAATATAATACAAATCAACCCACCGCTACCCTCGTTGATGATCCGCTGGAGGGTCTCCTGTAATTTCGCCTGGGCCTCTTCCGGCATTTTCTTGATCTTGGCGGTCAACCCCTCGCTTGCGATGTCGTAGAGGCTCTTGCCGAAGATGTTGGACTCCCAAATCCGGCTCACGTCCCCCTCGAACTCCTGGAGGAGGAAGTTGATGATCTCCTCACTGCTCCGCTCCCCGCCCACGGCGGGGGATACTTCCGTCTCAATGTTGGCGGCGATCATGTGGATGCTGGGGGCCGACGCCTTGAGCCGCACCCCGTAGCGTCCCCCCTGTTTGACGATCTCCGGTTCCTCCAGACAGAGCTGATCCTGGGTGGGGAGCACCACGCCGTATCCCCGGCTCCGGACTTCTTCCAATGCCTCGCTGATCTTGTCGTATTCCAGCTTCACATGGGCCATCTCCGTGAGCTTCGCCAGAAGATCGCCATCGTCCCGGATGGCGAAACCCGACTCCTGACTCAAGGTCTCATAGAACATCTCCCGTGGGAGGTCTAACTCCGCGTGTACCACGCCGCTGCCCAGGTGCATGGCCCGCACCCCAGCCCGGTGGATTCCCTCTCTTTGGCCCATCTGCGCCACCACAGTGTTCACGTCCCGAATATACCGCAACTGCCCAGCACAGGATCGGATGGTCTCAAAGAGGACTTCTTTGATGGGATGATTAAAAGCTAGCGCATCCACCCAAGGGGGCAGGAATATCCCGAACTCGCTGACGGGAAACTCCCGCAGGACGCTCTGGATGATCTCTACAATATCCCCCTCGTCCAATTCCATACAGTTGACCGCTCGGCAGGTGATCCCGTAGGTCTCCTCCATGTGCCGCCGGAGTTCCTGGGCCGCCTGCCCCTTGGGATTCTGGGAGTTGATGAGGACGATGAATGGCTTACCGATCTCTTTGAGTTCTAAAATCACCCGCTCCTCCGCCGGGAGATAGTCCTCCCGTGGAATCTCGGTGATACTGCCGTCAGTGGTGATGACCACGCCGATGGTGGAGTGCTCGGCGATGACTTTCCGGGTACCGGTCTCCGCCGCCTCCGTCATGGGTATCTCGTGATCGAACCAGGGAGTGGTGACCATCCGCTCACTCTCCCCTTCAAATTGACCAATGGCCCCCTGCACCATATACCCCACGCAGTCGATGAGCCGGACGGAGAGACTGGCCACCCCGTCCATCTTAATCTCCACCGCGTCCTCTGGGACAAATTTCGGCTCCGCCGTCATAATGGTGCGGCCGCTGCCCGACTGGGGCAGTTCATCCCGGGCCCGCTCCTGCATGTATACGTTCTCAATATTGGGGATCACCAGGGTCTCCATAAACCGCTTGATAAAGGTAGATTTCCCCGTCCGCACAGGCCCAACGATGCCAAGATAAATATTGCCGTCAGTGCGTAGGGCAATATCCTCGTAGATTTTATTTTCTTCCACGCCTTTTTCCCCCTCCAAATTAGACTTTCTGCTAACATGTCTATGGGGATAAGCTTCCGATTATGCAGGGCGTGGACAAGAAAATTCTCAAAAAGATTGTACTGCCACCTCATCTGACCCAAAGTGGACATTTTTGTATTTGCATGTTACAATTTGAGCAGAGAATTTTGTGCGTCGCCAGCCGTGTGAGCGCGCACGGCTAAAATTATGTTTGAGGGGTGGATCTCTAAAATGAAGCGGGTTATCAGTGTTCTCCTTATACTTTTCTTACTGTTTGTTGCTGCATGCAGCAACAACGATCCGTCGCAGTCGGAGATCGCACAAGAGCCCAACGACTATAGCGATGCAGTGCAGGAAGAGGTCAAAGAAGTCGAAGAAGTGCGCCCTTTGAGACCCATAACGATCGAAGGAACATTGCCCTCTGGCACCGCATATGCCGACCTTGAGCCGTTCGTAAATGAATTTTTCAGAGAGAACGAACACTTACTGGCAGCATTTTCGGTATCGGTATTTGTAGACGATTACATAATTCTTGATAGCTATTTCGGCTTTGTCGGCGGCACGGCGCCTGATTTTGAAATTCTGAACGCTCCCGGCGCAGTATTTCACTGGGCCGGTGCGACTAAATCCCTGGTGTATGTCAGCGCTATGCAGCTGTATGAACGTGGTCTGTTGGATTTGAATGCGGATATACGTAACTATCTTCCCAATGGTATGATTACAATACACGAGGATAGCGACCCTGTCACAATGCTTCACCTTATGAATCAAACTTCCGGCTTAATGACTGACAGAACCGTAGATTCCGGGCAATTCCTCTGGTCTGATGAGACCACTGATTCTTTCGATCTTGGAAATTATCTTATGCGCCTGGGACTGCACCAACCCTGGGCAGGCGAGATGTGGATGCCCAATTACATTGCAACGGCACTCGCGGGTCATATCGTCGAAACGATTTCCGGCGTTTCCTTCCATGAATACGTCAATACGAATATATTCGAGCCCCTCGTATGACGCACACCTCTCTTTCCCCCGGACTCGTAGATAACCCGATTGTCAGAGAGCAATGGGAGAAAAGCAGACTCACACGTTTCTGGCTGGATGGCTCTATGACGCTGCATGTAGGGGAGCCACTTATAGAGTTTGAGCGGGAAATGTTCTCCATCTTTCCTGCAGTCGGCGCTTACGGTACAATTTCAGATTTGCAAAAATTCGTCAAGGCGCTTTTGCCTGATGAAAACGGATATTCTCCGCTTTTCGAGAACGCGGAGACGCTTGCGAGGATGTTTTCTGTTTCCCACGAGCCACCGGGATCTATGGGGCTTCCAAGGGTGATACGCCACGGTTTTACTGATGAGAATCCGGCATTGGGCTGGATTGCTCCCGATGAAACACTGCAAATTGGCTACGGCGGTATCGGTCCATTTGGCTTTACCTATTTTATTGCGGATATTGAAAATGGCGTCGGATTGGTCTTATTGTCAAATGTTGATATTTCTGGAGTTTTTGTTCCAGGTCAAGAATTCTTTTTTAGCGAAGTTGTAAGGCTGGTTTTCGGAGAATAATGCCGATAAAGCGAACCCCCTTTGAAACAAGGCAATTTCAAGCCTTATTTCAAAGGGGGTTTTCCTGTCTTAAAAAAAGTTCCTTTTGACAAGAATCCCTATTGTGCCACAAAAAATTGAGCCGGTTGCGTGTGCCGGTCAGAGACGGTCACCGTGAGATCGGGGAATTCGGCAAGCAATCCCGTCTCCAAGACAGGGCTGATGATATCCTCCGTGGCGTAGTGATCTCCGTCAATGAGGTTGATCCCGAGGTCTCTCGCATCTAAGAAAATATTGTGCTTCAAATCAGCGCTGACAAAGGTATCGCACCCCGAATTCGCCGCCTGCTGGAACACGCTGCCGCCGCTGCCGCCCATAACAGCCACCCGGCGGACAGGGACCCCCGCATCGTGATAGCGGATTCCCTTCGTACCCAGCACTGCACTGACCTGCCGCAAAAATTCCGCCATAGAGAGAGCTGACGACAACTGCCCAATACGCCCGAATCCGTATGGCATCCCCTGGGCATCTGCCCCCATGGGCTTGAGAACTGTAGTCTCCGTGAGCCCTAGTTTCGCCGCTAAGACATCATTGACACCCCCCGCCACGGAATCCAGATTCGTATGCATACAGATGGCGCCAATATCGTGGCGAATCATCTTCAGGAGCCGCTGCCCCGTCAAATCCTCGTCCGTCACCCGGGTGAGAGGCGCCAAAATCACCGGGTGGTGGGCGACAATCAGCTCCGCCCCCAGGTCGATGGCCTCGTCAATCACGTCGTCTGTGATATCCAGGGCAATCAGAACCCGGCGCACCCGCTGATCTCCCCTACCCACCAGATGCCCCACGTTGTCAACCTCCATCTTCATCTCCACCGGGGCGATCCGGTTGAGATAGGCGAACACGTCTTTTGCCTGTACGTTGGATTTACTCATTTGCTATGTACTCCTCTCCACTGTTCCAATTCTTGTAACGTCAGTTGAAATTCTGACCGTTTGTCCTGATCCTCCGGCCTTCTGGATCGTTCCAGTCCTTCGATTGCACGGCGCAACTTGCCACATAATCCCGCCAGATACAACTCCAACAGAGCATCCCCCCGCTCCAAAAGCGCCGGATGGATATAGCGGGCACCGCCTACAGGCGGCGCCATGTCCCCCGCCGCCGCCTCGTATATCGTATAAATCTCCCCGGCATCTTCCGCCAGATGCTGATCCGACACCCGGTATCCCCCCAGGGCCAAAGCGTCCATGAGTTCCGGACTCTTCGACTGGGGCTGTAGGATGATCCGGTATTCCCCCGTTTTGAGCCAGGGCGTGCGAGCCAAAATCCCGCCGATGGTCTCCCCGCCCATGCCGGCGATGACGACGGTATCCACCTCTTGGGGCAACACTCCCCCCAATCCGTCGGCCAGCCGGAAGTCGATGCCGGATTTGATGCCGTGGCGCTCTGCACTCTGCCTCGCCGCATCCAGCGGGCCGGGCCGGATATCCGTGGCGATGACAAATGGACACCGCCCCGTCTGTCGGAGCCACACCGGCAAATATCCGTGATCCGTACCCACATCCGCCACCCGGCTCCCCGCCGGGATCAGACGGGCCATGGCGGCAAGTCTCGGTGATAGGGTCATAGGTGTATCCCCTTCCTGCGCAAAGACAGGGCGAACACGACTGCCCGCCCCATCCTGTTTTGTCCGGCTCTACTGGACCGCAACGAGTGCATTCAATTTCTCCGCAAACTCGTCTACATCGACGCCGTGGCCGGCGCAGGCCTCCCCCAAGGTCTCGGTACGAGCTCTAGCGCAACCCAAACAGTGCATTCCCATGGCCTGAAACATGGGAACAGACCCCGGCGCAATCTGCAAAATATCTGCGATAATCGTGTCTTTTGTAATCTGTGCCATCTGATGAACCTCCATCGTGTTATTGATTTATCGGAATCGATATTCAATTCCTGATTCTTCTAAGATTTTATTTGCTGTGTGGCGAGATTTTATCTTTCCGTCTACGGTTACATTTCGCTTTGTAATGGGGCTGTACCAAATATCATGGTCACCTTTTCCGTGCCGAGTAAACGTGCAACCGTGTTTGGACAATATTTTTCTGACATGTCTTTCATACTCGGCCATTAGACCGCCAGCCTTTCCCGCCTTTTTGTATGATACTCGACAGAAATGTCCCCGGTATCCAACGCATTTAATTCTATTAGTTCAGGTATTGCGACACGAACTCGCTCAATAAGGGCATCGCAAGAACCGTGCTCCAATACAAGGCCCGGTACGTTTTCACTGGTGGCTATCCAAACGTGCGCCTCATTGTCCCATACAAGGTTGACGATATACTGTGCCATTTGATGAACCTCCGTTTATTTTTAAGTGTATTAAATGTTTTTCAACAGCTCTTCCAGTGTAAGTCCCGCCTGCTCTAGTATAGACGAGAGCGTTCCTTTCGCAAGCTCATAGTGCATGGGAACGATTACTGTTCGGCCAGCCTTTTTATACTTTCTGTGGCTGCCCTTTTGCTTTACAAATTGGAACCCATTGACCTCTAGCCCCTTTATGACTTGCTGTGGCTTCAATACCGGCGGCATTATATGGCGACCTCTAGTGTTGTCACGAAAGTCTGTGGAAGTGTGGGTAGGACTTCATCTTCGTAGTACAACTCCAACGCTTCACGCAAATTGATGATTGCCTCATCCATGGTCTCGCCCTGTGAGGCCACGTTGTTTTCGAGACATTTTGCTACATACCAAAAATCTTCTTTTTGTATGACAATGGTGAATAGTCTGCTCATGGTTGACCTCCCTGTTTTTCTTATAGTATACGCCATTTGCGTATAAAAATCAATTGCGATTATAAACAACTGCTCCATTTGCCGCACACTCTTAACAACTCTCTAATAAACCCGTGATACTATGTGATATAATACACCCAAAAGCGAGGTGACGAACAGATGGCACATATCCTCATTGCGGAAGATGAAGCAGCAATCAACACCCTGATTGAGAAAAATCTGACCCTGGTGGGCCATACCTGTGTCTCTGTGTTCGACGGTGAGGCCGTATTTGACGCCATCGAGCGACACCGCTTTGATCTGATCTTGCTGGACATTATGATGCCAAAGATAGACGGATTCTCGGTCATCGCCGAGTTACGGGAGGATATCCCCATCATCTTTATCACCGCACGGGGTAGCGTGCAGGACCGGGTTCACGGCCTAAAACTGGGGGCCGACGATTATATCGTCAAGCCCTTTGATATGCTGGAACTCAGCGCCCGTGTCGAATCTGTGCTCCGCAGGGCGGGCAAGGCGGCCCAGGGGTTCGCTCTGGGCAATGTCACGGTGGATTTATCCGGCAGACAGGTCTTTCGCAACGGCGTCCCCCAGGAGTTTACGCCCCAGGAGTTTTTGCTCATCGAGGCGTTGATCCAAAACCGGAATATCGCCCTGTCCAGGGATAAGCTGCTGGACATCGCCTGGGGATACGACTACGGTGGAGATACGAGGACGGTAGATGTCCACATCCACAATATCCGCAAGAAACTGGGCTGGGAGACGGTGATCAAGACAGTCTACAAACTGGGCTATCGGCTGGAGGTTCCCGTATGAGACTGCGGACTTTTCTCTACACCTATTTATTGTTCCTCGCCATCTTATTTTTTAGTGTCAGCACGGTTTCTGCATATATGACAAACAATCAAGTACACATGCTGCAGGAGAAGAGCGCCCGGGAATACCAGACCATTGCGGCCTCTGTTGCCCGAGACGTTGCGCTATTGGACAGCAGAGGGCTCGACGCCCGAAATTTTTCTGCGGCCCTGGGCGAGCTGGTGAATAGTTATACGCTCTACTATCGGCGGCACAATATCGAGCTGGCCCTCGTCAATACACGTCTGTTGGGTGCCGCGCCGCCGGAGACCGCTGATACGCCCACCCTCTCTTTCCGGAACGAGGACGGCATACATGTTATCTCCATCAGCGGGCCACTGCCGGAACCGTTTCAATTTTATCGCTTAAACTATCAACTGGATATCAGCGAAGAGATCGCAAACACAGAGCAGATCAGGCGGATTCTCCTCCTCTCCACAGTCGGCTTTTCCATCCTTGCGGCAATTGCGCTGTATTTCATTTTGCGCAACGTGTTCCGGCCTCTGGAGCTTGTGGCAACCGCCTCGCGGAATATGGCAGACGGGCAATATCAGGAGCGGATTCATTTAAAGGGAAAACACGAGCTGGCAAACGTGGCCTCGTCATTCAATCAGATGGCCGATCAGGTGGAGGGCCATATCCAGCTATTAGAGGAAGAGGCGGAGCGAAAACAGCAGTTCGTGGACAACTTCGCCCACGAGATCAGAACGCCTCTGACCTCTATCTACGGCTATGCGGAATACTTGCAAAAAGCCCCCATGAAAGAGGAGGAACTCATCGAATCCACCGGACATATTATGGCCGAAGCCGCCCATATGGGGATTATTGCAAATTCACTCCTGGACTTGGCCACCTTGCGGAACTATGTGCCGAACATAGAGGAGATATCTATCCCCGCACTGTTTGATGAGATTCGGCAAAGCCTGTCGGTTGCATGCCGAGAGAAAGGCGTACAGCTACATTGCGCGTACAGTGTGGATCACCTGGAGGGCCAGACAGATTTGATCAAACTACTGCTTTTAAACTTATGCAAAAACGCACTGACCGCCTGCGGGCCGGATCAGGGCGAAATCTGGCTGGACGCCAACCAAGAAGGCGGGCAAATCACCTTATCCGTCACCGACAACGGCCACGGGATTCCGGCGGATCGTTTGTCAAAGGTGACAGAACCCTTTTATCGTGCCGACAAGGCCCGCAGCCGGGCAGAGGGCGGCGTGGGGCTGGGCCTCACACTCTGTAAACAGATCGCCGACGTCCACGGGGCCGAACTGTTGATACAGTCGGAAATAGGACGTGGAACGAAGGTGAGTACAGTATTTACAGCCCTCTGATAAGTCCATAATAACTCTATAATAACCCGGATATACAATACGACTCGCGAGGGCCGCATATATCAATTTACGAGTAGAGGGAGAATGTATGAGAAAACAAAAAGACATCGTCAAAGTGGCGCTGGGTTCCCTGTTTGCCATCGGATTGTTTGGTTTCAGTTTTCTCATTGTGAATCACGTAAGCTTCGCAGTCGCCGCCAATGAGACCGTGCAACTACCCGCACTGGCAGAGACGATTACAATCCCAGAAATTCTGACCCTAGAAGAGTTCCCTATGCCGGATGTGACGCTGGTCAGGGTCCAGACGTTCCACTCCATGCAAATAGAGGAGCGAGACTTTATTATGTCCATGGAAGAGGCCGCCCGGCTCGGCGCCCTGTATATCTGGGATGTGTTTGGAGAACGTATTGACGGGATGATAATCGAAATGACCTACGGTTGGGCACCGGCAGAGGAACTGGAGGGCTGGGCTCAAGACCATGCACAGTGGGCTGGTCTGGTGTCGCTGTTTGACGAAGACCGGCTGCGGTTCATGCAGAAGGAGCCTTGGGAATGGGATGCTCTGCGGGAAGCGGATCCCGATCTGTTTGACGAATCCATGGAGATTCTGTGGGCGGGCCGTCAGTTTTATTTCTCCATTGACGCCATTACAGGTAATCGGCTGGCAATTAACAGGCCCCATATGTTCCATATGGAGAGGGCTGATGATCCGTCACAGACAGTCACAAGAGAGGAAGCGGGCGAAGCCAATAATCTATGGCATCGAGTGCGGATGGCCGGAGAGCCGGATCCGTTTCCCCTCGATTTAACCGAGGAAGAGCTGGCGCTGTATCTCCAATTGGCACACACCTATGCCCAGCGGCATTTTCTCTTCGTACCCGTCGCAGATGTTGTGTTTGAATCTGCATGGCCAGCTGAATTTGACAGAGATGAGACAGGGGAAATTATCGCCATAGATTTTCTGCTCTCCTTTGCCGCCTCTGACGAGACAGGGCGTACGATCTCATTAAGCATTTTTAGAAACGAACAACGGCTCAACGGGCTCAATGCGTGGTTCTAACAGAAACAGAAGAAAGGAAATGACAAAAATGAAAAAGTATGTAATCTGCGCACTTGCAATTATGCTCCTGCTCACATTGACAGCCTGCGGCAACAATACCGCTGATGCACCGGCCGCCACCCCGGAACCTGCGCCTGAAGAAGCGAACACCTCCCTCGTTGGATCATGGGTCTATGTCAGGTCTGCAGAGGGCGACCCGGGAACGCCGCTCTCCATATATGAGTTTGAAATCAGCCCGCCGCACTTGGAAATCAACGCAGACAATACAACTTCCGCTCTGTTTTGGTCAACCTCTATGGACGGAATTTTAGTTCAAACAGGTACGAATGCGTATCGGATTGCAGATATTGCGTCGATCTCCGAGGGCGAAAAATGGAATCCAGAGGATGTCCTCCTGCAATACGATCCGACAACGGAACTGCTGCGGTATACGGTGTGGAATGAGCATTCCGAACTGAATATACACCACTATTTTACAAGAGCGGCTACACTTGATGCAACAGACGAAACCACGCTTGACGCACCGGAACCTGCGCCAACTCCCACGCCTACACCCGCTTCCATATCTGCACCGCCGGCGGCCTATACCATTGCACAAATCCAAACCGCCTTGGAGCCTCAATTTCAAATAGGCTATTGGGGCGAAGTGCCTCCCCAGGTTGTCTCCGCTCAAAGGGTTGCCAGAGAGGGCGACACCATGTGGTTTGAACCAGGCGGTGCCTATATTGATATATCAAATTCTGTACGCTACCGGGTCGAGATCAGATTCTGGGAATTTCCGGAAGAATATACTGAACGGGCATCATGGTGGGCGGACACAGATGAACCCTCTCCATTCCACCGGGACGGCGACTATACAATTCTGACCCAATATTATCATTTCAATGATGAAAACGGTAACCCTGTATTAGTCGTTGTTATGTGCTAAAACAGCCGCCCACAGGATTCAACAAAAATACCGTGGCACTATGTGCCACGGTATTTTTTAACTCAATTTCGGCTTATGCCTCTTCACGCATATTGGCGAAACAGTCACTGCAGTAGACAGGGCGCTCACTCTTTGGCTCAAAGGGTACTTTGGCCTCCTGGCCGCAAGAGGCGCATGTGGTGGCAAAATACTCACGGGGTCCGCGAGCAGCTGCTTTGCGATTGTCTCTGCAGGGCTTGCAGCGCTGGGGCTCATTCTGGAAACCACGCTCCGCATAAAACTCCTGCTCACCGGCGGTGAATACGAACTCTTCGCTGCACTCTTTGCAAGGGATGTTTTTGTCTTCGTACATGGTTATTCCTCACTTTGAAGTAGTCTTACCCGTTTGGGTATATGTTGCGCTCAGCCTTCACTGATTTCGCCTATTAGGTGCTGTGCCAGCTTTTTCCGAATCCGCTGGACCGCGTTGTCCACCGACTTGATCGGCTTTTGAACGTGACTTGCCATCTCCTGATAGCTCTGCCCCTCCAAAAACAACCGGAGGATCTCGTGTTCAAAACCGGATAGGACGTGGGCAAATTGGCCCCACATCTCGTCAGCCCTCTCTCTGGCCAATATCTGGTCTTCCGGATCACGCAAAAAATACACCGCCTGTATCTCGTCGACATGGGAGGATTCAAAAGAAATTGCGTGATTGAGCGGGATGTGTTTATATCGGGAAGCAGATTTAATCGCCGTGAGAAGCCTGCGCCGGATGCAGGTCTCTGCGTACGTCCGAAAAGACGCGCCGGAATCAAAACGAAACGTGCGAATGGCTGAAATAAGGCCCAGCATCCCCTCTTGGGTCAGGTCTTCACTGTCGCCGCCGGCAAGAAAATAGGGCCTGGCGCCAACCTTTACTAAGCGGCTAAAGCGTTGGATTAGCACTTCTTCCGCCTCTGTGTTGCCATCTGCCACGAGGACACAAAGAGTCTCGTCATCTAATGTATGTATCTCATTCATACTGGGTACCCAAGCATAGTATATTCTTCCAAAGCGAAAATGTCAAGCAAATATGCAAATTCTCGCAACTTGCAACAAATAATCAAAGAGTTTTTATTAAATCCGCCAGTTTTTTTGCCGTTTCCTTGACAACTTCTTCCTGTTCCGCCTCCACCATCACGCGAATTTTAGGTTCTGTCCCGGAGGCCCGCACAAGAATGCGGCCCTTTTCGCCCAAAATCGCCTCTTCTTTCCCGATGGCCGCCCGAAGGATTTCCGACGCCATAATGGCCTCTTTCGCCGGGTTCCCCCCCGTGACGGTGACATTGATGAGCTCCTGGGGGTAATAGGTGATCTCTTCCACAAGTTCCGACACCCGCTTACCGGAGGCGCACAGAACGCTCAAGAACTTGATCGCCGCCAGTTGACCGTCTCCCGTGGTAGATTCCTCCCGGAAGATCACGTGGCCGGATTGTTCACCGCCCAGGACGTAGCCGCCCTCCACCATTTTCTCCAGTACATTTCGGTCTCCCACCGCTGTACAGACGAGAGAGATTCCATGACCTTTGGCAAAGTCGTGAAACCCCAGGTTGCTCATGACGGTAGATACAATCGTATTATGCGTGAGCCTGTCCGCCTGGCGCATGGCCATGCCGCAGACCCCCATGATCTTGTCCCCGTCTACGATGTCGCCCCTCTCGTCTACGATAATGCACCGGTCGGCGTCCCCGTCAAAGGCGATGCCGATGTCATAGCCGCCGGATACCACGGTCTTACCCAGAAAAGTCGTATCCGTAGAGCCGCAGGCGTCGTTGATATTCACGCCGTTGGGGTGTGTTTTGACAATCTCTAAGTCCAGATTAAAGCGGGAAAATAAATCCGAGGCCGTCCGAGTGGCCGCCCCGTTGGAGCAGTCTATAAAAACCTTGAGACCGGATATATCTCCCTCTGCACTCTCTTCCAGATGGTCGATGTACTTTTCCACCCAGTCCTGGTTCTTGCGGATTACTTTTCCGATTTTGTCATGGGTCAAAAGGGGCAATGACTCGTCCCCCAGCACCAGTTCTTCTATCTTGTTCTCCAGGGCGTCTGAGAGCTTAAAGCCTTTTGCGCCGAATATCTTGATCCCGTTGTCCTGATAGGGGTTGTGGGAGGCGGAGATCACAATGCCCGCATCCGCCTTTGCACCAATGGTGATAAACGCCACTGCGGGGGTGGGTACTACGCCCAGCACCATCACATTGGCCCCGGCGGCGCAGAGCCCCGCCACAATGGCGGATTCCAGCATATCGCAACTGAGCCGTGTATCCTTGCCGATGGCCACAAGGGGCCGCCCTTTCTTCTCCTCGCCGATGACCATGGCCACCGCCTGCCCCACTTTGAGCGCCAAGTTAATGTCCAGCCCGTCATTGGCCACGCCGCGAATTCCGTCTGTTCCGAATAGTTTACCCATGAAATACGCTCCTTTCGGTTATTTTGCTTTCACCGTGGTTCCCCAGCCTAGGCGGGAAACTACGATACGTCAAACATCCAACTCCTGCTGCCCCAGATATTGGAGACCCAAGTGCTTATACGCCCGCTGGGTCACGCAGCGGCCTCTGGGGGTGCGTGACAGGAAGCCCTGTTGTAATAGATACGGCTCGTATACGTCCTCTAAGGTAACCGTCTCCTCGTTGATGGTGGCCGCCAGGGTCTCTAACCCTACGGGGCCGCCGCCGTAGTGTTCGATGATGCTCCGGAGCATCCGCCGATCCAGGGCGTCCAGCCCCAGGTGATCCACTTCCAGGCTGACGAGAGCGTTATCCGCCACGGTACGGGTGATGGTGCCATCGGCCTTGACCTGGGCGAAATCCCGCACCCGGCGGAGGAGCCGGTTGGCGATCCGTGGGGTCCCCCGGGACCGGGCGGCGATCTCCGTGGCCCCGGCGGCCTCAATGGGGACATCCAGTATCCCGGCGCTGCGAGAGACGATCTTTTGGAGTTCCTCCGTGGAGTACAGCTCCAACCGGAGCATAACGCCGAAGCGATCCCGGAGAGGTGCCGTCAACTGGCCGGATCGGGTGGTGGCGCCCACCAGGGTGAATTTGGGCAAATCCAATCGGATGGAGTTGGCTGACGGCCCCTTGCCGATGATAATATCCAGGGCGTAGTCCTCCATGGCCGGGTATAAAATCTCCTCCACAGCCCGGTTGAGGCGGTGGATCTCGTCTACAAATAAGATGTCGTTCTCCCCTAGATTGGTGAGGAGCGCCGCCAAATCTCCCGCCTTTTCGATGGCGGGGCCGGAGGTGATCCGTAAATTCACGCCCATCTCATAGGCGATAATGGCGGCCAGAGTGGTCTTCCCCAGCCCCGGCGGGCCGTGGAGCAGGACGTGATCCAAGGGCTCGCACCGGCCACGGGCCGCCTCAATGAAGATGGTGAGATTCTCTTTCACTTTCTCCTGGCCGATATACTCCCCCAGGCGTTTCGGGCGCAGTGACCCCTCGTTCTCGTCCTCCAGAATACTGGTGGTGACGATAGGGCTCTCCTCTTTCGGCGCAAATTCAATACTCATGGCTTCAATCTCTCCTAGAGTAATTTTCTGTAGTTCCTCCGCCACTGGCGGGGGAATGTGAGGCTATCTCTTTGTCAGATAGCACGCCCCATCTTTTTCAGGGCAAGTTTAATAATCTGCTCCACCTGGTGGCCCTCTACGTCAATATCTCGCAGGGCCAGGGCGATCTCCCCTTGGCTGTAACCCAGGACGGCCAGGGCCGCCGTTGCGTCCATGACCCGATTTGTGCCGCCGGGTACCGCCCCGGCGGGGAGTTTCACACCACCGCCTACAAAGGCCGGGGCGTTTTTGCCCATCTTATCTTTCAGTTCCAAAATCACCCGCTGGGCGATTTTTTTGCCCACACCCTGTGCCACCATGATGGTTTTCTCGTCCTCGGCCAGGATGCTCATGGCCAATCCCTCCGGCGTGGTGGAGGATAAAATGGCCAGGGCCGCCTTAGGGCCGACACCGGATACGCTGATGAGCTGTTCAAAGCACCGCTTCTCCACCAGGGTGGAAAAGCCGTAGAGATCAAAACAGTCCTCCCGGATCACGTTATACGTGTATAACTTGCCGGGCTCCCCCACTTTCAAATCCGCCTGGCTGGTGGAGGTGGTGCTGAGGGCATAGCCCACGCCGTTTGCGTCGATGACGGCCAGATTGTGATCCATTGCGGCCACAGTGCCGCTGATATAGTGAAACATCGTATGGTTTATCCTCCCGCTCGATTCATGAGACTTGTCGTACTGCGCAGATGGCAGAGGGCCACTGCCAGGGCATCTGCGGCGTCGTCCGGCTTGGGGATCTGTTCCAGCCCTAAGAGCCGCCGTACCATCTCCATGACCTGGGCTTTCTCCGCCCTGCCATATCCCGTGACGGCCTGCTTTACTTGAAGCGGCGTGTATTCAAACACGGGAACGCCCATGGCCTCCCCCGCTAAGAGCAAGACGCCCCTGCCGTGTGCCACGGGGATGGCGGTCTTGGCGTTGGTATTGAAAAACAGCGCCTCCACGGCCATGGCGTCGGGGGTGAACTGTCGGATCAGAAGACAGGTATCGTCATAAATCTGCTTGAGCCGCGGCGCCAACGGCCCCCCGGCGGGCGTCTTAATCGTCCCGCACTGGATCAACCTCTGCCGCACCCGGTCACCCTCCACAAGCCCAAACCCCACCGTGGCGTAGCCCGGATCAATTCCCAAAATTACCATGTATGCCTCCGTCTGTTTTTCCCGCTCTAGTTTACCACAGATCGGGGGGGAAAGGCAAATCCGAATTAGAGCGAAAAAAGATGCGTTGCTTTTCAGCAGCGCATCCAAAATACTAATTTTCTGTCCAGTTCTCAAGGGGTAGACCAGATACACGCTCAAATTCACGCATATTGTTTGTTACTAGCGTCAACCCTGCCGCTTTGGCATGGGCGGCAATCAAAGTATCCAGGGGGCTGATCGGCATGCCTTTACGCTGTAAATCTGCTTGGATTATGCCGTATGCAACAGCGGCGTTTGCATCAAAGTCCAAAATGTCAAATATGGACAGTATTTTCATCAGTGCGGCCTTGCTCCGTTCCGGATATGCGCTCTTCGCAATTCCATGCTCTAACTCTGCCAATACAATGGCCGATATGCAGAGACCATCTGTTAGATGCGATTTCAAATTTGAGAGCACAGTACCCGACCTCTTGTTCATGGCATAGATGCAAATATTTGTGTCTAACATATACTTCATTCGATAGGCTCTCTTTCTGGCAGTTCGCCAACTGCCGGACGCCCGTCTGCCATAAAATCAGTTGGGAGCTCGTTTAGTCCTTCCATAAATGTTTCCCATAGACGCTCCTTTGGGAACAGCATTACAGTCGTACCAACTTTTTTGATATAGACCTCATCGCCAGAAAAACGATACTCTTTCGGAAGCCGGACGGCCTGGCTTTGACCGTTTGCAAATAGTTTGGCAGTTTCCATCGTGCTCACCTCCGACTATAGTATATACCGGAATATATACTATAGTCAATATTTTAGTCAATATTTTTATGCAGGGTATCAAAACCCCATCTCCGCCAATCTCCCCCGCACATCTTCCACAGACCGCCCCAGTACCCCGGCGATTTCCTCCGCCGATATGCCCTCTTTTGCCTGGGTCTCCAGGATGGTCTCCTCGTATGCGCTCCAACGGGGGCTGGCGGTAGCGCCTGCGCTCTCGGCCCGGTGCTCCCGTAGGATCGCCAGGAAATCGTCACCGTATTTGGATAGCTTCGTCTGGCCTACGCCACTGATTGTGAGAAATTCTTCTTTTGTGGCGGGAATCTCTACGCTCATCTGGATCAGGGTGGCGTCACTAAAGATCATGTAGGGCGGCACGCCCTGGGTGCGGGCAAGCTCCGTGCGGCGGGTTTTCAGTTTTGTAAGCAGGGTATTGTCACCGAGGCGCTCCCGCTCTGCCTTTTTCTTGGATCGGCGCACGGATTTCGGCTCCTCCGGGGGCTTTTGGAGCACGCGGATCACTACGGAGGCGTCTTCCTCCAATACACCCCTCGCCCGCTGGCCCAGTTTGACCACGGGGTATATCCCCCGTTGGATATCACTCTCCGTCACGGTGAGATAGTCCATATCTACGAGAGTGCTCATCAGTTCTAGGATTCGCTTTTTTGTCAGATGGGCCAGCGCCCCATATGTAGAATGCCGCTCCAATCCCCAGGTTGCGGATTTTCCCGTCAGTTTCCCGCTGAGGGTATCTGCCACCACCTGTCTGCCGAATCGCTCGTTCAGTTCCCGGACACAGAGGAGAATCTGTTGGGCCTCGCCTGTGATATCCGCCTCATCAAACGTATGGAGGCAGTTGAAACAGTTGCCGCAGGAGGTATCCCCCGTCTCGCCGAAATAGGCCAGGATATATTTCCGCAGACAGGCCGTGGTCTTGCAGTACCCCACCATCTGATTGAGCCGTTCCCGATCCCGGGCCAAGAGGGCCTCTCTGAGTTCCGGGTCCATCTCCTCCTGCTCCTCGTCGTCCCGCTGGATGAAGTACAGGTTTGTCATAACATCCCGCTCGGCGTAGAACAGGACGCACTCCGCCGGGGCGCCGTCCCGTCCGGCCCGGCCCGCCTCCTGGTAATAGCTCTCCAGATTCTTGGGCATCCCGCAGTGGACCACGTAGGACACGTTGGATTTGTCGATTCCCATGCCAAAGGCGTTGGTCGCCACCATGACGGGGCGGATATCCGCCTGAAACTGTTCTTGATTCTCCCGCCGCTCCCCTTCGGACAGCCCCGCGTGATACCGGGTGGCGGGGATCCCCTGCTTTTGGAGCAAGTCCGTCACCCGCTCCACCTCTTTGCGGGTCAGGCAGTAGATGATCCCGCTTTTCTCTCTGCGCTCCCCCACAAATTGGAGGATGGCGTCTGTCCGATTGGCCGGGGACTGCACCTCCAAGTGCAAATTTGCCCGGTCAAACCCAGTGGTGATGGAAAAGGGGTCAAACAACCCCAACAGCGCCCCCATATCCCGCCGCACCTGATCTGTGGCCGTGGCCGTAAAGGCCGCAACCACCGGTCGCTTTGGCAGGGTCTCAATAAACCGGGCCACATCCAGATAGCTGGGTCTGAAATCCTGGCCCCACTGGGATACGCAGTGGGCCTCGTCCACGGCCACAAAAGAGATGTCCATCTCCGACACGGTCTCTAAGAATCGCTCTGTCAAGAGCCGCTCCGGTGCCACGTAGATGATTTTATACTGTCCATACCGCATATTCTCCAGCACCCGGGTCACTTGGGCGGCGGTGAGGGAGCTGTTGAGATACGCCCCCCGAATCCCCGCCTGCACCAGGCTCCCCACCTGATCTTTCATCAGGGAAATAAGCGGCGACACCACCAGAGTCACCCCCTCCATAAGGAGCGCCGGGACCTGATAGCAAAGGCTCTTCCCCGCTCCGGTGGGCATGATCCCCACGGCGTCCCGCCCCGCTAAAATTGCGTCGATCAGGGTTTCCTGTCCGCTGCGAAAGGTCTTATAGCCGAATATGCGCTCTAAAACTGAAAACTTGTCCTCCACAGATTTGATCCTTCCTCTTGGCTTTTTGTGGTCGAATCATTATATCACAATTTCGCCATTGACAAGTGATAAGTTTCCCACTATAATTGAAACGCTATCGGGGTGTGGCGAAGTTTGGTATCGCGCATGGTTCGGGACCATGAGGCCCAGGGTTCGAATCCCTGCACTCCGACCAGTCGAAGTGTTCTTACAGCATTTGAAGTGCTGTAGGAACACTTCTTCATTTTACCCGGTCTGCCGTAGCGGGATATAGGTCACTATCACCCCTCGGCGGGTCTGCATGGAGACTTCTGGCATAGGTACGGTGTTGGGAATTTCTATTGCACCGATACAGTGATAGTG